>ERZ834859.50-NODE-50-length-136263-cov-13.254640_pt1 | contig 136263 bp, 155 predicted proteins | sample MGYA00519947_ERZ834859 | MGnify/ENA primary metagenome ERZ834859 (study PRJEB31850, sample SAMEA3708763) | human gut metagenome | biome: human gut; feature: human-associated habitat; material: faeces | place: China | collected 2014 ...
CAAAGGAACCTTTCGCAGTGATCATAAGCACTGGTATCTGATATCCTGCTGAACGAAGTTCTGACACCAGTTCATAGCCATCCATAACCGGCATCATAATATCAGAAATGATCAGATCAATATATTCCTTATCCAATACTTCTAATGCCTGTGCTCCATCCGATGCACTTTTGACTTGATATCCATTCTTCTCAAGCACTTTTTGGAATAGCTGGCTTAATTCTTTATCATCTTCTACAATCAATATTTGAAACACGTTTTCCTTCCTCCTTATTAAAACAGATACCTTGCCCATCCAAGCAGATGCTGTACCAAAAATATTTTTCTCTGACGTTTCTTTGTTAATTCGATTGGCTCTACATGATATGGATCACTATAAGTTCCGCCTTCTAATATCTGGCGGGACACTTTTTCATATTCCATCATGCCCTCTTCCAACTGTTTATTAATATCTTTACTGCGAATTACAAGCATCAGTTCCGTATCCAGATATGCACTTCTCATGTCCATATTAAAGGAACCGATTACAGACAGATCATCGTCAATCAGAATACTTTTTCCGTGGTATGAATAACCGCCTTCATATTCCCAGATATTAATTCCTGTACTTAAGATTCTATTTCTGTTTTTCGCATAATCGGCAGCCCCAAATGGATTCCCATTATTCGCAACTGAATTTGTCATGATAGAAAAATCTGAAACGTTCTCTGCAATCTCCTCCCATGTATTATACATCATATCATTACAGATAATATATGGCGTGTGGATCTTCACACGATTTTTTGCATTTTTCATCAATTCTCCCAACTGATACCACACTACTGGTTCTTTGGAACCTGTGTGAATAGGATTTGACACTAATGTAATCTTTTCTGTCTCAAAAGTTTCGTCCGTATAATCGGTCTCGCAGATTCTTTCCTTATTCTCTTCAAAATATTTCTGATAGCCGTTCTGCAGCTCTAAAACTGCGTTCTTTACAGATTTTCTATTTGCCAGTTTTTTATTGTTATGAAAATAACCACTGTCTTCCTGATTCCATATGGTTTCAAAATACTCTGACAACTGGTTAACTGAATTTTCTTTCTCAGGTTCATCGCAAACCACTAACACGTCTCTGTCATAGTTCTTATGTCCCGGAAAATCACCCAGGAAATAATTGTATGTATTTCTTCCCCCAAGAATATATCTCTTTCCATCTGCAATCAAATATTTATCATGCATTCTACCCATCATTTTCCACGGTTTCAACGGATTGGCCTTATTATACAGTTTAATTTCAACATTCTCATGGGAAGATAATCCATAGAAATACGGATTTCCTTCCATATCAATCCAGCTCTCCATTCCATCTACTAACAGACGAATATGTACACCTCTGTCTGCCGCATCATGCAGTGCTCCTAAAATCAATTTTCCACTTTCATCGGATTGAAATGCAAAAGTAGAAAGAATAATTTCCTTTTTTGCATTCTTGATCAAACGCACTCTTTGTAAAAGCGCTTCTGGATTCTTTTCTATGATTACTGCCCGTTCTGTATTTTCACTGCATTCGTTCCATGACCCATTTTTTGTTTCTTTTTTGGTTGTATTGGACACTTCCGGCTGCTTTTTATATGCAACGCAGATTCCGAGCAATTCATAAAAAGCCACACATAAAAAAATTGCCAGTATAACAAGAAGGATTTTACATATTTTATGCTTTTTCATTGTACATCACCTGATTCCTTTTTATTTCATACTTATACAATACAAAGTCAATCTCAATTTAACCTCAACAAAATTTATTTTTCATAAAAAAAATATGACAGGCTTCTTTTTAAAGAAACAGTCATATTTTTATTCTAATATATGAAGGAGCTTTTCTTACTCCGTTGTATTAATCACTATTTTATTTCTTCCATAAGCTGTCGGATTTTTCTCAATGTACACCGTGTAACTGCCAGGTCATCTTCTTGTATATTCGATATGATTTTTTCATAAGCTTCTATCATTTTTTCTTTCTGACAATTGCTTAATTCAATTGCCTTGTTCGTCAAAACAAGGTACGTTCTTTCTTTTTTTTCATCTAATTTCCAGATAATATATCCTTTATTTTCAAGACTTTTTACCATCTTAGATGTTTCTGGAATCGATAATTTCATGTATTCTGCCACTTCTGAAAGATATACTCCTTCATGACAGTCTGATTTTTCAACACATTCCTTTATACTATAAAGGAACAAATAATCTGTTCTTTCGACAAATTCAAATATACTTTCAACATTGATGCTCTTTAAAAAAAACTCCTCTGCACTGGTTCCTGCTCCCATATTATCGTTCCTCTCTTTCTATATATTCTTTTTTGCTGACTAGACTCTTATATGCCGGTCGAATGATTTTATCTGTAGTTATCAATTCTTCCAGGCGATGTGCACTCCAACCAGCAATTCTTGCTATCGCAAATAATGGCGTGTACAATTCTCTTGGAATATTCAACATGTCATACACAAAACCACTATAGAAATCTATATTAGGACTTACTTCTTTGAACATCTGACGCTGCTTTGCAATCAACTTAGGTGCAATCTTCTCAATATTGTTATAAAGGGTCATATCTTTCTCACGTCCTTTATCCCTTGCGAGTTGTTCTACAAAGCCTTTGAACACCCTTTCTCTCGGATCTGAAATAGAATATACAGCATGTCCCATTCCATAAATAAGTCCTTTCTGATCAAACGCCTCTTTCTTCAAAATCTTACTCAGATATGATGCAATTTCCTCTTCGTCTTCATAATCTTTCACATGACTTTTAATATCATCCATCATATTCATTACCATCAGATTTGCACCGCCATGTTTTTTTCCTTTTAAGGATGACATTGCTGCTGAAATAACAGAATAAGTATCTGAACCTGAAGATGTTACTACCCGTGTAGTGAATGTAGAATTGTTACCACCACCATGTTCCATATGTAACAATAATGCTATATCCAGTACTCTTGCTTCCAGTTCTGTGAATTTTGTATCTGGTCTTAATAGGCGCAGGAAATTTTCAGCAATAGATAAATCTTTTTCAGGTCTATGAATATACATACTTTCGTTTTTTTCATAATGACAATAAGCATGGTATGCATATACTGCTAACATAGGAAATACTGCGATCAACTGCATACTCTGCCTTAGCACATTCGGAATTTCAAGACTTTCTTTCTCCTTATCGTAAGAGCCCAATGTAAGAATACTTCGAGTCATAGAACCCATAATATCTGATGTAGGTGCTTTCATAATGACATCTCTGGTAAAGTTAGTCGGTAGTTCCATACAATCAGATAGTCTTCCCTGAAATTCCATTAACTGTGTATCAGTTGGCAATTCTCCGAATAAAAGAAGATATGCTCCTTCTTCAAAGACAAACCTTTTTCCTTTACTTCCTGTTACTAAATCTTTTATATTATAACCACGATAAGATAACTCGCCATCACATGGACTCTTTACTCCATCATGATATTCAAAAGCTTTTATATCAGAAATATTTGTAAGCCCCGTCAACACACCTTGGCCTTTTTCATCTCGTAAGCCTCTTTTTACACCATACTCTGAATACAGATTCTTACTAATGCTATCATTTTGTTCACAAAAAATTGCTTGCTGTTTCATATAATTTTCCAAATTGCTCATTTGAATCGCTCCTTTCATTCTGTTACGAACTTACATACTATACTCAGATATTCTTGTTTCCAGAGCATTCAGCATTGTCTGTTCTTATTCTTATTCATTAGCAATACAATACAATGGAAAACTCAATTTAACCTCAATTTAACCTCAACAAGGTTTGTTTTTTCATCCATGCAAAATCTTCTTTGTACAACAGACTGTTAGATATAGCAAAAACGGCCTTTCAAAAACAGTTAACTTCTAAATCAACTGTTTTTTGAAAGGTCGTTTCATCAGATTCTTATAGCAATCCAGCAAATAATCTCATAAATAATTGTCCCAGTCGCAAATATGCACTTCGTCCGGTTTGATATTGGTCTGTCACATCACGACATTCTCCCATCGTTCTTATCAGATCATTTTTTATTTCCACAACTGCCTGACAATCTGCCATAAAACAGCCGTTTTCAAAATGGTGATATAAACTTCGATAATCCAGATTAATTGTTCCACAAGTTGCCATACAGTCATCTGCCACACTCATTTTTGCATGACAGAAACCAGGAGTCCACTCATAAACACGAACACCATGTTTAACTAATCCATGATAAAAAGAACGAGTTATATTATAAATGAATTTTTTATCAGGGATACCAGGTGTGATAATTCTTACGTCTACCCCTCGCTTAGCAGCCAGACATAACGCATGCGTCATTTCATCTGTTATGATTAGATATGGAGTCATAAACCAACAATATTTTTCAGCTTTATTTATCATACTGATATAAACTTCTTCTCCTACTTGCTCATTATCCATAGGGCTGTCTGCATAAGGTTGAACAAACCCAGTTTGCTGTGCCGCATAATCATAGTGGAAAAGGTATTTACTAAAATCAGAATCATTAGCATCCTTATCACTTACTGCATTCCACATTTCCAAAAATGTCACCGTAAGCGACTGAACAGCATCTCCTTCTAAACGAATACCTGTATCTTTCCACTGTCCATACGGGTGTGTGTAATTAAAATATTCGTTTGCTAGATTATATCCACCTGTAAATCCGACTTTTCCATCAATAACTGTTATTTTTCTATGATCACGATTGTTCAAAAACAGATTTAAACCTGGCATAAACGGATTGAATACACGGCAATGAATTCCTATTGCCTCCATCTTTTTCACAAAATCTGTGTTAATAAAGCCTATAGAACCCATATCATCGTAGAATACTCTAACTTCCACACCTGCTTTTACTCGCTCTTCCAGAACATCTTGAATCTTATGCCATGCTTCAGCGTCTTCTATCGCATGATATTCCATAAAGATAAACTTCTGTGCTTTCTCCAAATCCTTAAGCTGTGCCTCTAATCCTTTCACTGCTTCATCAAAATACACAATATCCGTATTCTGATAGATTGGATACTGCGAATTTCTTTGTATGTAACTTGCTATATTTCCTGCTTTCGGAATTGTTTCTTTTATTCTGCTCAAACACTCCTGACTGTCCGGAAGCATTGGTAACAATTTGCTATCAATTTCTGCATATCGCTCACGCATTTTATGTGTGCCACCATTCAAACCAATCAACAAATACAGGCCTACACCCATAATTGGGAAAATTAGAATTAAGATGACCCAAGGCATTTTCATAGAGGATGTCTTATTTGATGCGTACAATCCCAAAACCAAGATCCCACTCAAAATCCTTGTAAATAAATTTATGATTTCTGCATATTCATTCAAGCGTGTTACGATAGTAATAATAAAAATCACTTCCAGAAGAATGCAGATTATGGAAAAACACAGCCGTTTTACCCCATTTTTTGTTTTTGCTTTGCCCTCTAAAGTATCTTGTTTCATATATATTCCACCTTCCTACTTGCTCAGTTTTCTCCCTAAATTTCGTGGAACATACCAATTTTGTCTTTTATTCTCTGCATTTCATTATCTGCTTCAATGATAGCTCTTGCAGAATGAAGTAATTCTTCACTTATCTCATCATAGCCAGGCATTTCTTCAATTCCTTTTTTATAGCGAAGTTGATGTTCCAATGTTGCCCAGAAATCCATACCATTGGTTCGAATCTGTAATTCTACACGCATAGGTGTTTTACCCTTAGCAAAAAATACTGGTATTTCAACAATCATATGATAGCTTCGATAACCATTCGATTTTGGATTTTTTATATAATCTTTTATTTCAATAACTTTAATATCATCCTGTTGGGTAATCAAATCTGATATCATATAAATATCGTCAATAAACGCACAAACTATTCGAACGCCTGCTACATCATTGAGATATGTCTGTATTCTCGTCTGAGTTGCTTTGTACATTGGACAGCTCCGGTTTGCGGGTATGCAGCCGCCGTTCGATTGATTCGTGTAGAAGCTGAGATACAAGAGCCATTAACGGAATAAAGAAGATCATGCCAAGGACACCGAACAGTTTACCGCCCAGCAAAACCGCCAACAACGTCCAGAACGGGGATAGCCCTACACTGTTTCCCACGACGTGCGGATAGATGAACTGATTTTCAACAAACTGAGTTGCCTGATAGACGATCAAGCATAGGAGCGCCTTGTTCGGAGCCGCCAATAAAGTAAATAAAATGCCGAAAGCGCAGGAGAGAAATCCTCCAATATAAGGAACGAATGCAAAGGCGGCAGTTAAAACGGCTGTTAGCCCCGCATATGGAATCCCTGCAACAGAAAACGAAAGAAAGATCAATGTTCCAAGAATCATAACCTCGACACACTGACCAGAAAGAAACTTCGCATAGGTGTCATGTGCAAGTTTCGAAATATGGCAAATTCTATCTGCAACGGATTCCTTACAGTAGGCATACAGTGCCCGTTTGCTTTGACTGCTCAATTCACGCCATCCAATTAGCACATAGAATGTGATCACAAGTGAAATTGCAACATCAGCAATCGCAGATACCGTAGAGCCAGCAACATTGGCAACTGAGGAAATCACTGTGTTCATTTCGCTCGAAATGCTTTGCAGAATAGATTTCCAATCGAGCGCAGCAAAATGTGCCGACAGTTTCTCTGTGTCAATGCCGTATCTTTGCAATAAGCCGACCCAGTCAGGCCATTTTTCTTGAACAAGAGCAGCAATGCTTTTTACAGATGCAGTGAGCTGTGGAATCGCAATTACACACAGAAGAGCAATAATCGCAATAACACATATCAGCGTCAGTAACAGGCTTATCATGTCTATTTGCCGATCTGTAGCTTTAGTCAGCTTTCGTCGAAGCCTCTTTGCCAGTCCGCGCACGGGTACACTCAGAACAAAGGCCAGCAAAAGGCCTGATAAAATCGGAGCGAGCAAGCCAATACACGATTTTAGAAAGTTGGCAACATAGTTTAGATTGTTGAATGCCGCAAATAAGATCACCCCAAACGTGATTAGTAGAAGCGGCTTTTTGTAGGATTTATCCATGATTACATCCTCGTAAGAAATCGGTTTGTTTTATTATTGGGGAGTATCTTATAGGCAATCCACCAACCAAAGAAACAGACTGGCAATGCAGCGAGAACATCCATGATAGAATGCTGTTTCATAAAAACGGTGGAGAGACTGATACACACGGCGATTGATGTAGCAGCGATTTTCCATCCGACGCTTTGGAGCGCCTTGCAATCCCATAACCCAAACATCGCGGCAACAGAGCCTATTACATGAAGTGAGGGGCAAACATTTGTATTGGTATCGAAACTATAGAATAATTCAATAAAGCGTGTAAGTAGATTATTGCGTACAAATGCTTCTGGCCGCAAATTTTGGCAGGTTGGAAAGAACAGGTAAATCAAAACCGTGATCGTATAGGTGACTATCACAAAATACATCATACGCCGAAATGCAGGTACATCGACGAAAAAAGTATAAACCAACGTACCGATTAGAAAGACAAACCAAAATAGATACGGAATCAACGCCCATTCACAAAATGGTATTATATCATCGAGTCCACAATAGACGGGATAGTAATTTCGTTGCGGTTGCAACCGCTCAAGAAACAAAAACAGCAAGCCGAAAATTGGCCAGTAAAGCAATAGCCTGACGTGAGAAAATTCAGGTGTATTAAGTTTATGGATGCGGAACTCACGGTAATTAACTTCCGGCTTTATATGATTACTTTGCATGACTGTATATCCATTCATAGATTTTATCGGCTGCCGTACATTCCGTCTGCGACCGCATTGCCGCGCGCATTTTAGAAAGAAGCACTGGGGCATTTAGCGTTTTTATTGTGGTGTCTGCGATTGCTTTTGGCGTATTGGCTGTGACGGCCATTCCATTACGCAGAAAAAAATTCAGATTATGTGTCTCGCAGCCAGCCACTGCATCGATAAGCACCATTGGTAACTCTGCCGCCATTGCCTCAGATGTACTTAGACCTCCGGGCTTTGTCAGGAATAGGTCTGAGGCTTGCATGAGCTGCGGCACATTATTGACGGTTCCCAGAACATGAACTTGAGAATACTTTTCTGTCCTTTTTTGGAGTTTTTTGCGTAAATCATCATTTGTGCCGCATACAACACTAAGTTCTTGTTCTGTTGTGAGGTAAGGGCAGAGATACGATATAATCTCCTCCATTGGACCGCAGCCCATGCTACCGCACATCATTAAAATATGCTGATGAGCAGGAGAGATTCCGGCGTTGGCTTTTCCTGCTTCTTGTGACACACGCTGGTAGAATTGCTGCCGCACAGGGATTCCACTGGCGATCAGCTTTTGAGGTTGAAGTCCACATTGTTCAAACTCACCTAACAGCGAAGTGGACGGAATGAAATACCAGTCCAGCGCAGAATCCGCTGTGCAGGGAGCGCAGGTATAGTCTGTAGAAATGTGGCTCGTTACAAGCTGTAAGCATGGGTGCTGTCGGCGCATTTCTGTCAACGCCAAGGCTGGGAATACATGAGTACAGATAATATTATCGTAGCCTGCAGAGCGGATGTATTGATACATCCGCTCTGCGCCGGAGGAAAGTAGCTTATAGATCGGCGTTCCCTCACAAAAAATATCTTCGTGAGATTCCGCACGCTGATACCCAGCATCAAAAAGCCTTGGAGCATGGCGGTAAATTCGGGTATGCCAATTAGAAATAAACGTGGATGCTTTTTCTGAAATAAACTGCAAAGAATCTGTAATATTGCAGATTTCTCCGCGAGAGTGGTAGGCTTCCTGAACTGCTTGCGCACAGGAGTTATGCCCTGCGCCAGTGTTGCAGCTTAGAATTAGTGTTTGCATTTGAATCTCCTATTTTTTCCTTTGCTGCATAGCAAACAGCTTTTGCAGGCGTGGGCGATTATAGCGCTGGACAACAATAAACGGCAAATTACCCAGCACAATGTAGATAATCGTTATACATACCCCGCCAACACCGGACCATATTTTCAGCAGTCCAAGACCGGCGATAGACAACAGAATATGTGTCCACTCTGCCACGCAAGTTTCTTCTATCATGCGCGGCAAGTTCTCATAGTTTTCCTTTGTCAGTTTCTTTTCCGGCATGATTTTAACGAATATGCGGCTCATATCGGGGATCTTTGCCTGCCATTTCCGAACATGAAGCCGCTTCCATAGTTTTTGCTCTGCCGGGTGGCAGACCCAAGGAAAACGATCGGCGTGAAACCAATGCTTCGGGATCAAGCGCCCCACTACAAAGGAGAGAACCCCTAACGCCGCGATATATAGCAGACACATAAGAAAATGCTTCATAAAAACCTCAACATAGCGGTGCGAAAATACGAAGGACACCATCTACGACCCAGCGGCGCGAATAATGTTTCATATCATAGGGCTTTACCTCTTTACATTTTGCCTGTGTAGCGATGAAATCGTCCTTTATTGCTGCAATAATACTGGAACGATAAAAGAACGAATTGTTTTCAAAGTGGAGAAAGAGACTGCGGTAGTCCAGATTGACAGTTCCTATCGTCGCAACTTTGTCGTCTGATACAAAGCTCTTTGCATGAACGAAGCCGGGAGTATACTCATAAATCTTGATGCCGCCAGTCAGCAACACCTGATAAAAGCTCCGAGACATACGGAAAATCAGCTTCTTATCAGGGATGCCGGGCATAATGATCCGCACGTCTACACCACGTTGAGCAGCGGAAATCATTGCATCCATCAAGTCATCGCCAAGCATAAGATACGGTGTAAAAAACCATGCGTAATCCGTGCTTTGAGAAAGCAAGTCAATAAAGAGCTGATTACTGGTAGCTTCATGGTTAAGGGGCGAATCGTAGTAACTAAGCACATAACCATCAAATGTGTGCGGCGGCGCAGGATACCTTTTGGGATATGTGGGCATTGCAAGCTGTCCTGCTTCTTTTTCCAGCGAAAATGCGTTCCAAAAGGTCAAGAACATATGGGTAAAATTTTTTACTGGCTCACCAGTAATCCGAAAGCCTGTGTCCTTCCAGTGTCCATAGGGATGTTCCAAATTGATATACCGATCTGATAAGTTGATACCTCCGCTATAAGCAACTTCGTTGTCAATAATCAGCATTTTGCGATGATCGCGATAGTTTGCAGTTCCTTTTAAGGCAAGGAAAGGATTAAAAGGAATACATGGAATGCCTTTCTTTTTCAGTTCACGGACATTACTGAAATTGAACGAAGAAATACTGCCAAGATCATCGTATATCACACGTACATCAACGCCCTGCTCCATTTTTACTTCCAGTTCGTTCACGATTGCGTCCCACATATGCCCCGGCTCAATAATGAAGTATTCTACGTAAATCGAGTTTCTTGCATTTTTCAAATCGGCAAGCATATCAGGGAACATATTATCGCCCAACGGATAGTAACGAACCTGCTCAACTGCACACATCGGATATTGCGTTTTTTCTTCCAGCCACCGCACTGTTTGCCCCATGCGTTTTTCGCCGTCAAAGGGCGCTTCTTTTATTGGAAGAGGCTGCGGATTGCAACTCTTTTGAACTTGCTGCAAGCGCCTTTTTAGAGGGCGGGCCGTCCGTTTATTTCCAAAGAGCAGATATAGTAACGCTCCTACCAAAGGTAGTGACAGAATAACCAGCAGCCAAAGCAATTTATAAGCGGTTTCATCTCTCTTTATAATAATAAATACCACCAAGAAAAACGCTGCAACGGAAAGCAGTGACACAATAATCGGTGCGTAAGGGGTCAGCCATTTCATCAACAGCAAAAGCCAGAGCGATTGTAAAGCCACCGCTGGAATAACTGTTAGAATGCGTCGAATGATTTTTCCCATATGTTTACCCCCCTCTATGTTATTTCTCCTCCGAAGATGCTTCCCAATCGCAAACTATTTGTGCCATTTCCTGTGGGGTTTCTTTATAGCCTCGTAATACCCACGCATTCATAAGCCCAAACAATCCATATGTAATAAATTGGATAAAGTAGTGCGTTTTGGCATCGGCATTAGCGACAATGGATGCCGCTTCTTGTAAATAGAAGTTTAGAATCACATATTGGCGATCAGCTGAGTAGAGCAGATCACAAATAGGACGAGTGGAAAGGCAAAATTCAAAAAACAGCCTGATGCCGTCATAACTACCAGTGGCGAAGTTGGTAGCACCGTGTTCGTCGGAAAAGCGCTTCCACAGACATGTGATTTTGAAAGACAGAACTTCATCTTTACTTTTGAAATAACGGAAATAAGTGGAGCGACCTACATCTGCCTTGGCAGTCATCTCCTCAATACTGATTTTTTCAATGGGTTTTTCTTTCATTAGTTCCAGCAACGCTGTACCCATACATTCTTTCAGATAGTCTGTTGTAGCCGTTGTCCTTCGCATAAGAAACGTCTCCTTTAATTGCGTATCATTGAAACAAGGATTGTCATTTGTTCCACTTTCGCTCGGACTATTGACAACGCCTGCTTCTGTGATATTCATAGCATCTATGATACTATCGTTTCATTTATACTATCATTTGCTATTTGCCCTGTCAAGCTAAAATGCGAGTACGACGAGCAGAAAGGAAAACTATGGGTACGATTTTTTCCCGTGTAAAACTCAGCGGAAAGCATGTGGCCGCCCTCTTGGCGCTGATGCTGCTCTCCGCTGTGACAGCCATGCTGCTGCCTACTGCCCTGGCCAGTATGATTGACATCGGAGTGGCCGGAGAAAACCGAAACACCATCCTAATCATTGCGGCGGTGATGGCAACCCTGGCCATTCTGCGGCTCTGTGTTTATTATATCTGAGCTATTCACAGTAAAGTTGGACATTTGTATTCAGCGGGAGAAAATAACCTTGACAAATCTCGTCTCAGAAGGCCATGCTTTTGCAGTATGCCAGGGAGCATCACTTCCCCAACCCAACCTTTTTCGTGGATGACGGTGTAAGCGGTGTGACCTATGACCGTCCCGGCTTTCAGGCCATGCTGGCCGAAATCGAGGCGGGACGGGTGGCCGTGGCGATCGCCAAAGACCTTTCCAGACTGGGCCGCAACTCCGCGCTGACCGGGCTTTACACCAACTTCACCTTTCCGCAGAACGGTGTTCGTTTCATCGCCATCAACGACAACTACGACACCATTGACCCTAACCGTGTGGACAACGATTTTGCGGGCATCAAAAACTGGTTCAACGAGTTCTATGCCCGGGACACCAGCCGCAAGATCAGAGCCGTCCAGAAAGCCAAGGGTGAGCGAGGCGTACCCCTGACCACCAATGTGCCCTATGGCTATGTAAAAGACCTGGAGAACCCCCGCCGCTGGGTGGTTGACCCGGTAGCCGCTGATGTGGTGAAACGCATCTTCGACCTGTGTATGAAGGGCCGTGGTCCCATGCAGATCGCCAACCAACTGAAAGCGGACAAGGTGCTAACGCCCAGCGCATACAGGGCCTTGCAGGGCATCAAGACCCCAAACAAGAAACCGGAGGACCCCTGCGACTGGCACAGCAGTACCGTTGTGGCGATTCTGGAACGGCGGGAGTACACGGGCTGTACGGTGAACTTCAAGACCTATACCAACTCCATCTGGGACAAGAAGCAGCGGGACAATCCCCTTGAGAAGCAAGCCATCTTCCCCAATACACATGAGGTCATCATCGAGGAAGCCGTGTTTGAGAAGGTACAGCAGGTGCGCCAGCAGCGGCATCGCAATACCCGTACAGGCCGAAGCAGCATCTTTTCCGGGCTGGTGTACTGTGCCGACTGCGGTGAGAAGCTGTATTAAGGGGCGACGAACAATTACCGACCGGAGGGCGCGTTCTTTGACTGTTCTCTCCATTAGAAGCACAAGGACAAGTGCGGTACTCATTACATCCGGGAAACCGTACTCAGCCACATAGTCCTGAAACACATTCAGGCTGTGACGGGCTACATTCTGCGGCATGAGGCACATTTCCGTGCAGTGATGGAGGAACAACTCCGGCTGGAAAGCAGTGAGCAGATCCGCATCCGAAGGAAACGGCTGGAACGGAACGAAAACCGCATCGCTGAACTGAAACGGCTGTTCATCCGGATTTACGAGGACAACGCCTGCGGACGGCTGAGTGATGAGCGCTTCGATATGCTGAGCCTGACCTATGAAACGGAGCAGAAGCAGTTGGAGACCGAGTGCGTAACTTTGCGACAGGAAATTGAAGTACAGGAACGACAGAACGAAAACGTTGAGAAGTTCATTCAGACGGCGCACAAGTATGTGGGCATCGATAAGCTGGACGGCTACGCTCTGCGGGAACTGGTGTCCGCCATCTATGTGGACGCACCGGACAAATCCAGCGGGAAGCGTGTGCAGCACATTCACATCCAGTACGATGGGCTGGGCTTCATCCCGCTGAATGAGCTGATGAAAGAGGAAACGGCGTGACCGAAGTCACGCCGCACCCTTTGAAAACTCAAGGTTTTCACCATTTTTTCATTTTACTGTTTTACGACCACCCGGCCAATGATGTGACCATTATGAAAGAGGGGCACCCAGAAGCGGGTACCCCTCTATTTTGGTGGGTCAGGTTGGAATTGAACCAACGATGTTTCAGATGTCACGGTTTTACAGACCGCTGCGATCGCCAACTACGCGCACTGACCCATATGGCGGAGAGCGCAGAACTCGAATCTGATATCACTTCTGATACGATCCGCTTAGCGGGCGGTCCCCAGACCTTCTGGGTTCACTCTCCAAGTATGGCTGGGGTGGTTGGATTCGAACCAACAAATGCCGGTGTCAGAGACCGGTGCCTTGACCGCTTGGCGACACCCCAATAAAATGGCAGGGATAGGGCGACTTGAACACCCACGGACGGTTTTGGAGACCGCTGCTCTACCAGTTAAGCTATACCCCTATATGATGATGGTGATGCCTGCGGGACTCGAACCCAGCATTACAAGCTTGAGAGGCTTGCGTCCTGACCAATTAGACGAAGGCACCATATTGGAGATACGGGTCGGATTCGAACCGACGATTAACAGCTTTGCAGGCTGTCCTCTTCAACCTCTTGAGTACCGTATCATGGTTGGGATAGTTGGATTCGAACCAACGGTGCCGGCGTCAAAGGCCGGTGCCTTAGCCGCTTGGCCATATCCCATTATTTTGGAGATCCGCGCCGGACTCGAACCGGTCATTGCAGCCGTGAAAGGGCTGTGTCCTAACCATTTAGACGAGCGGACCGTATGGCGAGAAGCAGAGCTTCTCGCATTTAAGCGACGGCGTTGTCGGTAACGAGAATATCGTCGATGCGGACATGCAGCAGCGCCGCAAGAACGATTAGATTGTCTACCGTCGGCAACGCAGCTCCATTCTGCCATTTGTAAATAGCTTGCGGGGAATTGAAGCCGAACACCATTTGCAGGTCATGTACGGTGAGGCCTGCTGCTTTCCGTAGCCGCACAATATTTGCGCCAGTGCGCATTAAGTCGATCGTCGGGAACCCCATTTCGAATGACACCTCCTCTCCAAATCATTTGAGCTCATAGGCATGAAAAAGCCGCTTGTCTATACACAAGACAAGCGGCTTCAATGATTCAGGGAAGGAGTTACAGGCAAATGCTCTGCCAGTCTAACAGTTACTCATTCCAATCAAATTCTTCTGCTTATCTTGATATGGGCATGCTTCGCTGAAGCTATATTCCTCACACTGGAAGATAGCCTGCCATTCGCTCATATAGAAGATAGCGGAAGAAATGGTCTTCATGGTGCTGCGTCCTTTCTGTAAAGTAGTTGTTCTTGGTTTCTGACTGTACTATATCACAAGCTTTGGCATTTGTCATTCAACTTGTAGTTAAAAGACTGAAAATTCTGTACGCAATCCAACTATGAGGAACTATAAATCCTGCACGAGTCTAATACATACTTGAATTCTTCTGCCGTTTTGATTGTTCCATACTCATCACAGATTGTGTAGTCCGGGTGTGACTGGAGCCAACGCATGACTGAGTCAAGGTCATGGAAGCCATTCTCAGTGCGCCATGAAAAATGGCCCGCTCTTGCCGTTCCGATTACAATGGATGTCCCTTCTGGTTCCTCAACAGAGAATAGCGCACGTTCAGAAAGCTTGTCTATGAGATCCTCTTTGATCTCCTGCAAGTCAGCAGATACAGAGGCCTCACACATCATTCGGAGACATTCTGCTCGGATTGCTGAGACCTTTTTCTGGAATTCGGCGACTTCTTCGGTGATCCGTGTATTAACAACAGAATATTGTGTGCTCACAGCTCATCCTCCTGAACTCCTTCCGGCGCGGCATACTCCACCAGATAGTCATAGAGCGCACCAGGTTCTGTCAAGTCCACGCGGATTTCTTTACCGTCCTCATCATCCCACCAGACTGTGTATCCGGCATCCGGCGCTTCATATAGCCACCATCCGATGTAGTCATATTGATCTTGCATTGTGTATTTCAGCAGCTCCCGGAGCGCAATCAGGTACTGATTCTCCGAATCAAACACAGGGACCCCATCGCAGATCTTTGATAGCGCGGTATTAAACTCGTCAATGCGAGCTTCTTGCTTTTGAATCTTCTCTAGCGTGCTGAGGAATAGCTCTTTCGGTAACATAGGCCTTATTCCTTTCTTGCGTTCTGTGCGGAGAGAATTTCCTTGAGTGTTCTTGGCTCATAATTCATGTACGGCATCATGCAGCCGACATTGATGGCGCGAATGGGCTTCCCTTGTTGAACATTCAGCTTCTTATTCTCGTTGAGCTCTTTGACGCACTTCTGGAAGAATGCCTCTTCCACAGTATTGTGAGTATGGGCGTAGAGAAGGATTGATCCGCGATGCTGCCCATTCCACATCAGAATGGGATAGTGCATCAAACAGAGCTTATACGACTGTCCGTCAAAGCTTTCGCTGATCTCGCGATAATCGGTGATGTCAGCGAAGAGCTTCCGATACCTGTAATCAGACAGATCATCGTGATTCCCTCGGAACAAAATCTTCTGACCTTTAAGCTGCGCGACCAATGCGATGAGTGCTTCGTTTCTACCCCGCATGGCCATATCCCCAAGAATATAAACGGTATCGCCGTTGGTGATCTTGGCGTTCCAATGCTCAATGATATACTGGTTCATTTCAGCCACGGTGGCGAACGGTCTCCCGTCATAGTTCACACCCTCACCCGTCTGATTCCGGTTGAAGAGATGGAGGTCTCCAATGAAGTAGTTCATGTGATAGACCTCCTCATGAAATCCGGTAGATCACACGGACTTGCGAAGCCGCACGATCTCCATAGGACTGACCTGCCTCATAGGGAAGCGCTTCGTTGAAGCATTCTACCTGAAATCGCAGGCGATCTACCATCGAGCGGATCTTCTCTGCATTATCAAAGACATCATTCCAACGATATAGGACATACTCGCTGCGAGCCGTATAGGGAAGCTCAAGCACCTCATGAGCAGTTAAATAGTCACAGATGTCATCGATCTCATGGGACTCATATGCGGCAATCTGATTCCGCGTCACATAGTATTCGTTTTGGTATGGCGCCTTCAGGAGTTTCTCGAAATCCGCAAGATTACCGGCAACATAGAATTGCTCCAGTCGAACGCTATCTTCACACTCTGCAGGGATACTGGATAGGAGGAGATTCTGTGTACTTTCCGCTAGATCATCAAAACCGATCCTCCATGCGCCATCGATCAGGCTTTCCAATTGGCCAACAAAGCTGCGGGAGAAGGTTGCAAGGTATTGATGCCGCAGCTTTCCGTCAAAATCCTTTGTATGTAGGTCGATGTTGTGCCATTTGTCTTTATACTTGGCCTCGACCATAAAGTCGTAATATGTGCTCATGTAAAACCCTCTTATTTCTCCTCCTGAGCCTCATCCATCAGACCCAGAGCTTCGACAATTTCGGCCTGCCGCTGCATCCGTCGGATCATTTCTTTCTCTGCAGAAAGGGAAATCTGATGTGGCAGCATCGTATAATCCTGAAACATGAAACGGATCTTGTCGATCTCCTTGTCCGTATGATAGTGACCGCAGAACCAGCGCTCGTAGTGCAGCCTTGACTCAATCGTACCAAGCCATTGCTCAGTGCTCTTATCCACACTCGACTGGTCGATCATGGATAGGAATACTTCCGCCGGCTCGTACCTGAGCGGGCAGGTGTGCGACAGCACAACATCAATCTTCCAATCACGCTCAGATAGCACACGCTCAACTTTCTCTTTGATCTCATCGGACGGTTGTTCGTCTTCAAACCAGTTATAACCTCTTGCCAATCGGTAGTATTTATCGACGCTATACGCACCGCCGATGACAATACAGGAATGGCCAAAGAAATCATAGATCTCTCCGTCAATGGCAAATACGAGGTTTGGATACTCGGGCTGAACCCATACCTTCCCACCGTGGTACTCTTTCACCTGATAGCCCAACTCTTTAGATGGGCGCATTTCATGGTTGCCGTGAATGCAGAAGAAAGTGATCGGAATCTTCGTCAGATTATCTTTGCCTCGGTTGTCTCTCCGATCTCCGTAGTAGTTCAATCCGACGTCACCCAAGATAATGAAAGTGCTTTCGGGTTGGACCTGCTGCCTCTCACAGAAAGAGATGATCCGCTCAAACTGACCATGTGTATCACCTGTTAGATAGATCTGGTTTTTCGGATGCAGCAGCTCACGCATATAAGCGTCTACTTCTTCCATGGAGTATGAAGGGCCGCCCTCTGCTTCTTCCAGCATGGCAATCAGTTCTTTCTCCGCTTCTTCTCGCGTCATCATTTTTCACTCCTTTATTAGCTTCTGGGGATACACTCCCCAACGGTATTTACGGATAGAAGGAGTGGAAAACAACAATTATCCCATTTGAAGTTGTACTTCTTGGCTTGTCCCTTCAATCCGTTTCATGAGGGCATTATCATGTCGCATAATGTAATCGAATGTATCTTTCAGGGAGAGAAACAGACGAGGCTGTACATGATATTTCTTTGTGTTCTCTTGCTGAGAAACGAGGTTTATGTGTTCCAATCGGACTGGCCGCATGTCCATATCAATTTTCCACTTGCCAACCATCGTCTGCATCTCGAAATATCGATTGTCGTGGTGAAACGGCAGACAATGTTCCGTACAGAGTTGCACTAATGTTTCGACACTTTCTCCCGCACGCTTTTTGTTGGTGATAGGGATCGAATAGACGACATCTTGCTTCGGACTTGGCTTACAATGCCGGCATGGGCAGTAGCCGGCACGGACAGCGTCCTGATAACGAGGAAAGCCGACCAACTGGTTGAGCCCTGTGATTTGCGGGCAGTTTCTGCGGTGGAATGTCCGATACCCCTTACTTGCCCAGAATGCCAGCCCTGGCTGCGAGAGTGCCATAATGTTGCTTTTCTCGGCATCGGAAAGGGAGCCTTTCTTGAATGCAGCTTCACGCTCCTGTTTAGCACGATTAAAGCGTCCGATGGCACTTTGTTCGTCCTTGCTCAAAGAACGCTCCTGAGGGGATTGCGGCTTCTTTGGAAGAACTGGAAAAGCAATCGTCTTGCGCTCAATCGGCTCCGGATTGCAGTGCTTACAAGGCCGTCGCCCGCTTTTAAGGCAGGTGTCGTAGGAAACGGTTCCCTGAATATCATAGGCCAGTAGAACATGACTGCACTTTCTGGTGTGAAAGATTTTGGACTGCTTGGAGTATACATAGTTATATTCAGAGCGAGCGATAGAGTCCTGATTGCGGTCCCACAGCGCATCTAAGAATTCATCCCTACAGCAGCTACAAGGTTTGTACTTACGTCGAATTGGGAGCTTGAATGTGAGGAATGCCGGGAAATGCCGATTATCAGGTAGTAGCTCACAGTCGGATTGATGAAGAAGCTTGGCCTGCGGATCATAGAGCAGCTTATAGGCAGAAGAACCTTTCTGTGCCATTGCGTCTTTGCCCCATCTTTTCGGTGGCTCAAGTAAATACTTCTGCTCAAAGCCAATGTCCTGCGCAAGCAGTTGCATGGTTGCTACATCGTTGACGGAGCAGTGCGCTGGAGAAGGTGTGACGATATTGCGCGCTGCACAGATCTTATAAGGGCTACCAACAGATGCCTCTTGTCCTGCTAAGTAACCGTAAATGTAATCACAGAGCAACACGACGTGCTGAGTCATATCAGGAACACCGGATACCTTGGAGAACATATTGAACAGGTCACTTGCTTCCTGATGCCACCAGCATATCGTATCCTCTGGTTGCAGCCAAAGGCGGAAAGCGTCCAATCCAGCATAAAGGCTTTCTCCATCGAGGAACTGCTCCCTGCTCCAGCCGGAAAAAGCCATATGCCCCCATTGCTGCAAGGAGAAGTCTCTCGGGCGAAATAGCACGGAAAAAGTATCAACTGTATTCCATTGCGCATCTACACGGGCAGCGGCCAACTGTGTTGGCCAATGATTACCATGCTGATTCGAGATCCATTCCATATCAACGAGCACATACATCTTCGACACCTCCGTTAGTTCTTTCTTCAAATTCTACTGTAATCATACAAAAAGAGGTGTCCGAAAGAACGGACACCTCGCTGCCTTCAGTATTTTACTCGAAGCGAAAGACACACCAATCTATGGAATAGATCATTCCCGTAGATCGGTGTGCTTTTTCATGTTATTAGTGTGAAATCGTTGAGAACCTATTGAATCGATCCCTTTGTATTGTGCTACTGCCGTTGAACTACGCTACCTATCAATATGCTGCTGTTCCGTTTGGTCATAGGACTTCGTATATCCCAAGTGATATTCCAACAGCAAGGTGTGAGGAATCATGTCAAAGGCATTAACGCCATCAACAGCAGTAAGAACTTTGACCGCAGCACGATAACCGCAGTAGAAGCTGTGGCAGGCCGCCCAATGAACGCGTTGCTCCCACGCACACTCAATCGAGGTCAAATGCTTTCGTCGCTCTTCATCACCATCAATCTCGAGCTGTTCGATAAGCTTCTGGTTTTCGTCATGCATCTGCAAAAACAGAGTATGGCGCTGCATACCGGGCATCTCAAAGAGAGCCTGCATGAGATGCTTTTCAAATCCATCGACAACAAGATCTTGATTGGAAAAGTGCTGGACGAACCCAGAATACAGGCCGGCGTTGAAAGCATACCGGGATGCATACCGCAGTTTTGCCTCGTAATTGGTTTTGATCTGGCTTAGGATCTCGTTCTCGGACTGCTCCAATGTGGTGGTGAAATAGTACTCAGCCGCTGTGTAGTCCTTTTCCTCTTCGGAAAAATCTGTTTGCGCCAGTACCTTGTATGTATCGAACAAATACTTTTGAAAAGCAGGGGCAAATGCGCGTTCTTTCATTTCCTCTAATGCGTTTTGTACTGTCATGTCTTCATCCCTCCGTACAGATTTGATACAATCGTATCAAGTAAGTACATATTACATGAGTGAAAGCGCGAAAACAGTCGGATTAAGGGAGAATGAAAAATAAAATTGCACCTGCCAGATCGACAGGTGCATTGCTCAAATGTGTTTTTTGATGATCGGGATCGAATTTAATGCCAACTCAACAATGGCATCTTCTTGCTCCTTCGTTAGTCCAGAGTTTTCAAGTTCCTTGCGAACTCTATGCTCCAGAGGAGAATCCGTCTTCCCAGCTAAGTAGTCGAGTGAAACGTCTAGAATATCCGAGATGCGCTCAATGAGCTGGAAACTTGGTGATCTGACTCCATTTTCTATGTGTCGAAGTGAGTCTACAGCAATACCAATCTTCTCAGCGAGCTGTTCACCAGTTAGGCGGCGGAACTGCCGTGCAGTCCGAATCCGGCTGCCCATGATTTGCAATCTCGTACTCATTTGATCTTCTCCTACCTATTCTGTACTTTCTCACAGTATAGAGGGATGGCAGAAAATCAGAAATGAGCATTATGGTATTTACCGTACTGAAATGGTACGTAAACGAATGACCTCCGGTACGACACATACCGAAGGCCATTCGCTTTAAGTCACATTTACAAACTGAGCCTCAATCACTCTACTCGGCGGCACAGAAGCAAACTTGTTTGTTTTTGCCCATGTGTTGTCCCCCACAGGCATCAAGGTGCCAGATGCCGCCAGCTCGTAGGTGCGCAGCATATCTTCAACCGACAGATTAGGAGTACGGGTGCGCGGAGGGGCTGCACGGGTCAGATCGAACAGGATCGCATACTGCTCAGGCCAAGGTACACCGTAGAAGCGGCGAGGCGTCTTGCCGCTATCCCAACCGAGTTTTGTGCGGATGATGTGCATCAGCATTCGGTTACTCACAGTTGTCCACTTTTTCTGCCCTTTCAGATCCTCTGCGGTTCTTCCAGACATAAAGGGAACGGCGCATGGATCGTCTTTATCACACGCCTGAATAGCCAGAGTAGTGCCTTCGGAACTGATCAGGAGCCGAACATTTTCGGGGTATCCAAGTTCTGCCGCACTCAGATTATTAAAGCGAATAGACGATTGCGCAATGCGCGCCTCTGCTGCGCTGAATGTCCGCAGCGTCGGGTTCACAACACGAAAGTCAGAAAGGCAAGCGTTCATATATCGACATCCTCCTTGAACTGAATTGGGTGGAGTTCGGCTAAAACTCCTTCGCCCGTAATATCTTCCAAAATTACAGCCTCACGATCTGGCATAGGAACTCTGTTTTTTACCTCTCGCCAATCCTCTTTGGAAACCAGCGGCGTGTGAGCGTCCCTCACTCGAAACCGCTCAGCCTGACCTAAGTTGCGCACACGCTTATGAGCGAACAGATCTACGCAAATGCTCTTTTGCATGATGATATCGCCACAGTAGCGGTCATTGCCAAGAATATAGGTGACAGACGATACCGTCCAATGCGATTTCCCGGCTGGAGAGGGAATCCCTTCTGAAGTTAAAATCTTCGCGATTTCGTATGGCGTTTTCCCTCCAAGGTAGAATGCAAAGATCCGAATAACTACGCCGGCCTCATCTTCATCCACGATCAGCTTGTTGTCTTCAAGCTGATAGCCATAGGGCTTGACTAATTTCGGAATTCCCTTTGCAAAGCGCTGGCGGATGCCCCATGCTACGCTGATGGACTTATTGACGCTCTCGTCCTGCGCAAATGCCGCAAGAACGGTGAGAAGCAATTCGCCATTTTGAGAGAGTGTGTTGATGTTCTCCGTCTCGAAGTAGATAGAGACAGGCGGAGACAGGGACCTTAGCATACGGGCATATTTGATGCAGTCAACGACATTACGAGCAAATCGAGAGACAGACTTCGTGATGATCATGTCGATCTTTCCAGCTTGGCAATCTTCAATCATCTGATTGAATTCCTTGCGGTTTTTCACGGAAGTCGCCGAAATTCCCTCATCGGCATAGATCCGAACCAGCACCCAGTTTGGATGCTTTGCAATACACTCGGAGTAGTATTGCTGTTGAATTTCAAAACTCTCCGCTTGCATTTCAGACATGGTACTGACACGGCAATATGGAGCTACCCTCAGCTCAACATCTTCGGAGTTCTGAGGCTGCATGTCCTCGCGAGCTGGCATCCGTTCTACTGCTTGCCCCTCTTGGAAAGCGTCACGAATTCTTTGCTTTCGATCCTCATTTTTTGTTTCGCGAGCCAAATGCAGGACCTCCTTCTGTGCGATATCTAGAGTAGAAGGCATAAACAGGCGGAATCAGTTCAGCACGACCGGAAGGTGTGTAGACCGAAAGCCCGGCACTTGCGAATTTGCGGCCAACTTCGAGAATGGCCTCTCCACGGGCTAAACGTAACAAATTCTTTACCAGCACACATTCGTAAAGGCCATGCCGCCTATCCCGAGCCAGCGTCTTGATGCTTTGCCGGTTCCCATCAGTGCCATACTCAAAAACAGGGAGCTCTGCTACGACCTCCAAGCCGAGGCCTTTTGCGGTTGTGCGGAGTCCGGCCAGCTGTGCTTGCATGAGGCTGTTATTTACCTCCGAAGCTGGCCCTCCAATTCTTGCGTATATAATGCAGCGTTTCATCGTGCTTTTTCCTCCGACTCAAACTTATGCACCAACCGATAAAATGTCGATGCGCTGACGCCCAACTGCCTATAGCACTCGACAGCCGTGATTTCTCCTTGCTTCCACTTGGGGTAATAGATATCCCAATCCTTTACAGAACACTTTGGCCGCCCAAATTTGACACCCTTTAGATGCGCGGCGGCAATACCTTCCGCCTGTGCCTTCGACTTGGTATCAACTTCCAGCTGAGCGCCGAAAGATAGTACGGCGAGGACAATATCCGTGATTACACTACCGAGCAGATCTTTGTATCGGGTCGTATCCAAAATGGGCGTGTCCAGGACAACGATGTCCACACCAAGCGTTTTGGTAAGATATTCCCACTCGGTGCGAATTCCAGAGTAATTACGGCCAAAACGATCAATGCTTTTAACGACCAAGATATCACCATTACGCAAAATGCTATTTCGTAGCGACATGTAGTTTGTTCGCTCAAAACTACGGCCGCTCTGCTTGTCCACATAGATATCACGCTCTTCAATGCCGTACTCGAGCAATTCAAGGACCTGACGATCCTCATTTTGCTCAGCTGTGGATACACGAGCATATCCAAATTTCTTATTGCTCATGGCATTACTCCTTAGACCGGAACATACCCATGACACCACCGAGATCCGCAAGATCATCAGCCGCCAGCGTTGGACTCTCCGACTTTGGGGACGTGGGTTGTGATACAGCTTGGAGTTCTCCATTTGTGACCATATCGCGAACGACATCCTTGACGATGCTCACCACCCAGTCGCGGCCAAACTCGTTGGCCGCTTCTGGGCAGCTTGTGTAGTGCAGGATCGCATTGACGACCAATTCGGACATGCTGCGTGGTCGTTGCCGTAAAATATCGAGTGCGCGCCGGTGCCGAAAGTCCATTTCATTGAACTGGAGCACAACACGAGACTTACTATTACTGCCCATTCGACGCTACCTCACTCTGATAGAGGAGTTCATAGCCGTGTGCATTGGCATGAATATCTTCGATGAAAATGGGGAATGCTACTTTATTTCCCCTCTCAATCATTCCTCTCAGGAGAAGAGAGCCACCACCAGCAAACACGCATTTGCTGGTCGTTACATCGATTCCACGCTCACGCAGGAAGTTATAGAACTCCGAAAGGAACTCTCCAGTCATGCTGCGAATCAGCTGTTGCACTTCACCAGGAAGGACAGTAGGCTGATTGCGAATGACCTCATCAATATCGCAGTCCTCCAAGATCCGGGCATAGAGCGCATTGCATTTGCTTGTAATGCTGTTGTAGAGGGTGATGACCCCCTTTTCAAAACTTTCGACCACCGCCAGGTCAGGACGTCCGTTACGCAGCTTGAGAACGTCAATGGTAAAGCCGCCAATGTCGATGATGTAGGCAACAGAATAGGTCTTGAGCGTACTGTACTGTGTTACAGCAGCCGCAAATGCCTGAGGATAGCTGAGGACTTTGCTAATGCGGATCGAGTAGTATTTTCCATTGTACTCGAAGTCAATGGCCTCACGGCGCCGCAGAAAGTACTGCTCAAAGCGACTGTGGAGCTGTTCATAGTGCGCCGGGGGCAATCCAATCAGTAGTGTGATGTCAATCGGATCCAGCGTTTCAGCTGCCTTGCGCCGCTCCAGTTCCTTAGCGATAGCGAAGAGCGTCAGGACATAGAACCGCTCGTCTTCGGTTTTGTCGCGCAGATAAGAAATGCGCTGTTCTGTCAGCGTATAGTAGCGCCCGTTCCAGCAGATATAGTCCGTTTTGAAGCCTTGCAGCCCCTCAGACGAAATCAGGCCGGAGGTAAAAAGCGTGTTCGGGGTCTTGATCGATTTATTGCCGTGATCGACAGAGATAATCATGGATTGGAACCTCCTCATTTCGTTTAACAAAGTGCGTGTAATGTGCACTCGAAGCATCTAAAAGAAATTACGCATAGTGTTCTCATAGAACAACAACTACACTAAATGTTTTCCATTTAGGCATTTATGCCCAGTCTTTCAGAAGATCGTGGAGCTTTTTGAGCGCACCGTTGACAGATTTCAGCGCTGCGTTCATATGGCACCCTTCCTGACGGGCAATCTCACGGATCGTCATATTCTCCATCAGCATGTGGATCCTGCGCTGCTGGATCGGGGTGAGTTGCGCGATCGCTGCATACAGCGCAGCGACCTGCTCATCCCACAGCAACGTATCTTCCATCGGGTTCTGCTCATAAGACTTCGGCATTTCGAAAAGGTCCTCGATTGGTGTCCAATCACGGTGATATACTTCTTTGCGATGGACGCGCTGCGTTTCATTCTGAAGAGCGCGCCATTCTTCATACAGCTCATCGCTGACAGGAATTTCCTGATAAATGCCATAGTAGTCTTTGATTCTGATAGTTTTCATTTTTACCTCCAAGTCGTTTCGTTTGCGGATGCGGACGAACGACTTGAAGGCGGGCCACGAGCCCGATTGCCAGCGCCGGACATGGATCATGCTCCCAGTCAAGGCAACAAAAAAGCCGGCCACTCTCATTTTCGAGAATGGTCGGCTCTTTGTTCCGGTATTGGCTGGCGCACAAGGGTATGAAAAAAGCCCCTCGGATCATAGACCCGAGAGGCTATAGGTGCTCCAGCATAATCCATTATACCTGCTGAGTCTCTACACTACAATTTCGTTTGGCTCTCAATTTCCTCCCGATTTTCTATCATGTTTTCTCTCATCTGACTGCCACATTGTCTCTCATTTGTCTCTCACGAGACTTCCACCTGAGCGGTGACGCTACCGCTTTGCTGCAGGTGCTCCCTGATGATCAGATCGGGGATTACGACACACCAGAGGTTTGCTGCATAGGCACGGATAGCGGGCTTGATGTGCCGATAGTATGTAGATGAGGAGATTCCGAGGTTGAGATATGCTTCCTCATTTGAAGTGCAGTAGACATCAAAGTAGCGGGCCTGCAGGATGCTATAGTAGGTACCGCCGTTTGGCGGGGTGCCCTTCACCAATACCAAGGCCTCTTCCATAACGGAAAGCAGCTCCATGCAGTGTCCCATCTCCGCCAAACGGTCCGAAATGCGTTTGCGGTCGGTGTCGCGATCATAGTCGATGGCTAAATTGATGAAGTCTGAGATGGATTGCCGCCGGCTCTCATAGCACTCTTCCTCAAATTCGTCGATTCTTGCGGCTGTCCGTCTAACGGTGGGCCCATAGATTTGGAGCAATGCCATCGTCTTTTCAATATCTTCCTCGGTCAGCGTGCTGGTAATGTCAAATGTTTTCAGGTAGTTTTGGAATTTGCTCATGATCCGTCCTTTCTGCCAGACCTGATTACTCAAAGAAGTTGAACGAGCCAATCACTTTGGCGTAGGCCTTGGACTTGCTATGGAGAATGCGCTTATCGCCATCCTCCTTGATTTTGCGGTCTTTCAGATAGAGATAAATTGCAAAAGCTCCGTCTTCTTTCACGATGATGAGCTCTCCATCATTAATGGCGGCGCCACGCTGGCAGAGAAGGAGACTGCCGGTGGAGATGCCATACTCATGGTAGCGATGGCCGTCTGCCATAATGCAGAAGCACTTCTTATTTTCCACGTTGGCGAAGCCCGTGATAAGGATATCGCCCTTGTTGTTGCCCGAGACCGTATGCTTGTCCCGGAATTCCTCAACTTTGGTTATCAAAATCAGTCCCTCCTTAGTGGTACATAACAGAGGGCATCTTGTATTCAACCTCCCGATGGGCAGGCATCTTCAGCCCCGTGGTGAGTGCGGCGAAATTGATGGCATGGAGGCCATAGCGGCGACGGATGTCTTCCATGGTGCGCTCCAGGATGAGGCGCTTGTTGTGCTTGGTAAAGTCTGACCAGAGATTGAGCTGGATCGGCGTGTCAGACGGGATAAGGTCGATTGCGCTGATGGTCAGAGACCGGATATTGTTGTTCCAGGTATGCTTCTTGCAGAACAGCTCAAAGCCTGCCGCTGCAATTTCCGTGTAGCTCTGCGTTGGAAATGTCAGTTTTCCTTGGTATTCCCGTTGCGAGAGGGTGTTGTCGCGGACGCTGATGCGGACCCGTGTGGCAGCCAGCTTATTCTTCCGGAGCTTCAGCCCAACTTCCTGAGAAAGCTCCATGAAAACATGGCGCACTTCATCTTTCGAGAGCAAGTCATCCGTGCAGGTAATGCCGTGACCAACGCTTTTGATGGGGATTTCGTAGTCGCATGGCATAACGCGCGATTGATCCAGTCCATTGGCAAACACCCACAGCTTTTCACCATTGACGCCAAGCCGGCGAATTAGCATTGCCCGATCCGCTTGAGCCAGATCTCCGATGGTGCGGATCCCGTAGAGCCGAAGCTTTTCCGTCGTTGCTCGCCCCACATAGAGCAGGTCTGAAACGGGGAGCGGCCAGATTTGATCTTTGAAGGATTCCCACGTTATGACAGTTACGGCATCTGGCTTCTTCATGTCTGAGCCAAGTTTCGCAAAAATCTTATTGAAGCTGACGCCAATGGAAACGGTGAGTCCGACTTCTTCTTTCACAGTAGTCCGAATCTCGTTGGCGATTTCAAGCGGAGTTTTCTGCTGGAGAAGCGGAGACCCAGTCAGTTCAATCCAGCTCTCATCAATGCCAAATGACTCGACTTCCGGAGAGTATCGCAAATAGATAGAGCGGACAATTTTGGAGAATTTCAGATATTGTTCCATATGCGGTTCTACAATCGTCAGTTGCGGACATTTTTGCTTTGCCTCCCAAATCACTTCACCTGTCTTCACCCCACATTGCTTTGCCAATTGGTTCTTCGCAAGAACGATCCCATGTCGATCCTCTGTGCTGCCGCAAACCGCAATGTACTTTCCACGCAATTCCGGATGCAGCATACATTCAATACTCGCATAGCAGTTGTTGAGGTCACTATGCAATACAACTCGGCCTTCCATATTCGGCATACCTCCTGTCCATAACCTTCAAGAAATAGTTCCATCAAGTTCCTAAAAGTTCCTATTGACAAGTTCCAATTCGCAGAATATAATGAGCCTAAAGTTCCAACCGAGTTCTATTAAGTTCCAATAAGTTCTAATAACAAAATAGCAGGTCAGAAAATGGTTTGTCAATAGAACTTTCAAAAACTTTCCAAACCTGCGAGAGGAGACGGTTATGAAAACGACTGGTGAAAAGATTCGAGAGAGCCGCACGCATCTGGGCCTTACGCAAACAGAGCTGGCCGATAAGATTGGTGTCACGCTGCGCACGATTACCAAATACGAAAAACAAGGTGTAATGCCTCGCGGTGTAAATCTTCAGAGGTTGGCAGAGGTGCTGGGTGTTTCCACGGCATATCTAAGCAACGATGAGATCGTAGATCCCAACTATGGACTTGAAGAGGCACCATACATCGAGAGCGCAAGAGCAGCCTATGGCCGTAAAGGGGCAACTGATGTAGAGCAGCTGCTGACACAAACGCGTGCTCTCTTTGCTGGTGGAGATGTCCCTGAGCAGGATAAGGAGCTTTTCTTCCAAGCAGTCACTGAGGCGTATTTTGCTAATAAGCAGCGAGCCAGCGAGAAGTTCACCCGTAAAGACTACAAAAAGTAAGCAGGAATATTCTGAGTGTACGGATTTTTGGACAACCCTTGTGGTACTGTCAGGCTGTATAATAGAAAACTACTTTCTGAAGTGAGGCGAGTGGATTGCTGACGATGACGATTAGGCAGGAAGTAAGTCGATTGAAAATGAAATATCAGACAGATGACCCGTATGAGATCTGCGAGTATTTGGATATCCAGGTGATGGAACGTCCAATGGGAAAGAGTCCCCGTTCCTGCAAGGGTTTTTTCCTGGTTTCTTCTCGGTGCAAACTGATTGTAATCAACAGTGATTTGCCCGACAGCATTCAACGGATCATCATTGCGCACGAGCTGGGGCATGCAGTCCTCCACAGCGATTCTGCCATTAACACCTTCCATGAGTTTGCGATGTTTGAGGATACAAATCGAATGGAGTATGAGGCAAATGTGTTTGCTGCGGAGTTCATGCTCAGCGATGACACCGTCTTAGAAGCGCTGGAGATGCAAATGGACTTTTATCAGACAGCGAAGTGTTTGTATGTGCCACCTGAGTTACTGGACTTCAAGCTCCGGATTCTACAATGCCAAGGTGTAAGAATCATAGCTCCGTATATCGCGCATGGGGATTTCCTCAAGCGAGATCTGGAGCAGCCGTTGAGTTAAGTATGCTGTCAGGTGAGGCTTATAAGGTCTATGTGAGCGTTTTTGTAGAGCATCGTTCGGATGGGACAATGCTGCCTAGGGAAATCATCTGGGAGGATGGCCAGAAATATGAAATAGACCGCGTGATCGATATTCGCCCAGCCTATGCTGCAAAAGCCGGCGGGCAAGGCGATCGTTACACCATCCAAGTCAATGGTGCAAGAACATATCTCTATTTTGAACGATCCACCAATCTAACGGGTAATACGATAGGCCGTTGGTTTGTGGAACGAAAGGTGCCATTGAGGGATCTACTTTAGAGCCCATGACATTGGAGAAACTTGTGAGGAGGGAAAAAATGTATAGCGCTGCATTACAGAGGTACTATAACGAGCACGAGCATTTGCCATACACCTTTTATGCTCAGCCAAAACGCTTCACTCAGTATGCGATAGAAAAGAGAGGCGAGCTTTTGGCAACAGCGTATAACTATATCGAGCCGGATGCGAAAGGCACAAGAGACTTCGTTGAATATTCTTCTGCCGACTTTACTGTAACGGATTTCCATTCTGCTGACCGAGTCTGCGTGGTTATGAGGCTTCCGGAACCTACAATGCCATTGCACTGTAAGATGATCGGCTGCTCTATCAAGTTCGATGGCAGTTGCCCCATATGGCGTACAGTCGAGTTGACGGAGCGGGGTAGCTTTCTCCTATGCGGATGGAATGCGGATCATACGCATATGGTAATTAGTGAGGTAGCTTCAGAGATGGAGGAATGTACTCGCCATATGGAGGCCGAGCTTGCTTCCCCAATAGTGGTTGACTTGAAACTATTTAAGTTCAAATAATGTGATTTAGGCGCTAATCCAAATGGATTAGCGCCTTTTTGTCCAGAAAGCAGAAATGGGTATTCTGGCGAATGGATGGATCTAATGGTATCCTGTCTCCGTACTTATTAGATTTCATCTCCGATGCGGAGCTTCATAAGCTGTGAGCCAATTCATATTGGCACTTCTGGGCGAACAATATGTTTCGCCTCTCATTTTGCGCTTTGATTTGAATTTCAGATCAAGGTGCTCTTTTTTTGTCCAAATACCGCTTTAGCGGGTTTGAGAAATAATTATTTGAAAGGTGGAACAAGCAAATGACAGAAAGCAAAGTATTCACGGACAACTTCAGTCGTAGCTTTACGGAGCCTGGGGATTTTTTTCAATTCCTGAGTGACCGGAAAGCCCGCAGCAAATGGATGACCGCTCCATCCAGAGAACTACAGTTCGAACCGGTGGAACGAGGCTCCACGCTTGGGAATCTGTACATGCAGATCTATGACCACAATGGTGCCGCTGAGATTCTCGAAGACACAATGGAGAATACCAGCCTCCTGCTGAAGGTGGATGGTAAGGACTATCCGGTTCGTTCCTGCGCGATCAAAACAGTTCTCGAGCGAGCCCGCATCTCTGGGCATGCACTCAACAAAGTTTCCAAGACGGTATTCGCTGAGATCCTCAACTACTGCATGGGCGTCGCCTCCGGTGACAGCCTGATCAAAATCGCGGATGAGAAAGTATCGGCAGTACATGGTGGTGATCCGAAAGACTATACCGTCATGGAGATGCTGCCACTATTCAAAGCAACGAGCGACTTTCTCAACCGTGAGTATCCCGGAAACACTTTCATGACAGCCCACTTCGATCACTCCATTGCGACAGCAATCTGGCGTCTGGATGGGCAGGCAGACAAGCTTCTCGATACATATCATAGGGAGATTGCTGCCAAAGGCTTGCAAACTGAGAAAATGGTTCCTGCGCTGCGCTTTTCCACCTCCGATGTGGGCATGAGCGGTGCAAATCTCTATCCGATCTTTCTGGTTGGTGCCGAGAGTCGTATTGTTCCATTGGGATACTCCATTCGCACCGAACACAAGAATGGCGTGGATATGCAGTATTTTGAGGAACAGCTCGGATTGGTCTATGCGCAATTTGAAAAGGCACTGGACAAGCAAGTGCAGCTTATGAACATCGAGATCCGCTATCCCGTCACAACACTCATGCGTGTTCTGAAAAGAATCAAGGCCCCGAAGAAAGCCTCCTATGAAGCTATGGACTATTTCGTAGCAATTCATGGAGACAGTCCTTGCACGGCCTATGAACTCTTCATGCAGATGAGCGATGTGATCTTCTCTGCGCAGTGTGACGGTGCCTCTGGGCTGAGGATTGCTCAGTTGGAGGAGATTGTATCTCGTGCCTTGAATGTGAATTGGCATGAGTATGATCATCCCGGCGACTTTAAGTGGTAAGAGGTGGTGATCTCACATGAAGAATATAACCTTCGAAGGCATCAGCACCTTACAACGTCTACACCTTTGCTGGCAGATCAGAAAGCAGATTGGAAAGATACATCAACCTATCAAAGTTGAATTCCATCAGCCGATTTGCCGCAAGCAGTATTCTTCCCTCTGGTACGGCGGCCTGGTGGTATCTATCAAGGTGCGCGGGTGTGTTTTTGCCATTCACGCCTGCGGAGATATCTACGCCACACTTTACGATAAGAGTGATGGTACAGAATTACTCTATGTCAAAGATAAGAGTAACTCTGGACGTTTTGGCGTTGATGTTTTGCCATATCTGAAGACGGACCATGCCTTATATGCTGCCATGGGTGATACGCATAAACGGTATCGACTCGATATGGAACACAACAACTGGTGGGAGTGCTTTGTCTATACGCCAGAGGGCGAATTCCATGACATGATGTGGGCATTAGATAGTGACCACATCTTCGAGGGAGTTGAGGTAGTACTCTCCGCTATGGATTCAGTCATAAAAGATATCACCGAAAACAAGGAGCGGATTGAATATGGAAAAGACTCGGCATTTTATTGTTGATACGCCAGTAGGACAACTCGCGATTTACGCTAAGCACGATAAGACTGACTGCGCAGCAGACTATCCAGGCGTTTTCATCGACTATGTACGCAAGGATGGCGCTACAGCGATCCTGGCTTGCGTAGAATACGATCCAAACAAGGAAGCACTTCAGACTGTTGTCTACGGCAACTGTGCATCTGACGAGCCGACTGAGATCGTCGAGCACTACAATACTGATTTTGAAGAGTAAGGAGGATAGATTATGCCTAATTGGGCGTTTGGGTATGTAAATGTCACCGGTACACGGGATGGCATTAAGTCGTTCATTGAACGGTTTGTCAGCGAAGACGATCCTTCAACCATTCCAGGCAAGCGTTTCTTTGCACGGAGCTTCATCCAGTCGAAAAGACAGGCATTCATTGATGAGGCTATGAAAGAATTCTCCGAGCCTGCCGTCGATGCCAAAGCAAGTTACTCGTTTGTCGCGTCGTTCGCATGGTCAGCATACAGTTGCTTGATCGGTGGATATCCTCAGAATTCTCCTAGTGAGTGCCTGACTCTCTCAGAGGCCTGCGCAGAAGATGGCGTTTCTGTCATGATCCAGACCTCAGAGCCGGGAATATGTTTTGAGGAACACATTACCTGCGATGACACAGGGACGGTAGAGCACACCGAAAAAGATCTACTTGCTTATAAGTGTCGGCATTGCGGGGAGATAACAAGCTTTGCCTCGTTCGAGGATCCTGATGATCAGGAATGCCCAGAATGCGGCAATTGTGGGTTTGATTGCTGCGAGGAGGTGTAGGCTATGGGCCTGAACCTGAACTACACGCCAAACAGATTGGTGGACATCACAACTCTAACAGAGGATCAATGGCTCAGTTGGAGGCGAAAAGGAATTGGCGGCAGCGATGTAGCTGTCGCCCTTAATTCCTCCCCATATCGCACGGCACGAGACCTTTATTATGACAAAATCGGGGTCGTCATGTCAGATGATGGGCCGGACAGAAGCATCACATTCCAGATTGGGCATTTGCTCGAAGATGTGGTAGCTCAAATCTTCGCAAAGAAGACCGGACTATCTGTGTATGAAGACCACTGGATGTACCAACACCCGTTTTTCCCCTTCCTGATTGCCGATGTGGATCGTTTTGTAACCCTGCCGGATGGACGTAAGGCCATCTTAGAGTGCAAAACGGCGCACTATGACATGCAATTCAAGTGGGCGAACGGCGCAGTCCCTCGCCACTATGAATTGCAGGTTCGGCACTACATGTCGGTGATGAATATCGATGTTGCATTCATTGCCTGCCTGTTCTCAAATAATGAGAATGACTTTGTATGGCAAAAGATTGAGCGTGACCTCGAGGAAGAAGAGAACACGATCATGGAGCTGTCGGCATTCTGGAATAATCACGTCATGGCTCGTGTGGAGCCGCCTCTGGTCGAAAAGCCAGATGCGGTTCTGGAGTCTCTTCGTCGCTATTTCGGCCCTGCTGACAAGTCTGAACCGACTGTAGATCTTGACCGCAAGTTTGTGGTGAACCTCAAAGAGATTCTGACCCTCAAAGAGGAAAAGAGAGCTTTAGATGCTCAGGTAAAAGCACTTGAGACTCGCATCAAATCCCTCTATGCTCCCATCGTCGAAGAGATGGGTACTGCGTGCAAAGGAACCTGTGAACAGGGCGGCGAGTGCTTCAAAGTTTCCTACAACCCTCTGTATCGGGAAGGTATATCGAAAGATCGTTTATCTGCTCTACGAGCTCAGTATCCTGATATCTATGATGAGTTTGTGGATCAGACGGAATCAAGAATCTTTAAGGTGGTCAAATCGGCCATCGCATAAGGAGTGATCAAATGCTATGTCGATATGAAAGAACCATCTTTAAGTCCGATAAGGGCTTCTGCATTTTTGCCTACAGTACTTCTGATGAGTCTGTTCCAAAGGAAGCCCGTAATCGGTCTTACTACCATGACGACAAGATTCATTTCACGGCAATTGGCTATCATCTGATTGCTACAGATGCCGTGGAAGTGGAACTGGATGGCACATGGGAGAATTCCAAACACGGTTTACAGCTGTCGGTTTCAATGTGTAAGGAAGTCGTGCCGAGAGATCAAGCCGGCATCCTTGCTTACCTGAGCAGCGGTATCATCAAGGGAATTGGCCCTGAGACCGCAAAGGCCATTGTCGCTCGCTTTGGCGATAAGACGATGGAGGTTTTGGAGAAAGAGCCGGACAAGCTGCTTAGCGTCAAGGGGATTGCCCAGAAAAAACTCAAGGCTATCATCAAATCCTACGGGGAAACGAAAGCCTTGAGTGATCTCATGATATACTTGGCGCCTTTCGGTGTTTCGATGAAAAAGGTTGCGATGATCCGAGAAGAGTTCGGAGATAACAGCCTGAGAATCGTGAAGACGGATCCATTCCAACTCTGTAAGATCAAAGGCTTTGGCTTCATGACAGTCGATTCCGTTGCCCGTAAAACAAAAGTTAGCTTAAAGCACCCTTTGCGATACTCCGGTGCGATCAACTATGTGCTGGATGAGGCACGCGTATCTGGGCATCTTTTTCTATCCGTTGATGAGACGGTTGGCCAGTGCTATGAGCTTCTCAATATGGGCTGCGATGATGAAGTGGTTTCCGAAGAGGAAATCCGCCAAGCGATCTCAAATGAACGTGTGGAATCCCGTATCTATGTTGAGGGAAGCCGTGTATACCTGAGTTACGAGCGCATGTGCGAAGTTAAGTCAGCTAAGCGCATTGTGTCCATGATACTCCAAGAGGGCTTTACAAAGATCGACGATCTGGACAGCAAAATCGACAATGCGGAGAGGACCTTGCATCAAAGACTGGCTCCTTCGCAACGTAATGCTGTGAAGCTGTGCCTCTCGCATCCGATCTCCATCATGACCGGAGGCCCCGGCAGCGGAAAGACCACAACACTACGATTCATACTGGATATCTATAAAGCTGCGTTCCCTGCGAATGAAGTCCTCTTGGCTGCACCTACTGGCCGTGCCAGTCGGCGCATGGCAGAACAGACAGGAATGCACGCATCTACACTTCACTCGGCGCTTGGCCTTGTGACGGATGAAGACAGCCCGCTGAACGACAAAGAGTTACTATCAGCAGACTTGGTAGTCGTTGATGAGTTTTCAATGGTGGACATGCGCCTTGCGTATATCCTCCTTGATCGTATCAAGTCGGGCGCTCAGCTGATTATTGTCGGTGATGCTGACCAGCTCCCATCTGTTGGCGCGGGTAATGTGCTGCGAGAGATGATTCGAAGTGAAAAGGTTCCTACGGCAGTCTTAGAGACTGTTTTCCGCCAGGCATCTAATAGCCGTATCATCACAAACGCCTATGCCATCAACCACAACGACACACATCTTCAGTTCGGGGATGACTTTCAGTTTTTGGAAGTTCAGAACTCGGAAGAGGCTGCGCAGTTGGTCATCAAGAACTATCTGCAGGAAGTCTCTTTGCATGGTATTGAGGACGTGCAGATTCTCTCACCTCTCCGTAAGCGAGGTGCGGTTGCGGCAAATGCGTTGAATGAGACCATTCGAGACCTTGTCAACCCGCCAAACAACCTGAAGAAAGAGGTTAAGTGTGGCAGTCGAGTATTTCGTGTTGGTGACCGCATTATGCAGACGGCAAATCGAATCAATGTGTCAAATGGCGATGTCGGCGTCATAACCGACATGAAGAAAGAGGATGATGAGACGATCACATGCGTGAGGCTTTTGGATGGAAGGACACTACAGTACACGCAGGAAATGCTGGAGGATTTGGAGTTCTCCTACTGTACGACCATTCATAAGAGCCAAGGGCAAGAGTATCCTGTCATCATTGTTCCTCTTTTGAAAGAGCACTATATCATGCTGCGGCGGAATTTGCTCTATACTGCTGTGACCAGAGCCAAGGCGAAGGTCATCCTGATTGGGCAAAAGCAGGCAGTCTTTGTTGCGATCCATAAATGTGATGTGGGTCAAAGAAATACGGTGCTCGCGGATCGAATCGTGGCTTATTATAACCGCGAGCTGAGTCGGCGAGTAGCGTGATTATTTGGGAAACGGGGTGGTCAAAAGCTGCCTCGTTTCTACATTTATTGTGAAAGGACAATTACCATGAGTGAATCGAACTCTAATGTGATCCCTGCCATCAACGCTGTCGATGGTTTTAACCCCGCTGATTTCGTGCGTACTACCGTGGGTGAGGAAGGCGAAAACGATCTCTACCTTGATGTCAAATATCGCCTTCTTTGGTTCCGCCTGCACCATCCGAATGGAAAGATCGCCCCGGAGCTTATCCGAGTTGATGAGAAGAATGCAATCGTATGCTGCAGGATCTATGCCGATAAGGCTGACCCAGCTGACCAGTTCATTGGGAAGGCGTATTCTCAGCGTTTCTCAACGGAAGACCGCTTTGGCGATCGCTTCTTGGAGATCGCCGAAACAGTCGCAAAGGGCCGCGCTTTGGCTGATGCAGGTTATGGTACGCAGTTCTGTATGAATGGTGATGCGCTGGCCGGTATTATCGCGGATGCCCCAATCAAGATGCCACCTGATGAAGATGCAGGACACCCTGGTAGTGTCGTGGCGAGTTTTACCGCTCAACCGACAGCGGATCCTCCAGTCTTCTCTCAGACGGCGACAGCGCCTAAATCTACCCAGCCTGCTCAGCAGCAGGTTCACCCTCCTGTGCAGCAGTCTCATGCTCCTGCTCCGGAGCCCCCCAAAACGCTGGATGAGTACTTGCGTGTCATGACCATTGAACAGGCGAAAGCCGTCAAGGTTGATTTTGGCCGCTTTAGTGGATGGTCTCTTGGCGAAATCGCTATGAAGAGCCCAGGTGACCTCGCGTGGTATGTGAAGAACTATTCCGGCCATAATCTCGCACTGAAAGCAGGGGCTACAAAGCTTTTGGAAACGGTAGGCCAGATGGCCAGCTGATTCTTCCCCTAGCTAAGGGAGGTGGTTTAGATGGGCAGAATACCTGATCTGCCATGTGATATTGAGCAAGTGGTTGATCTTCTTGGCATCGAAGTCATACGAGATACCGGGACTCAACTGCATTGCAGGTGTCCATTCTGTGCAGATCGGAAAGCTCATATGAATGTCAAGATCCGCGATAATGTGTTTCGGTGTAATCGCTGTGGTAAAGGTGGAGGCATCCTCCATCTTTATGCAGAGTACTGTGATGTCAATCTCCATACGGCTTACGAAGAACTCTGCAAGATATTCGGGCCAGATGGGAGTGAACCAGTACACAAATATAATCGGAAGTCTCGCCCCATAGAAACGGTAGAACTCCCAATTGCCTCAGCTGAGGTGCGGGATAATACTTATTCCAATCTTCTCTCATTATTGACTCTATGCCCAACACATCAATCCGCTTTGAAAGAGCGCGGGCTAAAATCAGAGGAGATGGAGCGGCTATGCTATCGAACGACACCCACAACACGTTTGAAACGGATTGTTACAGAGCTGTTGGAGCGTGGCTGCATTCTTGATGGGGTTCCCGGATTTTACTGTCAGAAGGACTCTGGCCAATGGGTATTGGATATCCGAGGCTCAGGAATCATGCTACCCGACCGAAACCTGCTCGGCCAAATTGAAGCCATTCAGGTTCGGCTTGATAAGGTCTACAACCAGAAATTCTATAACCTGACGAGTGTTGACCAGTACTACGGAACACAGTCGAAGTGCTGCCCGCATTATGTCGGTGTTCATGAAGGCGATGAAGTGGTTTGCCTTACAGAGGGAGTTATGAAATCCGACCTTGCCTACAGCTTTGCGCAGGGTTCACCTTATGAGTGTGGTTTTGTGGGCCTTACAGGCATACCGAGCTATTCTCAGTACGAACGAGCCCTTGAAGAACTAGACTCCATTGGCGTGAAGAGGATCAACGTCATGGTTGATTCGGATTATCAGGTCAAAGAGGAAGTTCGGAAAGCACGCGACCGATATATTGAGATGGGGGCGGCTGCTGGTTTTGAAATGGCACCGATTACCTGGACACAAAAGCAAAAGGGTGTGGATGACCTTTACAGGCACCTTTTCCGAGACAAATGATTTGAGAGCTGCAGCGGGTTGCTGCAGCTCTCTCCATTAATTTGCAAAATCTTATATGGAGGACGACGCATGAGCGTTGAAATATATATTTGTGATCTTAAACCTGAGGTTCAGGAGCAGGTTCTATCTGAGCTCAATTTGAGTTCTGATAAGGATGGAAACTATGACCTATTCCCGCTTTTCGTTGTTGAAAAGCCGGAGCCGTAAAACACTCGGAGATTTGAGGATAACGAACGAGAGCTACAGCAATTTGCTACAGCACACACATAATTTGCTGAAAGGAACAATAGATATGGAAGTATTTTTGATTATGCCGACCACGCCGGAAGGAAAGGCAAAACTCAGCAAGGAACTGGCCAAGTTCCATGCGGAACAAGCACTAAAGATGGTGCAGAAGTTGCCCTGTCCCACGGAACAAAAGTTGGAGCTTATCGATGCAGTAGTTGAACATTTACGTTCCAAGCAATAGTGTCAACTTGTTTATCCGATTTGCTATAAACAAGTTTAAGCTGCCGCCCTGAGTGAAATCAGGGTGGCGGCTTTTTGCATTATAGCTTGACGTATGACAAGTAATGAAGTACGATAATGGGGAGTGAGAATGTACATATGCAGCTTATGAAGGAAAAACAGGAGTTGACCCATTTGTCATGGTCTGTCCACCGTAATTCTATCGAAATTGGTGGGTCTTTTCTGAAGGCGTATGGGAAATGATTTGGAAAAGGTGGAGCGCATATGAAGATTTTTGCAATTCGAGATGAATCGACGCAGGAGCAGAAGGATCTGGCGTACCTCCTGTATTACAAGCAGGAAAAGCAGTTCTATATTGAGCTGCCTGAAAATGCGGATGCATGGGAAACGCCGCTGTTGCTGGACTCCTTTGTGAAGCGTGGGGAAACCACAGTCAATTCCTATTGGAGCAAGATCTGGGTTCAGCAGCGGATCGTTCCGATCGACCGCCAGAACATCGGTGAGATTCTGCGCGACAATCATCTGAAGGAATATGATGAGTACGAGCTTCTGATGCTGGCAATGGGGCGATGCGCACAGGATGATTACTACCTTGTTCCCATTAACGAGAAGGAGCTTCCGGAAGAAATTACGCGGCGGCTCTCAAAGAGAATTGAAGATGTGCTGCCGCTGGAGAACCATTGCCTGCTGGTATTTTTCCGGGATGGCGTAGTGAAGAAGTGCGATTTGCAGAAGCATTTTGAAAAGACGAAGACATTTCAAGTTCTTCTCAAGAAGCCGGACTATTTTCAGTATGTACAGATGCAGACCGGCGGATACGGTGTTGCATGGGATGTGAACATGACCATTTCGGACACGATGCTCTACCGAATTGGCAAAAGTGTTCCGCTGACGATGGAAGACTTCCGGAACTTTGCCGCGCACAGAATCATCAACGCATCGGAAGCGGCGGAGATATTGGGTTGCTCCCGGCAGAACATCATTGACCTTACAAAACGCGGGAAGCTGCATCCAATCAAAACATCGGAGAAGAGCACGCTGTATCTCAAAAGTGAAGTCCTGAAACGAAACTGGCAGTGAGAATACGTTATACCCCTTTATACCCTTTTGAAAGGGGTATAAAGGGGTATAACGTTCTTTGGAGAACTTTTCAAAAAATCTTATTTGCACCTTTTCAAATGGGTTCCAATCCGTTACAATATATCTAACAACCTAACAATGTAATGCGAGGTGTTGCTATGAAAACAACAGACCAGCCGCAGGTGAAGCAATACGTCATCTATTCCCGCAAATCCAAATTTACCGGGAAAGGCGAAAGTATTGAGAACCAGATTGAGCTGTGCCGCCAATATATTGCAATGCACTTTGGCGAAGACGAGGCGGAGCATGCGCTTGTATATGAGGACGAGGGGTTTTCCGGCGGCAATCTGGAGCGTCCGCAGTTCAAGCAGATGATGAAGGATTCCCAGAAGATTGAGTTCGCTGCTATTGTCGTCTATCGCCTTGACCGTATCAGCCGCAATATTGGTGACTTTGCAAAGCTCATCGAGGATCTGGGTGACCGGCACATTGACTTCATTTCCATCCGGGAACAGTTCGACACGTCCTCTCCAATGGGGCGTGCAATGATGTATATCGCGTCAGTGTTCTCCCAGCTGGAGCGAGAAACCATAGCCGAGCGTATCCGCGACAACATGCATGAGCTGTCCAAGACCGGACGCTGGCTGGGTGGGACGACACCAACTGGCTACGCTTCGGAAAGCTTGTCCAGCGTAACAGTAGATGGCAAGGTAAAAAAAGCTTGTAAGCTCAAACCTATTCCGGAGGAGATTCAGCTGGTAAAGACAATTTTTTCTGTGTTCACGGAAAGTGGCTCCCTCAGTAAAACTGACCAGTACTTATTAGAGCACCGCTGTGTCACAAAGCGCGGCAAGCAGTTCACACGCTTTGCCATCCGGGGTATTCTGACAAATCCGGTTTATATGATTGCTGACGATACGGCGTATCAGTATCTCAAGGAGAACAACGTAGACCTTTTTGCTGAGCCATCGGAGTTTGACGGTGAGCACGGTATTATGGCCTACAACCGCACGCTCCAACGCCCTGGCAAGGCTACTCAGATTCGCCCGATGGAAGATTGGATTGTGGCAGTGGGGAAACATCCCGGCATTATCTCCGGTGCAAACTGGGTACGAGTACAGTCTATGCTGGACGTGAACAAATCCAAGAGCTATCGCAAACCGCGCAGCAATGTGGCGCTTTTGTCCGGCCTTCTGCGTTGTGGCGAGTGCGGTGACTATATGCGCCCGAAACTGACTGGTCGCACTAATGCTAATGGGGAGTTGATTTACACCTATATGTGCTCCACCAAAGAGCGCAGTCATGGTACTGTCTGTAGTATGAAAAACTGCAACGGCAACACTCTAGATGCTAAGATTGTTGAGGAAATACGTAAGGTTGCCACCGACAAAAAAGACTTTGGCCAGTTACTGTCAAAAACCAAGAAAGTAATCAATGACAACAAAGCAAGTTATGAAGCTGAGTTGACTTTATTAGTGAAGAACCATGCTGAAACAGAAGCCCGCATCAAACGACTGGTGGAATCTCTGTCCGTTGCCAGCGAGACCTCGGCCAAATACGTCATGGAGCAGATCGATGAGCTGCACCGGCAGAGCGAACAGGAGCAGACAAGAATTGCTGAATTGGAAAAGCTTGCTAGGCAGAGTAATGCTCTGAGCCAAAATCTATTTTTCTATAGAGATATGATTGAGTCATTCGCCGACACGGTGGATTCGACTACTATTGAAGAACGGCGTCGCCTGCTGCGTACTATCGTCAAAAAAGTGGTTTGGGACGGCAAAAACGTCTATGTATACCTCTTTGCGGAGGATGGAGAGCTGAATTTGCCGCCCATAGGGCAGCTTATGTGTCTGTCAGGAGAGGATAGCGAATGAGATCCTGATGTACTTCCGTTCCCAGCGCAAGCTCCAGGGTGAGGTCTCGCTGACTGAGACGCTGGAGACCGGTGGGGACGGGAACTCCCTGTCTCTGATGGACGTACTTGCCGTGGACGACGACCTGCTGGAGGAGCTGGACACGCGGGACGCCTGCCGAAAAGTCCGCCGCTGTGTCCAGACCTGCCTGACCCCGCGGGAGCGGCTGGTCATCACCCTGCGGTATGGACTGGATGAGCGGCCGCCGCGCACCCAGCGGGAGATTGCGGCCCAATGTGGGATCAGCCGGTCCTATGTATCCCGAATTGAGAAGCGGGCGCTGGAAAAGCTGGGCGAGGCGATGGAGGGGTGGGAGCCATAGGAGCGCGGTGAATAAAAATGCAGGAAGCGCTGCAACACAAGTGAAGAAAAAGAAAAAATCGTTAAAATACTAACGATTTTGCGCGATACGCAAGACATTGTGCAAAACATCTGTTTTTCACGAAAATGTCAATAGTAAATGCGAAAAAAATATAAAAAAATATAATCATGCTTCCCGCGCCAATTCTTCAAGGCATTCCGCAAACACGATTTCAGCAGTTTTCCAGCCCAATATTTCACGCGGATAGTTGTTCATCCATTCTTCGGCTTTCTTTACTTCCGCTCGACTGACCTTATTGAAATCAGTCCCTTTCGGGAACTTCCGCCGAATCATTTTGTTTGCACACTCATTTGACCCGCGTTCGCAACTTGTGTACGGGTGGCAATAATACATTTTGGTTCGTCTGCCTTTCCGTAGGATAGACCGTTCAAGGCTCTTCACGTCGGAGAACTCCCCGCCGTTGTCTACGGTGATTGTCTGGAACACGCGCGGAAACAGCGCCCCGAACCTCCGTTCAATACGGTTCAAGGCGCGAACGGTGCTGATTGCGGTTCTGTCGCGCATTTTCTCTATAATTTCTTTTCGTGATAGGCGTTCCGTCAGCACCAACAGGGCGCACGAACCGTCCTTGCCGGAATATACAGTATCCATTTCCCAATGCCCGAAAGTGATTCTCTGGTTAATCACTTCCGGGCGTTTTTCTATGCTCTCTCCGCGCGGTGCGCGTTTCGTCGTTTTAACTTTGTGATATGGACGCTTCCGCTTCGGCTTTTCTGGTAAGTCTTTATTCGTCAGGTTCAGAAACACACCCTTTTCAATGTAACCGTAAAAAGTGCTGACACAAATAGATGTTTTGAATGTCCGGCCCTCTATCGTTATGTCAGCAAGGGCCGCGGCAGGCGAACGGTCTTCTTCGATGACCTTTCGTTCCAAATAGTCAGCAAGTTCATGGTCGTTTCCGATTTTCAACGGCGCACCTTTCGCCGCGAGATTTTCACGGTATCTTTTTTCTGCTCCGTCCGGGTTATAGCGGTCTTCCATAATCCATGTATCGCCGTCCAGATGCTCCCAACGGGCGCGTTTGATTTCTCTATAAATCGTGCTGACATGAACATGAAGTTCCGCCGCGATCTGCTTCGGTGTATCGCCGCGATTCAAACCGTATTCGATTTTCCGCCGATCTGTGAGCTGTAAATGACTGAAACAATGCCCCATGCTATAACCTCCCAAAATGCGAAACCCGCCCAAGCTATCAAGCCGGGCGGGTTTTGTTCCTCTTTTCAGCGGGTCGCCGCAAAAAGATTATAACAATATTTTTATACTAACGCAAGTATAAAAACTATTGCTCATTTTCTGTCAGCCATTCCATAGATACGCCAAGTATCTTCGCAAGCACCGCAAGTTCATAATCGGTCACAAAGCGGGTCCCGATTTCAATTCTGCTTACGCTGTCCCGCTCCATTGTAATTCCTGCAACTTGTAGACGCGCCGCAAGGTCTGTTTGCGTGATATTCAGCCGGGCGCGTGCTTCTTTGACGCGATTTCCGCAAAGGTTCTTTCGTCCCTTATAGTCGTATATCTTCAACCGCCGATTCCTCCTTTTGTGTTAAAGGTCTTCATTTTTCTTGACTTTAACACAATAAGCGTTGATAATTGTGTTAAAGGTCAGAATCCAGAAAAAGCAATGGTCCCGGCCTTTGAAAATAACGCAAGCCGCCCGGACACTGGGCGGCAGAACGGAGGATTCCACATGAAAAAGGTTCTATCTCTTGTCCTTGCGGCGGTGCTTGCCGCGTCCCTCTCCGCCTGCGGCGGCGCTCTTGTCGATCTGGACACGCCCAAATCGGAGGAACTGACGGCGCAGTATGATTTTTACCCCGATGCCATGAACAGCATTCGGGCAGATATGAAAATCACTCCCGAACAGGCTGATGAAGTTTTTATCGTTCTGACTTCCTGCGGCCTTGACGGGAAGATTACAAGCATTTCCGAAAGCAAGGGCGCGTATACCGTCTATTACGGCGGTTCGTCCCTCGACGTTACACTTTCTGACGGTGCGGTTGAAACCGTCTATTCCGGGCGTGATATGCTGTACCCCGAATATCACAAGCACAATGTCTTGATTGACTATGACTTGACCGTAAAGGACGTGAAAACGGGTTCCGGCGACAAAATCGGTGAATATGCCTATATCCGCATTACGAAAGCACAGCTTCAAGCCATTACGGAAGAAAACTACAAAGAATTCGTTGAAACCGTCGTCAAGGACAGCGGCTACAACTGGGTTGCAATTCTTTGTGATGACGGCACGGGTATTTGTTTCCCCGGTTCTATGTACTATGTCGGTACATACGGGAAGCAAGATACCGACGGTTCCATTCTTGAAGATTACGGCGCTATCACGCTGGACGAAAACGGCGGCTATACATACGAACAGTTCTGAACAGCAGGAAAGCAAAAGCGACGGGCGCAACGCCCGCCGCTTTCTTTATGCCTTTTCCTGCTCCGCGTCTGCCGCGGCCTGAACCTCTGCCGCGAACTGCTCCGGCGACAGTCCCAACACCGCCGCCGCCCGTTCGTCCATCAGCGATTCGATCATATCGTTTATGCTATCAAACCCGCTTGCCTTTGCCGCTCTCTGATATACGGACTTCTTACCTTTCTTTACATACGGGTAAATCCTGTCATAGTTTTTGCTGTTGTATTTCCGCTTCGCGTCTGTCGCGGCTTTCCCGCGTGGGTTTCCATATTTGCTTGCCATTGTCACCACTCCTTTACTTGTCCATTTTATCACGCTGTTTATACTAACGCAAGTATAAAAACGTACAATCTATCGTTAGTATATTTGTGCATCATTCCAACTTGTATTTATACTAACGTTAGTATATAATCATAATCAGAAAGGGAAACCAAAGCCACCCGGTTGTCGGGGCGTAGAGTTCGACAACAGCCAACCTTACGGGCTGACACGAAAAGGGAACCGACACGGCGTACAACAACACTTCGACTTCTGGTTTTTATATATGGGGGTAATCAATATGAAAAAGTTCGAGATCGGCAAGGAATATTTTGACCGTAGCGCCTGCAATCACGATTGCATTTTCACCATCAAGATTATCAAGCGCACCGAAAAGACGGTGACGTTCGAGCGTAACGGCAAGACCCGCCGCGCAAAGCTGTTCTTCGATGAACACGGCGAATATATCATTCCCGAACGTTATTCTATGGCCCCGGTCTTCCGTGCTGAAAACGAGGTTCAGCCGGAAGAGGAACCCAGCGTCGAGGAAACCGCCGCCGAAACGTCCTGCGGCGTTGAAATCGCCCAGCCCGCCGACGTGAACACCGTTGTTGTTATGGTGGGCCAGCGCGTCGAACGTGTCTGCGGCGCTTGCTATCCTCCGCAGGGCGGAACCGTCATCGGCTTTGTTAGCCTGCCTGATACCCGTTTCTTTCACGGCGGCGTTTTCGCTATGGTCCTGTATGACGGCGCAAAGGCTCCTGAACGTGTCCGCCTGTCCGACATTCACCGCCGCGGGTGGCGCTCTCCCGGCGGTTCTCCGTTGGGTGTGTTCGTCGCCTGACGCTTTACCGGTGCGGCGGTTTCCGCCGCTCCGTTTTTCGCGCCGCTGTATCTACCGCAACGGCGCAAAATTTTTCTGCTTTTTCGTGTTTTCCCTATTGACTTTATACTAACGTTAGTATATAATAAGAGCATAAAGAAAGGGGGTGACAAGGTGAAGAAGAAAAAGAAAAAGCCCACGAAATCGCGGGTCGATGTTCGGACCATCGTGATAACCGCAATCGTGGACTTTCTGGTAGGGCTTGCGTTACTGATAATTGATAAGCTGACGTAAGCCGAAACCCCGTATTCTATGGGCGGGTTCACCGCCCACCCATAGAATACACTTTTTCTTCTGAACTGTCAATCATGCTTGTGAAAATCGGAATTTTCCTGATTGCTGTTGCCGTTGTGAAGCTGATTATCGCCGCCGCGGTCCATTACCGCCGCAAGAAAGGGGAATGAACATGAAAAGAACTGCAAACAAGTTCCAGCGGGCCTATATGGTCGCCAAAGCCCGCGTGCAGGAAGTCGAATCCCAGCAAGAAGCCATCGAAAAGAAGTTCATTGCCGACAAAGGCATTGTCAATCCCGACGGCTCTGTTCCCAAATTCCTTTACTGCATGGAGGATGACGCGGCCTTTGAAAAGGCGAACGACGAATGCGCCGCGCTGATTGTTTCCGCCGGGCTTGAAGAAGAACTGAACGCCGCCCGTTCCGTCCTGAAAGCGTCGGAAGATAGCTTGATTGCCTACGGTCTGTCCCTTGCTCCCGCTGGGGTCCGGGCCACGTTGGAAAAGGCCGTTCAGCACAACGCCGCAACCCGCGCAAAGGTCCTTGACCTCGCGTTCCGGCTTGACGTGTCCACGGTCAGCGCGTAAGATGAAAGCAGGCGGCGCAAACGCCGCCTGCCCCAGCAAAGAAAAGGAAATTTGTATGAACAAAATCCGTCGCAAGGCTCTTCAAGAAATCTTCGATAAACTGTCCGCTCTCTCTGACGAACTCGAATCCATCAAAGAGGAAGAGGACGAAAGCCGGGAGAATATGCCCGAAAGTCTGCAAGGTTCGGAACGCTATGAACAGTCCGAATCTGCCTCATACAGCATTGATGAAGCGATTGAATCTATCTCTTCCGCGTGCGACAGTATCGAAAGCGCAATGGAGTAAACAAAAAAGCCCGCCGGGGAATGACCCCCGACGGGCTTTCGTTTTTGTCCGAATCGGACGTGTTTAGTTTTCTGCGGGTTCGGTCTGGACGGCCTGTTCTTCGATGCCGACAAGCAGGCTTTCCACGGATGGGGTGTCGATGTAGCCTTTCAAATTCTCATTCGCGCCCCATGCTTTCTTCGCTTCCTCCAAAGCGGCTTCGATCATTTTTTCAATATCGCTGGACGTGAAAAGCAGTTTCAGCACCGCCGGGATTCGCTGATAAATCCAGTCCGCGACGGCGGCATATTTCAGGGAACCCGTACCGCTTCCGAACTGCTTTTCGGCCTGCGTTACAAGGTTGAAAAGGATTTGCTTCAAAATCTTTGTTTCGCCGCGCTTGATAAGCACGACAACCACCGCGAGGAAAGCGACGACGACAAGCACGCTGTCCCAATTCTTCGCAAGGAATGTAAGAACGTTCATTTCTGTTTCTCCTTTCGATCTGTCAACCAATGACGGTACAGCCGGATTCAGGGACCCAGCCCAAACCGTCGATGTGTACGCCGCACTTGCGGCCCGGATAGTAATACTTCACCGTGTACGTTCCGTTCACGGTCTTACCCTGTCCGCCGCCGTTGCTGTCGCGGTACAGCGGGCCGGAATACTTCACCTTTGCGCCGACGCGCATTTTCGGCGCGGTCGTGCCGTTCCCGACGACCTGCACGTCCGCCGCATTGACCCAGCCGTAAACGGTGGAACCGCCGCCGGGCTGTTTGATAAGGTGGTATGGGTGCTTTGCGCCCTTTGCAATCGCTGTCACCTTTGCTGTTCCCGGATTGCAGGCCGCGCCGCTTGCCGCCGCCGCGTTGGTGTAATGGGTGTTGCCCGTGAAGCGCACCACGTCGCCCACAGCGAACGCAAGCGCCGCCGGGGTGGTAGTTGTGCCGCTGGGCTTTGTCGCGCTTCCTGCGCCGTTCTGTGCGCCGCCTGCGGTGTCGTAGGCGATATACGGCAACTTGCCGTGCTTTGTCCACTTGCGCCCGTTCATGCCGGAAATAGCGCCAATGTTCAGGCACGCCGTCACCTGCACGCAGTTCTTGAAAGCGGGCGAACATTCGATGACCTTTCCGCCGCCGATGTATACGCCGATATGACCGGGCAACCAGACAGCTTCACCCGGAACAATGCCGCTGAAATCAGCGGACACGCCGGAACACTTCGTAATCATGGTGTCTGCCCCAAGATCGGGAACGCCGTTGGAAGCATAGGCCGCGCCGCCGTATGGCTTCGCGGCGTTTCCGCTCCAACCCCAAAGAACGCCTTTGATAAGGCATACGCAGTCGAACCCGTAGACGGGCGGGTTCTTATCCGCCGCCGCCCGAATCATCGCCGTTCGCGTGGCCTGCTTGTTGTACCTGTGATTTGTGCAATAGCGGGACACGTTCGCGCCCGTCAGGGGTGCGCCGAAACAGCCCATGACGTACAGCGTTTTATAGTTGTCCACAATGTTTTGCAATTTGTTGATAAATTCAGACGCTTTCATTTTGCCCGCTCCTTTCGCGTCTGCGGGTCTTGTGGTCCCCGCCGTGGTATTTGAACCGCTGGGCTTTGCGGCGCTTCCTGCTCCGTCGTAGGCGGTCAGGGCGTATGCTTCGATGATTTGAACCAGTTTGTCCGCATACTTCGGGTCGGTCGCGTAGCCCGCCGCGGCGATTGCCCGGCACGCGGCTTTATAGTCCCGCTCCCCGATGACCGCTTTATAGCGGGCATTGCGCGAAAGCAAGTCGGAATGATCGGCGACGCTTTCCGCCCAACTGCCATAGGCCCGGAAAAGGCCCGTCACGGTCGTAAAGGTCACGCCGTCGTAGCACTCTTGCGTTTTGCCGCTGTAAACGGCCCCGGTCCAGCTTGTCCCGGCTTTGATGCCGAACAGGGCATTTCCCTTGACCGTCAAACCGGATTTGCCCCATCCGCTTTCAAGGATTGCTTGCGCTATCGTCAGGGACGCGAGGACCCCGCTTTTCTGCATATCCGCCGCGGCAAGTGCGCCCACCCGCTCGATGAATTTCTTTTGTTCCTGTGTCATGTGTATTCCTCCGTTACGGCTGAACGTTGTTCAGGTCAACGGGCATTCCCTCCGTTTCCTCCGGGTTTGCCTTTTTGATTTTCACAACGTTTTCCGCCTTTGCTTTCCACGAATAAAAGCCGATGACCGTTGCCGTCGGTGTCCCAACGTAGGCAAGAAAAACGCCAAGCTGTGAAACGTCGAGGACAACAGCCCATACGCCCACGCCGAACCCGGTGAAATAGGTACAGAGGACCGCCCAAAGAACCAGCTTTGAACACTCTATCTTCCGGCGGCTCTGCTTGCCCTCTCTGCGTCGGCGGGGCCGTCGTCTGCTCAACAGCAGGACGGCGGCGAACCCGCCAACCAGCCCGGCGGCAACGCTGAAAAGATAAATCATGCCGCGCCGCCTTTCTTACTCTTCGTGTTCGTGCCGCTCCCGGTTCTCGAACGTGTCAAGGCGCTTGTGCGCCTGTTTTGCGGACGCTTCAACGGCGGTCAGGCGCGTAACGACTTCAACGTTCGTTTTGCGCTGTTCCTTTTGCTCTGCCTTGATTTCGTCCGTGTTGGCCTTGATATAGCCGATTTCGGTAAGAACGGTCGCGTCGCTCTTCGCTTCGTCGGCAACGTCCTTTTTCCCATTCCGGGCAAAGGCAACGTAGCCGAACACGATAGCGCAAATCGTACTAACGACGCTCAAACCTGCAAGCATTTCATTCATGTTCTTCACCTCCCGCAAATGAAGTCCCCGTAAACGCTTTTCAGTGAATACGGGGCGATTGTGGGCGGTGCTTCCTGCGAGTGATAAACCGCGCAGTCATACGCCCAAATCAAATATCGCGTTGTGTCCTCCGCCCAAATAGCAAGTGGCATAATGAAGAACCACAGCAGGCCGAACGCCGGGCAGATTTGACCCAGCACGTTTCCCGGCTGATTGCTGTAATCCCAAACGCCCAGCCCTAACCACAAGTTCAGTACACACCCGGAAACAAACTCTACCGCAAGCACGATAACGGCCCCGATGACCGATTGCACGATGACCGGGGCGTGATAAAAGCGCGGGGCCTGATTGATAGCGCCAACCAGAACCCCGCACAGCCCGCCTACAACGAACATAGACGGGTGTGAGTACCCGCGGAAAAGCGTTTCAAAGACGACGTAAGCCGCACCCAGCGTGGCCCAAATCGTCAATATACGTTTCACGCGTCGCCACCTGCTTTCTCGATCAGCGCCGCCATGCTTGCCGCAAGGTCGGCGGGCAGGTCCACACCGTACACGATAGCCGGGATTTCATCAATCCCGGCCCGCTTAATCCACGCGTTCAGGTGGTTGCAGTAAGTACGGTGATAGAAGACGTGGGCGGTCGCGGCCTGTGTAAGCGCGGTGAATTCCTCCGCGGTATACATACGGCAAAGTTCGCCGTCGGCGTGGTACGGCACTTCCTTTGCACCCTCCTTGACCGTCTGGAACTGCGCCATGAGTTCGGTTTGGTCGTGTTCGGTCAGGCTGTAATGTGCGCCGCCCACGTCGATTCCGGCGTAGATAGCCGCGGAACACGCAAGGCCGATTTCGGCTTTCTTCGCCGTGCGTACCTGCTCAACGTCGTTCCAGTCCTGCGGCGGGGTCACGCCCAGCCGCTCCAACTTCATATCACGAATGCTGTCTTCTCTGTGCTGAATGCTCATTCAAAGTTACCTCCCGCAGACGTAATGAAGCAATCGCCCGTTGCGCTTCCGCGCTTTACCTTGATGCGGAAATTGTAGCCCCAAGCGTTCGCCGTTTTGGTAGTGTTGGAAAGGAAAAACTTGCTTCCGCTTACGATGTTTTGCGTCACGTCCTCCCACGTCGGGGAAGTGTCGAAACCGTTGTTGCAGACTTCCACGGTGAATTTTGCACCTGCGGGAATTTGACGCACAACAGACATGATGCCTTTTGTCACCATGTCGTCGGCGGCAAGCGGGGTCGCAAGCATGAGTTCGATTTCCGTTTCATTCTTCGTGAACGTATACGTCCGGGTCGCGCTTCCGCCGTAGTTGTCCGCCGCAACGATTTTCAGCGTATGGGACCCGTTCAACAGCTTCACCCACTCTGCGGCGGTGATGTTGAACGAATAGGTCTGTCCGCTTGTCGCGGTGTAGGAACGCTTCTGCGTGCCGTCGATGTACTCCGTCACGGTCAAGGTCTGCCCGCTGTCTTCGTCCGTTACGCTGTAACTCTGCGCGAACGCGGCGGTCTTCGTTCCCAAGTTGGAATCTGTGCCGCTGATAACGGGCGCATGGTTGTTTACCACCGTCCGCGTCGCGCTTGTCTGATACGCCGATTCCGCGCCCGCGCTGTCATACGCCTTGACGCGGTACGCAATAGAGGTCCAGCCGAACGTGATTGCGTCGGTGTAACTGCGGTTGATGCCCTTGTATACCTGCGCCCATGCGCCGCCGTTGACCTGCCGTTCGAGGATATAGCCGGAAAGATTGCCGTCTTCGTCCGTGGAAGCCCCCCAACTGATAGACAGGCTTTCGCCGCCGCGCACGCTGGACGGAACCGTGATGGAAGAGGGCTTCGAGGGGGCGCGGTTCCAAATGATCGTGTATGCTCCGTCGGAATCCGGGCTATCAGATACCAAGATTCCAGAGGACAAATTACAAAGCGGGCGAACGCCGACGTTGCCGCGGTAAGCGTTGCCCCAGTACATCGCGCCAGAGGAAAGGACGCTGCGGACGTGGCAAGAGAGGGACGCGTAAGCGTCGGCAAGCCACCAATACCACGGCGAATTTACGTTGAAATTTCCGTCCGTGTATTCGCTCTTGCTCACGGCTTCCGCCGTGGGGTAGGCAAGACGGGAATTGTTGTCGCTGAACAAGGCCAGCTTGCTTCCTGCGGTCACGTCGCCGGACAAGCCGACTTCCGTACAGGTCGCAAGGAAGATTTTGTCGGTGCAACTCTCCGTACCGCCGCCGTCTACGGACGCTTTGCCGACGGTGTGGGTCGTCGAAAGCAGGGCCGCAACAAAGTTCGCGGAGAAGCCCGCAAGGAAGCCCGCTTCCGCGTCGTATTCGTTGTAGTTGCTCCATACATTCGCATTCGTCGGGGCCGCGTCTGCGCTGTGCTGGGCGCTGTACCACTTCCCGGCGGCGGCCTGACTGTTCAGCCATTGCCGCACGTTGGAAAGGGTCCAACGGTTATTGCCGTAACTGCGGCGGTTGCCGTCACTGTTGCCGGATTCGATAGCGTCAAAGCATTTCAGCGAAATAATGCGCTCCGTAATCAGGGTCACAGCGCCGGACGGGTAGCCCGTGTGTCCCTTGTCGGCGATTTTCCAAATGATAGGCTTACCGTTGTAAAGCGTGCCTGTATCTTTGACAAGCGCACCGACGGCAAGCGAATTCAAACTTTGGGCCATTGTTTTTCACTCTCCTTGAATAGATTTTGAAACAGGCTGTCGGTTTTCTGTATCAGGTGATAGCAGTTGCCCTTTGCGGCGTGGCTCCGCCAACTTCCGTATGACTGTTCAATGTCTGAAAGGCTGATTTTCTCCCGGTCCAGTAGACCGCGCTGTTTCTTCAATTTGCGTTGTGCGTTACTTTTGCTTGACCGCCGGACTTTGCGAATGATTTTGCCCGATTCGGTCAAGTAGGTGTGGAAGCCCAAGAAATCAATACCGTTCCGCAACGGGAAAATATTTGTTTTCTTGTTCATCCGCAGGCCCAGCCGGGCAACGTATTGTTCGATCTCGCCCCGGCAGTATTGCAAATATGCCTTGTCCTCATGTATCAAATAGAAATCGTCCATGTACCGCCCATAATAGCGAATACCCAGCTTTTCTTTTATGAAATGGTCCATGCCCGAAAGATACATGACGGCGAACCATTGTGAAGTCTGGTTGCCGATAGGAATTCCCGGATTTTCCGTGCTGTCAACGATAAGGTCAACTAACCACAGAATATCCGGGTCTTTGATGTACTTCCGCGTCATCTGCTTTAACGGTTCATGCTGGATTGAATAGAAATACTTCGATATGTCGCATTTCAAAACCCAGCCGTCCGAATAGTGCCGCACTTCCTCCGGGCCGGGCGGCGGCAATCCTGCGGCCCGCCGCTCCCGCTCGGCGTTCGCCTTGCGTGTGAAGTAGTAGGACCGCATGAATTCTTCAAGGCGGTATAACCCGTCATGTGTTCCGCGCCCGCTCTGTGATGCGTAGTTGTCCCGGATAAAGGCTTTTGAAAACGCGGGTTCAAGTATGTTGTCGCATAGGGAATGCTGAACCACCTTGTCTTTGAATGCGTTCGTCATAACGATTCGTTCTTTCGGCTCATAGACCTTGAAAACGAAATAATCTGACGGTCGGTATGTTTTGGTTTTCAGCATTTCCGAAAGTAGGCATAGGGCTTCAAGAAGATTTGCTTCAAATTTTGCAACGCTGGGTTTGTGTCGCTTGCCCCTGCGTGCTTTCAGGAACCCCGCGTATAGGTTCCCGAAATCATATACCTGCTCGAATTCTGCGCCTTGCATATAAAAAACTCCTTGCCGTGTATAGAATCGGCCTTGCGCGTCTGCGGCTCCCGCCGCACGCAACGCGTCATCATCGGACCGCGCCGCGCGTCCGCGGCGGGCGGAAGCTGGTTTCCGTGGACCTTGCTTCACCAATCTTGTATTTACCGTCGTGCTGTCACCACGGCGGAGGGATGCGGCTTCCTTTGATAGTGGTCCTCTGTTTTCAGCCTTTCGGCCTACTCAATCGCGGTTTCCACCAAAGCGGGCGAACGCCGTTGTTGCCGTTGTAAGCGTTGTTCCAGTTCATCGCGCCAGAGGAATTGACGTTGCGGACGTTGTAAGAGTTGGACGCTACAAGCCGCACCCCAAGAAAAACGCCGGGCGTTACCGCCGCGGCGTGATTCCTCTATTCTGTTGTAGTGCGGCGAACCGCTCTCTATCCTGCTTCCTCCACTTTGCCGTCATGTTCTTCACGTTCATAACGTGCCGGGTCCATTCCGCGCATTGTTCGGAAGAGATAAGTTCCTTTTCAAAGGAAAGTTCGATCAGGAAAAGAACCGTCTTGCACTCTGTCAGCGCCTTTTTTCTGTTCGTAGCGCCGTTCGCGGTATTCCTGCGGGTCTGTAAGGTCAAGTTCGTTCGCTTCCTGTATGTGCTGGAAAATGTCAAGCGTCAAATCGTGCAAGCGGTTTACGATGGTGAAGCGGTACTTCTTCGGAAATCTCCGTTCGCTTGTCATCATAAACGTGTGCTTGACTAAATCTTTCGCTTTCGTGATGATTGCAAATTCTTGTGCGGGTTTTTGTTCGGTTTGTCGCTGGTCTATTTTAGACACCGCCTTTCCCGGATTTGTTCGACTTCCTCCGGCGGTCCGTCAAAGGTAAATCCGTATTCGGTGACGGTCAGCGTTGCCCGTGTCCCGGCGTATGTCGTTCCGCATATCGTCAGGCTGTCCCCGGCGGCGCAATGGTCGCAGGGTGGTTCCAGTTCGACGAACAGGTTTCCGACGATGCAGGACAGTTCCCGCCGCGGGCAGGCATATTCCGTCAACATTCGATGCGCTTTCTTTCTTCGTTCCAGATACCCTTAACAAGCGTGATGCCGTCGAGGGAATCAAAGGACGCAAGAAACGGGTTCCCGGTGATGTTGTTGAACAGGCCGTCTTCCACGCGAGAAACGCGGCTTTCAATTCCTGCAATGGCGTTAAGCGCTTCGGTTACTCTGTTCGCGTCCGCCGCCGCCTGCTCTGCACCCTCCGTCCACGATGCTTTTTCTTCCGCCGTCACATGAATTTTCGTATCTTCCTTGTGTTCGATCAGCCCCGAAATTGCCGTGTCGTAATTTCCCATCGTAGACGGGTTTACATGAATATCCGTATTATTCGCGTGTGCGTTTAGGTCGGTAACGTCTGCTTTTTTCTCAAACTCTGCGGCGTGTGCCGTCTTCGATGCGTCGTGGTCTTCAATGTCTTTTTTTGTTGCCGTTACTACGTTCGGGTCGATGATAAAAGAGATAGCGTCCGCGTTGGAAATCTCAATGTGCATCGTCAATTCGATTTCGCCCGCCGCTCCGCTTGAAATGATGACTTTTTCCGTGTCAGGGGTATTGCAAACTGCGATAAGGGTTTCTGTTTCGTCCAGAACGCCCATTTCGCGGATTGTCCACCCGCCAACATCGGACGGAATCACCGCTACTACGTCAATCATGTTTGGGGATTTCTCGTTGATCTCTACGCGGTTTACTTTTCCGCGCCACTTTTCGCCCTTTAATGCGGTCATGGTAGAATTCGGCTTGTAGTAGCTTCCGCCGCCGTCACCCACAGCAAGGTCCGTAATATTGATTTTCTTTCCCTCCATGACCGCCGCCGCAATCAGTTGTATTCCGCAGTCGGTCACAAGGGTTCCATACGTTTTATCTTCCATTTCTTCACCCTCCGTTCGTTATTTATTTGGGAATACTGCAAGTTTCCGCCCGTACTGCGTATAGCCGCCGCAGTAGAACCCGCCGTGCGATTCCATATTTCGCGCCAAGTATGGGTAGACTTCGACGCGTTGCCCGATAGCGTGGACGGCGGCAACCTTGACCGCTGTTCGCTTTTCGATTTGGTAACTGATTGCTTCAAGGTGGGACCGCAGGTTTTTATAAAAACGCACACGGTCGAGGACCGCCGCTTGACGGTCTGCGGTGATGCCCGCTTCCGTTGCGCCGATGACGACGCGGAATTTATACGGGTCGCCGCCGTACTCGAACCACTCTTCCACTTTCGTTCCGGGGTACACAGCCCCCAACGCCTTTTCAACGGCATACTTCGTTCCCAATCTGCGGTGGACCTGTATGCTGTCCCGAATGGTCCGGCGCTTTACCTCGATAGGGTAGGAATAGTCGTACCAGTCAACGTGCAGGTCATAGGCCAGCACGTCCAACGTCGCTTCGTCCAGTTCGTCGATACGGGCGTAAATGATGTTCTTTCGGATTTCCGCCGCGGTCGTCTGCAACTGTGCCGAAATGGTCTGTGCAAGCGCCATCATGTCAGGGTCGTTTTTCAGTGCAGGCGGAAGCGAATTCGTGAAGTCTGCCGAATAGAAGTCTTCGTTATTCACGTTCCGCACCTCCGTTCACGACGGAAACCGTGCCGACTTGTGCAACTGCGTTGTCTGCCACAGCCGCAAAGACAGGGGAACGGACTTCAACACGCTTCACGCCCGTTTGCATCAACAAGGCGATAAGCTGGGAGGGGTTCACGTCCCGTCCCATCTTTTCGGCCTGCCACTTCTGGAAAGACTTCACCGCCGCGGCAACGTCCGCCGCGATGGTGTCGGCGCTCAATGCGCCGCCCTCCTGCGTGTAGTAGGTCACGTCGATGTTGTACGGGACGGCCTGCGGCGCGGCGACGGTCACATGGTCCGTCAGCGGGCGCACCGTGTCGGCGTTCAGAATGTCCAAAACCTCTTTCAAGATTTCTTCCCCCGGCAGTTCGCCGCCTGTCAGCAGAACGCGCACGTCTACTTCTCCCGGCTTTGGGGACGTTGCTTTCACGTCTGCGATCAGCGCCGACGCGGATTTTGCGAAATACTCATACCCGCCCAGCGGTCCCGCCGTAGAATAGGTTTCCGCACTCTCACGCATACGCTCATAGAATGCCGCGTCGCTTTCCCTGTCTGCTCCCCCTGCGCTCTCCGTTATGTTCTCGACGCTTTCGTAGTAAGGGAAAACGTCTATCGGCTGGTTGATTTGTCCGGGGATAAATCCGTTTCCGTTTTCGCCCTCTATTTGGCACTCCGCTTCCACGCTCCCGGTCCGCTGTCCCGCAGGAATTGTCAGGTCCTCCAGCGTAGCGAACACGATTTCACCGTCAGGCGTGGCCCGCGTGCCTGCCGGAATGGTCGTTGCCACTTCCAGTGGGATAGAAAGCGTATATTGCAGGGTCGTTCGGGCCTTTTCAGGCTCCAACCGCTCCGCGCCCTTGAACAGTTCCGCGAGGGAATCCAGATATTCGCCCTCTGCATACCGCGGGATATTCTGTTTCGCGGAAAAGTCGATGTTCACCCGCTCTTGAACGATAATATCGGCAACCCACAGAATGAACAGTCGTGCCGGGTCCGCCGGGTACAGCGTGCGCCCGGCGATTTTTTCGTACCCCTGTATCAGCGTGTTCACGATGGTTTCCGTGTCGGTTTCGACGTAGGAAATGTCGGGGTATGTTCTACTCTTCGTTGTCAACGATATTCACCTCCAATACGGGGACCAGCAGGCCCGGCGTTTCGCCCGCTTCAAACGTGACGTTTGTTACCTCTGCCCGCGGTTCATACTCTTCTACCGCGTCCAGAACCTCCGAAATCAAGATAGATTGTGCAACCTGTATCGGCTTGTCGATGAACCGTTGCGCCAACCCAAGCCCCCTATCGAGTGGGACAGAGAATTTCGGCGTTGACACGATGATAGCGACGTTCTGCAAAACTTCCTCTTCCAGCGTTTCCGGCGCAAGGTTGAGTTTGCCGGGCGTAAAGGCTTTCACGATATATGCCATTTCCCGCCCTCCTTATCTGACTGCGTAAGACTGCATCGTAACATTCACCGACGCGACAAGCAGGTTGCCCCATCGGTCGAACCGCTTCAAGGAATTTGACAGCTTCGTAATGACCCATTTGTTCGTGCCGTAGGCTTTCGGCCCGATGACAAGTCGGTTTACTTCGCCCCGCCGCATAGCTTGAAGCAGGCTTGCAATTTCTTTGATAGGGTTTACCCCCAAGAACACGGAAAAGAACATGGTAAACGTTATCGTTTCAACGTCTGTCCCGGTGAATTCCAACAGGGGTTCCCGTAAGTGTCGGTCGTGGGTGGAATACTTCGCCGCGCTGTCCCATTTCAGACTGTCGAACGTCTTGATTTGGTCTGCGGAAACGTAGAACGTGAAGTCACCCCAATTCCCGATAAGCGCCATTGTTTATATCCCTCCAATCACGAACCCGTCGCCGTCGTCCGTCGGGATATACAGGCATAAAACATAGTCGCCCGGCGACGGCAACCACGGGGCTATTTTGACGGCGTGCGAATGGGCGGCAAAGGCGGCTTCACCGCTTCCGCCGCTTTCGCTTTCCGTTCTCTGTGCCGCTCCCTTTGCCGGAATGAACGGCGGGTTCTTGATGACCTTTAGTTCTCCTGACACAAGCGGCGATTGCCCCTTGTCCTCGAACGTGACGCGGGCGGTGCGGTTCCCGGCGTTGACCGATGAAACCCGGCCCGTCCTCACGATATTTTTCAAAACTGATAGATCGGCCATCAATACCCCTCCAATACCCGGCGTAGCGTCAAATCGGTTTTATAGCCGCTCTTTGACACGGAATGCGTCGCCGTTTCGATGATGTATTTCCCGTCGAACGCGCCGTAGCCCGATACCTGAACCGTGATACCAGCCACAAGCCGCGCGTCCCCGGTCAACTTGAACGATGCCTTGAATTCGCCCTTGTTCTTCTGCCGCAGGCGCTTCATTGCCAGTTGCCGGGCTTCCTCTCTGTTGGAAACCTTTTCGTTCACTTCCAGAACTTGACCGTCCTTATCCGCGTTTCGCGGTGTGTAGGTGTATTCGATGGTCTTTCCCGTCGTTGGGTCGGTATAGGAAACGTGGCACTTGCTGTATGACGCGTCGTGCAGGCTGGTTGAAAAGGACCACGAACTAACGTCCGCCGTCCCGCGCTTGATGACACGCACCGTATCTTTCTGCTCATAAGCCGCCGCGTCGAAAAGAACGATGATTTTTGCGGTGACTTTCAGGCTGATTCCTGCGGCCTTGCAAAGCCGTTGAAGAAAGGTGATGTCCGATTCCTGTATCTGCTCTTTCCGGGTATACAGAGGGTCGAACGCGGATTCAAACATACAGGTAAGCCCGTTTTTGCCCGCGATTTCCTTTGCTATGCCGGAAAGCGTGTAGTTCTCCCATGCTTTCGTTTTCTTCTGCGTCCGCACGGTGGACTTGTATGGAATGGACCCGGCCTTGATGGTCGCTTTTGCGGGCGGGCCGCTCCCGTCCACGGTGTCGATTTCAAAAACGCCGCAGTCAAGCACCCGGTCTTTCCCGTTGGATTCCCAATTCTTTTGAACGATGACGGCGGAGATCTCCACGCCCTTTGACGCTCCGGGTGTGTTCAGCCACTTTCCCAGCCACACGCCCTCGCGGTCATCAAGCGATAGTTGCAGGTCGTCCGTTTTATCTTCTTCGTTGTCCGTGTAGGTCAGCGAAAGAAGATGCTTGTTTATGTCTGCTGAAATGTCCACCCCTGCAAAGGTCAGGCGGACAACGGTTCTTCGTGCATTCATTCGGCAGTCCCTCGCTTCCACGGCGGCAGATCAGAGGAAACCCGCGCTTCCGGCTCTGGAACTGTCAGTGTGATTCCGGCGGGAAAAACGAAAGTGCGGCGGTACTGCGGGTTCAACTTCATAAGCCGGTCTGTGTAGGCTTCGTCGCCCAATGTCTTATAGGCGATGCCGTCCCACATATCCCCGGCTATTGTGGTGTATTTAGTCATAGTTCCGCCGCCTTTCGTCGTCCTGTCTTTGCCGCTCCCGCTCGTCGATTTCGTCCAACAACTCTTCGTCGTGGCGGCGTAGCATTTCTTCAATGTCCTGTGCCTGCGCGTCGTTGCCGACGTGGAACACGGGTGCGCTGTGAATGACGACGGACGTTCTGCCGCCGCCTGCGTTCAGGGTCGGTGCGGCAACGCTGGGCGCTCCCGCATAGGCCAGTTGATACGGCGCGGCCCCTGCGGTGCGAATAGCGTTTACCGTGTCCGCAAGATTGCGGAAGATGCTTCCCGTCTGCGCCGCGGTGAATACGCTTCGGTTCTTTGCGTTGGTGATAAGTTCCGCGCCCTGCTCACCAGCTATGAACGTGTCCGGCGTGCTGTCTGTACCTGTTGCAAACCGCGGTATCAACGGAATGTTGATGCCCTTTCCGCCGATGCCGGGGACCCAATCAGGGATTTTCAGCTTGTTCAAGCCGGAAATCACGCCGTTTACAAGGCTGATAATGCCGTTCAGTACGCCGCTTGCAATGCTCTTTAGAGAATTCCAAACGCCGCTGAATATGCTTTTCACGCCCTCCCAAACACGGGTCCAATCTCCCGTGAAGATGCCTGCGAAAACGTCTACAAGGCCCTTTATCGCGGTCAGCGCACCAGATACAACGCCCTTGATGGTTTCAAGCGCAACGCCGATGATGCTTTGTATCGTCGGCATAAGGAATTGAATAACCGCCATGATTGCCGTTGCAATGGTGGAAACCACTTCCGCAAGTCCTTGCAGGATAGAAGCGATAGTCGGTGCCCACTCTGCGAACGCCTGCGCGATCTGCGGAAGCACGGTCCCGACGATGAAAGAAAAGATTTGCTCCACAATCGGGCGAACATAGGTGTTCACAAACTCGATGAACCCGGAAAGAATATTCCAGACGGTTTGTAAAATCGTAATGGCCCCATCGATAACGCCCGTTGCTTCCTCTCCGAACAGGTTTATAAGGAATTGCCGTGCGCCGCCCAAATTGCCGTCCGTGAAGACGTTGCGTATCGTATCGCCGATGTTTGTTATTGCCGCAACCACCTTGTCGAAAATGACAAGTCCAGCGTCACCGAACACCCGGCCTACGACTTCGCGCACCTTGTCCAGATTGTCCCGTAGAATTTGGACCGCGGCAACGATCAGCGAAATAACGCCCACCACGGGAAGCACCTTGCCAAGAATGCCGCTGAACGGTCCCAAGATAGCGCCGCCCAGCTTTTGAAGCGGGGCGATCAGGGTTCCTATTTTCCCGAACCCCTTTCCGATAACGGAACCGATTTTACCCAGCGGACCCGCCACAACAGCGGTCCCGGCCTTGCCTAATATGTTGGTGATTGTCCCGGCAACGCCTGTGAATGCCCGCGTCGCAACGCCGCCCATTCCCGAAAACAGCTTTGAGAATACGCCGCCCGCCGCGCCGCCGATTTTGGAGAACGCGCCGCCGATTTTTGTTCCGCTGAACATTTGCCCGAACGCGCGGCCTACACCGCCCGCCGCGGACCCAATGCCGCCGAAATACCCGGTCACGCTTTTTGCAACGCCCTTGACCTTTCCTGCGAACCCGACGGCTTCCACGCCCGCAAGTGCTGTCTTTCCCTTGAAAAGCGCCATGACCTTTTGAACAGTCAGCACGCCGCCTTTCAGTTCAAGAAAGCCCAGCTTTGCAGTCAGGGCCGCGGCCTTGAATGCCAACAGCCCCGCCGTCACTTTTACGATGGTCCGCACAAGTTCCGGGTTTGCGTTGATAAATTCCGTCAGTTTGGAAATCAGTTCAGCGGCGTTCTCCGCCCCTTGTGTGAATGTCGGTAACAGCGCGTCACCCAGCGCGATTTGCAGGCCCTCAAATGCGGATTTCAGCAGGGTAACTTTACCCTCGAAATTGTCCAGTTTGATTTGTGCCATGCGCTCCGCCGCGCCTGCGGCGTTGTTGACCGAATCGGACAGCTTCTTGAAGTCAGCGTCACTTGCGTTTACGATAGCAAGCATACCCGCGAAAGACTCTTTGCCGAAAATGGCGGTAGCCGCCGCCACCTGTTCGGATTCGGAAAGCCCGCCCAAACTGGACCGCAGATTGTCGATGACCCCGCGGAACGTTTTCATGCTTCCGTCCGCATTTGTCAGGCTGATTCCGTACTTGTCCATGTAGGCTTGCATTTGCTTTGTGGGATTTGCCATGTTCGCAAGGGCCGTCTTTAGGCTTGTGCCTGCGACTTCTGCCTTGATGGACGCATTCGCCATCAAACCGATTCCAAGCGACATATCTTCCACAGAGTAGCCCAACGCGCCCGCCACGGGCGCTACTTTCTGGAATGTTGAACCCATCATGGAAACATTGGTGTTCGCGTTGGAAGATGCCTGCGCGAGTACGTCCGCAAAGCGCCCGGACTGGTCTGCCGTCATGTTGAATGCTGTCAGTGCGTCCGTTACAATGTCGGAAACCTGCCCCAAGTCTTCGCCGGACGCGGCGGCAAGGTTCATAATGCCGGGCAAGCCGCCCAACATTTGGTCGGTCTTCCAGCCTGCCATAGCCATATATTCAAGGGCTTTTCCGGCTTCAACTGCGGTGAACTGCGTTGTCGCGCCCATGTGCTTCGCTTCCTCTGAAAGCCGCTTCATGTCGCTCGCCGATGCGTTGGAAATGGCCTTGACGGTTGACATTTGGGCTTCAAATTCAGCAGCCTTTTTCACGGGTCCGGCATAGATAGCGCCGCCCAGTGCGGCAAGGGTCCCAAGCGTTCCCGCAAGTTGGGTCTTCGTTTGGGAGATTGCCGCGTTGTTCTGCTCAAGGGCGGCGCTTACCTTTGCCAATTCCTCTTGACTTTTCTTTACCTTGTCATAGGTCTTTGCAAGCCGTTCATTCTCCGCGCTCAAATTCGCCGTGTTCACGCCTGCGTCGGACAGTTCAGAACCAAGCGTCTGCAACCGCTGTTCCTGCGCTTCGATTTTCGCAGTTGTCGCGGCGATCTGCTTTTCATTCTTCGCCATCTTCTGCCGCAGTTCTTCCGACGGGGCGGCGGTTTCGCTCATTTCCCGTTGGAGTTTGTCATGCTCTGCGGTCAGGCGTTCCAGCTTTTGACGGTTCGATTCAAGGGCGGCCTCCTGCTTTTTGTAAGCGTCGATTTTCCCGGTGATGGAATTTAGCTTCGTTAGGCTGTTCTGCATCTGCTTTGTGGTGTTCAACGCGCTTTGAAAAACCGTGTTGAAGTTGCCGCCCAAAGCCGCTTGCAGTTTGAAAAGCAGTTCGTATTCTTTTCGTCCAGCCAAATTCACCACCCCTTTTCGTCTACTCTTGTTTCGCGGCGGCGTTTATGTCCTCAATCCACGCCGTAATTTCCGTCATGTTCATATCAAGCCAGAACGGGACGGGCGTATACGTTGCCTGCGCCAGCTTGAAGCACTCCCGCCGCCACCACTTCGCCGGGCTTTTTAATAGCCCGTGTCGATTAAAAAACTTCTTGCCGCGTTGGTGATGCGGTTAAAGTCCTTGATAGGCATAGCGTCGAGAACGTCGCTACCAATGCCCGCGGCCTTTGCCGCCATTTTCGCCTGAAAACTCCGGGACACTTCCGGCGCAAGGCAGTATTCATTGTTCATCTGCATTTCGGTTTCGATAGAAACCATGTCGCGGCCCGTCATTTTCTCGAAATCGAACGTCAAGGTCGTATAGGTTTCGCCTGCGTACTCGAAAGGCTTCTTGAACGTGTGCGTATAAACGCCTGCGTCAGCCTGTACGGGTTCGTTTACGACTTCCGCGGTCATATCATGGGTGACAGTTTCCGCCGCGCCTGCGGCGTTCTGTGCGCTCTCTGCGGCGGTGTTTTTGATGTTCTCACTCATTGTCAATTCCTCCGATTTAGAAATTCATATTTTCAGATACAGAAAAGGGCATAATAAAACCCAGCGGGAAGCCCCGCCGGGTTTTACTTGCCAAGTGCCTTTCGCACGTCTTCGAGGTAATCAACGCCGTTGACGTAGTAGATAAAGTTCAGAATGTCGATTTCCAGAACCTTTTTACCGTCGATGTACGTTGCGTAGTAGGTCACGGGATATTCGCCGGACGCTTCCGCGGAAGATGCCGGGGCCAGCTTGCCGGGTGCAAACTTTTTGGGATTTACGACAAGGACGTGTTTCACGGCCTGCTGAACATAGCGGCCCGTGCTGTTGTCCCAAGACTGCTGGGCCGCGCGCAAATCAAGCTGGTGCTTGCGCGGCTCTGCCAGTTTGATAGCGTCCGTAGTGACGGAACGGAAATTCAGGGTCAGGGACATAGCTTCAAGGTGTCCGACAAACGTTCCGTCGAACGCGCCTGCGATGCCCGCACCCTTGACCTCTTCCGAAATCTGCGTGATTTCAGGAAGTGTGACTTCTGCCATGCCGTAATATTCGGTCGCGTCCTCATATACGGCAAAGTTGGTTACGCCGTTTTCAATTTTCATTGTTCTTTACCTCCTTACGCCGACAGCGCCGCAGTCACATAGTCCGCGTCGTATTCAAGGACGAATTCGCATTCCCTCATGGGGCTTGCGGGGGTCATGTAGATATGGAAAACAGCCTTGCCCGCCATAAGCGCGGTCGTGCTGTTCTCTTCGTCCAGAAACTCCACGCGTGCGCCCAACAGCTTTTCTTCCGAAACAAGGCCGTTCAGCCAAATGTTTACGGAATCAACGATGCTGTCGATAAGGCGGCGCGTCATTTTCTTGTCGATCTTGCTCCAATAAGTAAGAATGACAGAACGGGCAACCCAACCGAACATACGGGAAACGGAAATGAAGTAGTTCTTCACGTCCGTATCGGCGGGGAAACAGGCGGTTTCATCGCCCCACAGCACATAGCTTCCAATGAAGTTCAGTGCCGTAACGATGCCGTTACTGTTCAGGTAGTTTGCCTGCGCGAGATCGAGAAGCACAGTCGTTCCGTCCGCAAGCATAGCGCGGTCGATCTGCAAAGACTTGTTCGACGGGCTTTCCGCCGGGCAACCGCCGTTGTCCGAATCGGTCTTTCCCATCAGGCCCGCGGCGTGGACGGACGCATGAAACGCACGGTCGCCCAGCCCGAACATGGGCCAGCAGAGAATTTCCGCCTTGCTGTTCATGTTCTGTGCTTTCTTCCATGCGGGAACGTCCGCATAGTGGCGAACGGTGTTGGTGTCCGCGTCGATCAGGGCTTTTGCACCCGTGAACACGGTGTTGATTGCATCCGCCTTTGCGGTCATAACCGCCGCGACATTGGACTTGTCGGACCAGCCGGGGGCAACGATAAGGTCGGGGACGATGCCATATTTCGGAAAAACCTTGTCGATCAGTTCAAGACCGGAATACTTCTTCGTGCTGGTATCGAAACCGCCGATAATGTCGTTTTCGTTGATTTTGGAGGGGTCCACCGCGTCGAACGTGATTGTCAGTTCTCCCGTTTCAGCGGGAATACTGCCGCCGTCCAGAACTTCAAGAATCAGGTTTTCGCCCTCATAGAAAAGTTCATAGTCGGTCCCGGCGGTGTAGCTTGTCACCTTGACCGTGTTTTTCAGGGCTTCGAGGGGAAGCAGAACTTTTCCGTCTGCGACGGGGTAGTTCTGTTCTGCGACGCTCTTCTTGTGCTTCGCAGGGTCAAGCACGTTCACGAACACCACAGGGGCCACGCCGTACAGCTTGAACTGCGAATAGATAGCTTCGCAAATGGGGTACTTCTCCCAATCGTCGCTATACCCCAAAGCGGCGACGGCTTCCGCGTAAGACTGACACATGATAGGGTCGTTCGGTGCGCCGCCCACGGTATGACCGGGGGCCGCGCCGACGACGAACGCAATACCAGAATCGGCGGTTACAGGGGTAGAAATCGACGTGTCGTTCTGACGCGTCGAAACGCCGTGAAAATAGTTTGCCATCGTTTATACCTCCTTGTTTCCTCGCATTGTCGAAACAATGTCGTTGTAATACTTGTGCGCGATATTGCCGGGGGTCTTGACCTTTGCGGCAAACGCGGAAAGCCGCTCCACGGGAACGATCAGACGTTCCGCCTGCGGGTAGTCTTCCAGCACGTCCGCAAGGTAGGCTTTCACGTCCTCGAACGTACCGTTGAATACGGCGTGTTCTTTCAAGCGTCCGTGCGGGAGGGAGGGACCGGCATACACGAACAGGCCGTAGCCCTCCGGGGCGGCTTCCTGCGCGTCCTCTGCGGGCGGCTCTGTGTCGCTGTCCCCGGTAGTGCTTTCCTCGCCGTCCTGCGGCCCCTGTGTTGCTTCGTCGCCCGCCGCCGGGTCGTTACCCTCCGGGGGCGTTTCTGCGCCGTCTTGCGGCTCCTGTGCGCTCTCTGCGGCGCGTGCCTGTTCCAGCAGTTCGAGAATGTCGTTTTTCTTCATGCTGTCGTCGGCTTCGATGCCGTGTTCCGCGGCAATTTCCAGCAGTTCGTTTTTGCTCATGCTGGACTTGAATTCTACTGCCATATCTGTTGAACCTCACTTTCGATAATCGGCATGGTCCATTTCGTCATCATTTCGCCCAAATAGTAAGGGGCTGTGCTGTCCGGGTACACAATCATTTCAAGCGGAGATTTCAAGACGAACTGCCCGCCGACAACGCCATCTTTCAGCAGGGCGACGCGAATTCGCGTCAGCAGGTTCAAGACGCACATTGCGCCCTCGCTTTCGTCCTCCGAATAGGTGGCGGCGACGATACGCACGATGCATTCGCTTTCCGGGTCCTGTCCCTGTTCCTGCGTGTCAGTGCTTTTGATGTACTGCAACAGCAGGTAGGGGACCCGCTCCGTTTGCGCGGTTTTGTTCGGCAGGCGCATTTTATAGACCTCCGCCGCGCGTTCCTTGTTCTCTCCACTCTTGCGGTCCACCCGGACGGGTAAAAGAATGTCTTTTGTTTCTTGCTTCACAAACGCTTCCAGCGCGTCAAGCAGTTGTAAAGGTGTCATGCGTTCAACCTCCGTACCCGTTCAGAATGCGGGTGATTTCGTGTTCAACGCGCTTGTTGATGACCTCTTGTGCCTTTTCCTCCACGTCGGCAAGAACAATACTGTTTCCTGCCATCTGTGCCGTAGACGGCCCCATGAACTCACTGATAGGCAGGCGCTTTGAACCGTCGCGCTCGAACATACCTGTATGTCCGCTTTGCATTCTCGCAATGAACGCGTCTTGAAACGGCGTGCGCCCGTTTCCGGCAAGCACCGCCGCCGACACGGTAGCCCGTTGGATAGGAATTGTCGGCGATACGTTGAAGCGGTATAGAGGTATCTTGTGGCCCGCAAACAGAACAGTTCCAACAATTCCGCCGTCGCTGGACTGCGTGCGGACCTTGATTGTCGTTTCCGCCCGGACGTTCTGCCGCGTGATTGCATAAACGGTCGTGATGCCCTTTAGGGTTTCAGAACGAACAGTGTTGTTCGCCCGGCGGATAGTGCTTGACAGCGCCTTTTCTATGCCGCCGGGAACACCCGATAAAATCAGGTTGACCCGCTCGATCTGTTCGGCTGTAATAGTAATCATTCGGTCAGCATCTCCAAATAAAGAACGATTTCCCCGGCTTCCGGGTGAACCTTTGTGATTTGGTAAATGTGGTCGCCGATTTCCATATTCAGGCCCTTTTGTGGAATTGTCTTCAACATGGATAGCGGGACATATACAACAAGGTCAACAAGAACCAAGCCGTCTACATGGTCCGTAGACGGCTTTTTCCTGTCCTGTGCGCCGCCGTCATCAATGATGACAGGGCCTTTGTAGCGCACCCCGTCAATCCAGAATTCCATAACGTCGGCGTGTTCGCGGGCGTTATGGAATACCGCTGTAAGGTCCCGTTCAACCTGCGCTTTGAAGTTCATTACAGGACCTTTGCAACGTACCAGCTATTGACCTCATGGGGAACGGTCAGCGGCTTACTGTTGACTTGCAGGAAGCGGCGGTCCGGGCGGCGCTCAACCCACGTCTGCGGCACGCGGTCGCCCTCCACGGTAACAAACGTCTTACCCTCTTCGGGAATCATGGTGATTGCGCCGTAGTAGATGGAATACTCCGCTTCGGTAGACAGCAGGGCAAGCGTGCCGTCGGGAACAAGCGGCTTCTGCGTCGGGGCGTTGGGGTTGGTCCAGTTGTCCAGATACCACTCGTTATACTGGTAGATGTCAAGGCCCAGCTTGTGAATAGTGCCGATGTAGGTAAGGCCGTTCGGCAGTTCGCGGGGCTTGATGACTGCCAAATCATAGGCGCGAACGTCCAAAATGGACTTGACCTTTGCGTTGTTCACAAAAGCGTTCGCAACGTCCTTTGCCATGATGCAGATATTGCAGTTCACAAATCCCTCTTTCTGGACGGCTTCACGCCAGCGCTCCAAATCGCCCAGCGGGTCGGAAGTATCGGCGTTCCACTTCTTTTCGGCGCTGACGATGGTTTCCTTGTTGGTGAAGTCAAAGTCGATGACTTCGTTCAGGCCCTCGCCGATAATGGGAATCTGCCCGGTGAAAATGGCGGTAGCCGCCATCCACTCTTCGCGGCGCACGATCATTTCGTTCAGTTCACGCAGGTCGTCCGCCAGCTTCTCAACGGCACGCTCCGCGGGGGTCCTGCCGCTGTACGGGTTTTCACCCGCAGAACGGTTCAGCAGATCGTCAACGGTGGTGATTTTGTCAGGGGCCAGCAGAACAGGGGTGTAAGTCTTCGTCTGGTAGCCGCTGTTCGGAACCACCTTGCCGCCGACTTTCGGGTGAACGAACGGTGCGAGGGCGCGGCTTCCTTTCTTGAAGTCAACGTCAACGCTCTTCGTGGGGAAAGTGCGGCGGTTCTTGAACAGGGTATCGCGGAAAAAGGTATGCACAGGGGGCATTCTGGTAATCAGCTTACCCAGCGTGCGCGGGGTGTAAATAGTTGTTTCGATAGCCATTTTCTCTTCGCTCCTTTACTTCAAAAAGATTCCGATATTGCGGAACGCCTTTGCCAGCGTATCGGCGGTCACGCCCTCCGGCAAGGTGATAGCGTCCGCGAAAAATTCGCCCGTCAGATAGACGACGATTTCTTCCGTGGCTTCTGCGGCGGTCGCGGCGATGCCGTAAATGCCCGCCGTGGTGTTCTCATACTCGGACTTTGCCGGGGTGCTTGTGCCGCTCACGGCTTCGCTTGCGGCGACTTTTACAACGGGTTCAATGCCGTTGTCCGTCAGCTTGACGGGTTCATACTGCTTGACGCTCTTCCCAGCGGCAACAGCCTTGACCGCCGTAACAACGGGGTATTCTCCGGCGAAAAACTTCACGGGTACGCTCTGGTCTTTCTGGATTTCGTACATGGTGTTTCCTCCTTTACTTCGTCGCGGGGAACAGCTTGTCAATGGCCTTGTCAACGTCATTGTCGCCGCCGTCATCGCCCGCGCCCTCATGTGCGCCCGCTCCAACGTCGCCCGCACCGCTCTTCTGCGCGTCGTCGTCGCGGTTCTTGATGTAAGTTCCGCCCTGCTTCTTCTGCGCGGCAACGATAGCTTTTGCCACGTCGCCCGCCGCAATGGGGTTGTTGAACTTCGCGTCGTTTACGATGCTCTCATAGCCCGCAAGCGCCACGTCTTCAATGTCCTGAATGCGCTTGCGCTCCGCGGTTGTCGCCGCGTCCTCGATCTGACGCGTCAGGTCGGGGAAAGCCGCTTTCAGGCCGTCAACCGTAGTGATTTTTTCGATTCCGTCCATTGTGTTTCGCTCCTTTTCGGTATTTTTATGGTTGATTTTATTTGAAAAACCGCCGGGCGTGCGGGCCGTCATGCGGTTTAACAACGATACAGGCATATTCGGAAAGCGCGTCAGGTCGAGTGAAACGCTGTTCACAACGACTTTCGCCGCATTTTCCACGGTCGTTTCCGCGTCCTCAAACATGAGCTTGTCACAGAAACCCGCGTCAACGGCCTGTTTTCCGTCGTACCACGTTTCAGCCGCCATGATTGCGGCAACGTCCGCCGCGTCTTTTCCCGTTTTCAGGGTATAGGCGTTCACGATAGATTGCTTGATGACCTTTAATTCGTCGGTCATCTTCGCAAGTTCCACTTCGTTGAAGTAGCCCAACAGCCCCAACGCCGGGTCATGCACCATGAAAACGCCGTTTCCGGGAATTTCGATGCTGTCGCCCGCCATCGCAATAATCGTCGCCGCAGACGCGGCCCAGCCGTCAATTTTCACGGTGATTTTCGCCGCGTTGTCTTTCAGGCGGGTGTAAATGGCATTTGCGGCGAACACGTCACCGCCGCCGCTGTTGATGCGTACCACGATTTCAGGCACAGCGCCCAGCGCGTCCAGTTCCTCCGTAAACTGCCGCGGGGTCACTTCATCGCCCCACCACGTTTCGGAAGCAATGTCGCCGTAAAGAATGAGTTCCGAGGGATTGTCCCCGCTTGCGGGCTGGAAATTCCAAAAGTGTTTATTCTTCGGTTTTGCCTGCGGCGTTGCCGTTTTCTCCATTTTCTTTTACCTCCCTTAACATTTTTTCTTCGCGCTTCAACTGCGCGGCGTTTCGGTAGAAGTCCGAACCGTTCATTTCCATAGCTTCGCGGTCGCGTGTGGAAAAACCGTTCTGCACGCGTTTTTCCGCCGCGGTGACTTCCTGTACCGGGTTCAAAAGGCCCTGTGCCGGGCCGTTCCACTCTGCGCCCGTGTACGCCTTGCGTATCAGCGGGTCAGAGAAAAAGCCAGGCGCGGGAATGCGGCCCTTTGCCACGGCTTCGGCGAACCATTCTTCATAGACTGGTTGGCAAAAATCATTTGCAAGCCACGTCCGATACATACGGAACATTTTCCATGCTTCCAGAAGCGCCCCGCGGGACGCACTGTAAGACGCGTTGAAGTTCTTTACCAACAGTTCATAGGGGATTTCAAGGGCCGCGCCGATCTGACGGCAGATAGCCACAACGAACCCGTCAAAAGCCGTGTTCGGTCTGCCGGGGTTCATGTCGTGTGCTTTTTCGCCCTCGTTCAAATCCACGATTGCGCCGGGGGCAAGTTCAATCGTGCTGTCGTCGCCTGCGTCTACTTGTGCGTCCTCTGGAATGATTTCACCGAACCCGCCGTCGCTGGACGCGGATTCTTTTTCGATAAACACCGTGAACATACCAGAAACCACGGCGGCGACAAGTTCCGCGTCTGTATATCGCCCAAGCTGTTTCAGCGCTTCAATGACCGGGGCAAGAAACGGCACGCCGCGGCGCTGTCCGATGCGCTCCCGGTTCATAATGTGAAGCACATTTCGCCGCCCGGTCTTTGCGCCCCACGCTTCAACGCGTGTCCACCCGGTTTCCGTCATGTCATACGAAAGCGGATGGTGCTTGCTGATATGGTAGGCCACGACTTCGCCCGCGTCGTTGGTTTCAACGCCGCCGATGATATGCGGGTCAACAATCCCGTTCGGATTGCTCAACCTGTCCGCTTCGATCAGACAAATTCGCAGGTCGTAAGGCATATTTGCCCGCTTTGTCACGGGCAATGTTGCGATAACGTCACCGCTCATAAGCCAGTTCAGAAACGCGAGTTGTTGCAGTTCGTAGAAGTTGTCAAGCCGTTCAAGGTCGCAGGCGGTCGAATCGGCCCACAGTGAAAATTCCCGCTCGATTTTGCGTTCAAGGTCGCGGGCGGCTTCTTCGTCCATTCCCAACGCTTCATAGTCGATTTGACTTTTCAGCCGCAGGCCGGACCCGATGACGTTTGTTCGGCAGGTTTTCAGCGCACCCGTCGCCAACGGAACGCCCATGTAGAGGTCGCGGCAACGTTGCCGCAGGGTCGATAAATTGTCCTGAATATCTTCCTTTGCGGACCCGCCGCCATACAGCCAGCCCGCAAGCGATTTCTTCGTGTGTGATGCGCCGTAGTTTCCATATCCGCTATCCAGAATATCCAGCTTCCGGCGGGCGGCGGCGCGTTTTACCGCCGTTTGCGGGGACACGACGGCAATCACCCGGTCTAATGCGTTCAAACCGCTTCACCGTCCTTTCTCACAGGTCCCGCGGCACTACCCGGAACACGCGGTTTCTTCCGCCGCGGGCTTCGATGTTTTCCAGCCGGGAAACCTCATTCGTCCAATACTTGATGCGTTCGCCGATTTCGGAAAGGTCGGCTTTCGTCAGGCTCCGCGAACCGATGGTATAGCTTTGATGCGTTGTTACCTCCAATTCGGCGGCAAGCCACGCTTCAAGGTGTTTTCGCGCGATTTCAAGCCGCGCTTTCTGTGATGTAGCCATTTATAGAATTCCTCCGTTCGTCCGTGAACGCCTGCCGCGCCGCCGCGGGGCGGGTGCGGTGGTGTCATGCTCCGGCGGCTTCAAAATCGGGTTTGCGATTTCCAGCGCGACGGTCGCATAGTTCCGAATGTCCAACGGCTCGTTTCGCTTGTAGCCGCCGTCTTTCAGGGTCCAGACGTATTGTGCTTTGCCCCGCTTGTAGCTGATAACCATTTTTTCGGCGGTTAGGCCCTTGAAGTATTCCTGCGTATATCCCCGGTCTTTCTCCCGCGGGAAGTGGCAGTAATTCGGCCCCTCTTCCTGCACCGCCAAACGCTGATATAAAAGCGCCTTGCCTGTATCAACGCCCACGGTGAAAAGCGGGGTTTTGATGTTGTTTGCCGTGGATGGTCGGTTGAAGTACGGGACTTCCGCGCCGCCCTTGCCCTTGATTGCAAACACGCGACGGGCTGTCCGCTCCTTGCAGAAGCGGTAAACCTGCGTCGTGAAGTGTCCGCCGGAATCGACGCAGGCGCAAATGATTTTCAGGTGTCTTCCGTCTGCCGTCGTGAACGTCTGTGAAAGAAAGCGGTCCAGTTCGTCCCATACGGGCTTTAGCTTCAAATCTCCGTAAATGACTTGATACTTGATGCCCCAACTTTCCTTGTCCACGCCCCAGCCGACGACTTCCGCTTCAAAGCGGTCGTCCTGAACGTCAACGCCCGCCGTCAGTACAAGAACTTCTTCCGGCACTTCGCAATTATATTTTTCGCGGCGCTTGTAGAGGTCGTCCGTTTCGATCTGTTCTCCGTCCTCTTCCCACGTTTCGCCCATTTCGGTATTTGTCCAGACTTTCAGAAGTTCGATGTTGCCTTTTTTCTTCTCTTCGTTCGCAGTCAGGAATTTTTCAACGATTTCCCGCCAATCCACGAACAGGGAAGCAAGGGCGTTTAGGTGGAAGCCCCGGACCTTTCGTTCCGGGTGGGCCGCAACGAATTTTCCGTTGATGTACTGTTCTTTCCACTCCGTTTCGCTGGAAACCACGCCGCAGGCCGGGCAGGTACAGCCGATTTCGTCCAGCTTGTCCCGGTCAAATACGATGTTCGCCCACAGTAGGGGCGTGAATGCTCCGCAGGCCGGACAAGGTACGTTCCATTCTTCTTGCGTGCTGTGTTCAAATTCAACAGCGATGCGGGACGTTTCCTTGTTGGTAGGGGTCGAAACGCAGACTTCTTTTTTATTCCAAAACGTCGCAAGACGTTTTCCGGCAAGTAACAGGGGGTCGCCCTCGTTGCCCGCCGTCGCCGGGTATCGGTCGATTTCGTCCGCAAGCAGAATGCGGATAGGGCGTGACGCAAGGGACGACGGCGAATTTGCGCCTACCATCGTTACATGACCGCCCGGAAAGATTTTTTGCAAAATGGTGTTGCCGCTGTTCCGGCTTTTGTCGTTCACCTTGTCGCGCAGAACCGGGGTATCGCGCAACATAGGTGAAAGACGGTCTTTGCTGAATGCTTCCGCCATCTGAATAGTTGGTTGCATAACCATAATCGGTGACGGGTCGTAGTGCATATAGTAGCCGATAGGATTTAATATAAGCGCGTCTGTTTTACCAATCTGCGCCGCGGACATGATAACGACTTTCTGAACCCTCATGTCGCATACTGCGTCCATGATTTCGCGTTGATACGGGGCCTTTGACGTGCGCCATCGCCCCGGCTCTGCTGATGATTCGGAGGACAAGCGGCGGTATTTGTCCGCCCATTGTGAAACGGTCATGTTGGGGGGCGGGGCCAGAACGGAGAAGATGCGGGCGAACAGGTCAACCGTCGCTTTTTTCATCTTCTTTCACCCTTTCCCCGAATGTCGTTTTGAAGTCCGAAAGTTCCATCAACGCTTCGTCGATGTGGTCTTTCAACAGGGCGAAAATTTCCGCCTTGTCCGTCTTTTTACAAAGGACCGGGGCCAGCTTCGAGGGAATCGCCATAAGCCGGGATTTGAAGTTTACCAGCATATCAGTCATAACGGCTTCGATGTCCTCCGCCGCGTGAAGCTGATTTTCTTTCAACTGCAATTCGTACTCTTCGTTTTTGCGCTTCGCCCGAACCAGCTTTGCCCGCTCCGTGTTGTAATCTATGGTTTCGTCGCCCTCCGGGTTTCGCTTTCGGAGGTAGTTAATATAGCGGTGGTTCGTGTCGATCAGGTCATACAGGCCGGGGCGAACCTCCGCTATCACTTTTTCGTCGCGCAACTGCCGGACGCGCCGTTCTGACACGTCCAGAAACCGGGCAACCGCCCGCACGTCGTAAAGTTTCACGGTTTTTCACCCCTCCCAAGCCCTTATTTCTCGAAAAAACACCCCCATACTGAAAAAATCGGCACGGCCCGGAAGCGTTCAAAAAAATTTCGTGGCTAAAAAAACGCCGGGCGTCGCGGACCCGCAGGCCGTAGGCTCCGCCGAAAGAACCTATTTCAAATTTCCGGGTCGCCGCACGGGTCGTCCACTTCGTCGATGATTTCGCCCGTTTCAGGGTCAACGTCGAACGCTCCTGATAGTTTTTGCTTCGCAAGATTATATTTGCGCTCTTCAAGGCGCAGGCGGCGGCTTTCCATCTCATAACCCTTGATAGAATCAAGTAGCTTGATGATACGCCCGTGTATCTTGTTCAGTTCGGCTTCCAGTTTCATAGCGCGATCAAACGCGCTTGCCTTGATGACTGTTTGCATATTGACTTTGTAACTGGATTTCTCCAACTCCATTTGACGGTCTGCCGTGATATCTTCCAGCGCGGCTATTTCGCGTTGTAATGCGTCCAGTTGCTTTTGCTTTGCCTTTGACGGCGGCTTACCATCCGGGCCGCTGTCAATCTCCCACGTCAGGTCATCACGCTTACGGCGCAGGGTTTCCAATTTCTCTTGCTGTTGCTCCAAACGCTCCGTACTCTTTGGCGCACGCATTTCAACAACGCGGTCAATATACAGCGCGTCCGGGTCGCCGTTCTCTATCTTTGCAATCTTACTTTGCAGGTCGGCTTCCTTTGCAATCAGAAGTTGCAATTCAGAAAGCATATTTGTTCCCGTGTCAAGCGTGATACTTTCGATGTATTCGCGCTGTTCGTCCGGGAGGTCCGCAAGGCGAACCGTTGAATATGCGCCGTGGGTTTCCGCGTTTCGGTTCCCGTGTGGAGCGCCTGCACCTGCGGCGTTCTTATTGCCGGGTTGTCCGCCGCGCTTCCGCGGTGGTTTCTGCGCTTCAAGTTCCGCCGCCCAGCTATCAAGGCTTTTCCATTTGCGGACCTGTTCAGGCTTTACGCCGACTTGCTCCGCAACCTGTCGGGCCGTCAGCGTGCCGCCGGAATCAAGCCATATCCGCCGGGCTTTGTCACGTTCCGGGTTTCGCTCTCTCGCCATGCGTCCGCCGCGCCCCCTTTCGTTTGTTTTTCATTTTTCGTTCCGGGCGTTGCCGCGGAAGTGCGTAAAAAACGGGCCATGTTCAAAACATGGTCCGTTTTCAGGCTCCCGGCGGCGTGGAGGAATGCGCCGCCCGTATCGTTGTGTTCACTTTTCACAATGTCAATTATAGCAGGAAAAACGGGCAATAGGTGGCAATCTTATTTTTCCGGGAAAACGTAGTGGGAAATCCGCTTGTTCTGCTCAAAGCGCTTTGCCAATCTTTCCAACGCAATGTTTCGGATATTCCGGCATTGCCGCGGGCTGTAATTTACGCGTTGTGAAAGACGTTCCCATTGAAGCCCGTCTATGTAGAAGCCGTAAATCACCGCTTTTTCGCGGTAGTTCAGGGCGTTCAACTCCGAAAGAATTTCACCCTTTATTGCGGTCAGCTTTTCGTTTTCCCGGCGCATATTTGCGATAGTGTCGGAAACGGATTGCGGGATATTCAGCACGACGCGTTCGACAGGGTTTGAAACCCCGCCTTTCCCGTGTGGCATACCGTCGGAATTCACCGCGCCCAACGTGGAATAGTATTGATCTTCAAGGTTCCGAATAACCCGCTCGTTCATGGTGACTGTTTTATCTATATCCCTGTAAAAATCCAGAATAGCAATAACTCTTTCTTGCTTCATTGCTCCGTTTCCTCCTGTTCCTGCTTTATCAAGGCGGCTTATATACCCTGCGGAAAGGGTGCGCCCGCTCGTAATGCCTGATTTGTACCATGTACCGCCGTTCAATCAGCGCGGCCCGCTCTCTCTGCCGTTTTCTGCGGCGATGCTTCGGCTCTGCCTGCGCTACGGCTTCTTCAACTTGCGTGATGAATTTTTCAACTGCGCTTGTCAGCGCGTCCACAATGGAAGTGATTTTGTCCCGTATGACCTGCACAGCTTCTTGAATGCGGTATATGGCTTCTTCCGCTGATATGCCCGCCCGCTCCGCAAGTATCATCGCGGCTTCACGGAAACGCTCTGCTTCCTCCGCCGCGGCTTCCAGATAATCGGTCTTGTATTCGTCCATCTGCGCCCCTCACTCTTCCGCCGGGGAACAGAAATAAGAAACCGAACAAAAGATTTTCACCCGCTGTCCGCAATGTTGGCAGGTGTGCGGCTTTCCCTCCGCCGCGCCGCGAATGCTGTATTCGATAACTTTTGCCGCGTCAAACTTCGCCCCGCAATACGGGCAAATCCCGCATTCGCTACTTCTGGTAGCCTGCGGGCGGCGTGGTGCGCTCTGCTGGGTGCTTTCGGTCGGCTTCGTGTCCTGCGTCCCGTCTGCGGTGTCCCGCTCCACAGCGGCGCTATACGGCGGCGTGGCCTGCGTGTCCGGCACTTTGTCCCGCTCGACTACGGGTTCCCGCTCTTTCTGCGGGCGTTCTGCCTGTGTAGGTGTGGCGGTGTCCTCTGCGGGCGGTGCAGGCGGGGCAGGACGTTTCCATTCCCGCGCGGCCTTGATGGAAATTGCCCCGGTCAGGTGATATTCCTTAAAGGCGGCGTTCTGGTTCTCCGCAGGCAGGCCCGCCAATTCGTAGGCGGTCGAAAGGTTGATGCGGTCCGCTTTCAGTTCCTCCGTGAATTCCGGGGACAAATGGCGAATGATGGTGTCATATCGTCCAATCTGCGTTGTGCTGGTATGAAGCACCTTTGCGATAAAATCGCGGGTCCCGTCCGTCTGTAACTCTCCGTCTTCAAACGTCTTTTCGACGATGCGGCGCAACAGTTCGACGAACCGTGGCTTTGTCTTCGCTTTCTCCAAAACCTCCCGCAGATAGCGGACCTCTTCGATTTTGTCCCATGCGGTCTTTTCTCTCTGCGAGTTGGTAACGATCAGGTCCAGCCCGTCGCGTATTTCCTGTTCGTCCGCCGCTTCCTCTGTCGGTTCGATGACGCAGGGTACGAATTCGTATTCCGGCTTCCCATCGTTCACAAGTTCGATAGAAGCAAGGCGGCGGCGATGCCCGGCAATGACCTTGTACTTGCCGTCGCCCAGCGGAACGACGACAAGGTTTTGAAGAACTTTCCCTGCAATTTCGATTGCCGCTTTCAGTTCCCCGATTTCCCGCATGGAATAGAAATTGTCTTCCGACGGCACAAGGTCAAAGACGCTCAATTTCTCATAGCGGCTTTCAGAGGGGCGGGGCTTTGCACTCCCGCCGCCCGCCGCCGCCTTTGACGTGTCACTCAAAATCTGGTTCAAATTAAATCTTCCCATAGATAGCCCCTTTCCGTCCGAATCGGACATTTTAGCGGTGAACGCCGATGCGCCCGCGGCCTGTTATCGGTTTGAATGCTTCCCGGCAACCGTCGGGGTCGCCGCAACCGGGCCAATACCCGGCGCGGCAGAACCGCTTGTCGGAAACGTCGTCAACGTCCAGTCGGTCGCAAATCCCGCATTGATACGCGCGGATTTTCTTCCCGCCCCGGCAGTATTCCGGGACCGCCGTTTTCTCCGTCATTGTTTACCCCTCCGCAAGTATTCCTGAACGAATGCGATATAGTCCATTGCGGTTCCGCTCCGTCGGCTGTACTCCACGATAGGGATTTCCGAAAAGGTGCTTTCGGTGACTTTATCCGAATAGCGAATGCGGGTGTCAAAGACTGGGTATTCCGGGCGGGACCGCAACCACGCTTCGCCCTGCTTCTCTGCGTCGGCGCGGATAAAGCAGGTAATCAAGCACCCGGCAAGGCGCAAGCGCGGGTTCAGGTCGTCCCGTGTGTCCTCGATTTGTTCTTTCAGTTCTTCCAGCCCGTCAAAGGCGTACTTGTCAATCTTTATGGGAATAATCACGTCGTCGGACGCGACAAGGGCATTTATCGTTGAAATGTTGATGTCCGGGGCGTTGTCGATGATGCAGAAATCATAAAAGTTTTCTTCCGCAATCGCGTTCAGGGTGGACCGCAGGCGCGTTTGTTGGGGGCGGGTGCTGTCCATCAGGACTTCCATGTTCGCCCGAATCAAGGTCATGTTCGCAGGCATTACGTCGATATTCTCGAACCGGGTCTTCTTGATGACCTCCCGCGGGTCCAGCCGCCGGGCAGTCAGCACGTCCGAAATGCTCTTGTCGTCGTAGGAATGGACCCCGAATGCCTTTGACGTGTTGCCCTGCTTGTCGTTGTCCACAAGCAAAACACGCTTGTTGTGGAGCGTTGCGAGGACGTGGGCCATGCTGTCAGCGGTCAGCGTCTTTGCAACGCCGCCTTTTAGGTTGATAATTGATATGGTTTTCACCGTCTAAACCTCCTTTTGTGGTTCTCCCGCTCGAAAGCGGGTCAACGAACGATTTCTACCAAACGCCCGTCGTTGTCCAGTTCGTACAGGAACTTCACCGTTCCGGCTTTGACGGAGTGCATACACACAATGTCGGTGATAGTCCGTTCAACGATAACGTCAAGCGTTCTGCCGCCCACCGCGCAGGCGTTCTTCCTCATGCCGATTTTGTCGCCAATCTCAAAGGGGCAAACGGCGTTGAATGCCGCAAGTTTCATTTTCTTTTACCTCCGTTTCGTTTGTCAGTGGCTCCCGGTCTTACTTCCGCCGCCGCTTATGCTTTTTCCGCTTTGGAGCGGGAGGGGCGGGCGGTTCCGGCTCCGTCGCTTCCTCGCAGAGAACTTCCAGTTCCTCCACGTCCGCCGGGGCGAACGTCAGGGACGCGCCGCCGGGGTCGTATGCCTGCGCCGCCCAATCCGCCTTGAATTTCGCAAGGTCGTTTTTGTAGCGCGGGAACGGGTGTACCTGTTCGGCGTAGTAAATCGCCATCATCATTCTTTCGTCGTCTGCCGGGTCCCAATTATGCAGGTGATAGCTTGCGTGGTTGTCGTAGGCCCACAGGGAAAGTAGGACAACCAGCCCGTCGAACTCTTCGTTCGATCTCTGGATATTCTCAAAGTCCCGGTAGGTCAAGCCTTGCCCTCTGCATTCCTCCCGGATTTGTGGAATGCTCTTTTCGCCCGTTTTCAGGCGGCAACGAACAACTTTCGGTCGATAGTTCATGTATTTTCACCTTTCTTTCTCAACGGGCAGTAGCGCGGGGCCGTCTTCCCGTAGAACAGTAGCGGACCCGGCGGCGGGCATTTCGGGTGATTGCAGTAAGACGCTTCCTGCCCGAAATGCCCGACGTGGGCGCTGTTGCTGTTTCCGTTGCGTGGGTATGTGTGGACCGATGCAAATTCGCATTCACGGCACTTCATGTCGGTTCCTCCCAATTCCACCACCCTTGTTTCCCACAGGCGGGAATGGGCGTTTTGAACATGACCGGGTTTTGAAGCACCCATGCGAACCGCCCCGGCGAATAATCACCTAACAGGCGTTCCCGGTTATCCAAACTGTCCACAAGTTCTTCCACAGGCACGCAATCGACGATTTCAACGGTTCCGATGACTGCGCCCCGCGGCAGGTTTCCGCCGCCGCCTGCGGCTTCCAGTACGGCCCAAAACTCACCGTTCGTCAGATGCTTTGTCGCTTGCACTTCGTCCAGCCGCCCGGCGTGGACAGCGACGCGGCCCCGAATATGCGTCCGCCGTGGTCGGGTTTCATAATGCTTGACCCCTGCTACGATTGCGTGTGCGTATGGCTGATACACGGTAAAGGCTTTCATTCCTGAACCTCCTTGTTTCCGTTGTAGATGACCACCATAGACGGGAACGGGGCCGCGGCGTATGCTTTGCCCTCTTCATCGGTGAAGCGCAACCGCCCGCGCACAAAGCGGATTTCCGCCCGCCCATATATGTAGTCGTGAAAGTATGTCGTGTCAGTCCGGGCCGGAATCAGAAGAACGATGGTTGCGCCGCGCTGGGCTTCCTCGTAGGCTTTGCGAACCCATTTCCCAACCTCGCGCCCGTATGGAGGGTTGCAGAATACAGCCCCCCCCCCCCCCCCGCAAGATTCCACGGGCTTTTCAGTCCGTCGGTTTCCGGGGTGTAGTACGCCGGGCATTTTGCGCTTTTGTCGGTCGCCGCCGCGTCAAGCGTAAAATGAAACTCTTCGTTCAGGCGGTCGAAAAAGTCTTGCGGGGTGCAATAGTCCATCTTTTTACTGCTCAAAAGCGCCGCGTTCATTCTTGAACCTCCGCCGTTTCCGCGTCAAACGTGGTCGTCTGGTTTTCGTCCGGCTCTTCTTCGTCCTCTGCCGCCGGGGTAGTGAATGCGCTTCGGGTGTTCAGGAAGTGGCGGCATTGATAGGACAGTTCTTCCAGTTCGTCGGCGAATTTCTTGCTAATGGCATAAGGCATGATGACCGCCGCCGTCAGGAACCCCGCCTTTGCGACGATGTACGAACCGCCCTGCGGCGTGGTCCGCTCGTAGAATTGCACCATGTCGATAACGTCTTCCAGCGGCGAAAGGTACAGGCTCCGAATGAATGTAACGCCGTTGTTCGTTTTCAGCGGTTTCAAGCGCAACCCGCCATTGATAAAGGTCGTTTCGTACTCCCGAACCAGTTTGTCGCCCGCCGCCACGTCCTCGACGTTCAGGTGTTCCGGCAAGCGCTCATGCCGGAAAAGAATTTTTTCGCGTTGCTTCCCGGTAATATCGAACACGGCGCAGAAACTTTCTTCGTCCAGAATAGGCAGGCCGTCCAGAGGATAGAGGGCGCAGGCGTCGCCCAACCATTGTGTGATTTCTCCCGATCTGTCGATGCGGTCATACAGGTAATAAAGCCCGTTCGTCTTGCAGATAGAAAGAACCTTTTTCAGCTTCATTCGTCTACCTCCGCCGCCTGCTCGTTCAACGCCTTTACCGCCGCCGGAATGTCGGCGCGGCCCGCGTTCTCCACTTCAACCCGCGTCACGTCGCCGACGTGGTACACGGAAACTTTGCGCTTCTGACGGAAACCCGCCGCCGCGGTCGCCACAGCTTCACCCGCCGCGACAATCAGGACCACACAGCCCAGCCAAACCCAAAAACTCGAAAACACGAATTGCAGAAGTTCCATTTTATTTCCCTCTTTCCAGCCTTTCGGCGATATTCAAAATTCCGACGATTGCTTCACGAATGTTCGCGTCTGTGTCCGCTGTGATGGACAGGACCCGTGCAATGTCCCGCAGTTCCTCCGCCGCGGCGATTTGGTCCGCCGCCGCGCCCGTTGCTCTCATGCAGTCAGGGCAGAGGGGCAGGCCCTCCGCCGTCGGTCCGCCGCATTGCTCACACTTCGTCAGCTTCATAGATAACGCTCCTTTACACCGGGTAGCCAAATACAATGACGGTTCCTGTCAGGACTGCGCCCAGCAGGAAAGCAACCCACAGGATAACCGCGCCCAACAGGACGTTTTCAGCCCAGCCGCAGACACGCAAGGCCCACTTTGCCACGGTCCAACATTGCAGGCGGCGGGTGTGTTCCAGCTTTTCAAGGCCCGACGCCCGCTTCATGTCATAGGTCGCCGCTTTGACCTCCGCCGCGACTTTCGGTTGCAAACCCGCTCGAATGGTGAACAGCGCCCAATAAAGAACGATCAGCAGAATTCCGGCACGCATTGTCAGTCCTCCGTTTCCCGTTCATGCGCCCACACACATTCGGCGCAGTTTTCCAGTTCGCCCGTGTCGAGCGGGCAAGGCTCATTGTCGGCCCATTCAGGCTTCATGCAGTCATACTTCATTTCGTTTCCTCCGTTTCGATGTTTCGGCCCCGCAGGGCAAGCATTTTTTCACGAACCAGCTTATCGACGACGCGGCCCGGCGTTTTCTGCCCGCTCATAAGCATAAGACGTTCGAGGTTGTAGGCCGTCTGTGCCGTGACGCGGACCGTCATTTTCTGTGTGTGCTGTTTTTTCATGGTGTCCCGCTCCTTTCGTGGTGGACGTAATCGAGGAATAGCACCGCCCCATTGAAGCGGACCCGCCATTGTTCAAGGTCCGCCGCGGTAACGTACTTTCTGCCGAAATGCTCTTTCATGTCCCGCCACACCGTCCACGGAACAAAGAAGAATTCGTTTCCAATCCCGCCGCAGACTGCGGCAAGCGCACCCCGCCGGGCGTGGCGTTCCAGCGTGTCCCGCTGTTCCTGTGTCAGAACGTCCCACTTCAAACGATCTGTCGTTGTGTACTTCGCTTCAAAGACTATGGAGCGCCCGCCGTCAAGCGTTCCTTGAAAGTCCGGCTGTGCGCGGGCGGTAAAGCGGCCCTTGAACTTTCCGTCGCGGCTCTTTTCCAGAACGCGGAACGGTTCAGGGGTTTTGTCTACGTCGGCCCGCTCCCGGTCAGAATAGAGGGCGCAGGCGGCTTTTATGGCACTCTCGAAAAAGTGGCCCTGTGCGTTGTTGACCTTGTTTTGATACCGCAGGGCGGCGCGTTGGTTGTCTATCACGGTTCCACCCCGCTTCCCAACACAGGGCGGCGCGTGTGGTCGCCCATGCCCGCCATAAGCGCTTGAAGTTTAAGTGCTTCGCTTCGGCTGATTTCCGCCGCCGGGATTTCTTCGGCCTTTTTGGAAGCAGGCGGGAAGATGTCGTTCTTCATCAGGAACGCCGAATAGAACCGTTCCATTTCCTCTTCCAGCGCGGCTTTATAAAACTCATAGCTGAATTCGATTTCCAGCCGTTCCGCCGCGGTGCAGTCAATTCCGACTTGCTTTCGTGCGCGGCCTGAATAGGACCCGACGCACTTAAAGGGGATTTTCCCGGTCACGGTATAAATCACCTGAACCAGCAGTTTTCTTTCATACGGGGTCTTGTAACGGAAGAAGCACTTTTCCAAACGCTCTTCCGCTATTTCGGCTTCGTCGATGCCGTATTGCGTCATCAGCCTATCAAGCAGGGCGGCGGCTGACTGCTTTTCGCCGTCTGCGCCGCGGTTTGCAAGGGCTTGAACCTTGCGTATCTTCTCTAACAGGCGTTCCCGCTCCGTCATTGTCATACCTCCCATGTGTAAGGTTCCGTGCGGCACATATCGCAGAACGGGCAGAGCGAACAAGCGTCGTCCGCCGTCCTGCGGTCGCAAATTTCCTTGATGACCCGCGCGGCCTGCTTCATTTCTTCGACTTCCTGTTCTTCCGGGGTCGGCTCATTTCTTCTCATATCTCGCAGATACCCCCGATATTGTCCAAATCGGCCCGGCTCACCGTGCGGCGTTTCAGGATACCCGCCATGACTTCGCCGTAGCGGTCCCAACGTGCCGTCGTGGTCGTGAAGTAGCGCAATTCCGGGTTGAACTGCGCCCGCATTTTCAGGCTTGCAAGGATTTCACTTGTGATTTCGAGGTCAAGCGGGTAAACGCTGACGCGCCCGCTTTCCTTGTCTACCTCCCGGCAGACGGCAAGCAGTTTCAACCGCTCCCACGGCTTCGGCGGCTCCCACTCGATTGCGTCCTTGCAGTCGCAGGGTTCGGAAGCGTCGAGGTGTGCGCCGCAGTCCGGGCAGATTTTGAACGGCCTTGCCATATTGAACAGCCCCTTTCTTTACTCTTTCTTTCGCAATTTCAGGTAGACCGCCCAGCCCGTGAAGTCGTTGTATTCGTACTGAACGCCGTAGTCATCGTCTGTCAGGGTCCAGCCGGGATATTTCTTTTCCCAAAACTCACGGGGCGGGTGTTCTTTCGCCCACTTCTCGATTTGACGGCGGTTGTACTTGCCGTCGTTCGTCCGGCTGTACGGCCTTTCGAGGTTATGCGAGGAATTCCACCGCTTTTTCCCGCACCCCTGCTTCACAAGGTAGGTGCAAAGGGCGGCTATGCCGTTTTCATCGGCTTGCAGGCGGTCAGCATTACAAAAGCCGATTTTGTCGCCCTTTTTCTGTCCCTTGCGCCTGCGTTTTCTCCACAGGTCTTCCACAACGTCACGGTCAAGCCCGCCGTTCATAATGATGTGGTGATGAATACGAACGGGGGTTTCGCTGTTTCGCTTCGTGGTGTAGGCGGTAACGATCATGTACTTTAGCGGCGGCAAGCCCTCTTTCTTTCGGCGGTACTGGACCCGGCGCAGGAAGTTTGTTGCTTCCTGTTCTGCTTGCTCCACCGTGTCGGGCAGATATTTTCCGCTGTATGTAGCCGTAACGTGCAGGGCTTCCGGGTCAGAACCGAAATTCAGGTTCGCCGTCTGCGTGAAGTAGCGGCGGGCGTTCTTGTCATTCAGGTTCTTTTGCTTCGGCTCCGTTTCCTTGATTTTCTTTGACCTCTTCCCGCGCGTAGATGCTGTCAGTTGCGCGGCGGTATAGGGGTATATATCTACCTCCCGATAATGCTTTCCGCAGTAGATTTTCTTTTCTCTCATAAAACTTCGCACTTGCTTCACTCCTTTTGCGGGTAGAGGAAGCGGGCGGGGCTTTACTTCCGGCGTGTGTAGTTGTCTATGCAGGTAGGAAGAACACCGGATAGGGCGTGTCTTTCTTCCCGGTCCTGTTGTCATGCGTGACAAGGCTAATCGCAGGAACGTTAATACCCATTACAAGCCCGCCACGCCGCGCAAAAACGGCGTTATTTGTTGACTTTTTCCGCCGTTTTTGATATACTAACGGTAGGTTGATAGCTGATATATTTTCATCGGCGGAACCCGCTTCGCGTCTGCTCTCCCAAGCAAACGCGGGGCGGTTTTTCTTTATCCAGTTTTCACGACGGCGGGGGTTCAGACCTCCGCCGCTTTGTCTTTGTCTTCCTGCGCGATCTGTGCCGCGTCCTGTTTCGACGTGAACAGGGAAGCCACAGCCGCGCCCAGCGCTTCGCCCCAAACCTCCACGGGGTATTCGTTCAGGGTATTCAAAATTCTGTCGCTTGCGATAAGAACAAGCTGTGCGCGGTCCTCTTCGGCGACTTCAACGTTTTTCTCTTCGTCGTCCTCTCCGGGGACAGATACCAAGATTTCGGATTTCAGATAGCAAAGCGGGCGAACGCCGCCGCTGCCGTAGTAAGCGTAGATCCAGTTCATCGCGCCAGAGGAACTGACGTAGCGGACGTCGTAAGAGTTGGAAGCGTCGCAGGTCCACGGGGTCAGGTTCCAGCACCACGCGTCTACGCGCGGGATAATGCCGCGGAACATTCGATACAGCTTGTCCGACAGCAAAGCGATTTTGTCGGTTGCGGTTCCGTAGTCGGTCATGCCGTCATCGGCGGTCAGGTCGCTTTCCCAATCGAGGAACGCCGCCCGGTCCGCGCCCTCTGCAACCAGCGCGTCGAGGAACGCGCCGTTCAGTTCGCGGCGCAGGGAAGAAGAACGCCAATCGTTCTTGTTGTTTTCGTCGAAAGCGCGTTCAAAGACGGGTTCGGCGGAAATCGCAACGGTTCCGTCGCCTGCGTACAGCTTGACCCACTCAATGCCGCCGTACAGGAAGCGCCCGCCCGTTTCGATCTGCGAAATTTTCTTCATGGTTTAGTCCTCCTCATATTCCGGCTTGAAGCCGTTCTTAATATCCGTGATAAGGTCCCGGACCGTCCGGGAAAGGCAATAATAGAATACCGGGAGGAAGAGGGCGAAAACCTCTCCGCCGACGGCGAAATAGCCCCGGTAGGCCAGCGCACGGGCCGCACCCTCACGGAACAGCATAATTCCGGCAATCGTCAGGGCCGCATACTTCACGATAGCCCACACGGGGACCGGGCGGCGCTGGGCGATTTTCCGGGGCTTCCGTCGGGCGGTCATTTTCCCGGCTTCAACGGTGATTGTGATAATCTCTTGCGTCACTTCGGTTCCTCCACTTCGATTCGCTCCGCCGCCGCAATCATAACGGCGCGTCCGTTCTTGTCCAGCAGTTCACCTTGTACCAGCAACCCGGCTTTGTCCGGGGTCTTGCGGTAAATCACCGCCGTTACTCGCTGGTAGGTGATGCCGTTGTATCGTACCGGGCATTCGTCTATGAACGCCCGCTTCAAATCAGCCGTTGTCACGGGGCGCACCGCCTTTCCGGGAAATCTCATATTCGGCCCCGAAACGGCGGCGCTTGCACCGCCAACAGGTGATTTTCATATTCACGCCGCCGCGAACGCGTTCAATATCGTGTTTCCCAGCTTTCTTGATTTCGAGGAAGCAGGGCAAGCAGAATTGACGTTTCATGCTGTCACCGCCTTTATGACCCGCAAATAGAACGCTTCCGGCGTTTCATCGGGCGGAACCGTCAGGCTGATTGTGTGGAACTGCTTTCGGCACTTCGTACACTCCCTGCGTTCAATCGCGCCAACCGTCCAAATGTTCACGCTTCCGCCGCTTCCAAAATGGTTGTTCATTTCGCCGCAGAACGGGCAAATCTCCAACAGCCCATTGTGTACGATCTGTCCGGCGCTGTCGTAAATAATTCCGTTTGTTGCTTCTTTTGCGATGTGCTTCCCGTTTCTCTCCACGTTTTCAACCTCCTTGTTTCCAAATCGCTTCAACCTGCTTCCGGCAGTATTCCGGGCCGTTCAGGTTGACCCAATCACTGATAATGGCGCGGTCTTCGTCTTCACGGTGTTTGTCGATAGCCTTGAAGTTCTCTTGCAGGGTGTCCGGGTCAAAGTATTTCACGCTGGAACCCGTACCGTGGGCCAGAACCACGCGAACAGCAATACAAGCCGCGTCCGCGCAAATTTCGATACGCAGGTTTCCAAACTCCATGAAGTACGCGCCGACGAATGACGTACTTTTCGTCAGACCGCGGGCGGTCCCGAACTCCTGCATTGCAAGGGTGCGGGCCGTCTTCGCCGTCAGCTTGACCCCGCCGGGGCGCTGTTCCTTTCGGCTCATACCTCCGCCGCCTTTCCGCTCTCCTGCGATAGCCACCAAAGCGGATTGTTCCGCTTGTCCTCATACGGGCAAGGGCTACCATCGTCACAACTGACTTTCCCACACCCGGCGCAATACTTCCGCTGGAATTCTTCGTCCCACGGCGCTTCAATGACGGGCAGGCCCCGCAAGAAAGCGCCCAGCGTTTCCGGATTCTTCGTAATTTCTTCAAAATTGTTCACCGCGAAACCTCCTTTACGAATTGACCGCGGATTTGCCGCGGCGTTTGAAGTTTTCTTGTACGCGCTGTTGTGCAAGAACGGGGTTGTATGCTTTCCGCAGGTTGCGGTCAAGCCCGCCCGTTTCGCCGCGCTTCAACTCCCGGTAGACGGTAGCCGTTGTCACGCCCAGCCCGTCGGCAATGTCCGCCACCCGGTCGCCGTTCAGGTATCGTGTGGAAATCTCCTTGCGGTCCTGAAAATCTATGTATCTGTACTGCCGCACCATTTCACCCCGTTTCTATTGTGTTTTAGCTCTGTTGATGGTAAAAAAATAAATGCGATAGAACGCGTACCCGTCATTCGACGTGGTATTTGTTCTTTCGCATTTAATATTACAAGCCGCCAACATCTGTTTTTCAGAAAAAGAACCTTGCATTTTTGCAGCAAATATACTATAATAAGCCTGCAAGTACAGTTCCCCAGCAAATATAATTTTGAATTGGAGGAATCAGTAATGATGAAGAAGAAGCTTGCCCTTGTCCTGGCGATGGCCATGACCGCCAGCCTGGCTCTGACCGGCTGCGGCAACGGCGGCGATTCCGGTTCCGGCTCTGGTGCCGCGTCCGGTTCCGGCGCTGGCTCCAGTGCTCCCGCGCCTGCGGAGAAGACCACCCAGGTCCTGGCCACTGGCGGCACCACCGGTACTTACTACGGTGTCGGCTCCGCCATGATGAACGTCCTGAATCCCCTGCTGACCCTGACCGAGCTGAACGTCACCTCTACTGGTGCGTCCAAGGACAACGTCGAGGGCATCACCGACGACGAGTATGGCCTGGCCATCCTTCAGTCTGACGTTCTGACCTATGCTCACGAGGGCACCAACGTATTCAGCACTCCTGAGACGGACGCCCTGTGGGTGGCCGGCCTGTACAATGAGACCGTTCAGATCACCGCCAAGGGCGGCATCACCAGCGTGGACCAATTGAAGGGCAAGGCTGTCTGCGTGGGCGACCAGGGCTCCGGCACGGAGTTCAACGCCTATCAGGTGCTGGAAGCCTACGGCATGACCGCCGATGACATCAAGGTCGTCCACGCCAACTTCGGCGAGGCCTCTGAGATGCTGAAGAACGGCCAGATCGACGCCGCCTTCACCGTGGCCGGCGCCCCCACCACCGCCATCACCGAGCTGGCGACCAGCGGCATGGACTTCTCCCTGGTCAGCCTTGATCAGGAGCACGTCGACGCCCTGCATGAAAAGTACCCCTTCCTGGTTCAGGAGAACCTGCCCGCCGGCACCTATGAGGGTGTTGACACTGAGACCATCTGTGTGGCCGTCGAGGCCGCCCTGGTCGCTTCCACCGACATGAGCGAGGACGCCGTGTATGAGCTGACCAAGACCATGTTCGAGAACCTGGAGGAGCTGGGCACTTCCCACGCCAAGTTCCAGCTGGTCAGCGCGGAGAAGGCTGCCGAGAACGGTTCCGTCCCCATGCATCCCGGCGCTGAGAAGTACTACAAGGAGATCGGCCTGCTGTAATCCTTACAGCAGAAACTGATTTGTTTCGGACACATAGAAAGCTGGCCGCCGCAGTGGTAGCACTGGGTGCTATGGCTGCGGCGGCCATTCTCTTTCTGGCATCCAATGCTGGATGGTATCTTGTCGTATCGGACGGGAAGAGCGGCGAGGAGCTGGCCAGCTATCCCCTGGAGCCTGGAGAGCAATTTGCTGTCGGGTTCATCCATTCTGTCAATCTTCGGCCCTTGATCGACGTTTATGAGGTGTCGGAGGACGGCAGGATGTATGCCGAAGAGACGATCTATTATCAGTTTGGCGCAGGAGTCCAGACGGAAGTGGGCGAGGGAGAGACCATGACCCTGGGCGAGGACGGCGCGATCATCGTAGGAAATATCCATCAAGGCTTTGAGAAGTTTACCTGCTCGGTGGGAATGGTGTCGGACCGGACCCTGATGCTGGGAGACATTCATCCGGATTACCCGGCAATCAAGCCGCTTGTGGGGGTGTTTACCGACCAGCTGGAGCAGCAGGTAGGCGATGTGAAGATCATCAGTCTGAGCAATTTGTGTGGAAGAAGGTCAATCGTGTCATTTCAATATGAACATCGGTTGTTTTAAGAAACCTGGAGGAGGAGACTCAATATGGCTGAACATGAGAAGCAGGCCGTAAACACCGCTCCAGCGGATGTGGAGGTTGGTTCTGCGGAAGACGTGGAAGCGGTCATGAAAAAATATGACCGTGAATCCAATGTCCGGATTTGGACGGGCTTTCCTGCCCGGCTGGTCCGGTATGGGATGGCTCTATTCATGCTGACGATGATCTGGGTCAGTATGTTTTCCACTGCGGAGGGCAGCGTGCGCCGCTGTTTCTTCCTGGGCATCGTACTGGCGTTTGTCTTCATCATGTACCCCATCAAAAAGAATATGAAGCTCAAGCCCAATCATATTCCTATTTACGACGTTGTCCTGCTTGTGGTGGCAGTTGGCGTTTATTTCTATCAGATCATCTTCAAAGAAGAGCTGATCGCCATGGGCCGCCGCATCGGCACCCCCCAGATTATCATCGGCATCATTGCGATCCTGGTGCTGGTAGAGGCCTGCCGCCGGGTCGTCGGCATCCCCATCATCATTGTGGCGGCCGCCTTTGTGGCCTACACCCTGCTGCCGATGGGTGCTGACAAGCCCCTTCAGGGCACCATCTATAACCTGGTCTATACCACCAACGGCATCATTGGTACCCCCATCCAGGTCTGCTCCACGTACATCTTCCTGTTCGTGCTGTTCGGATCCTTCCTGGAGGCCACCGGTATCGCTGCGTTCTTTATTGACTGCGCCAACAGTATCGCCGGCGCGGCCACCGGCGGCCCCGCTAAGGTGGCTGTCATTTCCTCCGCCCTGTGCGGCATGGTGTCCGGCTCCTCCGTGGGCAACACCGTGACCACCGGCGCGGTCACTATCCCCTTGATGAAGCGGACCGGCTATCCCCCCGAGTTTGCCGGCGCCGTCGAGGCGGCCGCTTCCACCGGCGGTCAGATCATGCCCCCCATCATGGGCGCTGCGGCCTTCCTGATGGCCGAGATGACGGATACGGAGTACGCCGACATCCTGGTGCGTGCGATCCTGCCCGCCGCCCTGTACTTCACCGGTATTTTCCTGATGGTCCACTTCAAGGCCAAGTCCATCGGCCTGAAGGGCTTGGATAAGGATTCCCTGCCCAAGGGCAAGGACATCTTCCCCAAGCTCTACCTGCTGCTGCCTCTGATCGTCCTGGTGTTCATGGTGATCCAGAGCGGTACCTTTACCATGGCGTACAGCGCCGTTGTCGCCTGCCTGGTGGCCATCGTGGCCGGCATGGCCGACCGGGAAACTGGTTCCAAGAAGTTTGTGATGATGGTCCCGGCGATCCCCCTGCTGGTCTATGCGCTGGGCAAGGTCTATCTGCCGGACGTCATTCCCGCCTTCGCTGATTCTCTGGAGATGCAGGAGACCTTCACTCTGGTCTGCTTCGGGATCTTCTTCGTGCTGGTGGTGGCCTGCCACCTGATCAGCAAGCCCAATATGCAGAATGTCGGCACTTATATCAACGCCCTTGAGAGTGGCACTAAGAGCACCCTGTCCGTGGGCGTGGCCTGTGGCATGGCCGGCATCATCGCCGGCGTGGTGACCTACACCGGCCTGGGTCAGATCCTGATCAACGCCATCGTGGGCATTGCGGGCGGACACCTGATCATCGCGCTGGTCCTGACCATGGTCTGCTGCGTGATCCTGGGCATGGGCGTACCTACCACCGCCAACTACATCATCATGGCCACCACCTGTGCGCCTATCCTGATCCAGATGGGGCTGCCGGTCCTGGCCGCTCACTTCTTCGTGTTCTACTTCGGCATCGTGGCCGACATTACGCCCCCCGTGGCCCTGGCTGCCTATGCTGGCTCTGCCATTGCCAAGGCGCCTCCCATGAAGACTGCGCTCAATGCCACCCGTCTGGCCATCGCCGCCTTTATCATTCCCTACATCTTTGCGTACAGCCCCATCATGCTGTTCATTGGTGATGATGTGAACGCGATCAACGTGATCCGTGTGGTCATCACCTCCTTCGGTGGTATGTTCCTCATCGCCGCCGGCCTGATTGGCTTCATGCTCCAGAAGCTGAACATTGTGCTCCGTCTGGTCAGCGTGGCTGCCGGTCTGATGATGATCCATCCCGGGGCCCTGACGGATGTCATCGGCATTGCGATCCTGATTGCGATTCTGGCCTATCAGGTCATCTCTGAGAAGCGTCATGCGGCGACGGCATAACATCCGGTTGTCTGTATGATCCCAACGCACCCCTTTTCCAAGGAGAAGGGGTGCGTTTTTGTGCGGTTATGCGGAAAATATGCGGTGTTCTGGTGGGAAAATTGGTCTGAAATAGTCTGACGGGAGAGAAAACTTGCTGAAATGGATGTTGCGATTTTGTTGCAAATAACAGAAAACAAGTTGAAATCTTGTGAACAATATCAATGGAAGCAGGGCGAAAGGAGGGGTATAATGGAAACAACCTGACGGAGAAATGAGCGGCTTCGGAGGGGAAACTGATCTTAAAGGAGAGACAGATATGAGTGAAGGCACGAAAAACGTCGTCACAACCGAGGAGGGCGCATTAAGCGTCAAGAAGCTCACATTTTGGGAGGCGGCCATGATCATTGTCGGCGCCAACATCGGCGCAGGGATCCTGGGGCTGGCCTATTCCACGCGAAAGGCCGGCTGGCCCATTCTGCTGATGTGGCTGATCGCGGCCGGTGTATGTACCACCATCTCCATGCTGTATGTGGCGGAGACCACCCTCCGCACCAAGAAGCCCATGCAGCTGCCCGGTCTGGCGGAGCGCTATGTTGGAAAGCTGGGCGCTGTTCTGGTCTTTATCTCGGTGTGCGCCAACTCGATCGGATGCATGATTTCTTACACCTCCGGCAGCGGCAATATTCTGTGTGAGCTGCTGGGACTTCCTCCCGCAGTGGGCAGCCTGCTCTTTACCATCCCCGCGGTCCTGGTCGTCTGGTTTGGTCTGAAGGCCACTGGCCTGGCGGAAAAGTTCCTCAGCTCCGGCATGATCGTTTTGCTGGCTGTCATTATCGGCGTCTCCTTTTTCTCCGGCAAGGCGGATGTGAGCCGGGCGATCTACACCAACTGGACTTATGCGGTGCCCGTATTCAATGTTTCCATCTTCTGCTACATCGCCCAGTATGCGGTCCCCGAGCTGGCCCGCGGCCTGCGCCACAACGCCCCCGCCCTGCCCAAGGCGGTCACCGTTGGAATGCTGATCACCGGGATCCTGCTGGCCCTGGTCCCTCTTGCTGTGATTTCCCTCACCGGTCCGGATCATGTTACGGAAGTGGCTACCCTGGCATGGGGCCAGGCGCTTGGGACCTGGGCCTTGTATACCGCCAATATTTTTGCGCTGTGCGCAATGATGAGCTCCTATTGGGCTGTGGGTGGCTCCATGCTGACCAACATCGTCGATATGTTCAAGTTTAAGAGCGAGAATCACGTCCCGACCCGTCTCATTTCTCTGGTCTGCGTGGCGCTGCCTCCCTTTGCGCTGGCATACAGCGGCCTGGTGAGCTTCGTGGACGCCATCTATCTGGCCGGTACCTTTGGCGGTGTGATCATGTCCATCCTGCCCGCAATGATGGTGAACAGCGCCCGGAAGAACGGCGATATGGAGCCGGCGTGGAAATGCGGATGGTATGCTGCCCACTGGGTCCAGGCCATTATCATCGTCCTGTTCTGTGCCGCCGCCCTGTACGCCATCTTCGATCTGATGGGCGTACTGCCTTCTGCCTGGTAAGGAGGGAAAAACATGCGTGTGATTCCAAAGGACAAGGTGATCTTCAGCTTCAATGCGGAGCATCCCTGCCAGTATACGGTTCAGGACGGAGAGACCTTCTGGGTCGAGACGGACGACTGTTACAGCGGCCAGATCACGGACGCATCCGTCAAGCGCCCCGACATCGACATCTCCATTATGGACTGCTCGGTGGGCCCTATTGCGGTCCAGGGAGCCCAGCCGGGGGACACCTTGTGTGTGGAGATCCTGGCTATTGAATTCGGTCCACAGGGGGTCATGGTGACCTCGAAGGGCCTGGGAGTCCTGGGCGACCGGATCACCGAGCCGGATACGAAGGTCATTCCTATCCGGGATGGATTTGCCCACTTCTCCGATACCATCCGCCTGCCCCTGACCCCCATGGTGGGGGTGTGCGGTGTGGCACCCAAGCCGGGGCTGGACGTGCACTGCGCGGTGCCGGGCGACCACGGCTCCAACCTGGATACCAAGATGATCAAGGTGGGATCCCGGGTCTATCTGCCCGTTGCGGTCCCGGGGGCCGGTCTGGCGGTGGGCGACCTCCACGCCTGTATGGGCGACGGGGAGCTGAGCGGCACGGGGATCGAGACCCCCGGCCGGATCTGCATCAAGACGACGGTATACCGGGACCGGCCTGTGGAGCGCCCTGTCATTGAAACGGCGGATGCCCTGTACTTCGTGGCCTCCGCGGAGACTTTGGAGGAGTCGATCCGCCTGGCGGTATCCGATACGGCGGCCTTTTTGGAGAAGAAGCTGGGGCTGGATTTTCCGGACGCCTACCGCCTGCTCAGCGCCACCTGTGACATCCAGATCAGCCAGGTGGTAAACGACTGGAAGACTGTGCGGGTGCGCTGCCCCAAGCTGGATACCAAAATCGAGACCCTGTAAAGTTGGAACAAATGAAGGAAGGAACAGAGCGGGACTGCTTGCAGTCCCGTTCTTTTTGTGTGGGACACGGGCTGCCGTTGCTTGAAAGCGGAGAGGATACATGATACACTATACAAAACAGGAGAGGGTGGAAGCGGTGCGCAGGAAGATGAAGGAACTGTGCCCTGTCTGCTGGCAGGATACTGTGATCCTCGTGGTGGTGATGACAATTGCCCTGGATATGGGTCTGCTGCTTCAGCCTGTGGGGGCGGATGACAGCCACGCTGCGCTGATTTTTGTGGCAGGAGTGCTCCTGGTCGCCCGGTACACAAACGGCTACCTCTATGGGATCGCTGCCAGCCTGACGGCGGCGATCGTGGTAAACTATGCGTTTTTATCCCCCTACTATCAGTTTGAACTCCAGGAGCCAGGTTATCTCCTGACCTTTGCCACTCTCTTTCTGGTCTCTATTGTAACCAGTACCCTGACAACACATATCAAGGAGCAGGAGGAGATCCGGATCGAGGCGGAGCGGGAGCGGCTGAGGGCAAATCTTCTGCGGGCCGTGGGACATGATCTGCGTACCCCTCTGACGTCCATCATCGGTTCTGCGGAGGCAATGCTGGATCCGGAAAACCATTTTACACCGGAGGAGGAGCATACCCTGCTGGAGAATGTGCGCAGCGAAGGGGAATGGCTGATCCGAATGGTGGAGAACCTGTTGTCCATTACCCGGATGGGAAGGAGTGCCTGTCATCTTCAAAAAAGCATGGAGGCTCCGGAGGAGGTCATCGGGGAGGCTGTTGGAAAATTTCAGAAGCACTTTCCGCACATCGAAGTGGAAGTGGTGCTGCCCCAGGCGTGGCTGGAGGTGCCGATGGATGCGATGCTCGTGGAGCAGGTCCTCTATAATTTGATGGAAAATGCTGTGATCCATGGAGAGGCAAATACAGTGATCCTCCAGGTATCCCGGGAAAAGGGCTGGGCCCGTTTTTCTGTCCGGGATGATGGGACCGGGATCCCGCAGGAGCGGCTGGCGCTGCTATGGGGGGACTATATGGAATTGGCAGAACGCGGCGGAGGAGACAAAAAGCAAAACATGGGATTGGGGCTGGCGCTGTGCCGTGACATCGTGACGGTCCACGGCGGAGCCATGGAGGCACGGAATCTGAGAGAGGGCGGCACAGAATTTTGCTTTACTCTCCCACTAAAGGAGGAGCGGCAGCATGGCGCTCATAAAGGATAAAATATTGGTGATCGAGGATGAGAAGAGCATCAGCTACCTTCTGGGGACCGTGCTCACGGCCAATGGTTATGACGTGATCAAGGCCTATACGGGAACAGAGGCCTGTGAGATGCTGGACGCCTATTGTCCGGACCTGATCCTGCTGGATCTGGGACTGCCGGATATGGATGGGGTGGACATCATCCGCCGCGTTCGGAGCCGGGGTACAGCGCCCATTGTGGTAGTCTCGGCCCGGACCCGGGAGCGGGATAAGATCGAGGCCCTCGATCTGGGGGCGGATGACTATATCACAAAGCCGTTTGGGGGCGGAGAACTGCTGGCGCGGGTCCGTGCCGCGCTGCGGCACGCCAGGAACCAGGTGGCGGGGCCCAGCTATACCCAGACTGGAGTATACCGTGCTGGAGAGCTGTGCATCGACTTTGACCGGCATTTGGTGCAGCTGGAAGGGCAGGATGTCCACCTGACCCAGAGTGAGTATAAGATCGTCTCACTGTTGACCCGGTATGCGGGCAAGGTACTGACCTATGACTTCATCATTCGGGAGATCTGGGGAGAGAAGGCTACCGGCGATACACAGAATCTGCGGGCCAATATGGCCAAGATCCGCCGGAAGCTGGAGAAAAATCCAGGAAAACCGCAGTATATTTTCACAGAGGTCGGAGTGGGTTATCGGATGGCGGAGGGAGAATAGATCCCGCTGTCGCCAAATGCGGCCGGATCGGGACCGTGGAAACGGGAAACTGCCTTTTTCGTCCGGCTGCTTCTTTACTTTTTCTTCGGCTTCGGATATAATAATTGGGCTGAATTTGGATTTTCAATAACTGAGATGGAATGAGAGTGAGGACCATTATGCTTCAATTCGACGAATATAAGGTCAAGCTGAATAATTTGGCTCCCACCCTGGAGGAGCTGGGCCAGGCCCTGGATCTGGAGGGGGCGGAGCGGGAGCTGGATATGCTCCAGGCGGAGTCTGCCGCCGATGGGTTTTGGAATAATTTAGAAAAAGCCCAGAAGGTACAGCAGCGCATCAAGACCCTCCAAAACAAGGTGGATAAGCAGCACAAGCGCTGTCAGGAGTGGGACGATCTGATGGCTCTGTGCGAGATGGGAAATGAGTTTGAGGACGAGTCCCTGGTGCCGGAGCTGGAGGAGGGCTTTGCCCAGCTGGAGCGGGACATGGAGGAGGCGCGCCTCCAGACCTTGCTGACCGGCGAGTACGACAGCTCCAACGTCATCCTGACCATCCACCCCGGCGCTGGTGGCACGGAGGCCCAGGACTGGGCCCAGATGCTCTATCGGATGTACACCCGCTGGACGGAGCGCCACGGCTTTACCTATCAGATCATGGACTATCAGGACGGTGACGAGGCGGGCATCAAGTCGGCCACCATTATGATCGAGGGGGAGAACGCCTATGGCTACCTCCGGGGAGAGCACGGTGTCCACCGCCTGGTGCGGGTATCTCCATTTGATGCCAACGCCCGGCGGCAGACCTCCTTCGCCTCGGTGGAGGTCATGCCCGACCTGCCGGAGGATGTGGAGGTCGAGATCCGGCCGGAGGACATCGAGATGCAGGTCTACCGCGCGTCCGGCGCTGGCGGCCAGCACGTCAACAAAACCTCCTCCGCCGTCCGCCTGATCCACAAGCCCACCGGCGTGGTGGTGGCGAGCCAGCAGGAGCGCAGCCAGTTCCAGAATAAGGACAACTGTATGAAGATGCTGCGGGCCAAGCTGGTGGAGCTTCAGATGCAGGAGAAGGCGGAGAAGATCTCCGACCTGAAGGGCGTCCAGCTGAAGATCGAGTGGGGCAGCCAGATCCGCTCCTATGTGTTCATGCCCTATCAGCTGGTGAAGGACAACCGCACGGCCTATGAGACCAGCGCCATCAGCAGCGTGATGGATGGCGACCTGGATGGCTTCATCAACGCATACCTGACAGCAGAGGCTACTGGGAACTGGGCGACCAAGTAAAACCTGGAGCGGGGCTGAGATCCCGGATCCCACGAGCACATCCCCAAGGGGCGGCCGTCTGCGGCCGCCCTTTTTACATGGTCCAAGAGAAGAGATATGCGGGGCGGCGGCCCGTACCGCAGTTGCTGGTAGAAAATGCACAAATTTACGCAGATTCTTTAAAAGTTCATATTTCTACCGGGAAAAGGACTTGACGGGGGGCGCATTTCCGTGTATAGTTGCGTTTGTAACCAATTTGTAATCTTTTCTTTTCCGGTCTGTCATTTTTTAGACTTGAGAAGTGCGCGCATGAGGCATATATGGAGAATGCAATGAAACAGTCAAATACGGAACAGCCCCGCCGCCCGGAGGGGCAGGCGCTGCGGGAGCGATGGGAGCACCTCAGGCGGGAGGCACCCATCTATTGGAAAGCGTTTCAGGAGTGGAGCCGGATCCATGGGCGACGTGCAGCCCACCGGGTCCATAATGTGGTAGCGGGCAATCGGGCTGCGGGCCCGGTGTCCTTTTTGGTCTGCTCCGCGGCCCTGGCGGTGGCGCTGACCCTGACAACGCTGTACTCCCCCAGCTATGCGGTGACGCTGGACGGAGAAACTGTGGGTGTGGTAGCCGACGAGGGCATGGTACAGCAGGCCATTCGGAGCGTGGAGGAGACCGGCAGCCAGCTGCTGGGCTATGACTACCGGGTGGAGGGCGATCTGGAGTATGAGTTTGCCCTGAGCCTGCGCTCCGACCTGACCACCCCGGAGGAGCTTCAGAATTACTTCTATAACCAGCTGGACGCGGTCAGCGGTGAACTGAGGAAGTACCAGGTCTTGGTGGATGGCCAGGCGGTGGGAGTGGTCAAGGACGAGGACTCCCTGAATCAGCTGCTGGACAGCATGAAGGACCGCTACACCACGGAAAACACGGTGTCGGTGCGGTTCCTGGACACGGTGGCCACCGAGCCGGTTTATGAGGTGAACGACCTGATGACCATCCGGGAGATGGAGCAGGCGCTTCAGGCCAACGGCAACGGCTCCACGACCTACACCGTGGTGGCGGGAGACACCTTCAACGCCATCGCCTATGCCAACGATATGTCGGTGAGCGATCTGAAGGCGCTGAACCCCTCAGTGGACATCAACCGCCTGATGGTGGGCGATGTGCTCAATGTCAAGGAGCTCACCCCCCTGCTTTCGGTGGAGACGGTGGACGATGTGACCTATGTGGAGTCGATTCCCTGCCCGGTGGAAGAGGTCAAGGACTCCTCCTTGTACAAAGGGAGCAGCAAGATCGTCACCCAGGGAGTGGAGGGCGAGGCCCAGGTGGACGCCACCATCACCTATGTCAATGGTCAGGAGACTGGGCGGGTCATCAACAGCACGACCACCCTGCGGGAGCCCACCAAGACGGTGAAGGCGGTGGGCACCAAGGAGAAGCCCAAGACGGCCTCCTCCGGAAGCTACCAGTGGCCCATTCGGGGGCGGATCACCTCCTACTTCGGCGGCCGGTATATTTTTGGCAGCTACAGCTATCACTCCGGGATCGATATTTCCGCCTCTTATGGTGCGGCCATCCGGGCTGCCGATGGCGGTACAGTCACCTATGCGGGTTATAAGGGCAGCTATGGCAAGCTGGTCATCATCACCCATGACAATGGGACGCAGACCTATTACGGCCATAACTCCTCCCTGCTGGTCTCCGCGGGGCAGAAAGTGTACAAGGGCCAGCAGATCGCTAAGGCGGGCAGTACCGGGCGCTCTACCGGCGTCCACTGCCACTTTGAGGTACGGGTCCGCGGTTCCTCGGTCAACCCCCTGTCCTATCTGCCCTGATTGGATGGTGCGTTTCCGGGAACGGGAGCACAGAGACTGGAAGGCCTGAGCCGGCCGCCCTGGACAGGGCGGCCGGCTCAGTGACCGATCCAGTCTGCGGTGGAATTTTGTTCTTGCAAATCGAGAAGGTTTCTTGTATAATGTGACCTGTACCGGCCGGTGTGATGGAATTGGTAGACGTAGTGGACTCAAAATCCACCGCTGGCGACAGCGTACCGGTTCGAGTCCGGTCACCGGCACCACGTCGGAGCAAACGTCATATCGTTTGCTCCGACTTTTTTACAAAAGTCAGAGCGCGCTCACGCCGCTGCTCCTCCTTTCCAAACCGAACCCGCTGTCGCTGGGCTTCGGTTTGGGGCCGCCGCTTCGCGGCGGTTTTGTCTTATTGCAAGAAAATATTGGACGCAACCAGCCCTTCCACATCGTATTTTCGCCATCCGAGTACATTCCTTCTGTGGATGAACACAAATCGAGCGGTGCGGGAACCATAAAATGCCGCACGGCAAGGAACCGCTGGGAGGGTGTTCGTTTCTCCTGGACAGTATCGCATACAGATGTTTCTTTGAAGGGTGTGGTTCCGGACGGCCGAAAAAAACAGGCATATCCTGCCTGTGCGCATTGCCAGGAGCGGATGAAATAGTGTAAAATAGAACAACAATGGGCGGGGGAAACTCCGCCTCAGGAAGGGGGGAGGTCTATGCCGGTCTCATCCAGGGAGAGACCGCGCCGGGATCAGCGGACCCGGATGCTGGAGGAGCCGGTGCCGCGCCTGGTGCTGACGTTGGCGGTACCGACGATCATCAGCATGATGGTCACCTCGATCTATAACATGGCGGACACCTATTTTGTCTCGCAGATCAACACCAGCGCCTCAGGCGCGGTGGGGATCGTGTTCTCCATTATGGCGATCATTCAGGCGGTGGGCTTTACCATCGGCATGGGCTCGGGGAGCGTCGCCTCCCGGCTGCTGGGACAGGGCCTGCCTGACCGGGCGGCGGTGATCGCCTCCAGCGCCGTGGTCGCCGCAGTGGTGTGCGGCAGCCTGCTGACCTTGGCGGGGCTGGGGACGTTGGAACACTTTGTCTGGATTCTGGGGGCCACCGAGACGATATACCCTTATGCTCTCCAATACGCCACCTATATCCTGTGGGGCGCGCCGGTGATGTGTCTGGCCTTTACGCTGAACAACCTGCTGCGCTGGCAGGGCAAGGCCAACCGCTCCGTGATCGGGCTGGGGATCGGCGGGGTGCTCAATATCCTGCTGGACCCCATCTTTATCTTTGGGCTGGATCTGGGCATCTCCGGGGCGGCCATCGCCACCCTGTTGAGCCAGTGTGTCAGCGCCTCCATTCTTGCTTCCTTCTTCCTCCGGGGCCAGAGCGAGATCAGGGTCTCGATCCGGTGCGTCTCCACTGCGCCAAAGATTTACCTCACCATCTTCAAAAGCGGAATGCCCTCCTTCTTCCGCCAGGGGATGGCCAGTGTATCCGCTATGGCACTGAACTTTAACGCCGGTGTCTATGGGGATGCGGCGGTGGCCGCCATGGCCATCGTCACCAAGGTGTTCAATTTCCTGCTGTCTGCGGTCATCGGCTTTGGTCAGGGGATGCAGCCGGTGGTGGGTTACAACTATGGAGCGAAGGAACTGGGACGAGTCCGGCAGGCGGTGTCCTTCTCCTTGAAATTTTGCACCGTCATTCTGACTGTGGCTGCTGCGGCGGGGGCGGTCTTTGCGCCGCAGATCGTGCAGTTCTTCCGAAACGACCCCGCGGTGGTGGCAGTGGGGACACAGGCATTCCGATTCCAATGTATCTCACTGCCCCTGGCGGCGGTGCTGGTCTTTGCCAATATGCTGTTCCAGTCTCTGGGCAAATCCTGGCGGGCGTCGCTGCTGGCCTTGTGCAGGCAGGGGATGTTTTTTATCCCCCTGGTGTATCTGCTGCCCATGCACTTTGGGCTGCTGGGTCTGGAGGTGACCCAGATGTGTTCCGATCTGATTGCCTTTCTGGTGTCGGCAGCCTTCCTGCTCCATTACTTCCGGCGGGAGTTTGACCGGGTGTAAACATGGGATGCGTATTGTGCGTGAGACCGTTTGGTCCCCGGGAGTCCCCTGCGGCCTGGCGTCTGTATCAGAAGATTCGGAAACGCTGGGATCTCTTCCTAATAACCATCTCGATTTTCTTTCCCAATGCGCGTTTTCTGATTTTTTGTGTTATACTGTTTATAGTTTAAATGCTTGAACAAAAGAGAGATGCGTATGGATGTGAATGAAAAGATTTTCGCTTTGGCAGAAAACTTCTCCGCTTCAGCAAAGATTTTGACCGCGATCAGTGATGAAACAAGGCAGCACCTCATTGTAGAAATGATGAAAATGGGTCACTGCATGGGTGTTCGGGTGGGGGAGATCACAGAGAGGACAAACCTCTCCCGCCCAGCGGTTTCCCATCACCTGCAGATCATGAAAGATGCTGGGATTGTGAAAGTGCGGAAAGAGGGAACGAAAAATTTTTATTATTTTGATTCCGAGATGGAAGCCTTTGAACGGCTGATAGAGACCTTGCAGCTCGCAATGAAAATTTCAAAAGAACTGCCGGACAGAAGCGGGGAGTAAAGGAACAGAATTGGAGATAACTTTTTCATGGAAATATTGGAACTTATGAAACAACGGCATAGTGTTCGCCAATACAAAGATATTGCGGTTGTTTCAAAACAGCGTACGGTACTGAATGAGTTGATTGAAAAAATCAACCATGACGCTGGGCTGCATATTCAGATTTTTTATGATGAGCCGCAGTGTTTCGACTCTATGAAGGCGCGCTATGGACACTTCGCCGGAGTAAAAAATTATATCGCTCTTGTGGGTAAAAAATCCCCCCAAATGGATGAAGTACTGGGATATTATGGGGAAGAAATTGTTTTGAAAATACAGGAGCTTGGACTCAATAGCTGTTGGGTAGCGGTGACTCACGGAAAGAGCAAGGCAGATATTTGCAAGGATGAAAAAGAACTATGTCTGATTGCATTCGGTCATGGTGAAACACAAGGCGTGCCGCATAAGGACAAGCCGCTGCAGGCGGTTTGCAACTATACTGAAAATATGCCGGAATGGTTTTTGAATGGCGTGGAAGCTGCACTTCTTGCTCCGACCGCGATGAATCAGCAGAAATTTTTCTTTGAACTCTCCTCTGACGGCACAGTCAACGCCAGCTGTGGGAGGGGTTTTTATACCAAACTGGATTTTGGAATTGTAAAATACCATTTTGAAATGGGCTCTGGCAGAAAAGTATAATTGCAAGCCTATTTCAAGTATACAGTGGTACTGAAATGGGATCGCACAACTTTTTTGCAGTTTATACGTAAGCCACGGAAAAAGCCGTCAGGGATAAAATGCACGCTGCATATCCCTGACGGCTTTTCTGTTTTTCCGGTTAAGCGGCTTAGTAGGCCACACCCCAGAGGATGGAGTGCTTGGCGGGCTTGCCGCAGCAGACGCACACGTCGCTTACATGCTCCTGCTGGAGGGGCATACACCGGGAAGAGACACCGGCCTGCTCCTTCATTTTCAACTCACACTCCAGATCGCCGCACCACATAGTCTTGGCGAAGCCGCCCTCAGACTCCATGAACTCCTTGACCTCGTCCAGGGTCATGCACACCTTGGTGTGGTCCTCCAGGTTCTTCTTGGCGCGCTGGTACAGGCCGTCGTGGACGGCGTCCAGCAGCTGAGACACCGTGATCTCCAGTTCGTCCAGAGAGACAAAGACCTTCTCCCCGGAGTCCCGGCGGCAGATGCAGCACTGGTTCTTCTCCATATCCTTGGGGCCGATCTCCACCCGGAGGGGCACGCCCTTCATCTCATACTGGGCGGCCTTCCAGCCCATGGACTGGTCGGAGTCATCCATGGCGGCCCGAATGCCGGCGGCTTTCAGGCGGGCCAGCAGGCCGTTGGCGGCGTCCAACACGCCAGGCTTGTGCTGGGCCACAGGGATGACCATGGCCTGGATGGGGGCGATGCGGGGGGGCAGCACCAGGCCGCTGTTGTCGCCGTGGGTCATGATAATGCCGCCGATCATGCGGGTGGACACGCCCCAGCTGGTCTGGTGGGGGTGGTGGAGCTGGTTGTCCTTGCCGGTGAAGGTGATGTCGAAGGCCTGGGCAAAGCCGTCGCCGAAGTAGTGGCTGGTGCCCGCCTGGAGGGCCTTCCGGTCGTGCATCATGCACTCAACGGTGTAGGTCTCCTCCGCGCCGTTGAACTTCTCCTTGTCCGTCTTGCGGCCCCGGACCACGGGCATGGCCAGCACATTCTCCATGAAGTCCGCGTAGATGTTCAGCATCCGCATGGTCTCCTCGCGGGCCTCCTCTTCGGTGGCGTGCATGGTATGGCCCTCCTGCCACAGGAACTCCCGGTGGCGCAGGAAGGGGCGGCTGGTCTTTTCCCAGCGCAGGACAGAGCACCACTGGTTGTACAGTTTGGGCAGGTCCCGGTGGGAGTGGATAATGTTCTTGTAGTGCTCGCAGAACAGGGTCTCAGAGGTGGGACGGATGCAGTAGCGCTCCTCCAGCTTCTCGCTGCCGCCGTAGGTGACCCAGGCGCACTCGGGGGCGAAGCCCTCCACGTGGTCCTTCTCCTTCTGGAGCAGGGACTCGGGAATGAGCATGGGCAGGTACACGTTCTCGTGCCCTGTCTCCTTGAACTTCTGATCCAGTTCGTGCTGGATGTTTTCCCAAATGGCGTAGCCATAGGGGCGGTAGATGAACATTCCCTTGATGGAGGAGTAGTCGATCAGCTCTGCCTTCCGGCACACGTCGGTGTACCACTGGGCAAAGTCCACCTCCATATCGGTGATCTGCTCCACCTGCTTCTTGTTGGAATCCTTGGCCATATCGTTTCAGTCCTTTATGTTCAAAAATGAATGAGATTGGAAAACTCGTAAGCTTTATTGTATAAATTTTGGCCGTGAAAGTCAAGAGCAAGTGACGCCCACGGGAGCAAAGGCGGGACAAAAACGCCCCCGGGACAGGATCCCGGGGGCGGAGGGGGCGTGGAAGGACCTCTCAGTTGAACTTGTAGATCTTCCGGGCCAGGCGGTAGAGCTGGACGGACAGCTTTCTGCCCTGATAGCCGGGGAAGTTGGTGAAGGCGGAGACCGCCCGGTACTTCATCTTGTGGTAGAGGCCGGAGTCCACGGTGCGCAGGTACTCCCACAGCTGGGTCTTTTTGCCCAGCGCCTCGGGGCGGCCGTCGATGACCAGGAAGATGGAGGAGATGGCCATCATCATGGCCAGATAGTTGAACATATACCGGGCCAGCTTCTTGTGATCGGCTCCCACCGTCCGCAGGTCGTGGGAGTCGATCATCTGATAGGTGACCCGAAGCTGCTGGTCCACCCGGGTGACCATGACCTTCTCGTTCACCGACTGGTCGGAGCGGCCGATGAAGTAGCGGTACAGGTCCACATCCAGATAGTAGATGTTTTTCACCGAGGGCAGGGGCTGATAGACGAAGATGTTGTCCACATAGAAGGTGTGCTTGGGCAGCTCCAGTCCGCAGTCCCGCAGCAGCTGGGTGCGGTAAATGACGCTGTGCATCAGCAGGTACTGGGAGGGGCGGAAGCGGCCGATCTGCTCCCAGCCGAACACCTTGTTGCGGGGGAACACGTTGCGGTAGTGCATGACCCTCTCGCTCTCGCTCTCGACGTGCTCATAGACATAGTTGCACACCATCATGTCCACCAGCTTGTTGTCCCGCACGAACTGGCGCAGCTTGTCCAGCGCCTTGTGCAGGGCGGGCACGTCCACCCAGTCATCGGAGTCCACCACCTTGTAGTAGATACCCCTGGCGTTCCGGATGCCCTGGTTGACCCCCTCGCCGTGGCCGCCATTGGGCTGATGGATGGCCCGGACGATGTCGGGGTACTGCTCCTGATACCGGTCGCAGATGGCCGGGGTGTCATCCTTGGTGGAGCCGTCGTCCACCAGAATGATCTCAATGTCGCTGCCGCCCTGAAGCAGGGTGTCCACACAGTGCTCCATATAAGCCGCGGAGTTGTAGCAGGGGACGGCAAAGGTAATGAGTTTGTCCATGTTATTCTCTCCTACGATAGTTTCACAGGGCGCGGCTCAGGTCAGCAGCCCGGCCAGCTCCAGCGCCCGGGCTGCGATGGCGTCCATGTTGTAGTATTTGTACTCGGCCAGGCGGCCCAGCAGGTACAGGTTGGGGAAGCGCTCCGCCTCTGTCCGGTACTGGGCGTACCGGCGGTCGTTTTCCGGATTGATGATGGCGTAATAGGGCGTCTCACCGGGGGCGCCGGTGAAGGCCCGGGAGTACTCCTTGACGATGGTGGTGACGCCGGGCTTGACCTGGCCGGTGAGGTGCTTGAACTCCGTGATGCGGGTGTAGTCCTCGTCCACGGTGTAGTTGACCGTGCCGCAGCCCTGGAAGTCGTCCTGCTCCAGGGTCTCGAACCGGAAGTCCAGCGTCCGGTAAGGCAGGGGCCCAAAGCGGAAGGCGAACAGCTCGTCCGCCTGTCCAGTGTAGATCACCGGGCCGGAGAATTCCGCGCCGTCCAGACAGATCCGCCCTTCGGACAGGTCCAGCCGCTTCAGGGCGTCCGTCCCCAGCTCCACTGTGATGCCGGGGTGGTCCAGCATCCGCTGGAACAGGACGGTATAGCCCTCCAGGGGCATCCCTTGATAGGCGTCCTGGAAATAGCGGTCGTCCCGGGAGAGAAAGACCGGCACCCGGGCGGTGGTATTGGGGTCGATCTCCTCGGGGGTCTGGCCCCACTGCTTCATGGTGTAGTGAACAAAGACGTGCTCATACACATAATCCGCCAGGGCGGCGATCTCCGGGTCCCGGGCCTGCCGCAGCTCCAGGATGGTCACCTTTTTTTCCGCCCCGTAGGCGGCGATGAGCTTTTCCCCCAGACGCGCGCCCTCCGCCGGGCCGAAGGCGGTCTCCAGCGAGGTGAGGTTGAAGGGGACGGGGTAGGTCTGCCGCCCGCCCTGTCCGTCCGGGAGATTGGCCAGGACCCGGTGCTGATAGTCCCGCCAGACCGTGAACCGGGAGAGCCAGTCAAAGACCCGCTTGTTGTTGGTGTGGAAGATGTGAGGGCCATACTGGTGGATCAGCACCCCGGCCCCGTCCAGGCGGTCGTAGGCGTTGCCGCCGATGTGGTCCCGGCGCTCCAGGACCAGCACCCGCTTTCCGCCCTCGGCCAGCTGCCGGGCGCAGACCGCGCCGGCATATCCGGCGCCCACGACCAGCGCGTCAAATGTAAGCTCCAAAATGATCCCGCCTTTTTCCAGTGGTTGGACGGTCAGATCCGTCCGGCTTTCTGCCAGTATAGCATATTTTCTGTGGAAAGGGAATGAAAAAACTTTAAAGGAATTCTTAAAACTGCGCAAAAGCGACACGGGTGAGAGGAGAGTATCTGCTTTTCTGAGGGTCTGCGCATAAAATTCCGGGCCGACAGAACGCCGGCCCGGAGGCGGAAGTCAGAAACGCTTTGGGTTCACGCCGCGGGTGCGATCTCACTCTCAGGAGCTGGCTCCTCCTCCTGGGGAGTGGGGAGCGAGGCCTGAGACTGGGCCTTGCCGTCCACCGTCAGGGTATAGCCGTCCAGAATGGAGGCGGGCGCATCGGAGGCAGCGTGGGTGATGGTCACCCGGTCGCCAGGGTTCAGGATCACCGCCAGGGGGTTCTGGGCGGCGGAGAGGGCGTAGAAGACGCTCTCCTGTTCCAGCCGGATGAAATAATAGGTGTTGCCCTCCAGCACGGCGGAGCGGATCTCGGCCACGGAGCCGGAGGCCGTGGTCTGGGGCAGCTCCTCGGGCTGGGTGACCCCCTTGTCGGACAGCATCCGAATATATTCCTGCTCGCACTGGGTGACGGAGCTGCCGGTGGCCACAATGTCATACCGGGCCACGTTGACCATGGCGTAGCTCTTGACCAGATTGGCGGCGTCCTTGAGGGGGATGAAATAGGTGGGCTCATTGGCGATGTTCAGCAGGATGGGGAAGGTGGCGGTGTACCCCAGATCCTGGACCACGCCTTCCGCGGAGGCTTGGGCGGCCCGCTCGGTGGCGCCGGGGGCGTTGTAGAACCGGGTCTCCTTGGTGCGCTGGTTGGACAGCAGGAAGCCCAGGTTGGACTGGTCGGCATTGGCGGAGGTGACGCCGGTGTACATATACACATCGTCATTCAGGGCGATATAATTGTAGCCCTGGGTGGTGACGGTCACGTCCCGCTGGCCCAGCACGGAGTTGATGAAGCCGTTGATGAGGGTGCCGTGGTAGTCGTACTGCTCCATGATCAGCTCCGGGGTGTACACATTATCCACCCAGGCGGGTACCTCCTCATAGTACTGGCTCTCGCCGGTGATGGCGTTGCACAGTACAGCGCCCTTGATGTCGGTGCCGCCGAACAGGCCGATGGTCTTGATGATCCGGGGGGCGATCCACCAGGGCTGGCCCTCCTCATCGATCTCAAACTGGGGGGTGGAGAGCATGAAGGTGGGGTACTGGAAGCGCAGGTGGCGCATGATATTGCGGTTAAGAGGCTCAGAGAAGGAGTACTTCATCCCTTCCTCCTCAGGCAGGCGGACCACCTTGGCCTCCTGGGTGACCATGTCCACGATCACATAGGCGGGCAGGCCGCTGCCCCGGTTGGTGAACCACTTGACCAGGTCGGCATAGGCGATGGGGGCGACCCGGACCGGGCGGCCCTGGTAGTTGATCTGGGTGGAGTCATAGGAGTACTCAAACTGGCTGACCATGTCGCTGAGGGTACCCATCTGGCGGTCGCCCAGGTAGTCGGCGCTGTTCCGGTCCAGGGTGGGGATCTCACTGAAGGAGATCTGGCCGATGTCCTGGGCGAACTCCCCGTCCTCCACCGCCAGCAGATCCCGGTAGGCTCCGGCTCGGAAGATGGGCATGGAGATCACCTGGCCCACCAGGGCGACAGCCATCAGGAGCAGCAGGAGCACGCCCACCGGCAGGCACTGCTGCTTGATGAAGCGGAAGTACTCCCGGACCTGTTCCTTGGCCGAGACGGCTTCCTTCTGCCCCTTGAAGCCGGAGGTGATCAGGGCCGAGACCACATAGACCACGCACAGCAGGATCATGAAGCTGTAAAAATCGTTGGACTGGAGGTTGAGAGCGGGGAGGGAGACGTAGAAGTAGGCCCCTCCCACAGCCAGAGTGACCAGCAGGTTGGTCAGGATCTTCCCCGCCTTGCTGGTCGGTATGTGCAGCTTTTTCTTGGAATTTTGACTCAAAATAACATTCTCCTTTGTCCGGCGGAGGCCGCCGGCCGTAATAGAAACACCTTCAGTATACCTTTCTTTCGTTTAAAAAGCAACTCAAAAGAAGAAAGGCAAGAATAAAAATTGGTTAAGGTGCCTGCTATCCCTCTGAAAAAGGAATAAAAAGGAAGACATGAGGGCATGCTGAAGGACAGATCCGGCAACAGAAAGGACGATCTGTATGGAAGTGAAGGAATTGATGAATCCCAGCGTGGTCACCATCGAACCTACCGCCTCCGCGGCTCTGGCCGCCCGGCTCATCAGCCGGCACAACGTGGGGGCCCTGCCGGTTTGCGGGGCGGACCGGCGGCTGCGGGGAATGGTCACAGACCGGGATATTGTGCTGCGGTGTGTGGCGGCGGAGGAGGACCCGGCCCAGACACTGGTGCGGGACATTATGACCCGGGGCTGCACGGCAGTCTCCCCCCGGGATGACTGCCGGGAGGCGACCCGGCTGATGTCGGTCCAGCAGGTTCGCCGTCTGCCGGTGGTGGAGGACGGGCGGCTGGTGGGGATCGTCTCCCTGGCGGACCTGGCCCGGAGCCAGCGCTTCGACATGGAGGCGGCCCAGGCGCTGGGGGAGATCTCCGAAAATATTATCCGCCGCCGCTTTTGAGGAGGCAGTCAGCGCCCCGGCTTGAGGCGGATGAGCTGGCGGAGCACTTCCTCCCGCCCCCGGCTCAGCTTGTGGAACATCTTTACCGCCCCCGCGGCGAGGTACACCACAGCCAGCCGCTCCGGGGCGGGGAAGCCCAGCACCGAGAACAGGGGAACGCTGGCCCAGGCGGTGAGAAGAAGGGAAAGCAGACTGGCGCCCCCCAGACAGAGCAGCAGCCGCAGGGTGGAGACGGACTGAAAATAGTCCTCCCACCGGTCCCCGTCCATCCTGTGGAGCTTAGCTTTCAGCCAGAAGGCGGACAGCACCATCAGGACGAACAGCAGTCCGGCCAGGGCGGTGAGCAGAGCGGCCAGAAGGACAAAGCAGGCCAGGCGGCCCGGGGAGAGGGGGCTTTCTCCCAGAAGCCGGACCAAAAAGGGGCCGCCCAGAAACAGGGCCAGGAGGCCGGAGAGAAAGCCGCCCGCCAGAAAGAGGGGCTCTCGGTCCCCGACATAGCGGCAGAAGCACTGGATGGAGCATCCTAACAGCGGGAGGGCCAGAAGGACGGTCCAGGCGGGATCTCCCTGGAGATAGCAGAGCGCTGCCAGCAGCAGGCAGCCCAGCTGAAGTCCGGCGTGGGCCCGGCTCCGGGCCCTGTTCTCCAGTTCAAGATCCCGTTCGTCCCGAATCAGGTGCAGGTTCTGGGCCTGTTCCAGCTCCTGTTGCTTGGTGCGTGTCATGGTAAGACCTCCTTGGGGGTTTGTGATGTTTTTGGAAAAGGGGTGTCAGAGCCGCCGCTCATAGTAGATCCCACAGAGCAGTTCCACTAAAAATGAGAGGAACCAGAGCAGCCCGGACAGGACCAGCATCCCGCCGAATACCAGCTGGGCCTCCCGGTCACTGGAACGCAGCACCCCGCCTGCCGCACTGAGCAGACAGAGGACCAGCAGGGCGTTCTGCACGATGGAGAAGGCCAGACCTTTGCTGCGCAGCTGGATGAGGAGGTTCCGCTCGTCCAGCTCCTCCAGACGGTCCGCCCGGGCGCACTGCCTGGACAGGCTGCGGAACAGAAGGCCCAGGCCCAACAGCAGGGCCGCAGTACATATCAGGACCGATTTCGGGCGGAAGCACTGTCTCAGAAGCATGGTCACCAGAAGAAGCAAACCCAGGCCGGTCAGTAGGATGTCTTCCGAAAAGTTTTTCTTATGATAGATTTTCATATTTTTCTTCCTCCAGACGCAGATTTTCTTCCAGGCAGTATAGTTCCTCCACCGTGACGCCGAACAGCACGGCGATGCGGTAGGCCAGCAGCAGGGAGGGATTGTACTGCCCCTTTTCCAGTGAGATGATGGTGCGGGAGGAGACGCGGACCTGCTCCGCCAGCTGCTGCTGGGTCAGGCCGGCGGCGGTGCGCAGCTCCCGGACGCGGTTTTGCATGGATGGATCCCCTCCCGATCGAAAAGTGAAGTATCCTTCATGTGAAGGATACTTCGTATTATAGGGATAACAGATGTCTCTGTCAAGAGGAAAATGAAATATTGCAGGGGGCGGACACCGGCCCGCCCGCCTGTTCTCCGCTGCGGAATATTTCCCCATCCATCCGTAGGGGAGGGGCTTGCCCCTCCCGTTGTCCCGTTCTGCTGTGATTCTCTTGAAACGCCGTAGGGGCGCACAGTGTGCGCCCATTGTCCGGTTTTTGCTACATTTTACCTGAGGTGTTGTAGGGGCGGGTCTCCTGACCCGCCCGCCGTTTTTTCAGAAGGATTTCATTCCACGTTGAGGATTTCGCCCTGTGGGGCGGCCTCTCGGCGTCGCGGATTGCATATCCCTCGCTTCGCCCAGTGGGCAAAGCTTGCTCGTTCCATCGCTCCGCCTCTCCAACGCAAACCCACTTCACTGGGCTTTGCGTTGGGGGCCGCCTGACGGCGGCCTATGCGGGCGGGTCAGGAGACCCGCCCCTACGGGGCAATTTCGGTCCTGCGTGGTACGGTGGCAGCCCATCCGCCGCTGAGGACCGCTTTTCCTGTCATTTCGTAGGGGAGGGGCTTGCCCCTCCCGTTATTTCGTTAGAAGGACTTTCTTTGTATGCCGTAGGGGTGGGACACCGGCCCGCCCGCCGGGTCACCACCGCAGAAATTAGAAGCCGAGCGATCAGGCGCGCCCGTTTGGTCCTGCACAGGGCGAACCCTCCGGCACAAAGAGAGTCCGGAACCTTTTCAGGCCCTCCCCCTGCTGGAAGAGTGGATTTTTTCAAAATGCCCTTGACCTTCCCCCTGGTGGAAGGTGTATCCTAGCCACAGAAAACGGGACGGGAGGATCAGAGCGTGAAGATCAATGAGGTAGAGGCCCAGGTGGGCGTCACCAAAAAGAATATCCGCTTTTACGAGGAGAAGGGCCTCATTGCCCCCCGGCGCAACAGCGAGAACGGCTATCGGGAGTACGGCCCTGGAGAGGTGGAACAGCTCAAGCAGATCAAGCTGCTGCGGAAACTGGGCGTGCCCCTGGAGGAGATCCGCCGGATGCAGTCGGGGGGCCACACCGTGGGCGACGGGATGCGCCGCCATCTGGTGACCCTGGAGCGGGAGCGGGAGAATCTGGAACGCTCCATGGAGCTGTGCCGCACCTTAAAGGATTGGGAACAGCGCCTGGACACCCTGGAGGCGGATGGCCTTCTGGAGCGGATGGAGGAGATGGAGCGGGAGGGCACCACCTTTAAGGACAAGCAGCGGGAGGATGCAAGGCCAGTGCGGTATGCCGCCGCCGTGGCCGCTTCGCTGATCATGGTGGCTTTCATGGCGGGGGCGATGGCCCTGATGGCCTGGGGATTCACTGTGGAGCCGGAGGAGGCCCCGCCGCTGGCCCTGATGGCGGTGCTGATCGCGTTGCCAGGGGTGGTGATCCTTGGGGTGCTGTACGCCCTGTACCAGCGGATCCGGGAGATCCAGAAGGGAGAGGAGGACGATGCGAAAAACTACTAAAGGGAAGGGGCTGGCCGGCGGGACCGCTGTGGCGGCCGTGGTGGCCGGGCTGGCTTTGCTCCAGAGTCTTGGGCTGGCTGCGGTGTGGGGGGCGCTGCCAGCCGCCTTTGCCGTGCTGGCTCTGGCCGGAGTGGCGGCTCAGCTAGCCGTGGCCGCAGGTGTCATTGCGGCCCTGTTCCACCGGTGGAAGGAGATCCGGGGAGGTGAGGAGGACGAAGCAAAAAAATACTGACTGGGAGCAGGCAGAGCAGAAGCGGGAGGCGGTGAAGAGCGTCCTAATCAGCGCGGGGTTCCGCGTGGGCGCGGCAGCCCTTCTGTTCTGCGCCCGGGGCCGCACCCCGTGGCCCCGGCTCCATCGGGTGCTGCTGTGGCTGGCGGTCCTGGCGCTGATCACCATACCGTTCAGTTTGGTGGTACTGCGGCAGCGGCTGCGGGAGATCGAAGAGGGGGAACTGAATGAAGCGCGGAAGTACTGACAGCAGAGGGGCGGAGAAGCGGTCCGCGGTTGGAGGAGTGCTCCTGTTCGGTCTGTTCCAGCTGGCCTGTGCCGCGGGCTTTGGAGCGCTCTGTACGATCCCGGAACTTCCCCGCTGGCTGGAGATCCTGTTCACAACCTTGGCTGTGGGCTGTCTGGGTCTGGTGCTCCCCGTGCTGTGGGCGCTGAATATAAGAATCAAAGAGATCGGCTGCGCGCAGTCTGATCTGAATTAGGAGGAATTTGATATGCTGTTGGTCAACATCGATTACATTCCGGGGAAGGACCTGGATGTGCTGGGCATCGTGAAGGGTACGGTGGTCCAGTCCAAAAACTTCGGCAAGGATTTTATGGCGGGGATGAAGACCCTGGTGGGCGGCGAGATCACCGGCTATACTGAGATGCTCAATGAGGCCCGTCAGATCGCCGTGAAGCGCATGGTGGATGAGGCAGAAAGCCTGGGAGCGGACGCGGTCATCAACATCCGGTACGGCTCCTCCTCCGTAATGCAGGGAGCAGCTGAGGTCATTTCCTATGGCACTGCGGTGAAGTACCGCTGAGAAAGGGAAACAGGCTGCTGCTGCATGGGGGAAGTTCTACAGAAGGGATAGGATAAGCGAAGGCGCGGCTTGGACATTTTGGTGTCCGGGCCGCGCCTGTTGATGTAGTTCAGTTTTTGAGAAACTTTTGTACATCCTTATTTTCGCCTAAAATATAGATCGTCTCATCGGGCTGGAACTGGTGGCTGCCTCCGGGGAGAAGCTCCAGATGTCCGCCGTGGCGGGTAGCCAGAATATTGATTCGATATGTCTGCCGGACTGACAGCTCCACCACAGTTTTTCCCACCCAGCTGCTGGGAACGGCAGTCTCGAAAATTGAGTAGTCCCGGGCCAACTCGATGTAGTCAAAGATGTGGTCGCTGCTGTAGCGCACCGCCGCCCAGTTGGCCATCTGCTTTTCCGGGTAGACGATCTCGTCCGCACCGTTGCGCAGGAGGAACTTGGCATGGACGTCCCGGGTGGCCCTGGAGAGCACAAAGGGAGCACCATATTCCTTGAGCAGTGCGGTGGTTTCCAGAGAGCTCTGGAAGCTGTCTCCGATGGCCACCACGCAGAGATCGAAGTTCCGCACCCCCAGGGAGCCGATAAACTGGGGATTGGTGCTGTCGCCGATCTGAGCATTGGTCACATAGGCCAGGGCGGCGTTGACGCGCTCCTCATCCTTATCTACTGCCAACACCTCGTGGCCCAGGTCCCGGAGCTTTTGGGCCATGTGGCGGCCAAACCGCCCCAGGCCGATCAGTAAAACAGATTTCATCGTTCCATTACCTCCATAATTATCCAACGGTCACCCGCTCCTGGGGATATTGGGAGGAGACGGGGGAACCGGATGTGACGGCGTAGATCATAGTGAGACCGCCCACCCGTCCCACATACATTAAAAAAGTCAGGATCAGGTGGGAGGGGAGGGACAGTCCGGGCGTGCCGCAGATGGACAGTCCCACGGTGCCAATAGCGGACGCGGACTCAAAGAGAGCGTCCAGCAGGGGCACACCGTCGATACAGCAGATCAGTGTGCCTCCCAGCAGGAAGAATACCAGATACATCAGAAAGATGGCGCTGGCGCTGCGCAGGGCCTCGTCCTGGAAGCGACGCCCAAAACAGCTGGGGCTGCCGCAGCGGAAGAATACGGCCCGGGCGCTGAGGAGCAGGACTGCCAGCGTGGTGACCTTGAAGCCGCCGGCGGTGGAGCCGGGGGAGCCGCCCACCAGCATCAGAAGGATGGTGACCAGCTTTCCGGGCTCGCTCAGGAGGGTCAGGTCCACAGAGTTGAATCCGGCGGTGCGGGGTGTGACCGCCTGAAAGGCGGCGGCGTTGAGGCGCTCCCAGCCGGAGAGCTCCGCCCACTGTGGCAGCCGGAACTCGTAGCACTGGAAAAATAGGAAGGAAAGAAGAAGCAACCCGGCGGTGGAAACCAGGATCAGCTTGCTCTGCAAGCGGTAGGCCCGAAAATGGAGGCGGTGCTCCCGGAGGTCCTGCCAGGTGAGAAAGCCAAGACCGCCGGCCAGGATCAGCAGCGCGATGGGCCCCCAGACCAGCGGGTCGCCCACATAGCCGGTCAGGGAGGAGAAGGGGGCGCTGGTCCCCATCAGGTCAAAGCCGGCATTACAGAAGGCGGAGACCGAATGGAAGATTCCATACCACAGCCCCTGGAGAAGGCCGAATTGGGGGCAGAAGCGGAGGGACAGGAGGAGTGCGCCGGTCCCCTCGATGAGCAGCATGGCCTTCAGGATAAAGCTAGTCATGCGCACGATCCCGCCCACCTGTGGGGCGGAGATGGACTCCTGCATCACCCAGCGCTGTCGCAGGCCGATTTTCCGGCCGGAGAACATCACAACGGATACAGCCACGGTGACCACCCCCATGCCGCCAGTCTGGATCAGGGCCAGAAGGACCAAATGGCCGAAGGGGGACCAGTAGGTGGCGGTGTCGTGGACAACTAGTCCGGTGACGCAGGTGGCAGAGGTGGCGGTGAGCAGCGCGTCGGAGAAGGGGGTGACCACCCCCATCCGGCTGGAGACGGGCAGCATGAGCAGCAGCGCGCCAGCAAGGATGATCCCCAGAAAGCCCAGAATGATGATCTGGGCGGGTGTGGCCTGCCTGGATGGACGCGGGGGCATATGGTGTGGTTGCAGCGGTTCATTCAGCATATCAAGCCATCCTTTTAAGCCGGCGCAGGACACGCACGGTCCGTGTTCCAGGGGGGTGTCCCCATTTTTCCACATCCATGTGGAAAGTTTGTTCAGGAGAGGGAAAAAGCCTTGAGGGTTCAGAGGGCGTAAAGGCCCTTGCTCTGTCACTAATATGTGTCTCAAGGGATTGATGCTATACTACCGCACCCGGAGCCGGAATACAAGATACAAAATGTATCAAGAAACTAGATATGATGCGGCTGGATTTGAGGAGAACGCACCGGGATGGCGGTTGAGTGGTCCGCCGTGTAAACCGTAGAGGCTTCCGGAGGCGGTGCGGGACAGGCTCCTTCCGTGTACCAAAAAAGCTGTGAAATGTTGAAATGATACAAAATATGATTGACAAATGAACTATATATGGATATAATGAACAAAGATGGAGACGGCTCGCTGGCTGGCAAGAAAGTGGGTACCCACTTTCTTCTTTTGTTTTACAAAAGAAGAAAGTTTTTGGATACCTGCGGCAGCTGAAAGGTGCGGAAAGAGGACGGTTTCATCAAGAAAGATTTGCTAAAGGAGGTCCCCAAATGAACATCTCTGGTAAGCGAACATCCCGACTGCTCAGCTTATCCCTAGCAGGGTCCATGCTGATCGGGCTGATGACCACAGGCGTCTCAGCCGCCGAACCGGCACAGGACCAGACCAAAGCGACGGTAAAGGACGCGATCCTGTATACCGTGGACGAGAGCGGCAACCTGGAATACAATGTGGTGTATGAAGCCAAGGTCGCCGACGGCGTCACGGTGACAGATTCGACCGAGGACGGCAGCATCGGCTCGCTGGACGAGTTGGATACCGTTCTGGGTGAGCCGGACCCAACGCCGAAGGAACTCACCGGTACGCCCCATGAGGACCGCACCCTGGGTGACGCCGTGGTGGCCGACCTGACCATCACCGGCGATGAGATCACCGCCATCGAGGTCACCGACGTCCAGGAGCGCCCCGTCATCGGCATCTCCTGGAAGACCGATGACATTACAAATGAAAAACGAGCAGATTATTGGGGCTTCGCTGAGGCCTTTGAGCGCAACGGCGCCCAGGTCATCTTCCTGCCCCAGGTAAAGACCGACAAAGAGGCGGAGGACATCTTCTCCCGCATCAACGGCGTGTTTATGACCGGCGGCGAGGATTGGAACCCCGACCTTTATCATGAGGAAGCGTATCCCCACGGCTCTTCCGGCTGGAATGACGACCGTGATACCTCTGACCTGCACCTCATGCAGAATGCCATTGAATTGGATGTCCCCATGCTGGCCGTCTGCCGCGGCGAGCAGGGCTTTAATGTCGCCATGGGCGGCGGCCTGATTCAGGACGTGCCGACCTATCTGGGTGAACAGGTCAAGGCTGGCAAGATCGCGGAAGATCGTGCCACTGTGATCGAGGATACCGGGATCGGTTGGGGCGATAACAAGAAGCCGTGTGATACGCCTCATTACCGCGTCACGGTGGACGGCCTGGTCCACAGCGGCGGCAATGGCTATCACAAGCTGGATACTGAAAACAACGGGATCGGCATTGCAGCGGATTCTAAGTGGCTGTCCAGTATTTTCGGCGGGGCTGATTCCATTGACCTGATTGCCACCGCCCACCATCAGTCGGTGGATCCAAAGAATTTGGGTAAGGGTCTGACTGTGGCGGCCCGCTCCTCCGACGGCATCATCGAGGCTATCGAGCATCGGGACAGCCTGTTTGCCCTGGGCCTCCAGTGGCACCCCGAGCGGGACGCGCTGAAGGATACCAGAACAGACAAAGAGACCGGAAAAGTCATTGACGTAGACCAGGGTCAGTGCAACGCCCCCCTGCGGGCGCTGGTCCACTACGCCGGCGTCCAGATGGACCGCGAGGACGTCCCCGGCGGCGGCGGGGAAGAGGAGGAGAAGCCCTTCCAGCCCAGCGTGACCTATGAGGTCACCGTCACCGACGAGGAGCGCGCGAAGATCCATGCGGCGGTGGAAGAACTGGCTGGTAAGGTCGAGAATATGCGCCCGGAGGAGAACAAGAACCCCAACACCCTGGTGGGTGCTCTGGCCAAGGGCTCCAGCTATGACTCTATCTCCTATGGCTCTAGAATCACTAGTGTAGAGAAGGTTTACCCCTTTAAGGTAATCAACAGCGAAGCCAACCACAACGAGTATGACCGCAAGGTGGCTAAGCTAGCCTGGGTCAAGGAGTTGGGCGAGGCCCTGGGCCTGAAGGTCGTTCAGCGCCAGGAGGACAAGTACGTCTATGTGGAGATCGGCGACCCTGACGCCCCCGAGATGGTCATGGCCCTGAGCCACCTGGATTCCCCCACTGGATCGATCAAGCCGGGCGGCAACCTGGACCGCTGGGTGAATTATGACGGCCAGTTGGATAAAACCGCATACCACACCCCCTATGTGAGGGATGGCTGGCTGTACGGCGCGGGCGTTCAGGACGACAGCGGCCCCACCCTGGCCACCCTCTTTGCGGCCAAGGCCCTCCAGGATTCCGGAGTGGAGTTCGACCGCCGCATCCGCATCGTCATGGGCTGCTATGAGGATGGAAGTCCTGCAAAACCGAGCGCGGATGAAACTCTGAGCTACATCGACATTCCATATTACAGCGCTCCCAGCTTCTATGACAACTGGACCTATAAGGCCCTGAACCGGGAGGAGACCCCCATCGCGGCCTACACCTCCGACTCCCGCTTCCCCGTGGTGGTGGGCAACACCAGATCCTGGACGCCCTATCTCACCATGGATCTCTCCAGTGATGCCGGTCAGCCTTTCGCCCTGGTGGACACCGGCGCGGGCGTCACCCTGCGCGATGGCGACCCCACCCTGAAGGACATCGTGTACGGCAGCGCCGCCCAGATTGCCTCCCGGGCCATCTTCGTGCTGGACATCAGCAATGCGAGTGAGGACGATGTGACGGCCTTCTGCGACAAGGTGGAGGAGGCCGCCACGGAGCGGGGATGGCTGCCTAAGGAGGACGGCAAGACCCAGAAGGTCCAGCTGACCCCGAACAAGGAGAAGGGCACTCTGACCCTGGAGATCAACACTGACGTGCCCATGGAGTACCCCATGCCCATGTACAGCAAGAACGCGGTGGTCTGGGGGATGTACCTCCTGTCCCAGGCGCTTCCCGAGGGCCTGGAGCTGAAAAATGCCGCCGACGGCGTCTCCGACCTGTTCTTCTGGAACTGTGAGGAGGGAGAGGCCTATATCGGAAAGTATATGGATATTCCCTCCGAGCTGCTGCGCAATCCCAATGACGGCACTGCCAACCTGACCATCGCCCCCATGGGTACCATCAACCATGAGGATCCCTGGAAGTTCCCCTTCTACAAGGAGGACACTCAGACCCTGAGCATCCCCCTGGTCATTCGCAGCATCCATGCCACCAAGGATGATTATGACACCGCGACCCAGGCCGTGATCGACGCCTGTGAGGCGAAGGGCTTTGAGCTGGAGACCGCGGATGGCGCAGAGAGCGTCCCCACCGACTTCTCCGCTCCCAGTCTGTATCTGACCCACGACAACCCCCTGACTGCCCTCCAGTATGCCAGCTATAAGGCGTCCATCGAGTATGACCCCGAGGAGTTCAGCGGCCCCGCCGATCTGCTGGGCGTCACCTACCCCGTGGGCACCACCGGCGGCACCCTGGCCAGCGACTATCAGAACAAGATGACCGCCTTCGGCGCCGTCATCCCCGGCAACGAGCGCTGGTGGCACTCCGCCAACGAGCGCATCAGCGTGGACTCCATTGTGGAGATGACCAAGATGATGGCCGACGGGATGCTGGAGATGGCCCGCTACTCTGGCTCCGCGGGCGCCCAGCTCATGTGGGCCGACCTGCCCGGCCTCAACGCCGACCGGGCCGACCTGGACCTGCTGGACGTGACCATCGGCACCTATCAGGACGCCTCCGATGAGATCACAACCAAGATCCTGGACGGCGACGAGCTGATCGGCGCTACCGACTTTGAAATCCACATGTGGGCCGCCCGCGGCAACGGCACCAAGAGCCAGATGGCGTATGACCTGGGCCATGAGCCCGGCGGCGTGTATCTGCCTCTGGATGATCCCGACTTCCTGGCCAATACCTTCGTCCTGCCCATGCGCCTGGAGTTCAAGTACGACCGGCCCAGCGATATGAGCAGCTCCGACTGGAATGCCCTGCGGGGCGGCGACCTGGACATGGTCAACTTCAGCCTGCTGGAGGATGGCGATACCGTCGCCCTGACCCTGCCTGGCGGCGCGGACGCAGAGGATTACTTCTCCATCCGTGTGGACGAGAACGACCCTGATACGGTCTATGTGGCCGCCAACCTGGCCATCGTGGACGGCGAGCAGGAGTTCAAGGCCGTGACCGCCGACTCCAAGACCGACCTGTTCAAGCTGAATGATGAGTGGCTCAAGACCCACAAGAACCCCTTCCCCGAGCGCGGCCAGATCGAGGAGCGCGGCTTCTTCCTGTTCGGCGACGGCGAGAAGAACGCCTGCTTCGAGTCCCCGGAGGCCATCTTCGCCACCCTGGACGCGGACCAGCTGGACGATGGCGATGATGACAGCTCCTCCGGCGGCTCTGACAATGAGCGGACCTATGACGTCTCCGTTTCCAAGGCGGACAACGGTTCTGTGAAGGCCAACGCCTCCAGCGCCTCCGCGGGCACCCGGATCACCGTCACGGTGAAGCCGGACAGCGGCTATGAGCTGGATGAGCTGACGGTCACCGACGCCAAGGGCAAGGACGTAAAGGTCACCAAGCGCTCTGAGACCACCTATACCTTCCAGATGCCCGACAGCAAGGTCACGGTGGAAGCTGCCTTTGCCAAGGATGGAACGGCGGTGGATCAGCCTCTGTTCTCCGACGTAAGCAAAAACAACTACTTCTATGACGCAGTGGAGTGGGCGGTGGACAAGGGGATCACCTCCGGCACCGGAGGCACTACCTTCAGCCCGAACGCCTCCTGCACCCGCGGCCAGATGGTCACCTTCCTGTGGCGGGCCGCCGGCTCCCCCGCGCCCAAGAGTGCGGAGACCCCCTTCACGGATGTGAACAAGGGCGACTACTTCTATGACGCGGTCCTGTGGGCTGTGGAGCAGGGGATCACCTCCGGCACCAGCGCCACTACTTTCAGCCCCAACGCCACTGTGACCCGCGGCCAGACCGTCACCTTCCTGTGGCGGGCCGCCGGTTCCCCGGCAGCCTCCGGCAGCTCCTTCTCCGATGTGAGCGCGGACGCCTACTACGCGCAGGCCGTGGCTTGGGCGGTGAAGGAGAACATCACCGCTGGTACCAGCGCCAGCACCTTCAGTCCTGACGCCCACTGCACCCGCGCCCAGATCGTGACCTTCCTGTGGAAGGACCGCGCCTGAGCGGCATAAAAGCAGAGCCGAACTGAGGTAAAACAAAGCACAGAAGGCCCGCAGCCGGTGGCTGCGGGCCTTCTGTTTGTTTCATCAGGCAGAAAAGGCGGGATCACAGGGCTTTTTCATAGCAGTTGAGTACCTCGGGGAGAAAGTCCTGGAAGAGGAAGTCGCCGGACCCGGCGAAGCGGTACCCCAGCCGGGGGTACATGGTGTTGGCCGGGAGGTTGCCCTCATAGGTGTCCAGGCGCACAGTGCGCTTGCCCTGGCGGCGCAGCTCCTCCTCACAGAAGTCCACCAGCCTCCGGGCCAGCCCCCGGCCGGACAGGCTGGGGCGGATGACCAGGGTGTGGATGACCCCCACCTCTTCCGGGGCGGCGGGGATGGACCAGGGGATTTGGCTGTATTCCGGGAGCTGGACTCCGTTGAGGTTGACACAGCCGCAGACTGCGCCCTCCTCCTCCAACACCCAGAGAGTGCCCTCCTCAAGGGCCTGACGGGCGGTGTCCCGGGTGGGATACCGGCCCCGCTGCCAGTTGGTATAGGAGACGGGGTGGGCGTCCTCCTGGTCCAAGACCTCCTCATAGATCCGGGCGATGGGGTCCAGATCAGCATCACGGGCGGGCCGGATCATCATGGATCGCTCCTTTCATCGGATGGTGGGCTCAGTAGTGCGCCGTCCAGCTGGTCAAAAACCACACCGGGGCCAGCCAGAACAGCAGAAAAACCAGCAGGTTCAGGGGGGACAGGGAGCCGTAGGCGTCCACGGAGGTGAGGTAGTAGGCCAGCAGGACCCCCACACAGGAGCCGAGGCAGGTCAGCACCGCGCCGAACCGGGTGGACCAGCGCAGGCGCTTGGCGGCTACCACCGACTCTCCATAGGGCAGCAGGCCCTCCCGGCACAGTACGGCAGTGACGGTGGGGGAGTGGGGCTGCTCCGGGTCAGACAGCTCACGGCGGCGCTCCACCGGGGGAAAATCCATCTTGTCTGCCGCCAGCTTGAAGCGCTGATGGAGCATGGCGGGGATCAGGTTGAAGTCCCGGGTGGCCAGCACCGGGCCGACCTTTTCCCGCATCAGGGCCTCCAGAGAGGGGAACACCATGTCGGGGAGGGTGTAGTTCAGGGCGAAAATGCCAGCCAGCTCCCCCTCAATGGCGCAGAACACCGCATTTTTCACATGGAGCCCCTGGGGAAGTTCCACCTCCATCAGATTCATAAAGGCGGCGGAGCCCACCAGCACCTGGTCGCCGCGGATGGTGGCCGACAGGCCGCCTCCCTCATAGCAGCACAGGTGCTCAGCGTTCCGAAAAATGGCTCCCTGGGCACGGAGCAGATCGTGGAACAGCTTGGTCAGGCCGCTGCCCGAATCCCGGATCAGGGTGGCGGTGTACCCCACCACCCGCTCGATGGACCAGTCGCCGAATACCTTGATGCCGTTGAGTTCCACATAACCAGGTGGGAACAGGTCCCCGTCAGTGAGGAGGATCCGGTCCCCCTTCTTGGACTGGGCTGCCCCCGGCCAGCCGGCCAGAGCCGCGCCGCTGGAGGCCAGCCGCCGGGCCAGCTTGTGGAAGGGGCGGCCATACACCAGAGCACCGCCGAAGGCGGCGGAGGCGGTAAAGGTGGCGGAGAGGCACCACAGCAGGTGCTGGGGCTTGCCAAGCCCATAGGAGGCCAGCAGGGAGAACAGCAGGCAGGCCAGCAGCAGCAGGGGGCAGACCACCCGGTAGATGCGCTGGGCCCCGTCATCCATCTGGACCTGACTGCCGAAGCCGTTGGGAACGCCGGACCACTTGCAGTAGGTGTCCCGGCCGTTCCATTTTCCCTCATCCAGGGTGAGAACATAGGGCTCTGCCGCTGAGGCGGCGGTGCGGCAGGACAGGCGCAGGCCGCAGCGCTTGTGGTAGCTGCCGTGGAGCAGGAAGAACAGCCCGGCCAGGGCAGCAGCGGTGTAAGGCAGCTGCCCCTCACGGTCCTGGGCCAGGGAGAGGGTCAGGGCGTCGGCCAGGGTGAACAGGACCGACAGGGCGGCCAGGGTGTCCATCCCCACCCGCCCCCGGAGGGAGCGCCGGAGCCCCGTCCAGAGCACATCCAGGGAGAGGAGGGTCCCCAGACCCAGCAGTCCGGCGGAGATCCAGACCTGGAGCTGATACCCGTCCAGCGGGGGCAGCCAATAGAAGCCGGCGGCGGGGACAGCCAGCTGGAACAGAGCGGCGGCGGCCAGCAGAAAGACCAGGACAGTCCGCAGGCGCATCTCCTTCAGACCTTTGCCGTAGGAACGGGCCAGCTCCTGGGGCGGAAGGTCGGGGGGAGGCGGTTCCGGCTTCCGGGGCATGCGGACCCGGCTGGGGGGCTCAGGGGTCTCCTCCTGGTCGGTGCCCGGGATCAGTTCCTCCAGGCGGCGGACCTCCTCCGAGTCCATGCGCTCCGACTCCTGGAACATCTGGTCGGCATAGCGGTCCGCCTTCTGGGTGATATCTTTGAGAAAGGCGGACAGTACGCTCTCCTCCTCGGGAAAGTCCACCACCCGGCCGGCCTCCTGGTTGTCCTCCCCGTCTTCCGGGGCGGCGGCATCCTCCCCATCGGGCTCGTCTGCCTCAAGGGGGGGCTCTTCCAGCTCCTCCGCCGGGGACGGGAAGGGGCGGCCTGGAAAGGCGACAACCTTGCCGGTGTCCTTGGTGGTTGGGGCGGGGGACGGGACGGGAACAGCGGAGCGCTGGGTGCTCCGCCGGGTCCCATACTCCGCCAGAATGTCCTCCAGGGTGAAGGAACCGGCCTCCGCATCCCGGCTCAGCGACTTACATTCCGCCAGCTCATCGTTGTTCAGTTGTTCGGTTTCCTTGTCACGGTCGTGCATATCGGTTCCTCAGTATCGTGCTTTTGGGTCCGAAGATCCCGGTTAAATAGAATATTTTGCTTAAAAAATACAAAACGTAATGTTTGTTCAGCTGCCGGTGCGCTGGCGGACAGCCTCATAGAGGAGGACAGCGGCGGCGGCGGAGGCATTCAGCGAGTTGATCTTGCCAAACATGGGGATGGAAACGGTGAAGTCGCAGTTCTCCGTGACCAGGCGGCCCATGCCCTCCCCCTCGCTGCCGATGACGATGGCGGCGGGACCCTTCAGGTCGGCCTGATACAGAGGAGTGGAGCCGTTCATGGCGGTGCCGAACACCCAGACGCCCTCCTCCTTCAGCTCCTTCAGCAGGGAGGGAAGGTTTGCCACCCGGGCCACGGGCACATGGGCCACCGCGCCGGCGGAGGTTTTGGCAACCACAGCGGTGAGGCCGGCGGAGCGGCGCTTGGGAATGATGACGCCGTGGGCCCCGGCGGCGTCGGCGGTGCGGATCACCGCACCCAGGTTGTGGGGGTCGGAGAGCTCGTCGCACACCACGATGAGGGGGGGCTCGCCCTTTTCCCGGGCGGCGTTGAGAATGTCGTCCACGGTGGCGTACTCCCGCACAGCGGCCAGGGCGATGACCCCCTGGTGGGAGTGGGTGCGGCTCATGCCGTCCAGCTTGCGCCGGTCGGCGTCCACTACCACGATGCCCTTTTCCCGGGCGGCGGAGGCGATGTGGCCCAGGGCGGAGTCAGTCTCGCCCTTCATCAAAAAGATCTTATCAATGGCGACGCCGGCGCGCAGGGCTTCGATGACCGCGTTGCGGCCTTCGATGACGCCGTCGTTCTCCGTCTCCACAGGGGCGGAGCGGCGCAGGGGGGGACGTTTGTTCATGGACATAGAGGGGGACCTCCTGATCGTAACTGCCGCGGAATACGCGGAAGTGAATTGGAATAAAGATACCACATACTATACCATATTTCCGCCGGGGAGGGAAGGGTGAAATTCAAAGGGGACCGGCAGCGCGCCCGGTCCCCTTTTACAGAAAGTTTACAGCACTCTTTCTTGTTTTTAAAGGAATAGTATGGTATAGTATGAACTGCTGAAGTTTCAGCGGCAGGCCCGGTTCCGGGCCGAATTTTATGCAGACATCGCATGATGGAGGTATTCTCCCTTGAAACCAGATAAAAGAAACAACAACGACAGTGGGAACAACAAGCGCAATGCCCTGGGATTGATCAGCATCATCCTGTGGGCGCTGTTCCTGACGCTCCTGTTCCGAAGCTGCTGGTCCTCCTATGAGAACGCCGGAATGGTGGAGGTGCCTTACACCACCTTCAAGGAGTGGCTGGAGGCGGACAAGATCCAGCAGGCCAATGTGGAGAGCGGGCAGATCACCTTCACCCTCCGGGAGGGGGTCGAGGTGGAGCTGCCCCAGCAGGAGGAGACCGGCGGCGCGGGGGATCTGATGAACGCCCTGCTTCCAGAACCGCCTCAGGACGAGACGGCGGTGACGGAGTATGTGACCGTCCGGCTGAGCGGAGTATCCGACGTGGAACTGATGAACCAGTTGGAGGAGCACCTGCCTGACGGTGCCTACACCAAGCCGGTGGACAATTCCGCCTATCTGCTCAACCTGTTCCTGGCCTATATCCTGCCCATCCTGGTGATGGTGGGACTGTTCCTGTTCATGTTCCGCGTGGGCGGAAAGGGCGGCATCGGCGGAATGGGCAACCTGGGCAAGTCCAACGCCAAGGTCTATGTGGAGAAAAAGACTGGGGTCACCTTCCGGGATGTGGCCGGCCAGGACGAGGCCAAGGAGTCCCTCCAGGAGATCATCGACATCCTCCACAACCCCCAGAAGTACACCGAGATCGGCGCCAAGCTGCCCAAGGGCGCCCTGCTGGTGGGCCCTCCGGGCACTGGTAAGACCCTGCTGGCCAAGGCTGTGGCCGGCGAGGCCAACGTGCCTTTCTTCTCCATCAGCGGCTCCGACTTTGTGGAGATGTTCGTAGGCATGGGCGCGGCCCGTGTCCGCGACCTGTTTAAGGAAGCGGCCAAGATGGCCCCCTGTATCATCTTCATTGATGAGATCGACACCATCGGCAAGTCCCGTGACAACCGCATGGGGGGCAACGACGAGCGGGAGCAGACCCTGAACCAGCTGCTGGCGGAGCTGGACGGCTTCGACCCGGGCAAGGGCATCATCGTCCTGGGGGCCACCAACCGCCCGGAGGTGCTGGACAAGGCGCTGCTGCGCCCCGGCCGCTTTGACCGGCGCATCACCATCGACCGGCCCAACCTGGCCGGTCGCCTGGCCACCCTCCAGGTCCACACCCGGAAGATCAAGCTGTCTGAGGACGTCAATCTGAAGAAGATCGCCCTGGCCACCGCCGGGTGCGTGGGTGCGGATTTGGCCAACCTGGTGAACGAGGCCGCCCTGCGGGCGGTGCGCCTTGGCCGCCGCCTGGTGACCCAGGAGGACCTGCTGGCCTCCTTTGAATTTGTCATCGCCGGGAGCGAGAAGAAGAATTCTGTGCTCACCGAGTTTGAGAAGAAGCTGGTGGCCTACCACGAGGTGGGCCACGCCATGGTGGCCTATAAGCAGAAGAACGCCGAGCCGGTGCAGAAGATCACCATTGTCCCCCACACCGAGGGGTCGCTGGGCTATACCCTGCTGATGCCGGAGGAGGATAAGACCAATCTGCGCACCAAGGATGAGCTGATGGCCAAGATCACCGTCTCCATGGGCGGACGGGCGGCGGAGGAAGTGGTGATGAACACCATGACCAACGGGGCCTCTCAGGACATTCAGGAGGCTACCAGCATCGCCCGGAACATGGTGGCCATGTTCGGCATGAGCGACGAGTTCGGCATGATGGCCCTGGGTTCCGTCCGAAACCAGTACCTGGACGGCGGCTATGGCCTGGACTGCGCCCAGGAGACTGCGGCCGTCATGGATAAGGAGGTCAAGATCCTGCTGGATAAGTGCTACCGGGACGCGGTTGCCCTGATCCGGGAGAACCTGGAGGATATGCACAAGGTGGTGGCCTATCTGCTGGAGAAGGAGACCATCACCGGCGGCGAGATGGTGGCCATCATCCAGGGCCGGGACCCCGCCCTGGTGGAGGAGGCGTACGCCTCCACTGCCAGCCGGGAGCGTAGGCCTCTGCCCGGGGACATCGAGCCTCCCGCCCGGAATATCCACATCGTCAGCGAGGAGATCAAGGCTCCCATCCCCCTGGAGGAGCCCGCTGAGTCCGAGGAAACACCTGCGGAGGAGGACCCTGTGGCTGGCGAAGAGACGCCGGAGCCCCCTGCCTCCGCTTCGGAGGAGCCTGTCCGCAATGAGGATGCGGTTCTTACTGGGGAGGATCCCTCTGATACAGAGCCCAAAGCATAAATGTGACCCCCGCGCTGTGGAACCAGCGGTTCCGCGGCGCGGGGGTTCTCTGCCTTTTGGGGCGCTTTCGATGGCCCTTCATCTGGCTTACCTATGCCGCACGGCCTTCCACCCCGCCAAAAGAAGGTTCTCGGTGGTCTGTGGAATCCGGGAGGATATTTTGACCGGGAAACTGGAAAAAATATAACAAATAGTATAATAAGATGGCAATATACAAAATAAACCTACCCTGTGCGGCCAATGTGGCCGCACAGGGCAGGTTTCTGCTTGAAATATGGACTCAGAGGCACCGGCGGTAGGTGCGGGTGATCTCCCGCAGCTTGCCGGAGACGTAAGGGTTGAGGGCCTCGCTGCGGACCCGCCAACTCCAGTTGTGGTCCCCCATGGTGCCGGGGGTGTTCATCCGCGCGTCCGCCCCCAGGCCCAGCACGTCCTGAAGGGGGGCGATGGCCAGATAACTCCCGGAGGCCCATGCGCCGGAGATGACGCCCCAGCCCAGGCCCTCCTCCTCCCGCAGACGGAGATAGCGGCGGGCGTAGCTGGACTCCTCCAGCCGGGCCTCGTTGAGGAACTGGACGAAGGTGGGGGTGTCGTGGGTGCCGGTGTAGACCACGGAGAAGGGCTGGCAGTTGTGGGGCAGATAGGCGCTCTCCCCCTGGGGATCAAAGGCAAACACCATCACCTTCATCCCCGGGATACCGCAGGTGCGCACAAAGTGCAGGGCATCCTGGTCCAGGTCTCCCAGGTCCTCGGCGATGAGCTCCAGCTTGGGAGAGGCTGTCTGGAGGAGCTGGAGCAGCTCCAGACCGGGGCCCGGCTCCCAGTGCCCCTCCTTGGCGCTTTTGGCCCCGGCAGGGATGGACCAGTAGGTGTGGAAGGCCCGGAAGTGGTCGATGCGGATGGCGTCGTACAGCTGGGAACACCAGTGGATGCGCTCCTTCCAGAACAGGAATACCTGCCGCTTGTGGCCCTCCCAGTCATAGAGGGGGTTGCCCCAGAACTGGCCCTCAGCGGTGAAGGCGTCTGGGGGTACACCGGCTGCCGCAGTCAGACGGCCCTGACCGTCCACCTGGAACAGCTCCGGGTGGAAGTAGAACTCTGCGCTGTGGCTGGACAGATAGATGGGGATGTCCCCCATAATGCGAATTCCCTTCTGATTGGCGTAGTCCTTCAGGTGGAACCACTGCTGATAGAAGATGTCCTGAAGGAAGGTGTGGAAGGCCATCCGCTGGGGGTCTGGGACGGCCTCCTTCGGCCATTGGCTGCAATCAGTCTGATACTGGTCGTGGAGGGCGGCGAATTTGGCGTAGTCCTCCAGCCATGGGAGGTGGAGCTCCTCCGGCATCTGGGCCCGGCGGCCGGGAAAGCGGAGGAACGCCTGATAGAGCAGGTCCATCCGCGTGGCCTGGAGATGGGCATAGTCCACCCGGTCGGGGGAGTCCCGTCGGGCGGCCTCCACCTCCTGATGGGTGAGCAGGCCCATGGACACCAGCTCGTCCAGGTCGATGAGATCGGGATTGCCTGCAAAAGCGGAGGGGGACATATAGGGGGAATTGCCGTGGCCGGGGGGGACCAGGGGCAGGATCTGCCAATAGGTCTGGCCGGCATCCGCCAGAAAGTCCACGAACCGGCGGGCCGGTGCGCCCAGAGAGCCGATGCCATAGGGACCGGGCAGAGAGGAGACAGCCAGCAGGACACCGCTGGCGCGTGAGTCATACATGGGAACGGGCTCCTTTCAGGGAATTCTCGGATTTTGGGAAAAACATGGCCCCAATATTTGGACAGAGGGGACCGCGAACAGTATAGCATAGACTATGGAAATTACAAGGTAAGATGGGGAAAATATCTATTCCTCTGCGGGTTTTTCAGGTGCGGAGCAGGCCCGGCGGAAAAAGTCCAGGGTGTGGTCGTTGGACTTCCGGCTCTCCGGCCAGTCCCAGTGGCTGACCTCAAAGACATGGGTGAGGCGTTCACCCTGGGCGCGGGTCCAGAGCAGAACTTCGTGTTCCAGAGGGGAGCGGTCCAGCCAGTCGATCAGCCGGCGGCTTTGGCGGTAGTAGCGGTCGGGCTCGCTGGCGATGACCAGGATCGGAGGGAGGGGCAGGCCGGGGGCGGTGTCCTCAAAGCTGGCATGGCCCCACAGGGGGGAGGTGGGGCCGGCAGGTCCAAACAGCATCCGCAGGTATTCGCGGGTGACGGCCTTATCTAAGTTGGGTTTTAGAAAGTTGAAGCGGTAGACGTCGCATACTCCGTGGGCGATGGCCAGGGCCCGGAAGGGGTGGACCAGAGGGGCGGCTCCGTACAGCGCCTGGAGGACAGGGTCCAGCTGAATGCAGGCGGCCAGCCCGGCCAAATGTCCCCCGGCGGAGTCCCCGGTGAGGCAGAGCCGGTCCAGATCCAGGCCGTATGCTCCGGCATGGCCCTCCAGCCAGTGGAAGCTGGCAAAGACGTCCTGGACCTGCCCCCGGAGGTCCACCTCGGGGAGCAGGCGGTAGCTCATGCCCATGACGGCCCACCCCTGGGAGGCCAGGTACATACAGTAGGCCCGGTTCAGCTCCCGGTCGCCGTACATCCAGCCTCCCCCGTGGATGTCCACCACCACGGGCAGAGGGCCCTCCGCCCCCAGGGGGCGGTACAGGTTCAGCGTGTGCATAGGGTGGCTGCCGGACAGATAGGGCAGGCCCTCCAGGACCTCCACTCCTGTGGGGAGGGGCTGGCGGGCCAGCCGGACAGCGTCCCGCCGGCGGTTGGACTCCCACTTCCGGCGGATCAGGGCGCGGGTCAGGTATCCCATAACAGGCTCCTTTCCGGGTGAAATAAAAACAGCTCCGGCCAATGGACCGAAGCTGCTCTGTTCCGTTTCGAGGAGCGATTAGCCCTCAGAAATGGCGCTCATGGGGCAGGTACCAGCACAGGAACCACAGTCCAGGCAAGCACCGGCGTCGATCACATAATGATCATCACCCTGAGAAATGGCGCCCACGGGGCAGGCATCCGCGCAGGAACCACAGCTGATGCAAGCATCGCTAATGACATAAGCCATTGGAAATACACCTCCCTTAGAATGTAACTCTTATTTTATCACATCTTTTTGAAAATGCAATGCTAATTTTTCTAAAAAACGGGCATAGTTAAAAAGCGCCGGCGGTGGAAGGTTCTGGATATACCGGCGGAGAGACAGGGGGAATTTCTTTGGAACAGAAGTCACGGAGGCGATGGGAGATGGCGGACAGCCGGTTTACATCCACAGCCCTGGGGGCCATCCGGCTGGCCCAGGAGAACGCAGTCCGGCTGGGGCACTGCTATGTGGGCAGTGAGCACCTTCTGCTGGGGCTGGCCTGCCAGGAGTACAGCCTGGCGGCCAGGCTGCTGGGGGAGGCGGGGGCGGACAGCCGCTCCCTGCGGGCGGCCGTGGTACAACTGGTAGGCACCGGGGCGCCCGGTCCCACCCTGCGCCAGGGCTTGACGCCCCGGTGCTGCCAGGTCATCCGCCGGGCGGCGGAGGAGTGCCGGCGGCTTGGCGGTCCGGCGGTGGGAGCGGAGCACCTGCTGCTTGGAGTGCTGTTGGAGACGGAAAGCTCCGGGGCGCGGCTGCTGGGGGCCTGCGAGGTGGACCGGGAGAGCCTGCGCAGGGCGGTATACGCCGCGCTGGGCGGGGAGGAGGGCGTCTCCCGTCCCATCCGGAGCCGGGAGCCGGAGCGGGCCTCCGGCGACACCCGTCAGCTGGACCAGTGTGCCCGGGATCTGACCCGGATGGCGGCGGAGGGACGGCTGGATCCGGTGATCGGCCGGGAGGAGGAGCTGGACCGGGTGATCCAGATCCTCTCCCGCCGCACCAAGAACAACCCGGCACTGATCGGGGAGCCCGGCGTGGGCAAGACAGCGGTGGCGGAGGGGCTGGCTCTGGCCATTGCCGACGGCGCGGCCCCGGCGCATCTGCTGGGCAAGCGGGTGTGTGCCTTGGATCTGTCTGCCATGGTGGCGGGCACCAAGTACCGGGGGGAGTTTGAGGAGAAGCTGAAGCACGTGCTTCAGGAGGTGCGCCGGGCGGGGAATATCATCCTCTTTATCGACGAGCTGCATACCATCGTGGGGGCTGGCTCGGCGGAGGGGGCCATCGATGCGGCCAACATCCTGAAACCCGCCCTCTCCCGGGGAGAGATCCAGGTGCTGGGGGCCACCACCCTGGACGAGTACCGGCGGTATATCGAGAAGGACTCCGCCCTGGAGCGGCGGTTCCAGCCGGTCACCGTCCGGGAGCCCTCCCGGGAGGAGACGCTGGCCATCCTTCGGGGGCTGCGGGGCCGGTATGAGACCCACCACCACCTGACCATCACCGATGGGGCGCTGACGGCGGCGGTGGATCTTTCCATCCGCTATCTGCCCCAGCGCTTCCTGCCGGACAAGGCCATCGATCTGGTGGACGAGGCAGCCTCCCGGGCCAGATTGTCCGCCCGGGCGCTGCCGGAGGAGCTTCAAAAGCTGGAGGAGCGGGCGGTCCAGACGGGGCGGCAGCTGGCGGAGGCCATCCGGAAGCAGGACTTTGAGGAGGCAGCTATGCTCCGGGACGCGGAGGGGGACTTCCGCCGGGAGCTGGAGGCGGGGAAGCGCCGCTGGCAGGCGGAGCACGCCCCACGGGCGGTGGGAGAGGAGCACATCCGGGCCGTCCTGTCCCAGTGGACCGGGGTGCCGGTGAGCGACCCCACGGAGCGGGACCGGCGGGCTCTGGCCACTCTGGAGGAGACCCTCCACCGGGAGCTGCTGGGCCAGGACGAGGCAGCCCGGACCGTGGCCCGGGCAGTCCGCCGGGGGCGGCTGGGCCTGAAGGATCCCCGCCGCCCGGTGGGGTGCTTTCTGCTGCTGGGCCCCAGCGGCGTGGGCAAGACTCAGCTGTGCCGGGCCCTGGCTTCCGCCCTGTTTGGAAGTCAGGAGGCCCTGCTGCGCTTTGATATGTCCGAGTATATGGAGGGACACAGCGTCTCCCGGCTCATCGGGTCTCCCCCGGGCTATGTGGGCCACGACGAGGGCGGGCAGCTGACTGAGCGGGTGCGGCGGAACCCCTGGTCGGTGGTGCTGCTGGACGAGCTGGAGAAGGCCCACCGGGATGTGTGGTCTATCCTCCTCCAGGTGATGGAGGAGGGGGTGCTCACTGACGCCCAGGGGCGGCGGACCGACTTCCGGAACACGGTGCTGGTGATGACCTCCAATCTGGGGGCGCAGCACTTCCGGGCTCAGGGGCGGCTGGGCTTCCTCCCGGAGGAGGGGGCCGACCGGGCGGCGGTGGAGCGGGCGGTGCTGGCCGAGGCCAGGCGGACCTTTGCCCCGGAGTTTTTGAACCGGCTGGACGGGACTTTGGTGTTCCACCCGCTGGATGGGGACAGTCTGGCCGCCATCACACGGCAGCTGCTGGATCAGACAGGGGAGCGTCTGTCCGCTCTGGGGGTGTCCCTCCAGGTGGAGGAGGACGCCGTCCGACTGCTGGCCCGGGCGGGGAGCGACCGGGACTACGGGGCGCGGCCCCTGCGGCGGGCCATTGCGGCCCAGGTGGAGGATCCCGCCGCCGATCTTTTGCTGGAGGGGGCGCTGTGCTCCGGCGGGACCCTCCGGGTCGTGGCAGACGGGGACTGTGTTCAGGTGCGGCCGGCATAGCGGATGCGAGAAAATGACGCCTATAAATATAATATTGAATATTATATTTAGTGGTTTTTGATATTGATAATTCCGATGAAAGAGACTATACTAAATCATACAGACAGCGGCGCGCGGCGCAGAGGCTCCGGCGCGGGAAGGGAGCGGTTTGTATGAGGCAGTCGGCAATAACGTGTAAGGCTCCGGCGGCGGTCCGGCGGACGCGGCAGCGGGAGGTTCGGGATCCCTACGACGAGCTGCGGCCCTGGTCGGCGATCACCCACGGGGCAGGGGCCGTCCTGTCGGCGGTGGGAACGGCGCTTTTATTGCGGCTGGCCATCCTGCGGGGGAGCGGCCTGCTGGTCACGGTCTTTCTGATCTACGGCCTGTCTATGACGGGGCTGTACACCGCCAGCACCCTCTACCACTGTGTCAACACGTCGGTGGCAGGGCGGCGGGCCCTGCGGAAGTACGACCACTGCTCGATCTATCTGCTCATCGCCGGGAGCTATACGCCGGTGTGCATGGTGGCCCTGCGGCAGTCCAGCGGCCCGGCCCTGCTGGCGGCAGTGTGGGCCGTGGGCGTGGTGGGCATGGTGCTCACCGTGGCCAAGCTGGAGATCCCCCGCTGGCTCACCAGCGCCATCTATCTGCTCATGGGGTGGCTGGCCATCTTCGCCATCGTCCCCCTGTATCGGGCCCTGCCCGCGGCGGGCTTTGCATGGCTGCTGGCCGGCGGGCTGCTGTATACCGTGGGGGGCGTGCTGTACGCCGTCAAGTGGCCGGGGCGGAACAATCCCCGATTCGGCTGCCACGAGATCTTTCATGTGTTTATCCTGCTGGGCTCGGTGTGCCACTTCGTACTCATGTACCAAGTGATCGCCCGGATGTGACAGAGTGGATGAGGCACAGCCCCGGAGCGGCGTGACGCCGCTCCGGGGCTGTTTTGCTCCTGTATTTTTATTCATCCAGATGGAACAGGGAGAGGGGCAGCACATCAGCCAGTTCCATCAGTACGGGGGAGATGCCTCCGGCCGGTTCCGGCGCCGGCGTACAGACCGCCAGGTCCATCCGCAGCGGTCCTGTCGGCAGGGAGACCAGCGCCAGCACCCCTCCGCCGCCCCGCTCACCCAGCAGAAGTGTCCCTTGATGGAGCTCCACGATGTGGCGTGCAATAGCGAGGCCCATTCCCGCGCCATCCCCAGGGGCCGGGATCCTTGCTTCGGCTTCTTTCGGGGGAAAGAGATCGTCCAGACAGCGGCCCTCTCCCCGGTCGCCCAGGCGGAGTACCGCCTGGTTTCCGCGGCGCTCCAGGGTCAGCACTAATTCCCCCGGATGAGCCGCTTTTGCCCCGTTGGAGATCAGGGTCAGCAGCAGCTTTTGGAGCAGGGCCGGATCACCGGGAATCAACAGGGAGGCCAGCCTGCACTGGAAGCGGAGCTGTACTCCGGCCTCCCGAAGCAGAAAGGCGGCCTCCTCCGTCAGCCGGCGGCACAGGCCTACCAGATCCAGCGTGACGGGGCGTAAGAGCGTCCCCTCCGAGCTGTCCATCCCCCGCATGAAATCCAGATTGGACAGCAGGCGGTACATTCGGAAAAAGCTCCGGTTGAAGGCGCTGTCATGCTCCTGCCCGGCAGTGCTCTGAAATTCCAGAAGGACCTCCTGAAGAAAACCACGCATCTGACGGACGAAGCCGTCCAGCTGCCGGTCTGTCAGGCCGGACTTGGGGGCGGGCCGCACCAGCAGCAGACTGCCCGCTGTTCCAGCCACCCGGCTGAACAGGTACAGAACGCCCTGGTGGGTGAAGGTGCCCGCCCCGTCCGGATCCTTCAGGGGCGTGGAGAGAAAGCCGGGAAGTTCCATCCCGGATCTCAGCTCCGGAAAACGGTGCATGGCAATACGGTTCAGCCTCTGCACCTTTCCATGCACAACCTCTATGGCACTGTCCGGAAATTGCTCCAGATTGGTGGTTTGATTGGCGTCAGACATAGTCCCTCCTGTGGCAGAGCCCCTTTGCGCAGCATATAGTCCCGTCTCTTCCATCTCTGCAAGCAATAGTTTGTGCCAGAATAGAACACAAACTTAATTGTAAAATTTAGTATATCAAAAACCGCTGTCAACCACAAGTGCGCTGTGAAAAATTGTTGCAGGACACGACATACGGCTTTCCGGACTGCCAAAGCGGCCCGCTAGCTTGCTCAGTCAACCCGAAGCTAAACAGGAATAGGACCTGCTGTTTTTTACATAAGATTTGGCTTATTCCTGCTGTATAGCTAATTCTTGAGAAAAAAATCAATAATTTCTATGAAAAAAATCACTATCCAAACGCGCTAAATCGGGATATAATATCAGCTGTAAAAGAAAACAGCTCTAACCATGGAAGTTTATCAAAAAGGAGATTATTCAACATGAGCATTAAAGTTGGCATCAATGGCTTCGGCCGTATCGGCCGCATGGTGTTCCGCGCAAGCCTGAATCATCCCGAAATCGAGATCGTGGGCATCAACGATCTGTGCCCCGCCGACTACCTGGCTTATATGCTGAAGTATGATACGATGCACGGCAAGTGCGACGCTGAGATCAGCTACACTGAGAGCTCCATCATCGTCAACGGCAAGGAGATCCCTGTCTCTGCCGAGCGCAATCCCGCCGACCTGCCTTGGGCTAAGCTGGGTGCTGAGTATGTTGTGGAGTCCACCGGCCTGTTCCTGACCAAGGAGAAGAGCCAGGGCCATCTGGACGCCGGCGCCAAGAAGGTCATCATGTCCGCTCCCTCCAAGGATGACACTCCCATGTTCGTCTGCGGTGTCAACCTGGATAAGTACACCTCCGACATGAAGTTCGTCTCCAACGCTTCCTGCACCACCAACTGCCTGGCCCCCATTGCCAAGGTCCTGAACGACAACTGGGGTATCACCGATGGCCTGATGACCACCGTTCACTCCACCACTGCCACCCAGAAGACTGTGGACGGGCCCTCTCTGAAGGATTGGCGCGGCGGCCGTGCCGCTGCCGGCAACATCATCCCCTCCTCCACCGGCGCTGCCAAGGCTGTGGGCAAGGTCATTCCCGAGCTGAACGGCAAGCTGACCGGTATGTCCATGCGTGTCCCCACCCTGGATGTGTCCGTGGTGGACCTGACCGTCAACCTGGCCAAGCCCGCCAAGTACGAGGAGATCTGCGCTGCCATGAAGGCTGCCTCTGAGGGCGAGCTGAAGGGCATCCTGGGCTACACCGACGAGGCCGTCGTGTCCTCTGACTTTCTGGGTGACACCCGTACTTCCATCTTCGATGCTGACGCCGGCATCGCCCTGACCGACACCTTCGTGAAGGTTGTGTCTTGGTACGACAATGAGATTGGCTACTCCAACAAGGTGCTGGAGCTGATCGAGCACATGTACTCTGTGGATCACAAGTAATTGATCCAAGATTCCTGAAAAGCGCGCCCCTTCTCCGGCCGGAGAAGGGGCGTTTTTCTTCCAAAGTCAGCGCTGTACACCGTGAATTGTAAAGCTAAGTGCAACAGGAATTATGGGACCTTGAACTCAATTCCTGTTGCACTTAGCTTGACAATTCACGTCAATAATACTTTGCCTTTTGAAGTCAATATTTTAAGTGATGAGGAAATTCAGTCATTACAGGATAAATACACCAGAAAGATTAAAACAGAGATGAAGCAAAAATGGAGTTATCAGTCTTTACTTAAGAGCCTCGCCTCAAATCAGCCAGAATATAAAGCGCAATTAGGAACAATAGCAACATACTCGCTTTCAAGTCACTTTTGTCATTATGATTGGATTGGAGTTTCCAGTCGTTTAGCGCAGCTCGAGTCTGCATATGACGAGAAAGACGAAATATATGATATTTTACATTGTTACCGTATTTTGTCGAATATACTAAGCTTTGAGATGTTTAGAGCTTCGGAGTATGTAAGAGTAAACAACTTCAGCTCGGCACATACGCTTGCAATCATTGATAAAATTTTTGAATTATTGTATAGAATAGATTCGTTTTGTAATACTTCGTTGGAGAATGAGGAACAGCCCAGATCCTGACTATGGTATCTATGCTATGCGTTATATCTGTTGTGTTAGTACCCGGCAGAAACATCGGTAGGTCAACAGAGGAGAGAGCGGATCGTAGTTGGTTACTTTTACCCATCAACTTTATAGTATAGTGTCGCCATACAATTTAAAGCAAACCAAAAGCGTAGAAAAACCGCCCAAATGGGCGGTTTTTCTCAGTCTGTCAAAGAACCTCGCCAGCGGCGGGGTTCTTCTGGTATAATAGAGAAAAGTGGGATTGAATATGGAGAACTGGAAAAAGGATTCCCGAAAAGATATAGCGATGGTGGATGTGGATGCATTAGTCCCCCCAGACCATCTGCTCCGAAAAGTAGAAAGAGTCATGGATTATGACTGGCTATATGAGCGGTTAAGTCCATATTATTGCGCAGACAACGGGCGT
>ERZ834859.55-NODE-55-length-133031-cov-29.538917_pt1 | contig 133031 bp, 159 predicted proteins | sample MGYA00519947_ERZ834859 | MGnify/ENA primary metagenome ERZ834859 (study PRJEB31850, sample SAMEA3708763) | human gut metagenome | biome: human gut; feature: human-associated habitat; material: faeces | place: China | collected 2014 ...
TTTGAAAAAACCGTTATATATATATTATAACGAGGAAATCAAAGTGACAAGTTTTGACGAAGATGATATCACGGTTGCAATCGTATAATCAATAGATGTATGCTATAACCAATGGCCGTATGATTATCTCCCATCTGCGTAGCGAGCCGAAGGCGAGACTACGCCATCAGTTTGGCGCGAGTTTCAAAGTGACTGCTTTTAGTTGTTGCTATATGTAGATTTCGTGAAGAAGAGATACGACCGTATAAAACTTTGATAACTGGGTATACGGATATCAACGTGCGCGATTAAGCATGTGTATTATTAGCCATGTTGAATGTCGATGTTATTTCCATGGATGTGATAGATGATGGTTTTAACTGGCGAATATATATGCTATAATTGTAAAATGTATTTGTTTTTATGATGCTTTTGTTTATAAACAATGTTTTTTGTTGATAAACAAAGTGAAAACATATAAAAACAAATATTGTTTCAAACGGGGAAAGAAAGGTTTCGGAAATGGAAGGATGTGTTCTTATTGGCGCTAGATAAGCAGGTGAAGATACTCAATGTAGATACCTCGAATTTCTACAGCAAGCGCGAGCGCCGACTCCACATGCTCAACCACAAGCTGAGGGCTGAGCGCAACAGGCTGGTCAACGGCGGGTTCATAGTGAACGCCAACGGTGTCAAGAGAACGATAACTGGCACCAGACAGCTTGAGTCTCAGCTGGCGGAGTTCGGAGTGGACGTGTCGGATATCAAGCTCATGATGTCTGGTGAGTATGATTTCTCGATACACGGGGACGATGCAGACACGGTAAATGACATCGCCGTGGATTACGCATACTACAAGAGCTTGGCGGATATGAAGACTAAGAAGGCGAACGAGGTCAAGCAGAAGCTATTATCCCTCCTGTCGAACAAGGTCGAGGCGAACGATTCATCGAACCGGCATCATCACATCAGGAAGCTTGACGAGTCGACTGTGTCCGAGGATGACGTAATCGCCGTGTTCGATTCGTATTTCACGAGGACTATCGGTGCGGAGATTGACGAATTCACCGATGACTTCATGATTGTGCGGGTGTTCTACTTCGACGTCCTCAAGGATTTGATTTTCAACGGATTCACCTACAAGGGTGAGAGGTATATCTACTTCACCTCTTCCGCTGGTCAGATTCGAACGAAGAAGTGCGTGTTCGTCAAGGAGTCCGTGTGGCGCAGATGCGAGAAGTCAATCATGTGCGGTTTGACACTCGATGATATCAATGCAAAGGGTGGAATAAATCCGAACAAGTATCTCGCCTACAACGCCTTATCGAATTCTGCCACCGATGTGTGGGAAGAGTTTGATATCGACAAGTGCATCGTCATCGATGACTTCGCGACCGAGGTATATGGAACTTATGACTTCGTCAGCGATGTCGATTACAGCGTGACGCGAGAGTGCGGCCATCGTGAGATTGAGCATACCGATGGAGCTGGTATGATGCTGCCAAATGCGTTCGGCATCTTGCAGAACAACAAGATGGTGCGCATACCTTGGATTAAGGGATTGCTGTGCGCGTTCCCTTTCGACGAGTTCATACGTGAAAATGGGTGCTCGCCAATCATCAAGGACATCTACGGCGAGGAACATGACGTAATCGATGAGGATATTCAGGTGATATTCACGAAGAGTCAGTTCAAGCTCTCGGGTTTCTATGACTCTTGGGATGATTACAAGGAGAAGTACCACGACAACGGATGCACCGCAGGATTCACAAACGAGGAGGAAGAGCGGATAAAGGACGCGACCATCAACTACCAGATGTTGCAGTCGCTCACCGATATCGCCGATGATGAGATTGCCTCGATAGCACGACAGTCCGTGTACAAGCTTGAGAACATGTGCTCATCTATTCGAAACGTGAAGTCGATGTTCGATATCACGCCATACAATAAGAGCAAGACGTCATTTCAGAAGTGCATCGAGTTATACCCCGAGCTTATCAATGACGAGTACACGAAGTCTCATATCAGGAGAATCAAGGACAGTATCATCAAGCGGTGCAAGGCTGGAAAGCTCGATATCCATGGTAAGTATACATTCGTAGTCCCAGATTTCTATGCCGCTTGCGAACACTGGTTCATGGGTACAGACAATCCAAATGGGCTGCTCGATGACGGCGAGGTGTTCTGTTGGCTGTTCAGGAAGAACGATGAGCTTGATTGTCTGAGGTCTCCTCACTTATTTTTGGAACATGCGATAAGGAAGAACGTCGCCGCTCGCGGTGTCGATGAAGAGCGTCGTGATAAGCTGAGGAACTGGTATTGTACCGATGCTGTTTATACGAGCTGCAAAGACCTTATTTCTAGGGTGCTTCAATTTGACTGCGACGGTGACAAATTGCTCATGGTGGCCGATAAGACCATCATCGACGTGGCAAAGCGCAACATCGAGAAGTTCGATATCGTCCCGCTTTACTACGATATGAAGAAGGCATCCCCTGTTCATCTCGACAACAAGGCGATATACGCTGGATTGAATGCGGCGTTCGTCGGTGGCAACATCGGCATCTACAGCAACAACATCTCTAAGATTTGGAACAGCGACGTGTTTGTCGACGGAACACTTGAGGAGCAAAAGGAGGCTGTCGAGCTAATCAAGATTCTTTGTATGGAAAACAACTACGTTATCGATTACGCAAAAACCCTCTATAAACCAGAGCGTCCGAAGGATATGAACAAGAAGCTGACGGCCTTCACAGGGCAACCACTCCCCCACTTCTTCAAGTACGCGAAGGACAAGACAGATTCTCAAATCGTAGATGCGAATCTCAGCTTCGTCAACAAGCTTGAGGCCGTCATCCCGAATCCGAGAATCAACACGCGGAAACTCGGAATCGGCAAAATAGACTGTGCGATGTTGATGCACGACCCCAATATCGAGTTCGATGTCGCGTTCACATCCAACGGAAGAATCATCGAGGAGGAAACCGACCCGCTCATCGTCGAGTATTGCAAGTTCGATAAGGCTTATTATCTCAACGTCGATGCTGCGATGTCATCTAGCAAGGCCGATAAGAGCGAGCGTTATATGCGCACCCAGATGAAGAATCAGCGCATCGCCGATAAGATTCGAGATGCATTGTCTAAGTTCGGATATACCGAGCAAGAGGTCGTCGACATCTTGGTGAAGTTCTTATACGGAATCAAGAAGTCTGCTAACAAAACAGCCCTGTGGTTGTGCTACGGTGATGTAATCTACGAGAATCTGTCTGACAAGCTCAATCCGCAAACCAAGGCTGTTCAGTGCGTTGATTGCGGTGAGTGGTTCGAGGTTAGCGTGTACGACTCTGCAACCGAGCGTTGCGAGGAGTGTCAGAAGGAACATAAGAGAGAGTTAAAGCGTTTGAAGATGCAGAGATATCGACAGCGTAAACGAGAGGAAAACGCTGTGTAGACCCTACCCTCTAAAATACATAAACAGCATATAATTAAGGTTATATGCAACTTTTGCCAAAATGAACAAACAACATGAAATCTAGGTCATATGTTGATTTTTGAAATCTCAATATATGGAAGCCTCTATTGAAATAAAGGTTTGAACCGAGATTTCATGTCGGTCTTTACGGAAAGGATGATTGAATGGAAAACAATGATAAGCCGAAGACCGTCTATACCAAGGCTCAAATCATAAAGATGGCGGCTCGGTCTGCCAGAATCAGGAAGTCTGTTGTCGAGGATGTATACAACGCAATCGAGGAAGAGATTTTCAAGGCTCTGTCTAGCGCTGATGAGAAGTCTGATATATCGATTCGTTTGTTCGAGGGAATCACTATTGACTCGCAGTATATCCCAGAGCAGACGCAGGTCAACAACTTGACTGGCAAGACAATTACAACTATCGCCAAGATTAAAGCCAAGGCGAACATCACCCGACATTATTGCGGGAAATTGTTCAAGGCTGGCGCAGATGGCGATGAGTAAACATGAAGTAACCCGCATTTGCGGATTATGATACTTTCGTGACCCGCGTAAGCGGGTTGCGGCATTTACAGGCGCGATTCATTTCGCGTCATAGACGGGTGTCTTATCCCGTCGGGAATCATTCATATTCCTACACCTTTCTTAGCTAGGTGCCGCGATTGTTCTATATCTTGGAACTGTTGCGGCACCACCCCGTGTATGGATAGATGAATGTTACAGCATATTCGCGGATGGGGCAATATCCGCATATGTCAACCCATCAGGGTTGTTTTGCCATCCATTGTGGTGGTTAGTAAGTCGATGGGTCGGGTTAGTTTAGTCCAAAACATTCGGTGCTATACAAACAAAAGACTCGAAAGAGGCTCGCTTTGTGCGGGCATCTGACCCATTGAGCCGTTTCAAGCTAAGACGGGTGTGTGAAGTTATGAATTTGAAAAAGGAAGAGTTTGAGAATGACGAGCAATTCATCTGGCGTTTGTGTCAGGCAAAGGATTCTGGTCTTCTCGACATGAGCTGGAATGAGGTCGCCGACATCCTTAACAAGGAGTTGGATATGGGCGATATGCCATTTACGGCAAGTGCCTACCGCAAACCGTATCAACAGGCAAAGCGTTTTCACGACGCTGGTGTATTTGGAGAAATCGACGAGTCCTCCGAGATTGTGGCACAACGCCACGAGCTTGAGAAGGAAAAGGTCAAGTTGCGTGATGAGCGCAACGAGCTTAAGCGACTGCTCCGCGAGCAAGCCCGCAAGGAAAGTTTCGTAGAGCAGGTCAAGCGAGCCGTTGTCGATAATGTCGAGCGCAGAATCGGACACAAGGACAAGGTCTATCTTCATGGGGATACCGATATCGTAGTCACTCTGACCGACCTGCATACTGGTATTGTCATCGATAACTCTTGGAATAAGTTCGATGAAGATGTTCTAAAGGATAGGCTTGGGAAGTACCTTGACAAGATTTGCGAGGTGTCCGAGCGCCATAACGTTGAGAACGCCCATGTGATAATTTCTGAGATTATCAGCGGACTCATTCATACGCCACTGCGTATCGAGTCCAACCAGAACGTAATCGAGCAGTTTCTCACTGCGGCAGACCTAATCGCAGATTTCCTCTACGAGCTTTGCGATATGGTCGATACGGTGCATGTATATGTGACTCCGGGCAACCACTCCCGCGTTGTCGCTAACAAGAATGAACTTGCGAAGGCGGAGAACTTTGACCATCTTATTATTCCTTATATTGGCGCGAAGCTTCAGAACGAGAACGACATCGTGTTCCATGTGAACGACATCGAGGAGTCGATGGCTGTGTTCAGCGTTCGTGGGTCGAATGTCGTCGCCGTACATGGCGATAAGGACGACCCGAAGAGCGTGGTGTCGAAGATTACCATGATGCTCGACTATCGCCCTTCAACAATCTTTATGGCGCATCGCCACACCAATGCCATGCACACCGAGTACGATACCAAGGTGATTACCAGCGGATGTCTCTCGGGGTCTGATAACTTCTGCATGGACAAGCGACTGCGCAATCGGCCCGAGCAGGTAATCGCCGTGTTCGGGAATGACGGGCTTGACTGCGTTTATGATGTCAAGTTCTAATTGAATTAATAATTGAATTAATATAATAAAGTCCGCACAGGACTGGGGAGGGTCTACCAGTAGACTCTCCCCTTTTTTATATACGCTAAGAAGGAAATGGGGAATGTGAATGGCTATAGCTAATAATGCGAGCCGCAGCAAAACCCTTGACTCCCCCGCAAAACTAACCTGCATACGATGCGGTGAGAAGATAGATTCGAAGAAATATTACAGTACGAGAAGCGAGTTCTTCAAGAACCATGCAAGACTGCCAATATGTCAAGATTGCCTAGATGACATGTATGATTATTATTATGACAAGTATGTCAGTGAAGACAAGACGAATCCAGAGCATAAGGCAATTGAGAGAATGTGCATGATGTTCGATGTGTATTATAGTGACAAGCTTGTTCAATCAGCAATAAAGAGCTGGGAGAACGATGGTAGCCATTCGGTTATGTCGTATTATATGCAACGCACTAGACTTAAGACATATATACAGCGCTCATATGACGATACATTGAAAGATAAGTTCAAGGAATCTGTCGATGCTGGCAAGACAATGTCTATATATGATGACGATGATGTCGAGAAAGATGTGCGCATTCGCGAGGGTGTTAAGATGTTCGGCAATGGTTTTGCGCGAGACGATTATGTGTTTTTATATGATAAATATATGGAATGGACTGCCCGTCATGAGTGCAACACCATGGCGCAAGAGGAGACGTTCAAGCAGCTGTGCAAGATTCAATTGCAGCAGTTGAAGGCCGAGACATCTGGCAACATCGGCGACATCAAGCAATTGAATGAGCAATATCTAAAACTCATGGATGCTGCAAAATTGCAGCCTAAGCAGAATGTCGGCGACACTACGGCGGAAAATCAGACAATGGGTACGCTTATAGATAAGTGGGAGCGAACACGACCAATCCCAGAGCCAGAGGAAGATTTAAGAGATGTCGATAAAATCGGACTTTACATAGATGTGTTCTTTAGAGGACATCTTGCGAAGATGGTAAATATCAAGAACGCATTCTCAAACCTGTATGATAAGTTCATGTCTAAATATACCGCGTCTAAACCAGAATACGTTGAAGATGATGATGATGAATCTATGTTTGAGGCGGTGTTCGGCAAGACCAATCTTGAAGAAGATATACCAGAATACCACTTTGAAGACGACGGGATGGAATGATGTCTATGAATTCCACGCATAAGTTGTCAGATAAGGAAGTCGCAAACGAAAAGTCGAAACGGATTATGGACGGTATTGCGGCATGGGCTGGTTTTTACAGGTGCAATCCGCACAGGTTCGCAAAGGATTATCTGAACGTCGAATTGAAGTTATTTCAGAAGATATTATTGTACGCGATGATGCACAATTATTATGTGACTTACATCGCTGCGCGCGGACAGGGTAAATTATAAGCCGCGAACGATTGGAATAACAAATGAGTAAGTATACTTACAATAAGGATTATTTCAAGAAAATTGATTCATCTGATAAAGCATATTGGCTTGGGTTTTTATATGCAGATGGATGTATTACCAGATACTATAAAGGCGAAGAACTGAGGTCTATGTCGTTAGAGATAACGCTTCAAAGTCAAGATATAGACCACCTAATCAAGTTCAGAGACTCGCTTGAAAGCAATGTTCCTATACAGGATAGGAAAATTGCAGGTAAATACAATGCAAATCGAATTGTTATTAATTACACGAAGATGTGTAGAGATTTAATTAATCTCGGATGCACGCCATGCAAAAGTTTAACATTGGAGTTCCCAACGTATGATATTGTTCCAGAACAATATATCAGAGATTTTATACGTGGATATTTTGATGGTGATGGATGCGTTTCATACACAGAAGGCGACTATTATCATAGTGAACGAGGCAAAAAATATAGAATGCACAGTTATTCTTGTTCTTTTTGTGGCAACGAAAACTTTTTGATTTCTGTTAGAGACATATTGATAAATAACGGAATTAAAGTGGGCGAACCAAGAAAGGATAAAAGAAGCAATGCTTGTAGCATATATATTTATGGTGTAGATAATATAGAAAAATTTAAGAAATATATCTACACAGACGACTGTATATGTTTGTCTCGTAAAAAAGAAAAGTTCGATTATGTTGATAACAATAAAGATTTGCATATAAATAGAAATTTATAAAATAAAATTGCCCTGATAAAATCGGATAAAATCGGTAAAAGCTAAGTAATAAAATTATATGTCAATACCGAGGTAATCAACCAGATTGCGAAAGGCTGGTTGACACCGTAGAGCGTACCAAGTGAATAAATATAATCTTGGCAAGAGTGTCCGACGTTCAATAACGAACGAAAATGTACGCCAAGCTGGGCTTGAAATGACAAGTCGATGAAAATGGGCGAAAGCCCCAGAGCATGAGATAAAAAGCTCATGGGTAATAACATACTGAAAACCTTTCTCACCGCCCTCTTCGCCACAATCAGGTGCATCCTCTACCCACACACTCAAATCGTGGTAGTATCTGGTACGCTGAAACAGGCGAACGAGGTGCTTGAGAAAATAGAAAATATCTTCATGAAATCATACGGCTGGGGTTCTGAGAATCTCAAGGCCGAGATATCTGAATGCAAGATTGGTCAGAATGACAGTAGGATTGTGTTTAGGAACGGTTCGTATATCAAGACTGCGACCGCTTCGGATTTCGCGCGAGGTAAGAGAGCCAACATACTTATCGTCGATGAGTGTCGTCTGGTAAAGCTCGACGTGATTAACACGGTTCTTAAGAAATTCCTGACCGCTCCGCGCCAGCCAAGGTATCTCAATAATCCTAAATACAAGCATTTGACGGAGCGTAACAAGGAAATCTATATGAGTTCTGCGTTTTACAAAGACCACTGGCTTTTCGATAAGGTCAAGGACTACACCGTCAAGATGCTTGATGATAAAAAGAAATATTTCATATGCAGTCTCCCCTATCAGATTTCGATATTGGAGAACTTGCTTGATATACACGCCGTTGAAGACGAAATATCGGAAACGACGTTTGACGAGGTCAAGTGGTATATGGAAATGGATTCGCTGTTCTACGGGGATGAAGATGGCACGTTCTTTTCGTTCGATGACATCACTGACAGGAGACGATTGAAGAATCCTATGTATCCTCCATATGTCATGAAGAACAAGACATATGCCATTCCAGAGCTTAAAGAAAATGAGCGAAGGATTTTGTCTGTCGACGTTGCTCTTATGGCGTCTAGCAAACACAACAACGACGCGAGCGCGATTATCATTAACAGCGCAACTCCCACAAGAAGCGGTAATTATGTCGCCAATATCGTATGGATGGAAAACCATGAGGGGTTGAACGCCGATGATTTAGCGCTCATAGTCAGAAGGTTGTTCGACGTATACAAATGTACCGACTTGGTCGTCGATTGTACTGGCGTCGGTTTATCAGTCTTTGACAAGCTGGTTCAAGACATTGTAGACCCAGAGACGGGAGAACTTTACTCGGCATTGTCGTGTTGCAATGACAAGGACATGGCTGCACGTTGCAAGGTTTCAGATGCCCCGAAGGTCATATGGTCTATCAAGGGCAGCGCGTCGTTCAACAATGATATCTGCATCCTGCTACGCAGCGGCTTCAAGACTGGCAAGATAAACCTGCTCATCGATGAGGTCGCAGCCGAAGACGTGTTGGCCAAGAACTTCAAGGGCTTTGCCAAGATGCAAGCACCAGAGCAACTTAGATATAGGATGCCATACATCCAAACCACCCTACTTCGAACAGAGTTGACAAAACTTGAATATGAGGTCAAGGGTACAAATGTAAAAATCAAGGAGCGCACAGGTATGCGAAAAGACCGATACAGCTCGCTGGCGTACAATTACTGGGTTCAGTGTCAGCTTGAGCGTGAGTATCTACGTAAACCGAAATACGAGTTCAACATCGAAGATTATGCAAGGCAGATGAAGCAACTCAATCAGGCTCCGACCATGTATTGACGGGAGGTGAATCTATGCCCGATAACATAGAATTCGGGAACGACGCCGATATGGTATCGGTTCTCCAATCAGAGCAGAAGCTCGAAAACGATTTTAAAGAAGGCAAGATAGACTTCTCGGAATTTAAGCGTCAGATGCTTAAAGATGTAATAACGAATTCCCAAATCATCGAGACGCATTGTATAGGACATATTCGCCTTGAGGATGTTGAGAAGGCGTTAGAGCATCCAAGCGCGATGTGGCGCGTACTTGTTCAAGCGTCGAATATATTAATGCATATCAGCCCGCATTACAATAGGCTTAATACGTTATATGCAAATATGGCGTTGTTTAATTGGGGAATCAGCATTTCAACTAACCCATTCGCCAAACCGAATGTCAACAAGATTGCTGAACGATATGGCAAGGTTGCGATGAAGCTCGATGCGATGAATATCAAGCATGAGTTTTCTAAAATCATGCGCACCCTCCCCTATCAAGATGTGTATTGCGGCCTTGTAGTCGAGAATGATTTGGGGGATTTCTTCTTCCAGAAGATTGATTACAATATATGCAAATTGTATCAGATTCAAGACGGTCTCTATAACTTTAGAATCAACCTAGGTAGCATCAAGGCTACTGAGATTAAGGCGTATCCATCATATATTCAAGATGCTTATGTTGATTACATAGAAGGCAAATCGCAGACCAACTGGTATCTGCCACCTGCCGATAAGCAGATTTGCATCAAGATGAACAGCCAATGGACGTATCCGTTCCCAATCCTCATAAGTTTGGTGCGCGATATTTTGGATTTGGATGTCTATAAGAAACTTAAGCTTCAATCTGCTCGAACCGACAATTACAAGGCGATATTGGTAGAGGTTCCCATTGATGAGAGTAAAGTCGACACCCCTCTTCTCTCCCCTAACGTATTGAGCGTATTTGCAAACCTCAATAGAGAGAGCATGTCGAAGGATATTGGTATGATTCATACCCTCGGCTCAAAGGGTGAGGCGATTAGCTTCAAAGATTCTGCGAACACCCGCAATAACGTCGGCGATGCCGTCGATGAGATTTACAATGCGAGCGGAACAAGCAAGGAGCTGTTCAACAGCGGTGGAACCGCCACTTCTATGACACTTTCAGTCGAGAATGACGCTGGTATCGTGTATGGCGTATACCGTCAGTTCGAGCGATGGGTCAATCGATTCATAAAGCTTCGCAAGCTCAATATGCCGAAGGCGACATTTAAATTTTACATCAACGACATGACCGTGTTCAACAAGACTGCTGTCATGAAAGAGCTTAAGGAAAATGCCGCATTGGGTCTGGCTAAAGATAAGTGGATTGCCGCTTCTGGCGTCACCCCCGCCGAGATGTTCGGTTACAACATCTTGAGCGAGAATGTGTTCGATTATGTGAATACGCTCGTTCCTCTTACATCGGCATATAACGCATCAGCCGCAGTTCAGGAGTCTGAGGGTGGTCGTCCTACAGCAGAGGACAAGGGCGAGTCCCTTTCCGATGAAGGTGAGGAAACAAAAGACCTTGGTAAGAACGACATGTAACCGAGGTGTTTGATATGAAAAATAAAGAATTTATCGTCAATGATTTATCGGTTGCTTCGTTTCTAAAGAACAACGGTTCGAAGATGATTGCCATGCATAATGGCAAGTATGTGTTCGAGTATGACGATACGATTGACGCGAATATAAAACTTTATGAGGAAACGCTCAAGAAGTGCCTGTTCTGATATTTGGAGGAGATATATGCCCTACGATAAGAACAAGCCTCTACATGCGACGTACTCAATCGATGGCGAGGTGTCCGATAACGACACTCGATTCTTGCGTGTGACAATCAATCTGATGCATACGGGGGCCAACCGCAATGGAAGCTACTTCTCAAAGCAGGTTGTCGATAAGTACATCGATACGATTTACAATACGCCGATACTCGGGTTCATCGAGCATGACAAGTATACTGGCGAAGATGATTTCAAGGGTCATGAGTACGATATCAAGAAGACCGATAACGGTTACGAGAGATATTATAAAGGGCAATGTTTCGGGGTAATCCCTGAGAGTTGCAACCCCAGATGGGTGTCAAGTGAGTGCGAGGACGGCGAGGTTCGCGAGTTCCTTCAGGTCGATGGCCTCATGTGGGAAAAGTTTTCTGACGCAACTGGAATCATGAAGCGTGACACTGAGAAACATGAGTCGATGGAACTTTATCCAGATTCGATTGACGGATACGAGGATGAGACGGATGGTCTCTTCCACTTCACCTCGTTTTCTTTCGATGGTGCTTGTTTGCTCGGTTCTGATGTTACACCAGCCATGGTTGATGCAGGTGTCGCAATTAAAGAGGTTAATTTTTCTATGGATGAGTTCGCACAGAGCGTCCGTAGTGATTTGAATGATAAGTTTGCGGCTTTTACAAAGCTGTTAGACGAAGAAGATGTGCAAGGAGGTGTTGGGAATATGCCAAACCATGATTTTTCACAGACCATCATGCAGCAGTTCGAGGATATCGCTCTGATTGTTCGTGAGCATGAGACGTATACCGATGAGTTCTGGGGCATGGAGGTTTCGCGTTTCTACGCTACCGACGTGCAGGACGACGAGGTGATTGTCGTCGACACGAAAGACAACTACCATTATTACGGCGTGCCGTTTACGATGGAGGGCGACAAGCCAGTGCTGGACTTTGCGTGCGCTAAGCGCAAGAAGGTTACTTACTCTGATTACGAGGATGGCACCGCAGCGCCCGAGGGTGCATTTGATTTCGGTCAGCATATTTCTGAGATTGAGGACAAGTTCACTGAGAAGGTGAACGAGTCTGTCGAGAAGATTGCTGAGGCCGAGTCTGCCAAGGAGCAGGTCGAGGCCGAGTTTGAGGCTGTGAAGGCCGAGTTTGACGAGATGAAGCCCAAGTACGAGGAGCTTTTCGCCGCAGATGAGCAGCGCAAGGCTGATGAGCTGAACGCCGAGAAGGACGCTAAGCTCGGTGAGTACGAGGATTCCCTTGGCGAGAACGAGGCTTTTGCCGCAATCAAGGATAAGAAGGACGAGCTTTCCGTCGATGAAATCGAGAAGGAGTGCGCAGTCCTCTATGTTAAGCAGAATCGCGCGAAGGCGCAGTTCAGCAAGGTCGATGATGGTGATACCACTGTCGGCGTGATTGACGACCACGAGGATATGGACGGCTACGTGAACACGAAGTACGGCTATATCAAGGTCAACCGATAAGCTTTTATGTTTATCTATATATTTTAATTTGATTTTACCTTATTTAAGGAGGAATAGATATGGCTATTCGTACTGTGTTCGAGTCCACGAACATGCAGTCCACCATCGGTGCCGAGCGCATCTTTGACTGCGTTGCTACCGAGGATATTGAGAATGGCATGATTGGCGGCCTTGGCGAGCTTGCCGAGGGCATGTCACATGTTTATAAGTTTAAGCAGGGTGTTCCCGCAGACCACACCTATGTTATCGTCGACCAGCCCGTCTGGGACGCCGATACTTCCCGCTCCGTGAACCAGCGCCGCGACGCTTTCGTCATTCCCGCTGGTACCGTTTTCCGCGTCCGCGTGCTCGCTCGCAACGACGAGTTTGGCATCTCCAAGGCTGGCTTCACCTCTGATTCTGCCGAGCAGGTAAAGGTTGGCGCTTATGCCGTTGCCGACGCTTCTGGTCGCTTCAAGGCTCAGGCCGAGCAGCCCGAGTCTGGTTCTTATTGCAAGATTATGCGCAAGCGCACCCTTGGTGCCACGCTTGTCACTACCGCTCACACCTACGGCGACACTTACGAGCTGTTCGAGCTTCGTGTCGTAGCTTAATGGAAAAGGAGGAGATTATTTATGCCTAAGACTAACTTTAGCGCCGCTGAGTCCATGGCCTTTGATATGGCTCACGACCTTTCGCTCGTCAACTTCTCCGGCTCCGACGGCCTGAGCACTTTCGAGCTTCAGAACGCCCTGCGCGACAAGATTAACGATGAGATTACCCATGGTATGACCATGTATCAGGCTTGGCGTCGCAACAAGGATGCCATCTTCGAGATTGTCGAGGATGTCGTCACCACCTCTATCGGCGAGAACATCATGAACTCTCCGTTCATCGAGCGTTTCGTCGAGGTCAAGAACCGTGCTCTCGGTGATGATACCGAGTTCTACTCTGAGGGTTCTAGCTTCCTGACCGTCGCCACGTTTGCTGGCAACCACTGGGATACCAACCGTCAGATGGTCGACCTCGGTTCGTCCTTCAAGCTACCCTCTGAGTGGATGTTCATTCATGTTTACGAGGACTTTGAGCGCTGGCTGCTCGGTGTCATCCCCTTCGAGAAGGTGATTGACAAGGTCTACAAGTCAATGAACAAGTATATGACTGACCGCATTTACACCCAGTTCCAGTCTGTCTCCGATGCTGTGGCGAATGAGTTCACCGCTTCTGGCAACAGCCTTGACGAGCTTGCCCGCCTTTGCGATTTCGTCGCCACCGCCAACGGTTCCGATGTCACCATCGCTGGCACCAAGCCCGCTCTTCGCAAGGTTGCCAACCTTGTTCCCGACAAGCTGTTCGCCGATTCTCAGAAGGAGGCGCGTGCAAACACTGGCACCATCGGCTCTTGGGAGGGCATCGACCTTATGGTGATTCCTCAGACCTTCAAGTCTGGCACCATGGAGTTCGCCCTGAACGACAAGGATGTGTTTATCATCGCTGGTGATTCCAAGCCCATCAAGCTTGAGATTATCGGTGACACCCGCACTACCGAGGATATGTCTGGCAAGCGCAACGATGGCTCTGTCGACCTTCAGGTTCAGACCAAGTTCGGTCTCGGTCTTCTGCTTCCTGAGCGCGGCTTCGGCAAGTTTACCTTCAACGGTTAATCTTTTGATTGATTTCGCGGGTGTGTTGCATAACACGCCCGCTCTGTTTTGAATTTAGTCTAAGAAAGGTGGTAGGAATATGCCTGCTGCAAAGAAGAGTACCACTACCAAAAAGGCAGATGAGACCCCCATCGTTGATGAGGCTGTGGTTGTAGAGAAGACTGCGCCCCCTGTCAAGTCTGCTCCGAAGCAAAAGGAGCTTTCTCCGTCAGATGAGGTCGAGGTTGCATCCAATGTACCCTATCGTGTGAGTTATGAGGATAAAGCAACAGCCGATAAGTACGTATGGGAAAGCGTCGGCGAGGTTCAGTATATGACCCTTGAGACTCTTACTCGTATGCGCCGCAACTTCCCGAGCTATTTCGAGAAGATGGAGGTCATGCCAACTGACGAGCGCGTTATCAATAAACTGAATCTCTCCAAGCTATGCGATAAGACCGAAGAGTTCATGTCTGTCGATGCATATACCCGTGAGTGTGTCGGCGCAACTTGTGAGAAGATTAAAGCTCTCGGTTCTGGCGCTAAGCTTACTGTGCTTCAGAAGATTAAGGGTATGATTGAGTCTGGCGATATTATTGATATCGCTGTTATTCGTACCATTGAGAAGCGCCTCGGTGTCGATTTGGTGTCTGTGCTCTAATACTTTATCGTAGGGTTGGTGAGTATACATGTACACTACATACGAAAACCTGTATGACAGGGTGCTTACTAAATTTCGTGACTGGGATATCCCGAGGATGTCCGAAGAGGATGTCAAGGATATGCTGCATGACTACTTGGTTCCAGCCCTAGCGAAGTTTCATGTTTGCAGAAAAGACCTGAACAACAGGGATGATATCATCCAGCGCTTTAATTGCGAGCTGTCCGAAATCGAGATGGATATCATCGCCAATTATATGCTTGTAGAATACGTCGATTCAACATACATTAGGACGCCATCGTTGCTTAAAGCGTCGATGGGTTCGACTGATTTCAAGGCGTATTCATCTGCGAACATGCTCGACAAGCTCATGGCTATGCGAAAGGCGTATGTCGCTGAGAATGAGTCACTTGTCATGAGATATGCGTGGCTTGGTGTCGATGAGGCTGGCATTACCTTGGATGCGGGTTACGAGAAATAATTTTTTGGAAATGATATTGGATTGGGGGTGCGTTTGTGAGAGGACTTGATAAGTTCAACGCAAAGATGCGTATGGGCGGAAACTCACTCAGAGAAGAGCATATTTACAACAGTAGGATGCTCATGGGCGATACGTTCTTCGATGACGCATCTCTCACGCCCGGTGTTTATTTCTGGCGGCACGGGAAGAGATGTGCTGAAGACTATGTCGGCGATGATGGTATCGCCATACGAATCTTCAAGCGCAGCTTCTCAGCAGCGCAAGGCGTCACCATGAAATTTCAAACCCTGTATGATACGCAGGTTATGGTGGGCGACCTATTATATGACTCCAATGCCGATGAGCATTATATATGCACCGAGTCGTTCGATATTGATGGCGTGCATTGGCAGGGAAAGTTAACTATGTGCAATTGGATTCTGAAATGGCAGGATGCCGATGGGGTTATTTGGGAGTATCCGTGTTACGACATCAACACAACACAGTATAACTCTGGTGAGCAGTCGAATAGGCAGTTCACAATCGGCTCTTCGCAGCACATGTTGACATTGCCGTGTGATGAAAACACGGTAAAGTTGAAGACGCCCAAGCGTATATTCTTGGATAAAAATATGGAAAGTCCGAGCGTGTTCATCGTAACGCAGAACGATACGACGAGCTATGGCTACGGAAAAAAAGGAATCGTTCGCGTAACGGTTACTGAGAATGTGTTCAATCATTATACAGACCGTATAGATTTGGGTATTTGCGATTACTTCGAGCCTTTGGGCGAACAGGATGATATCGTTGAATCAGATGTGATGCGTTCTGTAATCGAGCACGATTCAGATGTGATAAAATCTGGTGGAGATGCTAAGCGATTTACGGCGGTGTTCTATGATGAGAACGGCACCGTGTTGCCGCATATCGTACCAAGATGGAATATCATATCTTCCTTCAGGGATGCACTTGATGTCGAGATTGTCGATAACGACATACTCATTGGCATTGATGACGACGCATATATCGACGAGGACTTCAAGCTCGTGCTTTCCGACGACCGCAGCCAGTGTGTGTCGTCTATTGTGATATCTGTGGAGTCGTTGTTATAATGGCTAACAGTTCTATAATAGGAAAAGCCAAAAACAAGATAATCAAGGAGTTTATCAAAGACCCCGAGATTGTCGCGGCGCTTGGATGTTCTACTGGCGAGACGGGCGAGAAGCTCGTCAACACTCATATCTTCAACTATCATCAGAATCCAAACACAATAAACGATGTCAAAACATTCATCACGGTTCAGGTCAACATACCTCAACCCTACCGCTTCGACAGTAAGATTCACGTTCAGCCAACCATAGAGATATGGATTTGCTCACATGAGCAACATATGAATGTCGACAACGTGCCGAAGGTCACTGAGAACAGGAATGATTATTTGTCTAGGCTGATAGACGAAAGGCTTAACGGTCGAGATGATTTCGGAATCGGTAAGCTCAAGTTAATCAGCAATATCGAGGGTTCGTCGCAAAAGGATTATCTTTACAGGGCGCTCGTATTCCAAGGTCTCGACTTGAACGATTCGCTGTGCGAGTTTGAGTGATAAAAACATACGGTGGGTGTGAAGTATGTCAGAGTGTGAATTTGATGAATTAAAAGTGTATCGCGGTGATGACATGGTTATTACCGATGATATAGTTGTGAAGCAGCCTACGATAGCTCAGATTGCCGATTTCGGTGAGCGCAAATATTTCAGCGCCGTACATACCCTTACGGCGGTTGGAGCTGATTTAAAGTGGCAGCTTTGCGATTACGCTGGGATAGATTATACGGAGATAGACGATTATGAGCTATTCGTGAAATTTATATCCCAGCTCGTCTCTAGCAGGAAAAGGATTCATAAGGAGCTTGTTGACAATCCTGAATATGCAGAGCAGCTCGATGGATTGTCTGAGGACGAACTTGATGCTATGCTGGTCAATCCTTTGGAGTTGACGCTGAATGTCGATTTGGCTGATTTTATACCGTGCATGAACAATGATGCCGAGCAGGTTGTGCTGTATGATGTCGAACACGATATTACAATCGATAGGCCAACCTATATCAGGATGGTTGGTGCCGTGCGTCAAATTCACGGGTTCAAGCGCAACAACGAGATGCCAGCCAATGAAATCACGAAGATGGATTTGATTGACGACGCTAGAGAAGAGGCTATGAGGAACGCCAATAAGCCATATAAGAGCATCCTCAAACCGCTGATTTCCGCACTTTCCGTCAAAACGGGTATGTGCGGAGATAGGCGTATATGGGACATGCCCGTTGGTATGTTCTTTGATAGTATCAAACGAGCGAACAAGATTCAAGATTCGCAGTTGCTTTTGCAAGGTGCCTATTCTGGATTCGCAAGTCTTAAGGGGGTCGATTCCGACCGCTTAAACTGGACTGGCGATATCTGATGATTGTCTTGCTTGTGGCTCGATATGATTAATATAATAGACGTTTATTATACAAGGAGGTCATTATTATGGCTTTTAATGCTAACGAGCTTGTCATCGACCGTGTCCGTCGCATGACTGCGCATGACCTTGAGACTGGCGAGATGCTGTTCCAGCTTACCCAGCTTGAGGAGCCTTCCCTCAACACCGCTTCTGAGGGCGAGGACGTTACCGACGCGCTCGGTTCCGTCATTACTACTATTTACCGTGCCAAGACTGGCACCTTCTCCGCGACCAACTCCCTCTTCTCTCTTGACCTTGCTGCCACGCAGTTCGGTTCCAAGAAGAAGGTCGCCGATGAGAGCCATAAGATTCTAACTTATACCTATGAGGTTCTTACCTTTGGCGATAACGATGCCGCTGGCATTGCGCTTGCTCATAAGCCCGCAGATGCCGAGGCAATTAAGTATGTGTACGAGATTGTGAAGAAGGATGTCGGTCGTAGCTTCACGGCTGGTTCTGCTCCTTCTGGCACCGAGTTCCAGATTAACGAGAACAAGCTTGTTCCTCCGACTGGTTTCAAGGGTCAGCTGCTAATCGAGTACACCTATGAGTCTTCTGAGGCTGTCCGTGTTGCCAACATGTCTGAGGACTTCCCCGAGGCTTTCTCTGCCGTTCTCTATGTGTACTTCCGCGATGTTTGCACCGACAAGCTCATCTCTGGTCAGGTTATCATTCCCAAGGCGAAGATTAACCCCGAGTCCATCGAGCTTGCCCTCACCTCTACTGGCAAGCATCCTTTCGAGATGAAGCTTAACAAGGACTACTGCGATGAGGGCGCTGAGCTGTTCTCCATCGTTGTCGCTGGTGACGCCGCGTAGTATAGACGATAGGTTGTTTGCTTATTGTTTTAGCTTCTTTGGAGGAGTGGGATTGTTTTATACGATTCCACTCCTCTTTTTTCAATCGTTGTTCATGTTGTGTCAAATGAGCGGCATATGTCTTTTATTCCTTTCAACGTATGTCGCTCATTTGCTGCAACATGACTGTGTGGTAAATACATGGCTTTGCGTAGCAAAGAAATACCGTGCTATTTAAAATAGCACAATATATATATTTTAATAATGCAACACTGTTATCAACGGGGATATCCTGTATCCCTTCATGGAGGTGTAAATATGGCTAATAAGAATAACGCCACTTGCGCTATCTGCGGTAAGGGTTACAAGATGTGCCTTTCGTGTGACAAGGGTGATGTGTCGAAGCATTGGAAGATTCATTGCGACACCCCTGAGCATTATAAGATTTTTCAGGTGATTCACGGTTACACCTGTGGTGTGTACACCAAGGCTGAGGCTGCTGCAAAGCTGTCGCATATTGACCTTTCTGATTTCGATGAGCTTCGTGACAGTATCAAGAAGAAGCTGAACGAGATTCGCTCGGTCGAAGTTACCGAGAAACCAAAGCCCAAGGCAAAGGTTGCGGTCAAGCCGTATGCCAAGAAGGCCGCTGCCGATGTCGTCGATGGTGTCGCGACCGCAGCGCACAAGGCCGTCAAGGCCCACACCCTGTAAAGGGTTGTTTGAATTTGTTATTTTGAATTTTATGAGGAGGAATTCTTCTAGTCATATTTTGTTTTATGTCTTTTAGGTTTCCTCCTTTTTTTTAGCTAAGGAAGGTGTGGTTGATATGATTGAGGTCAGTGAGACCACTGGACGAGAGTTCGATGCCGACGACTTGGTGTTTTTTAGAAACCCAGTGCAGTCAGCTTACTATATTAAATGGGGGGCGATTTTGTACGACCTGTTCGTGGATTCCAAGGACAGGCTGGTGTTCTGCTTCTCGCGTGAAGACCATGATAAATATAAGCGCCGTTGGGGTACCAAGGGTTCTCGAAACGGTGGTGAATCTAGTGGCAAGTAAAAACTCAGGCAAAGTCTTCGAGGAAGACATATCGAAGTCTATAGACAGAGACAGGTTCTTCGTTCATCGCCTGAAGGATTCCGCTCAGGCGTACAAAAGGAGCAGGGGTGTATCGTTCTGCTGGGACAACCCGTGCGATTTATTTGTTTTCAATCCCCTTACGAAGACGCTGTTCGCTATCGAGGAGAAGACGACGAAGTACAAGAGCTTCACGTTTGACGACCCTGACGGTGACGACAAGGAATCAAAGATGGTCAAGCGCCACCAGATTCTATCTCTTACCGACTTCTCTCGTTATCGCGGCGTCTACCCTATGTTTCTGTTCAATTTTAGAGATATCGGTGATGACAAAATCCAGATGACATATGCCCAGCATATCGATGACTTCAGGAAGATGCTGGATAACATCGGCAATAAGAAGTCGTTCAACATGCTTGATGTCATCAAGAACGGCGGAATCAAGATAGACGGGATAAAGAAGCGCACTAGATATACATGGGATATGGATAGATTTTTCAATTCTCGTGTGTAGATTTTGTGTATGATGTTTGATTGTTTCGCATATGGGTATAACCGTATGCGTATATATAATAAGATGCCGTGACGGTATTTGTCGCGGTATCGCAACAAGTATGAAGGAGTGTTTTTTTTATGGCTAAGAAGAACGATAAGAATATGGATAAGGATATGGACGCTGTCGAGACTGTCATCAATGATGTCGAGGTTGATGCTGCAAACAGCGTCGTAGATGATGTTGATGGTGTCGAGGTCGGTGTCTACCATCGCGGCGATGAGGAAATCGCCTTCGCTTACAAGAACGATATGCCAATTGGTATGAAGGTTGCGTTCATCGACTCTGTTGTTGATGTTGTCGCTGGCGATGGCTACTACTACCCCATCCTTAAGGATTTGATTTTTGATTTCCAGCTCGTGAATGTGTTGACCAATATCGAGGTCGATATCGAAGACGGGCTTACCAATATGCAGCAGCTTAATGCAATTGAGGAATTCATGAGTGGCTGCGATATCGCCGATGTGCTCAAGATTAACCTCGATATCGATATGCTCATGGAGCTGTACGATGGCGTCAATCGCGCAATCGAGTACAAGACAGGCATCCACCCCTCCCCTATCGCCGATGGAATCGCGTCAATCCTGAAGGTCGCTGAGGATAAGATGCGCGGGTTTGACATGAACAGCGTGAGCGACTTGGCTGGCGTGTTCTCCAAGTTGCAGGGTGACATCACTCCCGAGAAGATGCTTGAGGCATATGCGAACTCCGATGTGTTCAAGAAGATGGCAAATGACGCTGTCGAGAAGCAGAATAAGCGCTCTAAGGCGTTCGATGACGCCGTTGCAAATGCCGACAAGGGTGCTGGGTTCTCTATCGTGGAGTAGATTTTATGGCGAAGGTGTTCAATTCTACAGAGGAAATTAGAAATTATGTACTGTCTCGAATGGATGTTGCTGTAAAACGTGTTCAGGAAAAGGTGTATGATGTATGCTCAAGATTTTTGAATATATTTTATGGTGAGTACAACCCAATGGTTTCAGAGCGAACATATCAAGTTTTCAACTCTCTTGTTAAAAGTGACGTGAGACGTTCTGGAAACACTGTTGAGGCTGAAGTGTATTTCGACCTATCTGCCCTCTCCCACCCTCGTCAATACATAGGTCAAGATGGCAGGACTGTGTACGCTAATTGGAGCGAGTCACAGATTATGGAAAGCGTTATGACTGGTGCTACCCATGGCGGAAGAGCTGATGGTACCGCTGTGTACATAGAGAGCTTAGGTATGGTAAGTCCACAGGCAATTCAATGGTTGAAGCAGGAGTTGATTGCTTGCGGTGTTCCCGTTAGATAACCTTTAATGTTTGGGGCTTGATGCGCCCCTCTTTTTGATTTTGTTTTGAATTATTTACAGCACCTTGTTTGGTGCTTATATAGCACTTTAAGGTGGTGGTATAATTGGCTGGCGATTTCAAGATTAGAGTCGGTATCGACTTTGATGATAGTGAACTTGGCAAGATTCGTTCTCTCATAGAGAAACCCGTTGATATCAATATCAACACGGCTAAGGCCAAGAGTCAATTGAACGATATCGCTAATTCTATTAGGAATCTGGGCAAAGGCGGCAAGACTGAAGTTGACATCGGCTTTAAGGCAGATAAGGCGTCCGCACAAAAAGCTATGAGCGATGGCTTGGCTGCTTTAAAGGCGAAATTAAACAAGTCGAGCGCAGATATTAACAAGCTTGAAGCGGATATGAAGAAGCTTGGTAGCTCAAGCAACGGACATATTGTAAAGGCGATTGAAAACGCAAAGAAGCTTCGTAACGAGCTTGGTCAAAACATAGATACAGACAGTATTGAAAACTCCTCTGAGCGATACAAACAGCTTGCTGAAAGCATTAAATTTGCAGCCTCTGAAGTTAAGAAGGCTCAGTCTAAGCTGAAGCTTGATTCGTTTGACGACAAGCTTGAGATGAAGCGTCAAAAATACAAGAACGCTATGGATATGTTCTTAAAGGATAATCCTAAGATGCGCGGCAGTATTTTTGAAAAGCAGTATATGAAGATTCGCGTCGATTTGGATACAGGCAAGAGTGAGCAAGAGCTTGACAACCTGATGAACAAGGCTCGTCTCGTTCAGCAGACTGCAAAGGTTAACGGTAAGACTGGCGATACGCTATTGAGCGGACTCGGCAAGACCGCTAAGTCGATGTTGAGTTTCGCTTCTGTCGGTAGTGTGCTATATGGTGTTTCTGATGCGTTTAGGATGATGTATCAGAACGTCCTTGAGGTCGATACCGCCATGACCGAACTCAAGCGAGTCACGGATTTGTCCGGTCTGCAATATGATAACCTGTACAGCAAGCTCACCGTATCTGCAAAAGAATACGGTGTTCAGCTTACAGACCTCATCAGTGCTACGGCTGATTGGAGCCGTGCTGGTTTCGAGGCTGATGTAGCCGCTGGATTGGCAGAGGTCACGTCTGTTTATCAGCACATTGCAGACCTTGATTACGGTGAGGCTTCTGAGAACCTGCTTACGGCATATAAGGGTTTCGAGAAGCAGCTCACTCAAGATTTCAATGGCAATGCCGTTGAGGCCGTCAGTTATGTTGCCGACGTTTTCAACGAATTGGATAAATATAAATTGTCCATAAGGAACTATATCGGTTAAAGGCCGGAGACGGTTAAGACCGAGCAAAGACTATGATAACGCTGGTTTAAGCTTGTATCGTAGAATGCGTAGAGACTGCGGTGGCGCATATGGCAACATATGCGCCGAAGTTCCTTCTACTTGATAAGTAGTAATATACAGTCCGAACTTGCACTATAATCTAAAAAAAGAAATGCAAGAGATAGCCAGAAACGACTATCCGCCACAATCTATTATTGTGGTCAGTAGCTATTGTAATAGCGAAAGTAACAGATTGAATAATTATTCGGTTACAGCCGCAGGTGTCGGTGCGGCATTGAAGCGTTCTGCTTCCGCGTTGCAAGTCGCGGGCAATACGTTTCAAGAATCAGCAGCTTAATAACCTAGGTTGGGTATATGGAAACATATATTATGAACGCATCTAATTGCTGGGAACTCCTTAGAGCCTTACACCACAATAACGGAAACAATCACGTTATGAAGGTATGACAACGTGAGGATTGGACAATCAGCAGCTAAGCACCCTAACATATGTGTTTGTTTTATGTGGGTGAAAGTTCAGAGACTAGAGTGGTATACTCGTAAAACCGCAAGCTAACGGCGGTTTGAAATGGTGCGCATCCTAACGGGTAGTTCTTTGATAAATGTATTAAGGATTACGACGAGGATGAAGATATAGTCCGTTCAATATGGAAACATATTGGTGTATTTTTTTTGGTGGTTATTATGAAGAAGTTTGACAAAGAATATTCTACTCAATATACACCTGAAATGGAGTATTTGAGAAAGCATGGTATATTGCCGTCGTTTGTAAAAATTTTGCATGGTGTTACAACATATAAATATACGAAGACGTCTCATCTGTTTTCTATGCTTGCAAAATTTTATGATTGATAAGTTCCACGATAATATACGGGTGATAATATGGGAAAGTTTAAACATGTTTGTAATTTTTGCGGTAAAGAATTTGAGAATTATTTTGAAAATTCAAAGTATTGCTCTAAAGAATGCTATAACGCTTATAAATCAAAAAATTCAAAACTAAAGAATCGTGTTTGTAAATATTGTGGAAAATTATTTGATGCCCATGATTCAAATACGATTTATTGCAGCAGAGAGTGTGCGGGAAAAGCACAAAGAAAAAGAATTGTTGTTACTTGTGATAATTGTGGTAAAGAATATGAAATAAAGGAATATGAATTAAATGGTTCAAAACATCATTTTTGTTCATATGAATGTAAACGTGCATATATGTTCTGGTCTGAAGAAGACGAAAACATATTGATTGATAATTATGGTAAAATGTCATATTTAGATATCTCAAAACTTCTTAGCAGAGATATAGCTCCACACAGTATATATAGAAAAGTAAAAGACCTTGGGATAGCCTGTGATAAAAATACGTGGTCTCAACACGAGATTGATATTCTTGTTATGAATTATTCTATTAAACCAATGTCGGATATTATGGCTCTGCTTCCGGGCAGAACTCAAAGCGCAATACTCGGTCAGGCAAGAAAACAAAATTTAAAAAGCTATTTTTATTTAAATAGGATTTGGTCTGATGACGACACAGAATATCTTAAGGACAACTATATAAACAAGTCATATGATGATATGAGCAAGCATCTTGGTCGAAGCGTGCTCGCCATTAAGCAACGCATGTATTTGCTTGACCTACATAAGCCTCTTGAAATAGTTGGATACGGTGATTTATACAACTATGTTAGGTGTAGGCTTACGACGTGGAAAAAGCATGTTAGAGAAGCAAGCGGATATACTTGTGCGATAACAGGAGTTCATTCTAATATTATTGTTCATCACATAAGAAGCTTTAATTTGCTTCTGGATGAATGTATAGAAATTATGAATTTTCCTGTATATGACGACTTTTCTTTATATACTCAAAATCAACTTGATGAATTTATGAATTCATTTATGGATTTGCAGGAATATTATGGTTTATATATTTGCATATCGGAGAAAGTTCATAACGATTTTCACAGGACATATGGTTTTGGAGACAACACTTTAGAGCAATGGAATGAATTTGTGTCAAACTACACTATAAGTACCAAATAATAAATACACATGAGGCGTTGCGAACCTCGTAAAACAAAAGATGGTTACGGGCATTTCAGAGGTAACTCAAGACCCAGAGAAAGCTGGTAATGCCCTAAAGGTCGTGTCCATGCGCTTGCGCGGAATGAAAGGCGACCTAGAGGAACTTGGCGAAGACGTTGACGACAACGTCACCAACCTGTCGAAGATGCAGGGTCAGGTTCTTAACCTTACTCATGGTAAGGTAAACATCTTCGATGATGTGGGCAATTTCAAGTCCACATACGACATCTTGCAAGGAATTGCAGATGTTTGGAAGGAGCTTAACTCGGTTGAGCAAGCAGACCTTCTTGAGACAATCGCCGGCAAGCACCGCGCGAACGATGTCGCGGCTATCATCGGCAACTGGCAAAATGTCGAGAAAGCCGCAAAGTCCGCAGCGGAAGCAGAAGGCTCCGCTATGGAGGAGCAAGCGAAATACGCCGATTCTATTCAGGGTCGCGTAAACAGCCTTACCGCCATGTGGCAGGAGTTCTCGAATACCGTTTTAGATTCTAATGTAGTCAAAGGTTTTGTTAGCGTCTTGACCGAAGTTCTCAAAGTAGTTGAGCAGATTATCGATGCGGTTGGCGGTCTTGGTACACTTGGCATCGCAGGTGGCTTGTTCGGTATCGGCAAGGCAATGAATCTCGGTACGCTTGTTGGTCAGTTGTTTAAAGGAAGCGTTGGTTTCAAGGATTTAGCCGCCGCCGCTTCTTTGGCCGGTGACTCAATTAAGGGGACTTGGAAAAATATAAAGGCGAATCCGCTTAAGTCTTTTGCAACTGGGGTGGGTGTCGCCGCAGCTGCAATTTCACTTGCTATGAGCATATATGATTCGATACAAAAAAAAATCGAGGAAACAAGACAAGAGAATATTGACCTTAGCAACAGTTTCGACGAGGCTTTTGGCGGGTTTGAACAGGCGTACATTAAATACTCTGGTAAGACCCTTCTGTCTGCTGATGAAGAAGCCGAGCTTACCGCCGCAATCGACGGAACGATTACGGCACTCGGAGATAAGTCTGCCGCTCTTAGCGATGCTGCTGGTGCGTCGTCTGAATATGTGGCAAATCTTGAGCAAATTGCAAAAATCGAGGCTGAACAAGCTAGAAATCTATCTATGCAAGCAGCATCAGATGCCAAAGCGCGACTTGAAGACAGTTTCATTGGTGATAATCCAGGACAGCGAAGCTGGGGAACTATTTTAGGCAATGCTTTGTATATGATACCAGGAGTAAGCGAATTAAGAAATTTGTTTACAGGAACATCATTTATTAAAAATTCAAATGCTGATTTTGCTATCGGTAACAAGTTTGACAAAGCATATCAGGCTGTTGAAAAATATATTGATAAAGGTCGTGAACTTGGCTACATAACACGAGACCTTAATGCGGTATCATCAAAGCTCGATGAGGGTTTTGTATTTAACAATGTGGATGCTGATTTAGACGGGCTTATCGGTCAATATAAGTATGTACAAGGGCTTGTGGACGAAATAAGTTCTGCCGCAGCAAAATCAGGGGATGACTCTCTGCTTGACAGCAGCCTTTATAAGGAGGCAAAAAACTCTTTGTCTCAGCTGCAACCAAATATGGAAGAGTACATCGCCCAGACGTACAATGCCGAGAAAGCGAACTATCAGCTTAATAATGGCATAGCTAAAAATGTCGATGAGTTCAATAAGATGCGCGATGCAGTACTCAAGAGTTCTTCCGACTCTATCGAGGGGCGTTCAGCAATCGGCTCGCTGATGAACACAGAATATCAGAACACATTCGACCTCTCCTCTCTTGAGTCTCAAATGGACTATATTAAGAGTGTTACAGATGGTATAGCCGATATCAGCAGTGCTGATATGGGCAAATTCGAGACTGTGCTAGATTTGAGAACCAATGTCAATGGTAGCAGTGGAAGTGTTGGAGATTATGTCGACACAATCGAGTCTGCAAACGAGGCGATAAGCAAGATAGCAGACGAGAACGCGCAGGAATTCCTTCGTGTTCAGCTTGGCATAGAACTTGACGAAAATGGCAATATTGACGACGAGATTATCCATATGAAGGATAAGGTTGTCAATGCCATGAAGCAGAGTGAACTCATCGACAAAGAGGTTGCAGATGAGTTCACTGATAGCCTAAGTACGGCGGAACTCAATGCAATCGTCGAGGGTCAAATTGAGATTGATTGGGACAATTTCAACGCTGAGGAAGTTCGTAAGCAAATCGCCGACCATGTCAAGCTCAACGAGGCTATATCGTTCGAGGTCGATATCGAGGCACAGGTTGAAAACCTCGACAATATAAACAGTGCGATATCTAAGTCTGTTTCAGGCAAGGGTCTTGACACTGAAGCCTATGAGAATATCGAGCGTATATTCGCAAATGTCAATGGATATGACCCGTCCAAGTTGTTTGAGCGAACGGCAAATGGCATACGCTTGAACACCGATGAGCTGCGCTCGCTCAATGGCGAGATGGAACGAGAAAATGTCGCTGGTCTTGAAAACAAGATGAGCGCACTTGGAGACCAGTATAACAAGGTTCGTTCAGAACTTTCCGATTTGGCATATGGCACCGATGAGTATAATCAGAAGCTCGGTGAGCTTGACGGAATCGAAGCCCAGATTCAAAGCGCCGAGGCTCTTATGGCTCAGTATGAGGGTCTTACTTCTGCCTATAATGAATGGCAGATGGCGGAGTCAGCAGGAAATCAACGTGATATGTATGAATCTGTTCTCAACGGATTTAAAACCGTTGAGGATGAGCTATCCCGTGGTTGGGTTGATGAAGGCACTATCCAGTTTGTTGAGATGCTTTCTGGCAAAGACCTTACATCAGGTAATGTGGATGAGATTCGCTCTGCTTGGGAGGGTCTCGGCAAGACCATTGAGCATACCACCTACTCTGCCAAAGACTTCTTCACCGTCAACGAAGACGGCCAGTCCACATCTGACGGTGTATATAATTTCCTTGATGCAGTTGGTCAACTTGAGGAAGAGGCTTTTGGTGGCAAGGATGTCGTTCAGCGTGACGGTAATGGCAATATCATAGGTTTTGATTTCCAGCTTGTCGGAGGCGATGAAGCGATAGCAGAAGCTCTTGGCGTTAGCGAGGAGCTTGTCGACATCATGGTTCGTGCGGCAGATGATGCAGGGTTTGTCGTCAGTATGGATGGTACGTTCCAGCAGTTTGACATTCTTAAAGCCAAAGCGCAGGCAGCTGCAACATCTTTGAATGAGACGCTTGGGCGACTTGGTAAAGAAGGTTTTAACTTTGATTTCAACGCTGACAGTGTCGAGGAGATACAGCCCCAGCTTGAAAAGGCTCAAGAAATTTGGAATGAATTCAAGCAAAATAAAAATGAAGACGGCACAATCAACATGGATGTTCAGGGCGCTGAAGAAGCGTTCACTGTCGTAAGCACGCTACAGACCATGTTGGACAAGGCTTCTGAGCCTGTTTATATGAATATCCAAGCGAGCCAAGTTGAAAAAGAACTTCAGAAGCCGCTTGGAGAATTGCAGGAATATGAGCGTCTTACTCAAACCGAGCATCAGCTTGATATTAAGGGTGCTGATACGACCGAGCTGAAGAAATCTAAAGAAGAGATTCTTGATTATTTCGACGAGTTGCAGGAAAGCAATCCAGAGCTTGCAGCCCAGTTGAAAATTGAAGATTTGTCACGCGAGGAACTTCAGAAGAAACTTGAAAATGGCGAGCTTGAGATTCCTGCCACAGTTGACTTGCAACTGGAAATGAATGACAATCTCGCTATTCTTGCAGACAAGGCACTGCTTGACGCTGGTGTTATTGATGAAGAAGAGTTCCAAAAACGAGTAGACGTGCGTCTTGATGCTAACGTAGACGGCTCAGATGTTAATGAAAAAATTGACAAGGCTGTTGCTGATGCTGGAATAGACGGTGAACAAAAAGATGTCGTGGTCAAGTTCTTAACTGACACATCTGATGTTGATTCCTATACTCCTGAGCAACTAGACACCATCGTAAAATATACAAAAGACGTCACGGATATCGACTCTTATACTCCTACCGATAAGAAGGCCGTGTGCGATTTCGTTGTCAACAACGAAGAGGTTATGTCTTATACACCAGAAGAGAAAGAAGCCCTTGCTAGATATATGGTAGACCCAAGCGAGCTTGAAAATTTCTCAGAAGAAGATTATAACGCCGTTGTTAAATTCACCGCCGAGCATGGTGAAGTCGATGATTGGAATCCAGAAGACCGTGAGGCTATTGCGAAATATCTTATTACCGTTTCGGGTCAGGAGAGTTTAGACCAACTTCAGGCTACTGTTGATAGTTTAAGCGATGAACAGATACAAATTATCGCAAATGTGCTTGGCAAAATAGATGTTGACCAATTAAAAGAAGCAGTTAATGGGCTTAGTGACAAACAGGTTCAGGCTATAGCTACAGCTTTAGGCGAAGGCGACGTTGAAGGACTCAAATCGGCGATAAACGGAATGAGCGATAAGCAGGTTCAGGCAATCGCTCAGGCGCTTGGATTCGGAGATGTTGAAAGCCTTAAGTCGGCAATTAACGGAATGACTGGCAAGCAGGTTCAGGCAATTGCTCAGGCGCTTGGAATTACAGATGTCGACAGTCTTAGAAGCGCAGTCAATGGCCTAGACGGCAAGACCGTTCAGGCAATTGCACAGGCAATTGGCTCAAGAGATGTTGATTCTTTGCAATCAACCATTAACAGCCTTACGGGTAAAACGGTCAATGTTGTTGCCAATCTTATTGGTGATGGTATTAAATGGCTTACTGGCGGCGGCAAAGTTAATGGCACCGCGCATGTCAACGGCACGGCTTTTGCAGACGGCTCAAACCACAAGAAGTTCAAGAGCGGAAATTGGGGAACCGAAGATTCAGGTACCGCCCTCATGGGCGAACTTGGTCAGGAGACTATTGTTCGTGATGGACATTTCTTTACCGTTGGCGATAACGGCGCTGAGTTCGTCAAGTATCGCAAAGGTGACATCATCTTCAACCACAAGCAAACTGAAGAGCTGTTTAAGAATGGCTATGTGACATCTGGCGGCGGTCGTGGAAAAGCGTATGTTGATGGAACTGCTTTCCCACGTGGCAGCAGCGGCTCTGGTGGATGGGGTCGTCCAGGAGCGGGAAGTTACAACTATAACGTCTCATCTGGCAACAGCAAGTCTACCAAGTCTTCTAAGTCTTCTAAGTCTTCGGACTCCAAAGCCAGCGAGGAAGCCGAGAAGTTCGAGGAAGTTCTCGATTGGATAGCGATAGCCATTGACCGAATTGAACGAGAAATCAAGAATCTCGACACCGTTGCGAGTAGCACGTTCCGTGGTTGGTCTGAGCGCACTTCCGCTCTGAACAAGCAGATTGCACAGACTCGCAACGAGATTGATTTGCAGCAGCGTGCGTATGACAGATACATGAAGGCCGCGAATGATGTCGGTCTTGATGCTGGTTGGGCGCAAAAGGTTCGTGACGGCAAGGTTGATGTTGAGCTAATCACTGACGAAAATGTCGCCGATAAGGTAAAACAATATCAAGAGTGGTAAATAAATTGCCACACTGCTTAGTAATAAGCAGGATAAAATAAATCTATCTAATTGCTGGAAAATCCTAAAGCCAATCAAACTACAGCATAATCATGAAATATAGATATGTGCTAATTTTGTGGAGAAATCAGAAAAAATTGATTGGATGGCATATGGCGCAAGCCTAAGTGCTATGATAATGGACAATCAGCAGCAAAGCTCCGAATAGGAGAATGTTCAACGACTAGAGTATTGTACTCGTAGGATTGCAAGCTATTGGCAATTCGAAAAGGTAGATTACCTATAAACAAGTAAAGTTATATGCTGATTATTTTTGAAAGGAGGTTTTATGTTTGATGAGAATCAATTGGTTGAGATGAAATGGGCAAATAAAACAAGAAAATATTATGAGTCAAAGGGTTATGAATTTACCAATTATGGCGATGTGTTTTTTGTAAAAGCAAAAGACTTGCCCGTAGGTTCACATGCTAATATATCTGTTGTTTGTGATATTTGCGGAAAAACATATCGTCCTGTTGTAAAAAATTATAATCATAGAAAAAACAAAGACATCGATGTCTGCAATCACTGTCATGGAACAAAGAGGTTCGCTGACAACAGAGAAAAAAGAGCAAAGGATAAATTTGCTGTGATTAGGAATATATGTAAAGAAAATGGATATGTACTGCTTACCGACGAGTCTGAATATGTTGATATGCAAACCAAGATTTCTTTTGAGTGTCCAAAACACGGCGTGCAAACAACTTCAGTATCTTCGTTTATACGGTGTAAACGGTGCAGGATGTGCGCATATGAGCAGGTTGCCATGGATAAAATGCACACTCCTGAATATGTTAAGTCGGTTATAGAGGGTTATAATGGGAATAAATGGATGAATCCTGAGGAATATATTGGCACAACAGTAAGAAACCTTGTTATCAAGTGTGGCTTGTGCGGTGGTTTATATACAACAAGTTTTAATTCATATTCAACAGACGCAACGGCTCAAAGGAAATGTTTTTCGTGTTCCTGTAGAGAAAGCGCGGGCGAAGAACGTATACGCCTGTTCTTGGAATTTAATGATATAAAGTTTGTTCAAGAATATAAATTTTGTAATTGTTGTGATAAGAAACCTTTGCCATTTGATTTTTATTTACCTGATTATAATTTGTGTATCGAGTTTGACGGACAGCATCATTTTGAAGACAGGGGTTTTGGTAATTTTGAATTAACCAAACAGCACGATAAAATCAAGAACGAGTACTGTGAATCTCATGACATAGACCTTCTTCGTATCCCTTATTGGGAAGGAAGTAAAATAGAAATAATTTTAAAAGACAAACTTTGTTTATAGGTAAAAGATATAGTCTCTTCTCATGTGAAAACATGAGGGTTTTATAAACCAGTTGGTGTAGCGAACTAACTAAAGATAAAGATGAAAAGGCTCTCGATTGCCGTGATGCAATCGTAGAGCTGCGCGAAGAGGAATCGTCTCTTTATGAGCAGCGATTCCAAAACGCGCAAAAGCAATTCGACGGGTATCTTGGTGCCTTGGAGCATGAGAAGAATATGCTTGATGAGTTCGTCACTCAGACGGAAACGCAAGGATACCTCGTGTCCAAGAAATACTACGAAGCCATGTCGAAGAACACAAATGCCTCCATTGCCGAGATGAAGAAGCAACGCGATGCGATGACCGCAGAACTCAATGCGGCTATCGATAGTGGTGCAATCGAGAAAAATAGCGAGGCGTATTGGGAGATGGTTTCGAGTATCGATGACGTTACCCTGTCTATCGAGCAGATGAACACTCAATTACTTGAGTACCAAAAAACAATGCGCGAACTTGACTGGGAAGTTTTCGAACTCATCCAAGACCGCATCTCTGGCATCACCGAGGAGTCCGACTTCTTAATCGACCTCATGTCGAATAAGAAGCTTTATGATGATAAGGGTCAACTGACCGATGAGGGTCAGGCCAGCATGGGTCTGCACGGCGTGAATTATAACACGTATATGAACCAAGCTGACCAGTATGCAAAGAAGGTTGCAGAGCTTAACGCTCAGATAGCCAAAGACCCGTATAATCAAGACCTGATTAACAAGCGTGATGAGTATCTTGAGGCTCAGCGTGAGAGTATATTGAACGCTGAGGACGAAAAGGATGCTATAAAAGATATGGTCGAGGAAGGCATCAACCTTGAGCTTGATGCGCTTGACGAACTAATCAATAAGCGCAACGACGCGCTCGACAGTGCGAAGAACCTTTACGACTATCAGAAAAAGATAGCAGAACAGACAAAGGAAATCGCGGACATCGAGAAGCAGCTTGGTGCATATGCTGGCGACTCGTCTGAGGAAACTAAGGCGACCATTCAGGAACTTAAGGTTCGGCTTGAGGATGCCCGTGCCGACCTCGAAGAGTCAGAATACGACCAGTATATCAGCGACCAGCAAAAACTCCTTGATGAACTTTACCTCGAATACGAGACCATTCTTAACATGCGTCTCGATAATATCGACGCCTTGGTTCAGCAGCAGATTGACTACATCAATCAGAACGCTGCCAATATACAAGGTACCATAACCGAACAGGCAGGACTTGTCGGGTATCAGCTTACCGAACAGATGAAACAAATCTGGGACACCACCAACGTCAACGCCAACGGCGATAAAATCAAGAACGTCATAGACTTCTATGGCAGGGACTTCGGCTCAAAGCTGACCACGGTCAACTCGACCATCAACAACGTGGTCGTCGGCGTCAACAACATGATTGCCAAGCTTGATGCCATAGCACAGCAGAAGGCGAATCAAGCCGCAAGCAGCAGTGCATCCAAGCCGAAGCCGAACAATGGCAATTCCAACAACAAGCCCTCTACCCCTAAGCCCTCCCCCGCTCCCGCGAAGCCGAAGGCGGATGCATACGGTATCGCGGGTTCCATCTGGGTGCTAGGCGGTAGTAAATCTGGTTGGGGCAACGACCCTGTTCGTTCTGGCAAGTTGACGAAGGCGTATGGTGTAGACTTCGCCCGTCAGGTTCAGAGCATCATCAACAGCACGTTTGCGACTGGCAGATGGGACAGGAAGAGGGACTACTCCCCTTATACGTCCTATAGGCTTCTCGGTTATGCAACTGGCAAGCGCAACATCGAATCCGACCGTTACGCTTGGACTCAGGAGCAAGGTTCTGAGATGATTGTCCGTCCGTCTGACGGTGCTGTGCTCACCCCTCTCGCCAAGGGCGATAGCGTGCTCAACGCATCTGCAAGCGGCAACATCTGGGATATGGCAAACAATCCCGCAGACTTCATCAAGAGCAATCTTGGTTCGTCTGCGAACGGCATCCCCTCCTCTTCTGTTGGTTCCAATTTCACTCAGAATATCGAGAACGTCACGTTCTCGATGCCGAATGTGAAGAACTACGACCAGTTGATAAGGGCGATGCAGAAAGACAGGAACTTTGAGAGGCTTGTTCTCTCGATGTCCGTCGACAGACTTGCTGGCGGCAGCTCTTTAGCCAAGGGCAAGGCCGTCAAGTAGTTTATTGCACATAGTGTCAGGGTGAGGTGCGGTTCAATTCCGTACCCCACCCTGCTTTGTTATGTGGTGTGTGTGAAGTTATTAAACTAAGAAAAGGTGTGTTATATGGATATTCACAAGAATATTCGCAACAAGGCAAAGCGGCGTGGCTCGCTAGTTTCCGATAGGAAGCTCCTATCTTACGATAGGAAGCGTTCGTCTAATGATAGAAAACGCAGAATTATCGACAGGCAGTCGAGCGAGATTGAGTCGCTCAAGCGCAAGATATCGCGTCTTGAGATAGCTGCGTCTGAAAAAGACGAGCTTCTATCTTCGGTTGACGGTCTTATCAATGATATGCGCGAGTTGGTCGATAGCATTCAGGAGAAGTCTGATGAATACGACCGCTTGATAGCCGAGTTGCGAGATATGAGGAAGATTATGGACGAAGAAGTGTTCCATCGCAAGTGGTGGATTTTGAAGCACGTTCTTCGATGATATATTTATTTATGGATTGGAGGTGATTGCGTGAAGGCACACGACTTCTCCTATGACGGGGTCAGGTTGTCAGACCTCGGTTACATGATTTGCCGATTCGGAGGCGGTGGAATCGACACGATACAAAATGGTTCTGAGATTTCATTTAACACCGTGCCGTCCAAGAACGGTCAGCAACATTACCTGACCAGTTCTATTTATGAGGATTGCATCACGGCGACGATACAGATTTGCAAGAACCAGTGTGATTTCGGAACAATGGAAATTAGCGTTGCCGAGCAGCGCGAGATTATGCGGTGGTTAAACAGCAGGACGTTCAAGAAACTTCGGTTCATCGATACAGACGGCGAGCTTGCAAGAATCTATTATAACGCCAGCTTCAACGTGAGCCGCGTCGATATCGATGGTCGCACCGTCGGATTTGAGCTTGAGGTGTATACCGATAGGCCATACGCGCTTCAAGAACCTGTTTCAATCAAGATTGAGAACGATGACCCAGGCGAAGTTCTTAGCTATTATAGCGAATCTGATGAAGAGGGATTCCTTTATCCTGAGGTGAAGATGAAAATCAAGGGTGACGGAGACCTGACCGTTCACAGCATCACCGAGAATCGCGACATGGTCATACGCGGATGCAAGACTGACGAGGTGATAACGGTATCCTACCCCATCATCTCGTCCTCTATCGAAGAGCATGAGGTGATGAATGATTTCAATTGGGTTTTCTACCGTGTATCGAACACGTTCAGGAATTCAAAGAACGAATTCACAGCCACCCTCCCCTGCTCAATTGAGATAACGTATTCGCCCGTAGTCAAGATTGGCATGTAGGCGGTGATTGACCATGGCTATAAAAATTAACTTCGATGCCGCTGGACAGCCAGAGGTTCCGACAATCGTGCTTGCGAAGAGGAACGGCGATAAACTCGGCGTTCTGCCAGCGCAATCGATACAGACGACGTGCAATATGAATGATGCGGCGGAGATGTCGTTCAATGTGTATCGAGAGGTAAACGGCATCAGGTGCTCATTGTGGGATGATATCACCGATTTCAAGTTGGCGTATGTCGTTGAGTACGATATGTATTTCGAGATGACCGTGGAACTTGAAGAGTCTGTCGAGGAGACGTATAAGACGGTGAGCTTAACACAGCTTGGTCAGGCAGAGTTGTCTCAGGTGAATTTGTATAATGTGCAGATTAACACAGAGGACGACATTCTTAGAGACGATTACAAGATACCGACCGTGCTGTATAATCCCGAGCATCCAGAGGCATCATTGTTGCATCGAATCATGGAGAAGGTTCCGCACTACCGCGTTGCTCATGTTGATGAGGGAATCCAAAAGATTCAGCGCGTGTTTGAGTTTGACGGAAAATCCATATACGATGCATTTCAGGAGATTGCCGAGGAGATTGGGTGCTTGTTCACGTTCGACTCGAAGGCTACGAAGACTGGCGGCATAGACCGCAGCATCTCCGTATATGATTTGGAGTCGCGTTGTTCGAAATGTGGGCATCGAGGCGAGTTTTACGATACATGCCCAAAGTGTGGAAGCACCGATGTCATAGGCGGTTACGGCAAGGATACTGGCATATTCGTCACTTCTGATGAGCTGGCAGAGGATTTGTCTCTATCTAAGGATGCCGATAGCATAAAGAACTGCTTCAAGCTCAAGGGCGGAGACGATATGATGACCGCCACGATACGCAATTGCAATCCAAACGGCACCGATTATATCTGGTATATATCCGATGAGACGAAGCGAGATATGTCCCGAGAGCTTGTAGATAAGATTGCATCATATGATAAGTTGTACGAGCATTGCTATAATGACGAGGAGTTTCATAGGCAGCTCGACAGCGGCTTGACCGCCAAGTACAACGAGATAGTCGAGAAGTGCCGCGCGTACCTCGGCAAGGTCAAGGACGATAAGGGCAACCCTACTGACAAAGACGTGGCCGATTCCTATCTGGTTCCAGATGAGGTCGTTGGTTATCGCTCGCTGATGAAGATATATTACAATGTTATTGATATCATCCTTATCTTGCGAAGCTCGATGATGCCGAACGCGAAACTTGCCGATACAGACGCGAAGAAAGAGGCTGCAAAACTCACAGCGACTAACATCTCCCCTGTCGCTGCGCAGAACTCGACCACGCTCGGAAACATGAGCGACCCGACGGCGAGCAATATCGTTCTGTCGATGGCGAAGGTTCTCGTGGATTATCGATATCAAGTCAAGGTTGCGAACGGGCATCTCAGCCAGCGCGGGAAGTCCGTTGAGCGCGTGTGGGTCGGTAACTTCACCGTTACCAACTACTCTGATAAGGAGGACACGACCGAGAGCCAGACTATCGAGGTTGTCATCAACGACGATTACGAGACGTTCGTTCGTCAGAAGCTGGAGAAGGCTCTCGCCAAGGGCGACGATAAAGACATGAGCATCGCTGGCCTATTTAAGCTTGAACTTGAGCCTTTCAAAAAGGAGCTCGACAAGTATGCTTTCAATAGGCTCAAGTCATTTCATGATGCGTGTCAGAGCGCTATAGACATCTTGGTCGAACAAGGTGTTGCGGATAAGAAGACTTGGGGAGACAAGCCAGACGATAAGAACTTGTACGACCATCTCTATACACCGTATAAGCAGAAGCTCGACGCTATTCAGGCCGAGATGAACGAGCGCTCAAAGGACATAGAGGCCATAGAGGGCACGAAGGACGATAAGGGTGCGGTCGTAACAAAGGGGTCGCAGGGAGACATCGAGGATATCGTCGAGTCCGTGCAGAAGAAACTGGACTTCGAGAATTATCTCGGTCGTGAGCTTTGGTTTGAGTTCTGCTCTTTCAGGCGCGAAGATGAGTACTCTAATAGCAATTATGTCTCAGATGGACTCAGCAATTCTGAACTTATCGAGAAAGCCAACGAGTTCATAGAGGTTGCCAATAAGGAGATTTACAAGTCGAATGAACTTCAGACTTCTATATCGGCCAATCTCTACAACCTGTTGAACATAGAGAGATTCAAGCCGATAACCGATGATTTCGAAGTCGGCAACTACATTCGCGTCATGGTGGATGGAGTCGTGTATAAACCGCGACTCATCAGCTACGAGATAGATTATGATGATACAGACTGCCTTTCTGTGGAGTTCGCAGACAACGTCAGGGTGGCGAGCAATGTTTCGAGCGTCAAGGGAGTCTTGCAACAGGCGTCGTCGATGGCTACGTCTTATAGCTCCGTGCAGCGTCAAGCTAAGCAGGGAGAACAAGGCAAGGAAGTCTTGAACGATTGGTTCGAGAATGGACTTGATGCCACGAATACAAAGATTATCGCTGGCTCTGAGGGTCAGGCTCAGGTTTTGGATGACCATGGTTTGCTTTGCAGGAAGTACGATGCCGCAACTGGCGAGTATGAACCAACTCAGATGAAAATCATCAACTCCACTCTTGCTATCACAGATGATAATTGGGAGTCTACGAAGACCGCAGTCGGAGAATACTATTATTTCGACAAGGACGGTCAGATACAGAAGGGCTACGGTGTAAACGCAGAGACAATCGTCGGTAAGCTGATTATCGGTGAGAATCTTGAGATGTCGAACTCTGGCAGCAACCTCGACTTTGGCGAGAACGGTTTGTCTGTTTGGAACGATGTCAACGAGGTCGCCATTAACCCGAATCTGCGCTCACTGTTCGCAATTTATAAGGACGACCAGCCGATATTCTCTATCGACGGGAACGGAGACATCGTTCTCAAGGGAAAGATTACCGCAATCAATGGCAGTCAAATCGGTGATGGCTCAGGCGAAATCGCTGGTCTTGCGAGAATCGCCGTAACTGGTGAATACTCAGACCTGCGCAATCTTCCCGAGTATCTTAAGTTGAAACGCGGCGACTTTCTGTACGACAATCCCAGCTTCACGAAATCTGGTGACTACAACCTTCTCAAGAACAAGCCGAATCTCAAGACCGTAGCCACTACGGGCAACTACAACGACCTTACCAACAAACCAACTAGGCTTAGTGACTTTACCAACGATGAGATGTTTATAGATAAGGATGCTGACAACTTAACGCACTATTACGATAAGGAGTCCGTCGATTCATCTATGTCTGGTAAGGTCGATAAAACCACCTTGTCGAATGATTACTATACAAAGGCAATTGTTGACGACAAGCTTGATGACAAGGTCGGCCATACAGACCTCGCTCAGGATTATTATACCATCACGCAGGTCAACGATAAGCTTGGCAAAAAACTTGATAAGACCGTGTTCGATGAGCATGTGAATGAGGCGAATGGCAAGTTCGAGAACAAGGCTGATAAGACCGCGTTGGAGTCGTACTACACCAAGCTTCAGATGAATACGATGCTCGGCGAGAAGGCAAACAACTCAGACCTTTCCGAGGTTGCCACCAATGGCGGCTTGTATACTTCGCTCAAGGCTCCTAAGCAGGATGCGGCGAAGATTATGTATATCAACGAGGACGGATTGGTGTCCTCGATTACTATAGATGAATTGAAGGTGCTTCTCGGCATTTAGTCGAGAAGGACACCAGTGTATCATATATTGAAATGAGGTGACGCGCATATGGCGTACACTTTTGTCGTAAACGAAAGCAACTCCGTCACCGCCTCCCGCAAGGAGACGATTATGCAACGGAGTAAACTCGTGAACGATATCTGGTTCCTTGTCAATCCAGAATATGGGTTCAACGACATGACGTTGTTCAGCGTCATCCTAGAGTACGTGCTTCCCGTAAGCAGGAAGTATCGCACCGTGGAACTCACGAAGGATGACGAGGGCTATAACGGATATCTCAAATACGTCGTTCCAATCGACACAGACTTGTCTTCTGAGGCGGGAGATGTCGAGATGCAATTGACGTTCGCTTACGTCGGGCTTGAGCCTGATGGTACAAGCATTCAGCGAGTGCGTAAGACCATGGTTTGCAATCTCCATGTGACGCCAATCGCCGCCTGGTCTGATATTATTCCCGATGAGGCGCTTAGCTCTCTCGACCAGCGCATCATCAAGATTGACGCTCAAATCAAGCATCTCAATGAGATGGGCAATGTGCTCGATAAGACCAAGGCCGACAACATCAGGTACGATGCGGATGAGAACTCTATTCAGCTTACCGCCAAAGGCAGGGAAATTGGCGACGAGGTGCGGTTGCAGGGCGTAAGCCCAGACGGCGTCCCAGTAATCGATTTGAATGGTGATTCTACCTCTCCCGATGTCCCCGACGTGCCAGCTGATGATTGTCAGAACGACGTTGTAGAATTTTAATCGAATTATTTTATATCTAAACAACAACATAATAATAGCACGAGGATGAGCCACATCCTCTTTACATATAACTCAAAGGAGGGTGAATTCAATGGGTTTATCTTTTAAGGATTCCCTTCGCGCTGCAATCGACGAACGTGAGCGCGTCGCGAACATCGCCATGCATGACGCGACCGATGAAAGCGTCGATGCCGTAGACGCGCCTATGGGTGATTCCTGTCGTGCGCTTCGCGGTTCCAACCTGTATGCAACGCGCGGCATTGAAGAGGGTTGGACTATGAAGATTGGCGGTCGCGTGTACAGTGAGTATACTGATGCCAATATTTCTAAGATTGATGAGATGAAGACTATCGCGTTGGACAATAGGCAGTTCAATATCACCCAAGAGGAGAACTCGCAGTATATCCCGTTCGAGATGCCGCGTTTCTATGATGGCTTCGACCTCTTAGATACGACGATTCTCATCCACTATGTGAATTCCCAAAATCACGATGACCGCGACAGCGTGGTCAACGTTCATTATAACAATGATAAGATTCGCTTCGCGTGGCTCGTCAACAGCACCGCGACGGCTGTGGCAGGTAAGCTCAAGTTTGAGATTGAGGCTCACGGCACGAACTCAAAGGGCGAGCAGTACGTTTGGAAGTCACGCCCGAACACGAATCTCGACGTGCTTGAGTCTCTTTCGGGCAACGGCAGCATAGTCGAGCAAGACCCGTCTTGGATTACGAGCTTCTTAGACCAAGTTACAGAAAAGGTGGCGGAGGCTCAGGGGTTCGCAAATGAAGCCAAAGAAGAAGTGAAGAAAGTCGAAGCCTCGGTAAACAAGGCTGAAGCTGCTGCAAATAAGGCTCAAGGCGTTATTGACAATGCCAAAGAAGAGCTGTCTGCTTCTATCGATAAGACCATTACGGACAAGATGATTGCCGCACTCAAACCCTATTACACCAAGGGCGAGGTCGACCAGCTGATAGCGAACATCGATATCTCAGACCAGCTTGTAGAGCTTGAAAATAAGATTCAAAATATCGATGGTCTTGCGAAGTTCAAGGTTGAATATGACGGAAAGAACATGAAGTTCTACAATGGCGAGACCGTCATGTACACTATCCCTATTCAAAGCGACCCTACGGCAGAGTGGGAGCAAAAGTACGATGCAAAAGTCGATGAGAAGGTAAATACAGCCAAGTCTGAGATTGCTGCGAACTATGCGACAAAGGCTTCTTTGAACGCGGTATCATCAACGGTTGATAGCAATAAATCTGGCATCGAGGCTTTGACAAATAAGGTGACTGAGCTAGAAGACACCGTTGGCAAAGTCGATACCTCCCCTCGTCTTACCTATGATGCGACATATGATGAAGAGTTTACGTATACCCTGTGGGAGATTGAAAACGAAGGCAAGGGCGAAACTGAGGTTCGTCAGCCCAAGGCTCAGTTTAAGATTCAGGGCGGCGGCGGTGGTGGCGGTACCACGAGTACGCTTAAGATTGAGTATATCACCACGTCTCCCGTTGTCGTTACGCTCAAAGATAGAGCTGTAATCAAGTATCGTTTCTCTGGTACCGACTCGTCTGGCGATATCGTACCAGAAGGCTCAGCGACTTGGCGTGTCAACGGTCGTGTGGTAGCTACTAATATCGCCATCAATGGAGAGAACTCTTTTGATATCACCGAACATCTATCTGTCGGAACACAGAAGGTCAATCTGAGCATCACCGATGACGCTGGTAGCTTGGTGACTAAGACTTGGACTGTACAGCAAATTGACGTTCGCATCGACACGTCGTTTAATGACAGGCTCACCTACCCTCTCGGTAATATCACATTCGACTACACGCCCTACGGCGCTGTCGATAAGACCATCCACTTCAAGCTTGATGGTTCCGAGATTGCGACTGTGAAGACGGCATCTTCTGGCATTCCCATGAGCTATTCACTACCATCAAAGCCACACGGTGCTCATTTGCTAGAAGTGTATATCACCGCAGAGGTCAACGGCAGCAGCATCGAGTCGAATCACATCTTTAAGGATATCATCTGGTATGACCCGAATAGTTCCGTCCCTGTAATCGGTTGCGTGTTCAAGGAGTTCACTGCGAAGCAATACGACTCAACGAACATCGAATATACCGTATACGACCCATCTACGGAAACCCCGACCGTAACGCTCGCAGTCGATAGTAGGCCTGTTTCTACAATCAAGCTCGATGAGGCCACTCAGGTGTGGCAGTATAAGTCATCAGATGTCGGCACACATACGCTGACTATCACATGTGGTGACACGGTTAAGACAATCACTGCGAATATCGAAAAGCTTGACATTGAAATCGAGCCTGTTACGGCTGGACTCGTGTTCGACTTTGACCCAGCTGGTAAGTCAAATGGTGATTCCGATAGGCTTTGGTCTGACGGAGATATCAATATGACCGTGTCCGACAACTTCGACTGGGTGAACGGCGGCTATCAGCTTGACGAGAATGGCGACCAGTACTTCTGCGTGAAGTCTGGAACACGTGCGGTCATCAATCACAACATGTTCTCCGATGACCCGAAGAAGAGCGGTAAGGAATTCAAGGTCGTGTTCAAGACCACTAAGGTAAAGAACCGAGACACCTCCTTCATTTCTTGTATGGATGGCGGCATCGGTCTTGATATGAAGATTGAGGATGCGCGTATCTACTCTAGCAACGCCAACCTCTACTCCCCCTACTGCGAGGATGATATCATCGAGTTTGAGTTCAACATCAATAAGGACACTGACATTCCCATGGTAATGACCTACGAGGATGGTGTCGGAAACCGACCGATGATTTACACTGGTAACGCATCTTTCATCCAGCCTGAGCCAAAGCCGATTACCATCGGCAGCGACGACTGCGATGTGCATGTGTATCGTATGAAGGCCTATTCCAACAGCCTTAACGACAGGGAGATTCTGTCAAACTTCATCGCCGATGCGCGTAACGCCGACGAGATGATTGACCGTTACACCCGCAATCAGATTTACGATGAGAACGGCTCTCTCACACCTGAGACGCTTGCGGAGAAGTGTCCAGACCTGCGCATCATCATGATTGATGCTCCTTGGTTCACCAACGACAAGAAGAACAAGGTCGCCGATACAATCATCACGATGAAGTATAAGAACGGAGACCCGATTCAGGATAACTGGACTTGTACGGGAGCACTTCATAGCGGTCAGGGTACTTCGTCAAATGCATACGGTTACTCTGGTCGTAACCTTGAGCTTATCATGGATAAGGATGGGTCTTTGTTCACGATGGGTGATGGTCTTACAACGCAGAAGACAATTACTCTTACGAGAGATTCTGTGCCTACTGATTATCTCAACGTAAAAGTGAATATCGCAAGTTCTGAAAACCAGAACAATGCGCAGATGGCTAAGCGTTATAACGAGTTCGACCCGTTCAAGCGTACGGCAAAACTCAAAGACCCTCATATGAAGGACACTATGGAATTTGTCAACTGTGTCGTTTTCATTCGTGAACGTAATGAGGATATTCAGACCCACCGAGAGTTCTTAGATACAAATTGGCATTACTATGCCTTGGGCAACGTTGGTGATTCTAAAAAAACTGACGATACCCGTATGAATAATAAGAAAGACCCGAAGGAATGCGTGGTCGAGATTCTTGACTACAACGTTCCATTGGCTGAATTCCCATCTGGCAAGGGCGATGCGCAGTGTCCACCAGAAGAGTGGAAGTCTGGCAATACAGCTTACGACCTTCTTTATGCAGATTATGGCTATGATGAGGGCGAGATTGAATCCTTCGGTTCGGACTCTTATGAATTCCGCTACGACATGAAGGGAATCACGAATGAGCAACGAATTGAGAACATTAATGCTTGGAGAGACTTCTATAAATTTGTGGTGACTTCTACAGATGAGGAGTTTCACCGAGACCTCAAGAAGTATTTCGTGGTTGATACGGCTTTGTTCTATTACCTGTTCACAGAACGGTATACTCTTGTAGACAACAGAGCCAAGAACTCGTTCTGGCATTACGGTAAGGCGTACTTCACCACTGAGGAAGCTAAGGAATACGAAGGCAAGCTGGATAAGAAATATATCGATGATGAGCAAGCTGCGTTCAACAACGGATATCGTTGGGATTTGAGCATGGCCTACGATATGGATTAAAACTGTAGTCCATACAAAACCTTTTCTAATATACGGCGAAAACCCGATAGGACGGGCAACGCCAAGGAAGATTGCTTATATTTTATGATAATTAATGAAGGGAGGTAAGATGGCAAAACAAGATAATTATGAAAAGAATAAACATTTAATAGGACAAAAGTTCAACAAATGGACGATATTAGATATTGTTATTCATGACAACAAGCATCATACTTACGCGCTGGCAAGGTGTGAATGCGGGACAGAAAAAGAAGTTAGATTAACATATGTTACAAGCGGCAGAATGAAGGATTGTGGGTGCGGACGCAGAGAACGGTTAAACGAGGCACTTATAAAAAAGTACGAGCATCTTATAGGGTCTCAAATCAATGGGTGGACTGTTCTTGAAATTATACCGCCACATGACAACAAAGCAAAAACACATTTTAAATGTGTGTGTCGATGCGGAAATGTTAGAGATGTTCAAATAACAAATCTGTTAAGCGGCAAGTCAACAGATTGTGGGTGCGGTAGGAAAGAAACAATGCGAGAAATTCGCACCAATAATCTTATTGGGCGTAGGTTTGGAAAGCTTGTTGTAGTTGAAAAGCTTGATGAGAGAAACAAGTTCAATAGGATAATGTATAGATGTAAGTGTGACTGTGGAAATGAAGCCATTGTCTCTTCTAACTGTTTGGCAAATGGACATACAAACTCTTGCGGATGTCTTTTATCATATTGGAATCTTTATATAAAAAATTTTCTTGACAAACAAAACATTGAAAACAAACAAGAATACACAATACATTTAGATGATAATTATTATCGTTTTGATTTCTATTTGCCAGATTACAATCTCTTTATTGAATACGATGGTCGGCAGCATTATGAACCAGTTAAGTTTTATAAACAAACAGATGAAGAAGCTAAAGAAAATTTGGCTAAAACACAAGAGCATGATGCTATAAAGAATAAATATTGTGAAGACAACAATATTAATCTTCTAAGAATACCGTATTGGGAAACCAAAAACATTGAAACAATTATAAGCAATCACCTTCAACGACTGAGCGAAAAGGGCTTGGCTGCATAGCCAAGTATGCAACAGTCTGAACTCGCACTATAATCCTATTAAAATGAAATGCGAGAGGGATGGTCGCTGGTATCCAGACCAGCTAAAGAAGAACCATCCCCGCCTACTTTTGTAGGTCATAAAAGTAACAGATTGACAGCTTTAGGTATCGGCAACACTGGTAAACTCGAAATCCCCTACGGCAAGGAAGATGTTGACCTCTATTATGAAGGCGGCTCCTATATCTACCGTGCGGCGAAAAGCAGGTTCTTCTGCCGTATCCGAGACCTGTTCAAGAGCGAACTTAAGAACATGTTCCTCGACCGAGAAAACGCCAATGCTTGGAGCGCGGATGGTCTCATCTCTCAGTGGGACGAGGCTCAGAGCCAGTTCCCCGAGGAAGTCTGGCGTCTTGACTACCAGCGAAAGTATCTTCGTACCTATCAAGGCATATCGATTGACAACAGCATTGCTGGTACCGCAAACCCGCGATTCCTCGTCGAGATGATGAACGGTCGTAAGAAGTACCAGCGCCGTATGTTCGAGCGCAATCAAGAGGTCTACATGGCGAGTAAGTACTTCGGCAACCGCGTCGCAGATGAGAACATCATGATGCGCTTCAACAACCCGACAGACGTTGTGGTGCCGCAGGACTTCACACTCTACCTCACCCCTTATGCCGACATGTATCTGGCCGTGAAGTACGGCAACGTCGAGCCTGTAAATGTCCGCGCGAAGGCTGGCAAGCAATACACCATCCCCTACTCTATTCAGGGAGATACAGCTGACATCACGCTCATCTACGGTGCAAGCCGCATTCAGGCAATCGGCGACCTGTCGAAGTGCTATGTTGGAGATAACGATTTCTCGAAGGCGTCGCGACTTCAAAGCCTTACTATCGGCAGCGATGTCGAAGGTTATAAGAACGACTACATGACGCGCATAAGCCTTGGTAACAACCCGTTGCTTGAATATCTCGATATTCGAAATATCACGGGCTTGAATTCCGATGTCGACCTATCTAAGTGCGAAAGCCTTACCGAGATGCACGCTGAGGGTTCTGGTGCCACTGGCTTCATCTTCGCGAACGGCGGCAAGCTTAAGAAGGCTTACATGCCAGATATCGTTTCTTTGACGGTCAAGAATCTGAACAAGCTTGAGGTGTTCGATGTTAAAAATTACAATAAGCTTCATACGCTTATTGTCGAAAACACTCCGTTCCTCAACACATATGATATCGTCAACAAGGCTGCTGCGTTGGCTGTATTAAGACTTATCGGAATGGACTGGAACTCTGATTACAACATCGAGAACTCGTCTATTCTCAACAGGCTTATGAAGCTTCGCGGTATCGGAAACGATGGTTATGAAGTGTCAACTTCAGTCCTCGCGGGTAAGTTCCACTCCGCCGTAATAAAGGAGAAGGAGCTTGAGCTTTACCGAAAGACATGGAAAGACCTCAACATCACCTTCAACACGATGGTTCAGCAGTTCAAGGTTGATTTCGTCAACTGGGATGACACGGTTCTCGACACCCAGTTCGTCGACAAGGGCGGAAATGCCGTAGACCCGTTGACTCGTGAGGAAAACCCAATCCCAACCCCTACCAAACCTAGCTCCGTCAGCACAGATTACACGTTCAACAAGTGGGACACCCCGCTTACCGCAGTGTTTTCAGACAGGAAGATTAAGGCGACGTACAATGAGACGACGAGGCGGTACACCATCCGCTACGTGTCGAAGGGCTTGACGTTGCAGGAGTCCACTGGCCTGTACGGTGAGAACATCATCTACACTGGCAACACGCCCACCTACACCGTCGAGGAAGGGGCGTACAAGTTCTACCTGTTCAACCGATGGGACAATTCTGGTTTCATCAACGGTGACAAGACGGTGAACGCAATCTTCGATGAGTTCATATATACGCCAGACGCATTCGTCGGCAAAAGGCTTTCCGACCTCACCCCCGTTCAGATTTACGCCATCACAAAGATGGGCATAGACAATGTGAGCATCGACCTTGAGGACGGAGATGATTACTCTTTCACAATGGGCTATGATATCGATTTCGACGATATCCGCTCAGAGGATGTAATCACCGAGACCAAGCGGTTCGACGGTTCGAACCATTACGACAGCAACATCAAGCTGTTCGATGAGGACAGGAACTTCACACTGGCAATCGACTACGAGTTCTTGGATGGCAACGTCCTTAACTCGACGCTCGCGCAGTGCTTCCAATCCAACGGCTCCAACGGCTTCAAGCTGTGGTTCAATAACGGCGTCAAGTTCTCTTGGGGTACGTCCACAGAATCCGTTGCAAATGCCAATTGCCGTGAGTTGGTTGTAATCCGCCATAAGAAGGGTGACAACAATTTGACAATCTACAAGTCAAATCTCGATGGGCTTCAGGTCGCTAAGGCGGAGCTTTCAAAGAACCGCGCGTCCATAGCCGATAGCACGCTCGTGTTCGGCGCTGCGAAGGCAGATGACGGTGCGTTTGAGAATTATGCAAAGGGCGATGTTCATTGGTGCAAGGTCTGGTATGAGGACTTGGGCGAAGATGCTTGCATGAAACTTGCTGGTTGGACGCATGAGAAAATCACGCTTGAGCTTTGCGGCAAGAAGCGCTATTATCTCAGCGATAACCCATCTCAGCGTTGCAGTATCAGTTTGCTCGCAACCCACCTCCTTGAGCGCCCTCGTGTGTTCAACACGACGAACACTAATGATGGTGGATGGGCTAAGTCCTCACTTAACAAATTCCTCAATGAGCGCATGTACCCCGCTGTTCCGACCCAGATTCAGTCGCTTATCAAGAAGGTCAACGTCGCGTCGTCCAACGGCAAGATGTCGACCGAGGTCAGTACGTCGCCGTGTCACATCTACGTGCCAGCGGCAATCGAACTTAGCAATGAGGCGACGTTCGCGGAGGAACCGTACATCTACGAGGGTCAGACAATATCTTACATGACCACCGACAACATGCGAAAGCGTGCCTATGATGGCGGTGCATATGACAGTTATTGGACTCGCTCTCCGAACCATGCGTACTCCAATTACGTGTATCAGGTGGACAACAACGGTCAGATGTATGGATTCTCAACCCCGTACTCACCAGCTGGAATACTAGTAGAGGTCTCGTTCTAATTTCATCATGAGGGAGGGGTTTAAACACCCCTCCCTTTCTCATATTTTAAAATATAATGTAAATCATGACTTAATATTGGAGGTGCCTCGCATGTACTACAAGGTAATCAAAGACGACCGTGTGATTGATGCAATCAGGGACGTCGAGATAGTGTATCTAAAATATCAAGAGAGATACGACAGATTCGTTTTCTGCGATATATCGGAGGCGCAGGCAATCTTCTCTTCTGATAGAAACTACATATGGCATATAGATGGGTTGTACGACATCCCCGTAGATGGGTACGACACCGTTGAAATCATCCCAATCGACGCATATGAGTACAGAAACCTCAAGGTGTTCGATTGCGAAGACCCGCAGCAGCTCATAGACAACTATACGCTCATGTTGATTGAGGATGGTGTCATATGATGAATGCTTTCGTTGAATCACTGAAGCGTCTTATCGACGCTGACAGGATAACCGAGTCCAAGGTGGTCGAGCTTCATAGACAAGGCAAGCTCACCGAGGACGAGATGAGGTATGTTATCGACCAACAGAAGAGAGGTTGCGCTTATGGCTAGTATGAGGGCGAAACACGCATTCGGCGATTTGTCCAAAGTCAACGAGGCATTGTCATCTGGTGTAATCGACGCATATGACATCCTGTTTCTAAAGGATGGCGACGACGCCGTTGTCGGCTGGATTGACAAGAACGGCAAAATCGTATTGGCGAACAAGACCAAAAAAGATGTAATCATCGTGGATTCGCTTCCAGAATCAGGTCAGGAACAGGGTGTCATATATATCGATACCACCGTAAAGACGGGTAGTATCTGGAACGGGTCTGATTGGGTCAAGGTGTTTTCAGATGTAGACGAATCCATCTTGGAAATCAACACCAAGCTGGATGGCAAGGCCGATAAGTCAACGACAATCGGAGGTTACGGCATCACAGACGCCTATACAAAGGTTGAGACCGATGAGAAGATTAAGAACGCCAGTGTGGGCGGTATCGAGATTATAGAGTTCTAAGGAGGGCTATGAATGACTTTAGACACTAAGGTTATGGCTAAAATCATAGCCACCACCTCTGACAGACTCAAGGATTTGACAATCAAGGACGGTCAGCTCGTATTCGTCTACGACAAGGGCAGACTCGCCATGGACTACAAGGGCGAGCGCGTATTTTACAACCAGATAATCGAGCTTGCCAAAGACGTGGATAGGACTTCTATTGAGAGTCCGATTGACGGAAAGTACTACTTCGTCATCGAGACGGCGTGTCTCTGGTACTATTCTGGAAAATGGATTAAGGTCACGTCAACTGGAGACAGCACAGTGTTCATCTGCGATGAGCTTCCAGGGCTTGGCAGTGCAGGAAAGGTCTATATCGATAAGACGAATAAGGCCATTTCAATTTGGGATGATATGACTAGTGAGTATGTCGTCGTGGCCGATAAGACGAATATTGTCAATATCGCAGACGAGGATATCAACAAGCTATTTCCTTAGTTTTCATATGCAAAACACAATAGCTTGAAATGAAATAAAAAATATAAACAAATACAGGAGGTATTGATATGCCAGAAGTAACTACTAAGAAATATCTTGAGCTTGAGGGCTTGAAGAAGTATGACGCCAAGCTCAAGGCAGCTGTCGATGCCAAGGATGCCACCACCCTACAGGGTGCAAAGGCGTATGCCGACAGCCTTGGCGCAAATTACGATGCCGCTGGCTCCGCTACCACCGCGAAGACTCAGGCTGTTCAGGAGGCCAAGGGTTACACCGATGGCGAGATTACCAAGGTAAATGCCGCCGTTGCCGAGGCCAAGAAGACCGCTGACAAGGGCGTTGCCGATGCTGCCGCTGCCAAGGCCGCTGCTGATAAGGCTCAGGGCGAAGTCGATGCCCTAGAGACCCTAGTCGGCACTCTTCCCGAGGACTCTGGCGTTGCCACCGTTGTCGCCTACGTTGACAAGAAGACCGAGAGCATGGCTTCAGACACCCTGCTTAAGCAGCTTCAGGCCACCGTTGGTCAGCACACCACCGACATCTCTGGTCTAAAGGAGAAGGACACCGCCCTTCAGGGTGCCGTCGATAAGGCTCAGGGTGCCGCTACTGCCAACAAGGCCACCATCGACCAGCTTGTGGGCGCTGACAAGGGCAAGTCCATCCGTGTAATCGCCAATGAGGAGCTTGCCGCACAGCTCATCCCCGAGACCGCTGACGAGACCCTTAACACCCTTAAGGAGATTGCCGACTGGATTCAGAAGCACCCCAATGACGCTGCCGCTATGAACAGCGCCATCGAGAAGCTTAAGACCCTCATCGGTACGATTCCTTCCGAGGGTGTCACCGCCAAGGATATCACTGGCTATATCGCCGAGGTCAAGGCCGCTCTTGAGAAGTCCGTTGCCGCTGAGAAGTCCCGCGCCGAGTCTGCTGAGTCTGGCCTTGGTGGTCGTATCACCACGCTAGAGGGCAAGTTCGGTGAGGGCGAGGATTCTGTATCCAGCCTAATCGAAGCCGCCAAGCAGGCTGCAATCACCGCTGCCGCCGCCGACGCTCAGAACAAGGCCAACACCGCCAAGGCTGGCGCGGTCGCAGATGCCAAGAAGTATACCGATGCCGAGGTCGGCAAGGTCAAGACCGCATCTGATGCGATTGGTGCTCGTGTTACCGCTGCCGAGGGCAAGATTACCACCCTTGAAGGCAAGGCTCACGCTCACGCTAACGCCGAGGTTTTAAACGGTATCACCGCTGGTAAGGTTGCAAACTGGGATGCTGCGTTCACCGCCAAGCACACCCACGCGAATGCCGCTGCTCTTGATAAGGTGACTGACGGCAAGATTGCCGCTTGGGATGGCGCACTCACCAGCGCCAAGGCGTACACCGATACTAAGATTGGCGAGTTCCAGCCCATCAGCGTCGATGAAATTGACGCTTTATTCAGCTTGGCTTAATTAATAATTGTGTAGAAAATGTGTATACGTAATTTTTGCGTATACACATTTATAAAAAAGGGTATAAACATGAAGTACGAATATGTAAAATCTCTTAGACTAGCAGGATACCTTATGATGCATGGATTTAGAATTCTGCGTATCAACCATAACTTGAAAGTCAAGGGAAAAGATGTATATGTGTTCAAGCAGTCCAAAGAACTGTCTGACTGCATCTTTGAATACATAAACACAAGGACGAAAGAAGATAAAAATGTTACTAACGAAAGAAGTAGAAGTAAAGCTAAATGGTTATAATGTGAATCATTATAAAAATTTAGGATATGATATACCGATGAAAAAGGCTTCGCCAGAATACAAAAGAAAACACAAGAAAGAATACGTGTATGATTTTTCAAAACCAATTATTGTTAGCATAGAAGATTTGCAAAGTGGTAGTCGCGCAGAAGTTAGTGTTTTATGCGATTATTGTAACAATGAAGTCCTCCATATGACATACAATAACTATAACCAAAGAATCAAAGACATAGATAAGATTGCTTGTAGAAAATGCTTTACGCAAAAGGCAAAAGAAGTAAGCGTGTTGAGATATGGTGTAGAAAATTATGCGAAAACAGAAGAGTGTCAAGAAAAGATGCGAAACACCATGATGGAGCGTTATGGAGTAAATCATATATTACAACGTAGAGATTTTGTGGAAATAGCCAAAAACACATGCGCAGAAAGATATGGCAAAGATTATGGCAAAGTATTTTTTGACAAAGCATTTGATAGCTTTTATCAGCGTACAGGATACAATTATCCATCTCAATCTCCAGAGGTGTTAGGAAAACGTAAACAAACATATATAGAGCATTATGGTGTAGATTCTCCTGCAAAATCGCCAAAGGTTCGTGAGAAGATGGCACAAACTCTGTATAAAAACTCTTCTCAAAAAGCGTCAACTCAGCAGCTATATATATGCGGCCTTTATAATGGGGTTCTAAATTATCCCATTAAATATTACAATGCAGACATATATTTGCAAGATTACAATCTTATTGTCGAGTATGATGGTGGCGGGCATAACCTTAATGTTGTTACAGGACATGAGACACAAGACGAGTTTAAAAGAAAAGAAATTATCAGAGACAGCGTTATTAAGCGCGAAGGATATAAGCAAATGCGCATCATATCATCTAAAGACCTGTTGCCTTCCGACTTCATTCTGCTTCAAATGTTAAAACACGCCCGCCAGTACTTCAATGAATACCCAAACCATTCGTGGATTGAATACGATATAGACGCCTCTACTGTTCGCAATGCCGAACACAAGGATGGCGTCTTTTATGATTTCGGTGAGTTGCGCCGAATAAAGAATTCAGCATAATAGCACAACTAAATATATGTATTTTAAGAGAGGAGCTGTTAAATCGGCTCCTCTTTTTGTTTGTATATTTCTAATGATTTTGCAGAAAGGATGGATTCAAATGGATGAAAACAAAAATACCGAAGTCATCGAGACCGTCGATGTCGATATCACAGAAGACATGGATAAAGAGCTTTCTTCTATGGGAAAGGGTGAGTAAATATGGATTTTAAGAACCTCAACGCAGATAAGAATCTGATTCTAAATAAGCACTTCAGTGCAGGTCGCTCTGGTCGCAAGGTCGAGTTCATCGTACCACATTATGCAGCTGGTGATTTGAGCCTTGAAGGCTATTATTCTGTTTGGCAGAACCGTCAGGCGTCTGCGCATTACGCTATTGACTCCAATGGTAAGTGCGCTCAGCTTGTTTGGGATAGGGACACTAGTTGGAGCTGCGGCAATTGGGATGCGAACTGCAAGTCTATTTCCATCGAGCACTCCAACCGTGGCGATGTAATCACCGATGCTTGCCGTGAGACTGGCGCACATCTCGTCGCAGCCCTGTGCATCGAGTTCAAGCTTGGGCGTCCCGAGTGGGGCAAGAACGTCCGTATGCACCGTGACTTTGCCGCGACTAATTGTCCAGGCCCTCTCGCCACCACCTACAAGGATTCTTACATCAAGCGTGCTCAGGAGTGGTATGACGCTATGACCGCTGGTGGTTCCGCGCCAGCTCCCTCCCCTGCCCCAACCCCATCACCCGCGCCGTCTCCAGCCCCACAACCCAACTCTTCCGAACATGTCGGAACTGGTTTTGGCGGCGTTTACACCTGCATGGCTCCTTCTCTTAATGTTCGCACGGCACCCACAGTCAATTCTGGAACCGTCGCGTCTTATAGCAAGGGGATGACCGTCACCCTAGATGACTGGTATAAGATTGCAGACGGTTATGTGTGGGGTCGATATACTGGCGGCAGCGGGAATAAGCGCTATGTCGCAGTCGGCAAGGCAACTGGCAAGGTCGATGCAAACGACTATCTTATCAAGAATGGCGGTGCAGGTGGCGGCTCTGCTCCAAAGCCTCAAGCTCCAAACATCGACCAGATGGCGCGTGATGTAATCGCTGGCAAGTATGGTTCTGGCGATGCCCGTAAACGTGCTCTCGGTGCGAATTACGATGCCGTTCAGAAGCGCGTAAATGAAATTCTCGGTGGTGGCGCTCCGTCTCGCCCAGCTCAGAACCTAGATGCCGTTGCCCGTGCCGTCATCCGTGGCGATTATGGCAATGGCCCAGACCGCGCACGCCGTCTACGCGCAGCTGGCTATGACCCAGATGCGGTTCAGCGTCGTGTAAACCAGCTTCTTTAAAAGATTAAAACATCGTAGAAAAAGGAAGTGTGAATCATGGAGTTTCTGAATGATTATATTGCGGTAATCGCCCTCGTCGCTGCGCTTTGCGTGGGCTACGTGGTGCGGAACATAATCACCAATACCGAGGTGAATCGCTTTATTCCCGCCATCTGCGCCCTTACTGGCGTGGTCGTGCTTCTGTGGGACGCGAACTGGGTCGCTACGCCTCAGCTTGTCGTCGCTGGTATGATGAGCGGTATCGCCGCATCTGGTCTGTATGACCAGTTCAAGATGATTATCGAGAAGAAGGATGAGTCCGCCAAGGCTTAGATGCCGACGTGACCAATTGTTCCAATCGATATGGAACGTTGATTTAATTTGTTTGCAGGGGATGGTTGTAGCTGTCCCCTGCTTTATTTTATTTTTTATTTTGAAAACAATTACGGTTAACAAGGCCGTTATATATAGACAATATGTTCAATATAGATAATGTGTTTAAACATATCATTATTTTTTGGAGGTGTTTGGGTGAATGCTCTCAGAAAAAAAAAAAAAAAACGATGATGACATTGCCACGTTGTCCGCTGTAAGCAAGGCTACATCTAAGAAATATCTTGATGACACTGGCTTGGGACATCTTTCATCTTTGATTATATCGTTCGTCAGGAACTATGCGTCTCCAAAAACGCATAATCATGATGGTGTATATGCGAAATCATCCCATGCGCATACGACATCTCAGGTAACAGGACTGGATTCTGCCCTTGCTGGAAAGGCTGATAAGAGTCATACGCATGATGACAGATACTATACAGAGTCAGAGGCAAACAGCAAATTTTCACCCATTGGCGGCAGTGCGTCTCTAAATAAACTTTCTGAAAACGTTACTCTTGGCAATGGCAGTGCTGGTTCTATTGTTCAAAATAGTGGAACATATCATCAGAAGTTTGAGATTCTGGACGATGCCAATGCGGGTACGGATACGTTTGTCTTTTCTCAGTCAACTGATAGCGGCGCTAAGTTTACAAAGTTGATGTCTATTCGTGATGACGGCAATGTTGTCGCAAATAAATTCACAGGTGCTCTATCTGGTAACGCCGCGTCTGCAAGCTCCGTTCCTTGGAGCGGTGTAGCGGGTAAGCCAAGTTCATTTACTCCGTCTTCACACACTCATGATGACCGATATTATACAGAAAGCGAAGTTGATAGCAAGCTTGCTGGTAAGGCTCCATCTAGCCATACTCATACGATTGGCAACATAACAAACCTTCAGTCTTCACTTGACGGTAAAGCAGCTGTATCACACGGCCACTCTGCTGCAACAACTTCTGCTGCTGGCTTCATGTCTGCTGCTGATAAGTCTAAGTTAGATGGCGTTGCCACTGGCGCAAATAAGACGATTGTTGATTCATCTTTAAGTTCTACTTCTGTTAATCCAGTACAGAATAAGGTTGTGAATTCCGCATTGGCTGGAAAAGCATCAACTTCTCATACGCACACTACCACTCAGGTGTCAGGTCTTGATGCTGCACTTGCAGGTAAAGCGCCTTCAAGTCACACCCATACTATAGCTCAAGTTACCAATCTGCAAACCGAACTTGATAAGAAGCAAGTCAAGCAAACACCAGTCACTACATCTGGTACTGGTTCTGCGTATACGGCTACCGTTTCCCACATCAAGGCTCTTACTGCTGGTGCTACCTTTACCATGATTCCAAATGTTGTGAGCACCACGGTTTCGCCCACTCTCAATGTGAATGGTTTGGGTGCCAAGCAGCTTAGGCAGCGACTTTCAAACAGTACTCAATCGACAGCTACAGGAGCCACTGACAACTGGCTTGCTGCTGGTAAACCAGTGAACGTCATGTACGACGGTGCATTCTGGGTCGTGGACTTCGTAAGACCGAACATGACATCTGCCTATGGTACGCTTCCAGTCGCGAATGGCGGTACGGGTTGCACCAATTCTTCTGATGCTGCGAGTCACTTAATAGATAGTTTGGCAGTAGGGGCGACTACTGCTACTGATAATGACTATTTGATTTGTCAAGTTCCAAACAGCGGCACAGCCCATAAACGACCGATGTCTGTGGTGTGGAGCTGGGTAAAGGCGAAGTGTGATTCCATATACCAACCCAAAGGCTCTTATGCGTCTTCTTCTCATACGCACAACAGCATTAAAGACGCTGGTGATGGCAGAGATATCACCTTTAACTATTCTGCTGATGGTGCGCAAGACGCCACCTGGTTTGCCGTTTGGAACGGGAGCGAATTGAAGTCTATGAGCAAACAACAAATGAAAACCTCACTTGGCATCTCTTCTGGCGGAGTAAACATAGGAAAAATTGTGTATCCCGTTGGTGCCGTCTACATCAGCTGGTCATCGACCTCCCCCGCCTCCCTCTTCGGTGGCTCGTGGGTTGCAATTACCGGACGCTTTCCGTATTTTAATGCGGGAACTAGTACGGGTGGCTCGAACTCACACACGCTTTCTATCAACGAAATGCCGAGCCATGCGCATCGTGTTAGTTTAAGATACGGAAAAAACTGGAACGTCAATGATTGGAGCTATTCTGTTGGTTCGGCTGACCAATATGCATCAGACAATCGTAGCGACAGCGTTGGTGGCGGAGCCGCGCACAACAATATGCCTGCTTATCAAACGTTATATGCGTGGCGTAGAACAGGTTGATACTATCCCGTGCGTCTCCATGCATAAAGGGTTTGGTATGCTGGCATGTTATTGTGCGAAGCATTGCCGCCCGTGCTCTTGATATTTCCGATGCTAGTCGTGGCGACTGGCATTGTGCCGAACGGGATGGTGCCAGAGTTGTTCACGTTATTCGCTGGGTAATTAGACCAATCTGCGGCGTGATGATGGCTCGGCATTTCATTGATAGAATTAATGCGTGAACTCTATGAGGTTCTACGCCAAGCATATAATGTTTGGTAGGCTGGCATGTTGTTGTGCGAACCGCCAAACGACCCATATACACCGCCAACACGAAACCAGTCAGCAGGTGTATTCCATCCTGTGTTCGCGCCATTTGCCCCCCAAGATGGTTGTCCGCCCGGTATGCCTGACGCACCGCTGCCTCCATTGCCAGATACGGTGAAATTATGTGATACGTTGTGAGAATGTTCTGGAATTTGACCGCCAGTAAGAGTGTGCGTATTGTTGCCGCCAACAGAAGTTCCCGCATTAAAATACGGAACTAGTATATGACATGATGGTTTATTGCCGATACAATGACATTGCATATAGCAGAAATAACAAGTACAACAAGTGTAATCAATCATAATTAACACAATCAATCTAAGGAGGTTTCGAATCTTATGTACGAAATTAATTGTTCAGACATATATGGCAACACCATATATAATTTCTTTCAATGGGATGTTGACCAGAAAATCGTAATCAACTTAGATGGTTGCGATGAGGACTATCTCAACATAGCCCCAGAGTTCCATTACTCAAATGCAAAAACGAAGGACGCATATGTCGTGCGCTCCGTCGTGTCCAATAGGGATACCATCACGGCTCCCGTGCCGAACATCCTTCTTCAGGAACCGTATCCAATTCAGGTGTACGTATACCTCACCGACTCAAGGCATGTATCTTCACAGAAGACAATCCTATACAGCGAGATTCCAGTGCGCAAGCGCGACCGACCGAGCGATTATCTCTATGTCGAGAACATCGAGCGAATCACCGCTGAGAAGATAAAGCAGGAAATCGAGACAGATATCGCCAACCTCAAGGGTGAGACGATAAAGGACATCAACGATAAGAAAAACGAAGTCATCGATTCGATGAACAAGTCCGAGAAGTTCATCACAGCTGTCAAGGAAGACGCTCAGAACTTCATCACGAACACCAAGAACGATGCCGTCTCTGAAATCGAAGGCCTTAAGAACGACACCATCAGCTACATCTCTGGTCAGCGTATTGAGTTCGAGCAGACGGGTCGGGACATCGTTGCTCAGGCTCAGAAAATCAAGGACGACACAAACAAGATTTACCAAGATACTGTGGGTGTCGCGGCGAATACGGCAGATAAGATTGAGCAGTATATCGATAGCGTCAAGACCGAAGCCGTCGAGTACATCGACTCTCAGAAGGCAGAGTTTGAGCGTGTCGGCAACGGCATCATAGCAGATGCGCAGCAGATTAAGGACGACACCCTTGGTGTGTATACCAATACCGTTGATGTCGCCGGCAAAACCGCTGCTAAGATTGAGGAAGAGATGCGCAAGATGATGCTTGAGAACGGTATGGGTATGAAGATTACGGATGATGGTCATGGGGTTTGCAATATGTCCATCATCGTGAATAAGGCTTAGGAGGTGTATTTAGTATGAATGATAATAAGAATATAAATACCAGAGTGCCTGAGTTTCCTCAAGCAGAAAAAGCCACATCTGTAAATTATAATAATTTAGGTGAAGTATTTACAAAGATATCGGCGTGGAAAGAATACGACCCGTCATTAACAAAACCAGACAGCATTGGATTGCGCATAGGGTCGTCTGTTTATAGTGTCAAAGGCGGCGTATCTGGATGGGCTGTAAAGACGATTCTAGGTTATGAGCTTAACGGTGAAATCGTTCAAGATGACACGGCAAGTCCAGAGGTTATAAATTATGCAGATAATATTTGCCAGCGTTATAAAATGTGGACTGTTATGAAGACCCATGAACAGCAGACGCTCAGAGCTTTCGTTAAGTCCGTAGGTCAAGACACTGGCGGACAACCAAATGTCGCAGCATATCCACTTGACAATGAGGTATCTGTTGAGCTGGCGATTCCAGCAAAAGATAAATACACCGTGACATTCAACGCCAACGGCGGCGAGAACGCACCCGCCGCTCAGACCAAGTGGCATAATGAGACGCTTATTCTCTCAAGCCAGAAACCCACTAGAACTGATTATGTGTTCATGGGTTGGAGCAAGACAAAGAGGGAGCCGTCCAGCGGCAACTACGCAATCGACTACGCGGCAGGTGCGAGTTTCACTGAGAACGCCAACACAACTCTCTACGCCGTTTGGAAGCCTCGTCCATTGGTAATCAAATATGATGCAAACGGCGGTACAGGTGCTCCCGCAGACCAGACCAAGGAACACGGTCAGAGCATCAAGCTGCATACTACAGTCCCCACTCGTCAGGGATACACCTTTCAGGGCTGGGCTACATCAAAGAGCAGCAGCACTGTCGCATATCAGGCTGGCGCTACATATACTGCTGACGCGGACGTTACGTTATACGCCGTATGGCAAATCATCACCTATACGATTACATATAATGCCAATGGCGGCACGGGCGCTCCAAATACGCAGACAAAGGAGTACGGCAAGACAGTTGCCCTTTCTGCGACTCGCCCAACTAGAGACGGGCATGTGTTCCAAGGGTGGTCTACCGCAAATGACACCACGGTTGAGTATCAGCCAGGAGCCAATTACACTGCGAATGCCAATGTGACGCTATACGCGGTCTGGAAGATTATCACATACACCATCTCCTATGACGCGAATGGCGGCTCTGGCGCTCCGCAAGACCATACTAAGACTTGGGGTGTTGCAATTAATTTGTCTGCGACGAAACCAACACGCCAAGGTTACACGTTCCAAGGTTGGGCTACGTCTTCTTCTGGTTCTGTGCAGTACCAGCCAAACCAAAGCTATACCGCAAACGCAAATGTGACTCTTTATGCGATTTGGAAGATTATCACCTATACCATCACGTATAACGCAAATGGCGGCTATGATGCTCCCGCAAACCAGAGCAAGGAATACGGCAAGAGCGTGAATATCACGACGGCGAAGCCAAAGAAGATTAACTCCGAATTCTTGGGTTGGTCTACCACTGCATCTGGCGAAGTGCAGTATGCGGGTGGCAGCATATACAATGCCAATGCGAATCTATCGCTGTTCGCAATTTGGCGCAGAATCCCGATTATGAAGTCTCTCAATGGATACGAGATTTACGATGAGGCAGTTCGAGAGCTTGCGCTGGGAGTGACGACTACTGGTACTGGTGCCGCGTATAAGGCGGATGTCAAGGCTATCGATGCTCTGACTGTCGGTGTGAACTTCACTATCGTCCCCCATGTCACCTGCACCACTCTATCTCCCACTTTGGATGTAAATGGATTCGGTGCCAAGCCGATTAAGCAGCGCCTTTCCAGTGGATTGACGAATACCATCGCCCTTGCATCAAATGATATGTTCGCCAAGGGCAAACCCGTCGAGGTGTTCTATGATGGTACCAGCTGGGTAATTGATATGCAAGCGCCTGATGCGACTCACCTTCACGGTGTCGTCCCTGTTGGCAGTCTACCCACCGTTCCAGTGAACAAGGGCGGCACTGGCGCTACCACCGCTTTTGCGGCTTTGAATAATCTTGGTATCACCTGGGGAACAGCTGAGGCCCCTGCGAAGGGAACGCCGAATAGCATTTATATACAGATTAATTAGGTGGTGGTTGCATGGGTAAATACGATTGGAGCGTAGAGTCCGATGCGTCTGTCGTGTCCCAAACCAACACGACTGCTACGCTTCGGGTAAACTGTTATTTTAGGAATAACAACTGGGATTACTCTATGTATATGACTGGTTATGTTTCTTGTAACGATGGTGGCATGGTGACTTTCCCCAGGAAAAATATCGATACTCGTCCGGCTGGCAAGAACGGCAGAACGTTCATAGGCTCACATAACTATATCATACAAAAAAGCAGGGGCGGTCATAACGTTCGATACTCTGCAAGAGTCATGTCTGATGGTGGATATGCCAACGGTGATAAATGGTCTGACGAGCACAGTGCGTGGATTCCAAGTCTTGCAAGCTACACAATCTCTTATAACGCTAATGGCGGTACTGACGCTCCGGGCAATCAGACGAGATGGTATGGTCAAAGCGATTTTCATATTTCCAGTGCCACACCTTCACGAACTGGTTACACGTTTCAAGGCTGGGCTACGTCTTCTGGCGGAAGTGTCGCGTATAAACCGGGGCAGCATTATGGTGGAGATTCAAATCTAAATCTTTATGCCGTATGGGAGATTAATACCTATACCGTTAAGTTCGTCAACGGTCTTGGCACCACGCTCAAGACGCAGACTGTGAACTATGGCGATAATGCAACCCCGCCGACCGCACCGACTCGCACAGGCTACACGTTTGCTGGTTGGGACGGTTCGTATACGAATGTGACATCTAACAGGACAATCACGGCTAAATGGACTATCAACAAGTACTACATCGACGTGAATGGAACGCTTGACGGCGAGCATCAAAGCGGTACTTCGCCAATGGGAACATTCGACATCTACATCAACAACTCACTGGCAATGAACGACGCAACCGATTATTGGCAAGAGCATAACTACCAGACACCATACAAGATTCAGGATGTCAAAGCCAACACTGGATATAACTACACTGGTTCATCTGGCTCTGCATTATCTGGTACCGTCCCTGCTGGCAACGTGTCAGTAGTACTGAACTTCACGACTAAGAAATATACCGTGTCGTTCAACGCTAACCTAGGCGAAGCCGTATCGAATATGCCGTCTTCATTCACCAAGACGCATTTCGTATCAGTGAAGTTGCCGAGCGATGTGCCGACTGCAAGGCGCTACGAGTTCCTTGGGTGGGCTACGAGCGCTGGTGGCGAGGTTGAGTATGAGCCAGGAGATACGTATTCCACGGAGGGCGACTCCACACTGTACGCCGTGTGGAAGCTCAAGGCGAGTGTCGTCAAAGTGTACCAAGCAGATGGCACTGGCAGAGATGGTATTTGCAGCATATACGATGATGCGGGGAATCACCATTACGCAATTTTTTGGGTGTACGACAATAATGGAAACAGACACGAGGTACTGTAATTAATTCATATGATTAGTTTACACAGGGCATAGTTTGCATATATCTTATGCGAACTATGCATTTTATGCAGCTATGTCCTGTGTTCATTGTTTATATAAATAATTTAAAGAGGTGATGTATCTTGTCTAAGAAATATTTAGACACCGTTGGTCTCAATAAGCTTGTTGCGAATATCCTTTCTAGGTTCGCGGCTAAGAACCACAAGCATTCAGCTGCGACTACTACTCAAGATGGATTTATGTCAGCCAATGATAAGGTCAAGCTCGATGGTATTGCCACTGGTGCGAATAAAACAATCGTCGATTCGAGTCTGAACGGCACTTCGACAAATGCGATTCAGAACAAGGCCGTGAAGACGGCTTTGGATGGAAAGGCATCTAGTTCACACACTCATCCAACAGCGCAGATAACAGGATTAGATGCTGTCCTTGCTGGAAAGGCATCTGCATCTCATACTCATAGTGCGGATAATATCACTTCTGGTGCGCTCCCTATCGGACGAGGTGGTACGGGTGCATCAAATGATAAGGCGGCTCAGAATAATCTGTTTGCCGCGATGGATGATACTGAGTTTACGACTGTGACCGATACGACGCTTTCTGTCATAGCGGCTCCGTATAATCATACAACGAACAAAGACAAAGGCCGTCTTCGTTTGATAACTGCTAGTAAGCTGTGGTCTTATATAAAGAGCAAGACGGACTCATTGTATCAACCAAGAGGTTCATATGCGGCAAGTTCCCACAACCATTCTGCCGCCAACATCACATCTGGCACCCTTCCGATTGCTCGTGGTGGCACAGGTGCAACAAGTGCAGATGGCATTCGTGGTGCTATTGGCCTCAACCCAATTGCATCTGGCGGGACTGGTTCTGCATATACCGCCACCGTCCCAGGAATAACAAGCTTGGTTGCAGGTATCAGTTTCACCATGATTCCAAATGTTGTTAGTACCGCTGTCTCCCCTACTCTCAACGTCAACAATCTCGGTGCGAAACCAATTAGACAGAGGTTGTCTAATAGCACACAATCAACCGTTACTGGTGCTGAGGCGAATTGGCTTGCAGCTGGTAAGCCAGTGAACGTCATGTACGACGGTGCATTCTGGGTCGTGGATTTCGTTCGTCCCAATATGGCTTCTGCTTATGGAATGTTGCCCGTTTCAAAGGTAAGCGGTCTTGACGATGCACTGAGCGGCAAATTATCTTTGAAGGACATTGAGGCATCAGTTGGCCTTGTCGATGCTTACACTCCAGGAAACAGCTCTTCAAAAATGGGGGAATTGTATGCTTGGAATACTGGCTTTGTTGCCGTCAAGAATGCGTTCGCGCTGCTATTTATTAAGGAAATGAGCGTGCGTGTCAGAGGCACACCTTTTGACGGGTATTTTGGCACAATCAAAATTCCAGGTGCGTATAAAAAGTTGGCGTTTCACAGTCTTGGCGGCGATAAAATCATTAAATTTAGCAATCCTATGGTATCGGGCGAAGGTACCAGTTGGGTAAGTACCACAATCAATGTGGAAACAGAAAAATCCCTGTCACTTAATGACTCGTTTGTTTACAACGATGTGCTGATTGCTCTCGCAAAATAATGATTTGCCTCGCAATTCAGCCCCAACCAACACTTGTGACATCGGGCTTTTTTGTACCAACCAAGGGTTCAAGAACTTGTAAGGCGATTCGATATACACGGAATCTATACGCGGTCAATGTGGATATGATGCAATCCTTCCCGAATGGTGGCCGACATGGAGTTCGAGTACGGCCAAAACAATAGCGTGTCGAACAACACAAAGCGTAGAGTTGCATTTTAGCATATCAATATTCTTTTGGACACAAATGTATGCTGTATTTAAAGTTCTTTTATTGTTGCAAAAACACAATAAACAATATACACAATATAACAAAATAATGTTATCAAATGTAATTTTATAAGTCCTATGAGCGATGACATTAAACAATGTCATCGCTCTATTAAAAGATGGGAGTTCAATATGGCAAATCCGAATTTTGTTCCAAGTTTTTCATCCGATGAGATTTGGCGCGGTCAAGATACGAACCGTTGCATCAGCGATGACTTGGATGCGCTTGAGTTGGATATGAAGTCTGTCAAAAAGAGTATGAGTGGACTTGACGGTAAATACGCTGCCTCAAACCACACTCATGCGGAATACGCATTGTCTTCTGGTGTGGCATTGGTTGAAAGCAAATTATCAGATAAGGCAGATAAAAGCGAACTATCTGGTAAAGCAGACGCCTCCCATACGCATCCTGACAAGGCCGATGTAGACCATAAGCACACGGAATACGCCATCACTTCTCATACGCACGATGATTATGCCCTTAAGGAGCATACTCACGATGGATATGCATCATCTTCACACACGCATAAGTCCTCATCTGTAACCGACCTGCCAGCAGCCATCAAGAAATATCTCCTATCTGATGTCTTCAAAGTCGGCTATGTGTGGACGAGTTATACCAACACGTCTCCAGCTTCCATCTTGGGTGGCACTTGGACTGAGTTGAAGGGCGTGTTCCCTTACTACAACGCAAGCACCGCTACTGGCGGCAGCAATACGCACAAGCTGTCTTCTGGTGAGATGCCAGCGCATAAGCACGATGCCCGTATTCACATCACTGGCTCTGAGGCAAAGGGCTATGGCTTGGCTCAGAATGCTGGCTTCAAGGATAGGGTCGTCGTCGCTTACGGTGGTTACGGCTATTACACTGGTGACACTGGCGGTACTGGTTCGCACAATAACATGCCGAAATATCAAAGCTTGTATGCGTGGCGGCGTAGTGCGTAATCTCCATAGAATAGCGTGCATTCCACACGGAGATACACTACATATTTTATCTCATATCCAATTTTAACCATATAGCCATATCATTTTACCATGATAATCTGAATTAAGAGGTGTACATATGATTGTTTTTGATAATAATGGCGGCATCGTAAAGAACCTCGATTATGACAAGGGCACAGTCGAGAACAAGACTATCAACATCGTCCACAAGTACGTCGTTGATGTCGAGAAGCAGTCTCATTATGAGACAATCCGCGAGTATCCCGAGACTGGCGGCAAGGATGTCGAAGAGGTCGTCGATGTCGAGGAGCAGGGTCACTGGGCTACCTATGATGAGGACGGCGATATCGTCGAGCATTACGATGGAATCGTCGCAGAGGACTGGCCTCACGAGCAGGACATCCACGATGTATGGGAGTACGGTGTCTATACACCCTACACTCCTGAGCAGCTTGATGAGATTGAAAAAGCAAAGGCCGAGGGTGCCGCAGCTGGCGCTCAGCAGATGCAGATGAACAAGGCTATCATGTTCATGGCTCGCGCGAATGCAAAGCTCATGAGCGACAGCGAGGTTGTCGAGATGTCCACCTTGTTCGATGAGTGGCGCGTCAGTGCCGATTATAAGACCAAGGATGTCTTGCGCTACGATGGCAACCTGTATCGCGTCCTTCAAGATGTTACCAAGGCTCAAGCAGACCATACCCCTGACAAGGCCGTCAGCCTCTACAAGCGCATCGGAGAGCCTGTGAACGGTATGTATCCTTGGGTGCAGCCGCTCGGTGCAACCGATGCATATGTCAAGGGCGAAAAAGTTCTTCACAAGGACAAGACTTGGGTTTCCGATATCGACAACAACGTCTGGGAGCCTAGTGTATATGGCTGGACTGAGGATGGTGGTGCGGAACCAGAACCTGAACCGCAGCCTGAACCTAGCGAGTACCCCGCATGGAAGCAGCCGACTGGTGGTCACGATGCGTACAAGAAGGGCGACAAGGTCTCACACAAGGGCAAAAACTGGCAGTCAACCGTAGATGCCAACGTCTGGGAACCTAGCGTGTATGGCTGGGTCGAGGTCGCTTAATAGCTAAGATAGGTGAGGCTGTGCGGAATATGAACGCTATTCGTATGATATGAATGTATTTTAACAACATAAAACATATAAAGGTAGGTGCTAGTTGACTATGCCAATGCCGAGCGATAATATGGTCGAGAATTACATCAACGGCCTCACACCAGAATTTTTATTCGTCGTCAGTCTCGCTCTCGGCATCTTGGGTATCTTGGCTTTTGTTGCAGTTAAGAGCGTACCCATGTTCGAGAGAATCAAGACCCACAAGGCGGAATGCGATAAAGAGGTTGCCTTAAAGAATCTTGAGATTGAGACCATGAAAGAGAACCAGAAAGTTGCCGAGTTCTCTGAAAAACTCAAGATAGAATATCAACGCGAAGAACGCAAGGCTCAAGAGTTTGAGCGGCAGCTTCAAGCAGACAAGCAGCGCACAGAGGTAATCGGAAAGCAGAACGAGATTCTTGAAAGTCTTACTCGTTCATCCGACAGCCAAGTTGCACAGATGTCTGCGCTCATGGCACAACTGGAAGAAAGCAAGCTTCGCAGCCGAGCTATGGGTGACACTATAAGAGATACCAACACCAAGGTGTCTGAGCTTCATACAATGATGATTAAAGCTCGATAATGATAATGATTGTGTTATTTATTTAACACGTTGTTATTTTTTTTGCAGAGCTTTTTATATGTTACTGGATGATAAAATACTGTCTTAATGACAGTGTTTTATCATCCTTTTTTTTACGATGGTATGTATGCTATCTTTTTTTTTAGGATGGATTACCATCCTTTTTTTACGCCGAATCAATTGTTCACATATTGTCGATTAGTGTTGGTAATTAGTCTAAATGCCAATGTGTAGATAACAATTATACATCCTGGTTTATCAAAACCCTTATGTGGCGCGGGTTTCATATGTATGGCTTTACCGTACCCCATCGACAGAAGAGGGTGTGTTAAGCCATACACATCATTGGCAAAACGAAACCCACCGTTTAGGTGGGTAATATATCTTATATGTCTTATTCAACAGGCATTAATTAAACTCAACATGTTCAACTCTATTGCCGTTTATATATATTCTCTTTATCAACGTGCGCCAAAACCGTCTCTTGTCTTCTGGGGAAAGTGTGTTATATATCGACTTGAAATCAGTAGATAGAATATCCTTGATATTGGTCAAGTCTCTATCATCTGCCGCATTGCGCGTCTCAGCTTCAGCCTTCTTGATAGCGTCGTTTATCTGCTTGGCTTCTGTGATGTACTCTTCGTCGCTCTTGTTTCCAGTCATGTATATGACCTCAAGACGTCTTAACTTTTCCTTCAATGCCGACACATTGGTCTTGGGTTTTGGTCTTTTCTTTTTCTTCTCTATTTCTACATTGGCTATCTCGCCTTTAAGTAAGTCTTCCAAATTGTCTAATAGGAATTTTTCTATGTTCAACTGTGATATTGTGTGTTTGTAGTCACATATATGCGCCGTCTTGTATTCACATTTGTAGCTGTAATACTCAACAGTCTCTCCGCTCTTACGCTTCTGTGAACAGTACGTGCCGCGCATGTTGTTGTGGCACATTGGGCATTCTATCAAACCAGTAAATAGATATACCCTGTTGTTCTTCGTATTGGCCTTTATCTTGTTGCGATTGTTTAATCGTAGCCAATCCTCTCTTGATATATACGCTGGGCAATAATCCTTAACACCGCGATATGTGCCAGTGTATATCTCCATCTTAGACAGCTCCATCCACTTGTGTCTCGCCTTCGTCAATCCGTATTCCAAGTTAACATCTCTAGCGGCTTTGGATACATTCTCGTATTTAACAGCTATTTGAAAGAACATATCCAAAGCCTCTTCAAGTTCTGGGTCTTTTACTAAACGACGGACTCCATTCTCATCTAGCTGCTCTGTATAACCAAACGGAATGCTGTTTGCTCCAAAGAATGACTCCCTGTTTTTGCGCTTGTGTTCGAAAACTGCTTTGATACGTTCTGAGGTTCTGCTGCGTTCTTGTTCGGCTATCGCTAAAAATATATTAACAGAGAACCTACCGTTAGCGTCAGCCGTTGAGTAATCTTCTCGTGTTGCCTTCCATACAACGTCATGTTTTTCAAGTATCTCTTGGACTAAGTAATACTGTTTTATACTTCTGAACCAGCGGTCTAAAGACACGAAGAGCACAATGTCTATTTTATTAGCTTCTATATCATTCAACAGTCTCATCATCTCTGGTCTTTTCTTATAAGGTAAACCAGCGCTTACACCTTCGTCACAATAATGCGATACTATGCGCATGTTATTCTTTTTGCAGTATTCTTCTAACTCTTCTTTTTGTGTTGCTATACTAAAACCGTGGCGCTTCTGGTCTTCCGTTGAGACGCGACTAAATAAACCAGCTCTTAATATCTTCATTCATGATGGCCTCCTCTATGTTGTTCCTGATTCTAGGACAACTACATTTTAACTCCGTTATATGTGGTTGTCAACAACTTGAAGTTAATCAGTTATTTCAATCTCATATGCATAAAGAGCGTCATAAAGTTTCTGTGGAATCCTGTTTTTGTATTCATTTGCTATATCTTTAATTCTTTGTTCCTTCATTTTTTTATATGAATAAAATGCTTCTTCTGGTGTGTGATGATATGTTGATTTTGAATCTTTATTGTTAACTTTCATTCTTGCAGCGAACAAACCTTGGTGTCCGCTAATGAGACAAACACCAAGAGGATATTCGCCACGACATGCTTTGTTATTAACAAAAAGTTTATTGATTCTTTGAGGTACGAATACACATGCATCAGGTGAATATACTTTATTTCCTTTGATAATTATGTCTTTGTCAATGCACATTTGTTCATCATCTATTTTATAAAAGTTTTCATCATACCATTTTTTAAAATTTGCATAGCAATGCCATTCATCACACACAAAACAGTCATTATATGTTTTATATTTTGGATACCTTACTTTATCATAACAACGGGCTATCATATCAGTCCATATTCTATATGCTCCACCCTTTTCTCGGTCTTTCGGGTCTACTTTGTCTATGTCCCCTAAAAATCCAACACCAGATACAACGGGTAAAAAATTATCTTTAACTTTACCACGTTTAAAATTTGAATATCTGCAATCTTTTGTCTTTTTGGTTTTTTCAAATCTTACCGTTATATCAAAAGCGCCACGATAATCGATAATCGTCATCAACTCACCTTGATTATTATAGTTTTGTTCACCTATACGCTTATTACGCATCTGCTCATTTGTTTCTTTTTGATTCATATCAATCCTTTCTATAGCACTATAGGGCTAACGGTTTTCCGTTAGCCCTTCAACTCATATATAAAACTATTACGTTTTCGCAACGAATTCTATTTTTATCTTAGCGTCGTGTTTATCGCTAAGTATATCTGAAAGTATCTTCTCTATCTTTTCTTTCAACGTAGGTTCTCCCGTGCTGCTCTTCAAATCGTTATGTTCGTTCACATACATTTCCCCTTTAGCATATAGATTTATCAGTTAGAATCCTTGCCGCCATCTCCTCGCCAATGTTTATAGACGAGTCGATGAGCATAGTTGTTGGCCTTCGCGAGGTCTTCCTCTGCGCTGTTCTTCAAACCAGCCCTATCGGAATACTTGATAATGTTTGCAAGCATAGCCGCTTCTCGCGCGGGAAGACCATCGATGATTGCCTCAATTTTCTCGATGGTCTCAAGTCCATGCGAAGCGTAATGGTATGGCTTGTCTACATTGTCATACTTTACAGGAGTGTCAAACTCAACGGGGTCTCCGCAAACATCACACATGTTACTCATAAGCATCACCTAATCCCAGTCAAACGTGATATGAAATTCATATCCCTTATCGATATCTTTATTGTTGGTTATAAGGTTTAAAACAATGTCCCTTTCAAGACTTTCGGCTAAGACTGCACGAAAGTCGTTGTGAAAATTTGTGACGCTATTGACTCGCATGGTCACATATTTCGGAAGGTATTTATCGTCATCATAATCGTTCATATCAATGTAATCGTTCATATCAATACGCTCCTCGCGCCTACTTTGGCAACGCCATCGACGTGCGAGGTGTGCCATCTGAATTGAGAAGGGGTGTCATCGTGTATCCAGTCCGATAGTCAACCAGCAAATACAGCACGTCTGTTTGCTTATCTTGCAAAACTCTGAAACAATCCTCACGATACACTGTGTCGAACACGTCTTCTTCATTTGCGCACATCGTATTCGCATATGCGATATTATCTTCGTGCATCATAGAGGTGGCAAAGGCGATAATACTGATTGCGATGGCGAATATACCAATGATTATCACTGCTTTTTTAATAAGCTTTTTGATGAAATATTTGTCCATCACTAGAACAGCTCCTCGCAACTGAAGATTATCTTATCTTTGTTGTTTCTGATGTCGGTAACATGATACACCATATCAAGGCTGTAATCGAAGTCAGCATCGTCTTCAGCTGTGAATACCACCTCGGCATCATCGTCTACTTTGCTGCGACTTTCAATAAGCTCGATTGCATGTTTAAGCTCTGCGAATGTCATTGTCGTTTACTCCTCAAATTAGATGCAGGCAAGTATTTCTTATACAATCCACACGGGTTGAACTCGGTGCAAAGACCACCTCGATATGTACACATAGGAACCAACAAGCCTTCAAACTCAGGGTTAGTCTCAACAACCTTGTCGCAGATAGCCTTGACAACCTCGCGTGTCTCTTTTGATGCTTGAGTACAAAGGCGCTTGTTCGCAATTGTCATAAGCTCTTCGGCGTTCATGTACCAGCACATCGTCACTGGTTCATCTTGGCGAGCGGCATTGCGGTCATAGTCGTCTTGACGGTCGTTGCGCTGAGACTTGACGAATGGAACAGCATGAATATGACGCACAAGATGAACAGCAACCCAGTTCGGAATATTGTTCAGTCGAAAACAGAACTCAAGCGTGCGGATAGGGCTGTGTCGTGCCGCGAGAAGCTTTCGCTTCCACTCCATAGTAGGAGGCTTAGCGCTTGTCTTGCCTACTGTGACAAGAGTGCATGTCTTCGCCAGCATCCAATCCTCGTCTGTCGGATGCTTTAATACATCCACTGTAAAGCTCTGATTTGCATCCATACCTTACCTGTCCTTTCACAATATCAACGTCTTTTGTGTTATTATTGTATGATATATGATTGTTCGTATCGTATAATGTGAATTTATCGAACATCAAATCTCATCACCAACATACAACTCTTTGATGTTTATAACATTGTAAATGTTTGTGTAATACCCGTACTTCTCGCACCAACGGACAAACGCATTGCTCATGGCTTCTGTGAGATAATTGATTTCATCCCGTGTCGGATAATCGATATCATCTAAGCCCAAATCACAAGCCAATCGGTCTTGAATCATCTCGATAATGTCATCGCCATCAATACGGTAATCAAATGGTTGCTTTTCTCCGATATAACAGTAATCAGGAACGGTGTCTTTTGTCCCAGCCTCGAACAAATCGGTTTCCTCACCATTGCACGCGATGTCATATTGCCTCATGGCTTCAAGCTCAGCATCCTCGTAGCTGTTATATTCGTCTACGTGCCACCATATATCGTCTTGGTCGTTTGCGCCGTTTAGCACATACTGCGTCATGTATAAATCACCACCTATGCAAACCCAAACCAATCGTCGTCATTATCATTGGTGCTTACAACTATAACAACTAGAAATAGCGTCAGCAAGATAATGTACATAGTCTCCATACAATCCTTTCTTATAGATATACCCTTTTACATCACGGACGAGACCCATCTTTCGCATGTCCTCGGCATAGTCGAATAGCTTGCGCTTGCCCTTATCACGCAACTTCTTAGCGAGCACATCATTCAAGAACGATTTGTTGAGCTGCTTGATAAGAAGCATGTCGCTCTTATCAAGCTTGGATATCGCGTCCTTATATTGAGCGGTAAGCTCATCTGGAATGTTCACGGTATTCTTCTTGAGGTTGCGAGTGCTGAATGGTGAGATTCCAGCGCCAGAGGTTCGAGCCTTCATAACTTCGGCGACCTTGTCGATGTCAAAAGAAGAGAATGTAAAAGTCACCTCGCACGAACTCTCGTCGTAATGGTCGAAAGCGATACCGAGACGTTGGAGTTCCTTCTTGATGTTTCTACCACGACCGAGAGATGGAATATACGCACCGAGCTGCATCTCCCGATGACCATCAGTGCCATATGCATATATCTGGCAGTTGTTTGCGCACTTGATATATACGCCAGTGGATTGGTCTATGTTGCCATTTGCGTCGCGAGGGAAATCGTTCTTAGACTCGTCAATCTCTGCGAGGCAACGATATTTGCCCTTGTAATGTGTTGCTATGTAATCCGCCATGTCGCCTCCTTGCTTTTAACGTCGCATTTGAATCGTATCGTATTTATATCTATAAATTGTGGAGACACACCGTCTATAGTATGCCTCCACAATTATTACATTTTATCGAACCGAATCATGCTATCGCTTTACGTTTTTGCGATACATCCAGAACTTGATATCGTATGAGTAGTCCTCAAGAAATATGCCGCTATTCTCGTTTCGCTTAAGACTGGTTCCCCTATAAAGCAGAGCGCCATTATTCTCTCCAATGTACTCAATTTTAAGCTTGATGTCTGGATTTGGGTACTGGTGAATGACAGTCGCGAACTGGTTGTTCAGGTCGTGGCCGTCTTCATCGAATACGTATCGAGAAGCCGCGTCGATGTTATTAAAATACGCACGATTGAACCTGTCTTTGACACCATACTTCCCAGTGACATCAACGACGTACACGTACTTCTCAAAGCTCTTAATCGTATTCACCATCATCTTGTCGATGTAGTGAGCCAGCTCCTTCTCGGGGCTGTCGATTCCATGGGAGTAATCATACTCGCTACTTGATAGCTCGATATGGACTAGTGTCTCATCCTGATTGAACCACATTCGACCGCCGTGACAGGAGCACATTTCCCAAGATATCGAAACAGGAAGGCACCCTGCCTTAACGACAACTTTATTGTCGTCGGCAGACTTAATATTGATATCGGTATCTGATAGCACATTGAGAATTGCAATCATCACCTTGTCATCTTCGATAAGTTTAAGCGTGTTAGATTCCATTTTTACCACCAATATACGGAATGATTACAGATTGAGAACAGTATCGTAGATATGCGGAAACTCGTGGTTTGTAACGGCAGCATACCACTTATCCCAATCATCCTTGGAATAAAACGGAGTGCATGTAGCCTCCACAACTTTCTTGACGCCCAGATACTCTGCAAGCGCATAATCAATAATCATCTGAACATCATCGACCAAGACCTTGTCACGCATCTGCGTACTAATGTTCTCGTTACGAAGCTGTTTGATACTAATCGGGTCTGGAATATCAAGTCCAAGAAGTTCGGCCTTTTCCTTTACCAAACTCGCCTGAAATTCGCTAAAACAAACGATAGGGTATCCAGTGACAGCACTTGTCTGAATCAGCATATGCGTCTTACCAGCACCACGGTCTTTAACGATAAGTTTCATTACAGCTCCTCAGCGTATTTGTCATTGAACTCTTCCTTTGTGACAGTTGCCATATAGACAATTGCACCAGCGATAAACAGTCTCAGAATCGGAACTGCGGACACAGTAAACAGGGCAAACAGCCTGTTTGAATACTTCTTATTTGCATTGTCAAGCCAACCATTTTCATTAATCTTATGGGTGAAAATGCAGCAAATACAGAAGATGATAATCATCCAGATAATTACGCTTGATAGATATGTTTCAAGCATTATTGCTCCAATCAATTACTCTCAAACTTGCAGAATGGTGAGTAACGATACCACCAACATCCATGCTCTATGTTGTAACCTGTGATTGGGTGTTGAATTCCACTCTCACAATAGTGTCCTATGGTACGACCATATACATCTCGATATTCACTATATCGTTTACACTCTGCGCACGGCGGCTTCTTGTTGTGCTTCTTACCATCGTTCATTATTAATCATCCCAATCGTCGTGCCGATACTTGCCCCACGGACAAGTCCAGCAGTTACACTCATACTCGCCAAGCTCGTTAGTGTAATAATCGTCACCTGCGATACGGCAATCCTCACATGGGTCGAATTCGTCCCACCAGTCATCGTCATATTCATCGTCATCATCGAAATCACAGTCATCCATGATGTCGCGAAGCGTCTCGTCGTTGATGCCAGTATCGTATCCGTAATACTCGTTCAACATGTTTCGGACGCTTACGACAGCGCCATCACTATAAGACAATACGACCACTTCCTTATCGACCGTCAGTTGAGCCGAAGCCACCGAAACGAGTTCCATTTGCAGCGTCGTTCATAACGGTGTGATACTTGGTAAACACACCCTGACAGAACGCCTGACCACGCTCGACAGTCACAATCTTATCGCCATCATTTACCATGCACATATGGATATGGCCCTCGTTATCCGCATTGTAGTAGTCGGAATCGATGACTGCGGTGAGGTTCTTCGGGACGAGTCGGAACTTGGTGGACAGGCCGCTTCGAGGATAAATCATGAGAACCATGTCGGAGGGCATATGGACTCGGATGCCAGTTGGAATCATGATAGACTCATTCGGCTTAAGATAGAAGCTGATGGGAGAGAAGAAATCATATCCCGCACTGGCAGAAGTTGCACGACAAGGCTCCTTGATATCTTTGTAGATAGACAGGATATCGCCCTCTGCATCGTCGTCCGCATAGTCCTTAAGTGCGTTGACCCAATCGTTCTTGAACTGCTTGAAAGACACAGGCTCAAATGCGGGAGCTGAATTGAGCGTGTAGTTCAACATGGCATTAGCCATCGTCTTCACGGCATTCTCGTTGTTCTCAATGTCACGCAGGATAGCACTCAGGCAATCATTCATACTCTTACACCTTTCTTTTTAGTAAGTGCGCCCGATAATTACCTACACATCATACCCCGTCGGGCGCACTTTTATACAATGAATTTTGGGAAATATTAACTACTTATTTAATAGCACAATTTCTCCACATTCCAACGTCTTATCAACATCGATAACACGCTGGTTTGTCGAACCAGCCCAAGGATAATTGACATCAGCAAGCTCATAAACAAACTTCCCATCGACAACCACATCGCACTCGTTCACAATTTTCTTCATTTCAGGATTACGCTCTATATACTCCCACTTATATCCAGTGTAAAGCCAGATAGTTTTATTTGGATAGCGGTTTTTAATATCCACAACAAGACCATAAACATCTTCTAGGTTCTTAGGATTCAGCGGGTCTCCACCAGAAAGCGTAATTCCAGATATATAATCTTTATCGAGTTCTCTGTAAATTGATTCAAGAGCATCTTCATCAAATGGTTTGCTTAAATTGCCATCCCAAGTCTCTGGATTATGACATTGATAGCAATGATGTTCGCAAAACGCTACAAACAAAACGACTCTAAGACCGTCTCCATTAAGCATGTCATCGGTTCTAATCATATGATATCTCATTTAATCGCCTCCAATTACATGCTCTTGCGCTCTTTAATCTCGATAACCTTTGCCTCATTGTATCGAGACTTACCATGAATCTTGGTGTATCCGATATATCCGTTCATGCGGTCAATTTGCGTGACGTTGTCGCTTCCGCATTTTGGACATACATCCATATCAAGCTGCTCATAACCGCAATCTTCGCAGTAAGATAACGCAAGGTTGCATCCCTCATAGAACCCCATATCCATCGCACGTCGGACGAGCGATTTCTGCGCCGCTCGATTGTATGACACTGGATAGCGACAATATTGAATCTTGCCGCCGTTAAAGTAGTTCCAGAATCTACCCTCCAAATCTTGCTTCTGAACTGGCGTGATATCTTCCCACACTCCGCAATGGAAGGAGTTGGAAACATAAGCCCTATCCGATACACCCTTGACGATTCCATATTTCTTGCGGAACTGCTCAATCTGAAGTCCGCAAAGGCTTTCGGCAGGGGTGCCGTATACGGCATAAAGGATGCCGTCTTCCTTCTTGATTCTATCAATATACTCGTTGATGTGCTTCATAACCTCAAGCGCAAACTCGCCGTCTTCAACGATTGACTTGCCGTTATAAAGCTCTTGAAGCTCGTTCAACGCTGTAATACCAAAACTCATAGTACACACCTTGAGCAGTGGCCGAATCTTCTCATCGGGCTTCAGCGTGCCACCAAGGAAACCGCCCTGCGTAAATGCCAGCGGGTTCGTGGCGGCAAGCTTCTCGCCAAAGAAGTCATATGTACGCTTGTGAAGTCCCCGAATCATCTCAAGATAATAATCGAGGATATCGTAAAAATCTTTACTCTCCTGTCGCGCCTTGGCTAGAATCATCGGGAGATGAAGAGAAATTGCACCGAGGTTCCAACGACCCTCGAAAACAGGGTAATCTTCCTCATCGGCTGGCTCCATTCCACCGCGCACATACCAAGGAGAAAGACTTGCCCGGCAGCCCATCAAACTTACAACTTTGCCGTACTTCTTGTACATAGATGGGATATATCCATCTCCTGTGAGCGATAAGAAATCAGGATACATGGTCTTGCTGCTGCACTCAAGTGCAATGTCAAACAGGTACTCAAGTTCCTTGCCGTCACCGTGAAGATTCTCGTCGTAAAGGAAAGTGAGCTTTGGGAACAATACTGGTTTCTTAAAACCTTCTTTGCCCTGTCCGCCCATACGAACACGAAGAGCAACCTCGGTTGCCATTCGTTCAAACACGCCCGTACCGATGCCAAACGAGATTGCGACAAATGGATAGTCGCCACGCGAAGAACCAACTGTATTGAATCGGTACTCCCAAGATTGGAAACCTTGCTCCATATCGCGATATACCTTCTTCATGGCGTATTCGTGAGCCTTATTCTCATCATACGACATCATATCGCCAACGATATCACGATAATCTTCTTTGTATCGGTTATAAGACTTCTCTGCATAAGGAGCAAGTATCGAGTCTACACGAGGCACTGTGAATCCGCCATACTCCTGTGAAGCCGCACTCATTGCAACATCAGAGATAACGTCAAAAGCAACATCAAGACTCTTCGGCTCGTTATACCACACGTTGCCCATTTCGAACCCGCCCTTAACGACATTGCCCATATCAAACAAGCAACAATTCATACCATCAAGACGGTCTTTCATATCATGGATGTAGATGTACCCATCATTCGATGCCTGAAGCTCATCCTTATTGAGGAAGAACTTCTTGTACAACGCCTTATTAAGCTCACCGTAGATAAGAGAACGCTGCGTTGAAATCATGGAGGAATCCGTATTGGCGTTACTCACGTCTCCAATGTATCGAATAGATTGGCTTTTCTTATATACCTTGTCAAGCATAGAAACGAAATCAACTTTATAATTTCGATACTCGCGATACGCCTTCCCCGTGTCTGGATATAGGTCGATAAGTGTTTTCTCTACAATAGAGTGCATTGTAGAAACAGGAACATCCGCACCCTCTGGATGCTCTGACTTCACATAGAACATTACATTATCACATATTCTCTTGAAGTCGTCTTCAGTAAGATTGTCTAGCGCACGAGCAGCAGCCTTCTTACATGCATTAATGATTTTTGTTTCATCATACGGCTCAAGCGTACCGTCTTTCTTGATGATTTGAAAATCAGCCATACACAATACCTCCTTCTTATATGTACACCACATTCCCATGTCGCAAAAGTATCCTACTAGAATACAATTGCGACATGGATTACCCTACAAAACTATGTCAACCCGATATATGTAGGGTATATATCGGGCATATATTATACCTCAAGTACCCAAAGTTTATACCGAGAATTACAAATTCATAAAATCAACATAAATTACTTGGACTCATTACGGACGATATCGAACATCTCCTTTGGGTCATCAAGCAGTTCATGTCCGCCATCGGCCATAAGCGAATTCTTGTAGAATTTCTTAGACACCATATCGATGTAAAAGCTGTGGTTTCCATCCTCGCCCATGAAAAACCTCTGATACTCATCCTCACTCATCAGACGCTTAACCTCAAGCTGCTCAAGAGCCAAATTGTCGAAGCTTACCACATCGAACAGGTTTTCATCAATAATATCCTTTAGCTCACTGTACAACGCCGCCTTCTTTGCTTCAACGTCTAGTGCGTTATAGCCGTAATAATCGACGCCGCGTCCGACCTCCTTATAACCGAGAATGAGAATCTTAAGCCCTTTATCACTTAACACGTATAGCTGACCTGTATTGACAATTCCATTGACAACGTGAATCACAGCATTGGGGAATTTCTGTACATCCTTAATGAAGCTATCGCTCACGTTGTTAAGAGACACACCGAGACCGTAAATTAGCCTGTCATCGCTCAGCTGATTGAGTAAGTCAATGTTCTTCATGAACGTGGTCTGATTGACTGTAATGGACGGCACGAGCTTGAGACTCTTGCACTTCTCAAGAAACGGAACAAGGTCTGGATGCAGTGGCTCGTTTCCATTGAGTGCAATCTCTGTATACGGAGGAAGATTATCGATGAAGCTAGGCGGCATGATGTCAGCGTGCTTGCCGTTTTTTGAGCAACCAGCATAGCAGAACTTACAGCCCATCTCGCAATACTTTGAGATAGTCACATCGATACTCTCAGCATGGTCGGGAGTGAGGTTGTCCAAATCATTGAAGCGCATTTTGCTGCCGTCGTTCAAATTGAGCATGACGGTATAGTTGCCATTTTTGTACGTGACAATGTCACCCATCTTCAAATCCTTTCGTGTATGTTTATCGAACAAGTATAGTATACCCTAATCCATGCCGTACATTCCGAAAACCACAATCTCATCGCCGCTCTGTGTCTCGTATTGCTCGCTATACTTCTCAAGCTCACCATACTGCCAATACTCGTAATACGTATAGAACTGATGATAGACGAGATACTTATCGACATACTCTTCGGGAGCATCGTCGATATTCTTGCACATACGGATTGAGTCATCATCGGGTACATCATACCACATGTAACTCTCGATTGGATGGTACCAAGAATTCTTCTGATACTCCTTATCAATTTCTCGGACAGCCTCGATTGCAGCTTCGCGGCTTACGAATTCACCTGCATCCGCATTGAAGAGGATGTCTTTGCTTTCAACCCATGCATCATACTCGGACTTTGACACGATAGTGAGTGAATGCGTTGAAGATGAATTTGTCTCAAAAACATTATCTCGAATCTGAATCATACCAATTCCTCTCTGTTTATAAGAGCATATCCACAATAAACGACAATAGTGCTGTTACAACGCGCAGAATCGCGACTCCAACAAGTCCCCAAAATACAATTATAATCAAGCCGACTATGAGAATAGTCAGAATATACTTAAGCGCATTGCGTATTGGATGTTCGCGTTCATATTGTCGTATCCTGCTCCATTCATCCAAGTGCTCTTGCTCCATCGTCTCGTCGATGCGTTCCATCAGTTCCCCTTATAGATGTAGTCAAAGTTATCTGGGTCGTAATACGGGTTGTCCCAATTACCCGTCTTCTTGTAAACCCAATCACCAGAATTATAATACGAAATCAGTTCATCAAAGTCACCGCTATCTGGCTTCTTCACATCATCTTCACGAACATAATGATACTCGCACCCAACGTCGCTCATCGGCGGATTGTCATCATCCCAATCGATATTGTCATTTCCCGTGTAGACGACACTGTCTTTATTAAACAGTGCGCGAGCCAGCATGTCATGGTCATCGAGCAACTTGTCGATGGCTGGAAAAATCTCATTCTCATGGTCGATACCGAAGTCGTATCCCCACTCATCGCGCATATCCTCAGGATTGTCGAAATACCATGTTACATCGTTCTCGATGAGAAATGAGCGAAGACGCGGCAACCACTCGTCTCCCTTGTGCCGAACGTCATGGGCGATAATTGCCGTGTAAATGTAGTCACTCGGGTCGTACTCGGACTCCTCCCACCCGAAATACCTGAGGTAGAACTCCATATGCAACGGCTTATCAACAATTTTCTTCTTAGAAATACACAGGCTGTGCGTGCTGCTGCTATTGGTTTCGAACACGCCATTGCGAACCTGAATCATGACTATCCTTTCTAATTAACATTAATGCGCATTGACATCTGCCTCATGCAACTTGACAAGCTTATCATACAACTCCGCGCCCCAAATCTTGCGGTATTTATCATGGAGTTTGTATGGAAACGGACTGTTTGCGAAGGCATACATCCTCATATGCAGGTTGATGAGCACAGATACATCAATCGTCAATTCATCTGACTGCGTATTGCAGAAGTCGAAGAATAGCACATCATATGCGCCGACGTTCTCATGGTTGTAATAGTGCGCGATGCCATTATCATCAACGGAACGACAAAACACCTTGCCGACATCATGCAGTGATGCGGCATAGCACAAATCGCTTGTGTTATGCGGATTACTTGATATCAGCTCATACGCTCGAATCATATGGTGTCCAAGCGTTCTTGTGTGATGTGGGTTATCTTGATTGTATGAACGCAGATAACTGATGATATATACCGCACTTACATTGCGCTTCATATCGTTCCAATAATGTATCTTTATGTCATCCCAGCCCTCGAACTTCGCAGGTGTGTTCCAAGACTTGTACATGCGTTCGATGACTTCTTCTGGAACTTGACGCTCTCGATTCTCATTGTTCACAAGGCACTGGTCATATGGAGTTGCCATGATATAGCACACCTTGTTACAAGGAATATTTGTGAGTTCGCGCAAGAACGCCATACGCCTCTTGGATTTAATATTCGTTGCGCAATACACCGCATTGTCACCGTTTTTAAGACACTGCTTGATTCTACGGTGCAGCTCAGTGAATAGCTTGCCGTTGTCTCCCTGATGCGTTGCATCTCCAAACATCTCCTCGCGAAGAGCGTCTGAATCGAACACATGTGTTGTACGACTATCGTCATCGGCATTAATATTGTTTGCCAAATCGTATGCAAATGTGGTCTTGCCGCTTGCAACGAGTCCAACGGTCATATAGAGAGTCGGGATTTCTGGGTTAATCATATCTCATCCACCTTTGTTTTTTTTATCACCATGTAACGGCCACATCGATAACGCCAGAGGCGCACCCCGCATCAACGACGATAGCCGTACCGAGAGACGTTTCTACGATGGTTCCCTTTGGCAAATCACTAGACGCCACCATGATATATCCACCAAGCATCTTCACGCCGTCACCACGAACCCAGTAGTCTCCTTGGATTCCCATTGCATGTGCATTTGCTACAACCTGAGACATATTGAGGTTGTAGTACATTTCTTTTCGCCCATTGAACCAGTTAACACCACCACTAGGAGTCAACACACCACCACCAGAGGGATAGTTGCTACCACCCCCAGAGGAGTATTGTTGCTCTTGCTTCTTTTTCGCCTCTTCTGCTTCGCGAGCCTTTCGGGCTTTCTCTTCTGCGATACGCTGCTGCTCCGCCTCCCACTCTGATAGTCGAGTATCAAGCTGAGCGACAAGCTCATCAAGCTCGCCCTTGCACTTCTCAAAGTCATCGACCTTATGCGTGGTCATCATGTACTCTTCGTAGTTGAGAATTAGACTCTTTTCATCATCGACGATGACGTTCGCGTACTTATCGGATAACATAGAGGCAATTCCCTCAATTGCATGCTCTTTGCGAAGTTCGGCAAGCTTCTTCTCCTCGCGCTCCTTTGCCTTGCGCTCCTCTTCGGCGATTCGCTCCTGCTCGATTCGCTCTCGCTCCACCTGATACTGATAGGTGGCATAGCCACAGGCGGATACGATGGCGATTGCCACGAGCGATACGATTATAATTCGCTTCTTGTTATCGTCGCTAAATAGATTCTTGAACACGTTCATAAAACACCTTCCTTGGTCTCATGTGTCTGATATATTTATACCCGAAAGTGCGGAAGCTATACACCTGAATGACAGATGCACAACTTCCACACAATTGGCTGGTTTATTTATCGTTGTTCTCAAGCCACCGCTTGCGTAGCATGTCCGTCATAAATGTGTTGCGCGTCATATCGGCCTTCTTCTTGATGACCTTATTGACGGTGTCAACAGAACCGACATGAAAACAGCGCTTCTTGGAACGGGTAACGCCCACATAAAGCAAGTTTGAGTTGAGCGTGAACGTATCTGATTTGGCGGTCACGAGAATCACATTGTTGAATCCAGAACCCTGGCTCTTATGAGTGGTAATGGCATATCCCAGCTTGATATCCTGAGCCATGCCGTGATTATATTGAACCACGCACCCATTACCGAAGTCGATATCGATGAAGTCCTTGGACACGCTGACCACCTTGCCGCTCTCGCCATTCGCCACGAAACATGTAGGCCACTCAACATCCTTGTTCTCACGATAGAACCTTATCTCGACAGGAGACATGACAATCTCTGAGGTTGGAGCCTTGTAGTTGTTGGAACACTGCATGACAATATCACCAACGTAGTACATGTTGTCACCGCTCTTGAAGAAGTTGTCAGAACCGCAGTTCTTATTCGCAACCTTCTGCAACAGCTTGTTGTACTTATCCGCACCGTACTCACCGACGTTCTTGGCGTTAATCACCTGAATGTCGCTGAGCGGACAACCACTCTCGATAAGCTTCTTATAGATGCTTACGACGCGAGACTCGTATTTCGCAACACGTTCATCTTTATCATCCGTGCTGATATCATAGAACACGTAGTCTGCGTTGTTGCCGAACTTACCGAAACCACCGCGAATGGAAGAGGGCAGATATGGCGTGCTCATACGGATATCTGTTGCCACCTTCATGACGCCACCATCTCCATAACGGAACACCTTGGTGAGCGTAGTTGTCGGAATAAGGTTGCTCTCCATCAAGTCGTGGAACACGTTGCCGCACCCGACAGAGGGAAGCTGTGCGTCATCTCCGATTAGAAGCAGTTTCGTAGCGGCGAAATCAATCGCCTGTATGAGCCGCCAGAACAAATACACATCAACCATTGAAGTCTCATCAACGATGATTACATCTACGTCGAGATGATTTTCTTCATTAAATTCCCATGCGCCCATTGGATTGTATCCGATGGCACGGTGGATTGTACGCGCCTCACGACCAGTGACTTCGGACAAGAGCTTCGCAGCCTTACCCGTGGGAGCCATAAGAACATAGCTTTTATCCATATCATCAAGCATGGAGATTAACGCCTTCACGCTCATTGTCTTGCCACAACCTGCGAAGCCACGAAGGATACCGATTGACGAATTGCACACCATGTCCAAAAGACCCATCTGCTCATCACTCAACTTGAATCCGTCTACTTCTCTATACTTCTCGGTGTCGCACTGCCACTTGTTATCAGTCCACTTGTCAAGATTGTCGGCTACAGTGGTTGCCACATACTCTTCCATATCCCTAGTAAAGCTTAGCGCAACCTCCTTCGTCTCCGTATCGAACCAGATATCATTGTTGTTCATGGCGAACGAGAACGTGTCGATGCACTCAGGTGTCAAATCCTTGACCGCACTGAGAAGCTTTGAAATATCCATCTTCGTGTTGCCCTCGTTCTCGTTCTCGCCGAGGACATACATGATACACGCATGGCAGCGGTCTTGGCTCGTCTTGATATCGTACTCGAAATCCAAGATTCCCTCATCCTGCATGACGATGACCATATCATCAGCCTTCTTAAAGCCGATGCCGTTGACTGCGGTAAGCGTGGTATATGGCGCGCCTATCAATGCGGACTTGAGCATGTCGACCGACTTGTACTTATCGTACAGCTTCTTGACCATGGTAAAAGATAGCACACCGTTTAACTCGGCGACGATATCGGACAGGTGAAAATTCTGCGTAATCTTGTCGATGATGATAGCAAGCGAATGCTCTCCGATGCCCTTGAGCCTGTCGGTATCTATCTCGTGGGTTCGCCCTTCTTTGACAAGTTCGATGATGTTTGGGTATGCATCTGCAATGACGGCAGCCCTATCGACAGATGTGACTTCCTCAAGAAATGTTCTAACACCCTCTCGCGTGAGAGGCTGGTTGCGACGAATAACGTCTACATAATATGTAGTGTCATATGCAGGGTTCTTCGGCTGTTTCGGTGTAGCGCGAACCTCGTATTCGATTCCCATTGATAGCTCAGGCAGGTCTCCTGCGATAGAGACATTACCGTACTTGTTGAGTTTAACTCCTCTATATCGAACGGCATCCACGTTCATTGCGTAAATTTTAAAACCATCACGGTCGCAGACACAACGCATAACCTCGCCCTTGAAACACACCTGCTTGTTGTCGAATGCATTTCCGCTCATCCACCTACTCCCTTCTTATCACTTCGTAGCCAGACAAAATCGGCTCGACCTCTTCACTATCAACCCAAGTGCCATCTGACATCTTGCGCTTTTTATGTTCGTACACAACATCATCCATTCGAATGATGCTGTATTTGCCGAACGGATTCGATGTAAACACGTTCGAGCGCTTGATTCGCGTCTTAATCTCCTCTCCGTTGCATATGCGCCTGATGGTCACATACGGCCTCGTCGTGGAACGCGAATCATCGAATGCAACGACAATCCAATAGAAGTCGCGCATATCGCTATTGATATAATCGCACACACCAAGATTCTCAACCTCGGCCTTTACCTGCTCCACGATATCTACAGATTCATCATCGAACCTATCGCAGATATCCTTTATCAAGTTACGGTTATCAAGCTCGCGATACTGAGACTTCGTCTCCTTTGCGGAATGACGCTGAATCAGATACTCTGGAATACCAAGCTCCTCAGCCTTCTTCTTCGCAAGAATCTTAGACTTATGCAACTTACCGAATACATCAACGCAACGAAGCAGCTTCTTGTTCTTACCGAAGTCAGAAAAGAAGTTGAGCTTGATTAAGATGTCCAACTGACGGGAGTTAAGCGATGTTTTCTCGTCGATGTCATACAGCAGGTCGATGAATGTATCGTAATCGTTCTGCGACAACTCAAGAAGCTCACTTGCGATTTGAGAGTTGCAATACTTCACGCTGGCAATACCGCGATAGATGCTATTGGTTGACTTGTCCATCGTGTAATCAGCGCCAGACTTGCCGAACTTGATTGGCAGAACTTTGATATCGAAATATGGAAGCTCTGCAATGAGCTTCTTAGTCCTAACCTCATCGTCGGCATAGCACGAAAGAGTTACGGTGTAGTACTCAAGCGGATAATTCGCTTTGAGATATGCACCATAAAGACTATCAATTCCAGTGGCAACAGCGTGAGCGCTACAGAAGCCATAAGCCATACAGCTTTGAATCATCTCCCAAGTCTCTTGAAACTTGTCGATAGACCCCGTGTTCTCAACCCACTTCGCTTTAATCCTCTCTTCAAGGTTCTTGAAGTCGGACTGCTTAATCTTCTTCTTCGAAATCTTCTTGATGAGTCCGATTGATTCAGCGGGTGTGACACCCAGCCATTCGAAGTACTGCATCAGATTCTCTTGGAAGATGACATAGGAATGCGTCGACTCCAACAGCTTATCGAGGTATGGAGAACCTGTTGTGAAGTCCTCACGCTCGATGAATCTATCTCGCCACGGTTCAAAGAACGGACGTAGACACGCCGTGAACATGGCGATATCAGACACCGACTTAGGCTTGAATTTCTTCAGCAAAGACGTCGCCCAATCACCATCACACTGATTCAAAGTACATGTAAGACCACGCGCATAGATATCCCATACCCTATCATCAATGGATTCAAGAAGCTCCTTAACTGGAATGATTGGTTTACCTATGAGCTTAAACGTCTCGCTAATAAGATACCAGACCGATACAAGAAGAAAGTCATCCTTCAAGCATCGAAACTCGTCGGCTTCGCCAGACGTAATCATAACGCACATATGTTCACCGACGCGAACGATACCATATTCCTCTCGCAAGTCTTTGTTATCAAGAAGAAATGCACACGGATGAACAGAAGATGATATTACAGCACCAACATATTTATTGGCCTCATCGATATACGGCTTCCATTTCTTATCGTCCATATACAGTTCGATATTCTTTGCTACATCATTGTACTCCTCAAATGACATTCCATGAGAACGACACACGTTCCTAAAAGACTCGCCCATCTGCATCGTGCCATATGCAATCATCGGATAGCAACCATGTTCACCAAGAAGCTCTCGTGCGGCTTTCTTAAACGGCTCCTGACTAACAATGTTAAAGTCGATATCTGGCAACGCCCTGTTCTCAAGGAGTCGAGCAGTTGACATGAATCGCTCGGGGTAAAGTTTGATATCGAGCTTAAATCTGTCGAGCTGCGTCATCCCCAGAATCTTGTTTATATAGAAACCGCCACATGAACCACGACCAGTCCTCGTAAGGACTCCACCGTACTTGTTCACCGCCAAATCAACAAGCCTCTCATTAAACAGAAAATAGTCTGCCGTATTGATTTCCCTTGTGTCATTGATGATTCGCATCTCATCGGCAATGCCGCGCTTGTACTCCTTTAGCTCTTCGCCGCTCAACCCCTCGTTTTTAACGATGACCCTGAATTTATCGAGAACGTGTTTCTTAAGCTCCTCAACCTTACCTTCATGCGATAGATTCGGGTAGATGCTCGGCATCTTGATTTCCTTGTCAATCGCAATATCCTCGCACCCACGGAAGATAAGTGTATTGGCGATGGCACGTTCAATTTGCTCATCGCTTAACACGCCTTGTTCTTGGAATCTTTTGAAAAAGGTATCGTAATCTGGAAAATCAAGCATGAAGCTATCTTCATCTCCGTAATTGATACCTTTCCCTCGAAGAAAATCAAGACGGTCTTTTGCTTGCTCTGGATAAATATAGTGACTGTCATTTGCCGCGATAAGTTCTACGCCCAGCTTGTCTGCAAGTGCAAGACAACGTCGGTTCACCTCAATTTGCAGCGGGTCTTTGTGGTTCTGCACCTCAAGAAAAAAGTTCTTCTTGAAATGATTAGCCAATGGAACAAGCAAATCGCGAATAGAATCCTTGTCCCGCGCAAGCCCAGCAACACATGCCGAAGTTATATAGACATCATCTGGGTCTAGTGCGAGCAAGTCCTCTGGAAAGATTCGAGGTTTGTAATAGTATCCATCTGTGTTCGAACGACTCGTAATAAGATTCACCTTCTTACGAGCTTTATTCGTCTTTGGAATGATAACTATATGATAATTCCTCTTATCCTTCTCAAGTGGATTGGGAACAATATATCCCTCAACACCGAAGATACAACGGATACCATACTTTTCGCACAAAGTAAGCGACTCGAACACGTCACCACCAGTACCATGATTAGTGGTAAAGTAGCACCCATACCCAAGTTCCTTGATGCGCTTCAAATACTCTTCTGTTTTAATATGGGTATCCGGTGTCATCATCGAAGACACGCTGTCATGCTTATGATAGTTCTCGTATTCTTTGACCACCTGTTACCACTCCTTTTTTATATTGCTATTCTAAAAATACTTGATACTTTCTTTTTAGAAACCAATCGTTACAATTTTTATAAATTAAATCTCTAAATCTAAATACACTGTCTCGCTTCTGTATGGTGATATAATATGTGGTGTTTTTACGTTTATCTTTGCGTCTATCCACGTGCATATGCGATTGAATGTCGTTTTCCAACAAGAACTTGTTTAATTGTTCAGCGAAAACACTACTTCCTGTTGTAAACCTTATATACGTGTATATGTATTTGTGGTTATATTTTTTGTCTATGATTCTACTTTTATACACACACCCATCTCCGTCAAATATGCCACGCATTAGGTGCCACATATTATCATTAAATACAGGAAGTTCTACGGTATACGTTTTTCTAACGCCAATACCCAAAGAACAAAGATATTCAATATCACGGTCGTTTCTCCACTTTACTTGGCTGTTGTTCCCGTCTTTATACACCTTTTTTGTTGGGCATACAATATCGCGTATTTTTTGTATCATATACTTATCCTTTAAGGATATGCAAATATACATATGGTTCTTTGCTGCATACACACACCCGTCAGTTATAATCAAACCAAGTAAGTATTTTTGTATGTAGTCGTCTACATCATCCCGAAATAAACCAATGTCTTCTTTAAATCTCGATTGTCCAGCACATGACTTACAGCAAAACCTTTTATTCGAACGGTCTGTTTCAAATTCTTCTCCGCAATATTCACAAACTTTTAACAATAAAACCCCCATACATATCTACATAAAATACACGCTACGAGCCACATTATGTTCGATAATCCCATAAACCACCAAGTCGATAAGCCCCTTGATGTCCCAGCGGTTGCTCAATTCGATATCGCTAACATCTGTTTCATCGATATACTTATCTGCTACACACCGCGATTCGAGGAGATATTCATCTGCAAGAGCTGGCGCCCTAATGCTACCAACGCCACTCTTAGCGTCCATTAGCTTTTCGTACTCTGCATCATCCCGTTTCGTCAGGCAATCCTCATAACTCCAACCATCGACGATATAGTGCTGCAAGAAGTAGTGCAGCCTGACAAGATGATGGAAACTCTTGGTGTCATATCCGAACTCATGGAAGCTCTTCGCTCGCGCCTCAGTCCATGTCTCCATGTCCTTGCGCTTCTGAACCATCATGCCGTACATGCACTTGACAGCCCGCTTGGTATCGTATCGCGCGATAAGCTCGCGATTCTCATACAGCATCTCCCAGTCGTTCTTGTAACGCGGGTTTACGATAACTGCCTTTGCGAACAGCGTCTCTACGAAGTTGATGTTCTGCTTCAAGATAGTGTTCATATAGAGCGCAACATCCTTTACCTCGACGTGCTCCCAGTTATCTTTCATAAAATAAGTGGTGTTGTCGCGCTTGTTCTCAATGAGCTTCTTGAGGCTCGGCACTGTGAGCAACTTGGAGTCGATATCGGAATCCTCATTGTCAAGTCCGTAGTTCACACTGCCATTCGATGCGATGACGAACCAGTCTGAGATATTCTCATTGACCATAGCCTCGCTAAGATGCTCTTGAAGACGAGCTTCGATTGTTTCTTTATCCATATCTACTCCTTATCGGCCAATACATCATACTCAACGATATAGTAATAGTTGTCATCATTCCAAATTACATCACTGTAAACATCCTCAAAATTATCACATGTGTTTACTCCATCGGAATTGAACTTAAGGCTAGGGCAATCAATACAGCCATTAAAACATTTTGGATGGCCGTTGCGATATATAATCTTACCACCGCTATCATCCATAGGACACGATGGCGATTTAACGTGCCACTCGATATGCTTATCATTTAGATATTCGACAGTTTTGCGTTCGTATCCATAGATACCATCAAGATACTTCTCAGCAGCTTGATAAGTTGAGAAGACTGTATCTACCCATTCATCATGGTCTTCATACTCTTCTCCGTTGTCGTACCACACAACAAACACCTTGCCAGTTGTATCGAATTTATTTTTAATATCATCAGACTCGTCGTTAAACATGTTCAACCTCTGTAATATCACCGTACTCGTTTGTATTGTATTTAATGACATGTGTATTTATATTATGGTTTTTTGCAATGTTAATCATGTGCCTTGTCCCGTTGCTTTTACCATCTCCATTTAACTACACCAACCTATCTACGCACTTTTCCAATTGACAATCTAAGATTCTATCATACGCAATATCGTAATAATCCGAATCTATCTCGCAGCCTACAAAATCTCTATTATTCAACAATGCCATCTTGCCAGTGGTGCCGCTCCCCATGAACGGGTCTAGGACAACGTCGCCCTCGTTGCTCCAAGACAGAATGTGGTCTTGCGCAAGTTGCTCTGGGAATACAGCTGGGTGCTTCGTCTTGTTCAAACCTCTGGACACATGCCACACATTGAACCTTCTGCCGTATTCCTTCACAGTACGCATCTCTTCTTTAATCTTTCTGTCTTCCCTGCACGACCTCGTCTCCCTATGCGACTTTGTACCAGCAGACTTGTTCTTTCTGTCTTCAAGCAGATGTATCGACTTTGGTTTGCCCTTTGAGAACACGAACATATACTCGAACACGTCGTAATATCTATCTTGCGTTGGCGCAGCTGGACTCGGCTTCTCCCAAATCATAGTGTCATATAACCTAAACCCACACTCGATGAAATACAATGCCTGTTTAAACGACGTGCCAGTCTCACTTCCGTTGACAGTAGAATCATTGACAATCCATACAACGACACCGCCGTCTTTAGTCACCCTGTAAAGCTCATGCGCGATATCCATGAACTTATCAAAGCTCCACTGTTCGATACTGCCGTTGTATTTCCTAAGCTTGTCATATGGTGGTGATGTAACCGTCAAATCAATACAATTATCGTCCATGTCTTTCAACACATTTAGACAGTCGTCATTGTAAATCTGAAACATCTACACTCCCACATTATCAACATATGACCTGTTCATAAACGCAACACTGGCCTCCCTCAATTTAACTTCGCCAGTCCAATCGTTTTCACACTCAACCATCCTGCTCAATTTTACCTTTACAGGCTTATTATCATTAACAGCCTGTTGTACAAGCCGCAAGAAGTCTTGTTGTATTAAAATACGAGGTGCCTGTACCGTGTTGCGATGAATGTTACCCGCAACATCAATCTCAATCGTGCATTCGAATATCTCGAATTGCCCAGTGAGAATGTCCTCTACTGTAAATCCAAACATAAGGCAATCTCCTTTTCGTCATGTCATATATTTATAGCATATATAGTTAGCAGTATGTAGACTCGCTTACTAAGTAAACAAGCCTACATACATTATTCATATTTTACATATTTTCATGGAACGTGCGAGCGATAACCTCGTCTTGCTGTTCCTTGGTGAGGTTATTGAACGCCACGCAATATCCCGATACACGTATAGTGAGTTGAGGATACTTCTCAGGATGCTTCTGAGCATCAATAAGCGTCTCACGGTCAAATACATTCACATTGATGTGATGTCCGCCTTTGACCATATACCCGTCGATAATCTCAACCAAGTTATCCGCCTGATTCTGCGGAATCTCTTCAACGTTCATACGCACTCCTTATACAAGTGAATCCAACCAGGACAAATCATCGTCATCGTCGTTGCTTGTCTCTACATTGACATTATTCTTCGGCATGAATAGGAAATCACAATTGTTCTTCTTGTCAAGCTCGTCGAGATACTTGCCATAAGGCTTATGCTTCTTAGGCGAATATCCCATAAGCGTGGCGAAATAATAGCTCTGAGACTTGAGGTTTTCATCACTATCCCAGAACAGCATCTCGTCATGCGTCTGCTTGTACTCATACTCCTTGGATTCAATCTCATCAATGGTGTTGATGATATCATCAATCCAACGGTTGATAAGCTCTTCTGTTAAAGGAACATACACAAAGCAGTCAGAGATTACATACTTCTCGCGAACATCATATGGCAGCACATCGATGCTATTTGAGCTTGCAAGCTCCATCAGATAATTGTCTGTCTCATCCTCGTAACCGAGCTTCTTGAGCCACATACGCGCATTCGTCTGAAGTGATTCGCCAATCTTGCAACGCTCAACCTGGCGGGTCTTCGTCTTGCCATTTGCCTGAGTATACTGAATATCGCAGTACTTGAGGAAGTTGAAGCAACACTTGATTTTGTCGAATGGAACACCCTTTTGATTCATACCAACAGCATATGTAATCAACTGTCCAGAATGCTCCTCAAGTGATTTACCAGAATACTTTGAGCTGGTCTTGAAATCTACGATGTTCCACACATCGTCATCATCTTTGAACATGGCATCGATATATCCGATAAATGCGTTCTTGCCAAGTTTAGCCGTAATAGGCTTCTCAATAAGAAGCTTGTGCTTGTATCTGACGTGGTTCTTGAAGAAGTGTTCGATACATTCCTTATATTTTGCCTTCAACTGCTTATCGTGTTCCGCATCGTTTCGGTCTAGTTTGAGACCAGATACATCGACCGCAACCATCCAACCGTCTTCGAACTGACCGAGCATATCATCATACTCAATCTTTCCCTCATAATAATCATCGAGGGTGTCGTGGCAAATCGTACCAAGACTGGCATATGCGCAATCTGTACGGTCTTCCTTCTCACGCTTGACGTACTTCAAATAATACTCATATTGACTGGTCATATACGTTGATACGCGACTGTAAGACCATAGTCTGTCAACGTCATACATCTCTTTAATCTCATTCAGCTGCTCAAAAGAAAGCCGAGCCATCTAACCCCTCCTAATATTCAAGCTCATTTACCTCATTCGCCCAATCTGCAAGTGCGGCATGTGCCATAAGGAACATATGATAACGCTCAACTGGGTCTGTTTCGAAGATAAATGCGGTTAGCATAGGATGACCATTGTAAACACCGTAAGTCCAAGGAGAAGGAACGTCGGCAAATGCACACTCAAGTACGTTCTCTCCCAAGATATCCAGCAAGATGTCATCGAAACGAATCTCGGGACATCCGCGCAGACAGTTGACTGAGTTGCCAAACTCAGAAGACGCAATCTCATAACCCTTCTTATGCAACATCTGAATTACAGGCGCGAAAGCATCGTCAACATAAATGATGTCATTACCCGCGCCCTCCGCCTCCTCGTAACCTCCGTTACACGAAGCCTTCGGGCATCGACTGTACGCGCCATCAAACAGCTCACCACAAGCCTTGCACATAAACATATCTATCTTCTCCTCTAATATTCGACGATAATGAACTCGGTATGGCTACCGAAATCGGTGTAGACGCGCGTCTTGCCGTCCTTATCCTGCATCCAACGACGCATATAAGGAGCGACATAATCCCGCTCATTCAAGAAATGCTTGATTACGGATTCGGCATCATCGCTGTTTTCAACCTCTGCCAAAAGCAGCTCTTTCCCCTTGCTGTTCTGGAAATACACCTTCATGTTTATACCATACCTTTCCCGATGAAGCGCTGATACGCCTCATGCTCACGCTTACCGTACTCAACTCTATTATCTATAAGCTCTTCGTATTGCCAGTTATGACAATCGCACGGACTATCTTTATCGCCCATGTAATCGAAGTCATCCCTTACATAAGACACTTTGACTGCCTTATAAAACTTATCGCACATACATCTGACATCATTGATATCAACATCTTTGTCGAGAGCGATGATTACCTCGTTGACGTTAAGTCCGCGTATGATTCTCATCTGTTCATATGTCATGGTCTTACCTTGCAGTGCGACGCATGTCGGGTCTCCGTGTGAGAACCGTTTGAGCACGGACTTCTCAGATTCTACCACGACTACACGCTTGGCCTTCTCGATTTCATCCTTGTTCTCCCACAATCCATACAGGTTCACACCTTTCCTGTAAGATGGAGTGATGAAGTATTTCGAGACTCCAAGCTCTTTGTAGTTGTCAATCATAGTACGCTGGTTAAATCCGAGCAGCCTACCATCAGCCCAATATCTTAGAGGTATCACCATTCTCTTATGTTTATACGAATAGCACAGCTCGAACTTGTCAGCAGCCCAAGGCATGATTCCTTCTCTGAACCAGTCGATATGAAGTATCGGCGTGTAATCATCAAAAGCCTCTTCGGATATCTCCCTGATTTCAGACGCATCAATTACGGCACCGCGAGCATCCTTGATATCTCTGAATGTTTGCAGACAATGTTCCTTTGGCGGTCTCACTTCTTTGACATATGGAATGAATTCCAAATCAAATAGCGAATGCAACCACTTGATTGCATCTACGAAACCAATATCCAACACGATTTGAATCAGGTTGATTATATCCTGTTGGTCATCGAGTCCGATGCCTCGTGAATAGCTTCTGAAGTCGAGCCATTTATTATCTGATACGACAACTCCACTTGGATTGTCGCCGTCTGGCATGGTCGCGGCATAATAACCGCGCCCTTCATTGTGCCGTATGTTGTGGCACCCAAGCTCATCGAGGACACGTTCAATCTTGCCGTTCTCATATATGTATGATTTTAGAGATTGGACATCCATTGAACGCGCCCTCCTTTAAAGCGAATATATGGTGCCTTATATCATAACACAGAAATGTTAGAAGTCCTGTGGGATAGTACAATAAGCATAGTCTTGATAACGGTTGACTGAGAAATCGGCTTCACTTGCTATCTGGATATTAGACCTGCCGAATCGGTTCTTGCTAATGAAGCAAATCATATAATCAACATTCTCCTCAAAGCTCTTTGGGAGCGTGCTGCCATTATTGCCAACCTGCCACAAGTACACGTTTTTACCCTCAAGTTCGTCTTGAAACGGTCTGCGGAAAAACAAGTTGAGTGAAAACACATCCAAGATTCCCTTGGACACACCGATGTCTGCACTGCTCAGATAGCGGCTGCGGTTCTTCACAAGCTGGTACGTGATTACCATGGCGGTATTGCTGTGCTTGATTACATCATAGAATCCGACGCAATCATTCATCATCGATTTCCACGCTTCCTTATCGCGAGAATCAGCGCTCTCCTTGAGCGTATCGAGCACGATGATATCCCACCCCATCTTGGTGTACTGCTTGAGAAGCTTGATTACAGTGCAAGCCTTGTACTGTTCAAGAGGAATGATGGTGATGTTCTGTTTCTCTTTGATACTGTCGTACCATGCTGAAGCGTCATATAAAGCCTGTTTCACATCGTCATCGAAGTTGCCTTTGCGCAGCATCTTCTTTGTAATCCGCTTACCTTTAAGCTTAGATTGCATACCGTCATCATTGTTACAATACCAAATGAGGGCTTCTTTCTTGAATTTCGTCTCATCTTCCTCATTGATGATGAACAAAGCTTTAAGGTTCTCTTGCGTCACGGTTGGGAAGATATAGTTGACAGCCAAGGTTGACTTACCTGCGCCAGAACTACCACCGATGCCAGTGATACTTCCTGGCATCAGTCCGCCAGTCTCATCGTTGAGCAATGGGCAGTTGTGAAACGGTATGCCTCCACCCTCGCCCTCGTCAAGCTTATCGACAAGCTCCTTCATTCCTTCATATCCATTGTACTTATGGATATTCTCATCCGTATCAATGAAAACCTTGCCGAACTTGAGCATATACCAGTCGTGGATATCGTCAAGCGACATATCCTCGAATTTCTTCTTATCGGCTTCTGTTACGACGAATCCATTCTTGATAAGTTGCAATACGGCATTCCACTTGTTGAGCGTGGAGATATATGAATCTAGGTTGTCACGCTCAGTGTAGTTCTTAAGCTCATCAATTACATCGTAGCCACCGCTCTCGGTATATTCCTTCTTGAGCTTATCGTGTCGATTAAGATACAGTCCGACCTCGATATCATTGATTACCTCTTTGCGCTCATCGACGACAAGCGCACGGGCTATCTCGAAATAAACGCGCCAAGTGTTCGTATGGAAGTCATTGAGCGTGAGGTTCAACTCATAGAGCAAACTCGGCTCATTGTAGATACAACATACAATCTGACCTTCGATATTGGCTGTCTGAGAGATAATCTCCTTGGCAATCTGCACCCTGTATTCATCTACGGGATTTGCCTTATTCTTCTCGGCCATATGTCTGAACGTCACCCCTTACCAAAATTCTTCAAACATCTGCTGGCGTCGAACATTGTCCTTGACTTGCCTGAAACAGTCAAGACCATTCTGGTTATTGCGCTTAGATGAATTATCTTCGACTGTTTCTTTTACGTGTTGTTCCGCATTCTTCTTAGCTTCCCGCATATTCTTCATGCGCTGATATATCTCTGGCACATGATTCTCTACTATCTTGAGCGCATATGCGAACTTCTGCTCATCGTTCTCAAATGTCTTGTTCGACATGGCTCGACGTATCTCGTATATGTATGCCTTATATGCCGTTAATATCGTCTCGAAGGTGTAATCAGAGCGCTTATAAACATCTAGGTTTGCAGTTGATTGACCCCAGCGCAGTCCTTTGAGACGCAGCACCATGTTGGTAGTCAATCCTTTGACATCATCATATCCCATGACGTTTTTGCGAATGAACATATCAAGCTCATTCCACGCATCTCTTTCCTTAATCGGCATTTGAGGATACGTCTTGCGCCTTCGTTTTCGCTTTGGCTTCTGCTCAACAGTTGGAAGCTCGTCCTCCATCATGTTACACCTCCTTCGAATATAGGAGGTGGGAGTTCAGCCCCACCTCCGTTATGTCCCTGCCTTACGCTAGGACGACGCCACGCTTGGCCTTGTTGATGGTGCGTCGAATACGTCGAAGCACACCCTCGCCATCGGTGTTCTTGCCGTTGCGCACCAGTCGATTGTAACGCTCTTCAAGAACCTTGATGCGACCGTCGATAAAAATATCGGAATCGTTCATAAAATCTCCTTAAGCCTCGTCGATGAGCTTCATAATCTTATCAGCATCGTCGATATTGTCAATCTCCTTGGGGCTGGTGTAGCCCATATCCTTGATTGCCTTCATAATAGGCTTCAGAATATCTCGATTATCTCGATTGTCGGTGAAGAACATGACGATATTGTTGATGGTGTCATCAAGCTCCTTCCGCTTCTTTGCAGCCGACTCCTTCTGGGCAACTTCCTTCTCGAAGTCCTCCTCCTGCTCCTTGTTCTCCTGATAGCGGTCTTTGATTGACTTTCCACCATCGCGAACAGCGGCCTCAAGAGCATCTCGCATAGCCTTGATAAATTGTTTCGCGCCGAACTCAATCTCGTCAACGATGTGAGCCATACGACCACCGCTATCGACGCAATAACTGGAATCGCGGAACTTAATCTTGCGGGTCTCAGACTTGACAACGCTATTCTTCTTATTGTCCTTTACAATCTCACGGTCGATGTATGCGATACCGACAAGGTCGATATTCTTTTTGAGCTGATTGAAGTAGCGCTGAGACACATCGGAACTGAGCTGCTGATAGGTATCACCAGTAACAGGGTCTGTTACGGTAGCCACACGGACGTGTCCGATTAGCTGAAATGCAACACCTACTGTGCGAAGGCGGAAAATCTGTTCCTGAAACAGCTCCATTGCCTTGTCTTGGCCCTTCATATATCCACCCCAAGCAGCATTGATTGCACTGGTCTTCTTGGTCGGATTCTCCTTATTCCAAAGTCGAATCGATTCCTGCTCGGCAAGCAAAATAGCGTTATCGATGGTGTCGATAAAGACAACCTTCAGGTCAGGATAGTCTTCGGTCTTGTTGTCAACGATATCGTCGATAATCTCAACGAACGTAGTCCAATCTGGGACCTCTTCGTACATAAGGTCTTCGATGTACTTGTGACCATTCTCGCGGTACATCTCCAAGAACATATATCCATCCTCGCCGACAAGCTCCTCTGCCACCTCCTTCATAAGAGTTGTCTTACCAACCTTTGGAGTACCGAGAAGGCAGATATTCGCATCGAGCGGGTTAAGAGATACGTGGTTCTTCTTGCCAAATTTACCCATATTCATTCACCTTTCTTATATTCAACTGTCAAAAGAAGGAGGGCGAATCAAACCGCCCTCCATGCAATCCAAAACTATCTGAAACCTGCTGATTACAGGTCGTTCAGGAAAGAATCGAAATCATCGTCGTCACCAGAGTGAACCTCGACGGTCTCATCGAACGGAGGCTCATCGTCGTTGACCATAGTCCAAGAGAAATCAATCTCATCCTCGGTGTAGCGCTCCTCGTAACGCTGCATGTTGTGATGAACGATTCCGTCATCGGTGGTGATGTTCTCAATGTTGGGTCGGCGCAGGAAAACGTGATGCTCACGAGAACCGCTACCAGCGCACATACGAAGCACCTCCTCCTCGGTGTAGCACACGCCGATAAGGCTTCGAATGTCATCGTCAACGTCATCGAGAGTTGGCGCGACGGTGCTGCCGCTAGACACGAACTCGCCGACGAAGTTGATTTGAGTGTAGTCCTTCTTAACCTTCAGGATGTTCTTATAGAACGCCTTGAGCACATCGGGCTTATCGAACTGGCACTCGAAATTGAAGTGCATCGGATAGTTGGTCTTGACCTCGTGGCCGTTGACCTCCTTGACGTAATCGAGAACGATGCCGTCAACAGGAAGGATGCCAGTCATCTTATCGAAATCTGCGGGAGACACGGAATCCTTGCCAAGCAGGACGCTCTGAGTGAACGTTGCCTCGAACTCCTCTGGCTCCTTGGTGGAAAGGAAGATACCAGTCGCGACCTTGTCCATCTGAACGGTGCCGTTGTACTCGCGATACTGAAGGTTGCCAACCACGCACACGGTCATACCGTCCTTGAGCAGCTTGTGAATTGCCTTGATTGCATCATAGGGGCTGAGGAACTCTCGCTTGTAGTTCTTGCCGTTGCTATCGACCTCAAGAGCGACGCTGATGAAGTTCGAGAAGTGCAGCTCATCGAGAATATCGGGGTCGTTGCGGTCTTCCCATGCAATCTTAGCGGTCTTGGTAAAGTCATCCTTCATGTTCGCGTAAATAGTGGTCTCTCGGTCGGGAGAGTAGCCACCCATCATTGAGCAGTAGCACATGCCGTACTTGTCACCACAGTCGATACCGAGGTTCATGGAATTGTAAACCCACGAAGAACTCTTGGACTGCTCATCGAGCTTGAAGGTATAATCATTCACCTTCGCCTTGCCAACCAGCTTGAACTTGGAAACCCAGTTCTTCTTACCCAGCTTCTCACCTTGCTTTGCCATACATATCCTCCTATTTCTTTCTTAGCTTGCATACTTTTGCATTTCGCACAATATGCAAAACTTTACACACGTTGATTGTCGCATAATATTGCGACCGTTCGGTTTCGCAAAATATTGCCATTTGCATTATATCGCACATGACTCAATTGCATATAACCTTATCTATTTACAAGCGGTATTATACAACATATTATACAAAAAGTCAATATCGGTCTATACCAAAACAATTACAACACATAAAAGACACATTGCTATGCCATCATCGGAAGGATGAGATAGTCGCACACATATGCCTCTGCATCATACAGCGAATTGCACAAAGCCATACAGCTTTCTTTGAGCCATGGATGCAGCGCTGACTTATCGTGGCATATGCCTATTACAGGAATGCCGTTGTCTTTGGCAATCGCGACCTCCATTGCCGTTCCGATGCTATCGCCATCGAGATTTGCCACTACGATATCGGAATCCTTCAGATGGTAGATATCGAACTGCATTGCCTCTCGGTCGATGAATCCATCAACATCATCCTCTGACAATAGCGGGTTATAATAATCACACGGATTGAAGATACGGACTTTGTTTTGCATGTTGCAATTGTGCGTATGCTCATTTACATGCTGTGAGAACTCCCTACGCCACTGCTGCATCTCATCCCATGACAACCCGCTCATCTTCCCAGCAAGGTACACCTTCAATGATGCTCCTTTTCCCATCAAAACCATCCTCTCTTATGCTGGATTTCCCAGGCCCTCAGACAATTACGCATAAGCTCTGTCACAGTAAGAACACCGACACCGCCAGGAACAGGCGTGATTGCCGATGCCTTGTCAAACACCGAGTTAAAATCAACATCGCCGCACAGCTCGCCGTTCTCATCCCTGTTTATGCCCACATCGATAACTGTGGCACCATCCTTCACATAAGATTCATCGAAAAACTTTGGCTTGCCAATTGCGCACACCAAGATATCCGCTTGCTTGCAGATATCCTTCAGGTTCTCCGTCTTAGAATGACATACTGTAACAGTAGCATCATTATCAAGCATCAGCCCAGCAAGGGGCTTGCCGACGATGTTGCTCCTGCCCACGATAACGCAATGCTTACCTGCGATATCGATTTGATTATACTTCAACATGTACATGATACCAGCTGCTGTACATGGAATGAGTGCATCTTTCAGTCGGCCACGATGAAGTTTACCGACATTGTTGTAGCAGAATCCATCAACATCCTTATTCGGGTTGATTGACTGCAAGATTCGCTCTTCGTCCTCCTTGAGGTGTTCTGGCAGCGGAAGTTGCAACAAGATTCCATTCACATTGTCATCGTGGTTCAGCTTCTTGATAAGCATGATGATATCATCTGCGCTTGAAAACTCATCGAGGACATAGTTCTTGCACTCGATACCACATCGCTCGCAAGCCCTCGTCTTATTCCTGACGTACACGCTCGATGCCATATCATTGCCAACGAGAACGACAGCTAGACGCACGGGAGGCTTGTTAAACTTCTTCAGCATACTCGTGTTCTTGCTTACATACTCTTCTACAATAGCACGAATATCAGCGCCCTTTAGAAGCTTAGCCATCGCTATCAACCTCCTCGTCATTATCGTCTTCGATGGCAACATCCTGATAGTTACCCGTACAGATATCGCCTACGACCTCGATATTATCGGATGATGCATTACCATAAATGCTGTAATACTTCTCATTATCGAAGTCGAATGCGCAGAACAACCCAATCTCATCGCTCCAAGAAATGACCGCGCGAGCAGTTCCATCTGGCAAATTATACAACTTGCAGATATCACCCTCATAAATCAGTCGGTCGTTCTTATCACGGATTCCTGTCGCATATTGCAGTGCGAATCGGTCTGCATTCTCATCAATCCCATGAACATATACGAGCTTGTCGGGAAGAAGTTTACGCTTCTTCATATGGCACAAAGCGCCATCGTTAGCCGTATAGAAACCATCGACATATTCTTGCTTATTCTTATCAAATACGCGATACATGCCAATCATATCTTCACCTACTCATGCTGCATCAGCCATTTGCGACTGACGTTCTTAAACGACTTCTGACCATCTTGACTACGGCATACGACACCTTCACGCAGACACTTCTTATTAATTACGCTTTTACCGTCCGCGTACAACTTGAAGTCCTCGAAGTCCTCCTTGTCGGGGAGAATAAAGGATTCATCGAGAATCGGAACGAACGGGACACCGTACTTCCATAAGATATTATCGGCCTCAATGGAGCCAAGACGCACGCCGTCAAGCACAAGATTAAACACGGCTAGGTCGCGGTGGTCGATATGTAATGGATTGCCCTGAATGCCCTCACCGTACACCTCGCCCTGAATCACAACGCGCTTGCTGCCAGTCTCCTTTGCAATCTTCTCGCACACGGTCTTGAGGTCATACCGAAGCGCTGCCTCCCAGTATACGTTGGTGCCAGCTGATTCAGTATGGAAGTTCTCTTTATACATATCAATCTGACGTACGTTACGAGAACACACCCCGAAGTCTGGTTTACGACCAGTCAAATCTAGGAATACCGTCAGCGAAGTTCCATCGATTTTCTCGGTTACTACATATGGTGATTTGTCATCGAGTAGCCACATGACATTCTCCACCCTATCTTCATCAGTCCGTTTAATCCACTGCGGGAACTTCTTTGGATTATCGCTCTTATGTCCGAAGAAGACGAACAGCAGCTTGCGACCCCACAGGCGCTTCATGAGCCACTTGAACCAAGGTTTCTGAGCAAGCTTGGGATTGCGTGCGCACATGCGGTTGTACTTCTGATTTGGATTTGGGTTCTTCGCCTTGCGCTCATTGTCCTCTGCGACGTAATACTTCACGCCGAGAACCTTGGTTACATCATCGCCGACTTTGAACGACTTACCCTTCGGCAGGATATCCATCGGCATGAGCAAGCCCTGAGACCACACACCGAACTTATTAAGACGAAGGGTCTTAATTCGGAACTTCTTAGGACGCAGGAACTCAGACCACTCCGCCTCTGGAAGCAGCGAATCGATTTCGAAGAAGACCGCTTCATCACCAGCCTTGAACTGTCCTATGTTGGTAATCAGACTCCATCCGCCGACATGCGCAAGCTCGATGTTGTCTGCGCCGTCGATAGGCGTGATGCTATCGACATTAACGATATAGGCTAGTGCGCGTTCGCCATTTACAATCATATACACACCTCACTTCAAATCTATAAAATAATATGGTCGTCAACGATATCACAGCATATACAATTGACGACCATAAAACATACACAATATTTTAACCAATGTTCTTAAGCACGGCGATATTCTTGTCGATTACCTCGACAACCTCATCGACATCACTCATAGTCATATCATCTGGAATGGTGATGCGGATGCTACGCGAACACTCATCATCAGTCTTGTGCATAGCCTTCAAAACATATGACGGCTTGACAGACTTCGAGTTGCAAGCGGAACCAGTTCCGATTTTAACCCCATCAGAATCAAGCGCATACAGCAGATTCTCCGCCGCTACACCATCGGGAAGAATGACGTTCACGTTGTTCGGAAGACGGTCGTTGATACCATCATCACCAGTTGGAACAGCGCCATTCACATCGCAACCCATGACGATGAGCTTATTGATGAAATAATCTCGTGTCATGGCAAGTGCGGCACCATCCTTCCACTTATCCTTGATAAGCTCGACGGCCTTAGCCATACCCACAATGCCAGCCACGTTCTCGGTACCGCCTCGAAGATTGCCCATCTGACTGCCATAGACAAGAGGTGCGAACTTGTACTTGCTGCGAATCTTGTTCTTGATATACAGGAATCCAGTGCCCTTGGCTCCACCAATCTTGTGAGCAGATGCCGTGAGCATATCGATACCCATGTCATTCACATCAATCTTCAGCTGTCCAAAAGCCTGAACGGCATCGGTGTGGAACACGCAGCCGTACATATGCGCGACCTCTGACAGCTCCTCGATATTCTGGATGCTTCCAACCTCGTTGTTGGCGAACTGAATAGACACGAGAATATCGGCGGGATTTGCACCGCTGTTAATCATGAGCGCAATTGCATCATTGAGTTCGTCCTTGGAGACGTAACCCTCATAATCAACGCCAAGATGATACTTGGTTGCCAAGGTCTGATTCTTCACACAATCAAGAATTGACTTGTGCTCGATATCAGTGGTGATGATATACGGCAACCGCTTCTTATTCAGTCGGCTATTGACGAAGCCTTGAATAGCCCAGCTGTTAGCTTCGCTGCCACCACTCGTGAAGTAAATCTCATTCGGCTTTGAACCGATGAATTCTCCGACCATTGAGCGAGCATTGTCAACTGCCTCTTTAACCTTTACCGACTCTGAGTACAGAGAGGATGGATTGTAGAATTGCTCTGTAAGATACGGCATCATGGCATCAAGGACTTCGTCTTTGATTTTAGTCGTGGCCGCGTTATCAAGATACACTTTTCATACTCCTTAGTCGACACAGTTCTCGAACATGAGACGCATATATGTATAGTTGCCCTCAAGCTCGATAACGATATCACGAACAAGGTCGAACACAACAGACGAAAGAAGTTCGTTGTTGTCGCAAATGTTGTACGGATACGTCTTCCCGACAGCGGTGCTGTAGCCGAAGTCTGTTGTGACGGAGACGTTCACAGAATCATAGGTATCTGCGGTAATGACATGGGTCTCGAACTCAGCATCGCCAAGGATATCGAGAACCTTGTCAGACACATCCATGATATCGAGAACATCCTCAAGAGCGGCAACGGCAAGGTCTACATCCTCTTCATCCACGTCATCGCCATCATCGTTGATGGAATCGGAAACATCGTCGTTGTCATCACCAATGCTACGATACCTGTCTGGAATCGGAACGATTATGCCGTTATCCAGGATTCGGTTGTCGTTTTCATCGACAAACTCATAGCCCCACTCGTCAAACTTTTGCAGCATGTCACGTCGCTTCCAAAGCTGGTCGTACTCGCTACAACCAACGAAAGAGCCTTCGCACAAAACACACGCGTCAAGCTGCTCATCGATATCCTTGATGACATCGCTGATTTTATACTTGCTCATTTCCTTCACCTTTCTCATGGCTAATATACATACTAGCATATAACCTTAATAGTAATATTTAGAAGTTGGCCTATAACATTCTGCCACCATGAATGCCGTGGCTATCTTGTCGAAATCGGCGCTCTTACAGCACTTACCGATAGCTCCTACAGCATAGCATAAACCGATTGCCATATCTCCGTAATACTCATCTACATCAAAACCCCATTCATTTGCAACCTTATAGATAAGGTCGTGGTGTTTCTCTGCCAGCTCTCGTTGCTCATCATTCATTACGAAATCTTGCACATGCACTCACCTCCTTTATTGTTAATAATATTTTCTGTATGTCTTATTCAAACGCTCGTTAAGCTTGAACTTATCCATAAGACATGACACCTCGTGGTCGTGATAACTTTGCAATACTGTGGTGAAACACAGCTTGTTCGGACACATCAGCGGATTCATGAAGACAAAATCTTCCCCACCATGGTCGATATGAAGTAGTGCCGCAGCAACACCAGCAGAACGCGAGATGCCTCCGTCGCATTGCACGATTATAATAGCATCATCTGGCGTGTTTACAAAGAAATCAACGATTGCATCAGCGTCTTCCTTCGTGATGCCACGACAACCATCGAACTCATCACCATACTCAACATCGTCAAACGTCAACTTCAAAAGACCACGTACATAATATGCGTCTATGTAAGGATGAATGGATGATGTAATTGATATCACATACGCACCTTTGGGTTCTTTACCGATATATTTACACAGTCCATCAAGGTCTTCGTTAATCGTATTGGCAGACGATACAAGAACGGTTCTCATAACTTTCCTTCCGACAGCTTCGTATATGAATACCCATATTGAGATGTGTAATATATATTTGTAATACCCATATCAATAAGCGCATGACGACACGCTGGACATGGCATACTGTTGCCGAATCCGTTTTCGTTGCCATCGCATATCCTGTAAATATATATACTGCACTTAGAGAAATCAACCTCTTTGCCAGTAACATATGGTATGCTTTTGATAGCGCTGATTTCAGCGTGGATACTGTGCTTTACATAATTTATTCCATCGAAGTTGTTGAAATGACGATAGATATTATATCTACATTGCATTGTGTCCGTCTTGTCGCTATTATGCCCCCTGCCGATAATACGGTTTTTATATGTTATCACTGCTCCGAAATGAAACTTATCGAAATCGCTCTTCTCGGCTTCTTTCTTAGCTTCGTTAAACATCCTCATATCGAAGCTGTTAAACATATAAAAACCTTTCTACATCAGATGTATTTCAAATCCCACATATCATCATAATCGATTTCAACAACCTCATAGTTGTCTTTGCACCACTTCACAAACTCATCATATTCACTTTCGTGTCCAACAGAATGGCAAATCATGTATGATTTATATTTGATATTGGGAAATTTCCGTTCAATTCTTTTATCTGTTTGAACATTGCCTATCTTACCACACTGCTTACACGCACCAACAAGGTGAAAGTCATCCTCCTTTTCTGGGTTCACGACTACCATATTTACATACTCGTGTTTATGACTTGATTTCTTTGGCTTGCTGTGCTTGCGCTTTCGATGATATGGAGCATCAGATTCATCGTCATAATCCGCATACTTTGCATCGAGGTATTCTTGCTTGAGGTCACTCATGGTTGCTCCTTAGACATGGGCATAATGCTTATTATGAATTATTCTTGATATAACAGAATGATTAACGTTGTACTTCTTTGCCAAGGCACAACATCCAAATTCCTTATCGTTTTCAATATATATTTCTCTTATATGTCTTACTTCATCATTTGTAAACTTTGCATTATGTATATCTTCCCCATAATGATAATGTGTCAATCCATTTTTAACTGCATGAATTGTATTTTCTTGATGCGTTACAAATTCAAGATTAGCTGCATTATTGTTTGTTTTTATGCCATCTATATGATTTATAATTTGCTTGTTATATGGATTTTCTACAAATGTTTCCGCAACAGCTCTGTGTATCTTGAAAACCTTTTTGCTACTTCTACTGCCAAGTGAAACACATACCTGATAATATCCTTGATGATTTAGATGTTGTTTGTATATGTGTTTTGTTTTTGAGTTTCTTAATTGACCAGTATTAGATACTTCAAATTTAGGATAGTTTTCTGATTGATACACCAACTCTTTCCATAGTTCATATGAATTGGATTCATCCATATAAATCTCGCAATCTCTCGCAATATTTGTAAGCAGAGCGACGGGTGTGCGAGTTTCACCTTTCATCAGACTAGCTACTTTCTGACTAGTCGCTCTGCAATTACAGCTGGTACGCCTACTCAGAGTCGAACTGAGATTAAAATTCCTGTTTAGAAGACAGGTGGGTTCTCCATTACCCTATAGGCGCATTTGGCGGAGCGATTGGTATCCGACACCAATGCCACAAATGGCACGCTTGGATTAGCAGTCCAGCCCAGTTCCCCACTGGTTATCCACTCCAAACAGGAAGCGCCGATTAGACGCTTCCAGAGGGCATCATCTACACACGGTAGAGATGCATATCAGAGAGATTTCATCTGCAAGACGCACACGCACGGGCCAAAGAGAGTTAATTACGCGAGAGAAAGGAAAAACATACACGTCACAAAGAGAGGAAAACCACAATAATAAGTAACAGCAAATAGTAGTAAGGAGAAAGCCATATGGACAAGTGGTTATAGTGCCGCGTACATGTGCGCCTTGCAGATGAAACCCTCTGTGGAATATATTTAACCGTTGCCAACAAGAGCTATGAAGGAATTCTCTAATATTCTTCGTTTGCTTGAACTGACTGCAAATGCGGCGGAGTGGCTCAATATATTCCACAGAAGGTGCTGGTTTAGCCTATACCACCAGCAAAGGTTTTAGCTCTGACAGTTTCGCTTTCGTGATATAGCCAAAGCCATATCATCTTTCACGGACTACCCGAAGGATACCGAGGCGATGAATAACATATTACTTACCGACGTTAACAATGGGAGTGCTACGACCATCGGTCACGACAACATTGCCATTCTTGCCAAGCTCAGAAAGAGTATCATAGTACTGCTTCGTCAAAACCTCGGGAGTAAGAGACTCGGCAAGTTTGCGGTTGGCCTCCGCCTCCTTCTCAGCCTCAACGACCTTTGTCTCAGCCTTAACCTTAGCGGTCTCCTGCTCGTTGAGGGCGGTCTGCTTCTCAACCTCGGCCTCCTGAGAGCGAGCATATGCATCGGTGATGGACTGAGGATAAGAGATATCCTGAACAGTGACCTGCTCAACGGTCAGTCCAATCTTATCCCACTTTGCGGTCAGCGCATCGGTGATTGCCTTGGTGTACTGAGCGCGGTCGGTGAGAAGCGTGATGGTGTCGAACTTGCCAGCTTGCTCACGAGCGACAGAGCGAACATCCTGCGACACGTAGTTCTGAGTGAACACGGTCTGAGTGCCATACTCACTGTAAAGATATTCCGCAGTGGACGGGTCAAGCGAATAATTCACCTGAATATCAATGTTCGCCTTGGCACCAGACGCATCGTTGATAGTGACCTTAGAACCCTGAGCCGAACCACCATCGTAAGAATATTCCGTGTCACCGTACATATTGATAAGGTTGTTACGGGTATCATACTTGATAGTGTCCTGCCAAGGCGCCTTGAAGTGGAAACCAGCATCCTCGGAATGGCCAGCAACGGAACCGCCAAGGTTGCGAAGAACAACAGTCTCACCAACATCCTGAGTATAAATGCTAGACAGCAGGATAAGAACGAGACCGATGGCAAGAACAACAAGTCCGCCGATAGGGGTCGTAGAATCGTTGTCGTTCTTCTTGTTTGCTCGAACAAGAGCGATGGTAAGCACGATTCCAATGATTGCCAAGAGGCAACCTGCGATGAAAAAGAGCATTGTGTTTCCTTTCTTAGCCAATAAAATTTCCGAATTGTTGGAGTACGGGAGGTAGGCGCAGCAGGCCACGCTCCTGCATCTGGCGATTATAAGTCGCCTGTCTTGTCAACTTATACGATGCGCCCACCTCGCGCACTCCAACAACAGTGTCAATTGTGACACGTCCGAAGCACGAGAGTCGAACTCGTATGGTATTGCTACCGTCGGATTTTAAGTCCGATGCGTCTGCCAATTTCGCCAGCCTCGGACGTGTCACAATCAAAATAATGTCTGCTGTTTCCTCTTTGCTCCCCTTATTGTACACTGAGGTTCGCCGCTTACTGGACACTTAGTAGAACATGCGCAAAGTCTACACAGACAATATCTAAACCTGAGCGTTTCCAAGACCGCTCAGCATACCGTTTATTTTCCGACTGTCGGTATCAGTCGATGCGTCTTGGCGCATATCGTCAAGAAAGAACTTGTTACAAGCCAGCCTTGTGGATAACCTATCGTCGTTGGCTGTTAAACGAATAACCGAAACCCAAGGATTTGATATAGACTTGAACGTTTGTGCTTGAAGATTGAACTTTGCGTTCATTTGCACGATATAAAAATCCGTAAACACCAATCATGCAAATGAGATGTAGAACTTTAAGCGTTGAACCATGAACCTTAATCTTTGAGGTTTGAACTTTGCGGAAAATTCTCTTCCCCTTGAAGAGCGCCTTTATCAATGGCACTTATATATAAGATAAATGGAGCACGTTATAATATTTTACATCTCTCAACGGCAAGCATAAGATGAACAGCCGTTCTAGGTTTTCGGCTTGCAACAAGTTCATCGTTGATGGCTAGTAGGAGAACTCAATCACGGTAATCGCATTGCTCACGCTGAGCGCAGCATCGTACTCAGACTCAAGCTCGGCAATCTCATCATCAAGAGATGCGATTCTATCCTTGACGCCAAGCGGGTCGATAAGCTTGAACTCGTTATTCTCGATGTAAGAATCATGAAGAGCCTTGATGAACTTATCATCAGACTTCTCTGCGGTGCCACCCTGAGAGCGAAGGATGCGCTGAACATACTCGTTGGCCTCATCCTCAAGAACATCCCCGCTATTCATATCGTAGGTACTCATGGCATCACGATACTGCATAATAAGTGAGTCGCGACGAGCCTGAAGACGAGCAACGCGCTTCTTCTTTCGCTCAATTGCCACGGAAACGGTAATGGTCTCGCCATTGATTGTAACCGTGGTCTCGCCATTAGACATCGTAATGGCATCGTCAAGAGCGTTAAGTCGATTCTCAAGGTCACTGAGCTTCTGGTCGTTGGCCTTCATAGCCTCCTCAAGCTCGCGAACCGTCTTGCCTCCAATCTTCTTGGAGTTATTCTTAACTGCCTTGATGAACTCGCACTCACGCTGCAACTTGTAAATGCGGTCAGGCAGAATCTTGCGCTCGACAAGAGCCTTGTGCATATTCATAGTCTCGGTAGTCATAATGTTCTTCCTTTCTTTGAACTTTAACGTATGTACGCATATATATTTACTAGTATGCGCGCCGTTTGTTGATGGTATTATACCATATTCGGACTAAGAGGTCAACCGAGAATTTACGTCTCCATATTTCCTCCATAATCCAACAATCATACCTTAGCAGTCGAAGATACGACTTAACAGTTGAACCATATGACGATACGATAATCGTTCGGCACGATTTTGTCAACATCACATTCGTCATGTGAGCGAATGAATTTCTTAACATCATCGATAAACGATGCAAGAGAATCAAACTGGTTAAGATTATACCCGATTGAGTTTGCGATTTCAACACCAGACATACTCACCAGACAATAATCATAATCTCGTAATGCCAAGCCATTCTCCACAAGAAATTCAGCCCACTGAGACATGATATACGATGCAAGCTCAAGCTCACAGAAGTCATAGTAAGTAGCAGAGAAGTAACCATATTCATTACGGGATTCGTAGGGGAAGTAATCATATTCATCATACAACTTACGCAGCTCATCTGAAACGTCCTCTGGCAAGCCCCTTACAGGCTGAAGCATACCGCTGGTACTGCGGACGCCAGCTAACAACCCGAACAAGCCGTAGTCTCGACCTTCGTATACCGCATCGTAATAGGTGGAAAGTGCGTGCCATTTGCCAGTGTCCTTATCGCGCTTCTCGATAAACACGTTGATTTCGACTTCCATTTCGTCCCCTGTTCTCTCGTTCACTGTCTTATATCTTATACCCAATGACCATCGTTCCATTCAGATAGTTCGGAGATTCACAATCTGAACACAATTAATCGAATCAGATATCAGTACGTCTCCTCGTATCCGCTTACCAACATCTTACAATAAAAATCCCTGTCAACCAACGTAAATACGTGCTCCTCCATATTTTCTCCCCAATTTTTGATTTGCCAATCGACGATGTCATCCAGCTTGACATCCATGACGATATCGTTTTGACAATCATGCACTATAACACGTTCGTCATCTTGAATAAATTTCAAATCACGCATGTCCACCTTTGTTATCAGATTATAACCGTTGATTGTGAACACGCTACCAGATACATGTGCAATTTTACCACTGCGCTTGGTGTGGTCTATGTAATGTTTTTCGTAACCATATTTTTCTAAATTCAAATCCATAACGAACATTCCTCCGTAGAATTTTTATCGAAAAAAATGATAGCACACTGTCGATGTGCTATCAAGTGTTCTTAATAACATCTTCACAATCTCTCATGTAAATGTATCTATATGGCCTTTGACAATCTCACGAAAGTTGCGAACCTCTATATCATATCCAGAATAATCCAATTCATCACGTATGATTCTGCTCACAGACCTGTTCTTATTGTTGTCACCGAACGCATCTTCCAATGTGACACCGATATCATCAAGTCTTTTCGACAGCCTGTACATTATGCCGCTCACATATAACTGCAATGGCGTCAATCCCCTGCCGATATATTCCTTGGCTATCTTCCTCAGCATCCTATAATAACTGTATCTGTACGTGTATTCTGTCGTTCCGTTCCTGCTCTCAACCTTGAAGCACGAATCATCATGCAAACCTTTGGTGACAACCTTGTACGCGCCGTATCTATTATTGCGCCACCATGCATTGCTGTCAGCCAGAGATAAAAGATTTCTTGACAACTCGATTGGCACATCGATGACGATATCGCCGACACGTACCGATGTTCCGTCTATATCGGACGCACGCAGATTCTTGAGCGCACTCAAATCGTCTGAGTATATGCCATAGTATATGCTTGCAAATAAAGATGCATAATACAATGCGTTATGTTCCTCGTGTCTTAAGATACTGTCGTATATATCTTCGAACTCAGCTGACGATATGAACTTCTTTGGCGCATGTGGCTTGGCCATTCTCCACAACAGTTTCCTATCGACACCTCTTATCATGTATTCCATATCTCTATTACCGAGATACACGGCATATAATGACATGATATACAAAGTCGTTGTGATATCTTTCATGCTCTTTGGTTTCATATCCAACACGACAGCGTCAATCATCGGAGGTGTCACGCAATCGTAATCGTGTTCCCCTATGTACGACATAGACCGCGCTATCTTCGCCGTGTTCTCAGATTCTATCGAATCAACAAATGCATCATACTCTCTCGCCACATAATCTCGACCTTTCCATTCTGATTATTGTGTATTGCATATATATTTATGATAATACACGGAGTAGAATATATCAACCCCGTGTATTCATAAATTTCCGCCCTAAATATAATCAATACCGATGTTCAAATCACCGAACGCACTCTCGATTTCATCATTTGATATGCCAATGTACTTGAGCGTTGTACTTGGTGCGCTATGCCCATAGATTGACTGAAGAATAATAAGGGCTTCCGTCTTGTTATCTGCGTCATGATACATCCTATATCCAAGAGTCTTGCGCATCGAATGACTGCCAAGCGGCTGTTTGATTCCAGCTTCTTCACCCGTTTCTTTCACAACTCGGCACATGGCATTTACAGTGATTGGCTTATCAAGCTGACGTGAACGGAAAACATAACCCTTGATATCGTCAATAGGATACTGCTCAACATACCAGCTGATAACCTTCTTAACGGCGGAATTGAAATGGAGATTGACATGCTTCTGATATCGCGCCGTCTTCTTGGGTCGCAAACTATATCCATCGCGGAACTCAAATTTTCCATCTGGCATCTGTTTAAAAAAGAAATCCCAAGTCAACAGGCGCAAGTCGCTGGCGCGCAGACCAACGTTGATTCCCACGATGAACAGCATCTTATTCCTGGCCGCAACACGCTTGAGCGTAGGCGTGTTGGCCTCCTCGATATGCTTGTCCAGCACGTCAATCATAGCCTTGACCTCTTCATCCGTGCGGATTGCGTAAACCTCGGTCTTCTTTCCCGCTCGATTGTCGTACTCGCCAGTCGGCGCTTCCGCCTTCGGTGCCACGACCTGCTTCGCTCGAAAGTCGAAGTCGATGATGTTGTTCTTCTTGTAATAGTTATTCCGATTGAAATCGTATGCCGCATTTCCCATATCGAAAACCTCCTATCGTTCTCTCCTTACAAGTAGATAGTAACATGGTTAGCACATGGTTGGCAAGTAGTTTGCTCAAAATAAATCGTGGAGAACCCGTATACACGAATCCTCCACGATTGATAAATTCTCCGTCTGACCTATGATATGTCTACTCGATACACTTGGAACAGTTATGCAGCATATCGACATGGAAATCGTAGTCGTTATCGTGCGTGGTTTTTCCGCACAACAAATTGAACTCAATCTTGTCGGTGCAAACATACTTCTTGAAATAATTCAGCCTACTGCGCTGACGCTTGGTCATGCTGCGCAGTATATCCATTCGCGTATCATCGTCTACCGTGATGATATTTTTTCCGTCTCGGCTGAAGATACGCAGCTTATCATCTGTCTCGATATCCCAAGCACGTGCTAGAATATCAGCTGCAATCGGGATGCCTTGACGCATCGCACGAGGACAGTTCTTGTTGGCACCGAAGTCGATAATCGTCTGAGGTTTTCCGACAGCCAGATTCACAAGCATGTCATCGGGCATTGAGTCAATTGCCGCTCCCCAGTCGCGCTGCTCGAAGCTGGTTGATTGAAAGCGACAGAAATTATAAGTACAATCATAGCTGTCAAGGTCTCTGACAGCTTCTATTCCATTTGTCAGGTTGACCCATACATCGGAATTGTTATACATATTTTCCATGTCCGCTGCCTTCGCCATATAGATTGTGATTGGCAAGCCCCTTGTCGATTCACCCTCGACGTATGTCGTCATCTTGATGGACACATTGCCCGTATGATACAGGCCAACAAGGCTCATAGCGCCATAGCTGAAATTCGCAGATTTAACACCCATCTCAACATCCGTTCTCATAGGCACAGACAGAATACATGCGTCATCTTACCACAGATTTTCCGTCAGACTGTACTTGTATAAAACAACATATATTATACATAAAATAACAATATTTCTACGAGAAGAATCCGCCCCAGATAAGAATAGCAGTATCGATACAAACAGACAGGACGGTAGCTACGATGCTCGCCGCCAGGTCGATTCTATTGGTTGATTCTACAGCATCTCGGTAAACTCTAAAAATAGCATCTATAATGAGTATGGATAAGTATATCGCTTCAGGCGCACCGATATTAATTTCCATACCTCTACCCCTTCACCACGGGCTTGCCGCACATCGGGCAGTAGGCGATTGCCAAATCATCCCGACCCTTGAACTCGACACTGCCATTGCAGCGCGAGCAGGTAAATTTTCCGTCCTCAAGCGAGATGTTGTGACACGTCTTGCTCTTGCGCCCGAACAGCTTCTTGATTGCACCCATTGTAACTCCTTAGATTTTCCGTCTAGTTATCGTAACTATATGTATGTTGCTAAATATCAATCAACCCAATCGGCAATCTTCCAGTTCGACAGGAATGTACCGATGCTGCTATACGGGCATTGGGCCTCCTTGTATCCGAGCATCAGCTTATATACAGCGTTGGTGTTCGGGTCACGAATCACAAACCAAAGCCATCCCTTATCACCGAACTTACCCATGAATTTGATATGGTACTCTCGACCGTTCACAACTGTAAGTCCTTTGAGATATGTTTTCTCTCCGACAAACGTAGCCTTGAACCACTTGTCGGCAATGTTATCGTCTACCACTTTATAGATGTCAACCACTATTTCACCTCTCACCCAATTCGCTCTATCGAAGCACATATTTTCCGCGTTGCGCGAATGATGGTTCGCTGTATTGAGATAACCCCAGCACTTCTTATAATCCTTATTCGGCTTGCTCATGGATTCAAGAGCCTTGCCAAGCAGGATGCTAGCCCTTATGATATCATTGCGCACGCTCTGCACAACCTCGTCTTCGGTAAGCATGTGAACCTCTCAATCAGAATCGTCTATTGATTTTCCGTCCCCGTCATGATTGCTGGTGCTGCAAGGCCGTAATTAGGGCAATCCTCGTTACGGCACACGATGTTATCGTCAATCGTGTAGCCCTCCCTGCCGCACTCAGAACACAGTCCGCGACCTTCATACAAGAAACCATCATCTTCTTTTGCCGTATCATAAATGGTTGCAAGTTCCGTATCATTTGTCGCTTCCTGCGCTTCATGTTTGTCCGCACAGCTAGACAGTCCAAGACTGACGATAACGAACAGCAATGTAGCTACGACCAGTGTCGTGAACAGCGTCGCGAAGAGCTTATCATTGAACGAAGATTCAAATCGCCCCTCTTGGTTTACATCGTATTCACAATAGAATCCATCGTCCCAGTCAAATGTCTCCACATCAATCACACACCGTAGCAATCATCGACCATGTCCCTGGGAACGGTCTTGCGCTTCACCTTGGTAACGCCGTTGTCATTGACACAGAACGCATCCGCCATGCCGTCCATGAAATCATCCATGAACTCCTTGATTGTCACGGTGTTCTCCTTCTGATAGAACGGGCATCGACTCGGATTCGGGCAATGCTTCGATAGGATTTTTCCGTAGCGGCGCATGTACTCGGTACACACGCGCTCATGTGCGCACCTTGGCATTACTTGTCCTCCAACTCTCGCTGAATGTCATTGAGAATCACATCGAGATAATAACGAATCGCATCCATCGCATCGGCAACCGTCAGGCCATCGGACGCATCGACCATGCTTTCCGCGATTTTCCGCAACTCGTCCTTAACATCGTCCTCGTACATGGTAATCCCTTCGTTCAGATTTTCCGCAACGTGCATCTCATACCCATATATCACATGTTTTATACAGTCATTTTGGGCTACACGAAATCAACACAGTTGTCATTCTTCCTGAAAATCCAGATGAACCCCGCCTTTGACTATGGCGATATCGAATTTTCCGTCTACGACACCAGCCATGAATAGCTCTACAAGCACGTTCATAGGAACGCCAGTGTCCTTTGAGTATCGTTTGAAGTCATTCAATAGGTCGGTTCTTATCGTCGTGTTGAACGGTGTTCTATCGACCTTTCCAATCTCGCTTTTGATGCTCGACATATCCGCACAGCTCCCCCATGTTATTATTCATACCTCCATGTTAAGCGCATGTGCGGAATATGTCAAGCGTCAACGGCTACCACGTCCAGCCAGATTTATGCAGTTCGTCAACGGTGTTGACATCATCGCCGCACACATCGAACCACATTGGCGCGATTAGCGCATCGTCCTGCATGTAGCGCATGACGTTGATATTCTCGGTGTACAGCACGGTGTCAATCGGAATAGAGAACGAATCATAGCCGAATTCCTCGCCGATGTAACACAAGTCATCCACCGACAGGCTACCGCCAGCATCGTAATAGCGCGGGTCGTAATCGTTCTCGGGGGTGTAACCAGCCTTGCAGCACCAGTCGGAAATGTACAGCTCGTGAGACATTGTTTCGCCTTTCTGTTATCGTCTAAGATTTATTACCGTTCGGGAAGAAATGCACCGTATGATACAAAACTTACCGCTCGGTAAGAAATTATGCCATACGGCGCAACTCAATCACACGTACAACTCACCATCCTCGGTGAACTCCCAGCCGTTCGCCTCGCACACCTCTGATAGTGTATCATCGTCAACATCATAGAGGAATTCATATCCCCACTCCTTATAAGATGCACATAGCTCCGAAAACAAGGAAATCAATGCGGCATTGACTCGATTCAGCAAATCAGTATCGTCGTCCTCACCAGCGTTCGTCATGGTCATGTAATCATATACATAGTCGATGTGGTCTGCATGGCAATAATGATACATATTGCTTGTGTTACGCGGGATGTTCACAGTGTCGTAATCCTCAGCGTATCTCCTGATAAGCGCCTTCTCGTCTGCTGTAAAACAGTTGCGGAAAGCATCGAAGTACGTAATCCAACTGCACCGCTCTGCTTCATCGAGAATCTGCGTCAACGAGATAGAGCCGTAGACATTCAGACCATCGCCCTGGGAATTGCTGAGCGAATACTCTACGTCCAAATCGTTCTCGCCGAACACTATTTCCAAATCATCGGCAAGCATCTCGCTGAACAGCTCGGGCGTGCGGTAGTTTGCAACATACCACTCCATTACGCGCTCCTGCGCTTTGGTATTCAGTTCGTTATACTTGTATACGTTCGCGGTGATGGCGATGGTACGCATTGTTATTCTCCTTGTTTATCGTGACGGTTCTATCATGTGGGGCAGGTTAATCGCCGCCCCACGCCTTCAACTCGGTCTATCCAACGGGCATGTCCATTACGTGATACTCGACAACGTACAGGTCGTGACGGTCGTAATGCCAATCGTTCGCAAGCTCGTTGCGGTACGCCCAAGCATTGTCCTCGTTCGCGTACACGGACTCGACCCTCTTGTACCCGTTCAGCTCGGACATTACGATGTAAACACGCGACATGATTTGAACCTTTCACTAGTCGCTTGCCCTGACAACACTTATATTACCAGAGCAAGCGAACAAACTAACCGACAATAGGCGATTCATATAACCCACACAATTGGGTTACTCGTCCTCGTCCTCATCCTCATACTCGAACTCACCATCATCCTCGCGCACCCACAGGTCAAGCATGTCGGTGATTTCAGACGGTAAATCGACGTGAGACTGCGCACAAGGGTCGTCGATGATATGGTCTGCAAGTTCGTCGGCGTACTCGGCGCAATCGCTGTACACGTCCTCCCAGTCCTTAATCACAAGGTAAAGACCACGCTCATAGCCGATGGCGGCGTACTCAACATCGGAGCCGTCATACTCATTGACGGCTTTTGCAACGTCCATGATGAAACGAACAAGCTCATTGCCGCTCTTACCGTCCGTCATCGTGCTAACGTACTCGCTGAAATCAGAGTAGTCAACAAAATTATCGAACGAACCATCCCACGCCATGAAATCGCGCATGATGTCATACACGTCTTTGTCATCCAGCTCGGCCAGCACATCGAGAATCTTGCCCGACCGCTCGCTCTCCTCCAAGTCCAGAAGCTCGCGCTCCTCGTCTACCAGCTCTTTGTACTCGCTGTTGTTCTCGTTGTACGCCATTGTGGTTCCTTTCTCTTGCTGTTTTGACCACATGGATATATTACCCTGCCTCGCGCTGTGTTTCGGTGACGATTTCCAATTCATAAACCCAACACATTTAGCCATGATTTGTAGTTTCTATAGAACTGTAGCTAGATAAATCACGGCTCCTTCTTGCCCCTGCTTCCCCTATTTGGGTTCGTCTCGGCTACCGATTAACTATATAATACCAGACTCGGCGTACATTCATACTGAGAATTGGAAATAATTCAGCATCCATATTTCACACACAATTGCGCGTAACGCAAAATCTGGTGTGCTGCAAGTCGCAACAGCACACCAGAAATCTGAAAAGATACAGGCGAAACGATTAACAAGCGGGCGTATCGAACTCGTCACACGCCGCCTTGTCGATGAATATGGTTATCTTCCCACTCTTTACGAACTTGCATCCTCAACTCACGCGACTTAGGCGAAGAATCATGTGTTCCGCCAAGCTCGCCTACACGCTGCTCAATCCAATCAGTGTGAGCAAGTTCACCATCTTTGCGCTCGATGTAATGAGGACAGTCACCTACGGGCTTACAAGCATTCCAATTTCCTATCTTGTAATAGCAATTTCCAAAGAAATCATGTCTCCCGTTATTATTATTTGGGTGGCACAAATGTCCCTGCCAATGAGCACAGTCACCGCATCTAGGCTCGTCCTTAATCTCGCCCTTATAGTCGCATTGTAGCTTACCCCGCTTCCCATTTCGGAACTTATGATGGCTATATGGGCAACGGCGATAATTGTACCTCTTACCAATCGGGCAAATATCACAATTGGGAATATCGTTCGTGTCAGCCATTATGGTTCCCTTCTCTTTGTCCTTGGCTTTGACAACTTGAATATATCAGACTTACGGTGTCGGTGCATCGTGAATCTTCGCGTTCACAATATCAACACAAGATAGTTAGGTACAGGACAATCATATGCCCTTGTGTATCGCGCCCTTACGCTTTTAGGCTTCCAGTCGCTCAATGTCCTTAATAAGCTGCTCGTTCTGCTTGCGTACAGCTTCAATCTTCCGCTTGGTGTCTTCTGCGAGACGCTCGCAAATCATATCATACACGCGATTGTAAATCTTGTCCGCGTTGAGCGCGATAAAGCGCTTGCTCTCATTGATTTCCCAAGACCACCCATCGACACATTTAGTCGCTCCGCGATAAGTATCTCCAAAGTTTGTCATTATTTTTCCGCAATTGGAATACCTATCGTTGTAGATATATGGATAAGTTCTGTATGCGTTTGATTTCAACGCAAAAGTTCCGTCTTTATAGAATCTCACTATGAGTTCTGCATATGAATCAAAGCTATTGCGATGATAATCAAGCGTGATACCAGTATAAAACGCCCAATGCTCAAATTTCTTCGCATACTCACCAAGCCCGCGCATGTCATCGATGAATTTTTCCAGCGCGGCAACCTCCATGTCCTCGTACTCGTCACGCAAATGCTTGTTCACCTTATGCACCTCGGCTACAATTTTATCCGCGCTGTCGCTCAGCTTAACAAGCTCGTCCAGATACGTGGTGTCCATAGTCGTTCCTCTCGTTATCCTCTTTATCAAATACGGGCTTAATTATCGGTGTGTTGATAAACAACATACGGAACGCTCGTTTACTACACACCGAACAGTTCTTTGTTTACGCGCGGATTATAAGTCTTGCTATCAATGCCGTCGATGCAATCTTTCAAGCTCTCGATGCTCCCGCTCTGCAACGTTGTACCTAAAAACTTCTTGACAATCTCCATGTTGTTTTTGATGATACGCCGCTTAACTCTGGCATCGTGCAACATCTTGTATATCTTGTAACCTTGTGAAGCATTAAGCTCGTAGAACTCTGCCGCATGTTCAATGTCTACAATCTCCATGTCTATGGTACTCAAACATTCATCAAGATACCGCTTGTAATTTTCCGCCTGTCTCGATATGGCAAGTAGGTTATCCGCTGTATCGGAAATATCAAAAGACAGCGGCTCTATGTTATCAATAGGCTCTCGCGTGACGTGCATGGCATCCTCGTTCTTGACACAGAACGATATGCACATGCCCTTAAACTGATTCTTGATTGTCTTTAGCGACCTGTGGGCTTGCTTGCTGGTGCCCCATCTTTTCGCCTTGCATACATCATCCGTAAGACCATACTTTCCGAAATTAACATCGAGCAACTGCAAATACTGATTATTTTCGGTAGCGATTATGTAGCCCATTGTAAGCCTTCCTACTTATCAAAACAATCTCCGATAGACACCAGGGCGTTAATAATGTCCTCGCTATTAACAACAACGTTCTTCATAGTTGTTCCTTCCGTTGAAAGTTTGTTTCTAATTGTACGCTCCAAGCTCGGTGTTAATGTCGATGGAATAGAAGTTGTGCTCGTTAGGCCGCTCGTCAGCGTCATAAGGACTAATGTCCTTAACCTCATACCAGTTGCCGCCAGTGGGTTCGTCACAACTCGCATCCCAGACATTCGCAGTTTGGTTCCTGTTGCACTCGGGCATCTCGTTGTTGATGAAGTCTGCCAGCTCTTGCCACGTCATTGTCAGCGCCTTCCTCTCGGCTCCTTTACCTTGGTTATACTATATCAAAACTAGACTGTGTTTGTATCGGGAATATTCCGATTCACAGTTCCTACATATATTCCTCACGCGCCCAATCCGTGTATCTATCCACAAGACTGCCCATGCTCATATACCTTGCGTCCGCTTTATTGCGCAATCCGAAATCAAACCACATATCTTCCAGGTACTTACGCGCGTCTTTTGAGCTGATAGTCGAGCGGTGATAATTTCCGTCCCACACATCTTCGGAAACCCAACGTGCGGCATCCTGCCTTGTGTCGAAAACATACAGCCTACCGATGATATTTCCGCGCGTGTCGGCGGTGTTGATTCCGTAAGTGTGGTGAAAAGCGTAGTATCGCATGGTAACAACCTACTTCCGCTCGGCGTCCTGTTGCTTCTCGTTGGTTATACTATATCAGATTTTCCGACCATGGAGCGTGAGATTTTCCGACCTTGCTAATCTTCACAATCCACACACACATCACCAACAAAGTCGGTACCCCAAATATATTTAACCTCTCCGTTGATAACGATTTCCGCATACCCAGCCGAATAATCTGCTTCAATACTGATATTGTCGTTACATTCACTCATTTCACGGTAGCTTTCTTCCACATCGTTGCGAACGAACCGCGTTGCCTTGTCGAAATCGTCAAATAGGTTGACGCTTAAAATCGTGTAATCGTAAATGCCCATACACACAACAGCCCACATGTCAATACCTCCACAGATTTTCCACAAGATTGTCGATTATTTTTCCGTCAGTCCAGCCATGACAAAGCAAGGCCGTACAGCAATTCTTCCGTCCCGAACTCATCGAACAGACGTTCGACCTCTTGCCTTACCGTGTCGATGTTGCGCGGTCTGCCCATACACGTCCACAGCTTGAGAACCATGCCCATCGGCAACCCGTAGGTGTCGGATGTGTCGATGAAAGCAAGAGTGGTATCATCGGTGTGCCCTGTGAGTTGCGGGTACTCATGCTCCGCATGGTGCGTATGCTCGTTTCCAGTGTCCATATCCGTTACCTACCTGATTACCTAATAATACTCGCCTATGATGCGCTTATAATCGCCGTCTGAAATTATCACATTTCCAATCACGTCTCCTAATATCTCTCCAAAGCAATTGGTGTTGTTATCGAACGGATGCGCGGCGGCGATTGCGTCAACTAGAACATCACTCGAGCTATCAATATCCAACAGTCTCTCATATGCTTCTTCGTCACTGTCTGCTTCGATTGCCAGTGTCACCACTTTAAGCTCTGTAATCTCAAAAGCAAAGTAAGCCATGGTAAACTCCTTAAGAAACCTCGTTGTGTGGATGCTTGGTTTAATCTTAAACAGCGACGGTCATACGGCTGATGTTGCACTCATTGATGCTGCCGTATGTGTATCCGTTGTCGTGTGACAGGTACACGGGAACGTCATCGTCATAACCAGACAGCGACTCGACCAGCTCGACCAGCTCGCCAACGGTCATCGTCTCACCGCACTGCTCGGGCGCGTATCCCGTGCGCTCGGCTTCGATAATGACGCACTCCATGTCAAACCTCCTACTCACTAAGCATATCGAACAGCTCATGCGCGTTGTCGTGCGCGCCGTTCAGCTTGCGCTCGATGCGCTCGAAAATCTCGATAGATTCCTCGTCCATCACGTCATACTGCGCTTCATATGCCATGTCAAGCGCTGCGGTAATGTCTGCAATGAGCCTATGAGCCTTGGTTGCTGCGGCCTTGGTATCCATCATTGATTCCTTTCGGGTTGGTTTGTCTCTCTGTGGTTACACTATACCACGGTGAGACGGTGTGGTGTTTGGGATTCTACGTCTCCACACCGTCTACATAATTGCCTTACAGGCGAACAGGCATGACGATTGCCTTGCTTTGATAACCATCAACAACAATGCCGTTCATAGACCAGTTCACGAACACGTTGCCGCCAACAGCATGGCAAGCGTCCCTGAAATACTTGGCGTTGACAGCAAACCTCGTAACGTTGTTGCGCGGCTCGTTTCCGAACTCACGAACGATACAGGGCTTTGCGCAACCGAATACACTCGTAGCATCATTGCACAGCCTGTCAACATCACCAGGTGTAAGAAATTCACATAGTGTGTCGCAATACCATTCGTTATCGCCATTCGCCATGTAATCGTCAAAGTTTGCGAACAGGCGTTCGACCCTCATGGTTTCGCCTATCTTCTCATTGTAGAAATAGGCGGGGTCTGCCTTAATCGCGTCCATATCGCCATCGTCAAAAGCGTCATAGCCGAACAGCACCACAGCGTAATTGTTGACAGCTGCCAGCTTATCGCCGCCACAGGCAAGCGTGGTGCAATGCGTGGTACGGCTCTCCGCCTTGGTGCCCTTGGCTGCAATGCGCTTGATTGCCGTGAGCTGCTTCTTGGTGAACATGTCGATTCCTCTCGGTCGGTTCTCGCGTGTCATACGCGCCTTTTCGTTGTCTATAATATACAGCAAAACAACCATCGTGTCATTGAGAATATATGGCTTCACAATCTCTACATATTTATATGTCGATGCTCAGGTAACAATTATCATCGAACCACCTTGCAACCGCCGTAAATTCATTCTTGTCGATATTCCATGGCATGAACACGGTCACAAGACTGTCGTTATAGTTTGCATTACCGCCCCATATGTTTAATTGATTACAGAACATAACATCGTACTTGCCGTACCTATCGGCTGTTGCTCTTGCGATGCTATGCGCGTAATCTTCCAGCGTGTCGGGTGAGATTCCCAAATCACGCGCATAATCCGCTTCGTATTCGGCTTCAATCGCAACGCCGTATCGACCTTTGAACTCGAATAGGTAGCAGCGCGTAACATATGCGTCAGTCCACAGGTCATCAAGTACGCGCCTAAGCTCCATTGGCAAATCGTACTCGCAAATATCGCCCGACAAATCGGCACACCCGTTAGACCAATAGCGCATTTCTTGGGGGATGTTACCGCTGAACTCGTAAAGCATGTCGCTTCCTTTCTCTTGGCTCAACACGTCTATACTATATCACACATCAAGCGTATTCATGTTTTCTTCACAATTGTTTTTGTAAAGAAAAGCGCGGATGCCTTTGCACCCGCGCCATATTTAGCAATACCATTCATGAAAACACTCGTCTCCATAATGCCAATTGCCCTCATAGTCGATGATATGTTGCTGCGTATCATCCTCGTCATCATATGTGCGAATTGCCATGACCTTAATAGGCTTGGTCTTATCGCGGTCGCACTCGTCATACACCACATCATCTGGGTAGATTGGGATTCCGAACATGTCAATGGGAATGAGCATATGCGGCTGGTTCCAGCAATCGAACAACGTGCAGTTATCAAAGGTGAGCTTCGTATCGTGCATGTCAATCCTTTCTAATAACGTTGAATACACTATACCACACATCATTATCATTCATATAATCTACATAATAATACACAAAAGAAAAGCGCGGGTACCTAAGTATCCCGCGCCCTCTCGTGGTTAGAACTCAATCAACAGGTAATCGGCACGCTCCGTCCTTCCAAGCGCGTACCAATCGTATGAATCATGCTTGAAATTCTCGGGCATGTCCTTTACAAGACCCTCGTAAAGATACTCGCCGTTGCTGAAAATGATGATGAAATCATCGTCATCGAAGTTGCTCCACATAATATCCTCTTTTCAATCGTGCCGCGCCCTATCCGCTCGGCGTGACTACACTATATCGCATGTCTTGGCGTTGCTCATCGGGATATTTCATCTTCACAACTTCAACACATATCCCAATCTTTAGAACCATTGCGCCAATCGCGTATATATGCGCTCTATCAATGCCGTACTGATACCAGGATTAACGTACTAAAACGCTTTACGTTGCGATATTTCGGGCGTTCGTGGCGTGTGTGGTGTAAGTGTCCAGTATCGGAAATACAACGCCTTAAATCGGCTCTCATTGGCTTATGCTTATGTAGTCAGATAGAACACTAGTTCGATGTTGTGCATGTGTTTTACAAATACGCACAACTGTAGCTCAATAAATCACGGCTCTTATCTGCCCCTTGGGTTGGTATTGCCAACCTGCGACTACCGATTAACTATATAATAGCACTGTGCCGTGTTGTGTCTAGTGTGATTGTTAAGTTCATAACTTCTTCATAACTTTATGAGACAAGAAAAATAGGGCGCGTGTTATACGCGCCCATTCTCATTACTTTTAATGGATATTAGTAGGCTCGATACTCCAGAAATAATCGGTACTTCCATTGATAACAATTTCAGCGCATTGCCCGCAATTCTCCATATAAATATTAGCGTTGTGCTCCTTCATTTCCTCGTATGATTCCGCCGCGTCGCTTTCCATGAACTTAGAAGCGTCCTCATAACTATCGAACAAGTCAACACTCGAAACCTGATTATCGTAGGCGCAAACGCAAACCACGGCCCACTTGCACACGGTTAATCCTCCTTGATACCAATAGCCATCTTGTAATCATCATCGGTAATCGTGTCATCGCAACAATCATCTGGCTCGTCGCCAATGCTTCCAAGACAATTAGTATCCGTGTTCACAAAGTCCGTATTGTCAAGTACATTGTAAATGATATCATCGTTGTTAAGCATGTTAGCGAAACGCTCGCAAGCGTCCTCATAACTATCAGCCTGAACATTGAAGGTTGCCGTGCGCGTCTCGGTGTACTCAATGGCGTAATACTGCATTATTATTCCTCTCTGTGAGATAAACTCTTAATCCGTTATGCATCTTAAATCAACGGGGGCAAAATCTTCGCAAGGTGTCCAGTGATAGAAGCAATACAATAAACCTCCGATGATTCATCACTGGTGTACTCGTCCATAAACTCCTCGATAGTGCTGAAACCGAAATCCTCGATGATTTCATTTTTGAGCCAATCGGTATCGACTGCAATCTCATAGTCTTGAATCTCGCCGTACTCATTTTCCTCTGAAACATAAAGCGTGGTAACGTTGTCCATGGTGTGCGTCCTTTCGGTCGTGGCTTAACGTGTCTATATATTAACACTGATAACGCTTGTGTCTAGTGTGGTTTGTATATTCATATAATCTTCATAACTATAGCTGCAAGAAAAAGCCCACCATATAGGCAGGCTGATTGCTGCTAGTTATGCTCAAGCATGTAATCATCCGTGGTGTACGATGTGCTATCGATAGTCTCAACGTCAAGATACCCGCAGATATCTTCGTCTTGCACACACTCAAGAAATGCAACGTACCCCACGGGCTTACCTCCGCACGCCTTGGCAGTGTGGTACAACTCACGCGGGAACTCCTTGAGCAAGGCGAAATCATAGGCGGCTTGCTGCTTGTCGGGGTACCTATGCTCAATGATTGGGCTGCTCATGTAGTCGGTCTCAAACCCGCCGAACAAATCATCGTGCTTCATGGCGTAAACGCTTACGGTGTACTCACGCATGGTGTATGTCCTCTCTTATCGGTTGGTTGCGTTAGCAACCTTTGTTGGTTGCGTTGGCTATATTGTATGTGGTTTTGTCGCTGTGTGTCAAGATGAAAACTATGTATATGTTTTTCATCACAATTGCTACACATATGGTTGTTGTTTGGCTCGTTGTCTGTGCATATCGTCCGAATCTTCCGCAATCGCATGGTCTTGTACGTCTCTGTGATGTGCCTATTTGGGGCGATGTTTGCATATCCTAGACAGTATAGGCATATGTTATGTATATTCCCATACACGCGATTCTAACGGCTATGTTTACCTGCGGTTTTGTTGTTTGGGTTGAGTTGTGTAGAGAACTGTGCATAAATACATAATTAGATTTTTCCGTGTCGGATTGCTTGACAACCTGATTGCGTTGTGGTTGTCAAGTGTTGCCTGTGTATTCATTGAATCTTCATAATGTGTTCATTAAATTGGTTATTCGTTGGTAGCATTTTATTGTTAGCTTTAACTAACTTATTGTTAGCTAAAGCTAACTTATATTGTTAGCGTAAGCTAACTTTATTCCGTCTATAAAAAAAGAGGGTAGGCTCTCACCTACCCGCGCCCTCTACTCAATCACGATACGCACGATTTCACCCGTATCAATGTTCGTGGCAATGAACCACTCAGCCCCCTCTAGCCCGCCGCTCTCAAAGATTCCGCTGTAATGCACCTTGAGGGTGGCGTACACATCATCATCGTTGTCATACACAGTAATCATGTCATTGAGATTGATGAACCTGGGGAGATTCTTGGGGTTGACCCAGATTTCACGCATGGTGTTTCCTCTCGTGGTTGCACTCTTGCTTACGACTTATATATTACACCAAATGATTTTCCGTGCAACTGTTGTTTGCAGATTCACAAAGCCTACATATATGCACACAACTCAAGCCACCACCTAATAGTATGGCTCGTAGGTATCATTTTCCGCTTGGGCTACTGCTTGGGCATAACACTTAGGTACCTTGGCATATTTCTTGATGGTACATTTTCCGTCAGCGCGCTTGTATATGACGATACAGGGCATGTTGTATCCTGTGCAGATATATTTTCCGACAAGCCTTGCAACAGTTCCGCCAACGCGGCGATAGTGGCACATGATTTTATCCGCGCGGTCGATGGCGGGATGGTATTGGTTGTGCGCGTTGTGCAGTGGATTATACATTGCTCACCCTATCCGTTGATGATTGTATCTAGTGGTTATACTCTATCTGATTTTCCGTGGCGGCGCAAGATATATATAGAGATTCACATGGTCTACATATTTTCCGTGTGAGCGTTGGTAGGTACACAAGCGTAGAGATACCCGCAGATATTGGCACAACTGTAGAGAAAGTGTAACGGTTCTTCCATGCCCCTCCGTTGGATATGTTCTGATTTTCCAGCGGCTCGACTACCGATTGATTACAATATATATGATTGTCCTTGTGGTTGCAATAGGTTCACACATTCCACACAATTGAATCACAGTATGATTTTCCGTGTGGCCGATGGACTGTGAGCGGCTAGAGCCAGCACGTACAATCTTCCGTGACGGCTTGTGATGCCTATATTTCCGCCGTTGCGTGCGTCTCGGGTGTGTGGGTAGGCTTGCGTTATTCCGTGGCGTTCCAGGGCGTTGTGTGGCGCGTGGTGTTGCTCGTCTGATTTTCCGTTGGGCCGATTTTCCGTGTGGCGCGTGGATACGTGGCACGATGGGTCGCGTGGTGCATGGTGCATTTGTTAACTATGGTTAACTTAATAGTTATAGTTGGTTAACATATTGATACTACTACATTGTTACCGTTGGTTAACTTTATAAATTGATGGTACTAACATACCGATTTTTCCGCGATGGCGAAAAGTTCCACGCGCCAACGCGACAGCACAGAAGCCCCACGCGACAGCGTAGGGCTAGAGATTTTCCGTAGCGGCAAGCGGTAGCGTATCGGCAACTAATTCTCCGTGGCGGTGTTCTCCGCTACTGATTCTCTATACAGTTCTCATAGCAGTAACGGCATATCTTTACAGGCGTACCGTCATTGATATTTTCCCAGTACCAGTATTCGTACACATGCGCACCGCACGAACCGCACTCGATAGCGGTAGGCAAATCTTCCGCGACAGCGGATGTATTTTCCGCAGCGGCGGTAGGTTTATTTTCCGCAGTACTAGCGTACTGATTTTCCGCGACAACATTGATAACATACGCCATGAGGACAACGATATATCCGATGATAATCATTGCAAGCCAAGTCTTTTTCTTGTTGTTCATATCTTCCGCCTAACCCACGAACAGGTTGATATAACTACCACCAGGTGTTGCAGTCCACATCAAAATTTCCATGGGCGCGAACGTTGCGTAGTTCTCCACCGTCAGTTTTTCCCCAGTGCCGTTGACATTGGGCGCGATGATTTTGAACTTCATGGGGTTTTCCAGAGTGGACTGAGCGCCCACGAACTCTTTAACAGTCATTTTTCCGTGTCCTCTCTCGTGTGTGTTTGTGTGTGTGTTTTTCCGCCGTGCCTAAAGTCCGCCGTTGGCTTTATTACAGCCCGCCGTTGGCGCGAATCCACGCGCGCTTACGCCTACGCTCTTCGCGCCTACGCTCCTCCTCAATGAGCTGATTTTTCCGCATGAGCGACAGCATGTAGACGATTGCGGCGATGGTGAGCAGCAACATGATGATGGTGATGATGGTGTCAAGCATGGGATTTTCCATGCGCCAGTTGACAATGTCCTGCTCGATGGGCATAAGATAACCAGTATACATTTTTCCGTTCTCCCTACTGTTGTTTTTCCGTGCAATCTAGCAACCCATAATCATATTGATTAGGTCTGATTTAGATTCTCCGTTCGTACACGTCATCTCGAAAGATTTTCCGTCTTTCGTCTCGGCATGAACCGCCTCCCACCAGCCACGGGAATATTCCGCAGCCACGTACACGGTCTGCCCCTCAAATTCTCCGAACCAAGGCTTGAATGAGAAGCACCGATTGACGGTATAGCCGTTATCAGCGTGTCCCATCCATTTTTCCGTGAACGCTTTCAGCGTCATTTTTCCAGCCTTCCTACTGATTGTTTTTCCGTCGGGTCTATTGTATCATGCCGCGCGGGTTGGGGATGGTTTGGTTTTTCCACCCCCACATTTTCCGCACAACCGTTTATTCCATAAGTTGAGTTTCGATAATTCCGACGCACTCAACAAGCTCACGCGCCAAAATCTCCGTGCGCTCGTGCATACCGTCATAGCGGCATTCATTTTCCGCCGCGATACACACGCCCCACTCGGGGTTTGTGTAATACAGGGTGACGTACAAAATTCCGTAGCAATTTTCCTCGTCTCGCGTTTCATCCACGACAACGCTATACCACGGGTTGTCATTGTATGAAAATTCCGTGGAAAGATTTGACAGCGTACCCATGCCGTCCGCGCCCTCGTCCGTGACGGTAAACTTCCGCAGAACTTTCCGCAGAGCGTCGCGGCCATTCATCGTGAAACTATCAGGGGTTTGCATGGTTTTCCTCATGGTTTTTCTTACAGGTTCATTGTAAACCCATGTCTATGTTGTTGTCAAGTGGTTAGCGCAAAATTATTTTGCGCGTTGTTAGCTTGAAAAAATTATGCAAGCTCGATATAGTACTCAACGCCCCAATCGTCATAGACGTACCCGCCACGGTCAACCAAATTCAAATATGATTCGATTTTCTGCGTCGTCCGCAAGTGGCTAAAGCCCTCGCCCTCGAAAAACAAGTTGCGGTATTTCGCAGTTGTAACGGAATAGTCCCAATTCTTGCCAAGCGTGATAGTATGTTCCTTTCGGTCGATGGTTGCGATGGTAGAATTGTAGGACTGAAACACGGTAATACCGCCGTCCGTGATGATGAACTGATTGGCCACGGGCTTACCCGTGCGCGGGCTGTTCATGTTGGTAACGTGCATGATGGTTCCTTTCGGTCGGGGCATGTTGCCCATGTTGGTATGTTGGACTGTTCGCCCATGCCCGCCCACTGTTTTTCAAGTGGGCGGATTGGATTAACAGCCTAGCAATTGGCGCAATAGTATGCGTTATCAACAGACAGTCCCGTGATGCGCATATCATCATCGTCAGGGCGGTAGAACCCGTCAGAGCACGCCCAATAACGCACCTGCTTGGAACGATTCGGGCGGTCTTGCGCGTCAAGCTCGTGAACGGTCACGCGGATAACGGTAGGCATACCCTTGACGTAGGGGAACGGCTCAGAATACGGAACGTACATAATGATACCTTTCTGTTTGTGAATGGTTTCACGTGAAACGTTGGCGAATTGTAGGTGTAGCCCGCCCGTTTGACGGGCTACCAGGGTCTGTGCTATGCCACGCGCTCGACAGCGTAGCCCTTGCCGTTTGACAGCTTGATAACTCGCAGTTGGAACTTAACAGCGCCCAATATAGGGCACTCACAGAACGTGGACGTGAGCGTAGAACCACCGTAGACGTTCAACACGTCTCCCGCTTTCATGCCGCCCAGTCTCACGCCGAACAACATAGCGCTATGCATACTCGCAACGTCGTGCGCCACGCATAGGTCGTTCACGTGAGACGTGAGCTCGAACGCGTCGTGGTACTTGATGGTAGGCATAATAACCCCTTTCGTGTGTGTAGGGTTCACCCCTACGGCCTATGAATATGGCGGTCTTCCCACCGTGAACGGTACTCACGCCTGTTTGTGAACTGTTTCACGTGAAACATAAGTGCCGCTCACGGTAGCGGCGCAGTTCAGTCCCCGTCCCCGCGCCCTACCACGTATGCTCTTATCAAGGTTCCCGCCCCGTGGGGCAAGCCCTATGTTAGCACCGTTTTAGCGTCTTCATAAAGTCTTCATAAACTCGATATTCGGTTCTCAAAGTACGCGCTACGCGGGTCGCATCCCGTAGCGGGCGGCCGTTCGGGGCGTGCCCCCTTGCGGCAAAACCAATATCGCATGGTGCGGTATGTATTGCAATAACTATTTTAATTGAACAAAACAGCAGGTAAACAGTGGTGCTATATATGATGGTTTAGTGAAACCGCAGGTAAACGGCATAGTTTAGGTACTTGCATAGAATGGTGTCGTATACGCGTTGATATGCATAGAATAGGGCGATATAGCGCGTAAACGGTATAATAGCAGGTAAACGCGGTCGATCGACTGCATAGGATACGCGTTAGACGTGCATATTGCATACGCGACGCGTATATAGCGGATAGCGTAGGTATATGCAAGGGGTCGAACGTTGAAAACATAAAATAAGCACACGATAAGATCGACGACAGAACGGGTCGAAGTGTCGTTTAACGTACACGTGTACGCTATCGTGTTGCAACTGGTACGTACCAGCATACCAGTGACGATAGTTCGGGTACCTAAATATAGGGTTCTACCTGCGGAAACGTGTATACGGGGCGATAACCAGTTGGCGGGGGTAAGTGTAGGTGGAAAACTGAACGGGCGTTTTTGGGGCATCTGAGGCCCTCAGAGGGGTATATGTTAGTTGGGTTTGGCAGATTGTAGGCGTTGTGTTTGGGGCGTTATGTTTAACGTTCAAGTATAGGTTTAAGGTTTGGGTTTGGGTTTGGGTTGCATAGTATCGCGTTGCGTTACTATTGTTAGACAAACTTCTAACTATATATACTAACAATCGGTTTCATATAATAACGCGGCGCGTTACTATACAGAGGGGGTTGTTTTATTATGCAAGTAGTAGGAAAAAACATGTTCGGTACCTCACGTTTTTTCATCCCCAAAAGCTCACGGTGACTTTTGAACAAGCACGGCGCGAAGTGCCGGACGGGGCATGTTTAAACCTAGTAAACGACTAGGGAATCGCCCCAGCCCCCCCACGGGCTTCACCCACACACCCCGACCCAAAAAACAACCTGAAACCAAACCCGTATACACCCCACACACACGCCACAAAATCCCGAACCCAAAACACCAAATCCACACCCTCACCCCTGTCGTTTGCAACACATCAAACAGCAACCCAAAATCACACCCGAACCCAAAACACCCTTGTCGTTTGCGAACCTCTAAACGCCCTAGAGAGAACCTCAAAAACAGCCTTGAAAATCGACTGAAAATCAGCCAAAAATAGACCTTCGCCTACCCCTGTAATCAGCCGTCTACCAGCGGAAACAAGACTCCTACACATACCCTGCATAAAAACTTCATACTTGAAACACGAATTACCGCACCCATACCAAGTAATAAAAACGCCTATCTACCAGCGGTTTTGTCACACAATCACACCGTCTGAAATCGACGTTCCATAGGGGTGTTTCATAGACGACGTGCTTATAAACCCTGTATTTAAGTTTGTTTGTCTTTTAAAGATGCAAATAAAAAAAGGCGCTTATAAAAACGTCGAAAAAAAGGACGCCTCCGAAGAGACGCCCTCAAAAAATATCCAATTGTATTATCTGATTGTCATAGCTGTCTTACGACCATAGTCGTTTTATAACATCATTTACAACATCACGTATTCATCGACGACGACTTTGACGAAGCCATCGTATGCATTCTCATATCCACCTAAACTCACCTTCTTGTCGAAGTGTCTCTTCAAGCCATCAACCACGGCATCGTTGAACTTCCTCTTGTAATCCTCATACTCATCGAATTCATACTCCTTCAAGATGTCGATGTCGTAATCGAATCTCCTGACTCTCTCGACGCTGACGTAATCATCGAAGTTGAGGGATATGTTCTTAATCATGTCCAGATACATTCCCCTATCTGCGACCATTCCCTCGTTCTTCAACTTGTGCCTCTCCATGTATCTCGCCATGTACGAGTTCCAATCGCCGAGTTTATCGTCAAGATAATCGAATTCAGACCTATCCTTGTCCTTATACGCTATCACTCCGTAACCGAACTTGACTCCGTCGATGTCCTCAATCCTGTTGTATATCCATCTCCTGCGCATGTCCGCTATCAACTTCGACACCTCATACCACGCCTTCGAGAACTCATCTACCCCATCATCGTGATTCTTCGAGTATTCTGATACCGCGTTATGGAAGTTGTCGTTGTACAGACCGAAGTATTTCGATATCTCGTTTCCGGTGAATCTGCAAGAACACAATTTGCCATCGTGTCCACCAGAGGTGTTTCTGTTGAACTCCCTGTGCATGAATGCGTTCAACAACCAAAGGAACTCATCGTATAATTTCTTCTTCCTTCCGCTGTTTCTCCTCTTACCACCCCTAGATGAAACCGTAGGCTCATCGTACACTTCTGTTATCTTGTACTTCTGTGTAGTCGGGTTCTCCCAACTCATGTAGCCAGACCAACGCTTTAGTTGTAATATCTTCTGTTTACCAGTACAAGGCTCGTCCATAAGGATATTGCACAGTTCTCTGTACTTATAGGTGACTCCCACAATCACCCCGCTAACATCTATATCGTTCGCCATACCACCATTCCTTAGCCGTTACGTGTTTGGTTGTTTAAGTTGCCAAACTTATTGTTTAAGTTGTTAAACTTGTCACTTCAAACTTGTAAAAGTTTGTCACTTCAAATTCATAAGAATTTGTCACTTCAAGTTGCCAAACTTGTCACTTTGAAATTAGCGCTAAACTGATGCCGAGGTCTCCGCTGCGCTCCGCCTCGGGGATGAGAGATGATTCTACGTAAGGAACTGATTCTCTGTAAAAATGAGATATTTCATCTCTTAGGGCGTAACGCATATAATTCTTTATGTTATTCAGCATAAGACAAAGGCTCCTTATCGTTATACAAGCAAAACTTGTCACTTTGAAAAAACCGTTATATATATATTATAACGAGGAAATCAAAGTGACAAGTTTT
>ERZ834859.57-NODE-57-length-130346-cov-6.379428_pt1 | contig 130346 bp, 117 predicted proteins | sample MGYA00519947_ERZ834859 | MGnify/ENA primary metagenome ERZ834859 (study PRJEB31850, sample SAMEA3708763) | human gut metagenome | biome: human gut; feature: human-associated habitat; material: faeces | place: China | collected 2014 ...
GACTGCGGTTTCAAAACCTCGGAAAGCCCCGCACTGCGGGGCTTTGTGGGCGGGCCGATGGCGCTTGCGACTGCGGCCCTTTATCTTGTGCTTTAATCGAACGGCCTTCCTCATCCAAAAATCCAGCTTAAAAAGTTCGGCTTTTCGTCCAAACCCATTCCCACGAATATTGTCAAAAAGTTGCCGTCACGCCGCTGTTCCAAACCGATTTTTAGCACATTTTTCAACTTCTCGCACAAACGGCCCACGTTCGCTCTCACTCCCGAAAGCGGGTACACACTCGCCTTCGCCAACAAGATCGCACACAACGGCTCACACGCCGAAACAGGGGCCTTCCCTCCCTCGTCCACAGCGTGGTCTTGTGTTGCCGGCGATATCCCTTTTATTCCACCACGCTTTTATATACATACATTTCCCGGTTCTCTGTGAACCCTCAACACCAGCAGAAGAGAATAATCCGGCAAAGCTGCCACCATAAATTTTATCCCCAACCGCTTTTCAACTTCTCCTACAACCGGCCTACGTTCGCTTTCACGAGTGAAAGTGGGCACACACTCGGCTCTCGGAGAAAGATCGCACACAACAGCTCACACGGCGAAACACGGGGCGTTTCGGATGGGGGTGCTATTACTACCCTCGGACTGTTTCACACGTTTTGGAAACCCTGCGTGGCCAGGGGGCAGAACGGCAAACTGTGCCGCTTTTGGGTCTTGGCCGGGTGTACGCCAGAAGGACGCAGAAAGCCTGCGGGACAGCGATGCGCTTATGCGCGTCGCTGTCCCGAGGCGTCGCGGCCCCGCTGGGCTGCGTGATCTTTTTTCGTTTCTGTCGAAATTACGGTTTTCACACTCTGTGCTCAGGGCTTTCCGCGTGTGCGAGACATGGGAGGTATCACTACCCTCGGCGTGCTTTGCGTGCTTTTGAAACGCCGGACGGCCGCTTGCAAAAGCGGCTAACTTGCCGTTTTCTGAGGTCAGGTGAGCGTCGCTCCCAACACGGTGCCTGTTCTCTCCTAATATGCAGATATTCCTGTCGGCAAATTCAGTTGCAAACGCTTTTGCGTTATGGTATGATAAAATTAGTAAATTCCCAATTTGAAAAGGAGGGCGATTGTATGAAACAGATTATTATCAACTATCTATTCATCTTTGGGCTTCCGGTAATCATTGGTTTAGCGGTTCGTATTATATTGCAGCGCTTTAATAAAGCCTACCTTGTAACAACTTTATTTGCAATTCTAACTGCTATTGGCTGGTACATTGCTAATGCGATGCCTTCATACGGGAGTGAACTGCACGGAATTCTGGCTATTCAGACAACTGTTGTATTTGTTTCTTCTTTATTGACAGGCTTGATACTTAGACTGAAGAAAAAAGGATTTCGTAAACCAGCAAATAAACTGCATATTCAAAGTTTGTAATTGTAAAATTCTCTTTGACCCACTTTTGACCCAGAACAGGATTAGAACGGGCAGGGTTGGACGGGAACAATGGAAAATCCGCCGAGCGAACGGTGGTAAAAAGCACAAATTGGAGCCGAAATGACTCCGATTTGTGCGTGAGACAACCTACGGACCAGAAGGCCGGGGGTTCGAATCCCTCACGGCGTACCAAAAGTCCTCGAAATCGTCTGATTTCGAGGACTTTTGCTTTTCATAAGTTCCGTATTTAGGGTGTTGCTTTTTTCTGACCCAAACGCTGACCCCAACGGGAGCGGATAGCGGAAACCATCAGACAGCACGGGAGAGGATGTTCCCCATCGTCTGGGCGGCTTTGAGTTGGGCGTCGGTGGTCACATGGGCGTAGGTGTCCAGCGTGAAGCCTGCGGAGTAGTGACCGAGCATTGAGGACACCGTTTTCACGTCCACGCCGTTCTGGAGCGCCATGGTTGCGAAGGTGTGGCGGAGATCATGAAAGCGTATTCTCGGTAGACCCGCTCGTTTCAGCACTCTTTGCAGCATATGCAGCACGCTGTCCGGGGACATGGGGCCTCCAGTGGGCGATGGGAATACCCATTCGCTGTTCCCAACTTTGCATTTCTGCATTTTCAGTACGCTTATCGCATCCGCCGACAGGGGCAGTGTGCGGTAGGCGTTTTTCGTTTTCAGCGGTGCCTCGACCACTTTGCCGTTTTGCCGTGAGATGGCTCTCTGAATTTTCAGTGCTCCGTGCTGGAAGTCCACATCCGTCCACTTCAATCCCAGCAACTCGCCCCGCCGCAGCCCGGTGGCGAGGTCGAGGTAGTAGAGCTCGTACACGCCGCTGTCCCTGGCTTCTTGGAAGAATGCACTGAGTTGGTCGGCGGTCAGGGTTTTCATCTCTTTGTGTTCCACCTTCGGCAAGGCGCAGCCCTGTGTCGGATTGCGGGTTACCAACTTCTGCTCGATGGCGAGATTGTACGCCGAGCCGATCATCTGGTGGATATTTCGCACCGTCTTGGGTGCCAGACCTTTCGGTTTCTTTTTCGCTTCGACGCGGTCTACCCGACCGCCGTCCAGCAGGTGCTTGTAGAACCGCTGCAAGTCCAGAGAGGTCAACTCTGCCAGCGGGATGTTGCCGATCTGCGGCTTGATGTGGTTTTTCAGAAAGCCTTGCGAGGTCTTGAACGTGGACGGTCTGAGTTTCACTCTGGCGTAGTTCTCCATCCACACCTCCAGCCATGTTCCCACCGTGTAGGTTTTGGCCCGTCCGTAGTCGATGCCCACGTTTTCCTCGATGGCTTTTTTCAGCTTTTCCTTGACTTCCGCCTGCGTTTTGCCGAGGACATTCTTGATGATGGCCTTGCCTGTCTCTGGATCGTGGCCGACAGTGTACCGTCCCTCCCAGCGACCGTCCTTTCGTTTTCTGATGTTGCCTTCCCCGTTTGCTCGTCGCTTTGGCATAAAATCAGCCTCCTTTGTAACGGTACACAATACCGTAAAAGGCAGAGAAAAGCTATGGGGAAGCCACACTATTATCAGAAAGTTATCAATTCTCAACCGCCGCTTATCTTTGTTTATGGCGTAGCAAGATTTGAGCTGCTACGGAGACTTCCGCCGACTACAACGGTATAAAGCGTACCGATTTTCTATCAAAGCGCCGCCGCAAACCGTTGTGACACGGGGCTTTGCGGCGACTTTTCTCAAATTTAGCGTCAAACCGTTCTGGGAACCTCGAAAAAAGCGTCAATTTCCAAAACCCGCAAACCCTTGCGGCAGCTCGCACTGCGGGCTGCTGTGAATAGGCATTGGCGCGAAAAGCGCCAATGCCTTTCTCCTGCTTTCTCGCCGCAGCGTCCAAAATCCCCCTATTTTGCCCGTCTCGGTGTTTTCCACGGTTGCCGCATTTCCTCTTTCGACCGAACCCGATGCGCTGGGCTTTGGTCGAATTTTCTGTTCTCCCGCACGGTGGCGCAACGTCCGGTCTTGGGTTTCCGGTGGGTACGCGCCCGGCTGTGTCCGGAAAACCGGACACAGCCGCCACACGCGGCTCACGCGGGTGGACAGGTGGTTTTCTGCCGTGCCTGTTGGAGCGCTTCCAAGCGTTTTCGGATGCGTTCCTGCTCACATTCCGTGTCCAGCTTTGCAAGCTTTTGCTCATAAAACTGCTGGATAGAGAACTGAATGGGCAGGAGCGTGTACAGAAGGCTTCCGTTCTGCTTGCGTCCATCCTGCGTGATGATCGTAGTGCGTTCCGTCTTGATGAGTCCTCGCTCTACCAGTTCTGTCACATATTTTCGCACGGTGTTCGGACTCATATTGACGGCTTTACCAATCGTTTTGTAGCTTGCATGGCACTGATATGTCGTCCGATCCTCAGTGTACATCAGATAGCTGTAGACAGCCAACGCGCCCGGTGAAAGACCGAGGGCGAAAACTTCATTCGGCAGAGGAAAGTAGTTTTTAATCGGATCGCGCGACGTGTAATACTTATTCCTCATGCGTGCCTCCCGTCTGCCGTTCTACCCATAGACGGAACTGCTCCTTCGGTACGACAAGCCGGCTGCCGATCCGCAGCGACGGAAAGCCGTCCTCATGCAGAAGTTCATAGGCGCTCGACGGCGAAACGCCCAGCGTGCGGGAGACAAGCTGCGCGTTTAGAAACAGCGGCAGCTCGTCAAAATTTTTGATGCTTGATGTGTTCAAAGTCTTTTTTACCTCCATATAATTTTAGAATTTTCGGAGAAAAAACTTGCGTTTCGGAGGTCCCTCTGTTAGATTGAACACAGTTGCAGTCCGTGTTTTCCGAAACGCGGCGCGCCGTCCGACTGTTGCAGCAGCCGGACGGCTTTTTTCTTTTCCGGTTACCATCCTCCATACCCGTTCCTGCCCTGCGGCCTTTTGTTGACGCACACGGCGTTGGCTTCGCCTCGGTACGCTGGCTGCTTTTGCAGCGTCGCGGCATACTTCTCCGGCGAGTATCGTCTTTGGAGATGGGTGTGAAATTTTCAAGGTACAGAGCAACTTTTCGTTGACAAGCTGTCTATGTGATGCTAGACTATGATAAAATAATTTAGACAGCTTTCTGATTTTAAGGTAACATAGAGCTATATTTTTGTCAAGGCTATTACATTTATAATTTACAATTAGTCCATATTTGAGGTGACGACTATGTGGTATGCAAAGATGTATTTCTCCGGTGAGAAGGAGTTCTTTGAAAATGATGCGTTCGGAATGCAGGGGCTGCCGTCCAAGCGGCTGGAACTTCCGTTTTTGGAAAGTCTGCTGACGTTTCTGGAACTGGACGAAAAAGAAATCACGCCGATGCTGGAACGCATCAGCGTGAATTGGGAACGCTTCGTTGAGAGCCGCGCCCGCGAAGCGTATACAGCCGCGATGGTGGAGCTCGGTGTGCTGGCCGAGAAGCACATTTATCTTCGCCTTCTATATACGCGCAGCTTCGGCTGTTTTTCCGTAAATGGCTACGATCAAGCGGAAATTCAGGCGATTGCTTTGGACTTAAAGGAGTTTGCAAAGCAGTTTTCAGAGACAAGGAAGCAGGTCGAGAAGTTTTTGAAATGTGTGCTGGACGTGGATTCCGCCGGGCGTGAACCGCAGAAACAGGCGGCGAAAAACTATCATCACGACCAGCCGAGAGATCCGGAGCTGTTCCGATTTGAGCCAATCCCGCTGAGCTTTGAACCGGTCGAGCCGGGCCGGTGCGCGCCTGTTTTATACTCGTCCGTCGTGCGCGACATGATCGACTATTCGCTGCGAAGCTGCGTCGAGCGCGGCGTGACCGTGCGCCGCTGCAAGAATTGCGGCCGCTGGTTTCCGCAGACCGGCCGCGTGAGCGCGGAGTACTGCGAGCGCCCGGTAAAGTACGGTGAGCAGCGCTGCCGCGAGATCGGTGCGTTCCGGCAGTGGACGAAAAGACAGACCGATGACCCGATTTTCAAAGCATACCGCAAGGAGTACAAAAAGCGCTTCGCGTGGATCAAGGCCGGGCGCATCACCGACGAGCAGTTCTATGCCTGGAGTGAAAAAGCCAGAGAAGAAAAGAAGAAGTGCGACCGGGAGATCATCTCGCTGGAGGATTTCCAGCAGTGGCTCCGCGACTCCAAAATATGAAAATACGCTGCCGGTAAGCTGTCGGCAGCGTATTCTTTGTCTATAGCGGAGCAAAATACAGTCCTTTTACGCAAACGTTTTCACCAGGTCGGAAAGCTTTTGCAAACGGAAATCCGCAAGCAAGGAATTTGCCGCGGAGCCGATGGCCGCAGCGTAGAAACCGCCGGCCTTTGCAGCCTTGTATGCGAGATAACCCATGTCATCTTGTTTTCAAAACTCATGCCTATATAATGCGCAGCGCTGCCATCGGCAGAGGCGGAAAGGGAAAGAGGCTTACAGAGATTTGCAGAAGGTGTCGATGCGGCGGAGCGCCTCACGGAGATTGTCATCCGAGCAGGTGTATGCGATACGGATGAAGCCTTCGCCGCATTCGCCAAAGGCGCTGCCCGGAATGCAGACGACCTTCTGCTCGTCGAGCAGGCGGTTGCAGAACTCGACGCTGCTCAGGCCGAAGCTGCTGATGTCGGCAAAGACATAGAACGCGCCGTTCGGGCGGTTGCAGCGGATGCCGTCGATCTTGGCGAGGCCGTCGAGCAGGATGCTGCGGCGGCGCTCAAAGACCTGACGCAGCTCTTCGCAGAGCTCCGGATGGTCGAGCGCAACGGTCGCCGCGTACTGGCCGGGGGCGTTGGCGCAGGCGTTGAAGTTTTCCTGACACTTGGTCATGCGGTCAACGATCTCCGCCGGGGCTGCGACAAAGCCGATGCGCCAGCCGGTCATCGCATAGGACTTTGAAAAGCTGTTGACGATGACGGTGCGCTCTCTCATGCCCGGGAAAGACGCGATGCAGTGCGCTTCCTCTCCGGCGTAGAGCAGGGTGTTGTAGACATCGTCAGAGATCACCAGCAGATCGTGCTTCACGGCCAGCTCGGCGATCTTTGCCATCGTTTCGCGCGTCATAACGGAGCCGGTGGGGTTGTTCGGGGTGTTGATCATCAGCGCCTTGGTGTGCGGTGTGATGAGCTTTTCGATGGTTTCCGGCTGCATTTCAAAGTTATGCTTCAGATCCGTGGGGACGCGGACCGCCGTGCCGTCACAGTATGCGACCTGCGCCACATAGTTCAGCCACTGCGGATCCTGAATGAGGATTTCATCACCCTTGTTCAGCAGGATGAGGAACAGGAGACTCAGCGCGCCCATGCCACCGTTGGTGATGATGATCTCCGTGTTCGGGTCGTAGTGCAGATCCTTCAGGTAGGATTTTTCCGCGATGGCCTGACGGAACGAGAGCGTACCGGCGTTCGGCGTATAATGCGTGATGCCCTTGTCGAGCGCTTCCTTGCAGGCCTCACAGACCAGCTTCGGCGTAGGCATATCGGGTTCGCCGATGCCGAGGCTGATGACGCCGGTCATGGTGTTTGCGCGGTCAAACATGGCGCGGATTGCGCCCTGCTTCAGTGTTTTTGCTTTTTCATTGATCCATTCCATGATATTCTCCTGTTATCTCTGCACCCGCCCCGTGCCGTCGCCGCCCATGAGCTTTTCCACATCGGAAACGCTGACACGGTTAAAGTCGCCGATGACGCTGTGCTTCAGACAGGAAGCTGCAACTGCAAATTCGAGCGCGGACTGCTTGTCCTCATACTGGTTCAGGCCGTAGATCAGACCGCCCGCAAAGCTGTCGCCGCCGCCCACGCGGTCAATAATGTCGCGGATTTCATATTTCTTTGAAACATAGAAATCCTTGCCGTCATTCAGGCACGCCGCCCAGCCGTTCCAGTCGGCACTGTGGCTCTCACGGAGCGTGATGGCGATGCACTTCATGTTCGGATAGCTTTCCAGCACCTTGTTGCCGAGCGCTTTATACTTCTTACGATCGAGTTCACCGGACTCGACGTTCACATCGACGGTAATTTCGAGCGATTTCTGCACGTCTTCTTCGTTGGCAATCGCCACATCGACATACTTTGCAAGCTCTCGCATGACCTCGCTGGCCTTCTTGCCATACTTCCAGAGGTTCTTGCGGTAGTTGAGGTCACAGGAGACGGTGATGTTCCGCTTCTTTGCTTCCTTGACGGCTTCGAGCGACAGCTCCATTGCGGATTCGGAAATTGCAGGCGTAATGCCCGTGATGTGGAACCAATCCACACCCTCGAAGGCTTTGTCCCAGTCGATATCGCCCGGCTTTGCAAGTGCGATTGAGGAATACGCACGGTCATAGACGACCTTGCTCGGCAGCTGATTTGCGCCGCCCTCTAAGTAATAAATGCCCATGCGACCCTCGCTGCGGACGATCTTCTTTGTGTCCACGCCAAAATAGCGCAGTTCGCGGATACAGCACTCTGCAATATCGTTCTTCGGCAAGACGGTCAAAAATTCTGCGTCCATGCCGTAATTTGCAAGGGAGATTGCCACGTTGGCTTCGCCGCCGCCGAAGGTCGCCTCAAGCATCGGGCTCTGGAAGAAGCGCTCGTGTCCCGGCGCTTTCAGGCGGAGCATAATTTCACCAAATGTCAGAACTTTCATCTTCGTCCCTCCTTACTTCTGCAGCAGATGCACGGCGAAACCGCCGAACTCGTCTTTGAGGTATGCAGCTGTCATACGTCCGTTTTTGTACTTTGCCGAGCTTTCGTCATACGCAAAGCCCTTCTTTGCAAGCCCTGCCACCGCCAGCTCCACAGAGTTGGTGCGGATCGCAATATGACCGTTTTTGCCCTTGAACATGGACTTCATGACCTCGATACCGCTGGATGCAAACATCGAAGAGTTGCCGTCTTTGACCGGCAGAACAAACGCTTTGTTCAGCTTCTCGCAGACCGCGGATGCCGCATCGGCATCTTCGCAGTTGACGCCGACGTGCGCTACCTCGAACCCCAGCGCAGCGGCTCTTGCTTCCTTGCAGAGCTTTGTGATCTTCTCAAAATTACCGGCTGCAATGTCCGCCTTCGGGCAGACCCAGCTGCCGCCGACTGCGTGGATGAACGGCGCGGCGATGAACTCGCCGATGTTCTGACCATTCACGCCGCCGGTCGGGATGAATTTGATCCCGCCGAACGGGCCCGAGAGCGCCTTCATGGCAGAAAGTCCGCCATAAACGCCAGCCGGGAAGAACTTCACAACGTTTAAACCCAGCTTCATTGCCGCCATAATTTCCGTCGGCGTCACGCAGCCGGGCGTCACGGCAACGCCGTTTTCCACGCACCAGCGGACGACTTCTTCGTCAAAGCCGGGGGATACGATAAATTTTGCGCCGCACTCGGTGGCTTTTTTACACTGTTCAAGCGTAATGACCGTTCCTGCGCCAACTAACATGTCGGGGCAGCTTTCCGCGACTGCCTTGATCGAGTCCGCCGCAGCAGCCGTGCGGAACGTGATTTCCATCACGTCCACGCCGCCGGCAAGCAAAGCCTTTGCCGTCGCGACCGCGTCCTTCGCGTCATCCAATACCACAACCGGCACAACAGCCGATGCAGCCAGTCTTTCAGAAACATTCATTTTGTCGACTCCCTACTTTCATTTGCGATGATTCCAATAAACATCCCATGCGTTTCCTGCAAACATCATCTCTCGCTCTTTCTCCGTACAGTCGGACAAAAGGAATTTTCCGTGTGCCACCAACTGCTGATAGTTTGCCGTCCCCAGCAGCCATGGAATATCTGTCCCCCATAACAATTTCTTTGCTCCCACGATCCCGCGTGCCAAGTCAAAATAGCGTTTCGTACTGGGAAATGGATATTCTTCTTCCTTCTGCACATGATACGGGAGCGCGGAAAGATCAAACCAAACATTTGGCAACGTACCCAAACGAATCTGCTCCAACCACGCAGACCAAAGCTCCGGGTTGCGCTCTGCAGCTCGCGAGGGCTGCCCCATGTGGCAAAGCACGATTTTCAATCCCGGATGACGCTTTGCGATGGACGCGATCTGATCTGTCTGATAAGAACCATCGCCTGGCCGACCGAGGTCAAACGAAACCGTTTTTCCACCTGCTTCCATGGCCTCCCAAAGCCATCTTAGCTCTGGTGCATCCAGCTGTACGCCGGGATAGACACCGTACAGGCCGCCCGCCTCAGAAAACTCAATTTTAATGTTTTTCCAAAGCGATCCTTCCAGCTTTTCGGCATAATACTGGCGCGCCGCGGGACTCCAAGGGTCAAAAAAAGCGGAGGCAGTAAACTGCTCCGGATAGTCCCGGCATGCTTGCAGTACATACTCGCTCCAGTCTCCATAGCATGGGCAAAGAATCAGGACAGCTTTATCCACCTGTGCCTGCCGCATCTCATGCAGCAGCATCTGCAATGTATGGCTGGTGTTTTCGTTGATCGCCGGCAGCACATCCTGTGCAATGCCGTCTCCTGCATCGATCCGGCCATATCCCGCGCCATGGGTATGGCCTTTTGGGCCATACCCATCAACGTTTGGGAAAATATGAACATGCGCGTCAATCAGCATAGCTTTTCCCGCTCAGTTCATGCTGCCCTTTACGCCCTGAACCAGTTGATCGATCACGTTGATTTCTTCGATCGTCGGTCTGTATCCGTCCTCAAACATGACCGAACCGTCCTGCGCATAGATCGGGCCCTCAAACACGGCAATCTCCTTGTTAATCAACTGCTCGCGCACTTCACCAAGCTTCGCCACGATCTCATCAGAGACTGTGTCGCCAAATGTTGCCTGCTTGATCAGGTTCAGTTCCATGCCGCCGCTGATGTTCACCGGTTCATATTCTCCGTCAATCGCCTGCTTCAGATACGGAATATAGCCGCTCCAATCCGTAATGCACGCAGACAGCCACGTCTGGGGATCCAGCTCATACGCATCAGAGTTGCAGCCGAAGCAGTGCACGCCACGGCTGCGGCAGATTTCCATCATCGTCTTGATGGAATCCTGGAACGGCGCAATGACATCACAACCGCTGTCGATCAACTGGTTCACAGATGTGGTCTGCAGGCCAGTATCCGCCCACGACCCGGTAAAGACCGCGGTAATATCAATCTCAGGCTTGATCGACTGCGCGCCAAGTGCAAACGCGTCGATGGCAACAATGACATCCGGGATCGGCAGAGAGCCAATGAAGCCGATCTTGTCCGTTGTCGAATACATGGCGGCCAGGACACCATTCAGATACCAGACATCCTGCACTTCTCCATGGATGATGGAAAAGTTTCCGCCGGCGTAATCCGTGATCGGGAGCGAATAGAACGCTACCTCAGGATGACGCAGCGCGACATTGTGCGAGTATTCGAGGAATCCAAACTGCGAGGGGAACAGAATGGTGCACCCCTGTGCAATCAGCTCCTCCATGACACCTTCGCTGTCAGAGGTTGTAGGGACGTTTTCCTTAATCACGACTTCAATGCCAAGCTCTTTCTCAACAAGTTCACCAAGCTGCACGAAATTCAGGTTGAAGCCATAGTCGTCTTTTGTTCCGCTCAGGATAATGCCAAGCTTCTTTGCCCCCGCACCGGGCTTGACGTCGCCCGTCTGTTCCGTCTGCGTCTGGGTGGGGTCAGCCGGCTTTGCGCATGCCACCAGCGTTGCCGCGAGCAGAACCAGCACCAACATCATTGCAACTACTTTTTTCATTGTTTTTCCTCCGTCCTTTTTCTTTAAGTAATAATTTTCAGTTGTTCCGGCATCGACGGCTTTTTGGACGTCGAAATAATTGCCAGAGCAACCAATGTAAACAGGTAGGGCATCATCAATGTCACATACATGGAAATGGGCACTTCGTGGATCTGGAAGAATATCTGCAGCGCCTGTGCCAGGCCGAACAGATACGCCGCAAGGTATGCTCGCTGCGGCTTCCACGAGCAGAGGATCACCAGAGAGGAGGCAATAATTCCCCGTCCGTTGATCATGTTGTTTGCCCAACTCATCGCATAGATCACGCTCATATGTGCCCCGCCGATTCCAGCCAGAACACCTGCAAAAATAACCGCTCCGTATTGCAGAACCACCGGGTTATACCCGTACGCTCTTGTGACATCAGGCCGTTCCCCCACAGAACAGAGCACCAGCCCCGTTCTTGTTTTTGTCAGGAACCACCAAGCTAACACCGGAAGTACATAAGCGATATACGTCAGAATATCCTGCTGAAAAAAGGCCGGCCCAATCACCGGAATCTTGCTCAGAACCGGAATGGCGAGGGAAAACGACTTTCCAAGGCTGACGCCGAGCTGCGATCTTCCAAAAAAGGTGGTCAGGCCCTGCGCAAAGAAAATCAGGATAAACCCGGTCGCCATCATGTTGCTTTTTCTGGAGATGGAAAGGAACGCCTGGATCAGCCCAATCAAGCCGCCTGCAATCGCTGCGCACAAAACAGCCAAAAACAGGCTTCCGCTCCCGGCTGCTACGGCAAAGCCTACACATGCGCCACAAAGCATGCTTCCTTCTACGCTCAGGCTGGTGATGCCGGTTCGTTGGCCAACCAAATCCCCAAGCAGCGCGTAAATGATGGGAGTTCCTGCGCTGACCATGCAAATGAGAATCGTTGTTAGTTCATTCATGCCTTTCTCTTTCCTCCCACCGTCATAATTGTCAGCAAAACGAGCATGATCAAAATCTGCATTGTCGCCGCCGGAAGCCCGGTGTTGATCTCCATGCCGTTACCGGCGACGGTCAAACCGCCGATCAGTAAGGCGGACAGGATCAGCAAAAGCGGGTTGTTTCCAGCCATTCCTGCAGCAAGGAAGCCCATAAAGCCCATGGTCTCGCCCGCACTGATCCGCATACGGCCCTCGACGCCGACGACCATGACCGCGCCGGCAAGGCCGGCAAGTGCACCCGCGAACAAGAACACCCAGGTCTGTATTTTTCTCACTTGTATGCCTGCGTAACGTGCAGCCATCTGGTTTCCGCCGATCGTACGCACCGCAAACCCCACTCTTGTATGATAGATGATATACCAGGTCAAGCCTGCCATGGCAATCGCGACAAAGATACCGGCGTTCATTCTTGTTCCAAAAAAGGTGTGAAAACGCAGCTGGGGCGCAATTTCTACCGTCTGCGGGTAATTCCATCCATTTGGATCGCGAAGGCTGCCAAACAGCATGGCAGAGATCAGGTAGGTCGCAACATAGTTCATAAGGATTGTCGTCAGGATCTCGTTCATTGCAAGCTTCTGCTTCAGAAAAACACCGACGCCTGCATACAAAGCCCCGCAGATCATACCAACCAGCAGCATCAGCGGGATTCCGATAACACCGGGCAGATTTGCCAGCACTGTGCTTCCGGCAACAGCGGTTCCGAGAGCGGCAATCGCCATCTGGCCTTCTCCGCCTGCGTTGGCCAGGCCAACACGGGCCGGAATGCTTGCCGCAAGACCCGTCAGGATCAGATACGACGCACGGACAATTACTTCGCCAAAGCCGTAAGCCGAACCAAAAATAGATGTAATGATGGTCTGATACGCCACAAGCGGCGATTTGCCCTGCGACAGGAGCAGCCCGGCAAACGCGATCAGAGGAAACAGGACGCAGATCAGGATCCTAACTGCCAAGCTGTCTTGAAGTTGCAGCGGCTTCTTTTGTGCCTTATTCATGTGCGTTCTCTCCTTGAAGCATAATTTTTCCGATCTCATTCGGCGTACACGCGTCTACACAGTACGGTCCAAACGCAGTGTGAGAAGACAGGACCAGGATCCGGTCGCACATCGTGAACAGCTCCGAGATATCTTCGGAAATCAGGATCGTACCCACGCCCTGTTTTTTCAGCCGGAACAGTGTCTTGTGGACTGCGTGTACTGTGGCGATGTCCAGTCCCCGGCTTGGATAACTGGCAATTAACAGGCGCGGTCTAGAGATAACGGCACGGGCAAACGTCATTCGCTGCAGATTGCCGCCAGAAAGTGTCCCGGCAATTCTTTCTGCCTGTGGGACCCGGAGGGTCTTGACCTCAGAATGTGTCTGCAGCTGACTGCGCATTGCCTGCCAGTCCATATCACCATGGCGGTAAATCGGATCCAGGCCGACCAGCGCCATGTTTTCCAGAATCGAAAACGTCGGAACAACGTTGTCGCGAATGGGATCCTCAGTCACCATTCGCATCCCCAACCGGATTCTATGCGCAATATCTGTTGAGGAGATATCCTCTTCATTTGCGCTCAGGATACCGCTCTGCAGCTTCCGCGCTCCGTATATGGCCTCCGCCAGTTCTCTCTGCCCATTTCCGGATATGCCGGCAATGCCCAGGATCTCTGCTTTGTGCATTTCAAAGCTGACATCATGCAGAATCAACTGATCGTGGTCATCCTTTATGCTGACTCCGGAAAGCGACAGCTGCAGTGCCGCTGCTTCGTTTTCCTCACTGCATTCCGGGCGTTCCAGCTCAAAGTTGACCGGAACATTCCCCATCATTGCCGAGATGATCTGCTGCTGGCTGAAGCCATCTCTGCGTTCAAAGGTACAGACATGTTCGCCCTGACGCAGAATTGTGATTCGGTCAGCCACAGCAAGGATCTCGTCAATTTTGTGCGTGATCAGGAAGATCCCATACCCCTTATTGCGGAATCCGCTCAGCATCTGCAGAAAAGCCTGCACTTCGTGCGGTGCCAGCACGCTTGTGGGCTCATCGAAAATCATCACACGGGTCTGCGGATCCAGCAGAATCTTCAGGATCTCCACATGCTGCCGCTGTCCGAGGTCAAGCTTCCAAACCTCCGTGTCAGGATCCACGGAAAGGCGATACTCCGCAGAGATTCGATTAATTTCATCGCGAAGCTTCTTTTTATTGATCTTCCACCCGGCAGAATGGAGGGAAAGGAATACATTTTCCAGAACTGTGAAAGCAGGAACGAGCCGGAAATCCTGAAATACCATTCCGATACCCTTTTCGCGGGCAATCGTCGGATTCCAGCGCTCCATTTTTTCTCCGTCAATATACAGATTTCCGGCAGTCGGCTGATAGACACCATAGAGCATCTTCATCAGCGTACTTTTTCCCGCACCGTTCTCGCCTGCTATCGCATGGATTTCACCGGCGTGGATTTCGATGTCAATCTCCCGGTTTGCCGTCAATTCTCCGAATCGTTTCGTGAGTTTTTCCGCCCGTAAAATCGGTTCCACTCGCCGTTCCTCCTGTTTTATCATCTCTGCTCACTATAGATCACAACATGATTTCCATGCGGATCAAGCAGGGTAAACGCCCGCGTTCCGTCCTTGCAGCCACAGGGTTCCTGCAAAACCTGAACCAGCGGCGCTTCCTTTTTCATGATTGCCTCAAAGCAACTGTCTGCATCCTGTGCTTCAAACATCAGCGTCTCGTTCCCCTGCGGCATCGGATCCTTTCTGCAAAGTACCTCCAGCGTTCCGTCCCCGGATCCGATTACAAATTTATGCCCCCGGTCCTTTGTTCCGTAGTCCCAGGTATAGCATGCACGGAGCCTGAGAATATCTCGGTAGAATGCCAGGCTCTGTTCATAGTCCGCCACATCTACATACGCCACTGCGCGGTATTCACCACGGAACATCCCCGGAACTGTCGGCTGCCAACCATGCTGGTACTCCATCACATCACGACTCCAGGAGAAGATCACAATCACGTTTTCATCTGGATCGAGCAGCTGGAACAGCCGGATTCCATACGGGCGGTCCGCGATATGTTCATAAACATGCAGCCCCGGTTTTCTTGCCAACCGCGAATAGCAGTCATCAACATTGTCCGCCTCCAGCATAATCGTCGTCGGCCCCTGCGGAAGATCGGCGCCGGCCGGACGCAGCTCTACTGCACCGCCTGCTGCAGCAAAGCGGCAGCCCTCCATTCCGCCGTCCCAGACCGGAACCAGTTCCAATGTCTGCTGATAGAAGTTCCGGCTCCGCTCCAAGTCTCTGACGCAGAGGACCGTCCGTACCTCTTTTTCAAAATAATCCCTGTGCTGCATACTTCTCTTCCTTTCTTCCGTTTCGGATATCGACCCAAAATACATATATTTATGCTTGCAAACTTCTTAATAAATGACTATAATCAGTAAAAAAGCTGGAGGTGCTTCTTCTATGCTCCGTCTATCCTCACAAACACAACAATCCAGGGTGCGCGCACAGCTTGAACTCCTGCTGCGCAATGCGGAACCCGGCGAACGGCTGCCCTCAGAGCCTGCGCTTGCAAAGCGTTTCGATGTCAGCCGAACCACGATCCGGGAAGTCATGAGCCAGTTGGAAACAGAAGGCTTCGTCCAGCGCAGGCAAGGAAGCGGCACCTATGTGCGTCGTCAGCCGCTGCTGGAGGATGAAAGCCTGCTCCACTTTGTCGATTTTCCGAGGCTGATCTCCAAGCAGGGACACACGCCCGCCATGCGGCAGCTCGGATTTGTGCAGCAGCGCGCAGGAGCTTTCTTTTCCACCCGTTTTCACATCGGTGAAGAAGATCGGATCCTCACCCGGCGCTGCCTGTACACGGCAGATGAACATTTTTGTGTACTGGCTGAAGACAGTTTCCCGCTGGCCTTCCTCTCGAAAGGTCAGCGTGTACAGCTGCTTGGGTCAAACAATACCGATCTGCGGCTTTTCCTTTTTCTCGCAACCGGCCGCGCCGCCTGTCAGGACGAAACCACAATCTCCGTTGCCCAACCGGAAGACTACCCGTTCCTTGAATCCCTGCTCGAGGACAAGCAGCATCCGCTGCTCTTTCTGAGCAGCATGTGTCTTGATAATCACAATGAACCGTTTATCAGTTCGCAGATTTACTCGGACACAGACTATATCAAGTATCAGCTGAACCGCAGGATCGTCTGAACTCAGTGATTGCTGTGATACAGGTTGATCCGGTTTCCACAGGGGTCTTCAACGGCAAAGTACCTTGTACCGTAGCTCTGTGTTACAGGCTTGCTCACAATCCGGATGCCTTCTGCAGCCGTAAGCTCCTGATAGGTCTGATCGACATCTTCGGTTTCCAGATTGACGATCACAGGGCCGGTCTTTCTGTCATGTGCCTGACAGAGTACGCTGATTGTACCGCGACCAGCCCGGAACTTTGCGCCGCAATCCTGCGCGCTTTCGTTCCAACTGTAATATGGCTTCTGTCCGAGCAGCGTTTGATAGAAGTCTCGGCAGACAGAAAAGTTTTCCTCTTCGGTGTATAGAAGGATTTGAATGTCTCCTGTAAATGCTGTCATGTTCTTATTCTCCTTTTTTGTAGACACAGACGCCGTCAATATATTTTGCACAGATGTCTCGATCATCCGACCTGGTAATTAACCGTTCTATCCGCTCATACGGTGTCCGCTGCACGCCGTCGCAGAAGCGGCTGTCATCCAAAATCACCGCATCAAAGCAATATCCCGGTTCAAAGCTCCCGCTTTTCCAAAGTACGCCGCCGCCTTTTGTTGCAAGGTAAAACGCATTGGGCAGAGACAAAACTTTCCGCTGATCCATATTGCGCGCGCTGTTTTTGGAAGCCCAAAAGACTTTAGACGCCAAAATCGCTTCAAAGATCGTTCGGAACATATTCAGGGTATTGCCGCCGCCGACATCCGTGCCCAGTCCGACTGCAATTCCAGCATCGAGATATTCCATGATTGGTGCTGCGCAACCGCAACTGTTCATATTCGACTGTGGACAATGTGCTACCAGCACATTGCGTCTTTTCAGCGTTTTCACCTCTTCGGGGGAGGAAAAAACGCAGTGCGCCATCACAGCCCGTGTATGCGGTCCAAGCAAACCAGCACGGTCATAGGCCTGCGCATAATAATCAAGATCCGGTGCAAGCTCGTGCACCCAGTCAATTTCATCCAGCCCCTCCGAAAGATGTGACTGCACTGGGACGTGGTATTCCTCGGCAAGCTCTCCCAGTTGCTCTAAACAGCTTTCCGTACAACTCGGGAAATAACGCGGTGTGAGGATCGGGTAGATTGCACCAATACCATCTTTCGTTTCCTCTAGCCAAAGGCGGGTCTGCGCAATTGTTTCCTCTGTTGTTTCCAACAGTCCAGCTGCACAGTTTCGATCCATATTGACTTTCCCAACGTAACCTGCAAAGCCGAACTTTGCCAGAGCTTTCATGAGAGTCTCTGTCGCCGTGCGGCTGGTCGTGGCATAGGCACACAGGCGCGTCGTCGGTGTAGCAAGAAGTGACTTCGCAAAGCGAGTGTAGGTCAGTTCCGCATACGCTGGATCGTTAAATCTAGACTCGTCTGGGAACGCATAACGCTCGAACCATGTGTTCCACTGTCCGTTTTCAATATTTTGCCCAATACCTTGAAAGGGTGCTTGTGAGGCGTGAACGTGGATGTCGCATGTTCCGGGAATCACAAATTTCCCGCTTGCATCCAGAACCTTAATTTGACGATATTGCTCCGGTAACGCTGAATAAGTCCCTGCAACTTTTTTTCCATCGCAGACCAGATATGCGTCTTCCATGATGGTAAATTGATCCCGCTGTGCGGTAAAAACCAGCGTCCCTTTGATTGCAAAGCTCCGCTCCGCAAAATATTCAACTTGGCTCATAGCATCCCCTACTCGGCAATTCATATAATTCTTAGCTACATAATATCAACATTTTTGGTCACCGTCAACACAAACAAGTGCTTCAATAACATCTTTGGATACATGCAAAAAAACACTCTGTTTACCTCCCTTTCTTTTCTGTTAAAAGTGCAATTTGTACGACAAATTACCCAAAACTGCTCTGCGACTGCCCATGGGCATCCTGCTTATGTCCTATCGCCACCCGCTTCTGCATGAGATTTTTACGGCGTTTGGAGTCCACGCAGATGCCCATCGGGTTGCTGGGTGGCGCGGCGGTGTCGTGGAAAACTTGCCTCATCTGGTGAAACAATTTGACGCTTGAACTCAAAAGATATTCGGATGGAAGACGCACTTGGTGAGAAGCTGCGGATAGAGTATTTTCACCTGCAAGTGTCGGATTTGTAGAAGTCTGTGCAAAAGAATCTTCGAGCTGAAAGCGCAAATGCGCCGCTTCTTGAATAATGACGTTCTTGATTGCGCGAAATTCTTTCTGCTGCGAAAGCGGATTGTGCTTGTCCGGACCTGCTTTTGTAGTAACTTTCTAGCGTATCACGCAGGTCATTCCAGATGGAATAATACGTTGCTACCTCCGGCATCTTTTCAAGTTCATCCACGATGAAATCCAGCATATCTTTCAGCGGCTTTTTGAGGTACCCATATTGCTTTTTGCCATTGACCGTACGCAGTTCCATCGCAAACTCCAACAGTTTCTGATGAACAACTCCGATGGATTTTCAATACTCTAGCTGGCCAATGATTCTGCGCATGGCCTCCCATGCCGCTTTGTTCACGTCTTTGTCGGCAACATCTTTCCGAACGACTATCAGTTCGTCTGTATACACACAAAGCTTTTGCAGACCGTCATTTACCACGCTACCATAGATTCAGCACGGAGCATACGCGATCGCTGGGTCCACAGACCGGGCGCGTGAGCGCGGAGTACTGTGAGCGTCCCGTGAAGTACGGCGAACAACACTGCCGCGAGATCGGTTCCCACAAACGGTACGACGACAAATGCAAAAATGAATCCATCTGGCTCGCGTATAATCGCGCGGACAAAACGCATTTCGCCCGCTACCTGAAGCGGAAAATGACCACCGCTCAATTTGAGCAGTGGTCTCGGTATACTGTAGAATTACGGCAGAAGGCAGAGAACAGTGAAATGGAACTGGCGGACTATCAGAAGGAACTGCGAATTTGACGATTTACTGCTTAATCTTTGATTACTGCGGCGCAGTTTCTGCGCCGCTAGTTTTCTGCTCTGACCCAAACCGTGACCCAAACGCGGAAAAATCCGGCGGATTTATCCGTACCGGAAAGGATACCGCTGTGAAATTTCCCGAGCGGAAAGGTGTGGAAATGCCCTGAAATGTCCGCGAAAAATATCCGACCAACCTTCAGGATGTAGAAACCAAAAATATTATGACAAAATCCACCCTGCCGGTGGGCGGCTATTCCGTCAATCCTTATGTAGGCTGTACCCATGGCTGCAAATACTGCTACGCTTCGTTCATGAAGCGGTTCACCGGCCATACTGAGCCTTGGGGTACTTTTCTGGATGTGAAGCATTGGCCTGCCATCAAAAATCCCCGGAAGTACGCCGGACAGCGCGTAGTCATCGGCTCGGTGACCGATGGCTATCTGCCCCAGGAGGCTCAGTTTCAGAACACCCGAAAGCTTCTTGAGCAGCTTCGGGGCAGCGAGGCGGAAATTCTCATCTGTACCAAGTCAGACTTGGTGATCCGTGATATCGACCTTCTGAAAGAACTGGGAAAGGTCACGGTTTCCTGGTCGATCAATACGCTGGACGAGGATTTCAAAAACGATATGGACAATGCCGTCAGCATCAAGCGGCGGCTGGATGCCATGAAGCAGGTTTATGACGCAGGTATCCGCACAGTATGCTTTATCGCTCCGGTTTTTCCCGGTATCACGGATTTTGAGGCTATCTTCCATCAGGTCAGAAATCAATGCGACCTGATATGGTTAGAAAATCTAAACCTGCGAGGCGGATTCAAAAAAGACATCATGAACTATATTTGTAAAAAATATCCTGACTTGGTTCCGCTGTACGACGCTATCTACAACAAGAGAGACAGAAGCTACTTCCGTGGTTTGGAGGATCAAGCGGAACGGCTGGCGAAAGAAAACAGCTGTCCCTTCGTGGACAACGAGCTGCCCTACGGACGGGCAGAGCCTGGGCACCCGGTCATTGTGGATTACTTTTACCATGAGGAAGTGCGTGGCTCGGAAAACACTGGGAGACGCAACCCCAAAAAATAATTTGTGAAATAAATGGGTTCTGACATGGAGCTGTGCTTCAATGTCAGAACCTTTTTTAGCACTGTTTACCCATTCAGAAGTTTTCTTATCCCTCTTGGAAGGACTTGTACTCCGTCCATTGTTTTTCGATTTTCCCCGCTCTACAATGTAGACAGAACGATTAAATGATAGGGGTTTATCAAGTTTTACATAAAATTATATTACCGGTAAGCATACGATGAGCAGATGTTTTTTATTGCCTTTCGAGTATAGATACGTTAAAATATACTTATTAAGCATGATGAATTTGGGAGGTATTTTTCGTGGAAATTAGAGTTCTTCGATATTTTCTGACTGTAGTAAGGGAAGAAAGTATCACAAAAGCCTCAGAAGTTTTACATATCACGCAGCCGACACTTTCACGTCAGCTTGCACAGATGGAGGAAGATATTGGTGTAAAGCTGTTTGATAGAGGGACACGGAAAATCAAATTGACAAATGAAGGAATACTTCTTCGCCGTCGTGCGGAAGAAATTTTGCAGCTTGTAGATAAGACAGAAAAAGAATTAGTGGAGCAAGAGGAACAGGTGGAAGGTAAAATTTCCATTGGGTGTGGAGAAATTGCTGCTGTACAACTTCTTCCTAAAATAATTGAGTCCTTTCGTCGGAAATATCCCCGTGTTACTTTTGACATTTTTACAGCCACAGCAGATTTGGTAAAGGAACAAATGGAGAAGGGACTACTGGATATTGGTTTGCTTCTTGAGCCGGTTGATATGGAAAAATATGAATTTATTCGCTTGAATATAAGGGAAAAATGGGTGGTTCTGATGAAATCGGATGATCCACTCTCCAAGAAAGAAACGGTAAGCGCAAAAGATTTGTCTGTACTGCCTTTGATTCTTCCTAGGCGTATGAATGTGCAGAGTGAGTTGGCAAGTTGGTTTGGTAACTACTATGAGAAACTGGATATTGTTTTTACCAGCAATTTAAGTACGAACAGCGCAATTATGGTGAATGGAGGCTTGGCATATTCATTGGTGATTGAAGGGGCTGTACCGTTCTGGAATCAATCAAAGGTTACATTCAGACCGCTTGATCCGCCACTTACAGCAACAAGTGTATTAGCATGGAAACGTGGTCAGCCGTTTAGCTTAGCAACCACAAAATTCATCAAACATATTCAATGCTTTTTAGGCATGGACAAACCATAAAAACTAAGTATTTGATATAATTCAATTAGAAAATTATAATATAGGTGTAGAGATAAAGCAAACAGCTTTAATTTCTGCACCTATATTTTTTATTGAGGAGGGAGTGCCATTTCATGAAACCGGATTATGATTCCCGTATAAACGCCGGATTAAGCAAAGAAGAAATCGCAAAAATTTCAGGATGCGAAGATCAAGAAATGCAGATAAGGATGTTGCGAAAATATCGGTACAAATTGCTTGATGAGGTACATGAAAAGCAGCAGTCACTTGATGCAATCGATTATATGATCTGTAAAACAAAAAAATAACAATAAGAGGAGGAAAAGGCGTGAATCAGCAAACAACTCTGTTTTCAAACGAGAAGTTGATGGCTATGATTATTCCCCTGTTTTTAGAGCAGCTGCTGATAATGCTTGTAGGGATGGCGGACACACTGGTGGTCAGCTACGCAGGAGAAGCGGCAGTATCCGGTGTTTCACTGGTAAATCAGTTCAATACTATTTTTATTTATCTGTTTACAGCATTGGCATCTGGAGGGGCGGTTGTGATCAGCCAGTATATTGGTAGAAAGAAAAATGATGACGCTGGAGAATCCGCCAGTCAGCTTCTTTCATTTTCTGCGATTTTTTCCATACTGATCGCAGTGATGGTTCTAATTGGAAATGAAGGGATGCTTCGTCTGATGTTCGGTAAAGTGGAAGATTCTGTGATGCACTCTTGTATTACATACCTTAGGATTTCTGCATATTCCTATCCGGCATTGGCGGTTTACAATGCTGGCGCTGCCCTTTTTCGCAGTATTGGAAAAACCAGTGTGACCATGTATTTGTCGGTAATTTCCAATATCATCAATGTTATTGGAAATTTCATTGGTGTATTTGTTTTGCGTGCAGGTGTTGCAGGTGTTGCATACCCTTCACTGATCGCTCGGACATTTTCAGCCGTGATGATTACAGTACTTTGTTTTCAGAGAAAAAATGAAGTGTTCTATCGCTGCAAGTGGATTTTCCGGTGGAATGTGGATTTCATGAAACAAATTCTAAAAATCGCTATTCCAAATGGGATGGAAAACGGTATATTCCAGTTAGTCAAAGTAGCATTAAGCGGTATCGTTGCACTTTTTGGAACATATCAGATTGCTGCAAATGGTGTTGCACAAAGTATCTGGTCATTGGCTGCGCTGGCGGGAGTCGCTATGGGTCCCGTATTTATAACGGTCATTGGACAGTGTATGGGAAATGGGAATGCAGATGCTGCGGAGCATTATTTTAAGAGATTGACAAGAATCACATTGCTGATTTCATCGGCATGGAATCTTTTGATTTTTCTTCTGACTCCATTCTTTATGAAATTTTATGCTTTGCAGCCGGAGACCAAACGGCTTGTAATCTGGCTGGTTTTAATCCATAACGTGTTTAATGCAGCAGCATATCCCTTTTCCGGTGCGCTTAGTAATGGGCTGCGGGCAGCGGGTGATGTGAAATTTACCATGTATGTTTCGGTTATCTCCACGATAGCGGTGCGTCTGCTTTTATCATGGCTCTTGGGAATTGTTTTGAAAATGGGCGTGATCGGGATTGCTATTGCAATGGTTTGTGACTGGAGCATTCGGGCGGTCATTTTCTTCTGGAGGCAGAAGTCCGGAAAATGGAAAACATTTCAGGTGATATAGATTCATTTATAATAAGTTCAATATCGGTATATTATGCCTTATGGTCTTAGCAAGTTTTGCCGTTTTGCTGTGAATGTGTGGGAGGTCAATCCTGCTGGAAAAGCTGATGAACAGGTTGCCAGAGAAGGGCTTTCCTGTATGGAAGTTTGGATGAAAGAACTGGGACTTACAATGAATCTCCATGAGTTGGGGGCAACAGAAGAAATGTTACATGGTATTGCAAATGGAACCATCATCATGGAAGGTGGATATAAGGTGTTGAATCATGATGAGGTATTGGAGATTTTGAAGAACAGTTTGTAAGCATTCAAGTAGGAGCTTTTATAACGATAATATAATAGAAAAAGGCAAGTGCTGTGAAAGAAATTTTTCTTTGATGTTGCTTGTCTTTTTTTAATTCATCACTTGACATTGTGGCAAAGAAATCCTGAAAGGGGACGAGTAGAAAAAAGAGCAGCTGCATGAGCAGGAAGAAGAAAATAGACAGAGCAGTTGATGATGTGGAATGTCCGGTGCAGTGTGGGTGTAATGCTCATGCTACACCGGACTTTTTTCGAAAATGATTTTTAATAATGTTGATTTTCAACTACTTTTAACTCAAATATTGCATCTTAACTTAAAAAGAGTTAAGATTGCAAGTAATGACATGGAATATCTCGATAAAGTTCCTGGAGTCAAGAATCAAAGTGTTTTTAAAGAAGCTTATGTTAGGGGATATTCTATTTACTAATGTTGATTTTCAACTGCTGAACGAATGGGAGGGGTGCTTCATGCCGTTGCAAATAATCAGAAACGATATTACAAAAATGAACGTTGACGCAATCGTCAATGCTGCCAACACGTCCCTTTTGGGCGGCGGTGGTGTGGACGGTTGCATTCATCGTGCGGCCGGACCGGAACTGCTTGCAGAATGCAGTACGCTGCATGGCTGCGAAACCGGCAGTGCAAAAATTACAAAGGGATACCGCCTGCCCTGCAAATATGTGATCCACGCAGTCGGTCCGCGCTGGAGGGATGGCAGGCATCGGGAGCAGGAGCTTCTGGAATCCTGTTATCGGACATCTTTGAATCTGGCGAAAGAAAATGGCTGTCAGTCTGTAGCCTTTCCGCTGATTTCCTCCGGTGTTTACGGCTATCCAAAAGACCAGGCTCTGAAGGTTGCAGTCGATACCATCAGCGAATTTCTGCTGGAAAACGAGATGATGGTCTATATCGTTATTTTTGACCGAAAGACATATCAGATTAGCGGAAAGCTGTTTGATGACATCGCAGTGTACATAGATGACAGGTATGTGGAAGAACATACCGACAGGAGGGCAGAACAGAGTCGGTGTTCCGAAGCATGGCAAGAGGAATCCTGCTTTGAAGCTGCATCTGTCCCGCTGCCGCCCGAAGCAATCTGTAAATCCTGCAGTAGTCAGTCTCTGGAAGAGGCGCTGGGGCAGATGGATGAGAGCTTTTCAGAAATGCTGCTTCGAAAGATTGAGGAAAGCGGTATGACGGATGCACAGTGCTACAAGAAAGCAAATATTGACAGGAAGCTCTTCTCAAAAATCCGTTCGGATAGATTCTATAAGCCATCCAAACCTACGGTGCTGGCATTTGCCCTCGCTTTGGAGCTACCGCTTGCCCAGATGCAGGAGATGCTCGGCAAGGCAGGATTCACATTGTCCCATTCGAGTAAATTTGACATCATTGTAGAATATTTTGTCGAACGGGGAAACTATAATGTGTATGAAATTAACGAGGCACTGTTTGCCTTTGACCAGAGTCTGATCGGAGCATAAGGAAAAAGAAATGTCGCTTTCCATGCGACCACTCCGCAAAAGAAAATCGCTATACTATGGCTGTAAGGTACGAAATCGAGCAGTCATTTGCGTGAGGAATGAGCCAAAGCTCGAGCTTGCTCGAAACCTTGGCGAATACTGCGACAGCGAGCCCGTAAGGGCGAGATCTTTTAGGAGGATAAGCATATGAGAAAGAATTTAACAGAGATCGTTTTTATCTTAGACCGCAGCGGATCCATGAACGGACTGGAACGGGACACCATCGGCGGATTCAATTCCATGATTGAGCAGCAGAAAAAAACAGAGGGCGAAGCACTGATTTCAACGGTACTGTTTGATAATGTGAGTGAAGTCCTGCACGACCGTGTAGATGTAAAGGACATCCGACCAATGACTGACCGGGATTATACGGTTCGCGGATGCACGGCACTCTTAGATGCCATCGGCGGTGCGATTCATCACATTGGAAATATTCATAAGTACGCACGACCGGAAGATGTCCCGGAGCATACCATGTTTGTAATCACTACGGACGGAATGGAAAATGCCAGCCGCCGGTATGACAGCGAAAAAGTGAAGCAGATGATCGAGCGGCAGAAAGCGAAATACGGTTGGGAGTTTTTGTTCCTCGGTGCAAATATTGACGCGGTAGAGACTGCAAGCCAGTTCGGAATCGGTGCAGACCGTGCAGTCAACTATCAGTGCGACAGCGAAGGAACTGCGTTGAATTATGAAGTGGTCAGCGAAGCAATCAGCTCTGTCCGGTGCAGTGCCCCGTTGAATGCAGACTGGAAAAAACGTATAGACGAGGATTATAAAAAACGTGGAGGAAAATAGAAATATGCAGGCGTATACCTACGTTTCAAAAGGAAAATTCGAATTAAGAGAGAAGCCAAAACCGACCCTGATGCAGGAGCGGGATGCTATTGTCAAAGTGACACTCGCCAGCATTTGCTCCAGCGATCTGCATATCAAGCATGGCAGCGTTCCGCGGGCAGTACCTGGGATCACGGTTGGCCATGAGATGGTGGGGATTGTGGAAGAGGTTGGAAAGGCAGTTACCAGGGTAAAACCGGGAGATCGGGTGACAGTAAACGTGGAGACCTTCTGCGGTGAATGCTTTTTCTGCAAGAAAGGGTATGTGAATAACTGTACAGATGAAAATGGCGGTTGGGCGCTGGGCTGCCGGATCGATGGCGGCCAGGCGGAATATGTGCGTGTACCCTTTGCAGATCAGGGACTGAATAAGATTCCGGATGGCGTTACGGATCGACAGGCATTGCTGGTGGGCGATGTTCTGGCTACCGGTTACTGGGCAGCGCGTATTTCAGAGATCTCAGAGCAGGACACGGTGCTGATCATCGGAGCCGGCCCCACCGGTATCTGTACCCTGCTTTCGGTAATGCTGAAAAAACCAAGACGGATTATTGTGTGTGAAAAGGATAAAAATCGTCTGCAGTTTATCCGACAGCATTATCCGGAGATTTTGTTGGTTTCTCCGGAGAAGTGTGAAGCGTTTGTACGGGCAAACAGCGATCATGGGGGAGCTGACGTTGTGCTGGAGGTTGCGGGGGCGGAAGCTACCTTCCGTCTGGCCTGGGAATGCGCGAGACCCAATGGTCTGGTGACGGTGGTTGCTCTTTATGATCAGGCACAGATCCTGCCGCTTCCGGATATGTATGGAAAAAATCTTACCTTTAAAACCGGAGGAGTGGATGGCTGTGACTGTGAAGAAACATTACGGTTGATTGCAGAGGGAAAACTGAACACAGAGCCGCTTATCACCCACACCTATCCCTTAGAAAGGATAGAGGAAGCTTATGAACTCTTTGAAGGTAAGAGAGATGGTGTAATTAAGGTAGCAGTAGAATGCTAAAAGAAGATATAGATAATTCCAATCATTAATGTACTATATATGATCAATCAGCCGAAGCGAGGAATAAACTTACGGATGAGGAAAAACGGTTAATGCAGTGCTTTTGAGGGGCAAACTTTCGTGCATTCATAGCAGAGAATACACTCTGTTCCGTTTTTCCGCTTGCGGGTTTCCTTATTAACCTCCACGTTCATGGGGCAGACCTGCAGACACTTCCCGCAATGGACGCACTTATCCTCATCGCAGTGGACGCGCAGAAGAGAGAAATAGCTCATAGGTTTGAGAAAAACCGTAATGGGACACAGGTACTTGCAGAATGCCCGGTTATCTTGAAACAGGAAGGCGAACACAATACCGACAAGGTAATAAAGCGCATTTCCGGCCAGGAAAAGCCAGAACATGATTTGCTCCAGATGTGCCACCTGCATCAGAAACAGCCCGGACACCAACGCCAGAGACAGAAGAAACATCACATAGCGAAGGAAGCCCAGCTTTTCTTTTCGTGGCTTCTGCGGCTGATTGTAGGGCAGAAAGTCCAGCACCATAGCTGTCCAGCAGGCGTAACCGCACCAGCCACGCCCAAAAAGCAACGGTCCGAAAATTTTTGCAACCGCGTAGTGGATAGTTGCTGCTTCGAAAACGCCGAGAAACAGGTAGTACCAGAACCCTTCGATCTGCATATTTTCACGGGAAATCACGCCAAGGTACAGCAACATATAGCTGCCCACCGCCAACTGGACGAAATGCCGGGCATACCGTTTCCCGGCGGTAAACAGTGCCGTTCCAAGCCCAAGGCAGGCTCCGATGTAGCTGAAATTCAGCAGATAGAAAAAATTGTCCTTTGTGAGCCACAGCGTAACTGCCACTGCTTCAAACAGCAGAAACAGCAGCATAGATGGCACGTATTTGTGAAGTCTGTTTGGGATTTTCGTCATCTCTTTGATCCTCTGCTTTCTTATTTTTTCTCAATGCACGGACTGCCAGGCCGGTGCAAGAGCGTGTCTGGTATCTTAGCATAAGTATAGCAGAGAAATAAAAAAATAGTAATCAGATTCTTATAAAACATCTGCAAAAAAAGTGAAACGACTACAGGCGCAGACGGTTATGACCGCCTGCGCCTGTAATCGTTTGGAGTCATGCCAGACTGTTTTTAAAAGCTGTCTGGAAATGGCCTGGACTGGAAAAGTTTGATGTATTCCTATGCATAGGGTATAATGTCTTTAGAAAAAAAGATATGATTACGAAAACAAAATATTCCGCAAACATGATAGAGAAAGCAGGTATGCTATGAAAAGAAAAATTATGATTGCTGCAGTGGCAGCTGCTGTGATTTTTGCGGTGATTGCGATCCTTTCCGTTTTGGCGCAGACACCGGCATTAATCTGAGAAATCGAAATGATCTGCTGTGAAATTTCCGGCGGATCATGGAAGGATGGGAAAACTGGCGTTTTGCAAATGATTTTGCCTACTTTCATACAAAAAATACTTTGAATATCAAGAAATCTATGCTACACTGATACTGCATGACAAAATAAAAGAAAGTGGGGATTGTAGTATGAGTGGTCTGTTTCGGGCTCTTCATCGGACAAAAGTGTTTCGAAATCTGACGGAGCAGGAGTTTGCATGGGTTTTATATGATGTGGGAAATTCGGCATTTATTATGCTTGCCTGTTCGCTGATTCCGATCTGGTTTAAGAGTCTGGCAATCGGTACAGGGCCGGGAAAAATCAGTTCGGATCAGGCGACGGCGTATTATTCGATTGCCATTTCCATTGTTACGGTGGTGGTGGCACTGATCGGTCCTGTCTGCGGTGTGCTGGCGGATCGTAAGGATAAGAAAAAGATCTTTTTTACCACAACGGCAGGTCTTGGCATCACAGGATGTGTGCTGAATGGCGTTGCAACGAGCTGGGTGCTGTTTCTGGTCATTTATATTGTGACAAGAGTCTGCTATAATGCATCGCTGACGATTTACGATTCCATGCTGAATGATGTGACAACGGAGGAACGTATGGATGAGGTATCCTCCTATGGCTATGCGTGGGGATACCTGGGATCCTGCATTCCGTTTCTTGTAGCACTGATTGCTTACATTCTGGGGCCGGATATGGTCGGGGTGCTGCCGGATTTTGTCTCTAAGATGATTGGCTTTGGCGTGACGGCTCTCTGGTGGCTGGTGGTGACGCTGCCGTTGCTGAAGGAGTATCGGCAGAAGAATTACGTGGAAATGAGAACGGTTACCGTCGGTCAGACATTTGGAAAAATATTCAGAACCCTGAAAAAAATCGCAGTTTCGGACCGGAAAGTATTTTTCTTTCTGATTGGATTCTTTCTCTATATTGATGGGGTAGGAACCATCATTGACAACTGCATCAACATCGGAACCGATCTGAACCTGAATACGGTCGGACAGGTTGTTTTCCTGCTTGCCACGCAGGTTGTCGCTTTTGGAGGATCTCTGTTTTTTGCAAAACTGTCGCGGAAAAAAGATACGGTATCCCTGATTCTGATCTGCATCGCAGGCTATTTTGTCATCTGCCTCTATGCGCTGACACTGCGGACGCTGGTGCACTTTGCGATTCTGGCATTTGGAGTGGGATGCTTTCAGGGATCAATTCAATCGTTGTCGCGTTCGTATTATTCTAAAATTATTCCGGCGGAGAATTCGGGAGAATATTTTGGCATCTACGATATTTTTGCCAAGGGCGCTTCCTTCCTTGGATCTGTAGTCATTGCAGTTGTAAAGCTGGCGGGAGGAACGATCAACGTAGCGGTTGCATGTCTGGCGGTTTTCTTTGCACTTGGATTTGTTTTTCTGAAAATTGCAGACCATCAGCCGATGGCGGGTGAAAAATAAAAGATACACAGCATAAAAAAATCTCAAAACCAGGAGAACAAGAGCAACTGGTTTTGAGATTTTTTGCTTTTGACTCCGGGGTTTCACAAAGAGAGGTTACGTGTTACGATAATCAGTGAGTCGGGCTGCCGGGAATGTGGCTGCCTGAAAAAAGCACAGACAGGCCAGATCCGGAAAGCCGGAAGAGTCGATCACAAGGATGCGTCTCTGGACACCGAGGAGCTGCACATTGGTACCAGACCCCATTACACTTCTATCTGCAGACCCCGATTGCACAGATTCATGATTACAGCATGGCGCAGTTTGAGCATTGGACGAAAGAAACATTCTCTGCCAATTTTCGCAAAATGCTGACGCTGGAACAATACCGCGATCCAAAACTTGCGCAGCTTCATCATGATTATCTGGCGGGCGGACCATTGAAATATATGGCGGTGATTTTTCGTAAGCTGGCGGATTCTGATGAAACGGCCATGCAGCTGGCGTTGGAGTTTTATCTGTGACAAGAACCCGGAAGCTTTTGAAAAATTTGAAGCCGCATTCCTCAAAAAGGAAAAGCTGAAACTGCTGGGGCAGCTGTTCTGATTCGAGCGATAAAGTTTGGCAGCAGAACGATGCTGAGGGGTAAGCAGGTGTGTGATAAAAGGATAACAGGACAATGGGGGAATCCCGTGTCCTGTTTTTTTGCCCCTGAAAAGTGGAAATTTCCTATCCCCTCTGCATACAATACAGGTAGAGTATCTTTTCAAACCCGTTCAGAAAGGATGATCATTATGACGAAAGGCATTGTAAAAATAAAGAAAAACCGTGCATTTGTAGAGCAGCAGAACGGCGAGGTGGAAGTGGCTTCCGGGCAGTATGTGTATCTGAAAGTGGAAAATTGCTGGATTCCGGTGGTGGTGCGGTATTCGGCGCGGAGGAAGAAGTGGTATTTTAAGTATCTCGAGGAAATCCCGGTCTGCGGGCAGAAGGTGCTGCTGAAGGCGTAGCCGGTAAAGGGCGTTTCACGCATGTTTAACATGTGTTTAATCTTTCTGAGTCAGAAATTCATTATGCAGCTCCTGGATTCTGCGCTGTTCGGCAGCTTCCTGTTTTTCACGCTCCGATCGATACGAAGATCCCGCAAGCAGAGCGCAGATCAGCGTCAGACCGAAAACAAGAAGAAAAGAATAAAGATATGGATGACCGGGATGATTTTCATGATTCATAGGAAGCCTGGCTTTCTGAATGTAAAATTCGTAGATAAGGATTTTCTGTGTCTAAAATTCAGTATAGCAAACGGAATTTTTCGCGTCAATGGAAAGGATTGGTTTCTCGATTCCCAAATTCATCATTTACGCCGTCCCCAAAGTCTGCTAAGATAAAGAAAACTTGTTACCAAACGAGAAAACAGGAGTGATTTACATTGAAAAAGATTTTATTTATCGCAACCGGCGGCACAATTGCTTCGAAGAAGACGGAAAATGGTTTGACTCCGCAGATTACGCCGGAGGAGTTATTGTCTTATATTCCGGAGGTGGAAGGCCTCTGTGAGATTACGGCGGTGAATCCGTTTAATCTGGACAGCTCGAATGTGGTTCCGGAGAACTGGAGCACGCTGGTGAAAGTGGCGAAGGAGCATTACGAGGATTACGACGGTTTCGTCATCGCGCACGGAACTGATACGATGGCGTACACCGCGGCGGCGCTTTCCTATATGATTCAGAATTCGGAAAAGCCGATCGTCATCACCGGAGCACAGCGACCGATCAATTTGGATATCACGGATGCAAAGACAAACCTGTCCGATAGCTTTTATTACGCCTGTGATGATGCATCCCAGGGTGTACAGATTGTGTTCGACGGAAAAGTCATCGCGGGAACGCGCGCGAAGAAGGTGCGGACGAAGAGCTACAATGCCTTTTCCAGCATCGATTTCCCGTACCTTGCGGTAATACAGGACCGCAGGATTCTGCGGTATCTGCCGATGCTGCCGTATGAAAAGCCGGTTCGTTTTTATGAAAACTTAAGCGATAACGTTTTTCTCTTGAAACTGATCCCGGGAATCAGCCCGGTATTGCTTCCGGCGATTTTTGAGCACTACGATGCGATCATTGTGGAGAGCTTCGGTGTCGGCGGTATTCCGGCGAGCATCAAGGAGCCGTTTTACGAGCTCTGCCAGAAGTACCCGGAAAAACTCATCATCATGTGTACCCAGGTTTCTCACGAGGGAAGCGATATGACCGTCTATGAAGTCGGCCATGAGATGAAAACCCTGTGCAACATTCTCGAGTCATACGATATGACCCCGGAGGCAGTCGCAACTAAAACCATGTGGCTTCTCGGCAACCGTCCGGATGATCATGAGAGCCGGGAAAAAGCATTCTATAAACCGATCAACTACGATACGGTCTGGAAATAAGAAAAAGAAAGACGGCAAAAAGGCTGTCACGGTCCGCAGGAAAGAAATGTTTCTGCTGGCTGTGAACGCCTCTTTTTCTTTTTGAGGAAAAAGAAATTTTCTGCAAAATTTTCAGACAGTACGGACGCAAAATTGATTTTTATTGGAAGAATTGTGCAAATTTCATAGAAAAATCAGAAACAGGTTGATATCTTTTGAACATTTTAGTAGAATTGAATTCATGATGCAGTGCGGAAAACGGCGGATTTTGGATGACGAATCCAACCGCTGGTTACAGTTACAACATATGTCGATATCGAGGAGACACCGACCGGCATCCGCTTAAAGAAGTATATGGAGAAATATTTCGATCCACGGATTTATATCGCAGGAGAGCTTGGCATCGGACTGAATTCGTGCTCGAACTGCCTCGGCAACTGCTACATTGAGGATGAATCCGCGTATGGAACTTTCCACGTAGGGCTTGGACGCAATATCGCGCTCGGCGGCGTGCAGAATGCGAAAGGCCACTTCGACCTGGTCTGCCGGGAACCCGATATTTTTACCGATAACCGTCAGATTATGGACCGGGGAAAGATTATTGCACCCGAGCCTGTGTTATACTAAAGGACAGAACCAGGAGACAAAAATTAAGAGACAAAAGGAGAAAAGACGATGAAAGTTTTATTAACAGGATTTGACCCATTTGGAGGAGAGAGCGTGAACCCGGCATTCGAGGCCATCAAACTTCTGCCGGATACCATCGCCGGAGCAGAGATCGTAAAAGTTGAGATCCCGACCGAGTTTACCAGAAGTATTTCCTGCGTGGAAGCAGCCATCAAAGAGCACAATCCGGACGTTGTCATCGATGTCGGACAGGCAGGCGGACGCGCATGCGTAACCGTAGAGAAAGTCGGCATCAACCTTGCAGACGCAAGAATCCCGGACAACGCCGGAGAGCAGCCGTCCGATGAACCGCTGCAGGCAGACGGCCCGACCGCATACTTTGCAACGATTCCGGTCAAAGCAATGGTTCAGAACGTCCGCGAACACGGCCTTCCGTGCCACGTATCCTTCACCGCAGGCACCTACGTATGCAACTGCGTCATGTACAATGTGCTTCACCTGTGCGCAACGAAATATCCGAACATCCGCGCAGGCTTCATCCACGTACCGTTCGCATGCGAGCAGGTAGTCGGAAAAGCAAGCACCATGGCAAGCATGCCGCTGGAAACGATTGCAAAATCTCTGGAATACTGCATCGAGGCAGTCGTAACCAACAAAGAAGAAGTAGAAGAAGCAATGGGAACTACCCACTAAAACAGACTTTCAGACCGTCGTACCGGAATTTTGGTGCGGCGGTCTGCTTTTTTTGCTATTTTCTCTTTTGCAAACTATATCTTTTGTGATACAATAAGATTCGTCAGAATTTTTATGCGAAAGGAACGAAAGAAAGAAAATGGAACAGGGTAAAATTTTTAAATTTCATAATGACCTTGATACAGACCAGATCATCGCATCCCAGTATCTGCTTCTGCCGAATCTGGATGAGATGAAAGGTCATGCGTTTGAATCGTTAGATCCGGACTTTGCAAAAAAAGTAAAACCGGGAGATTTTGTCGTAGGAGGAGAAAACTTTGGCTGTGGTTCCTCAAGAGAGCAGGCACCGGGCGTTTTAAAGGCACTTGGTGTACAGGCTGTTATCGCAAAATCCTTTGCCAGAATCTTTTTCCGCAACGCCATCAACATCGGTCTGCCGGCGATTGTCTGTAAAGACCTGCCGGATGCCGTAGAAGACGGGGACACCATGGTCCTCCATATGTCCGAGGGAACCGCAGAGGTGAACGGCAAAACGTACACCTGCACCAAACTGCCGGAATATATGCAGAACATACTGAATCAGGGAGGCTTGATTGCCTCTTTGAACCGCGAGGAGGAGTAAGAACCATGGGAATGACAATTGCAGAGAAAATTATCGCCGCTGCAGCCGGCGTTCCGGAAGTAAAACCGGGAGATATCCACACCGTAACACTGGATCGTCTGATGAGCAACGACGGAACAACTCATCTGACGGTTGATATGTACCGCAACAAATTAAACCACCCGCACATTGCGGATCCGAAAAAGCTCGTTTTCATCGTCGACCACAACGTGCCGTCCGACAGCCCGAAAACAGCAGCATCCCAGAAAAAGATGCGTGATTTTGCAAGAGAGAACAACATTGACTTCTGGGAAGGAAAAGGCGTATGCCATCAGGTGATGATCGAGAACTATGTCCGCCCGGGCGAGCTGATCTTCGGCGCTGACAGCCATACCTGCTCTTACGGAGCACTCGGCGCATTCGGCACCGGTGTCGGCTGTACCGATTTCCTGTACGGCATGGTAACGGGAACTTCCTGGGTACTCGTACCGGAAAGCGTAAAATTCAATCTTGTAGGAAAACTGCCGGAGGGCGTTTATGCGAGAGACCTGATCCTCACCATCATCGGCGAGGTCGGCGCAAACGGATGCAACTACCAGGTGATGGAGTTTACCGGTGAGGGTGCAAAAACGCTGAGCATCAGTGACCGTATGGCACTTTGTAATATGGCAGTCGAAGCCGGCGCCAAGACCGGTATCTTTGAGGCAGATGAGAAAGCCATGGAATACCTGAAAGAGCACGGAAGAGAGCCAAAAGAAGTCTTCCACAGCGACCCGGATGCAAAATACGTCCGAGAGTATACCTTTGACCTCTCCAAAGTCCGCCCGGTTGTTGCAAAGCCAGACTTTGTGGACCGCGTTGTTCCGGCAGAGGAAACGTGCGGAACGCCAATCAATGAGGCATTCCTTGGTTCCTGCAACAACGGAAGAATCGAAGACCTCCGTGTCGGCGCAGAGATCATCCGCGGAAAGAAGGTCGCAGAGGGTGTCCGTTTCCTCGTTGTTCCGGCAAGCCAGACGATCTACCGTCAGGCATTAAAAGAAGGCATCATCGACACCTTCATGGAGGCCGGAGCCATCGTCATGAACCCGAACTGCAGCGTCTGCTGGGGAAGCTGCCAGGGTGTCATCGGCGAGAACGAAGTGCTGATCAGCACCGGAACCCGTAACTTCAAGGGCCGTGCCGGTCATCCAAGCTCCAAAGTATACCTGGGATCCGCTGCTACGGTAACCGCATCCGCGATTGCCGGAAAGATTGCGACGGCAGATCAGATCTGACCATTTTCTTTGAGGGATACATAATATTTTTGGGAGAATAAACATATGGAAGCATTTACAGGAAAAGTATGGGTGCTTGGAGACGATATTGATACCGATATCATTATCCCGACCGAGTATCTTGCTTTAAAGACAATTGACGATATGAAACAGTACGGCTTTTCCCCGCTCCGCCCGGAACTGGCCGGACAGATTGAAAAGGGCGACATCATCGTGGCAGGAAAGAACTTCGGCTGCGGCTCCTCGAGAGAGCAGGCACCGGAGATCATCAAGGCGCTCGGCATTTCCTGCGTCATCGCGAAGTCCTTTGCCCGGATCTTTTTCCGCAACTCTATCAACAACGGTCTTCTTCTGATCGAGCAGCCGGATCTGCACGACGATATCAAAGAGGGCGACACCATCACCGTCAAGATGAATGAGCATGTCGATTACAACGGAAAAACATACCCGATCGCAGCTCTGCCGGAGAACCTGATGGATATCATTCAGGCAGGCGGCCTGGTAAAGGCAATGCGCAAGCGCAACGGACTGGACTAAGAGCGGGAGGAAGAAACGATGGGCAATACAGTAATTGAAAAAATCATCCGCCACAACACCGGAAAAGACGTAAAACCGGGCGACATTGTGACGGTCAACGTGGACAGAGTCATGATTCATGATATCTTCATCCCGTTTGTCGGCGATAAATTCGAGGAGATGGGCTTTACCAAACTGTGGGACCCGGATAAAGTCGTTCTGATCTACGACCACCTCGTTCCGGCAAGCCAGGTGGACGATACGAGACATTTCCACAAAGGCGATGAATTTGCAAAGAAATATGGCATGAAAAACGTACACAGAAGCGACGGAATCTGCCATCAGTTAATGACAGAGGCAGGTTACGTAAAACCGGGCGACGTTGTTTTCGGAACCGACAGCCACACGACGACATACGGCTGTGTCGGTGCATTCTCTTCCGGAATCGGCTACACAGAGATGGCGAGCATCCTTGGAACAGGTACGATGTGGATCAAAGTGCCGGAGACGATCAAAGTTGTCATCGAAGGCGAGCTGCCGAAAAATGTGATGTCAAAAGACATTATCCTGCGTCTGATCGGTGACCTCGGTGCAGACGGCGCAACGTACCGCGCACTGGAGTTCTCAGGAAGCACCGTAGAAAATATGACCGTGGCAAGCCGTATGACGATTGCCAACATGGCGATCGAGGCAGGTGCCAAATGTGCACTTTTTACCCCGGATGAGAAGACCGCAGAATACTGCGAGATCGAACTCAATGACTATCAGAAGAGCTTAAAAGGCGATGAGGATGCGAAATATCTGCGCACTATCACTTACCGTGCTGAGGACTTCGTGCCGGTGATGGCATGCCCGTCCCAGGTAGACAAGATCCGTGATACCAGCGTTCTCGAGGGAACCCCGATCGATCAGGTCTTCATCGGTTCCTGTACGAACGGCCGTCTCGAGGATCTGCAGGCGGCAGCCGAGGTTTTAAAAGGCAAAAAAGTAGCCGACTACGTAAAACTGATCGTAACACCGGCAAGCCGCAAGATTTATCTGCAGGCAAGCAAAATGGGCATTCTCGATACACTGGCAGAGGCAGGCGCCATGATTACACATCCAGGCTGCGGTCTGTGCTGCGGAAGAGCGGGCGGAATCCTCTCTGACGGCGAGCGTGTTGTAGCAACGAACAACCGAAACTTTCTTGGAAGAATGGGTACTTCTAAAGTTGAAATTTATCTGGCATCTCCAAAGACAGCGGCAGCATGTGCAGTAGCTGGAAAAATTGTGACGCCGGAAGTGTAAACGAACTTAACAGCAGAAAGGGAAAACAGACGACATGAATGGTTCAATGTTTATCGGAACCTGGTGGGCACTCGTCCCGCCGCTGCTTGCAATTCTGCTTGCATTTGTAACAAAAGAAGTTTACAGTTCCCTGTTCATCGGATCGGCAGTCGGTGTCCTTTTGTACACCGGCTTCCATCCGTGGGATGCGTTCACAAGCTTCTTTGAAATTTTACGGAACAGCATGAACATCAACATTCTGATCTTCGATATCCTGCTTGGCATGGTTGTCGTGCTGATGGCGAAATCCGGCGGCTCGGCGGCGTATGGAAAATGGGCGGGGACGAAGATCAAAACGAAGCGGAGTGCGCTTCTGGCAACGATGGGGCTTGGTGTTCTGATTTTTGTGGATGACTATTTCAACTGTCTGACAGTCGGCTCTGTCATGCGCCCGGTCACGGACAGCCACAAGGTTTCCCGCGCGAAACTCGCATACATCATCGACTCCACCGCAGCGCCGATCTGCATTATCGCGCCGATCTCAAGCTGGGCGGCAGCCGTCAACTCGTATGTGCCGGCGGATGCGGGAATCAGCGGATTCCAGCTGTTTCTGCGGACAATTCCGTATAACCTGTATGCGATCCTTACAATTGCGATGGTCTTTTACATCTGCTACACCGGCTTTGATTTTGGTCAGATGAAGCTCCACGAGGATAATGCCGCCAAAGGTGATCTTTTCACGACCGGAGGCGAGGAGTTTGAGCAGGTTTCCGAGCAGGAGGTCAATCCGAACGGAAAAGTCATCGACCTCGTGCTCCCAGTTGCCGTGCTGATTGTATCAGCGATTGGAGCGATGGTTTACACTGGCTTCCTCGGCGGCGCGGACAATGTGATTTCCGCGTTCGCAGGATGTGATGCAGAAACGAGTCTGATTTTTGCCTCCGTCGTGACGATCCTGTTTATGATGGCGCTGTATCTGCCGCGGAAGGTCATCACCTTCAAGAGCTTTATGGACAGCCTGTCCGAGGGCTTCAAGCTGATGGTTCCGGCGGTTACGATTCTCGTCTTTGCGTGGACCTTAAAAGGCGTCGGTGATGCGATGGGCCTGGCCCAGTTTGTCGGAAGCGTCGTGGGAGACCATGCATCCGCAAGTATTTTTATCCCGGTGGTGCTGTTCGCCGTGGCGGTGTTCCTTTCCTTTTCGACGGGAACCTCCTGGGGAACGTTCGCGATTCTTGTGCCGATTGCAACGGGCATGTTCGCCGCCGGAACAAATCTGGAGATGATGATTATCTCGGTATCCGCCGTCCTGGCAGGGGCGGTCTGCGGTGACCATATTTCGCCGATCTCGGATACGACGGTTATGTCAAGTGCGGGTGCGCAGAGCAACCATCTGAACCACGTATCGACGCAGATGCAGTATGCGGCCGTTACAGCGTGTGTCTGCCTGGTGGGATATCTGATTGCAGCCGTGACCAGAACGTGGTGGATCACACTTGGCGTCAGCCTTCTTCTTCTTTTGGGTGTTTTAACCGGAATGCGCAGATTTTGCGCAAAAAAAGCGGAAAACGGCAAAAAATAAAAAAGAAAACAGAAAAACGCGTGAAATGCTTGACGGGAGAGAAAAAGAACCGTATACTAAAAAATAGAACAAACATTCACAGGACAACGGTGTCCTGCAAAGAAGAAGCGGAACGCTTTTGGAGCAGGAATGTGAATTGGAACAGAAGGAATTGGATTTTTCAAAGTCCAGTTCCTTCTGTTTATCTCTGTTAAAATTGCATCGGAGCTGTGAAATGCAGGAGAAGAAAGGAGGCATTCCGGGGCGAAAACGCTTTGGAAAAGGGAAGGACTGTTATGGTCAGAAAGATCATAGCAGACAATGGCAAAAACAAAAAGAGGGAGAAAATATATGATATTTGGAAAGTACATTAACAAATACTACCTGAAGAATGCGCCCATTCTGATTCTCGGTCTTGCAGCGCTGATTCTTGTAGATTATTTCCAGCTTTTCATACCGGAGCTGTACCGCATGGTCATCAACGGCATGAACGGCGACCCTGTTCTGGTCAACGGCCAGGCGGCGGTGTTTGATATGGAATTTCTGCTGGATCAGGTCTGCCGGCCCATGATTATTACCATTATCGTCATGGTAGTCGGCCGTTTCCTGTGGCGAGTCTGCTTTTTCGGCTCCGCAATCCGCGTGGTGACCGATCTTCGTACCTGCATGTTCGCGCACAGCAAGGAGCTGTCCCAGGAGTATTATCAGGTCAACAAAGTCGGAAACCTGATGAGTCTTTACACGAACGATCTCGATACCGTGCAGGAGTGCTTCGGCGACGGTATTCTGATGTTCTGCGATGCGCTGTTTTTAGGCCTGCTTGCCGTGATCAAAATGTGGCGCATGAACCACTTCCTGACCGGCCTTTCCATGATCCCGATGGCATTTCTGATGGCCGCCGGTACAACGCTCGGCAAATACCTGATGAAAAAGTGGGAAGAGCGCCAGGCGGCTTTTTCCGAGCTGTCCGATTTCGCGCAGGAAAACTATTCCGGTCTTGCTGTCATCAAAGCATTCGTCAAAGAGACGAAAGAGCTGATGATGTTCCGTAGACTGAACCGCGAGAACGAGGACATCAACGTAGAATATACCAAAATTTCCACACTGCTGAACATTATGGTAACGCTGTTCGTCGAGTCCGTTATCTGCGTAATCTTAGGCTACGGCGGCTATCTCGTTTACTGCGGAAGCTTCGACGCCGGCCAGCTTGTCGAGTATATCGGCTATTTCTCGGCCGTTGTATGGCCGATCATGGCGGTTTCCATGCTGATTGAGAAGACATCCCGTGGAAAAGCGTCCTTAAACCGTATTACGGAACTGCTTGACGCAAAAGTCGATGTGAAGGACCGCGGCGGTGTGCAGGATCTGCCGTCCATCCATGGAAAAATCGAGTTCCGCAATCTGACCTTCCGCTATCCAGACGGGGAGTACGATGTGCTGAAAAACGTATCGTTTACCATTGAGCCGGGCGAGAGTGTCGGCATCGTCGGAAAGACCGGTTCCGGAAAAACGACCATCGTCGATCTGCTGCTCCGCACCTACAACGTGCCGGACGGAACGCTGTTCATTGATGACCACGATGTCAACACCGTTTCCATCCACTCCGTGCGTGAGGGCTGTGCCTACGTGCCGCAGGACAACTTCCTGTTCTCCGACACGATTTCCGGCAATATTTCTTTCGCCTTTGATGACGAAAACCAGGAGGCCATTGAGGATGCGGCGATGATGTCCGATGTCCATGACAATATCGCAGAGTTCAAAGAGGGCTACCGCACCGTTCTTGGCGAGCGCGGTGTGACGGTTTCCGGCGGACAGAAGCAGCGAATCTCGATTGCGCGTGCGCTGATGAAACACGCACCGATTCTGATTCTCGATGATTCCGTCTCTGCGGTCGATACCAGAACAGAGCGCACGATTCTCGACAATCTCAAAAAACGTGAGGGACTGACGACAATTCTGATCGCACACCGGATTTCAACGGTGGAGCAGATGGACAAGATCGTGTTCGTCGAGGACGGAGAAGTCCATGCAGTCGGAAAACACGAGGATCTGTACCGGACCTGCACGGCGTACCGCAAGATGGTCGATCTGCAGAAACTTGAAGAGGAAGCGGGGGAGGAGTAGAAATGCACAATTATTATCCGATTCTCTGGGTCGGCGCGATCATCGGCGTGATTTCCACCCTGCTGATTGTGGCCGCGTTTGTAGTGAAAGATGGAGAAAAAGAAACCGGCTTTGAGCGGAACATGAAAGACAGTGAAATCATGCAGCGTCTGATGGATTACGCAAAGCCGTTTTACCGCCAGTTTATCGTTGTTGGTTTTCTGATGCTGTTTTCGATCGCGTACGATATCATTTCGCCGCTGATCGTCGGCAAAATTGAGGAGCTCGTCGTTGGAAAATTCGCGCTGAATGCCCTGTTTCTGTGGGTAGCGGGCTATGCGGCAATCCTTCTTGTCTCGATGGCGTGCACGTATTTCCAGGCCGTGATTCTGCAGAAGACGGGTCAGAAAATTATTTCCAATATGAGGGAGGATCTGTTCGTCCACATCGAGCGCCTTTCCCACGAGCAGTTAAATGAGATTCCGGTCGGAAAGCTTGTCACGAGAACGACAAACGATACGAACGCGATTTCACTGATGTTCACCAACCTTCTGGTCAATCTTCTGAAGAACTTCTTCGTGATCATCGGTATTCTGATTGCGATGCTGTTTCTGAACTATGAGCTAACGCTGATGGTGCTCTGCTTCGTGCCGTTTATCGTGCTGTTCTCGATTATTTTCCGCAAATTCTCGCGAAGAGCACACCGAAAAGTAAAAGACTGTACTACGGACATCAATACGTATCTGTCGGAGAACCTTTCCGGTATGAAAATCACACAGATCTTCAACCGCGAGGATGCCAAGATGCGCGAGTTTACCGACAAGAGCAACGCACTCGGCCGCGCACAGCAGGAGCAGATTTTCGTGTTTGGTATTTTCCGTCCGCTCGTCTACATGCTGTATATCAGCTCCGTGCTCTGCCTTTTGTATTTAGGCGGCAAGGGCTATCTGGAGGGAATGTCGTTCCTCGGCCAGACGCTTACCAGCGGTATGATCGTCAGCTTTTACATGTATATTTCAAAATTCTTCAACCCGATCCAGAACCTGGCGGAGCAGTTCAACTGGCTGCAGTCCGCATTTGCATCCGCCGAGAAAGTATTCTCGATTCTGGATCTCGAGCCAAAAATGCAGGATGCGCCGGATGCGATCGAGCTTACCGACATCAGGGGCGAAATTGAGTTCCGCGACGTATGGTTTTCCTATATCCCGGGCGAGTGGGTGTTAAAAGGCGTTTCATTCCACGTCAACCCGAAAGAGACAATCGCATTTGTGGGTTCCACCGGTTCCGGAAAATCGACGATTCTTTCCCTGATCTGCCGGAACTACGAGTTCCAGAAGGGTGAGATTCTGATCGACGGCATCGACATCCGAAAGATCAAGATCGATTCCCTGCGGAAAAAATTCGGCCAGATGCTGCAGGATGTCTTCCTGTTCTCGGGAACGATCCGTAGCAACATTATTCTCCGTGAGGAGGGGATTTCCGATGAGGAGATCATGGACGTCTGCCATTACGTGAATGCTGACCAGTTTATCAACAAGCTGGATCACGGCCTCGACGAGCCGGTGCGGGAGAGAGGAAACAACTTCTCCGCCGGACAGCGCCAGCTTCTCTCGTTTGCGCGTACCATCATCCATAAGCCTTCGGTCATGATCCTTGACGAGGCGACGGCGAACATCGACACCGAAACCGAGCTTCTGATCCAGGATTCCATGGAAAAGATGAAGAACATCGGAACGATGCTGATCGTAGCGCACCGTCTTTCGACGATCCAGCATGCGGATGAGATTATCGTACTGTCCCACGGAAAAATCGTGGAGCATGGAACGCATCAGGAGCTTTTAACAGCGCAGGGAAGATATTACCAGCTCTACACGCTGCAGTACCACCGCGAGCAGAGTGAGAAACAGAGAGGAAGAAAGTAAGAAAATTTTAGAACAATAAAGACAATTTACAAAAAGGGAGAAATTTTGTTTGTGCAAAGTGACAAAATTTCTCCATTTTTTACGGTGTATCATATTAAAATGATTTTAAATCAATATAGTCATATGAAAAATATATGAGCATAATACGATATCCGTTTTTCCATCTCAAAAAGCGGGCGGTTATAATAAGGGAAGCAAAACGGCAGGCACCAAAAAGCCGGGCCGTCTGTTGAAAGAAAGGGAAAATTTATGGAAAAGAAAGCAAGCCTTGTAGGACGCCTGCTCTCGGAAAATCAGATGTCGGAAGCATTTATCAACAGTATGTTTCTGGCGCTGTCCGGCGGTTTTCAGGATGCCTACACGTACAATTGCAGAGATGAAGTATTCTCAAATGCCCAGACGGGAAACGTTGTGCTGATGAGCCAGAATTTTCTGGAAGGAAACTTTACGGCAGGCCTTCGGTATCTCTTCCCGATCCTCTTTTTTGCGATGGGTGTATTTCTGGCAGAAAATTTCCAGGAGCATTACCGGTATGCAAAGAGGCTGCACTGGCGGCAGGTACTTCTCGCGGCGGAAATTGTGATCCTTGCGATCGTCGGATTTATTCCGTCTTCTTATAATATGCTCGCGGCGATGCTTGTATCGTTTGCGTGCGCGATTCAGGTACAGACCTTCCGCAAGGTCGGCGGTTATTCGTATGCAAGCACCATGTGCATCGGAAACCTGCGAAGCGGAACCGCAGCGCTGTCTATGTATATGCGGGATAAGAAAAAAGAACAGCTCCGTCAGGCCGGATACTATTTCGGCGTGATTCTGGCTTTCGCCATCGGCGCCGGAATCGGAGGCGTGTTCTCCATGCTGTATGGAATCCATGTAATCTGGATTTCCTGCGGACTTCTTCTGGTGAGCTTCCTTCTGATGTCACTGGAAAAGTACCGCTGAGAAATAAGAGAGAGTGAAGAAAGAAGGCTGAAAAAATGGAAGTATTTCTGGAGTGCTGTATGACACTATTCTTTTCAGCGGCCATGCTGCTGCTGATCGTCCGCCTGGCAAAGGGTGAGGAGAAAAACATGATGTTTGCGCGTGTGTTCTCCCTGGCGTCCAACGTCGGTTTCTGGATTGGAATTGTCCGCATCGCTGTGCTGAACCGGAGCGGATTTCTGATGTTCTTCTACATCACAGGCGCAATGCTTTCCTACACGGCGATGGTATTTGCCATGCCGCATAAAAAAGAGCAGATTGCCGGACAGCAGGCATAAATAAAAAAGAGACCCTGTATACGGGAAGGATGGAGCAGCGATGTTCCGTTCGCCGGTAGACAGGGTCTTTTTCTGTTTCAAACAAAAGTTCATAAAATCTTATACGCGTTCCAGAAGCTCCTCGATCAGCTCTTTTGCCGCCGCGTTCTGGTGCTGCCGCGGGTTGATGATAAGACAGATTTCACGTTTGGGGGCCTCCTCGATGAGCGGAATCCGACAGACGGTACGGCTCTTTAAGGCATCGCGTGCCAGCTCCTCCGGATAAAATCCGATGCCGAGGTTATACTCGACCATAGGAAGAATCTGATCCGTCGTCGCCGCCTCCATATCGGGGTGGAAGGCGAGGTTGTGATTCAGAAAGTACTCGGCGTACAGCTCCCGCGTGCCGGTGTCTTTGGCAAGCGAGATAAAAGGATATTCTGACAATTCGCCGAGATGATGCGGCTCTGCGGAAAGGGATGCATATTTCGATCCGCCGATCAGAATTTCCTGGAATGGGAAAATCGGGATCTTGTGCAGCGGTTTGCGGATTTCCACCGGGCTTGTGACGACTGCGAAGTCGACCAGACCGTTTTCGAGCGCCTGGATGGCCTGCGGCGTCGAGTGGTTGGAGATGCGCAGGCGGACGTGCGGATAGCGGGTGTGGAAGTGCTCCAGGCGGGAGAGCAGCATCAGACGAAGTGCCGTCTCGCTCGCACCGATTGTGATAAGGCCGCTCTCAAGAGACCGCTCAAGAGCCAGCTCCTCCTCAACCGTGCGGAGCTGTTCGTAGGCAACGGCCACACGCTCATACACCTTTTCGCCCTCCGCTGTCAGTGTGACACCCTGGTGGGAACGGATAAAAAGTTTGCAGCCAAGCTCACTTTCCAGATTGTTCATGCACCGTGTGATGTTGGGCTGGTTGTTTTTCAGAATTTCCGCGGCTTTTGTAAAGCTGTGATATTGTGCTACGAAGTAAAAAATGCGATAATAATCATATGTAATCATAAAAACCTCCGAAGGATGAAGAAGAAAAAATCATCCATGATTGCTTCAATATAAAATACATGCGCCGGGTTGTCAAGGGATTTCTGAGGATGGTCCGGCCGGATTGTGCGGGGGATGGCAGAAGAGAAGTGGAAATTTTTTGAAAAAACACTTGCAAAATACCCGGACAGGGTATATAGTGTAGAAGAAAACAAGATACCCCATTAGGGTATATGAAATAGAAAATCCAGAACTACAGAAAGGAAGACATACGATGGAACAGTACAATGTAACCGGCATGAGCTGCGCCGCCTGCCAGACCCGTGTCGAAAAAGCCGTGTCAAAGGTACCCGGTGTCACATCCTGCGCAGTCAGCCTTCTGACAAATTCCATGGGCGTGGAGGGAACGGCCTCCCCGGCAGAGATTATTGCCGCCGTGGAAAATGCAGGATACGGTGCGTCGAAAAAAGGCGAGAAGGGAAGCACATCACAGTCGGCTTCCACAGCAGAATACGAAGAGATGCTGAAAGACAAGGAAACACCGGTCATGAAACGCCGTCTGTTGAGCTCCGTTCTTCTTTTGATTCCGCTCATGTATTTCTCCATGGGCCATATGATGTGGGGATGGCCGCTGCCGAAATTCTTTGAAGGAAACCACATCGCAATGGGACTGGTACAGCTCCTGCTTACCATTGCGGTCATGGTCATCAACCAGAAATTCTTTATCAGCGGTTTCAAGAGTCTCTGGCATAAAGCACCGAACATGGACACACTGGTAGCGCTTGGTTCTACCGCATCGTTTGTATACAGCGTCTACGCCCTGTTTGCCATGACGGGAGCGCAGGTACAGGGGGACATGGATGCAGTCATGAGCTATATGCATGAATTTTACTTCGAGTCCGCAGCCATGATTCTGACCCTGATTACCGTCGGAAAAATGCTGGAGTCGATTTCCAAAGGAAAAACGACCGATGCGTTAAAGAGTCTGATGAAGCTGGCTCCGAAGACCGCCGTTCTCTTAAGAGACGGAAAAGAAGTGGAAGTCGGCATTGATCAGGTGAAAAAGGGCGATCATTTCATCGTCCGCCCGGGCGAAAATATTCCGGTGGACGGCGTTGTCCTGGAGGGAACGAGTGCCGTCAACGAATCCGCGCTGACTGGCGAGAGTATTCCGGTGGATAAAGAGGCCGGCGACCGCGTATCGGCGGCGACCTTAAACCAGTCCGGTTTCCTGACCTGTGAGGCGACGAGAGTCGGAGAAGACACAACACTCTCCCAGATCATTCAGATGGTCAGCGATGCGGCAGCGACAAAAGCGCCGATCGCCAAAGTGGCCGATAAAGTTTCCGGTATTTTTGTGCCGGCCGTTATCTGCATTGCACTTGCTACGATTGTGATCTGGCTGTTTGCAGGAGAGAGCGTCGGCTTTGCTCTTGCAAGAGGTATTTCCGTTCTCGTTATCAGCTGCCCGTGTGCGCTCGGCCTTGCAACACCGGTTGCGATCATGGTCGGAAACGGAATGGGAGCAAAACACGGAACGATGTTCAAAACCGCAGTTTCTCTCGAGGAGACAGGAAAAACACAGATCGTTGCACTCGATAAGACTGGAACCATCACAAGCGGAGAGCCGCAGGTAACCGATCTTGTCCCGGCGGACGGTGTAAGTGAGGAGGAGCTTTTAAAAGGTGCCTTTGCACTGGAGCAGAAAAGTGAGCATCCGCTGGCCCGTGCGATTCTTGCACTTGCAGAGGAAAAAGGCCTGGCCCGCGAAGAAGTCAGTGATTTCTCTGCGCTTCCTGGAAACGGTCTTGTGGCAAAACGGAACGGAAAAGAGCTCTGCGGAGGCAACCGCGCACTGATTACGAAAAAAGCGGTTCTCGCGAAACAGATGGAAGAGCAGGCAGCAAAACTTTCCGAAGAAGGAAAGACACCGCTGTTCTTCAGTGAAGATGGAAAGATGCTCGGTATGATCGCGGTTGCGGATGTCATCAAAGAGGACAGCCCGCGTGCGGTGAAAGAGCTGCAGAATATGGGAATCCGTGTCGTGATGCTGACCGGAGACAATGAGCGCACCGCGCGTGCCATCGGCGCTGAGGCGGGTGTGGACGAAGTCATCGCAGGCGTTCTGCCGGATGGAAAAGAAGCGGTCATCAGCCGCCTGAAAGAAAAAGGAAAAGTAGCGATGGTAGGAGACGGCATCAACGATGCACCGGCTCTGACCAGTGCGGATATCGGTATTGCCATCGGAGCAGGAACCGATATCGCGATCGATGCGGCAGACGTTGTCCTGATGAAGAGCCGCCTCTCCGATGTACCGGCAGCGATCCGCTTAAGCCGTGCGACCCTCAGGAACATTCACGAGAATTTGTTCTGGGCCTTCATTTACAATATCATCGGTATTCCGCTGGCTGCGGGCGTATGGATCCCGCTGTTCGGCTGGAAGCTGAACCCGATGTTCGGTGCGGCGGCGATGAGCCTTTCGAGCTTCTGCGTTGTGACAAACGCCCTGCGTCTGAATCTGTTTCGGATGCACGACGCGTCAAAAGATAAAAGAATCAAAAACGAAATTCCAAAGGAGGATCTGAACATGACAACAGAACAGGGAATGGTAAAAACCATGACAATCGAGGGCATGATGTGCGGCCACTGCGAGGCAAGAGTGAAGAAAACACTTGAGGCAATTGAGGGTGTTGCATCCGCAGAAGTAAGCCATGAAAAAGGAACAGCCGTTGTAACACTGACAGCCCCGGTATCAGACGATGTGCTGAAAACAGCCGTAGAGGCACAGGATTACACCGTAAAAGGAATCCAGTAAAACAGGAAACATAGAGAAAAGGGAAACGCGCCTGGAATGAAAATTTCCGGGCGCGTTTCCTTTTTTTACCAGATATAGCAAAAATATTGCAATTTGTTCGGAATTTTCGTGACAAAAGGACAAAAATCCGTTAGGATAGAGAAAAAGAAGAGCAAAAACAAAAGGGTTTTAGGATCAGGAGGTTTTTACATTATGACAGAGTACAGACTTGCAAAGCCGGAAGAGTGGGAGGACTGCATTGAACTTGCAAACTACGTGTTCAGCACGGCACACCGTCCGCACGACTTTGAGCAGTTAATTCCAAGGGTTTATCAGGCAGGACCGGAAATGGCACGGATCCACCGCGTCGCTGTTGCGGAAAACGGCAGACTCCGGGCCGAGATTGCGGTGCTTCCGCAGCAAATGGCGGCAGGGGGTAAGCTGCTCCGCGCAGGATATGTGGGAAGCGTTTCCGTGCATCCAAAGGCAAGGGGCGAAGGCCACATGAAGCGTCTTCTTGGCGACTGGATTACGGATCTGGAAGGAACGTGTGATCTTCTGGCACTGGACGGCCAGAGACAGCGGTATGCCTACTTTGGCTTTACGCCGGGAAGTGAAAAATACACGTTTTACCTGGATGTGGCAAATGTGCGCCATACCTGGAAAAACGGGGAACTCTCCGCTTACACCTTTGCGCCGCTGTTTCCGGAAAACGGCGAAGCGGACGAAGAGGCGGCAGCCTTTGCAAAGAAGCTGAATGAGGAAAAACCGCTTTACGTGGTAAGAGAGGATGTGAAAGCCTGCCTGAAAACGTTCGGCGAGCAGGCAATTGCAATCTGGAAAAACGGTGAGCGGATCGGATATCTGGCACTTTGCGGCGGAAACCAGGTTGTGGAAGCAGAAGTGTTGGAGGAACAGGATTTCGTTCCTGCACTTGCCGCTTATTTAAAAGAAAATGCGCTTGACTCTCTTTTCATTTCCATTCCGGTGTATGAGACCGGAAAAGCAGCAGCGTTATCGGAAGTCTGCGAAAGCTTCACAAAAGAGCGCTGCGGTTCCGCGATGTACCGTATTTTCCGATTTGCAGACGTCATCGAGGCAATGCTGACCATGAAAGCAGAGACGATGGGCATCAGCGATGGAACGTGGTTCGCCGTACTGGAGGGACAGCCGCTGACCGTGACGGTAAAAGATGGAACTGTGACCGTGACACGGGAAGCCCATCCGGGGGCAGATGTACTCAACCGGGAGCAGGCGCAGGAACTGCTTCTTTCACCGCTGGCAAGTAAGGGAAGCAAGGTTCCATCTGAAATCTGGAAGAACATTCCATCCGACTGGTTCCCGCTTCCGCTGTACTGTGCGACGGCAGACGAATTTTAGGCAATGACTGTTGGGAGGCAGAGAAATATGAACGAGACAGCGAAACGAGACAGAAGGGACGAAAAAGAAGAAATCCGGTACCATGTGATTTTCTACGGCCAGGTGCAGGGCGTGGGGTTCCGTTACCGGGCGTATTATGCTGCCTACCAGCTCGGACTGACCGGCTGGGTGAGAAACTGCTGGGATGAGACGGTGGAGATGGAGGTGCAGGGTGATGAGGAGACGATCACGGAGATGATCAAAAGGATCCGCACCTCCAGCTACATCGAAATCACGGATGCAAAATGGACGAAGATTCCGCTGGAATCGGAATTCGGTTTTTATATCCGTTGATCAGGGCTGTTTTTTCTCTTTTTCCGGAATTTCGACGAGAATGATATCGTTGCCGATCTGGCAGATGCGGTCCCATGGGATCACAAAATCCTCGCCGTGGCAGAAAAAGCCGCAGAATTTCACAGGACCCGGAAGAACGAGTCCGGTAAGATGTCCCGTTTTTGGATTGAATTCCACATCAATCGGACAGCCGAGCGTTTTGCAGGTACAGATATTGATAACTTCTTTCTGGCGGAGATCTACAACGCGCATGCGGTGCTCCTTTTTACAGATTCCTATGGAAAAACATATGCGAAAATGTTGCTGCAGTTGACTTGAATTTCACGGAAAAATGCGTATACTGTAAAAGTAGAAAACTTTCCGAAATACTTATTTAGAAACGAGGACGAAAGATATGAGATGTCCATTTTGTAATCAGGATAATACCCGGGTTGTGGATTCACGCCCGATTGAAGACAGCAATGCGATCCGCCGCCGCCGGATGTGCGATGTCTGCGGCAGACGCTTTACGACATACGAAAAAGTGGAGACGATCCCTTTGATCGTCATCAAAAAAGATATGAACCGCGAGCAGTATGACCGCTCGAAAATCGAGACCGGCATCCTGCGCGCCTGCCACAAACGGCCGGTGTCCGCCGAGAAGATCAACGAGATGGTCAACAAGGTGGAGACGGAGCTTTTCAACGGCGAGGAACGCGAGATTCCAAGCTCTGTGATCGGAGAGAAGGTCATGCATTACTTAAAAGACCTGGATCAGGTAGCGTACGTCCGTTTTGCGTCGATTTACCGCGAGTTCAAGGATGTCAACACGTTCATGGACGAGCTGAAAAAGATGCTCGACAAATAGCGGGAGGCAAAAAAATGGAAGTGTCGAACTATATTAAAATGCGCGATCAGATGCAGGAGCGCTTTCTGACGTACGATCAGAAGGAGATCGAAGGGAAGTATGGCTTTGCCTTTGATGACGATTATTTCTATGTGCCGTACCTTTTTGAGGAGTGGAGAGTGAACCGCCATACCGGCGTTGTGGAGGGCTCAAAAGACCATTTTCTTCATGTGCACCAGGGCAGTTTCAATGAGACACTGACGATTTTCGACCTGCTCTGCTGCGGAAAGAAGGAGATTGTGCTCGCCGGCACGTATGCGCGTACCAATTCCTTAAAGGGAACGATCAAAGGCCGCACGATTGCGTCCGGCGTTCACGACAGCCGCGCCGCACGGTATGACGGGCATGTGGAACAGCTGAAAAAAGCATGCGTTTCCCTTAGCGGAAAACCATATTCCCCGGGAGACGCTGCTTTTGTTTTTCATGTCTTTCCGTTTCTGCCGCTCGTCTTCCAGTTCTGGGAGTCCGATGAGGAATTCCCGCCGGTGCTGAAGTTTATGTGGGATGAAAACGTCCTCGATTATCTGCGGTTTGAGACGCTGTATTACGTGATGGGAGACTTCCTGGACGCACTGGATCAAGCCTTCGATGCATGTAAAACAGAAGCCTGATACCTTTTGTGAGACAAAATCTTACGAAAATTTTCCGAATGTTTATAAAAATTTCAGTATACGAATCCCCTGGTTTAATGCTATAATGAGTGAAAGTAAGTAAAAAGAGAGAAGAGAAAGGGGAATGCATATGGCTTTTAGCATGAAAGTAACACCGGAAATAGAGGAACTGACAAACATCTGTCTGGATAACTCCAAAATGGATGTTTCGCTGTATGGGCAATACGATGTAAAACGCGGACTGCGCGATATCAACGGCGTTGGCGTCCTTGCGGGACTGACACAGATTTCAAACGTTGTGTCTTCGGATATCATTGACGGCGTCAAAACGCCGTGTGACGGACGTCTGTACTACCGCGGCATCAACGTGGAAAAACTGACCCAGGGCTTTTTAAGTGAAAACCGTATGGGATTCGAAGAAGTTGCGTATCTGCTCTTATTTGGAAATCTGCCGAATGAAGAGCAGCTCAATCATTTTAAGACAATCTTAAAACAGCAGCAGTCCCTGCCGAAGAACTTTGTGCGTGACGTTGTTATGAAAGCGCCGACCAAGGACATGATGAACACTCTGTCCCGAAGCGTTCTGACCCTGTACGCGTACGACAACCACGCAGATGATACCTCCCTTCCGAATGTGCTTCGCCAGTGCATTAACCTGATTTCTGTTTTCCCGATGCTGTCCGTCTATGGCTATCAGGCGTACAACCATTATATCAAGGGAAAAAGTTTATATATCCACAACCCGTCGAAGAAGCTTTCGACTGCAGAAAATATTCTTCTGATGCTCCGACCGGATCAGAAGTACACTCCGCTGGAGGCGAAGATCCTCGATCTTGCCCTCGTTCTCCACATGGAGCACGGCGGCGGTAACAACTCGACCTTTACAACACATGTTGTTTCTTCTTCCGGAACCGATACGTACTCCGCAATTGCAGCGGCGCTCGGCTCCTTAAAGGGACCGAAGCACGGCGGTGCAAACATCAAGGTTGTGCGGATGTTCGACGATATGAAGTCACACGTCAAAGACTGGACGGATGAGGAAGAAGTATCGAATTACTTAAGAAAGCTGCTGCACAAAGAGGCGTTCGACCAGAAAGGTCTGATTTACGGTATGGGCCATGCGGTTTACTCCATTTCCGACCCGCGTGCGCGCATCTTTAAGAGCTTCGTTGAGCAGCTGGCAAAAGAAAAACACAGAGAGAAAGATTACCGGCTGTACGCTATGGTCGAGGAACTGGCTCCGAAGATCATCGGCGAGGAGCGCCATATTTACAAAGGTGTATCCGCAAACGTCGACTTCTACAGCGGCTTCGTTTACAGCATGCTGGATCTTCCGCTGGAGCTCTACACCCCGATGTTCGCCTGCGCGCGTATCGTCGGCTGGAGTGCACACCGGATGGAGGAACTGATCAACACCGACAAGATCATCCGCCCGGCGTACAAGAGTGTCAAAGATGAAGTGGACTATGTTCCGCTGGAAAACAGATAAAACAGGCAGAAGGGCCGGAGCGTGTCGGGATTTTCCGATCTGCTCCGGCATTGCTCTGTGCAGGAAGTAATGTGTCATTGTGAAAAATAGGAGAGTGCAGGAGAATGAATGAGACAAAAAATTACAGCATAACAAAATCCGGAGCAGTCATACTGGAAGGAGGGGCCAATCGCGGCGTCTTTACAGCAGGAGCGCTGGACTTTCTGATGGAGCAGGAGTATTATATCCCTCATGTGATTGGCGTTTCCGCCGGAGCCTGCAATGCGCTGGACTATGTATCGCGCCAGATTGGCAGAACGAGGGACTGTATGATTGTCACGGATGAGAAAAACCGCTACGTCAATAAGAATATCAAGACAATCGTTGAGAAAAAAGCACTGCTCGACATGGATATGGTGTTCGAACGGTATCCGTATGAGATTTTTCCATTTGATTTTGATACGTATTTTGCATCGCCGCAGACGTGTGAGCTGGTTGTGACAAACTGTGAGACGGGACGCGCGGAATATCTGGATGACCGCGAAAATAAAGAACGTCTGCTTGCAATTGGCCGTGCATCATCGAGCATGCCGATCGCCTGCCCGATGGTGGAGATCGACGGAAACGAGTACGTCGACGGCGGTGTTGCCGATTCGATCCCGATTATCCGTTCCTTAAAGACGGGACACCGAAAAAATGTCATTATTCTGACACGGAATTTCGGTTACCGAAAAAAAGAGGGAACGAGAGGCTGGGAGCTGTATGTGGCGGCATTCCGCAAATACCCGAATCTCGTGCGTGCGCTTGTAAACCGCGCGAAACATTATAACCAGGTGCTCGAATGCATCGAAAAATGGGAAGAAGAAGGCTCCGTCTTTGTGATCCGCCCGGAGATACCGGCGGTATCGCGTCTCGAAAAGGACGAGGAGAAGCTGCGGGAATTTTACCAGCACGGCTATGACCAGATGAAAGCAAATTTTGAGGCTCTGCAGGAGTTTCTGAAAGAAGAATAAAGTTACTGTATAAACGAAAAGAGGATTGGAGAAAGAAGATGAGTGGAAAAAACCAGAAGAACCGGGGAACTATACTGATGCGGATGTTTTACCCGGACCGGAGAGAAAAAAGTGCCTATACGATCGATTACGCGGATCTGTACCGGAAAGGATACCGGGGCGTGATTTTTGATATCGATAATACGCTTGTTCCGCACGGTGCGCCGGCAACGAAGGAGGCGGCTGCGTTCTTTGCGTCTCTTCGGGAGACTGGTTTTTCCACCTGTCTGCTTTCCAACAATCAGAAACCGCGTGTGGCTCCGTTTGCCGATGCGGTCGGTTCTATCTATATCGAAAATGCGCACAAGCCTTCGGTGAAAAACTACCAGGAGGCATGCCGGAGAATGGGGATCAAAGAGGAGCAGGCGGTCTTTGTCGGGGATCAGCTTTTCACCGATGTGTACGGTGCAAAACGGACCGGACTTTACAATATTCTGACCGAGCCGATCAATCCGAAAGAGGAAATTCAGATCGTTCTGAAACGGTATCTGGAGCACATTGTACTGTTCTTTTATGAGCGTGATCTGGCCCGCGGCAGGATTACGAAAAAAAACAGTTGAAAAATCGGGAAAAATATTATATTATAAGATAAGCCTATGGTGCGCATTTGGCGCATCGTACTATGTTAAGGAGGAAAAATCAGAATGATTTCAGCAGGAGATTTTAGAAACGGCGTTACCCTCGAGATCGATGGTCAGGTCGTTCAGATTCTTGAATTTCAGCATGTAAAACCTGGTAAAGGAGCTGCATTCGTAAGAACAAAATTAAAAAATGTCATCAACGGTGGTGTGGTAGAGCGTACCTTCCGTCCGACTGAGAAATTCCCGCAGGCTCGTATCGAGCGTGTAGACATGCAGTATCTGTACAGCGATGGTGATTTATTCTACTTCATGAACGTAGAAAACTATGAGCAGATCGCTCTGAACGAAGAGACCATCGGAGATGCTCTGAAATTTGTAAAAGAAAACGAAATGGTTAAAGTATGTTCCTACAACGGAAATGTATTCGCAATCGAACCGCCTCTGTTTGTAGAACTTGAGATCACCGAGACTGAGCCAGGTTTCAAGGGAGATACCGCACAGGGTGCTTCCAAACCGGCTACCGTTGAGACTGGTGCTACCGTAAGCGTTCCGCTGTTCGTAAACCAGGGAGACAAAATCAAAATTGATACCAGAACAGGTGAATATCTGTCCCGTGTATAAGTAAGACTGTTCCCGCCGTTGTCCGTCACAACTTTCTTTGTGGCGGACACGGTTTTCTAAATAAATAGAATATTCGTCTGAAAAATGGCTGATAAAGGCTGTCGGAAGCAGCCCGGGCCCGTTTTTCTCATCGTTCGAAGTTCCGCGAACCAACGAATCTCTGGCATATACAGATCTGTACAGAGGTTTTTAAGTTGTGTTTTCCGGAGCTTTTTTGTTCCGTAAAGCAAAAATACAAAAGGCGATCAAACAGGAAAGGTGGGAAAAAATGGACTATCAGATGTTCAAAGAGCAGCTTGCCGCGCTGCTGAAAAGAAAAGCCGGTGATGATTTTGAGGTGAAGGTAGAATCGGTGCAGAAGCTGAACGGTATCGAAAAAGAGGCGTTTGTCATCAGCAGAAAGAAGGACTGGATTGCACCGACGATCTACGTGGAGCTTCTGTATGAATGCTGTCTGCAGGGCGTGCCGCTTTCTCAGATTGCAGAAAAGGTACTGGAGCAGTACCGGAAAGTGGAAGCGGAGGCGAGAAGACCGGAGAAAGCTGCCTTTTTTACCAACTGGAAAAATGCTGCGCCGCAGATCTACTGCGAGCTCATTCATGCGGAGAAAAACCGTACGCTGCTCTCCGAAGTTCCGCACAGAAAATTTCTCGATCTCGCGGTTGTGTACTATTACCAGATGCGGGGAAACCGCGTGCCGGATGCGACAATTCTGATCCACGAGACGCACCGGGAGCTGTGGGGAATTTCGGCGGAGGAGCTGGATGCCCGTGCCTGGGAGAACACCCTGCGGGATCTGCCGGTGCGCACAGACAGCCTTATGGTGTATTTGAAAGAGGAGTACGGAGTAACGTTTCCCAGGTTCGAGCTTGGTCCGCTGGCGGAACAGTTTTACCTGGTCAGCAATCGCAGAGGAAAGCTGGGTGCAATCTGCATGTGCTATCCCGGCGTGCTGGAGAGTCTTTCGCAGCGCTTTGAGGCAAGTCTTTATGTGATTCCGAGCAGTATCCACGAGTGCATGGTGATTCCGGATTATGATGTGTTCCCGGAGGAGTGTCTTTCCGACATGGTACGGGACGTGAATGAAAAGACAGTCAAGCCGCAGGAGATTCTGTCGGATCACGTTTATTATTACCACCGGGAAAGCGGGGAACTGACGCTGTGTGAGAAAGAAACGTAAGCTGCGTGGCAGAATAGTCTGCGAATAATTTAAGAAAAAAATGGGCGGCTGGGTGGGAAAAATACTTTACAATTGCAGGAGTCTGTGGTAAACTGTCATAGTGTGGTTGAGAAAACAGATCACATCAGCGTCTGTAGCTCAGGGGATAGAGCAACGGTTTCCGGTACCGTGTGTCGGGGGTTCGAATCCCTCCAGACGCGTTTTTGCTACATGGCATGCTGCGGCGGGCAGGACCGGCGCAGGACAAGGAAAGCCCCTGCTTCGGTGTGAAGTAGAGGTTTTTTTGCTTACTGGGCATATCAATAACTGATCCGGCGGATCAGTTTTGATGAAGGAGGAAAAATATGGCAAAACCAATGACAACAAAAGATAAAATCCGGGAATGGATTTCCGATAATCTGCGCTACATGCTTCTGATCGGAGCAATTCTCCTGATTGTGGCAGCGGTTCTTCTCATCGTTCATCTGGTATCACCAAAAAACGATGGAAAATCGAGCGGCGGAACCGTAACAAGCAGCAGCACCGGAAACAATGTGCCGGATAAAAAGACACAGGTAAAAGCAGACAGCAAAGCAGATTCTGAGGACAGCACAGGCATTTCATCGGACGTTTCGGATTCCGCGAATGATTCCAGTGCAGATGCTTCCAGTACCGATACCGCCAGCGCGCCGGATGCAGAGGCTGAGCCGACAAGTGAGCCGGAAGCGGCAGACGATACCAGTAATACAGAGAATACCGATAATACGGCTGTCTCCTTTGACGCGGACAATGTCCCGGAAGTAAGCACCGTGCTGGAGCAGTATTACACCGCGCTCGGTGCAAGGAATATCAACGGTCTTTTTGCAGTAACAGATAATCTGACCGCGGAGGAGCAGGCGCAGATTGAGGCAGAAAGCGATGTGGAGTCATACGGAGATGTAAAGGCCTACACGATCAGCGGTCCAAGCGACGGAACGTACATCGCGTTTGTCAGCAGCAGATGCAAATATCTGGGAATCAACCAGACCCTGCCGATGCTTTCGGAGTATTATCTCTACACGACAGAAGACGGCAGCCTGAAAATCATGGATGATACTGACAGCGATGCGGCCGTAACCGAGGCTATGAAAGCGGCGCTCGAAAACGAAGAAGTCAAAAATCTGATCGAACAGGTTCAGAACGATTATCAGAATGCACTCGATGCAGATGCTTCCCTGAGAGCATATGTAGAGAGCATTCAGTAGGAACAATAGAATAATACAAAACAAAAAAAGCAGTTTCTGGTTTTTATGAAACTGCTTTTTTGGAAGGATAAAACCATGCGCTTAAACAAATACTTAAGTGATGCGGGCGTCTGCTCGCGGCGGGAGGCGGACCGTCTGACAGAAGCAGGCGAGATTACGGTAAACGGAAAACGCGCGGAAACCGGTATGCAGGTGGAGTCTGGCGACGTTGTTGTCGTGAAAGGCAAAACTGTTGTCCCGGAGGAGAAAAAAGTCTATCTCGCCTTCAACAAACCGCGCGGCATCGTCTGTACTGCGGAAAAACGGGAGAAAAACAACGTCATCGATTATCTGTCCTACCCGGTGCGGATTTACCCGGTGGGAAGACTCGATAAAGATTCCGAAGGCCTCCTTCTGATGACGAACGACGGTGCGATCGTAAACGGTATCATGCGTGCCAGAAACCGCCACGAAAAAGAATACCAGGTCGAGGTAAACAAAGAGATTACACCGGAATTTCTGAAAAAAATGGCATCCGGCGTGCCGATTCTCGATACCGTGACGCGCCCGTGCCGGATCCGGAAAACGGGAGAGCGCAGCTTTACGATTATTCTGACGCAAGGGCTGAACCGTCAGATCCGGCGGATGTGCGAAGCATTAGGATATCGTGTCACAAAGCTGAAACGTGTGCGGATCATGAATGTTCACTTGAAAGACCTGAAAACAGGGGAGTACCGCCCTTTAACGGAAAAAGAATTAGCAGAACTGAAAAAGCAGATCGGGGAGGAAAAGCGATGAACGAGACAGAACGGATGAAGGAACTGGTCAAAAAGCTGAACGAAGCGGCAAAAGCCTATTACCAGGAAGACCGGGAGATCATGAGCAACCTGGAGTACGACACGCTGTATGACGAACTGCAGGTATTAGAGGAAAAAACAGGCGTAACACTCGCCGGAAGCCCGACCACAAAAGTCGGCTACGAGGCGATGGACGAACTGCCGAAAGAAGCGCACGAGTCGCCGATGCTTTCCCTTGATAAAACGAAAGATGTGGAAGTGCTCCGCAGCTTCATCGGGGATCACAAAACGCTGCTGTCCTGGAAGATGGACGGTTTGACCGTTGTTCTGACGTACCGCGGCGGTACCCTCGCAAAGGCCGTCACCCGTGGAAACGGCGTGATCGGAGAGGTTGTCACGAACAATGCAAAAGTGTTTGAAAATATTCCTTTAAAAATCCCGTACCAGGGAGAGCTGGTTCTGCGCGGCGAGGCGATCATCCGCTATTCCGATTTTGAGAAGATCAACGAGGAGATTGAGGATGTTGATGCGAAATACAAGAATCCGAGGAACCTCTGCAGCGGTTCTGTGCGCCAGCTGAACAATGAGATTACGGCAAAACGCCACGTTCATTTTATGGCATTTGCGCTTGTGAGCGCTCCGGAACAGGATTTCGAAAATTCCAGAATCCGTCAGATGGAGTGGCTGAAAGAGCAGGGCTTCGAGGTGGTGGAATACAAGGTTGTCACCAAAGATAACCTCGACGAGGCGATGCAATATTTCTCCACGAAAATCGAGACAAACGATTTTCCGTCCGATGGCCTTGTCGCGTTGTATGACGATATCGCCTACGGAGAATCACTTGGCACAACCGCGAAATTCCCGCGGAACGCTTTCGCCTTCAAATGGGCGGATGAACAGAAGGAGACCACTCTGCTTGAAATTGAGTGGAGCCCGTCGAGAACCGGTCTCATCAATCCGGTTGCGGTTTTTGAGCCGGTCGAGCTGGAAGGAACTTCGGTTTCCCGCGCAAGCGTCCACAACATCAGTATCATGCGTTCGCTGGATCTCGGTGTGGGTGATAAAATCCTTGTCTACAAAGCAAACATGATCATTCCACAGATCTCAGAGAATCTGACGAGAAGCGGCGTGCGCGATATTCCGGAAACGTGTCCTGCCTGCGGCGGTGCCACCCGGATTCAGATGATGAACAATGTCGAGACCCTCTACTGTACGAATCCGGAGTGCCCGGCAAAATTCATGAAGGCATTCACCCTGTTTGTAAGCCGCGACGCGATGAACATCGACGGCATGTCGGAGGCAACGCTCGAAAAATTCGTGGGCCACGGCTTCATCCGTGAGTTTGCCGATATTTTCCGTCTCGACCGCTACCGCGACGAGATTGTGGAGATGGACGGTTTCGGTGAAAAATCATACCAGAATCTGATCGACAGCATCGAGCGCGCGAAAAACACAACGCTGCCCCGTCTGATTTTCGGACTTGGCATCTTAAATATCGGTCTTGCAAACGCGAGAATGATCTGCAAAGCCTTCGATTTCGATCTCGACCGGATCCGGAATGCATCGGCGGAGGATTTCGCGCAGATCGACGGTGTCGGAGAAGTGATTGCAAAAAGCATCGTGGATTACTTTGCGGATGAGGAAAATAAAGAACGCCTTGAGCGCCTTCTGTCGTATCTGACGATTGAGAAGCCGCAGGCAAGCCAGGAAGAACAGAAATTAGCCGGTCTTACCTTCGTTATCACCGGAAGTGTGGAACATTTCCCGAACCGGAATGCATTAAAGGCAAGAATCGAGGAGCTCGGCGGAAAAGCCACCGGAAGTGTAACGGGAAAGACGAGCTATCTGATCAACAACGACACGACATCCAGTTCCTCCAAAAACCGGAAAGCGCGCGAACTCGGCGTGCCGGTGATCTCAGAAGAGGAATTTCTGAAGATGACAGAAGAATAACGAAATATCTGCAAAGGCGGTTTGCATCCCGCGCGGGAATCTGCTATAATCGGAAATAGACGGCAGAAATTCCTGCCGGAAAAAGCAAACCGCCTGTCTGCGCAGAGAAAAGCGCGGCAGATCAAGAAGAATAGAAACGAGGAAAAAGAATATGCCGGTTAAAGTTCAGGCAGATTTACCTGTAAAAGAAATACTCGAAAGCGAAAATATATTCGTCATGGACGAGACAAGAGCGGTTCATCAGGACATCCGTCCGCTGAAGATTATGATCCTGAATCTGATGCCGCTCAAAGAAGATACCGAGCTGCAGCTTCTGCGCTCCCTTTCCAACACCTCCCTGCAGGTTGATGTCACCTTTCTGATGGTGGCAAGCCACGAGGCGAAAAATACATCGACCAGCCATCTGAACACGTTCTATGTGAAATTTGAGGATGTGCGGAAAAATTATTACGACGGTATGATCATCACCGGTGCACCGGTCGAGCAGATGGAATTTGAAGAAGTTGACTACTGGGATGAACTGACAAAGATCATGGACTGGACGAACACACACGTTACCTCCACGATGTTCCTCTGCTGGGGAGCCCAGGCGAGTCTGTATCATTTCTACGGACTGAAGAAACGGATGCTTCCGGAGAAGAAATTCGGGCTGTTCTGGCACAAAGTCAACAACCGCAAGATCCCGCTTGTGCGAGGCTTCGATGACGAGTTTTTGGCACCGCATTCCCGCCACACAGAAGTACCGATCGACGATATCCGTGCCTGCAAAGATGTCACGATTCTCGCAGAGTCCGACGAAGCCGGATTCTATCTTGGCATGGCGGAAGAGGGAAGAAAGATTTTTGTGATGGGTCATCCGGAGTACGACCGTATGACGCTCGACGGCGAGTACCACCGCGATAAAGACAAAGGACTCCCGATTGAGATTCCGAAGAACTATTATAAAAACGACGATCCAAATACAAAACCAGTGCTTTTATGGCGGTCACATGCGAACAATCTGTACACGAACTGGCTGAACTACTATGTATACCAGGTGACCCCGTATAATCTTGACGGAACTCCGGATTTTTCGGGAAAATAAGAGAGAAAAAGCCCCCCCGCACCGGGCGCACACCGGCTGCGGGGGGTTGCTGCAAAAATCTGCTATAAAAAACGGAAAGCTTTCCGGGCTTACCGTTTGAAATCAAATAATGTTTTCAGCGGAATTTCGAGTGTTTCCGCAATATCCATCAGCTTGTTTAGAGACAGAGAGGTATGACTGTTTGGCGCTTCGATGTTGCTCATATGTGTACGGCTGATCTGGACAGCTTCGGCAAGCTCACTTTGCGTTAATCCGCGTGCTCTGCGATAAAAAGCGATGGTAAGACCGAGGAGGCGCATCTCCTCCGTATGACGTTCTCCCATTGCTATGGCTCCTTTCTGAACAGAGTGATACAAAGACTTATATAATATTTATCTTAAACGATTAAATACCAAAAAGAAACAACTTTAAATTTTTATAATGCACATGTAAATTGTGCAAAATATAGAAATTATCCATCAGAATAATAGGAAAACAGGAAAAAGAGTTCTTTTGACAAATGAGAGGTTTTTGTGTATGCTGTAGAAAGCACCAACAAATAAAATCGGAGGTTTTTGCATATGAAAGAGTCGATCCATACCATTCCGCTGATGGATGCATTCAAGGCGGAAGATGAGTGCCCGTTCTGCTATCTGGAGCGGGAAGCAGAGCAGCATGCGATTTCGTTTGCGCTCGGTTCCGGCGCATCCTATATGGAGGATGATGTGCGTGCGGAAACAGACGCGATGGGATTCTGCCGCCACCACTATAAAATGATGTACGATTACGGAAACCGTCTCGGAAGCGGTCTGATTTTATCTACCCATCTGAAAAAACTGAACCAGGAGCTTGCCGCACAGATGGATCTGTTTGCACCGGGAAAATCCTCGGTGTTCAAGCGGATGCAGAAGACATCCCTCGACAAACAGGGCCGTGAGACTGCGATCGGCCAGTGGATTGATGAGAAGACGCATTCGTGCTACGTCTGCGATCACTTCAAGGCAAACTATAACCGCTATCTTGATACGTTCTTTGATCTCTACAAAAAAGACGAGGAGTTTGCAAGACTGTTCCGCGAGGGAAAAGGCTTCTGTCTGCCGCATTTTGCGGATCTGGTAGAAACGGCGGAGAAAAAGCTGAATGATAAACAGAAAGCGGAATTTTACCCGACTCTGTTCAAAATCATGAAAGAAAATTACCAGCGGCTGCAGGAAGAGGTAACATGGTTTACTGACAAATTCGATTACCGCAACAAGGATAAGGACTGGGGAAATTCAAAAGATTCCATCCAGCGCTGTATGCAAAAATTAGGCGGCGGCTATCCGGCGGACGAGCCGTTTACGGAAGGATTATAATTCTTGTTTATAAAAGGAGCATAAAGTTTCGATGCAGAAGTTTTATCAGAGATTAAAAGAGAATCAAAAGGAGCGCGCCCGGTGCGCGTTTCTTGTTTTGTATTTCGGCGTGCTGGCGGTGCTGCTGTTTCTGGCGCGCCCGCTGCTGGATACGACGGCGGCAGACCGGGAGTGGAGTATTCACTTTCTGTTCCCGTGCCTGCTGGCGTGTATCATACTGACGACAGTTGTCAGTTTCTGCCGGTTTGCTGCAAAGCCGGACCAGAAACCAAAACCGCGCTATGTGGGATGGAAACAGCCGATTCTGATGCTGGCAAACGCAGCCTATCTGTTTGCCACACTGGAATTTGTCACAAACAGCCAGTTCCGGGAGATGAAATGGTATTATGCGTTGTTGAATATCGGTGTCATTTTCGTACTTTCCATTCTCGTTTCCCTCTTTCTGAACTCCATCCGCCGCGCGATGATTTTCATGAACATCTTTTATTTCTGCATGAGTCTGGTATTCTACTATGTTTATCTGTTCCGCGGAGAAGCGTTCCAGCTCATCGACCTGTACAGCATTGCGACGGCGGCGGACGTAGTCGGCGGCTACAAATTCGAGATCACAGGTGAAATCGTGACTTCGTTTATCACGATGATGCTCGTTGTGCGCCTCTGGCTGCAGAGCCGGGAATACCGTTTTGCACGGAAAACGAGGAATAAAATTCTGCTCCGCGTGGCTGCTGCTGTGCTGACGCTCGGAACATACCTGGCGTACATGAATCTGAACTGGAACGCCGAGTTCGGTGTCATCAGTGACCTCTGGAATCCGGCGAAGACATACCGCCAGTACGGAACGACGGTCGGTTTTACCGCGGTCGCCAAATACATGCGCCTGACACCGCCGGACGGCTATTCGAAAGACGAAGTGACAGCGATTGCCGATACGAGCGAGAAAGAGACGAAAACAGAAGATCTTCGAAAAGATAATGCGGATAGCGTGACACCCGTCAACATCATCGCGATCATGAACGAGTCGTGGTTTGACTACCGTTCCGTCGGCGATCCGCAGACGAGCGAGAGCTACATGCCGTTCCTCGACTCGCTGACCGAAAATATCATCAAAGGGCACACGCTGACGTGTACCAAGGGCGGCGGAACAGCAAAAACGGAGTATGAGTTCCTGACCGGAAACTCCTGTAAGCGGTTCCCGGGCATGGTGCCGTACGTCAGCTACTTTACGCACAGCCAGTATTCCCTTGTCACGACGTTAAAGGACCAGGGTTATCAGGCAATTGCGATGCATCCGAACAAGGCGACAAACTGGAAGCGGAGCACGGCATACCGTTTCCTTGATTTTGATGATTTCATCTCGATTGATCAGTTCTCCGATACGGCCAAGCGGTACCGCGGCATGATCAGCGATCAGGCGAACTATGAGAAGATCGTGGAAACCTACGAGAACAAGGAGCCGGGCAGCCCGCTCTTCCTCTTTGATGTGACGATGCAGAACCACAGCGGCTACACGAACCGTTATTTCCAGGCGGATATCAACTGCAACGGCTACGACAGTGATGAGGCCGATCAGTATTTCTCCCTGTTAAAGCTTTCCGATGAGGCAATTTCCTATCTGATCCGGTATTTCCAGCGGGTGGACGAGCCGACGATGATCATTATGTTCGGCGATCATTCCCCGAAACTGCCGGATGCGTTTGAAACATGGATTGCCGGAGACGCTTATCAGAATCTTTCGGTCGAGGATCAGGAGAAGTTCTATGGAACCCCGTTCTTCATCTGGACCAACTACAGCATGAAATCCGAGAGCAATGTCTGGATCAGCACAAACTATCTCTCAAGCTATGCGTTAAGCCTTACCGGCCTGGAACTGACACCGTACAACGAGTATCTGCTTGACCTGCGCGAGAAGATGCCGGCGCTCAATCACCTCGGCTTTTTAGCAAGTGACGGAACCTGGTACCGCTGGAACGACAGCGATGCGCCGGAGGAGGATCTCGAGTACGAACGGCAGTATGAATGCCTGCAGTACAATGAACTGATCGACAAAAAAGACCGGGATGACAGCTTTTTTACAATTTCCGGTGAAAAAGACGAAGAATAAGGGCTTTCCCTACTTGCCAGAAAACGGAAATCTATGGTAGACTATACTCCGTATGACCGGGAAACCCCGGCGGTAACTTCACGTTTACAATTAAGAATAAGAAAATGAGGTTTTAAAAAGTATGATTGCAGCAAATAATGTGACACTTCGTGTCGGAAAAAAAGCGTTGTTTGAAGATGTCAATATCAAATTCACCGAGGGAAACTGCTACGGCATGATCGGTGCCAACGGAGCGGGAAAATCAACCTTTCTGAAAATCCTGTCCGGCCAGCTTGAACCGACAAACGGAGACGTAACCATCACACCGGGCCAGCGTCTTTCCTTCCTCGAGCAGGACCACTTCAAATACGACAGCTATCCGGTACTCGACACCGTTATCATGGGAAATGCCCGTCTCTATGAGATCATGAAAGAGAAAGAGGCGCTGTACGCAAAAGAAGACTTCACCGATGAGGACGGTATCAAAGCGAGCGAGCTCGAGGGTGAGTTTGCAGAGATGAACGGCTGGGAGGCAGAGACCGATGCAGAGCAGCTCTTAAACGGCCTTGGCATTGAGCCGGAACTGCACTACGCACAGATGGCAGACCTGACCGGCAGCCAGAAGGTCAAAGTTCTTCTTGCAAGAGCCCTGTTCGGAAACCCGGATATCCTTCTTCTTGACGAGCCGACCAACCACTTGGACCTCGATGCGATCGAGTGGCTTGAGGAGTTCCTGATCAACTTCGAGAATACCGTTATCGTTGTATCCCACGACCGTTACTTCCTGAATAAAGTCTGCACCCAGATCGCAGATATAGATTACGGAAAAATCCAGCTCTATGCCGGAAACTACGACTTCTGGTTTGAGTCCAGCCAGCTGCTGGTAAAACAGATGAAAGAGGCGAACAAGAAGAAAGAGGAGAAGATCAAAGAGTTACAGGACTTCATCTCTAGATTCAGTGCCAACGCATCGAAGAGTAAACAGGCTACTTCCCGTAAGAAAGCCTTGGAGAAAATCCAGCTCGACGATATCAAACCGTCCAGCCGGAAATATCCTTACATCGATTTCCGTCCGAACCGTGAGATCGGAAACGACGTTCTGCAGGTAGAGGGACTGACCAAAACCGTAGACGGCGTGAAAATCCTGGATAACTTAAGCTTCACCCTCGGAAGAGAAGATAAAGTTGCTTTCGTCGGAAGCAACGAGCAGGCGATCACCATGCTGTTCAAGATTCTGACCGGAGAAGAAGAGCCGGATTCCGGTTACTACAAATGGGGCGTAACCACTACACAGGCTTACTTCCCGAAGGACAACACCGCAGAATTCGACTGCGACCTGACGATCGCAGACTGGCTGACCCAGTATTCCGAGATCAAGGACGTAACGTATGTCCGCGGATTCCTCGGAAGAATGCTTTTTGCCGGTGAGGACGGTGTGAAACGTGTCAGAGTCCTTTCTGGAGGAGAGAAAGTGCGCTGCCTGCTCTCCAAGATGATGATTTCCGGTGCAAACGTTCTCGTTCTTGACGAGCCGACCAACCATCTGGATATGGAGTCCATCACTGCACTGAACAACGGTCTGATCAAATTCCCGGGCGTGCTCTTGTTCACCTGCCACGACCATCAGTTTGTACAGACCACAGCAAACCGTATCATGGAGATCCTTCCGAACGGCGCGCTGATCGATAAGATGACCACCTACGACGAGTATCTTGCAAGCGATGAGATGGCAAGAAAACGTCATGTCTACACAATGACAGAGGAAGATAATTAAAGATGAGCAAAAAGACGACAGTTTCCGGCATTCTGCTGGTGTTGCTTGTGCTGGCCACAACGCCGCTTCTTGGAACGGACAACGTTTCGTTCCTGAAGTGGTGGCTTATGACCCTGGTGCTCGGTATTGGATTTTATCCGGCTGCCGCAGCGCTGTTTCCGCGGTTTCATGACCGGGGATGGATGTTTTCTAAAGTGCTTGGCATCGTTGTTTCCGGTTTTGCTGTATTTGCTCTTGGAAGCTTCGGACTGGTTCCGTTTACCGCACCGGTCTGCCTGATCACAGTCGGTGTACTGATCCTGGCTTCTTGGATTTTCGGATGCTTTAAGGTACGCGTCCATGCGCCGGAAATCGACTTCCTGATGATGGAAGAAGTGTTGTTTTTCGCCTTTTTCCTTCTCTGGACCTACCTTGCGGGCTTTCACCCGGAGGCACACGGAACCGAAAAATTCATGGATTATGGTTTTATGAAGGCCATGATGCGCAGCACCGCCGTTCCGGCAGAGGATCTCTGGTACAGCGGAAGCGGTATTAACTACTATTACGGCGGCCAGTTCTATGCCGTATTTCTGACGAAGATTACCTTCACGGATGTAAAGCAGACGTACCATCTGATGCGTACGATGGTGGCATCGTTCGCGTTTGTTCTGCCGTTTTCGATCACCTACCATCTGGCAGAGTCGCGTGCGTGCCACTGCATCCGGAAAGAGGGCGGCAATAAAAGCCAGATTGCACCGGTGCTTGGCGGTCTTCTTTCGGGAGGCGCCGTTTCCCTTGCAGGAAATATGCACTATGTGATTTACGGCTGCATCCGACAGTGGCTGGGACTGAACGAATCGGCTTACTGGTTCCCGAGTTCGACCCGCTATATCGGGTATGACCCGCTTGTGGAAAATGACCGCACGATTCATGAGTTTCCATCGTATTCCTTTGTGCTCGGCGACCTGCATGCCCATGTGGTGAATGTCATGTTCGTCCTGCTGGTGCTGGGCCTTTTATATTCCTACGTGAAAAATACCTGCCGTGATCCGGAAAAAGAGTGGAAATGGTCGTTAAAAGACGTTCTGTTTCAGCCGCAGATCATCGCGGCGGGCTTTCTGATCGGTGTGTTCCACTGGTCCAACTACTGGGATTTTGTTATCTATTTCGTCGTGATTGCAGGCTTCTCTCTGTACGGTGCGCTGTACCGGTATCATGCGCGGGCGAAAGAGACGATCGGAACGGTTCTCCTGCAGGCTGCAGAAGCTTTTGCAATTGGAACGATTGTCGCCCTTCCGTTTACAATGAAGTTTGAGACGATGGTTTCCGGTGTCGGCATTGCCAAGCACCATTCGATGCTGTATCAGCTGGCGATTCTCTGGGGCCTTCCGACGGTGCTCGTTGTGCTGTTTATCGCAGCCGTTCTGCTAGCATGGCGGAAAAACTGCCATCTTCCGGGCATGGAGAGGCAGGGACAGATTGTACTTGCCGATGGAAAGACGCAGGAAGAGGTGGAAGAGCAGGCCGTTGCCCTGATTCTGGGAGAGAAAAAACCGGAGCCGGGCGAAAAAGAAACGGCGGAAAAGCCAAAAAAAGTTTCTGCCTTCTGTAATTTCTGGAGAGAGATTGCGGTGAGCGATATGGTGATCGGTATTTTAGGCCTCTGTGCCATCGGCCTTATCATCATTCCGGAACTCGTCTATGTGCGCGATATCTACGAAGAATCATATGCGCGCTCCAACACGATGTTCAAGCTGACGTATCAGGCATTTATCCTGTTCGGCATCTGCATGAGCTACATCATCACGCGGTTCCTGCTCTGGAAAAAAGAGCGGATTCTGCAGGTGTTCGGCGGAATCGGGCTGGTACTGCTTTTATGGACCTTCGGCTATTTTGGAACGAGCGTGTACTCCTGGTTCGGAAATATTTTCGATCTGTCCGAGTACCGCGGACTCGATGCGACAGCGTATCTGGAAAATGTCTTTTCCGAGGACGCAGGTGCCATCCGCTGGCTGGATGAAACAATAGAAGGACAGCCGGTTGTGCTTGAGGCGAACGGCGACAGCTACAGCGATTACGAGCGCGTTTCCGCAATGACCGGTCTTCCGACCGTGCTTGGATGGTATGTCCATGAATGGCTCTGGAGAGGGGATCCCGCAGACTTAAATGTCCGCGCCGAGGATGTGAAACAGATGTACACCTCGACCGATACGAATGAAGTGCTGCGCCTGCTGGAGCAGTATCATGTGACCTACATTTTTGTGGGAAGCAAAGAAAAGGAGAAATATGGCGATGCGCTGAACGAATCGCTGCTACAGTCCATCGGAGATATCGTTTACCAGGATACTGCGTCCGGTACGTATATTCTTCAGGTACAGGATACATAAAGAACAAAAACAGGAGAAAAGAACCGCCGGGTGCGGCATCTTTTCTCCTGTTTTTCATATAATACAGAGAATGCAGAAGAAAGTGCGAAGGGCAGACCATGCGGAGATTCCGAAAAGTGCGGCACGTTCCTCTGCCGCTTCTGGCTGTGATAATGGCGGCTATTCTGTTTGCAGAGCTGGCACGGTGTGAAAGAGAAGGCGCGAAAGAGACAGCGGCGGAAGTAGAAAAAAGTGTGCCCCGCCGTGCGGCGCTGACATTTGATGACGGGCCGAATGCGTGCTATACGCCGGAGGTGCTTGAAATTTTAAAAGAAAATGAAATTCCGGCAACGTTTTTTCTGCAGGGGCAGTGTCTTGCCGGAAACGAAGAAATCGTCCGCCGGATGCATGCGGAAGGCCATCTGATCGGAAATCATACGTTTCATCATGTTCAGCTTACGAAAGTATCAGAAGAGGAAGCGAGGGAGGAGGTCGTGAAAACAAGCAATGCAATCTACGAGATCACAGGGGAATATCCCGTCTATATCCGTCCGCCGTTCGGGGAATGGAGAGAGGGGCTGGACCTTGCAGTGACGATGATCCCGGTACTCTGGGATGTGGATTCCCGCGACTGGGAGAGCCAGAACACCGCGTCGATTTGCAGCGAGGTGCTTCCGAATGTGAAGGATGGCAGCATTATTCTCATGCATGACGGCTACCGCGCGACGGTGGAAGCGCTGCGGCGGATCGTAAAAGAATTAAAAGAAGAGGGATACACGTTTGTGACGGTGCGTGAGCTGATTGAAGAATAGCTTCCGCGGATTCCATCGAACATAGTTGCGGAGAATCCGAGATTAAGGGGTTGAGGATACCCGCCAAAATGTGATAAGATAAATGGCAGAAAGAAAAATGGGGTGAAAAATACATGGATTTGTTTGATTATATGAAAGAAACCACAATGGAAAAAGAGTCCCCCCTCGCATCGCGCATGCGCCCGACAACGCTGGACGAGGTGGTTGGACAGGAGCACATCATCGGCCCTGGAAAGCTGTTGTACCGTGCGATCAAGGCGGATAAACTCGGCTCCGTCATTTTCTACGGCCCTCCGGGAACGGGAAAAACGACGCTTGCCCGCGTCATCGCCAACACGACAAGCGCAGAGTTTACCCAGCTGAATGCCACGACAGCCGGCAAAAAGGATATGGAAGAAGTCGTAAAAGAAGCGCAGCAGCGGATCGGCATGTACGGCAAAAAGACGATTCTTTTTGTCGACGAGATCCACCGCTTCAACAAGGGGCAACAGGATTATCTGCTTCCGTTTGTGGAGGACGGCACACTCGTTCTGATTGGCGCGACGACGGAAAACCCGTATTTCGAGGTCAACGGGGCGCTGATTTCGCGTTCCATTATCTTTGAATTAAAGCCGCTCGAAAAAGAGGACATCGAAAAACTGCTGGAGCGCGCGGTGACGGACCCGGTAAAGGGGCTCGGGACGTACAACGTTGTGCTCGATGCGGATGCAAAAGAGTTCCTCGCCGACATCGCAGGCGGTGACGCGAGAGCGGCCTTAAATGCAATCGAGCTGGGCGTCCTCTCGACGGAACGTCAGGCGGACGGAAAAATCCATATCGATCTCGAAACGGCATCGGAGTGCATCCAGAAGCGCGTCGTGCGGTACGACAAGACGGGCGATCAGCATTACGATACGATCTCTGCATTTATCAAGAGCATGCGCGGTTCTGACCCGGATGCGGCGGTCTTTTATCTGGCCAAAATGCTGTATGCCGGGGAGGATATCAAGTTTATCGCCCGCCGCATCATGATCTGCGCGGCGGAGGATGTCGGCCTTGCCGATCCGAATGCCTTAAATGTAGCAGTTTCCGCGTCCCTTGCCGTGGAACGCATCGGCATGCCGGAGGCGCAGATTATTCTGGCGGAGGCAGCCACGTATGTTGCCTGTGCACCGAAGAGTAATTCTTCGTACGAGGCAGTCTTTGCGGCGATGAAGACGGTCGGAAGTGTGCGGACGTCGGTTCCGCCGCATCTGCAGGACGCCCATTACAAAGGTTCTGCCAAACTCGGCCACGGTGAAGGCTATCAGTATGCACATGATTACCCGAATCACTACGTCGAGCAGCAGTATCTGCCGGACGAGATCTTAGGAAGCCGTTTCCTTCATCTTGGAACGAATGGCTATGAGCAGAAGATCCGGGAAAACTTCAAAAAAATTGGAAAAGACATCGAATAAAAGGGGAAGAAACCATGACAGACTGGCTTGGAAAGCCGTATTATTCGCTGGACGCCTATCTGAAAAAGACGTTCGGGGAAAAAGTGTACAAGCTCTCGCTCGACGGCGGGATGACGTGTCCGAACCGGGACGGCACCTGCGGTGACCGGGGCTGCATTTTCTGCAGTGCGGGCGGCTCCGGTGATTTTGCCGGGGACAGAAACAAATCCATCCCGGAACAGATCCGGGAGCAGAAATCCCTCCTGCAGCAAAAGCGGCCGGTGCATAAGTTCATCGCCTATTTCCAGGCGTATACGAACACGTACGCGCCGGTGGAATATCTGGAAAAAATTTTCCGGGAGGCAATTTCGGACGAGGAGATCGTGGTCCTTTCGATCGGAACGAGACCGGACTGCTTAGGGGAAGAGGTTCTTTCTCTGTTAGAAGAGCTGAACCGGATCAAACCGGTCTGGGTGGAGCTGGGACTGCAGACGATGCATGAAAAAACGGCACAGTATATCCGAAGGGGCTATCCGCTTTCCTGTTTTGAACAGGCAGTAAACGAGCTGCAAAGGCGGGGGATTCCCGTGATTGTCCACACGATCCTCGGTCTGCCGGGGGAGGGACAGGAAGAAGTCTTTGCAACAATGGATTACCTGAATGGACTTTCCATTTCCGGCATCAAGCTTCAGCTGCTTCATGTGCTGAAAAACACGGATCTTGCGGCGGACTACGCGGCCGGAAAATTTGAGGTGCTGGAGCAGGATGCGTATCTTACCCTTGTCATCGACTGCCTGCGGCGCCTCCGTCCCGATCTTGTGATCCACCGTGTGACGGGAGACGGCCCCGGGGATCTTCTGATTGCACCAACATGGAGCCAGGCAAAACGCACCGTCTTAAATGAGCTGCATCATCGCATGAAAGAAGAACATGCGTATCAGGGACAGCTTCTGGACGAAGAAAAAGGAGGAAACACACCGTGATTGAATCATCCTTTACGTTATACAAACTGATTATTCTCTACATGCTGCAGAATGTGAATTTTCCGCTGTCAAATACACAGATTTCGGATTTTATCCTGGAAAAAGAGTACACGAACTACTTTCATCTCCAGGAGGCGTTAAGCGAGCTGCAGGATACAAAGCTGATCGAGATCGAGAAGGTGCGCAACACCTCGTACTACCACATGACTGAGGAGGGCAGCAAGACGCTTTCCTTCTTCGAAAACGAGATCTCTCCGGAAATCCGGGAGGAAATCGACCGCTATATGAAGGAACACTCCTATGAACTGCGGAAAAAAGCGTCCGTTGTGGCCGATTACTACAAGACCGCGGGAGATGACTACGAGGTCCGCTGTCAGGCAAGAGAGCGGAAGACGACTATTTTTGAGATTGTCGTGACGGTTCCGTCCGAGGAGGCGGCCAAAAAGATCTGCAGCAACTGGGAAAACCGGAGTCAGAAGATTTATGCTTCGATTATGAATGAACTGTCAAGATAACGATTGACAGGAATGGTGGCATATAATAGAATAAATTAGTATGTCTAAAAAGCATAAACATGGAAAACATAGTAAATAAGATTTTATATTCCAAAGGAGATAAAACTGTGCCTGATTATACAAAAGAAATTGAAAGACGGCGTACCTTTGCCATCATTTCCCACCCGGATGCCGGTAAAACCACACTGACTGAGAAATTCCTGCTGTACGGAGGAGCGATCAATCTCGCCGGTTCTGTAAAAGGAAAAGCGACTGCGCGCCATGCCGTATCCGACTGGATGGAGATCGAGAAAGAGCGTGGTATTTCCGTTACCTCTTCCGTTCTGCAGTTCAATTACGACGGCTACTGCATCAACATTCTGGATACCCCGGGACACCAGGACTTCTCGGAGGATACGTACCGTACCCTGATGGCAGCCGATTCCGCCGTCATGGTTATCGATGCATCGAAGGGTGTCGAGGCACAGACCAGAAAGCTGTTTAAAGTCTGTGTCATGCGCCACATCCCGATTTTTACCTTCATCAACAAGATGGACCGCGATGCGAACGATACCTTCGAGCTGCTCGACGAGATCGAAAAAGAGCTCGGCATTGCAACCTGCCCGATCAACTGGCCGATCGGTTCCGGAAAGAAATTCCGCGGTGTTTACGACCGTGACAAAAAGAAAGTCCTTACCTTCTCCGATACAATGAAGGGAACGAAGGAAGGTATCGAGGAAGAAATTGATATCGACGATCCGCATCTTCTCGATGTGGTCGATGAGGACCAGAAAGAACAGCTCATGGATGAGATCGAGCTGCTCGACGGCGCAAGTGCAGAGTTTGACCAGGAGCTTGTCAGCAAGGGAGAGCTCTCCCCGGTATTCTTCGGATCTGCGCTCACCAACTTTGGTGTGGAGACTTTCCTGCAGCACTTCCTCACGATGACGATGCCGCCGCTTCCGCGTACGGCAGACTGCGGCGTGATCGATCCGGTCAAAGAGGATTTCTCTGCGTTTGTCTTTAAAATCCAGGCAAACATGAACAAAGCACACCGTGACCGTATCGCATTCATGCGCATCTGCTCCGGCAAATTCGACGCCGGAATGGAAGTCTTCCATGTGCAGGGAGGAAAGAAAATGCGTCTTTCCCAGCCGCAGCAGATGATGGCGAGTGACCGTCATATTGTTGATGAAGCATACGCCGGCGATATCATCGGTGTATTTGACCCGGGCATCTTCTCCATCGGAGATACGATCTGTATGCCGGGCAGAAAATTCGCATACGAGGGAATTCCGACCTTCGCGCCGGAGCATTTTGCAAGAGTGCGCCAGCTCGATACGATGAAGAGAAAACAGTTCGTCAAGGGAATTTCCCAGATTGCACAGGAAGGTGCGATCCAGATTTTCCAGGAGTACAAAGGCGGCATGGAGGAGATCATCGTCGGCGTTGTCGGCGTCCTGCAGTTTGACGTTTTAAAATACCGTCTGGAGAACGAGTACAACGTAGATATCCGTCTGGAGAACCTGCCGTATGAGCACATCCGCTGGATCGCAAACAAAGAGGAGATCAACCTGGACCGTATTCAGGGTACATCCGATATGAAGAAGGTCATGGACCTCAAGGGAAATCCGCTGCTTCTCTTTGTCAATCCGTGGAGTGTCGGCATGGTACAGGATCGAAACAAAGACCTTGTGCTGACCGAATTCAGCAAAAACTAAGAACAAAAGCGCGGGATGCCGCTTAAAAAGGAGAAGGAATGAACTTATTCGATATTCTGGGCCCTGTGATGGTCGGTCCGTCGAGTTCGCACACAGCGGGGGCGGTGCGGATTGGATGGATGACGCAGAAACTTCTCGGGGAACAGCCGGTGGAAGCAAAAATACTGATGTACGGTTCCTTTGCCGCAACGGGAAAGGGCCATGGAACAGACCGCGGTCTCGTCGCGGGTCTTCTCGGCATGCGGCCGGATGACGAGCGGATTCCGGACAGCTTTGAAATTGCCCGGAAGATGGGTCTTTCCTATTCATTCGGCATCGCCAATCTGACGAGTGCCCATCCGAACAGCGTCGTTCTGGAAGTAAAGGGAAAGAGCGGCCGGACGCTCGAGGTGCAGGCGTGCTCCCTTGGCGGCGGCCGTATCATGATCAACCGCCTCGACGGGCTGGATGTCAACTGCAGCTGCGAGATTCCGACCCTGATCGTCCACAATCTGGACCAGCCGGGCCACGTAGCCGAGGTTACGTCGATGCTGGCACATAAGTCAGTCAACATTGCGAATATGTCCCTCTACCGCGACAAGAGAGGCGGATCGGCCGTCATGGTCGTGGAGATGGATCAGCCGCTTCCCAAAGAGTCGCTGGAATGGCTGGAGCATCTTGAGGGCATTGTAAAGGTAACATACATCAACGTAACGGAAGGAGAAGAGGACGATGTCTTATAATTCACTGGAAGAAATTGTCCGAGAGTGCCAGGAAAAAGACCTGCCGTTTGATGAAGTCATCCTTCTGGACGATATGAATGAGAGAAATGTAAGCCGCGAAGAGTCCATTGAGACGATGCGCGGCATGTGGGAAGCCATGAAAGGCGCTGAACGGAATTACGACGGTTCGCTGCAGTCGAGAAGCGGTCTTGTGGGCGGCGCAGGAAAGACGATGCGCGCGTATGTCGAGAGCGGGAATACGCTCTGCGGACCGTTTGTCGGAAAAGTTATGGCATCTGCACTTGCGATGGGTGAGTCAAACGCCTGCATGAAGCGGATCGTTGCAGCACCGACCGCAGGAGCGTGCGGTGTGCTTCCGGCTGTGCTCGTGAATTACCAGAAAGAGAAGGGGACAGCGGATGAGCAGATCGTGCGTGCGCTCTACACGGCAGCCGGTATCGGCCAGGTCGTTGCGGCGCGGGCCTACATTGCGGGTGCTTCCGGCGGCTGCCAGGCCGAAATCGGAACAGCAAGCGCGATGGCGGCAGGCGCACTGACCGCACTTGGCGGCGGCACTCCGTCCCAGATCACGCATGCGGCAGCGATGGCATTAAAGAACCTGCTCGGTCTCGTGTGTGACCCGGTCGGCGGTCTTGTCGAGGTCCCGTGCGTCAAGCGGAATGTGATCGGTTCCGTGAATGCACTTTCTGCGGCGGACATGGCACTTGCGGGAATCATAAGCCGCATTCCGCCGGATCAGGTGATCGATGCGATGCGGGAAGTCGGCGACCAGATGCATCCGAGTCTGCGCGAAACCGGCCAGGGCGGCCTTGCCAACACGCCGGCAGCACGCGAGTGGTGCGCGGCACAGGAAGAAGAATAAAAAAAACTTTTATTTTCGGAAAACTTTTGGTATAATAAAGGAAAGTCAGCCAAGGAGGAGGTTCTTTAAGATGGCAGAGGCAAAAATTCAGAAAAGAAACACTTATACGATATATGATGACGAAGGAATCGGAACCGTGCAGATTGCAGACGAGGTGGTAGCTATTATCGCAGGACTTGCGGCAACGGAAGTGGACGGGGTAGCCTCCATGGCCGGAAATATTACCAACGAATTAGTCAGCAAGCTTGGCATGAAAAATCTTTCCAAGGGTGTCAAAGTTGATGTACTCGACGGCGTTGTCTGCGTGGATCTTGCCCTCAATCTCAAATATGGATACGAGATTCCGGCAACCTGCAAAAACGTACAGGAAAAAGTAAAAACAGCGATCGAGAATATGACAGGCCTGGAAGTTTCCGATGTCAATGTAGCCATTGCAGGCGTGAATATGGAACAGACGAAATAAAAAACAACGAACCGCGAGGGAATAAGGCGACCCCTTACAACCCCGCGGTTCTTGTTAACTATTCAGAGCCAGATGAAATGGAAGAAAAATAGTTAATTAACTATACAGGAAGGAATTAAAACAGACAATGAACAGAAGCAAACTTCGCGAAAATATTTTTAAACTTCTCTATACCGCAGAGTTCCAGGAGAAAGAGGAGATGCCGCAGCAGATGTCTCTTTACTTTACGTACTCTGACGACAACGACGAGGATGAAGAAGTAACCGTAAGCGAAAAAGATCAGACCTATATGGAAGAGAAATACCATCATGTGACCGAGCACATCCCGGAAATCGACGAGATGCTGAACCGTACTTCCGAGGGCTGGAAAACGACCCGTATGGGAAAAGTAGACCTGGCGATCCTGCGTCTTGCCGTTTACGAGATGAAATTCGACGAGGACGTTCCGGTCGGTGTAGCCATCAACGAGGCCGTTGAGCTGGCAAAACGCTTCGGCAGAGACCAGTCTCCGTCCTTTATCAACGGTATTCTTGGAAAACTGGCAAGAGAAGAAGATGAGAAATAAAAATCAGAATGTTTACACCGTAGGCCAGGTCAATTCATACATCAAAAACATCTTTGACCAGGACTATATGCTCCGCCGGATTTACGTCAGCGGAGAAGTAAGCAACTGTAAATACCATCCGTCCGGCCACATCTATTTTTCCTTAAAAGATGCGGAAGGAACCATTTCCTGTGTCATGTTCGCCGGTTCGCGGCGCGGCCTCGCCTTCCCGATGCGGGACGGCGATAACGTGATTGTCGGCGGCAGCATCAGCGTCTATGAGCGGGACGGAAAGTATCAGATCTATGCAAAAGAGATCACAAAAGAGGGCGCCGGCCTTTTATACGAAAAGTATCTGGCCCTAAAAGCAGAACTGGAAGAGATGGGCATGTTTGCCCCGGAGTACAAGCAGCCGATTCCTGCGTATGTAAAGAAAATCGGCGTTGTCACAGCACCGATGGGAGCTGCTGTGCAGGATATCAAAAACATTGCACTCCGCCGGAATCCCTTTGTCCAGATCATCCTCTACCCGGCCATGGTGCAGGGAGAGGGAGCGGCGGACAGCATCGTGGAGGGCATACGCCGTCTGGACGTACTGAATCTGGATGTGCTGATCGTGGGCCGCGGAGGCGGTTCGATCGAGGATCTTTGGGCGTTCAATGAGGAAAAAGTAGCGCGTGCCGTTTTTTCCTGCCATACGCCGGTGATCTCCGCCGTCGGCCATGAGACCGACACAACGATCATCGATTTCGTGGCAGATCTGCGCGCCCCGACCCCGTCCGCAGCGGCGGAGCTGGCGGTCGCTGATGTCCGCGCGGTACTCAACACACTGGAAAATTATAAAAGCCGCATGAACCATGCGATGGCAAACCAGACGCAGAGAGCGAGAAGCCGCCTTCTGCAGTACGAGACAAAGTGGAAGTATCTCGGACCGGAAAATAAGATCCGTGACCAGAGAGCACGCCACGCCGAGCTGGAGCGTCGGTATACAGATGCGATGGAAGAAAAGCTCAAAGAAGCGCGCCACCGCCTTGCCCTTTACATTCAGGCGATGAAGGGTCTGTCTCCGCTGGACAAGCTGAACCAGGGCTATTCCTACGTGGAAAAAGAAGGAAAAGCCATCACTTCGGTGCAGGATGTCAAAGAAGGTGATCTGCTCGAAATCTGTGTATCAGACGGAAAGATCACAGCGCGCGCAGAGAAGACATCGGCCGTATCTTGGATGGAACAATCGTGAAAAAGCAGAGAATCGAGAAAACATGGGAAATATGGAAGCAGAAGAGAGAAAAGAAGAAGGAACCCCTTCCGGTGAGACACTGGAAGCAGCATTTGGAAAACTGGATCAGATGCTCGAAACGCTGGAGAGCAGCGATGTCAGCCTGGAAGACTCCTTTCGTTTATACAAGGAGGGAATGGAGCTTTTGAATGAATGCAGTCAGAAAATTGACCGCGTCGAGAAAAAAATGCTCCAGATGAATGAGGATGGAACATTCAGAGAATTTTAAAGCGGTACTCGAAGAAAAAACGCGGGAAACGGAAAGTATCATTGTCGCTTACCTGCCGAAAGAGGAAGGCTTTGCAAAGGAACTGGCAAAAGCCATGAATTACAGTATGACAGCGGGCGGAAAGAGGCTTCGTCCGCTGCTTTTGCAGGAGAGTTTCCGTCTGTTCGGCGGAACCGGGGAGGCAGTAAAACCATTTATGGCAGCCATGGAGATGATTCACACCCATTCCCTGATCCACGATGATCTCCCTGCGATCGACAACGACGATTACCGCCGCGGCAGAAAAACGACCCATGTCGTCTTCGGGGAGGCCGTCGGCGTGCTGGCAGGAGACGCCCTTTTAAACTATGCATACGAGACAGCCTGGAAAGCCTTTCCACTGGAGGAGCACACCGACCGCGTAGTGCGTGCTTTTGGCATTCTCTGTCAGAAAACCGGAATTTCCGGCATGTTGGGCGGTCAGAGTGTTGACGTGATGAATGAAAAAGCCGGCCATTTCGCCATCGACCGTGAGATGCTGGACTACATTTACGAGAACAAGACTTCGGCGCTTTTAGAGGCTGCCATGATGGCAGGTGCGGCACTTGCAGGAGCAAACGACGATGATCTTGACGCGCTCTGCCGGATTGCCTCCAAAGTCGGAATCGCGTTCCAGATCCGGGACGACATCCTGGATGTCACATCCACGATGGAGGAGCTTGGAAAGCCGGTTTTCAGCGATGAAAAGAATGAAAAAACAACGTATGTGACGATGTTTGGCACAGACGGGGCGGAGCAGGAGGTAAAACGGCTCACGAAAGAGGCCGTGGACGAACTGAAAAATCTGTCCTGTCCGGGAGATAAAATATTTCTGGAAGAGCTGTTTGAATCTCTGACTTCCAGAAAAAAGTAAGGGATGATTTCATGTTAGAAAAAATACAGAAACCAAACGATATTAAGAAGATTCCGGCGGACCAGCTTCCGGCGCTTGCAGAGGAAATCCGGGAATTTATTATCGAGTCTTTGAGTAAAACCGGCGGCCATCTGGCGTCCAATCTTGGTGTCGTGGAACTGACGATTGCGATGCACCGCGTCTTCGATCTTCCAAAAGACAAGCTGATCTGGGATGTGGGACACCAGTCCTACACGCACAAGATTCTGACCGGGCGGAAAGACGGGTTTGAAACGCTGCGCCGGGAAGGCGGCATCAGCGGATTCCCGAAGCGGAGCGAGAGTGACTGCGATGTATTCGACACCGGCCACAGCTCGACCTCGATTTCCGCAGGCGTCGGCTATGTGCGTGCACGGGAACTGAAAAAAGAAAATTATTCCGTTGTTTCGATCATCGGAGATGGTGCGCTGACCGGCGGCATGGCGTACGAGGCGCTGAACAATGCGGCCAGCCTGAAATCGAATTTTATTATCGTTTTAAATGACAACGAAATGTCGATCACCGAGAATGTCGGCGGTATGTCATCGTACCTGTCCGGCCTTCGGACGGCATCGGCGTACACGGATTTCAAGATGGATGTCACAAAGGCATTGAACCGCATTCCGGGCATCGGACCTGGCATGGTGGATGCGATGCGGAAGACGAAAAGCAGCATCAAACAGATCATCATTCCGGGCATGCTGTTTGAGGATATGGGACTTACGTATTTAGGTCCTGTGGACGGCCACAACATTCCGCAGCTGATCAAGACATTCCAGGAAGCAAAACGGTTTGAAGGACCGATTCTGGTGCATGTCCTGACACAGAAGGGCCGCGGCTATGAGCCGGCGATGCGCCACCCGGCAAGATTCCACGGTGCGGGTCCGTTCGATGTGAAAACAGGATTGCCGGTTGGAAAATCCAATCCGACGTACACGGATGTCTTTTCCACGGTCATGCGGAAAATGGGAGATCGAAGAAAGGATGTTGCGGCAGTCACGGCGGCGATGATGACCGGTGTCGGACTGAAACGCTTCTCCAACATGTTCCCGGACCGCTGTTTCGATGTGGGAATCGCAGAAGAGCACGCGGTGACATTTGCAGCGGCACTGTCACTCGGCGGCATTACGCCTGTCGTTGCGATTTATTCTTCATTCCTGCAGCGGGCGTACGATCAGATCATGCATGACGTCTGTATGCAGAATCTCCATGTCGTCTTTGCGATTGACCGCGCCGGTCTTGTGGGCTACGACGGGGAGACACACCACGGCATTTTCGACCTTTCCTATCTGGGTTCGATGCCGAATATGACAATTCTTGCACCGAAGAACCTCTGGGAGCTTTCGGATATGATCAAATTTGCGGTCGATTACGACGGCCCGATCGCGGTGCGCTACCCGAGAGGGGAAGCGTATACGGGATTAAAAGAGTTCCGTGCGCCCATCTGCCTCGGAAAATCAGAAGTGATCCATGAGGGAAGCCGTGTTGCACTTCTTGCCGTCGGCAGTATGGTAAAAATGGCAGAAGAAGTGCAGAAACAGTTAAAAGAGCGGATGGATATGGATGCGGCGCTTGTGAATGCGCGGTTCGTCAAACCAATCGATGAAGAACTTCTTCGAAGCTTTGCCGATACGTATGAGCTTGTCGTAACACTCGAGGAAAATGTAAAAGACGGCGGCTTTGGAGAGCGCGTCCTTGCTTTTGCCGAGGAAGAAGACCTTCCGTTTGGCGTGGAGATCATTGCACTGCCGGACCGCTTTATTCCGCACGGAAGTGTATTATACCAGATGAAACAGGTCGGCTTTACGCCGGAAGATATCTGCGGCAGAATTGAGGAATACTACAGAAAACAGGGGCAGGAAGAAAGATGAAAAAACGATTAGATGTATTACTGGTAGAACGGGGCCTTGCCACATCGCGGGAAAAAGCGAAAGCCATGATTATGGCAGGAGAAGTTCTGGTGGACAATGAGCGGGAGGACAAAGCCGGTTCCATGTTCCCGGAAGAAGTGGAGATTGTCTTAAAAGGAAAACCACTGCCGTATGTGAGCCGCGGCGGCTTAAAGTTAGAGAAAGCAATGAAAAACTTTGACCTTACCCTGGATGGAAAGGTCTGCATGGATGTCGGAGCATCCACCGGCGGCTTTACCGACTGTATGCTGCAGAACGGCGCCGTCAAGGTATATTCCGTGGATGTCGGCCACGGCCAGCTCGACTGGAAGCTGCGGAACGATCCGCGCGTTGTCTGTATGGAGCGCACGAACATCCGTTACGTCGTGCCGGAGGATATCGAGGAGAGACCGTCCTTCGTATCGATCGACGTATCGTTTATCTCCCTGACCAAGGTGCTGCTTCCGGTCCGGAATCTGATGGAAGAGAACGGCGAAATTGCAGCTCTGATCAAGCCGCAGTTTGAGGCAGGACGCGAAAAAGTCGGCAAAAAAGGTGTTGTCCGTGATCCGGCTGTACACAAAGAAGTCATTGAGATGGTCATTTCCTATGCGAAAAGCATTTCCTTCGGCGTGCGCCATCTGGAATTTTCTCCGATCAAAGGACCGGAGGGAAATATCGAGTATCTCGTTCACCTTGTCCGGCTGCCGGACGGCGTGACAGAGGAAGAGACCAATGTCGATGTAGACGCCGTTGTAAAGAGCGCACACGATACACTGGATAAATAAAAGGGTTAAGGAGCATGATATGGAGCGATTTTACCTGATCACAAACAGAGCAAAAGACCCGGACCTTACCGTGACAGACCAGATCAGGCAATATCTGGAGGAGCGCGGAAAAACGTGTCTTCTCTGCGATAACAGCGAAAAAGGGGAAAAATACCATTATACGGATCCGGCGAAGGTTCCATCAGATATCGACGGCATTCTGGTGCTCGGTGGTGACGGCACGCTTCTGCAGGCAGCAGGCGACGTGGTGGATTTACAGATTCCACTGCTCGGCATCAATCTGGGAACGCTCGGCTATCTTGCGGAAATCGACCGTGACACGCTTTATCCGGCGCTGGATCATCTGATGGCGGATGAGTATACGATTGAGCACCGCATGATGCTCTGCGGATCGATTTACCGGGACGGAAAGCTGATTGCGGAGGACACGGCACTCAACGACATTACGATCACCCGTGAGGGAAACCTGCGTGTCGTCCGGTTCGACAATTACGTTAACGGGGAGTTTTTAAATTCCTACAGCGCCGATGGCATCATCATCGCAACGCCGACCGGTTCGACCGGCTACAGCCTCTCCGCGGGCGGCCCGATCATCTCACCGTCAGCCAGCCTGATGCTGATGACACCGCTTGCCCCGCACACCCTGAATACGAGAAGCATTGTCTTTCCGGCAGAGGATGTGATCGAGGTGGAGCTCGGGCCTTCGAGAGACGGCGGCATTGAACAGGGCATGGCCTATTTTGACGGCGACACCCGCGTTCCGATGAAAACCGGCGACCGGATCGTGATCAAAAAGGCCAGACGGGATACTCTGATTGTGAAGATCAGCAACATCAGTTTTCTGGAGACATTAAGAAAGAAAATGGCAAACATTTAAGATATAGTTACTGGGGAAGGATATTGAAATGAAAATCGCGAGACATGCACAGATTATCAAATTAATTAACCAATATGACATTGAAACACAGGAGGAGCTGGCAAAGAAGCTGGAGGAGAGCGGCTTTGCCGTAACGCAGGCGACGATTTCGAGGGATATCCGCCAGCTGAAGCTCACAAAAGTACCAAAAGAGAACGGCGGAAGCCGCTATGCGGTTCTGCAGAACGCACCGTCCGAGGTTGGGAGCCGCTATGCGCGCGTGTTAAAAGACGCGTATATTTCCGTTGATCTTGCCAAGAATATTCTGGTCATCAAAACCGTGTCTGGAATGGCGATGGCGGCGGCAGCGGCTTTCGATGAGATGAACTGGAATGAAATTGTCGGCTGCATCGGCGGAGACGATACGATTCTCTGCGTGGCAAGAGACGATGATGCGGCGCTTGTGGCGGCAGAACGACTGAAAAAAATGGTGGACGGCATGGAGGAGACGGGCGAAGAGTTCTAAAGAACGCACGTCTCTGCAAAAAGAGACAAAAAGATGACAGCAGGTGTGACACCGGAGGAAAAGAATGCTCACAAACTTACACGTAAAAAATCTGGCCCTGATCGACGAAGCGGAAGTGGAGTTCGGTCCGGGCCTGAATATACTGACCGGAGAAACCGGAGCCGGAAAATCCATCCTGATCGGTTCGATCAACGCGGCGCTTGGAAAGAAGATATCCCGCGAGATGATCCGGACGGGAGAGACAAGCGCGCTGGTGGAACTGGTCTTTGAAACCGAAAATCCGCATGTGCTGGAGCTGTTAAAAGAGATGGATCTCGAGGCGGAGGAGGGACAGGTGATTATTTCCAGAAAGATCACCGGATCCCGCAGCGTCTGCCGCATCAACGGCGAGGCATGCAATATCTCGCAGGTAAAAGTCCTTGCGTCCCTGCTACTCGACATCCACGGCCAGCATGAGCACCAGTCGCTGCTCTATCCGGACCGGCAGATCGCGATTCTTGACGCGTTTGCGGGAACCGAGGCGGCCACGGCAAAAGGAGAGGTCCGGGCGCTGTACCAGGAGTGGAAGAATGTCCGAAAGGAGCTCTCGGCGTACGAACTCGACGAGGAGGCAAGAAAGCGGGAGGCAGCATTTCTTACGTTTGAAATCAACGAGATTGATCAGGCAGAGCTAAAAGAGGGCGAGGACGAAGCGTTGGAAACTGCGTACCGGAAAATGGGCCATGCGAAAAAGATCGCGGAATCTCTGCAGACGGTATATGCGATCACCGGCTACGGTGCAGAGAACAGCGCCGGGGAGCAGGTCGGCCGCGCAATCCGGGAGCTGCAGCAGGCCGCGGTGTACGACGATGCACTTTCCGGTCCGTCGCAGACCCTTTCCGATATTGACGGACTGCTGAATGATTTCAACCGCGAAATTTCCGCATATCTTTCCGAACTGACCTTTTCCGAAGAAGAGTATTACGAGACGGAAAAGCGGCTCGATGAGATCAACCGCCTGAAAGCAAAGTATGGAAAGACGATGGAAGAGATCGCCGCATATCGCGAAGAACAGCAGAAAAAACTGGAAAAACTGGAAAACTTTGAGAGCTGCCGTGCCGCACTGCAGGAGCAGTTACAGAAAACGGAGCAGAAACTGGATGCGGCCGCACATAATCTGTCCAAAATCCGCAGAAACTATGCAAAACGGCTCGAAACACAGATTATCGAAGGTCTGCGCGACCTGAATTTCCTGCATGTCGCATTTGAAATTTCATTTGAAAAGACAAAAAGCTACACCGAAAACGGAACCGATGCTGTGGAGTTCTTAATCTCCACAAACCCGGGCGAAGCGATCCGTCCGCTGGCGAAAGTTGTTTCCGGCGGTGAACTGTCGCGAATCATGCTTGCAATCAAGACGATTCTTGCCGACCGCGACGAGACAGAAACCCTGATTTTCGATGAAATCGACACCGGAATCAGCGGAAGGACGGCGCAGAAAGTTTCCGAAAAAATGGCACAGATCGGGCAGCGCCATCAGGTCATCTGCATCACCCATCTGCCGCAGATCGCAGCGATGGCAGATTCTCATTTTGAAATCGAAAAAAACGTCGAAGAAAACGAGACCGTCACATCGATCCATCCATTATCCGAGGAAGATTCTGTCAGAGAACTGGCAAGAATGCTCGGCGGCGCGAAAATTACGGATTCTGTTCTGGCAAATGCCAGCGAGATGAAGGAATTGGCACAGGTACAAAAATCTGCAAGACTCAAATAAAGAGAAGTCCGCATACTAAGAGGGAAATCACGAAACAAAGCGTGGTTTCCCTCTTTTTCGCGGGCGGCGAGTCAAAGTCCGTGCCTGCACGAGAACTTGACGACCGCCGCGAAAACAAAAGAAATGCCGCAGTTCTGCCCTGCGGCGGAAAGGATGGGAATGCAAATGACGAGAAAACAAAAATACCGAAGAGTCCTGCTTGCGCTGGCGGCGCTGTTTCTGATCCTCGCTGTTCTTCTTGGCTACGATGCCATGCGCGAATCCCTGCCGGATACGATGTATGTGGATGAGAACAGCGAAAGCCCGTTTCAGCCGCTCACGAAACATCCGCTTCTGACGATTTCGGAAGATACGAAGGAAGCAGAAAAAACCGAATTCGGAGAAACGGGAGAAACGGTTGTAGAATGTTCCGCCGCCGGGATCCCGCTGAAAAAGATCCGTGTGATCCAGGAAGAACGGCCGAAAGTTGCCGTCTGCGGCGCGCCGGTCGGTATCTATATGGAGACCGACGGTGTGATGGTGATCCGTACAGCCGAAATCCGTTCGTCCGACGGAACCGTCAGCCGTCCGTCAGAAAATATTCTGCGGGAAGGCGACTATATCACAAAAGTAAACGGACAGAGCATCCGCAGCAAGCAGGAGCTGATTGATGCAGTAAAAGTATCAAACGGTTCCCCGGTGTGTCTTTCCCTGCTTCGGGACGGGGAAACGATCGAGGTGCAGGTGACACCGCAGAAAAGCCAGGACGGCACCTGCCGCCTCGGGGCCTGGGTCCGCGACAATATGCAGGGAATCGGAACACTGACTTTCGTGGAACCGGATGGAACCTTTGCAGCGCTCGGCCATGGAATCAGTGATGTCGATACCGGAAAAATGCTCCAATTGAACGGCGGAGAATTGTATCTGACACAGATTCTGTCTGTGATCCCGGGAAAAGCGGGTGTACCGGGTGAACTGCAGGGTGTGATCCATTACGAAGAAAAGAACCGTATCGGATCAGTGGCGGAGAATACCATCTACGGTATCCACGGCGTTCTGGACAGGGAAAAAAGCAGTGCACTGCCGCTTACCGTGACGGAAATTGCCTATCGGCAGGAGATCGAGACGGGCCCGGCCACCGTGCGGATGTGCGTGGACAATACGGTAGAAGAGTATGAGGCGGAGATTACGGAAATCGATCTTGGAAGCGAGAATACGAACAAAAATTTTGTGCTCGAAATTACCGATCAACGGCTGCTACAGAAAACCGGCGGCATCGTACAGGGAAATTCCGGCTCGCCGGTGCTCCAGAACGGAAGGCTGATCGGCGCCATTACCCATGTTTTCGTAAACCATCCAGAAAAAGGCTACGGTGTCTTTGCGGAAAACATGCTTGCACGGAACTGAAAAAATATGCGTTAATTTGGTTGAAATTGTTACAAACTTCCGAATTTTTACGGAAAATGTCGATCGAATTTTCAAAAATTTACGGGAAATATATTGAAAATGCGAAAAAATAAAATTATAATGTCTGTGTGATTGGAAAAAGTTCAGAAGAAAACGGATGCAGTGAAATTCCGGAAAGACTATGAGTTTTTGCAAAGGAGAGCTTTATGGAAAAGATCAACATTGCCATCGCGGATGATAACGAACGCATGCAGGAAATGCTTGGGAACGTCATAAAACAGGATGACACGCTTGAACTGATCGGGCAGACCGGAAACGGAAATGATATCTACAGTATCATCCGCGACAAAGAACCGGACGTCGTACTGCTTGACATTTTCATGCCGAAGATGGATGGTCTGACTGTAATGGAGAAAGTCAATGAGGATAAAAATCTGAAAAAAAGACCTGCCTTTATCGTTGTCTCCGCCGTAGGAGAGGAGAGGCTCACCGAAGATGCGTTCCGGCTCGGCGCTTACTATTACGTCTTAAAACCGTTCGACAACGAAACTCTTCTGAACCGGATCAAAGCAACAAAAGGAATGACATCAGTAAGAAGATACCATCCAAGAAATTTTACAAACCCCGGAAAAGAGCCGATCTGTCCGCCGGAAAACAGTCTGGAAATCGATGTGACAAATATGATCCACGAGATCGGCGTTCCTGCCCATATCAAAGGATACCAGTACCTGCGCGATGCGATTCTGCTTTCCGTAGAGGACACGGAAATGCTCAATTCCATTACCAAGATTCTCTATCCGACCATCGCGAAACGCCACCAGACAACGTCAAGTCGTGTCGAGCGTGCCATCCGCCATGCGATTGAAGTGGCCTGGAGCCGCGGCAAAATGGATACAATCGACGAGCTGTTCGGCTATACCGTGAACAACCGCAAGGGTAAACCGACAAATTCTGAATTTATTGCATTAATTGCAGATAAAATACGTCTTGAACTGAAAAATCAGTAAAAAGTAACAAAAAAATCCGAACAAACGGAGAAATTACAGAAGTTTAGACTTTTTTTTCTGGACAAAGTACGGTATAATACAGACAGGACGTTGATTATCCTTTCGCGTTTCATAGGATCGTGACAAAAAGGAAGGAATTACAGAAAAACAAAGATGCGATAATCAGCATGAAATTACAGGAGGATTCTTTTCATGAAAAATATTTTGTTCGTGGCTTCAGAGTGTGTACCGTTCATCAAAACAGGCGGTCTGGCGGATGTAGTAGGTTCTCTGCCGAAATACTTTCCGAAAGAGTATTTTGATGTGCGCGTGGTGATTCCAAAATACGCAGGAATCAAAGAACAGTTTAAAAATCAGATGCAGTATGTGACAAACTTCTACATGGATCTGAACTGGAGACAGCAGTATGTCGGCATTTTCGAGATGGAATATGAAGGTATCAAATTCTACTTTATCGACAACGAGGAGCATTTCGGAGGAAGCACTCCATATGCGGGCATGCCGTGGGATCTGGAAAAATTTGCTTACTTCAGCAAAGCAGCGCTTTCCATTTTACCGACCATCGGCTTCCGCCCGGACCTCATCCACTGCCACGACTGGCAGACCGGTCTCGTTCCGGTTTACCTGCACGAGCGTTTCCAGGCAGATGAATTCTATCGGGGAATCAAAACCGTCATGACGATCCACAACCTGAAATTCCAGGGCATCTGGGACCGCAAGACGATTCAGAGCATTACCGGCCTTTCCGACTACTACTTCACACCGGATAAGCTGGAGTTTAAACACGATGCCAGCTACTTGAAGGGCGGTCTGGTTTACGCAGATGCGATCACCACCGTCAGCAATACATACGCGCAGGAGATTCAGACCCCGTTCTATGGCGAAGGACTCGACGGTCTGATGTGTGCAAGAGCAAACGATCTGCGCGGTATTGTAAACGGACTCGACTACAATGAGTGGAACCCGGAGACAGACGCTCAGATTGCAAAGAATTTCAATGTAAAGAACTTCCGTAAAGAGAAAGTGAAAAATAAACTGGCACTGCAGGAGGAGTTAGGACTCGAGGTCAATCCGAAGACGATGATGATCGGTATCGTATCCCGTCTGACCGATCAGAAGGGCTTCGACCTCATCAGCTATATGATGGATGAGATGTGCCAGGATGCCGTACAGTTTGTGATCCTTGGAACCGGCGAGGAGCGCTACGAGAACATGTTCCGCCACTTCGCATGGAAATATGACAAGAAGGTTTCGGCAAACATCTACTATTCCGATGCAATGTCGCACAAGATCTATGCATCCTGCGATGCCTTCCTGATGCCGTCCTTGTTTGAGCCATGCGGACTCTCCCAGCTCATGAGCCTCCGCTACGGAACCCTTCCGATCGTCCGCGAGACCGGCGGCCTCAAAGACACCGTAGAGCCGTACAATGAGTACGAGGGAACAGGAACTGGATTCAGCTTCACAAACTACAATGCGCATGAGATGATGGGTACCGTGCGGTACGCAGAGCGCATCTATTACGACAAAAAACGCGAGTGGAACAAGATGATCGACCGCGCAATGGCACAGGATTTCTCCTGGGCGAATTCCGCAAAACAGTACGAGGAAATGTACAACTGGCTGATCGGATAAGCTGGTCTGCATTCTGAAAAATAAGAAAAAAATCCCGAAATGGCAGAAGAGGAAAGAAAAGCCGTTTCGGGATTTTTTGCAGTATTTTTGGGTTGCGGCAGGAGAGTGGAATATGCTACACTTGTGCATAAGGATATATTCGAAGCAGCTCCGGTGCAGAGGATTTGGGGGCTGAAAAAAGACACAGGAAAAAAAGAAAAACAGTTGACAACAAAGCAGATTTGTAATAGTATGGATACAGAAGCGAACGGACGTTCGCATGGTAAGGAGAATATTCAGTATGGGAAATAATAACGAAGATAAACTGCGTGCACTCGATGCCGCACTTGGACAGATTGAAAAACAGTACGGAAAAGGAGCTGTCATGAAGCTCGGAGATTCCGCAGCAAACATGAACGTGGAAACCATCCCGACCGGCTCTTTAAGCCTGGATATCGCACTCGGTCTTGGCGGTGTGCCGAAGGGAAGAATTATTGAGGTATATGGACCGGAGTCTTCCGGTAAAACAACCGTAGCGCTCCACATGGTAGCCGAAGTACAGAAACGCGGCGGAATTGCCGGCTTCATCGATGCAGAGCATGCGCTCGATCCGGCCTATGCCAAAAACATCGGTGTTGATATTGAAAACCTTTATATCTCACAGCCGGACAACGGCGAGCAGGCACTTGAGATCACCGAGACGATGGTTCGTTCCGGTGCGGTAGACATCATCATCGTGGACTCTGTTGCAGCCCTCGTTCCAAAAGCCGAGATCGACGGCGACATGGGAGATTCCCACGTCGGACTGCAGGCGCGTCTGATGTCTCAGGCACTCCGGAAACTGACTGCAGCGATCAGCAAATCCAATTGTATTGTTATCTTTATCAACCAGCTGCGTGAAAAAGTCGGTGTCATGTTCGGAAATCCGGAGACCACAACCGGCGGCCGTGCACTGAAATTCTATTCTTCCATCCGTCTCGATGTCAGAAGAATTGAAGCCTTAAAGCAGGGCGGAGAGATGGTCGGAAACCGTACCAGAATCAAAGTCGTGAAAAACAAAGTAGCTCCGCCGTTCCGCGAGGCAGAATTTGATATCATGTTCGGAAAAGGAATCTCCAAAGAAGGAGACGTTCTGGATCTGGCAGCTTCCGTCGGCATCGTACAGAAGAGCGGCGCATGGTTCGCATACGGCGGCGACAAGATCGGCCAGGGACGCGAAAATGCGAAAGCATACCTGCGCGAGCATCCGGAAATCATGGATGAGATCGAGCACAAAGTGCGCGTGGCTTACGGCCTGATCAAGGAAGAAGCGCCGGAAGGCACAGAAGAAACAGCAGCAGTTCCGGAAACCGAAGGAGACGACGAATAAATGTTTGTGACAGAGATTCGTCTTCTGAATAAAAAGAAATCACGGATCCTCTTCGATGACGGAGAGGATCTGGTTCTTTATAACGGGGAAATCCGCGCTTCCCGCATCAAAGAGCAGGAGGAGCTTCCCGATGAGGTTTACGAAAAGCTGGCAGGGGAAGTGCTGACTAAAAGGGCCAAACACCGCGCGATGTATCTGCTGCTCGGACAGATGCGGACGAAAAAAGAGCTGGAAGATAAGTTACGAAAAGACGGCTATCCCGAGAGAGCCATTGAAGAGGCTGTCTCGTACGTGGAGAGCTTTCACTATATCGACGACCGCGCATACGTGGAGCAGTATCTTGCGGGCAGCGGTGCGAAAAAAGGGAAAAAGGCAGTCCTCTATGCGCTGGCACAGAAAGGCGTGGACCGGGAACTGGTGGAATCCGTCCTGGAAGAGCAGGAGGATGTCCGCGATGAGTATGAACTTGCAAAAAGTGCCGCCTTCGCAAAGCTCGGCACGCCGCACCGGCTGGATGAAAAAGAGTACCGCCGTGCCGCCGGTTTTCTGATGCGGAAGGGATTCGGCAGTTCCGAAATCCGTCGGGCACTGGAAGAATACCAAGATTCCGCTGACGAAGAATCCTGAATATTCCCGGCGATTCCGCCACATGCCGCGAAATTATGTGCAATAAATTACATGAATATTTTTAAAACATTGACAAATTTGTGAAAACAGTATAAAATTGTAGTGTTGTAAATGTGCAATGAAAACTAAATAAGGAGGTGCTCCGGTAATGGGTACAGGTATTACAATTCTGCTGGTATTCATTGCTGTAGTAGTCACGCTGCTTATTGCGGTTCCTGTTACCAGGAAAATTGCTGTGGACAATAAAATCAAGCAGGATGCTGAGAAAATTGGCACAGCGGAAGAAAAGGCGAGAAACATCATAGATGAAGCACTGAAAACTGCCGAAACTAAGAAACGGGAAGCCCTGCTGGAGGCGAAGGAGGAGTCTCTTCGTACGAAGAATGAAGTAGAAAAAGAGACCCGAGAGCGCAGAGCGGAACTGCAGAAATATGAGAAGCGCGTTTTATCGAAAGAAGAATCTGTAGATAAAAAAGCGGACGTATTGGAGCGTCGTGAAAACGAAATTGCAGCAAAAGAGGCAAGCGTCAGAAAGAAAGAAAAGGAAGTAGACGGTCTACACGAAAAAGGAGTACAGGAACTGGAAAGAATTTCCGGTTTTACCTCCGAGGAAGCAAAAGAGTATCTGTTAAAATCTGTGGAAGACGAAGTAAAAATCGACACAGCAAAGCTCTACAAAGAGCTGGAGAGCAGAGCAAAAGAGGAAGCAGGCCGTAAGGCAAAAGAGTATGTGGTAACAGCTATTCAGAAATGTGCTGTCGATCACGTATCCGAGAGTACCATCTCCGTGGTACAGCTTCCGAGCGATGAAATGAAAGGCCGCATCATCGGCCGTGAAGGACGAAACATCCGTACACTCGAAACCATGACAGGCGTTGACCTGATCATCGACGATACACCGGAAGCAGTCGTTCTTTCCTCATTCGATCCGATCCGCCGTGAGGTGGCAAGAATTGCTCTGGAAAAACTGATCGTAGACGGAAGAATCCATCCGGCCCGCATCGAAGAGATGGTAGAAAAGGCCCGCAAAGAAGTAGAACAGAATATTCGCGAGGAAGGCGAGGCAGCCGCACTGGAAGTCGGTGTACACGGACTTCATCCGGAGCTGATCCGTCTCCTTGGAAGAATGAAATTCCGTTCCAGCTACGGACAGAATGCATTAAAGCATTCGATCGAGGTAGCACAGCTTTCCGGTCTCCTCGCAGGAGAGGTAGGATGCGATGTCCGCATGGCAAAACGTGCCGGACTGCTTCATGATATCGGTAAATCCATCGACCATGAGGTAGAAGGATCTCACATTCAGATCGGTGCAGATCTCTGCAAAAAGTACAAAGAATCTCAGATTGTGATCAACACAGTAGAATCACATCACGGGGATGTAGAGCCCCAGTCTCTGATTGCATGTATCGTTCAGGCAGCGGATGCAATTTCCGCAGCAAGACCGGGTGCAAGAAGAGAAACACTCGAAACATATACCAACAGATTAAAACAGTTGGAAGACATCACGAATTCGTTCAAGGGTGTCGAAAAATCTTTTGCTATTCAGGCTGGTAGAGAAGTCCGCATCATGGTTGTTCCTGAGCAGGTATCCGATTCTGAAATGGTACTGCTCGCAAGGGATATCTCGAAACAGATCGAAGCTGAACTGGAATACCCGGGACAGATCAAGGTCAATGTTATCCGCGAGAGCCGTGTAACGGATTACGCGAAATAAAAGACTTTCTACGAAACAATTTAATAACGAAATCAAAAAGAGGCTGTGGACATGAGCAATCATGTTCCACAGCCTTTTCAGTGTGTATAAGAACAGTAAGTTTCAAAAGAATTTATACGTGCCGTATCCGGTTCGAGCGCATTTTCTGAGGTGTAGAGCCATACAGCTTTTTGAAGGTCCGCATAAAAATTTTGTAATTCGACAGCCCGTTTTTCTCCATCAGTACCGTGATCGTTTCGTCGGAATTCTGTAAATCTTCGTACAGGTGCATCGTGCGCACATCGTTCAGATATTCGAGAAAGGTCTGTCCGGTATACTTTTTAAAGAGCCGGCAGAAATACTCCTTCGAGAGCGCCAGGGAATCCGCGGCTGTTTCGAGGCTTAACGGTTCCGGGTAATGCACTTTCACCCAGTTCATAACGTGTGTCACGCGCTGCAGATCGCGCTGTGAACCCGTGAGGGATGCCGAAGGGATCTGGTGGGAATACGACCGGCAGAGATGGTACAGAAATTCGTACAGTCGTGAGGTAAAGAGAAGCTGGTATGAATCGGAAGGATTCTGCCGGATCTCGTTCATCTCCGAGAGCAGTGCGCGGAGCGGAGCCGGCTGTTCCGAGCAGGGAATGATCGTGTCGAAACGCATCGTATCAAAGTCCGGCAGATATTGGCGCATCTGGCTTGCGGAAATCTGCAGCAGAAGATATGTACAGGTGTTGGAGCGCGTCATATGGAGGTCGCCGGAGTTGATGATAATCAGATCGCCCTCGTTTAACCGATACTCCGTTGCCTGGACAATCGCGGAAAACTGTCCCCTGATCAGATAGAGAATTTCCACATATTCGTGCCAGTGCGCCGGAAAAACAAAAGCGGGCGCATCCTGCAGCTCAAAACGGACGTGCAGCAGATCGGTTTCGTGTATTGTTTCGTAAAAGCAGGATTCCATAAGTACCTCCAGGATGTGATAGAAATATACGTCAATTATAATCAAAAAAGATAAGAATATTGTACCAGAAATTGGGCGAAATATCAATATCAACCAGAGAAAGGACAAGAAAGGAACTAGAAGTTACACGAAAAAGGGAAGATAATGGAGACATTAGCACGAAACAAAGTTTGGGAGGAACAAAGACATGAAAGCAAAGGTAAGAACCTTTAACGGAACTACATCTCCGGAAGTAACCCAGCGTGAAACAGATCACCGCAAACTTGCCCGCGAGGCAGCAGCAGAGGGATTCGTTCTTCTGGAAAACAAAGATCATTTCCTGCCGCTGGCAAAGGGCATCAAGGTAGGTCTTTACGGAGCAGGTGCGATCCGCACCATCAAAGGAGGCACCGGTTCCGGCGATGTCAATGAGCGTGACAGCGTTAATATTTTCCAGGGCATGAAAAATGCAGGCTACGACGTAACAAGCAGTGAATGGCTGGAGGATTACGATAAACTCTACGTACAGGCAAGACTGGACTGGAAAAATGAGATTTTCACAAAATTGAACGGAGACGACACAAAATTCTTTGATGCGTACTCTGCAACCCCGTTCTTTATGCCGTCCGGAAACCCAATCGATGAAGAGAAAGCAGCAGCCGACGGTGCAGACACCGCATTCTTCGTTCTGGCACGTATCGCAGGAGAGAACAAAGACCGTTTTGATACGGAGGGTGACTACTTCATCTCCAAAGAAGAGAAAGCTATTCTGGCACAGGTTTCCAGATGCTATAAAAACGTTGTTCTTGTTATCAACACCGGCGGCCTGATGGATCTGGCATTCGTAGAAGAATTTGACAATATCCGCTCTATTTTACAGTACGTACAGGCAGGCCAGGAAGGCGGAAATGCATTTGCTGATGTTGTAAGCGGTGATGTAACCCCATCCGGAAAAATGACAGATACCTGGGCAAAAGATTACTATGATTATCCGGGTGCAGAGGTTTACAGCTACAAGAGCGGCGACCTCATGAAAGAAAAATACGAAGAGGGTATCTTCGTTGGATACCGTTACTTCGATACTTTTGAAGTACCAGTCCGTTACTCCTTCGGTTACGGTATGTCCTACACCGATTTCGAGATCAGAACCGATGACATCAAAGTAAGCGGCCGCGGTATGATGAATCCGAAAGTAAGCGTGACTGTTACCGTCACCAACACCGGCGATACTTATGCAGGAAAAGAAGTTGTACAGATCTACGCTTCCTGCCCGCAGGGCAGACTGGTGAAAGAGTTCCGCCGTCTGGCAGGCTTTGGAAAAACAAAACTGCTGGCTCCGAAGGAATCCCAGACCATGACCATCACCTTCCCGCTGTATCAGCTGACTTCCTATGAGGAGGAAAGCGCATCCTGGATTCTGGAGCCGGGCATGTATGGTATCTGGATTGGAAATGATCTGAATACATCTGTTCTCTCCGGCGCGCTGGAGCTGGACGAGAAAGCAGTCATGACAGCGTGTGAAAATATCTGCCCGCTGAAAGAGGAATTGAATGAGATTGTTCCTGATGCAGAAAAAGTTCAGGCAAGAGAGGCTGCATGGCAGAAGGAAGTAAAAGAAAAGAGAATGAGCGTGATCGAGCTCAAAGCATCTGAGATCCCAACTGAGAAAGTAGATTACCAGCCGGTACCGGAAGAGCTTCCTGGAAAAGCAGGAAAGATTGTGGAATCCCTTTCTGTGGATCAGCTGGCACTCCTTGCAACCGGTGATCCGGGAAGAGCACAGGGCAACGCGCTTGGCTCCGCAGGAATTTCTGTTCCGGGAGCAGCAGCAGAGACATCCCCGTGTGCTTCGGAGGAGCCGTGGAATGTAACCACGATTGCTCTGGTCGACGGACCTGCAGGTCTTCGTCTGAAGAGAGAATATCAGGTAGACAACGGAGAGATCGTAGCGAGCGATTTCCTGGCGGCACTGGAAGGCGGATTCTTCAGCAAACCGCAGGAAAAACGCGGAACAACCTATTATCAGTTCTGTACCGCAATCCCGGTCGGAACACTTCTGGCACAGAGCTGGGATGTAGAACTCATCAAGAGAGTCGGCGAAATGATCGGCCATGAGATGGAACTGTTCAACGTAACACTGTGGCTGGCACCTGGTATGAACATCCACAGAAATCCGCTCTGCGGAAGAAACTTTGAATACTATTCCGAGGATCCGCTGCTTGCCGGTATGATGGCGGCTGCCATGACACTCGGTGTACAGAAGGTACCGGGCTGCGGAACTACGATCAAACACTTTGCATGCAACAACCAGGAGGACAATCGTATGGGCTCCGATTCTATCCTGTCCGAGCGTGCCCTGCGTGAGATCTATCTGAAAGGCTTTGAAATCGCAGTCAAAGATGCACAGCCGATGTCCATTATGACATCTTACAACCTGATCAATGGTGTACACGCTGCAAACTGCTACGATACCTGCACGAAAGCAGCGAGAGATGAGTGGGGATTTGCAGGAGCTATCATGACCGACTGGACAACCACCAACGTACAGATCCAGGGCGAGTGTACGGCAGCGGGCTGCATGAGAGCCGGAAATGACATGGTAATGCCGGGTCTGCCGGAGGATCACGAGAACATCAAAAAAGAACTTGCAGATGGAACTCTGACGATGGCAGAATTGAAACGCTGCATCTATAACACGGTAAATATCGTACTGCAGTCCAATATGTACGAGGGCGCAGTCAGCTACCTTGATCAGTTCGATGATCTGGATACCTATCTTGTCGTGAAATAAAAGAAGTGAAAAATATCTTATGGGGATATACAAAAAGCAGGGTTTGAAATGAACGGACATTTCGGTGCGTGAGACATTGGGGGACCCTGAAAAGAGGAAAGAAGTGCCATTCGCAGATGGGGGTCTGCGGAGCAGGCACTTCTTTTACGTATATTGTCTATGAACCGTGAATACATTGACAGTAAGGCAGAAAATAAGGAGGCGCAAAAAGCAAATGAGAGAACGGGATGAGAATGCATATATTCGTTTTTTTGCCCTCTGGTTTGCGGCCGGTATGACCCTCGGTGTACTGCTGCTGTTTGCGGCATCCCACACGGGAATGAAGGAGGGAAATAGTGTCCGCCTCTTTCAGGCGGAGGCGTTTTTGGGAAGAAAAATTTCCGCAAAGGCCTGCTTTTCCTATCTTCTAAAGGTACGGTTAGCACCGGCATTTGCGGGACTTCTCTTTGGATTGACGGCAATCGGTGCGTATTTTGCCACTGCTGCCGTTTGGGCATATGGTTTTCTGTGTGGCGTCTTTCTCTCGGCTGCCTATCTGCAGAACGGAATGGCAGGTCTTTTATTCTTTTTTTTGGCTCTTTTTCCGCAGATTTTCCTCTACCTTGCCGCGTTATTTCTGATGGCTGCTGCGTGTAGCCGGATGGCAGAGACGAATCACCTTGCCGGCGGCATACAGAAAAAGGAATATTTTTGCTTCGGCGTGCGCTACTTCTTTGCACTGATCCTGCTTCTGTGGGGTATTCTGCTTGAGAGTTATGTCAATCCGTGGTTTCTTGCGAAAATCCTGTAAAAACGGTCTGAAAAGGGAATTGCATTTTTGAAAAAACGTGTATATAATTAAAAGCATTGTTACCCTTTATCGGGCAGTGAGAGGGAGAAAAAAGCAAAAAGGAAAAAAGCTATGCAGGAAACGATACAGTCATTTACGGACTATCTACAGACGGAAAAGAAAGCGTCAAAAAATACAGAAGTCTCCTATCAGCGCGATCTTCGAAAGCTGGCAGTTTTTTTGAAGGAGCACGGAATAGAAAAACCGGAGCAGATGAATGCAACGGTTTTAAATTCTTATTTATTATATCTGGAGCGGGAACACTTCTCCCCGGCAACGATCTCGCGCAGCATTGCGGCGATTCATATGTTTTGCCAATATGCATGTCAGGAGGGAAAAATGGTATCTGACCCGTCGAAAGCACTGCAGCCACCGAGGGTTGAGCGGAAAATGCCGGAGATCCTTTCCATCGCAGAGGTCGATCTGCTGCTTCGCCAGCCCAAAACCGACACGCCAAAGGGGATCCGCGACAAAGCAATGCTGGAAATGCTGTATGCGACCGGTATCCGCGTCAGTGAGCTGATCCATTTGAAGATACAGGATGTCAACCTTATGATGGGCTACATCACCTGCCGCGATGAAAAGGAGCGGATCGTTCCGTTCGGCGGACCGGCGAAAAAGGCGTTGGAGCAGTATCTGGGGAGTGCGCGCGCAGCCCTGATGCATGGACGGGATGATGATGTACTGTTTGTCAACTGTTCCGGAGGTCCGATGAGCCGTCAGGGATTCTGGAAAATCCTGAAATCCTATGCGAAATCCGCAGGCATTACGGCGGATATTACGCCGCATACCCTGCGCCATTCGTTTGCAACCCATCTGCTGCAAAATGGTGCGGATTTAAAGAGCGTCCAAGAGATGATGGGACATGCCGATATTTCGACGACACAGATGTATCTCCATCTTGGCGTCAACAAAATCCGTGATGTTTACCAGAAAGCACACCCGAGAAAGTAGCAGTTTTACCAGAAAAAAAGCAAAGAAACAGCGTGTATGACAAATTTTTAACAAAAAGTTTGGCGTGTACGCTGCTTTTTTTGTTGTCATACATACAAGAAAAGGGATCAGTGGAACTTTTTCTTGTTCACAGAGTACAAAAAATATGATATACTTAGTTTTACGGTGTGTGTAAGGGTAAACGAAAGATTTTTTGTATATATAGTAGAAAAACGGACTTTCACGCACAGCGGTGTCTGCGTAAGCGGACGTATTCATTTAGAATGATAACAGATAAAGAGGTATCCTATGAAACTGATGGTAGTCGAAGACGAAAAAGTAATTCGGAATGGTCTTTTAAAGCATGTGCCCTGGCAGAAACTTGGCGTTTTGGAAGTGCAGGCAGCAGAAAACGGAGAAAAAGCGCTGGAACTGGCGGAAACGTTTCATCCGGACATCGTTCTTTCTGACATCCGGATGCCAGGCATGTCCGGAATAGAGCTTTGCAGAACATTAAGAGAAAAATATCCGGAAATAGAAATTATTTTTTCCACTGGCTATGCAGATAAAGAATATCTGAAAGCAGCGATCGATCTGCATGCGGTTGGATACGTGGAAAAGCCGGTGAATGTGAATCTTCTGGCAGAAAATGTAAAAGAGGCGGTAAAACGCGTCGGAGAGCGCAGAAAAAATGAGCGCGCAAAACTCCGAAATTATCTGCTGGAGCTGGATACCGATGTTTCCATGGAACAGGCAGAGGGTACGTACTTCCGGATTGTCAGAATTCATTTCGACAGGGAAGGCTGTGGAAATGGCTTTCTTCCAATGTTCGAAAAGGAACTGAAAGCGGTCTTTTTACAGCATGATATTTCGATGACAGCAACACTTCTTGATCCGTTTTGCCTGATTCTTCTTCTTGGAAGTGAGGAAGAAAAGCGGTGGAAGAAAATAGAACCCATCCTGCTGTCCGCTTTGAACAAATTCACATCGGACGGCACACTGGGCGGATATTTTGTTTCCAACGGAACAAGAGGAAGCGGAAAAGAAGAAATTCTGCGTTCCTACCACGAAGCAAAAGAGGCAGAGAAAGCGCTTTCCTGGCTTGGATGGGGAAAAAGTGTGTGCTTTGAAGAAGTGCCGCCGGAACTTCCCTGGGAATCGGAGTGGAAACAGGATGGTAAAAAACAGCTGGATGTTTTTTATCATCTGTTAATGGAAAAAGAGAAAAAAGAAGCCTGTCGTTTTCAGAAAAACTTATACGAAGAGCTGGTGCAGCGTCATATGCATATGAGCAGTACGGTTCGCTATATTTACTGCCAGATGCAGGAAATGCTGGAGAAAGCCGCAGAGTATTTTTATCCCGGAAACATGGAAAAACCGTGGGAACAGAACGGAACCGACTTTTTCTGGCAGGCAGAAACCTTTGCGGAGATGCGCGATGAGATGATCCGGCGGATCGAACAGCTTCTGGAGCGGTCTGAGGATGGAAAAGAGAAAAAGAAAACAGAGAATTCCTTTACCATCAGCAAGGTGACGGAATACATACAGGAACACTATGCAGAGACGGATCTGTCGATTGCCAGAATTGCCGATTCGGTTTATCTGACACCAACATATCTGTCCGCTGTTTTCAAAAAGCAGACCGGGCTCACCATCGGACAGTATCTGCTGGGAATCCGTGTGGAGCGTGCTAAACAGAAAATGAAAGATCCGCAGCTGAAATTCTATCAGATCTCAGAGCAGGTTGGGTATGCGGATGCCAACTATTTTGCAAAAATTTTCAAAAAGATGACAGGCATGACACTAACAGAATATAAGGAGAGTCTGCGGCTGTGATGAGAAATCCAATACAGAAATTATCGATGCAAAAGCGGATGATGCTGTACTTCGCGGTTCCACTGATTCTGGTACAGATTATCCTTTGTTTTCTTTGCTATCCGCAGGTGATTCGCAGATATCGGGAGAAGACAGATTACACGGTAGAACAGTCCATTAATCAGACGATTTCTTTTACCGAAAGTTATCTGCAGAACATGACCTATCTGGCAGACATGGTGGAAAACAGCTGGGTGATTCAGGACACTTTGTCAGCAAAGGATTTTGGCGGAAACCGGCCTTATTTTGACCAGTGGCTTGAATATTATGAACTGAATCGGGAATTTAATTCGTATGAGCTGTCGAACTCGATTTACCGTTTCTGTCTGTATGTGCCGGATGACGTGATATATTCAGGAAATCATTATTTCTTTTTCGAAAACTCCCGTTTAAAAGAACGCAGTGATTATGTCGATTTGCGATATACATTAAATCAGGGAGAAGACTACGTTGCACTGAGTCAGGAACGTTCGGGGATTGATAAACAGGAAACATCACAGATGGTTACATTGTATCACCGGATTGTTTCGAAAGAAGCAAAGGATCAGGAAATTGGTATTTGCAGCATCAGCGTATCCGTGAGCTGTTTTCAGGATATTATGCAAAATGCCAATATCACGTCGAAAGGTCTGGTTTATCTGATGAGTGAAAACGGACGTCTGATTGCCAGTTCCAGCAGTACGATCCTGCAGAAAATGCAGAGGAGCGGAGGAATCTTAAGTTACGGGCCGGAAATTTCGATGGAAAAGAAAAAAGAAGGTCAGATGGAATATTATGCAGTCCGCCGGAACGTAAACGGTGCCGCCTGGCAGATGATTTCCATGATTCCAAAGAGCGAATATGAGGATCAGTACCGGATTCTCTGGCTTTCGGCGATTCTGATGATGGGCGGCATGATTGTTGTCATTGTGATGATATCTTATGTTCTTTCCGGCTATTATGTCGGAAGGCTGAAAAAGCTGAAAAGCGAAATGGCCGGTCTGCAAAATGGAAATTTAAATGCGAATCTGCCGCTCGAAACAGAAGGGGATGAAATCGAAGAAATTTACCATAACTTCAATGGCATGGTACAGGAAGTGCAGCGTCTGATGCAGGAACATTACAAGCTCGGTAAAGAAGTCAAAATGGCGGAAGTGCGGGCCCTGCAGGCACAGATCAATCCCCATTTTCTCTACAATACGCTGGATCTGATTAACTGGATTTCCATGGATTATGGGGCAGAGGAGATTGGCACGCTGACCTGGAACCTGGCGCGCTTTTACCGTTTGAGCCTGAATCACGGAAAGAGCCTGATTACGATCGGGGAAGAAGTGGAACATGTACAGGTTTATGTGAACATTGAGAATTACCATTTTGACAATCAGATTTCACTGAATGTTGATGTCCCGGAGGAATTAAAAGGCTTCGCCTGCCTCAACATCATTTTACAGCCCTTTGTGGAAAATGCGATTGTCCATGGCATTGCGGAATACAGCGAAATCGAAAGCTGCAGCATCGCAATCCGGGCACGGAAAGAGGAAGAGGATATTATCTTTACCATACAGGATGACGGCCCGGGCGTAAATGTGGAACAAATGCAAAAAGAAACGGAACAGGATATCAAGAAAGCCCGGCACGGGTACGGCGTGCGGAATATCAATTTCCGTTTAAAACTCTGCTTCGGAGAAAAATACGGCGTAACATATAAAGAAAGTGAAAAAGGAACGTGCGTAGAAGTAAAAATTCCGGCCATGACTATGGAAGAAGCAGAAGAGAAGATCTGACAGAAAAAAGGAGAGACATTTGTTCTCTCTTTTTTTTGCACAAAAGGAAAGAAAACCGATACAGAAAACCAGAAAAAACTATACAAGTTCACAAAAAAGCAGGAGAAAAACAAGAATTTTCCTGTACGAGATCACGGAAAACATAAAATATTACTAGAAATCAAAGTTTTGTTGGGTACAAAATAACCAAATTGTCCGGTATAATAAGTTCATCAGTTAAGAACAAGCCCCAAGACAAAGCGATGTGTGGAGGGTCTTGGGAGCACTTAAAGTTATCGCCGGCAAAAAACAGTTAAGTGCAGGAACTATGAAAAAGAAAGGAAGTCAACAAATGGGAAAGCATGTTAAGAGTTTTGTAACAGAAGTAAAGAAAAACAGAGCCCTTTTTGTTATGGCGATGCCTGCATTTCTGCTGGTATTGATTATGCAGTATCTTCCAATGTCCGGATTGGTACTGGCATTTAAGAACTATCGATATGACCTTGGTGTATTCGGAAGTGAGTGGAATGGATTTGCAAACTTCGAGTACCTCTTCTCATCCGGAACCGGATGGTTAATCACGAAAAATACCGTTGTGTATAACCTGTTAAACCTGGTTACCTCACAGCTTCTTGCCGTTTTGATCGCGATTTTTATTTCAGAGATCAACAAAAAAGTGTTCAAAAAAGTAACACAGTCCATTATCTTCTTACCGTACTTTATTTCCTGGGTTATCGTTGGTGTATTCGTTTACAACATCTTCAACTACGAAACCGGTATCCTGAACAGCGTTCTTACTTTCTTCGGAGCTGAAAAAGTAAACATGTACGATGCTTCCAAAGCAGGCATCTGGCCATGGATCATCTGCCTGTTCAACTCATGGAAATGGTGTGGATATAACTCCGTTATCTACATTGCAGCAATTACCGGTGTAGATGCCGAGATTCACGAGGCAGCTTCGATCGACGGAGCAAACATTTTTGAGAGAATCCGTTACATCACCATCCCGTGCATCCTTCCAACCATCATTACCATGCTTCTTCTGCAGGTAGGACGTATCCTTCGTGGTGACTTCGAGATGTTCTATCAGATCGTTGGAAACAACGGACAGCTCTTCAACAAGACAGACGTTATCGATACTTATGTATTCCGTTCCCTGCTTCAGAACTCTAACCTTGGTATGACAGCAGCAGCGTCCTTCTACCAGTCCGCCATCTGCTTTGCAACCATCATGATCGTCAATGCAGTTGTAAAACATGTAGAAGAAGATCTGGCACTGTTCTAAGACAGAGAAAAGGAGGAATTCGTTATGCAAGCTGTTGCAAAATCACAGAAAATCAAGAAAAGTACTTCGACAAAAGTATTTTACGTAATCTGCTATGTATTCGTAGCACTGATGGCTCTTGTATGTCTCCTGCCGTTTGTTATGGTAGTTTCCGGATCATTTTCATCTGAGCAGGCGATTCGGTTCCAGGGCTATGGCATTCTCCCAAGAGACTTTACCACCGCTGCTTACTCACTGATTTTTAAGAGCCCGATGACCGTTGTCCGTGCTTATGGCGTATCTATTTTCATCACCTTAGTCGGAACAGCAATCGGCCTTCTGCTTACCACAATGACCGCTTATGTTATCAGCCGTAAAGATTTCAAGTACAGAAACGCTCTGTCTTTCTTCTTCTACTTTACAACCCTGTTCAACGGCGGTATGGTTTGCTCTTACATTTTCTACATTCAGTACCTGCACTTAAAAGACAGCTATCTGGCCCTGATTTTACCAGGTGTATTCAATGTCTTCTATCTGCTGATTATGAGAACTTTCGTATCTGCAATCCCGACTGCACTGATCGAATCTGCAAAGATCGACGGCGCCGGTGAGTTTAAAACATTCTTCAGTATCATCCTGCCGCTTCTGAAATCCGGAATGGCAACCATCGGTCTGTTCCTTGCCCTTGGCTACTGGAACGACTGGTACAACGCAATGCTGTACATGAACTCAGAAACAAAATACCCGCTGCAGTACATGCTGTACGCCCTGATGCAGAAAACACAGGCGATGTCCCAGATGGCAAGCTCCGCAAACATTCCGTTGCAGGATATGCCGTCCAACTCCCTGAAACTGGCGATGGCAGTCGTAGCAACCGGTCCGATCATTCTGGTATATCCATTTGTACAGAAATATTTTGTTAAAGGTGTTACAATCGGTTCTGTCAAAGGTTGATGGACTGATTTTATAAAGGCAACACAAAAAAGGAGGAAAAAGAAATATGCAGAACAAAAATTTAAGAAAAGCACTTGCTGTTTCCATGGCAATCGCCATGACAGGCGGACTGCTTGCAGGCTGCGGTAACAGCAGCTCCAGCGGATCTTCTAACAGCGGAACCACAAACAGCGGTTCTACCGCATCCGCAGATGGAGAACTCGATACATCTGAGTTTGTAGAACTTTCGATGTATGTCATCAGTGACCGTCCATCCGGACAGGATGAGATCGATGAGAACCTGAACAAACTGTTAAAAGAGAAACTGAACTGCTCCTTAAAGATCAACTGGATCGGCTGGGCAGAGTATGCAAACAAATATCCGCTGCTGTTCTCTTCAGGAGAGGAATTCGATATGGCATACAGCGCAACATGGCTGAACTTTGCATCTCTGGCACAGAAAGGTGCATTCAAGAGCCTGGATGAGCTCTGGCCAACCTACGCTCCGAAGAACTTTGCAGCACAGTCTGAGGAAGCAAAACAGCAGGCTACTGTAAACGGAAGCTACTACTGCGTACCATCTCTTCTGTCTACCTACAATGCATACGGTCCAATGTGGCGTGGCGACCTGGTAGAGGGAACCGACTGGGACGGAAAGATGGAAACTTTTGAAGATATTGAAGAGTACTGCGATCTTGTTAAAGAGACTCATCCGGAGATGGAGTGTATCGATCTTTACTCTACCGCACCGGAAATCTTCTTCATGTACATGGAAAATCAGGGACTGGCTACCTTCAATGGTATCCGTTATCTGTGGTATGATCCGACAGCAGAGAATCCAACCGTTATGACTTCCTATGAGCTGGAGAAAACTCCTGAGTTCCTGGAAATGATGGCAAGATGGAATGAGAAAGGCTTCTATTCCAAATCTGCTCTGTCTGATACCGACAGCACCAAATTCCAGAACGGCAAAGCTGCTCTGAAGATCCACAACATTGATACTTACGTAGGACAGGCAATTCTTCATCCGGAAAATGATATCCATTACGCCAATATGGTAAAAGATGTTGCTCATCTTCCATATACTCAGGACTGCATGGTTATCTCCAACACATCCAAACATCCGGAAAGAGCAATGGCTCTGTGGGATCTGATCACCAACGATCAGGAAGTATATGATGCATTCTATTATGGTATCGAGGGAACTTCCTATGAGCTGAACGATCAGGGACAGTTCAAGATCCTGGATACTGACAAATATGGCACCAACGCAATGTGGTCTGCAAGAAGTGACGCTCTGAACCGTCAGCAGCAGGGAACTCCGGATGATTATCAGACAAATGTAGATGATTTCGAGTCCAAAATTGTTTCCGGACAGGGAAATGAGAAATTTGCAGGTTTCGTACTGGATACTTCTTCCTTTGAGACCCAGCTTGCTGCATGCAACAACGTACAGCAGCAGTACTGGTGGCCACTGGAGCTCGGATATACCGAAGCTGAGTCTGGTTTAGCCGATTATCAGTCCCAGATGGAAGCAGCTGGTATCGAGACTATGAAAGAGGCAGCTCAGAAACAGCTTGACGATTATATTGCAAGCCTGAAATAAGACTTCCATAAAATAAAAATAGCAAAAGACCCGGCGGGAGAAATCCTGTCGGGTCTTTTGTGGTGCCATACATCCGAAAGAAACTGCCGGCGGCAGCTCTGCCGGTGACGGCGAAAGCAAAAGGACAGATAAAATTCTATAAAATGTTGCAAAAATAAAGGGAAACGATTTGAAAACTATACAAAATAACGGAAAAACGTAGGATATTACTAGAAAACGTAGTTTTGTAGCCTACCAATGCAATATGGAATTTTATATAATGACGTTACCAGAAAATTTCGGACAAACAATAGTAAAAGGAAACAGCGATCCGAAAGGAAAGGAAACAAAACATGATAAAAGAACCAATGGTCATTGAAATAGCAAAAAATACGTATGCAATTAACGAGTTTGGCCTGTCTGCGTGCTATTTCCTGATTGGAGAGGAACGGGCGCTTCTGATTGACACCGCGTGCGGACTTTCTGATTTAAAAAGTATTGCAGCAAGTCTGACAGATAAACCATATGATGTTGTCCTGACACATGGGCATCACGATCATATTGGAGGGATTGGTGCATTTTCGGATGTCTATCTTCAGGAAGACGATTTTGAAATGGTGCGGAATGTAGATGTGGAGGTGCGGCGTAATTTTGCAGAAGAGCTTGGAAGAGCAGGCGGCTACGAAGCGTTTTCCTATGATCCGAAAAAAATTCAGCCGTTTGAAAGATTACCAAAGTTTCATGCTTTGCACGAGGGTGACTGCTTTGAACTTGGAAACCGTCGTGTGGAATGTATTGCGGTTGCCGGCCATACACCGGGCGGCATCTGTTTTCTGGACGAAATTACAAAGATTCTGTTTTCGGGAGACGCCTGCAACCAGAACCTTCTTGTGCTCGGATGCAGTGTGAGAAAGACACTGGAGGGCTTATATCATCTGAAAACGTATGAAAACCGTTATGAACGCTCCTACAGCGGTCATATTGGCTTTGGCGGGGAACTGTGCTTTTTCAGTCAGCCGGAGACGATTCTGGATGACTGTATCAGAACAGCGGAACAGATCCTGTCCGGTGAAGTGACGGGAAGAGAAGCGCCGCGCAAAGGCATGCTTTACGCGGAGTATGGAACCGCAAGACTTAGTTATTACCCGGATTGCCTGGAAAAGGCGCCGGAGCAATAAATCTATCTGCAAAAGCAGAGAAAAGGAGAGGTAATTGTATGGCAAAAGTAACATTACATGCAACCATCTTTGGGGAAGATGGCATCAAAACAAGAGACTATGAGACAGCACTGATTCCGGACGCGAAAAATCAGGAAATGCAGGTCATTAACCTGTACCCGGACAAAACGTATCAGAAAATTGAAGGATTTGGAGCAGCACTGACGGAATCTGCAGGCTATGCGCTGTCCCGCATGAGCAAAGAAAATCAGAAGAAAGTAGTAGACGCTTACTATGGAAAAGACGGCATTGGCTATACGATCGGCCGTATTCACATGGACAGCTGCGATTTCTCCGTCGGCAACTACTGCGCAGTTGAAAATCCGGACGATCCGGAATTCAAAGACTTCAATCTGGAACGGGATGCAAAATACGTACAGCCGCTTGTAAAAGCAGTATCCAAAACACTTGGAAAATCAGTTTCGCTTCTGCTTTCTCCGTGGAGCCCGCCGGCCTTCATGAAAGAGACAGGCGTAAGAAACGGCGGCGGACACCTGAAAAAAGAGTGCTACCAGGATTACGCAAATTATATTGCAAAGTACATCACCGAGTACGAAAAACTTGGCATGCCGATTTCCTGGATGACCGTACAGAACGAGCCGCTGGCCGTTCAGACCTGGGATTCCTGCGAGTATACAGCGGCAGAGGAAAAAGAATTCCTTCGTGACTATCTGTATCCAACCTTAAAAGAAAAAGGCCTGGAGTATGTAAAACTGTATATCTGGGATCATAACAAAGAGAGAACGTACGAGAGAACGCGAGATATCGTAGATGAGACGACAAAAGACATGATTGCCGGTGTTGCATATCACTGGTATTCCGGCGATCATTTTGACACCCTTTCCATGGTAAAAGAAGATTACCCGGATCTGATGCTGATGCACAGCGAGGGCTGTGTGGAACTGGCACGCTATGGCGCGGCAGCCGGAAACTCCCTGCGCCATGCCAAACAGTACGCACACGATATCATTGGGGATCTGAACCACGGTATGAACTACTGGATCGACTGGAACCTTGTGCTGGATGAAATCGGCGGACCGAACCACGTAGACAATTTCTGCGGTGCACCGATCATCTGCGACGGAACAACGGATACCATTGAGGTGAAACCAATGTTCCACGCGATTGCACATTTCTCAAAATACATCAAACCAGGTGCTGTCCGCATTGCAAGCTCCGTTTATTCACCGGATCTGGAAATCACTGCGGCAAAGAACCCGGATGGAACGATTGTCCTTGTTGTGATGAATACGTCAGAAGAGGATAAACTGGTCAATCTCCGTATGAACGGAACCACGACCCGTCTGACCTTCTGGGGCAACAGCATTGCGACCGTATTGATTTAACGAAATTAAAGAAGTGGGTTGCAAATATCCTTAAAAAATATCAGAGATAAGCAAAAACCTCCGCTGCAGACCGGTAAAAATCTGTAGCGGAGGTTTTTCTATCATGCGGTGCAAGTTAGCACTCCTCAGCGATATCATAAATCAGGCGCTCTGTCTGATCCCATCCAAGGCATGGATCGGTGATGGATTTTCCATAGACATGGGTTCCACATCCGATTTTCTGGTTGCCTGACTCGAGATAGCTCTCGATCATGACACCTTTTACGAGACCTTCGATGTCTTTATTGCATCGTCTGGTGTGCAGAACGTCTTTGACGATACGGATCTGCTGCTCGTATTTCTTTCCTGAGTTGGAATGGTTGGCATCGATGATGGTAGCCGGGTTTACGAGATGTGTTTCGTTGTATTTCTCCAGCAGAAGCTGGATATCTTCGTAGTGATAGTTCGGTACGGAATTTCCGTGTTTGTTGGTCGCACCGCGGAGAATGGTGTGTGCCAGCGGGTTTCCGCTTGTCTTTACTTCCCAGGTACGGTAAATAAAGGAGTGAGAGCCCTGTGCGGCGATGACGGAGTTAATCATAACGGAAAGGTCACCGCTGGTCGGGTTTTTCATGCCGGCCGGAATGTCGATGCCGGAAACGGTCAGGCGGTGCTCCTGATTTTCTACGGAACGTGCGCCGACAGCAACGTAGGAGAGAATATCGGACAGATAGCTCCAGTTGGATGGATACAGCATCTCGTCTGCAGAAGTCAGATCGGTCTCCTCGACCACGCGCATATGCATTTTACGCATGGCAATCAGTCCGTGCAGCAGGTCCGGTTTTCCTTCCGGATCCGGCTGATGAACGATGCCTTTATAGCCTTCGCCGGTGGTACGCGGTTTGTTGGTGTACACACGCGGGATGATAATCAGCTTGTCGGATACTTTGTCAGCTACTTTTGCCAGACGGTGGTTGTATTCCAGAACGGCGTCTTCGTTATCTGCGGAGCAAGGTCCTACGATAACAAGAAATTTATCGGAATCCCCGGTAAAAACTTTTGCGATTTCTGCGTCGCGCTGTTTTTTGATTTCGGTTGCGCGGGCACTTAAAGGGTACTGCTCCCGGATCTCTGTTGGGGTGGGAAGTTTTCTTACAAATTCAAGGCTCATTTTGTTTCTCCTTTATCTTAGATGCACTTCTTTTTCGTTTGCGGACAGAAAAGGCATGTTACTGCTTTGCATACGAAAGAAGCTGCCGGCAGCAGGTTCTGCAGGTGCGCTCCGTCGCAAACTATCTATAAATTATAATACATAACGCGAAGATTGTCGATGTTTTTTCGGCGAAAATTCTGTTTCTCTTAAAAAAGATAGAAAAAAGGTATCAATGAACAGCAAATCCGTTTGCAGATTCCCGATGCAGGAACAAAAGTGCCATTGTCATAATGGTAAGTTCACTTGCAAGAATACCATAGAGATAGCCACGGATGCCGAAAACCGGGACGAGAAAAAGAATTGCAAGAATACGAATTACATCTCCGGCAAGGTTCTGGAAAAAAACGAGAGAAGTTTTTCCAAGGCCGTTTAAAATGCTTCCAAGTGTCGTTTCCAGATAGAGAAAAGGACTTAAAAATGAAAGGATACGCAGAAAAACGCCGACTTCTTCGTTTTGAAAAAGGAAACGTCCAAGCCACGGACCGAAAAAGAAAAAGGCAAAAACAGCGGAAGTGCCAAGCAGCACACAGAAAGAAATTGTATAACGGATCGTGTCTGATATTTGCTCCGGCGTACCGTCGGCCTGCTGTTTTGCTACGCCGGGCAGAAGCATGACGGACACCGCGTGGGTGATGGCAGATGGAAAAAAGATCATAGGAAGTGCCATACCGGTGAGAATGCCATACTGCGAGAGCGCTGCTTTCCGGGAAAGACCGAAGGTGACCAGACAGCCGGGGAGCAGAGCACTTTCAATGCTGTGGAGGACATTCAGAAGAATACGGTTCAGCGTAAGCGGAAGATTCAAAACGGCAAGCTCTCGGAAGGTATCGTACCAGAGGGTCTTTTCTTTGAAAAAAACAGAAATCGGGCGGTGTTTCTGAGGGGACCTGCTGTGCGAGACGGACAGGCAGGCCATCAGAAAGAGACACGAAAAGAGTTCGCCGGCGGCAGTACCGAATGCAGCGACAGCGGCAGAGGGGAGGCTTGTGGAAAGACAGAAAAGCCAGGCAAGGTAGGAAGCGCCCATGCGCACGAACTGTTCCAAAAGCTGGCAAAAAGAAGGCAGTGCCGTCTGATTCTGGCCAAGATACCATGCCGAGAGACAGTTGTGGATCCCGGAGGGGAGAATGCCGAGTGATAAAATCCGGAGGAGCAGAATCGTCCGCGGCTCAAAAAGAAGCCGTGTTCCGATAAAATCCGCGCTGAAAAAGAGAAAGATGGAGGCGGAGAAGGAAAGTATCACTACAATGCCGCATCCGGCCGCCAGACAGATCTTTGCCCGTCTGGAATCCTTTTTGGCAAGGTACGATGCGACAAAGCGCGAGAGCACCGTCTGCATGCCGCCTGCGCCAAGGGAGAGCATCAGTGCGTAGAGTGGTGTGGCGAGCTGGTAGATACCAAAGGCTTCCGCACCGATCCGGCGCGACAGGAATATTCTATAGAGAAATCCAAGAATTCTGCAGATGATCCCGGACGCGGTCAGGATCAGTGTGCCAAGAAGAAGCGTGTTCTTTCTTGTGATTTTCAGCATGGGATAGACTCCTTTCACGGCATTGCGCAGATAGTCTAAAATATGCGAAAAAACTCCTTGACAGAACCCCGTGAGAGGTGCTATTCTGAGTGAGAAATAAATCCGATTAAAACTGTCGGAATTGGAAAACGACAGCACAGGAAAAAGGAGAACCAGGAATGAAATTATCGACCAAGGGAAGATATGGCCTGCGTGCCATGATCGATCTGGCGAGTCACGAAGAAGAGGGTGCAGTGTCCATTGCCAGCATTTCAGAACGCCAGAATATCTCAGAGAGCTATCTGGAGCAGCTGGTGCGTCCGCTTCGAAAAGCCGGATTCATTGAGAGTGTGCGGGGAGCAGGCGGTGGATATGTACTTGCAAAACCGGCAGATTCCATTTCGGTAGGAGATGTTCTCCGTGTGCTGGAGGGCGGACTCGAGGCAGTCACGTGCTCGGTCAATGAAGGCCTGGGCGGCTGCGATGCGGCCGATTTCTGCGTCACGCGTTTTGTGTGGCAGAGGATCAATGAGGGAATTACGAACGCTGTGGATTCCATCAGCCTCGGAGAGCTGGTTCAGCAGAGCCGGCAATTAGAGAAAAACAGAAACAGCGATAGAAATGACAAGGAGTGAACAACAATGATTTATCTGGACAATGCGGCAACAACAAAAACAGCCCCGGAAGTTGTCGAGGCTATGCTTCCTTATTTCAGCGAATACTACGGAAATCCATCCAGTATTTATGCAATTGCAGGAAAAAGCAAAGAAGCCATCACCAAAGGAAGAGAGCAGATCGCAAACGTGCTCGGCGCAAAACCGGAGGAAATTTATTTTACAGCCGGCGGCAGCGAGTCCGATAACTGGGCGTTAAAAGCTACCTTTGAAGCATATAAAAATAAAGGAAACCACATTATCACCACAAAAATCGAGCATCATGCGATTCTTCATACCTGTGAGTATCTGGAAAAAGAGCGCGGTGCGAAAATCACCTATATCGGCGTCGATGAGAACGGCGTTGTCAATCTGGATGAACTCGAAGCAGCCATCACACCGGAGACCATTCTGATTTCCGTTATGGCGGCAAACAACGAAATCGGAACGATTCAGCCGATCAAGGAAATCGGAAGAATTGCAAAAGAACACAATATTTTATTCCACACAGATGCCGTACAGGCATTTGGCCAGATCCCGATCAATGTGGATGAGTGCAATATTGATATGCTCAGTTCCAGCGGTCATAAGATTAACGGACCGAAAGGAATCGGCTTCCTTTACATCCGAAAGGGTGTGAAAATCCGCTCCTTCGTACACGGCGGTGCGCAGGAAAGAAAACGCCGTGCCGGAACGGAAAATGTACCGGGCATCGTAGGATATGGAGTTGCGGCAGAGCGTGCGGCAAGAACTATGGCGGAGCGTACCGCAAAAGAAATCGAAGTACGTGATTATCTGATCAACCGTATTTTAACCGAGATTCCGAACTGCCGTCTGAACGGCGATCCGGTAAAACGTCTGCCGAACAACTGCAACATCAGCTTTGAATTCATCGAGGGAGAGTCCCTTCTGATCATGCTGGATATGAAAGGTATCTGCGCATCCAGCGGTTCTGCATGTACTTCCGGATCCCTGGATCCGTCCCATGTACTGCTGGCCATCGGACTGCCGCACGAGAAAGCGCACGGTTCCTTACGTCTGACTTTAAGTGAGGAGATCACAAAAGAGGACGTTGATTTCGTTGTAGAGCAGATCAAAGCGATCGTAGACCGTCTGCGCAGCATGTCCCCGCTGTATGAGGATTACATCAAAAAACAGCAGGGTAAATAAGTTTAAAAAAATAAGACAGTCCATCCAGAAAGCCGGTACAGAAAAATTCAGGTAAAAGCTGTGCCGGAGGAGGACTGCTTTGAAATAGTTCAGGAGGAAGAATAACAATGTACAGTGAAAAAGTAATGGATCATTTCCAGCATCCGAGAAATGTAGGAGAAATTGAGAACGCAAGCGGTGTAGGTACCGTTGGAAATGCAAAATGCGGCGATATCATGAGAATGTATCTTGACATCGACGATAACGGAATCATTCAGGACTGCAAATTCAAAACCTTCGGCTGCGGCGCCGCAGTTGCAACCAGCAGTATGGCAACTGAGCTGGTAAAAGGAAAAACCATCCAGGAAGCTCTGGAAGTAACCAACAAAGCCGTTATGGAAGCACTCGACGGACTTCCGCCGGTCAAAGTTCACTGTTCTCTGCTTGCAGAAGAAGCAATTCACGCTGCGCTCTGGGATTACGCAGAGAAACACCACATCAAGATCGAAGGTCTTGCAAAACCGAAGTCTGATATCAGCGAGGGCGAGGAAGAGGAAGAATACTAAGTATGGGAAAAAAGAAAGTAGTCGTTGGAATGTCCGGCGGCGTAGATTCCTCGGTGGCAGCGTATCTCCTGAAAAAAGCAGGATACGATGTCATCGGGGTGACCATGCAGATCTGGCAGGATGAGGCCGAGACAGTCCAGGAGGAAAACGGGGGCTGTTGCGGCCTTTCTGCTGTTGATGATGCAAGGCGCGTGGCACAGGTGCTGGACATTCCGTATTATGTCATGAATTTCAAAAAAGAGTTCCGTGAGAACGTCATGGACTATTTCACGAACGAATATCTCTGCGGCAGAACACCGAACCCGTGTATCGCCTGCAACCGCTATGTGAAATGGGAAGCGTTGCTTCAGCGCAGTCTTTCCATTGGAGCGGACTACATTGCGACCGGACATTATGCAAGAATCGAACAGCTTGCCAATGGACGGTATGCGATTGCAAATTCGGTAACAGCGGCAAAAGACCAGACGTATGCACTGTATAATCTGACCCAGGAGCAGCTTTCGCATACGCTGATGCCAGTCGGAGACTACACAAAAGATCAGATTCGTGAGATTGCAGCAAAAATCGGTCTTCCGGTAGCAAAAAAGAAGGATTCCCAGGAAATCTGCTTCGTGCCGGATCAGGATTACGCTTCCTTTATCCAGAACGAGACAGGAATCGTGGCACCGAAAGGCAATTTCGTAAATACAAAGGGTGAAATCCTCGGTACCCATGAGGGGATTACCCATTACACCGTAGGACAGCGCCGCGGACTCGGCCTTCCGATGGGACACCGCGTGTTCGTACTGGAAATCCGTCCGGAGACGAACGAGGTTGTGGTCGGCGAAAATGAAGAGGTTTTCGCAAAAGTAGTAAAAGCAAACAAAGTAAACTATATGGCAATTCCGCCGCTGGAACTTGGAGAAGAGCTCTCCTGCACCGCAAAAATCCGGTACGGGCACAAAGGCTCCCCGTGCGTGATCAAACGGACCGGGGAAGATGAGATTACCTGTACCTTCCCGGACGGCGTGCGTGCTCCGACACCGGGACAGGCTGTTGTCTTCTACGTGGACGGCTGTGTCGGCGGAGGCGGAACGATTACGGAGGCCGAAAGATGAAGATAGCGGACTGTCATATGCACAGTTTCTTTTCAAGTGACAGCGAAGCACCAACAGAAGAGATGGTAAAACGGGCAGTCGAGCTGGGACTTCCGGCAATCTGCCTGACGGATCACTACGATATGGATTACAGTACCGGCGAGTTCCAGCTCGATACACCGGCATATGCGGCAAAAATCCGGGAACTGCAGGAAAAATACCACGACAGAATTGATATCCGATTCGGCGTGGAACTGGGACTGCAGCTCCACTTAAAAGAACGGATGGAAGAGTATGTAAATGCGTGGCCGTTCGACTATGTGATCGGCTCCATGCATGTCATTGACGGAAAAGACCCCTATTATGAGGATGCTTTCCCGGACTGGACAGCAGAAGAGCTGTACCGGGCGTATTTTCGGGCTACAGCAGAAAATATCCGGTTCTTCCACAATTTCCAGACGCTTGGTCATCTGGATTATGTGGTACGCTACTGCAGAGAAAAGGGAAAAGATTACAGCTACCGCGCATTTGCGGACGAGATCGATACCATTTTAAAAGAGCTGATTCAGTACGATATCGCGCTGGAAATCAACACCGGCGGCTACAAGGCAGGCCTTGGCGTGCCGAATCCGACGCCGGATGTTATCAGAAGATACCGGGAACTGGGCGGCGAAAAGATCACCTTCGGTGCCGATGCCCACAAACCGGAACATATAGCGTTTCATTTCGCGGACGCGGCAGCCATCGCGCAGGAAGCCGGATTCCGGTACTACGTGCGGTTTAAAGAGAAAAAGCCGGAATATCTGCCGATCCAATAGAAAACGCGCAGGAAAAGCCGGAAAAAAGCCCCAGAAAGGCTGGATTCCGGCTTTTCCTGCAATAGACGGATCTTTCGGAATTTTGCAGAAATACGGATCGGCATCCGGCCTCTTCACAAATTTTAGAAATAATTTCGTATTTTCTTGAAAATAGAACTTGAATTTTCCGACGAAATTAGGTATTATACAGATAAGGTTGATGTTTCTTTAACAAAGTACAGAGACTCAAAATTAAAATTCACTTTTTAGGAGGAATTGAAAATCATGGCAGTAAAAGTAGCAATCAATGGTTTTGGCCGTATCGGACGTCTTGCATTCAGACAGATGTTTGGAGCAGAAGGTTATGAAGTAGTAGCAATCAACGATTTAACATCCCCGAAGATGTTAGCTCATCTGTTAAAATATGACTCTTCTCAGGGAAAATATGCTCTGGCTGATACCGTAACATCCGATGAAGATTCCATCACAGTAGATGGCAAAAACATCAAAATCTATGCTTTCCCGGATGCTAACAACTGCCCATGGGGAGAGCTTGGCGTAGACGTAGTTCTGGAGTGCTCCGGATTCTACACCTCCAAAGCAAAAGCTCAGGCACACATCAATGCAGGCGCTCGTAAAGTAGTTATCTCCGCTCCGGCTGGTAACGACCTTCCGACCATCGTTTACAATGTAAACCATGAGACCCTGACAGCAGACGATAACATCATCTCCGCTGCATCCTGCACCACAAACTGCCTTGCACCTATGGCAAAAGCTCTGAACGAACTGGCTCCGATCAAATCCGGTATCATGGTTACTATCCATGCTTACACTGGAGATCAGATGACTCTGGACGGACCGCAGAGAAAAGGCGATCTGAGAAGATCCCGTGCAGCTGCAGTTAACATCGTTCCAAACAGCACCGGTGCTGCAAAAGCAATCGGCCTTGTTATTCCGGAACTGAACGGCAAACTGATCGGTTCTGCACAGCGTGTTCCAACCCCAACCGGTTCTACCACAATCCTTACAGCAGTTGTAGAAGGAACTGTAACTGTTGATGAGATCAACGCAAAAATGAAAGCATCTGCAACCGAGTCCTTCGGATACAACACAGATGAAATCGTATCCAGCGACATCGTTGGTATGAGATATGGTTCTCTGTTCGATGCAACTCAGACCATGGTTCTTCCGCTGGACAACGGAACAACAGAGGTACAGGTTGTTTCTTGGTATGATAACGAGAACTCCTACACAAGCCAGATGGTTCGTACCATCAAATACTTCAGCGAGTTAGCATAATTTAACAAACTGAACGGCAAAATTTCAGAGCCCAAAGGGTCCGGTCTGTTAAGGACCGGGCCCTTTTTGCGAATGCGGCGGAAAAATACGGCATAAAAACAGCCATTTTCCGTGTGCAAAAATTATAAACTGCATTTTTAAATAAGGACCGCGATGCCGCAAAAACAAAGAAACGGCGCGGCAGATGCAGTTGGATATATGGAGGGAAACGCCCATGTTAAACAAAAAAACCGTAGATGATATCAACGTAAAAGGAAAAAGAGTCCTTGTAAGATGCGACTTCAACGTTCCGCTGATCGATGGAAAAATCACAGATGAGAACCGTCTGGTAGCTGCTCTTCCGACGATCAAAAAACTGATCGCTGACGGCGGAAAAGTAATTCTCTGCTCTCATCTTGGAAAACCGAAAGGAGAACCAAAACCAGAGCTTTCTCTTGCACCGGTTGCAGTTCGCCTTTCCGAGCTTCTCGGACAGGAAGTTAAATTTGCAGCAGATCCTGAGGTTGTAGGACCGAACGCAAAAGCAGCTGTTGAGGCTATGAAAGACGGAGATGTAATCCTTCTGGAGAACACCCGTTATCGTGCAGAAGAGACCAAAAACGGTGAGGAGTTCAGCAAAGAACTGGCTTCCCTGTGCGACGTATTCGTAAATGATGCATTCGGAACCGCACATCGTGCTCATTGCTCCAATGTTGGTGTTACCAAATATGTTGACACTGCAGTTGTTGGTTATCTGATGGAGAAAGAGATCGCATTCCTTGGAAATGCTGTCAACAATCCGGAGCGTCCGTTTGTTGCCATCCTTGGTGGATCCAAAGTATCCAGCAAGATTTCTGTTATCGACAACCTGATCGATAAAGTTGATGTCCTGATCATCGGCGGTGGTATGGCTTATACCTTCGCAAAAGCAGCAGGCGGCACCGTTGGTGATTCTCTGCTTGAGATGGATTATCTGGATTATGCAAACAAAATGAAAGAAAAAGCAGCAGCAAAAGGCGTGAAACTGCTTCTTCCGGTAGACAACGTTGTTGCAGATGCATTCTCAAACGATGCAAATACACAGGTTGTTCCGGCCGGACAGATTCCGGATGGCTGGGAAGGTCTGGATATCGGACCGGAAACTGCAAAACTGTTCGCTGATGCTGTTAAAACTGCTAAAACCGTTGTATGGAACGGACCGATGGGATGCTTCGAGATGCCGAATTTTGCAGCAGGAACCAAAGCAGTTGCAGCAGCACTGGCTGAAACAGATGCAGTTACGATCATCGGCGGCGGAGATTCCGCAGCAGCTGTAAACCAGCTTGGATATGGCGATAAGATGACTCATATCTCCACTGGCGGCGGCGCTTCCCTGGAGTTCCTGGAAGGAAAAGAACTGCCGGGCGTTGCAGCAGCAAACGACAAATAAAACAACGATTCAGAGCGCAAGCGGAATCGAGAGATGGCTCTGAACCGTTTCAATAAGTAAAACTAAGGAGATCAAACGATCATGGCAAGAAAGAAAATTATCGCCGGAAACTGGAAAATGAACATGACTCCGAGCGAGGCAGTAGAGTTAGTTAATACATTAAAACCACTGGTGGCAAATGACGACGTTGACGTTGTTTTCTGCGTACCGGCCATCGATATCATCCCGGTTGTAGAGGCTGCAAAAGGCTCCAACATCCAGATTGGTGCTGAAAATATGTATTTTGAGGAGAAAGGTGCTTTCACAGGCGAAATCTCCCCGGCTATGCTGACAGACGCTGGCGTGAAATACGTTGTACTTGGCCACTCTGAGAGAAGAGAATACTTCGCAGAGACCAGCGAGACCGTAAACAAAAAAATGCTGAAAGCTTTCGAGCACGGCATCACCCCGATCATGTGCTGCGGAGAAACTCTGGAGCAGAGAGAGCAGGGTGTAACGATGGATTTCATCCGTCAGCAGGTAAAGGTTGGATTCCTGAATGTAACAGCAGATCAGGCCAAAACAGCCGTTATCGCTTACGAGCCAATCTGGGCAATCGGAACCGGCAAAACTGCTACAACAGAGCAGGCTGAGGAAGTTTGCAAAGGCATCCGCGAGTGCATCGCTGAAATCTATGATGATGCAACAGCAGCAGCTATCCGTATCCAGTACGGCGGCTCTGTAAACGCAAAAACCGCACCGGAACTGTTCGCACAGGAGAACATTGACGGCGGTCTGGTAGGCGGAGCATCCCTGAAACCAGATTTCGGAGCTATCGTAAACTACAATAAATAATTGATTTTTATACGAAATCAATAAATAAAACAGACTAAGACGCCACCAAACACGGTGAATTTGGCAGAAATGCTGAAGGTGAGATGTTTGGTGGCGCTTTGCTGTTTTTTATGCAACATATAATCCTTGATTTAGCTATAGAGAGTGCCAGTTTGTGCAAAAAGAAATCACTTCGTTTCTGTGTTTTGAAGCGGAGTGATTTTTTGCGCGGATTGAAAAATTCACGTTTTCGTGATATGCTTGTTTTATATCTGTCGACCAGCCGTCCAGAGAGTTTCTGGAAGAAGTAATCAAGGATTATAACAAAATGTTCCATACGAACTACGATACCTCAAGTGATAAATTCCAGAATTATTATAAAGATGTGTCGCTTCGCATGAAGAATAAGGAATTGGACATTCTGATCGTAGTCAATATGTTTCTTACCGGTTTTGATGCGACGACTATGAATACGCTGTGGGTGGATAAAAATCTGAAAATGCACGGACTGATACAGGCGTTTTTCCGTACAAACCGTATTCTGAATTCTATCAAGACCTTTGGAAATATTGTATGTTTCAGAAATCTGCAGAAGCGAGTAGATAGTGCCATTTCCTTGTTTGGGGATAAGAATGCCGGGGGCCTTGTTTTGCTGCAGAGCTTTAAGGATTACTATTACGGATATGAATCCGTAGATGGTAAGCCAATGCCAGGGTATGTGGATCTGATGGAGGAATTGAATCATAAGTTTCCGCTGTCAGAACCGCAGATTGTCGGAGAGCAGAACCAGAAGGATTTTATTGCTTTGTTTGGTGCTATTCTTCGTATGAGAAACCTTCTGCTTTCCTTTGACGAATTTAAGGGGAATGAGCTGATTTCTGAGCGCAATTTGCAAGACTACCTTGGACGTTATCAGGATTTGCGTGACGAGTGGAAACGGAAACGCCGGGAAAGTACGGATATTACAGATGATGTGGTGTTTGAAATTGAATTGATCCGGCAGGTAGAAATCAACATTGATTATATTCTGATGCTTGTAAAGAAGTATCATGATACCCGCTGTGAAGATGAGGAAGTGCTGATAACCATCAATAAAGCGATTGATGCCAGCCCGGAGCTGCGCAGCAAGAAACAGCTTATTGAAACCTTTATTGCAGGAATCAATGATGTGGACGATGTTATGGATGAGTGGCATGAATTTGTTGTGGAACAGCGCGATTATGATCTTAATGTAATTATTACGGAAGAAAAATTGAAGCCGAAAGACACACGAAAGTTCATAGAGAATGCGTTTCGGGACGGAGAGATCAAAACAGCGGGAACGGATATAGATAAAATCATGCCGCCAATTTCTCGTTTTGGTGGTGGCGGAAGAGCCAAGAAAAAACAGAGAGTCATTGAAAAACTGAAAACGTTTTTTGAAAAATATTTCGGTATCGGTGGTTCGTCTTCCTTTAATGAGCCAGAGCATAAAGCCGTGACATACGATCTGAGCGATCAGGAAACAGTGTTGATGGCGGCAGAATCTGAAGCACCATACGGAAAATAGTCATAAATGAATGGAACCACATTGGAAGCAAAAAGCAAAATAATAGAGTCATCATGGACAAAACTTAATCATGGAGGTGATCGGATGACAATAGAAGAAATCCTTGCTGGAGAATCCAAGAACGTTGAATTCAAAGTACAACGTCCAGACAAGAGCATGAAATATATGAAAACGGTTGTTGCTTTCGCTAACGGAAAAGGTGGGAGGATTATATTTGGTATTGACGATAAAACAAGAGAAGTTGTTGGCATTCCGGAGGATAAAGTATTTCGGGAGATTGATGCGATTACGAATGCTATTTCTGACAGTTGTGAACCTACAATTATCCCGGATGTTTATTTGCAAAATATAAATGATAAACCTGTAATTGTTGCAGAAATCAGGACGGGACGTCGGAAACCATATTATATTAAGGCAGAGGGGCTGGAGAATGGCGTATATATTCGAGTTTCTGGAACAACACGCCCTGCTGACCGTGATATGTCAAGAGAATTATATTATGAATGCGATGCCCGCTCTTTTGATTCAATAATCCGCAGAGATATAGAAGTGACCGATGAAGATATTAAAAGTCTCTGTGAACAAATGAAGGAAGTTGCTATTGCCAACTGCAAATCCAATCTTCAGCGATCAGCAGTTAAAGATGTAACGAAAAATGTTTTGCTCAGTTGGGGAATTTTGAAAAAAGATGAGAATGAAAAAATCTATCCGACAAATGCGTATATTTATTTAACGGGACAAGGTGGACTCCGTTCCATGATACAGTGCGCTGTGTTTAAGGGAACGACGCGAGCTGTCTTTTTGGATCGACGTAATTATGAAGGACCGCTTTGGAAGCAAGTAGAGGAAGCGGTGCAGTTTGTCCTTAGAAATATTCGTATGGGATGTCGGCTGGAAGGAGTATATCGACAGGATATTTATGAACTGCCGCCGGATAGTATCCGTGAGTTGATCGTTAATGCAGTTATGAATTGCAGTTACATTCAGAATTCTAATATTCAGGTGGCAATTTATGATGATCGCTTGGAGATCACATCTCCTGGTGGACTGCTTCCTGGCGTAACGATTGAGTTGATGAAGGAAGGATTTTCAAAAATCCGAAATCGTTCGCTTGCCAATGCTTTTGCCTATATGAACCTTGTGGAAGCATGGGGAAGTGGTATTCCGAAACTTATGCAGGCTATGCAGGAATACGGATTGCGTGAACCGGAATTTATTGATATGGAAGTAGCTTTCCGCATCAATCTTTATCGCGGCCAGAATGAGGTCATTGAGGTCAAAAATCGAGATCATGACCTCAATCATGGGTCAAATGATCTCAATCGTGAGCCCGATAATCTCAATCATGAGCCTGTTGACCTCGATCGAGATCCCAATGACCCCAATCATGATCCCAAAGATGACCTTGAAATTCAATTGTCAGAAATGATTTATAAAAATCCGAAACTGACTCAGAAAGAATTAGCAAAAGCGCTTGCAGTTTCTACGGCAACGATTAAGCGTATGCTTACAAAAATGCAGCATGAAGGTAAAGTTATCCGTGAGGGGTCTAATCGAAAAGGAAAATGGATATTGACGGATAAAATGAAATAGGATTGATGATTTGATTGGAAAAGGCAAATGAATTTACCGGCTTTTTTAAGAAAATCAGACGAACTTACAGAACAGTTATCAAAGAAACAAGTGATTGCTGTTATGTCGACATATCACAAAAGATATCCTAGACGGAGTGCGTTCATACATGAATTAATAGAATTTGGATATGTGAAATGAACGATTCTGAACTTTTCTTGTGTCCGGGAGCGGCTTTTTCGCACTTGCGGACATCTCCCACATGTGATATGATGGGAACGACAAAAGTGTCGGAAAAACCGCATGATAGAGGGAAAAAACGCGGCAAATCAGACGACGCGAAAGAAAGCATAAAGGAGAATATGATTATGGCAAGAGAAATCATTAATACAGAAAAAGCACCGGCAGCAATCGGACCTTATGTACAGGCAGTCGCAGACAACGGCCTTTTATTTATTTCCGGACAGCTTGGCTTTGATGTAGAGCATGGCAGCGTGATCCCGGAAACCGTAGAAGAGCAGGCAACCCTCTCTTTAAAGAATCTGGACGCAATCATGACAGCAGCAGGAACTGACCGCACGAAAGTGATGAAAACAACCATTTTCCTGACCGATATGAACGATTTTGCCAAGGTAAATGAAGTATACGGTGCTTTCTTTGGTGAGTCCAAACCGGCTCGTTCCTGTGTAGCAGTTGCCGCTCTTCCGAAAGCAGCAAAAGTGGAAATTGAATGCATCGTATCCCTGAAATAAGAGAGAGAGATGAGTATGGCAGAGGAAAGAGTAATTAAAATCGGAATGCTGGGTCTTGGTACTGTCGGTACCGGTGTGTATAAAGTGCTGAAAAGCCAGCAGGAGGAAATGCTTCCGAAGCTGGGAGCACGTGTAGAGCTGAAAAAAATTCTTGTGCGCAATGTGGAAAAAGCAGCTGCAAAGGTTGACGATCCCTCCATCATTACCACCAGCTTCGAGGAGATTGCCAATGACCCGGAAATCGAGATTGTTGTTGAGGTTATGGGTGGAAAACAGCCGGCCATGAATTACATTCTTGCCTGCCTGGATGCTGGAAAGAATGTTGTAACGGCAAATAAAGATCTGGTGGCATCCGAGGGCAAAAAAATCCTTGCAACAGCAAAGAGAAACGGAAAAGATTTTCTCTATGAGGCATCCGTGGCGGGAGGAATTCCGATCATCCGTCCGGTGAAACAGTGCCTTGCCGCCAATCATATCACAGAGCTGATGGGTATTTTCAACGGTACCACAAATTTCATTCTCACAAAAATGTCGCAGGAAGGCATGGAGTTTGGTGATGCGCTCCGTCTGGCGCAGGACATGGGCTATGCAGAAGCAGACCCGACCGCAGATGTGGAAGGTCTTGATGCCGGCCGCAAGGTAGCAATCCTGGCTTCGGCAGCGTTCAACTCCAGAGTGACATTTGAAGATGTTTACACCGAAGGCATTACCAAAATCACGGCGACCGATATCGAGTACGCAAAAGAGATGGGATGCACGATCAAGCTGCTCGGCGTGGCAAAAGATACCCCGGAAGGAATCGAAGCCCGCGTTCATCCGATGCTGATCGACAGCAATCATCCGCTTGCGACTGTCAATGATTCCTACAATGCCGTATTCCTGACAGGCGATGCCGTACAGGATACGATGTTTTACGGACGAGGTGCCGGAGAGCTTCCGACTGCGAGTGCCGTTGTGGGCGATATTTTCGATGTTGTGCGCAATATTTTATGGAACTGCTGCGGCAGAATCGGCTGCACATGCTACCGGGAATGTCCGATCAAGCGTGTCGGCGAAATTAAGTCGAAATATTTTGTACGCATGCAGATTGAAAATCGGTATGGAACGCTGGCATCGGTAGCTTCTGTCTTTGGAAACAACAAGGTTTCGATTGCACAGATGCTTCAGAAACGTGTCAATGGAAAATACGCCGAGATCGTCGTTATTACGGACGAGGTCAAAGAGCGCCATTTTGAGGATGCCATGCAGATTTTAGGCGGAATGTCGATGATCCAGGAGATTTCTTCGACAATCCGGGTATACTAACAAAATGTAACAATTCAGAGCCATGCGAAATGGAAGAAAAATCGCGAATCATGCTTGCATGAAGGAGCGCTTTTTCTGGAGTTTCATATGGCGAAAAGCAACATCGAGATGCAGCGTAAGCGGAATCGAGACGGGGCTCTGTATTGTTACCCAAAATTTAAGTAAAGAAGGGAATTCACAATGAGTAAAAAACCAACCGTATTAATGATTCTTGACGGATATGGACTGAATGACAAATGCGAGCATAACGCTGTCTGCGAAGCGAAAACTCCGATTATGGACCAGCTGATGAGCCAGTGCCCGTACGTAAAAGGACAGGCCAGCGGACTTGCTGTAGGTCTTCCGGACGGACAGATGGGTAACTCTGAGGTAGGCCATCTGAACATGGGCGCAGGCCGCGTTGTATATCAGGAGCTGACCAGAATCACGAAAGCAATCCAGGACGGCGATTTCTTCGAGAATGAAGAGCTGGTAAAGGCTGTTGAAAATGCAAAAGCAAATAATTCCGCACTGCACCTGTTCGGACTTCTTTCTGACGGCGGTGTTCACAGCCACATCACCCACGTATTCGGACTTCTGGAGCTGGCAAAACGTAAGGGTCTCGAGAAAGTTTATGTACACTGCTTCCTGGATGGCCGTGACACTCCTCCGGCATCCGGAAAATCCTATGTTGAGCAGCTGCAGGCAAAAATGGATGAGATCGGTGTCGGCGAAATCGGCGTGATCTCCGGCCGTTACTATGCAATGGACCGTGATAACCGCTGGGATCGTGTCGAGCTGGCTTACAAAGCTCTGACAAAAGGGGAAGGCGTAGAAGGAACCGATGCAGCAGAGGCTGTTCAGGCTTCCTATGATGCTGAAAAAACCGATGAGTTCGTTCTGCCGACCGTTCTGAAAAAAGACGGAAAACCGGTTGCAACGATTCAGGATAAAGATTCTGTAATTTTCTTCAACTTCCGCCCGGACCGTGCAAGAGAGCTGACAAGAGCATTCTGTGCAGATGAGTTCACCGGATTCGAGAGAGAAAAACGTCTGGATCTGACCTACGTATGCTTCACGGAATACGATGAGACTATCCCGAACAAATCCGTTGCATTCAAAAAAGAAGAGATCACCAACACCTTCGGTGAGTATCTGGCAGCACATAACATGACTCAGGCACGTATTGCTGAGACCGAGAAATATGCACATGTAACCTTCTTCTTCAATGGCGGCGTTGAGGAGCCAAATAAAGGTGAGGATAGAATCCTTGTAAAATCCCCGAAGGTTGCTACTTATGACCTGAAGCCGGAGATGAGTGCTTACGAAGTATGCGACAAGCTGACGGATGCTATTCGTTCCCAGAAATATGATGTTATCATCATCAACTTTGCAAATCCGGATATGGTTGGCCATACCGGTGTTGAGAGCGCAGCAATCCAGGCAGTTGAGGCTGTTGATGAGTGCGTAGGCAAAGCAGTGGAGGCATTAAAAGAGGTTGACGGCCAGATGTTCATCTGTGCGGACCACGGAAATGCAGAGCAGCTTGTAGACTATGAGACCGGCGAGCCATACACCGCTCATACCACCAATCCGGTTCCGTTCATTCTGGTTAATGCAGATCCATCCTACACGTTAAGAGAGGGCGGCTGCCTGGCAGACATCGCACCGACTCTGATCGAGCTGATGGGCATGGAGCAGCCAAAAGAAATGACAGGAAAATCCCTGCTGATTAAGAAATAAAGAGAAATCGTGAAAATGTCCCTGCCGGATTCGTTTTGAAACGGGTGCGGCAGGGATATTTTATTATAATAATCTGAAAATAAAAATAATTACGCAATAAGAGACAGAATAAAAATGGAAAACAGATAAAAAATCAAAATAAAGTGTTGACAAACGGTGAGAAAACTGATATAGTAAAGTCAACAAAAGAAAACGGAAGAAAAAAAACAGAAAGAGAGGACGGACCACCGAGAACATAACGAATTACCCCATAAACTAAGAAAGCGAAGGTATGGACCCAAGAAAACGTAACGAAGTACCCCAAAGTGAAACAAAAGAACAAAAGAACAAAAAAGAAAGGATTCAGTCCAATGCACAGTTCTAACTTATGAAAGCCATCCGAAAATGGAAAAATCGGATGGCTTTCATATTGCGTTTTTTTATGTTTGAAAAGAATAAGGACTGGAAAAAAGAGGTTTCGACAGAGAGAGCAACATATTTTTCCCATAGCACGGTCATACTGTGAACGCAGAGAAGAAACTTGGTTACTGTTCACTTTGCAGCAAAACAGGAGGGAAAACTATGTTTCGATATTTACCAATTCGAAGCGTGACAGGAAGAGAAATTCTGGATTCGCGCGGAAATCCGACCGTAGAGGTGGAAGTGGCCGTCGGGGAGGGGATTCTCGGACTGGAAGGCCATATGGGGCGTGCCCAGGTGCCGTCCGGGGCATCGACAGGAAAATTTGAGGCACTGGAAAAAAGAGATCAGGAAGTGCGCTATCTGGGGCAGGGCGTGAGAAAGGCTGTAGAAGCGGTCAATACCGTGCTGGCCGATGCCGTTGTCGGCGAGAATGCGCTCGAGCAGGAGCGGATCGACCATATCCTGTGCCAGGCAGACGGAACCGAAACGAAAGAAAACCTCGGGGCAAACGCCATTCTCGGTGTCTCACTTGCTGTGGCGCGCGCGGCGGCAAATGCGATTCATCTGCCGCTGTACCAGTACCTGGGCGGCTGCCACACAAGCCGTATGCCCGTGCCGATGATGAATATTTTAAACGGCGGCCGTCATGCCGACAACACCGTCGATCTGCAGGAATTTATGATTATGCCGTGCGGCGCTCCCTCATTCCGGGAGGGTCTTTCCATGTGCGCGGAGATTTACCATACGCTGAAGCAGCTCCTGAAGGAGAAGGGATACTCGACTTCTGTCGGCGATGAGGGCGGCTTTGCGCCGGATTTAAAGGATTCCGATGAAGCACTGCAGCTCATTGTCAATGCGATCCAGAAAGCCGGCTATGCGCCCGGAAACGACGTGATGATCGCGATCGATGCGGCGGCAAGCGAGCTCTACGAGGAGAGCAGGAACGTCTACTACTTTCCCGGGGAATCCCGTCAGTGCGGAAAGACAGTATTTCGGGATACCGCAGAAATGGTTGCCTACTATGAGGAACTGATCGAAAAATACCCGATCGTATCCATCGAAGACGGGCTGTGCGAGGACGATTTCGAAGGCTGGAAACAGATGACGGAAGCGCTCGGGAACAGAGTACAGCTGGTCGGGGATGATCTGTTTGTGACGAATGTAAGAAGGCTTTCCTGCGGCATTGCACTTGGCACGGCAAATGCGGTTCTGATCAAGGTAAACCAGATCGGAACGCTCTCTGAGGCGCTGGATGCGGTGGAGATGGCGCAGAGAGCAGGGTACCGCGCCGTCATTTCCCACCGGTCCGGAGAGACAGAGGATGATTTTCTGGCAGACCTTGCCGTCGCGACAGGCGCCGGCCAGATCAAAACCGGAGCACCGTGCCGGTCGGAGCGGAATGCGAAATACAATGAGCTTCTCCGCATCGAGGAACGCCTCGGTGAGGAAGCGAAATACCGGAATCCGTTCCCGCAAAAGGGAACCGGCGTAAGAGAGTGGTGAAAAACGGCTAAAATAGGCAAATAACAGTTGAAATCGTTCTTCCGCTATGGTAAAATAATATAAGTTGGCCGTAGGAGGTGTAATTGTGGAAATTTTAAGAACGATTTTGACAGTCATTTATGTCATTGATTGTATTGCTTTAACCGTTGTTGTATTGATGCAGGAAGGAAAACAGCAGGGTCTCGGTGCTATCGCAGGTATCTCAGACACTTACTGGGGAAGAAACAAAAGCCGTTCTGCAGAAGGAACTCTGATCCGTGCAACAAAAATCATGGCAGTTCTGTTTATTGTACTGTCGGTTGTATTAAACATGAATTTTTAGCAAAGTAAAGACATCCTTATTCCCACGAGAAGGCGTAAGGGTGTCTTTTTCTACAAAGAGGAGATAATAGATGAAAGATAATAAGAAGAAAAAAGATCGGAGGAAATATCCGCAGGGCAGCGCGGCGTCCCATGCAGGACAGAACAGCGGGAACCATGGCGGTCATGCGGGCCATCCGCGTTCCAGAAGTTCGAAACTGCTGAAAAACCGCAAGACGCTGCTCATGGATCTCGTAAGCTCGAAAAACTATGAGCCGATGCGTCTGAAAGACATTGCCATGCTGCTGCAGGTGCCGAAAGCAAAACGGTCGGAGCTTGCGGAGGTTATGGAAATCCTGGTAAAAGAAGGAAAAATCGATGTGATCTCCGACGGCCGTTACCAGAAGAGCCGCGGTGCATCCACAACGACGGAAAAACGGGAAAAAAGAGACCGCCGCGCCGGAGAGCAGGGCAGAAGAGGACGCGATGACCGATTCCGCAGAAAGAATGGAAAGGACGGCGACACAGAGAAGAAGCCGCGTATCCAGACTGTCGATATCCAGGCAGTCGTGGACGCTTACCAGATCCCGGAGGAGTTCCCGGCACGCGTGATCACACAGGCAGAAAAATGCCCGGAGGAAGTAATTCCAAACGATTACAACGGCCGCCTCGATCTAAAAAGCTGGCAGATGGTGACAATCGACGGCGAGGATGCCAAAGACCTCGATGACGCCGTATCCGTCACAAAAGCGGGCGATACGTGGACGCTTGGCGTTCATATCGCTGATGTGAGCAACTATGTGCAGGAAAATTCCGCCCTCGACCGTGAGGCGTTAAAGCGCGGCACCAGTGTCTATCTGCCGGACCGCGTTATTCCGATGCTGCCGAAGCGTCTGTCAAACGGCATCTGTTCCCTGAATGAAGGACAGGAGCGCCTGGCACTCTCCTGTATTATGACGATCAACGAGAAAGGCCGTGTGATCGGCCATCAGATCGCTGAGACGGTGATCCGCGTGGACCGCCGCATGACCTACACCGCCGTCAATGCAATCCTGACCGAGCCGGAAGCACATCCGGAGCTGCTGGAGGAATATCATGAGCTGGTTCCGATGTTCCGCCAGATGCAGGAACTGTCTGCACTGATCCGGAGCTGTCGGAAAGAACGCGGAGCAATTGATTTTGAATTCCCGGAGAGCAAAGTAATTCTTGATGCAGAAGGGACGCCGGTGGAGATCCGCCCGTATCCGTCGAACGTGGCAACACGGATGATCGAGGACTTCATGCTGATGGCGAACGAGACCGTGGCAGAGGAATACTGCACACGCGAAATCCCGTTCTTATACCGGACGCATGACAAGCCGGACGGAGACCGCATGGAGGCAACGCTGACGCTGATCCGTGAACAGGGCATCAAAGTCGAAAAGCGTTCCCATGAGATTACGCCGGGTGAGGTGCAGAAGATTCTCACCAGCATCGAGGGAACCCCGGAAGAGCCGCTGATCAGCCGCCTGCTGCTCCGGTCGATGGCAAGAGCCATTTATACCCCGGAATGCAGCGGCCACTTCGGACTGGCAGCGTCATATTACTGCCATTTTACCTCACCAATCCGCCGTTACCCGGATCTGCAGATCCACCGCATTATCAAGGATGATCTGCGGGGACGTCTCGACAAGGGCGGCAGAATCGGCAAATATTCGTCCATTTTGCAGCATGTGGCGGAGCAGTCGAGTGCGATGGAGCAGCGTGCTGCAGAGGCAGAAAGAGAGGCTGTGAAACTGAAGAAAGCCGAATATATGCTGGAGCATGTCGGCGAAGAGTACGACGGCGTCATTTCCGGCGTGACCGGCTGGGGCTTCTATGTAGAGCTGCCAAATACCGTCGAGGGACTCGTTCACATTATGACACTCAAAGACGATTATTACAATTTCGATGAAGAAAATTACCGTCTGGTCGGAGAGCAGCACGGAAGAGTATTCCGCCTTGGTGAGCCGGTGCGTGTCCGTGTCCGAAACGCCGAGCCTGCCAACCGGACAATCGATTTTACGTATGTAGAAAAAGAAACCGAGACAGAATAAATCCTTGGAGGAAAAAGTTATGGCAAAACAAAAAGGAAATCGAATGATTGCCAACAATAAAAAGGCATATCATGACTATTTTATCGAGGATAAATACGAGGCCGGCATCTCCCTTGCCGGTACCGAGGTAAAATCCCTCCGCATGGGAAAATGCAGCATCAAGGAGTCCTTCATCCGCATTGAGCGTGATGAGGTATTCATCTACGGCATGCACATCAGTCCGTACGAGAAGGGCAACATATTCAATAAAGACCCGCTGCGCATCCGGAAACTGCTGCTGCACGACTATGAGATCCGCAAACTTGAGGCGCAGATCAAGGAAAAAGGCTACACGCTCGTTCCGCTGCAGGTGTATTTTAAAGGCAGCCTCGTAAAAGTCGAGATCGGTCTGGCACGCGGTAAAAAACTGTATGATAAACGGCAGGATATCGCAAAGAAGGATCAGAGACGTGAGGCGGAGAGAGATTTCAAAGTTAAAAATCTGTATTAAAAATCCTTGACAAAAAGTATGGGGAAAGACTATAATACAATATACGGCAGTTGAAAGAGAGTTTTCACTGCACCGGGACGATCTGTTTGCGTCCCCGTATCAAAGAAAAGCGTCTGTAGAGCCAGCACGGGCTTGTACTGGTTTCGACGGGGGTTTTGAAGTTTGGGAAGCCATTCGTGGACTCCGGGACCGCGTCATCAACCTGGAACCTAAATTTAAACGCAGACGATAATTACGTAGCGTACGCTGCCTAAGTGCGGCGTTGTCAGCTGAATAGTTTTCCGCGGCTATTCTCCTGGCATCAAACAGATGCGGAGCACTTCGTTTCCAAAGCTTTGCGGAGATGGAAGATTTTATGAAGCTACCGAAGCGGCAAGCCTGTCATCCGGCGTGCCGATGGGGGAACCTTTAATAGAATGACTGTAATGGGAGATGCCTGAATGAATAGGCTTTCGGACAGGGGTTCGATTCCCCTCAGGTCCATACCTGAAAAACCGCTAAAATCCAGTGTTTTAGCAATGTCATTAACTTAAAAGCAGAAGATATTTAT